>Ga0207829_100013_pt1 | contig 496863 bp, 457 predicted proteins | sample TtaePargueraPR_4_FD_187738 | JGI IMG/M metagenome (GOLD analysis project Ga0207829, IMG submission 187738) | Aerobic enrichment media microbial communities from Bioluminiscent Bay, La Parguera, Puerto Rico - Tt and P1 (SPAdes) | ecosystem: Environmental > Aquatic > Marine > Unclassified ... | reverse complement strand
CTGAGAACCAATTCTACGGTCCGTCTTTACGCCTGGCCAATGTTGAGGACTATGAGTTCTACATCATGAATCGTTGGGGTAAGAAGGTCTTTGAGACCACTGATCCTAACGAGAAGTGGGACGGAAAAGTGGGCGGTAGTCCAGCCCCTCAAGGTGTTTACGTATACTTTATTAAATACGCGACCCCCGGTGATAAGCCGGTCGACGAAAGAGGAAACTTTACTTTAGTGCGATAAGCATTTGTAAATGAGAGAGATGAATATCCCTTCCCCAACCGGAAGGGATATTCTTTTTTAGGAAATATAAATACTGCCTATCCCTTTAAGATTATTGCCGAGCACTCATTAAAAAATGCTAAATTTGCGCGCAATTTAATTCTAATTGCATCCGCTCTATGTCAACTTTTAGCGATAAAATCATGGGTGAAGGTTTAACCTATGACGACGTACTTTTAGTACCAGCATATTCTCAAGTATTGCCACGCGAAGTTGATCTCACTACCCACTTTACTCGTAATATAAAGCTTAAGGCTCCGATTATTTCCGCGGCTATGGATACCGTGACCGAAGCTCGTATGGCTATTGCAATTGCGCAGGATGGTGGCATTGGGGTCCTTCATAAAAACATGACCATCGAGCAGCAAGCGGTGGAAGTACGTAATGTTAAGCGAGCGGAAAGCGGGATGATTCTCGACCCGGTTACTTTACAAGAAAACGCCTTAGTGCGTGATGCCAAGAAAATGATGGCCGATTACAAAATTGGCGGTATCCCAATCGTTAATGAGCATAAGAAGCTGATGGGGATTATCACCAATCGTGATTTGCGCTTCGAAAAGAATGATGATCGTCCTTTACGTGAAATCATGACTAAAGACGGTCTGGTAACTACCCATGAAAATACCAGCTTAACCGAAGCAGAGGTTATCCTACAACAACATAAGATTGAAAAGCTTCCAGTAGTAGATAAAGAAGGTAAACTAATTGGTTTAATCACTTATCGCGATATCACTAAGAGTAATATCAAACCGAATGCTAATAAAGACGATTACGGTCGTTTACGCGTTGCCGCTGCAGTTGGTGTTACCGCAGATGTTTTAGATCGAGTAGGTGCATTAGTAGAATCCAATGTAGACGCCATTATTATAGATACAGCTCACGGTCATAGTGCCGGAGTGGTAAAGGCTTTAAAAGCCGTAAAAGCGAAATTTACTGGCTTGGATGTGGTGGTAGGTAATGTAGCAACAGCTGATGCTTCTCGCTATTTAGCCGATGCAGGTGCCGATGCGGTGAAAGTGGGTATTGGTCCTGGTTCTATCTGTACTACCAGAGTAGTAGCGGGGGTAGGAGTACCGCAGCTTACGGCGATCATGGAAGCGAAAAAAGGTTTAGTTGGAACTGATGTTCCGCTTATTGCCGACGGTGGTATCCGTTTTACTGGAGATATTGTGAAGGCGGTAGCCGCTGGTGCAGATACGGTGATGTTAGGATCTTTACTAGCCGGAACTAAAGAAGCCCCAGGCGAAACTATTATTTACGAAGGACGACGTTACAAGACTTATCGTGGTATGGGTTCTATTGAGGCCATGCAACAAGGGTCAAAGGACCGTTACTTCCAGGATGTGGAAGATGATATCAAGAAATTAGTTCCTGAAGGCATTGTGGGTAGAGTTGCTTATAAAGGTGAAGTTGGTGAAGTAATGTATCAGTTTATTGGGGGCTTACGCGCCGGAATGGGATATTGCGGAGCCAAAGACATTAAAACCTTACAAGAAACCGGTAAGTTTACCCGAATTACCGCGGCTGGTGTACACGAAAGTCATCCACATGACGTTCACATTACCCGCGAATCGCCAAATTACAGTAGAAGATAATAACCCTATTTTACAATTTTAGATTGATGAAGAAGACTCTGTTTTTACTTTGCGCATTGGGCTTGATGCAGCCTTTAGTTGGACAAGAAAAATTGGCTGACAAGGTCTTATTTACAGTGGCAGACGACACTGTGAAGGCGGAAGAATTCATTGCGGTTTACAATAAAAACCGAGATATTGGTGAGGAAATTGATCCCAAAACCCCATCCGAGTATTTAGAACTTTACATCAACTTTAAGCTTAAAGTACACGAGGCTAAAGCTTTAGGTCGGGATACCTTGCGTTCCTTTGTGAGGGAATTTCAAAACTATCGCGACCAATTAGCAAAACCTTATTTATCGGATAAGGATGTAACAAAAGAGCTCATCAAAGAGGCTTACACTCGCATGAAAACAGATGTTAGAGCGGCACATATAATGATAAGCCTGCCTAACAATCCTACTCCAGATGATACCGCGGCTGCTTACAAGGAAATTATGGAAATCCGCAAAAGAGTAACTACTGGGGGGGAATCTTTTGATCTTGTAGCCCGCGAATATTCCGATGATACTTACAGCGCTCGAAATGGTGGAGACCTTGGTTATTTCACCGTATTTGATATGGTATACCCATTTGAAACCGCCGCCTATACTACTAAGGTTGGCAAAGTTTCTTCGCCAGTACGTAGTCAGTATGGATATCATATAGTGATGCCCACCGATCGTCGTCCAGCACGAGGAAAAATCAAAGTAGCGCACTTAATGCTCATCGACAACGATAAGACCACGGCTGATCAAAAAGCCAATGTGAAGAAGAGAATCGATGAAATCTATGCTAAGCTTAAGGCAGGAGAAGACTTTGTGACCTTGGTTAAGCAGTATAGTGAAGACAAGACTTCGGTAGTCCGCGACGGACAATTAGATGTATTCGGCATCAACAAAATGTACGATACTTTTGAGGATGCTGCATTTGCGCTCCAAGACAGTGGTCAGTTTACCGAGCCAGTAAAAACTCCTGTAGGTTGGCATATAATCTTACTCTTGGATAAAATTGGCGTGCCTTCTTTTGAATCCGTGAAGGCTGAAATTCGCAATAAAGTAGAGCGCGACGTACGTGCACAACAGAGTCAGGTTTCCGTGAAGAAGCGCATCAAGATGGATTACAAGTTTAAAGAGTACCCAAAGGACTTTAAACTGGCATTTAATCAAATTGGTGAGGAAATGCTTCAATCGGGCTTCAAAGTACCGGCAAAGGTTAAGTCAGCTGATAAAGTATTATTTGAGTTTGCCAATAAGCAATATACTGTAGCGGATTTCCTTGCTTACGCTGAAGCACATCAGGGCGCTTACACCCGCAGTACAAAGATTGAAGCTTCTTTGTACCGGATGATGAAGGTCTACCAAGAAGAAGAGCTATTAAATTATGAAAAGAGTCGTTTAGCCGAGAAATTCCCTGAGTTCCGTTTATTGGAGCGCGAATACTATGAAGGGATTTTACTATTTGATTTAACGGAAGAGAAGGTTTGGCGTGCGGCCATGAGTGATACGACCGGTTTAGCGGAGTATTTTGCGGCTAACCGCGATAAGTATCGTTTTGATACCCGTTACCATGCCTACATTGTAGACGCTGCGACTAAAAAACTAGCCAAGAAGGCCATCAAATTGCTTAAAAAGGGTATGAGTAGAGCTCAGGTAATGACTGAGCTTAACGTAGAGTCCAAGCTGAATTTAAACATCGATAGCGCGAAGTTTGAATTAGATGGCTTAGATATTGCTTCCGCCTTGAGCGAAATGGATGAAGCCGGAAAATCGGATATGCTTGAAATCAATGAGCGCTATAAGCAGGCATATGTTTTAGATATCGAAGCTCCTCGTCAGAAAGAGTTGAAAGAATCTCGCGGTGCGGTTATTAGTGATTATCAAAACTATCTAGAGCAGCAATGGATAAAAGATTTGCGCTCTAAATATGCAGTAAAAGTGGATCAAGCTGTATTAAAGGAGGTAGAGGCAGCGCTTGATTAAAAGAAGCTTTCATATCACCCTATACCTTCTAGTACTGTTATTGAGCGCCTGCGACTTCATCGAAAGTTTTGAAGGTGAAGAGGATAAAGGTAAAATGATTGCTAGGGTCTACGACTCCTATCTTTTTGAAGCCGATATCCAAAATGTTCTCCCCAGTGATTTAAGTAAGGACGACAGTGCCAGCTTCGTGCAAAATTACATCAATGTATGGGCCAAGAATCAGTTGATGATTTATAAGGCGGAGTTTAACTTAACGGATGATGACAAGCGATTTGAGGAGCAGATTCGCAATTACCGTAATGATCTTTTAAAATTTGCTTTTTTACAGAAGTATGTAGATGATCGTTTAGACACTGCCATTACCGACGCTCAGATAAAGGAATACTACCGCGATAATGAAGATGACTTTCAATTGAAGGAAAACATCCTGCGGATGCGATATATAAGCGTACCTGTGGATGCACCTAATATTGATGAGCTTAAGAAATTATTTCGAACCCGTGACAGTTCTAAGCAAGAGGCTTTATTGGATTATGCCCTAAGTTATGCCCGCAACTTTTCTTTAGAGGACACTTCTTGGATGAGCTTTAATCAATTTCGCAAACTCATTCCTATCCAAGCTTACAATCAACAGGAGTTTCTATCTAAAAACTCATACCTTGAGCTGGAATCACAGGGACTTATGTACTTAGTCTCGATTGCAGAATATAAAATCAAAGACAATACTTCTCCGCTTCTATATGTGCGTAATATTATTCGCAATATCTTGTTGAATAAACGCCGCCTTGATTTAATTGCGGATTTGGAAAAGAACTTACTTAGCGACGCTATAAAAAAGAAGGAATTTGAAACCTACGATGAATAAATACTACTTCGGAATACTGTTTTTTGTTTTGAGCCTAGGCTTAAGTGCGCAACCTCGACTGGTAGACGGCGTTCTTGGGGTAGTAGGTAAAAACATTATTCTAAAAAGTGATTTAGATAAAGCTTTAGAGGCTCAGAAAAAGCAAAACCCTGCCTTAAAGGTTGATCAGTGTACTGTTTTTGAAGACCTCTTGCTGGAAAAACTTTTACTGCATCAAGCTGAGCTCGATTCGGTAGAGGTTAGTGATGAAGAGGTGCAAGCCAATATTGATCGACGTATTAATGTCTTTATTCAACAAATTGGTAGTCAGCAGCGCCTTGAGCAATATTATGGAAAGTCGGTTGTCGAGATTAAAGAGGAAATGAGCGATCTTATTCGCAATCAGCTTACCGCCCAAAGAATGTTGCAGCAGATAAATGGAGACGTAGAAATCACGCCCTCCGAGGTGCGTGAATTTTACCAAGCAATCCCCCAGGACAGCTTGCCTCTTATTAATGCTGAAGTGGAGTATGCAGAAATAGTCTTTTTCCCTGAAGTTAGCGAAGAGGCTAAGCAAGAAGCGATTGATAAATTAAAAGAAATCAAAGGCAGAATTGAGAATGGCTCTTCCTTTAGTACGATGGCTGTTTTGTACTCAGAAGACCCAGGTAGTGCGCGTAATGGTGGCGAGTACAAAGGAATCAAGCGCGGTCAGTTTGTAAAAGAATTTGAAGCGGTAGCCTTTAACTTAGCCTTAAACGAGATTTCCGAACCTTTTGAATCAGAGTACGGCTATCATATCGTGCAATTGCAGCGGAAAGTGGGGCAGGAGTTAGACCTACGTCATGTCCTTATAAAGCCAAAGATTTCAGCTGAGAACCTCGAAAACGCAAAGAATAAGGCGGATAGTGTGCGTCAACTTATTTTAGACGACAAGCTAAGCTTTGTTGAAGCCGCCAAGGAGTTTTCCGATGATGAAGAAAGTAAGCTCAATGGTGGTAAAGCTATGAATCCTCAAACTGGTGATAGCCGTTGGGAAACCGGCCAATTGGATAAAGGAGTATTCTACACCTTACAGAACATTGAAGAGGGTACGATCTCGGCTCCATTATTTTTTACCACTCGCGATGAAAAGGAAGGCTACAAATTGGTTAAGTTAATAGACCGCACCGAAGCACACACCGCTAATCTCAAGACCGATTACCAAAGAATAATGCAAGTTGCCAAAGGGCAAAAGCAACAGAAAGAGCTTGAAAAGTGGGTTAATGATAAGATTTTAGACACTTACGTTAGGGTGAATAATGAGTACCTCAACTGCTCTTTCGAAAGAAATTGGATAAATCAAGCTCAATATGCAGAATAGTCAGGATGACGTTGCCGCAGTAAAGGAATTAGGCCAGAAATACGAAGCTTTAAAGGCAGAAATCGGAAAAGTAATCATTGGTCAGGATGAAGTAATCCACCTCTTATTATTATCCATTTTTTGCAAAGGTCATGCTTTATTAGTTGGTGTCCCTGGCTTAGCAAAGACTCTTCTGGTAAACACTGTTGCTCAGTCATTAGGCTTAAGTTTCCGTCGTATTCAGTTTACACCAGACTTGATGCCTTCGGATATTGTTGGGGCCGAGATTCTTGATGAAAACCGTCAGTTTAAGTTCGTTAAGGGGCCTTTATTTGCTAACATCATTTTAGCGGATGAAATAAACCGTACTCCGCCTAAAACTCAGGCTGCTCTACTGGAAGCGATGCAAGAACGTTCGGTAACGGCGGCTGGCCATACTTACCAAATGGCTAATCCCTTCTTTGTTTTAGCCACACAAAACCCCATAGAGCAGGAGGGGACTTATCCTTTGCCAGAGGCTCAATTGGACCGTTTCATGTTTAATATTGAGGTGGGCTATCCTAGCTTTGAAGAAGAGGTGAACATCGTTAAAAATACCACCGTGGGTGTAGAAGCGGAAGTTCGTGAAGTTCTAACGGTGGAGGAAATCATTAAATTCCAGAAGCTGGTTCGAAAGATTCCGGTTAGCGATAATGTTTACGAGTATGCCATTCGCTTGGTTCAGGCCACCCGACCAGGTACAGAGGCGGCAAAACCGATAACCAAAGATTATATTTCTTGGGGTGCTGGGCCCCGTGCGAGCCAGAATTTAATTCTTGCCGCCAAAGCCCATGCGGCTTTAAAAGGTAAGTTTAGTCCGGATAGTGAGGACGTATTGGCCGTAGCAAAGCCGATCTTGCGCCACCGAGTGGTGAAAAACTACCGCGCCGAGGCCGAAGGAATAAGCATTGAAAAGATCATTGAAGGCTTAGTGTAAAAAGCCATTTTCCAGTATAGAATTAGTAGCTTTGCGCCGTCTTTAGCGAAACAGGTCTATCCGTCTATGCCATCAACAAAATACATCTTCGTTACCGGTGGAGTTACCTCATCTTTAGGTAAGGGAATTATCTCCGCCTCCCTAGCTACATTATTGCAATCACGCGGTTACAGCGTTACTATTCAAAAGCTAGATCCTTACATTAATATTGACCCAGGGACATTAAACCCATACGAGCACGGTGAGTGTTACGTAACTAATGATGGCGCCGAAACGGATCTTGACCTGGGGCATTACGAACGTTTTTTAAATCGCCCTACCTCACAGGCCAATAATGTTACTACTGGTCGGGTTTACCAAACCGTTATCAATAAAGAACGTCGTGGTGATTATTTAGGGAAAACAGTACAGGTTATTCCCCATATTACTGATGAGATAAAAAGACGTATTCAGCTATTAGGTAATACCGGTGAATTCGAAATTGTGATTACTGAAATTGGTGGAACTGTCGGTGATATCGAAGCGCTGCCCTATATCGAAGCTGTTCGTCAGTTGCGTTGGGAATTAGGCGAAGACAGTTTAGTGGTTCACTTAACCCTGGTACCATACCTCGCGGCTACTGGTGAAATGAAAACCAAACCAACTCAGCACTCAGTACAAAAGCTGCAAGAAAGCGGAATCCAACCAGACGTTTTAGTTTGTAGAACCGAATATGATTTGGGCGAAGACATTCGTCGTAAGCTGGCTCTTTTCTGTAATGTTAAAAAAGAGGCGGTGGTGCAAAGTATTGACGCAGAAACCATTTATGCGGTGCCTATTTTAATGCGTAACCAGCATTTGGATGAAGTAGTATTAAAACGATTAAACCTGCCAGTAGAGGATAATCTCGACTTGGTAAATTGGCGTGACTTCCTTTACAAGCTTCGCTATCCTCAAACCGAGGTGGAAATTGGCTTGATAGGGAAATATGTAGAATTGCATGATTCGTATAAGTCTATTGTTGAGGCATTTATTCACGCCGGAGCAACTAATGAGGCCAAGGTTAAAATTCGTTGGATTCACAGCGAAAACCTCAGCTTAGATTCTGTTGAGAAGAGCTTAGAAGGTCTAGATGGGGTTTTAGTAGCCCCTGGATTTGGAGAGCGTGGTTTTGATGGTAAGCTTGACGCGATTCGTTATGCGCGTGAAAACAAGATTCCATTCTTAGGGATTTGCCTGGGTATGCAAGCGGCTGTTATCGAGTACGCGAGAAATGTTCTAGGATTAGAAGGTGCTAACTCAACCGAAATGGATGCCGAAACGGCCCATCCCGTAATCGATTTAATGGATGAGCAGAAGGAGGTAACCGAAAAAGGTGGAACCATGCGTTTGGGTGCCTGCGATTGTAATATTAAGGAAGGCACGAAGGCCTTTGAGGTTTACCGTCGTAAGCAAATTAGCGAACGTCATCGTCACCGTTATGAGTTTAATAATAAATACCTGGAAGATTTTGAAGCAAGTGGCATGATTGCTACCGGCCAAAATCCAGGCACCGAATTGGTGGAAATTGTAGAAATTCCCGAACACCCATGGTTTATTGGTGTTCAATTCCACCCCGAATACAAAAGTACCGTGGCTAACCCACACCCATTATTTGTGCAATTTGTAGCTGCCGCTATCCGCTATAGCGAGAGTCAAAACGCTTAGAATGAATAACAAATTAGACATCAACACCATTGTGGGCTTTGTGCTCATTGGTGCCATTTTAATGTATTTTGGAATTTTCTCACCCGATAGTGAGAAAGTAGCCAATGAGGCCCAAACCGAAGTTTCTGCCGATTCTAGCGCAAGTGAGAGCCCGGTTATAGAAGACATACCTGCCGCAGAGGAAATTCCTAGCCTTGCCCTCGATACCACAAGTAGCGATAGTGCATCTTTTGTAGAAGCTCAAAGGCTTTATGGCCCATTTGCCAAGCAAATGTTAAGTACGGAGGAGCAGTATTTTGAATTGGAGAATGAGTTCTTACGCTTAAAGATTAGCTCCCTTGGCGCGCAGATTGTTGAAGCAGAATTAAAGAATTTTAAGACTTATGATTCGCTGCCTTTATATCTAATCAGAGATAATGCAGACCTCTCTTTTCCGATCCAGGCCGGCCAATTGAAGTCAAGTGCCAGCCTTAACTTTAAGCTCTTATCTAAGACTGATAACCAGATTAGCCTAGCGGTACAAAGTGATCAAGGAGCTAGACTGGTGTATAATTATCAACTTCCAGCAGATTCTTACATGCTGGATCTTAAGGTGGAGTCAGAAGGAATGGCTTCACTATTAGCTGAGGCTGATAATTATTTACGTTTCGAATTAAAAGCGAATCGTCACGAAAAGAATCGCGACAATGAATTAACCCGTTCTGAATTTCAATACCGCTTGGTTGAGGAAGGAGAGGTGGAGAGCTTTAATACCACCAGTACTGATGAGGAAATTTCTGAACAGCCGGTAGAGTGGGTGGCATACCGCCAACAGTTTTTCAGCACCATTTTACAGTCCAAGGGTCAGGCTTTTGCCAAAGCAGATATGGCTTTAGCTAATTTGGAGGAAGAAGAGCACAGCAAGTTTTACGGGTCTAAATTGCTTTATCCTCGCGATTCAAGGGGCGACTTAAATCTAGATCTTGGTCTTTACTTGGGGCCTAATAAATATGAGATCCTAGAATCATATGGTTCGGGCTTTGAGGAGCTTGTTCCCTTAGGATGGGGTATTCTAGGATGGATTAACCGTTATGCCGTTTTGTATATCTTCAATTTCCTAGAAGATTATGGTCTTAATTATGGATTGATAATCCTAATTATTGCGGTAGTTTTCAAAATGGTATTATTCCCACTTACCTATACATCGTACCGCTCAATGGCTAAAATGCGGGTGATAAAGCCTGAAATTGATGAGCTTAGTGAGAAGTACGATGATCCAATGAAAAAGCAGCAGGCGCAATTGGAACTGTACAATAAAGCTGGGGTGAGCCCATTAGGAGGTTGTTTGCCAATGCTCCTGCAATTCCCAATTCTAATTGCCTTGTTCCAATTCTTCCCAGCGGCGATAGAGTTAAGACAGCAGTCCTTTTTATGGGCCGATGACTTATCGAGCTACGACTCGATTTATAATCTACCCTTTGATATTCCATTTTACGGGGATCATGTGAGTCTCTTTACTTTATTGATGACCATTTCGACCCTGATTTATACTTGGATGAATCAGCAATTAACTGGTTCTGCTCAAAATCAGCAATTCCCCCAAATGAAATACATCATTTACTTGATGCCAATCATGTTCTTAGGGGTCTTTAATAATTATGCTGCTGGACTTAGCTATTATTATTTCGTAGCTAACATGATTACCTTCGGGCAGCAATTTGCTATTCGTTCATTTATTGATGAAGATAAAATTAAGGCTAAGATTGCTGAGCGTAAGGAACGTCCGCAGAAGGAAAATCGCTTAATGCGCAGAATGCGTGAGGTTCAGGATCAGCAAAATCGTCAAACCCGACGTAAAAAGTAGCATGATCAAAAAGGGCTTACTTTTAATCACCGCCGCCTTATCATTAAGTGCTTGCGCTAGTTTAAACTACAGGCAATTGAAGCGTGAAAGTGCGGAATGGGAGTTCCATATAAACGCTGGTCCATGCTTTAAGGCTTGTGCAGTTTATCAGGCTAGTGTAGATGAATCTGGACAATTACGCTATAACGGGATGTCCCAAACCGGTTTTAAAGGAGATACGCTAATTGACCTAGGAAGGGATTTTGCCTACAATTTAATGTTGGACCTAGAGGCCATGGACTATTTGGCTATTCCTGATTCTAATGGGTTAGACAGTACCATATTCGATGTGCAGTCTATCCAATACGAACTAATTAGTGATGGTCAATCTAAAAAGGTAGCCTGTCAATTAGAAGAACCCCAAGATCTTTACCGTTTAAGGCAAGTTTTTAATAGCAAGCTAAAAGAATTAAAGCTTCTTTAAGCTTTATAGGGCCTGCAGTTTAAAGCTCTTACTTGCCTGGTTTTCATCCGCAATCTTAAGAATGTAAATCCCTGCCTTTAATTCAGGGAAGCTTAACTCCACCTTGAGGCCATTGATATTTCCTTTTGCTACCGATCGGCCATTAAGGTCTAGCAGTTCATATTGCGACAAATTACGCTCACTTTCTATGAACAGCGGGGCCCGCTTGCGTGCGAAGGCCATGGTATTGTAAAGTTTAATTTGAGTGCTATAAGCACTAGCCTCATTAAGGCTGAAGTCAGCTGGCAGCACATTTCTTCGTACAAAAGCGTCCTTAATAATCTGATAGTTTTGCCCACCATTTAAAACTTGGTCGGCCTGAATTACCATCGAAGCAAAATCGGGGTAAGTACTATTATTAAGCAAGGGGAAAAGCGCTTCCAGTACCAGGGCATCGGCAGTAGCACGATCGGTATTGTCATGAATTTCCACTAAACAGGAAGCCATTAAATCGGTGTGCTGATAAATATTATTGGTGAAGCTTAAGCTTTGATAGTCCTTATTGCTGGAAGCCATGCGACCAGGCCAAAAGCTATTGTGGCCATCCCAATTAAAGACACGGTCTCTCTGATTAGGGCTGTGAGCTAAACTGTAGCTTACCGCAAAATAATCGCAAATAGCTTCTTCCATACCTGCTCTTTCGCTAATTCGACCGCTATTGGCCGAAGCGCCATAAACTAAACTGTGTACGTATTCGTGAATTATAACATCAGCATCTTCGGCATCATCGACCCCACCTTCTCCCATGTAGATTTTAAGCTCACTGGGACTATAATAACTTTGGTCGGCATTGCTTAAAGCATGCACATCAACCGAAATTAGGTTACCGGGTAAATTACTGTAACCGAGACTATCAATATATTTTTTAAAGGTGCTTAGGTGGTAGAAGGCATTTACATCCTCAAAACCATCCATACTCCGGGTATAATTAAAGGTGGTGTTATTGCTGGTTGCCGGAGCAATGTTAGGAGCGCTAAAGTCATCAATTTTAATATCCGCGTTCTCCAATTTAAAGGTTCCACTGTCGTAGGTGGCGGTGAAGCTCACCAGCTTGCGTTCGCCATTTAGACTACTGTTATCGCCATCATTATTATCAACAAAGCTTCCGCCGTAATTTACATTGGCAGTAGAAAGTGGGTCGGGCAAGAATATGAAAGTATAGCAAGTGCTATCGCTTCCGCTGAAATGCCTTCTTTGATCTTCTAAATAATGAACTTTAGAGCCGCTTAAAAAGCCCTTTATATGCAAGCCCTCGTTCCCGTAGAAATTAGCGCTAAAGCCGCTTAAAAGCCCCTCGGTGCTATTAAAATAGGCGGGTACAATATCAGAACGATAGCAATTTAACTCTTGCTTTAAAGCAATGGTATCAATAGTAAGTGCTTGAGCCTCAATTTGTGTTTGATTTAGGGCGGGATATTGAATTAGAAGATCGCCATTTTTATATTCATGTACCGCTAACTTCTGGTTATCGAGAATCAAGTCCCACTTTTTGAGAATATAGAACCAATGTTTGCCTCCTAAAGAATTTACTTCTTTTTCGAGTATCAGCTCCCAGCCAGGAACAAAAGACTGCGCCTTCACTAAGGGATTTTCAATATTCCAATTTTCTGCTCGCCATTCTAAAGTAGGGGCTGAAGCAGTAAAGACCTCTGGCGTGCTGGTGCCTTTTTGTGCAATACTAGGAAGGCTAAGGACAAGGCCTAAGAGGAGGGAGGGAAAAGGCAATTTCATTCGTTAATCTCTTTCAGTTTTATTTGGTACAAATCTGTTATTTGTTGCAGGGCTTCATTGTAATTATTTAAACGCACCCTTAGTTTATATCCAGCATCAGCGGCCATAGCTTCTTCGAAAATTTCGAAGTGGCTGTGAGGTAAGACCCTCATTACCGCATCCATTGCCTCATAAGGAAAGCGCATTTCAAAATAGCGGTATAAATATACATCCTTATGCTTTGCCCCGCTTAAAGCTGCTTCGGCCGCTCCGCGATATGCTTTTATTAAGCCGGGTACTCCTAATTTGGTGCCGCCAAAATAACGTACCACTACTACTAAAACATTCCATAGTTCAGAAGATTGTATGGCGTTAAAAATTGGCGTGCCGGCCGAATGCGCCGGCTCCCCGTCATCATTAAAACGAACTTGAGGCTCTTTAGGTTGGCAACGGTAAGCGTAGCACCAATGGCGCGCATCGTAATATTGCTTTTTAACCTCATCTAAAAGCTCATTTAATTGGCTTTCACCTTCTAGGGGCAATGCAATGGCAATAAATTTAGAGCCACGATCTTTATACAATCCCTCACTTTTGGATTTTAAGGCCAAATAATGATCTCCGCTTATGCGCTCTTGTATCATAAGGCTAAAGCTATCAATACAATTGAAATGATGGCCAAGAATATACCTATGATATTAAGTCGGCTAAGGTTTTCCCGGAAGAAAAAGGTGCCCAACAATGCGCTGAAGGCCACGATGCCCACATTGTTTAAAGCAAAAATGCTTGAACTCTCTAGGCCTTCGAAACTTAATGCACGCAGCAAGTAATATATGCTACCGTAATTTGGAATTCCTAAAGCCACCCCGCCAATTAACGCTTTCCATTGTAGCTTTTGCTTTAAGATGAATACTTGATGAAGCACAAATAAAATTCCAAACAAAGCGGCCATGCCAAATATACTGGAGGCAAACCAGGCCTGCTGAGAGGGAGGAACTAATTCCGATTCATTGTACTTTAAGAAGGCATCGAGAAAGCCACTGCCTAAGAATAATATTATGGGGTACCAAAGGAAACTGGCACTGCGCTTCGTTTTCTCGGGCTTATAGGTAGTCATGTAAACGGCAATCAAGGCTAGTAAGATGCCGGTGATTTTTATGAAACCCAAAGACTCCTTAAAATACACCACTCCAAAACTCACGGGTACAATTACTGACATCTTAACGGCAACCGATACAGTAGCTAAACCAAAATTCTGACTAACCCAAGCCATTAGGCGAAAGAGGGTTATAAAAAGTAAGCCTAAGATTAGAATGGATTCAAACCAGGCTTGTTGGCTTACCTCCCAAGGGGCATTCGCCCAGTCGTTTTGCCAGTTACCAATGCTAAAGGCAATGAAGTAGTTTACCAGTATAGCTTGGAGATTATCAACCTCATACTTCTTAAAGTATTTAAAAACGATGAAAATTAGTATCGAACAGCTGATGCTAAGGAGTAGCCAAATCATCTACGGTAATGCTTTAAAAGGTCATTTTTTAGGCGAGAAACTTGACCATCTAGTTCAATTTTAGGTGCTTCTAAGCCGTCTTCAATCACTTGTTTAGATTCGATAATAAAGGCCTCATCCCATAAGTCTGCTTCAATAAAGGCCCGAAGGGTGAAGCTGCCGCCCTCAACTAAAATGCTTTGCAGCCCTCTTTCATATGCCGTCTGGATAATTTGGGGGAGTAAATCTCTATCTGGCTTTAAAATTACGTCTTGATTATCAACGCTTTGATAGCAAAAGCGTAGATAACTTGAATCTCTAAAAACCTTTAAATGTTGGTCAAGGCTTCTTTGGGGGTCGATAATCAACCTTAAAGGATTAGCACCCTGATAGGCACGGGTATCTAAGCTAGGGTTATCTATTTTAGCCGTTTTACGACCAACTAATATAGCTTGATGCTCAGCCCTTAGCTTATGGGCGAAAACCTGACTCTCGGCTTCACTGATCCACTGGACTCCTTTTTCACCATTGGAGCGATTGGCATCCATGATACCATTGCTCGATTGTGCCCACTTTAGGGTGATATATGGCCTTTGCTTTTTATGAAAGGTGAAGAATTTACGATTTAATTCCTGTGCTTCGCTTTCCAATACCCCTTCAATAACCTCGATACCGGCCTTTTTTAAGCGAGCAATACCCTTGCCATTAACCTCCGAATTGAAGTCGCGGGTAGCAACCACTACCCGAGGGATTTCCATTTCAATAATTAGGTTAGTGCAGGGAGGAGTGCGTCCATAATGGGAGCAGGGTTCTAAGCTTACATAGAGAGTACTTTCCTTAAGCAAAGCCTTGTCCTTAACCGACTCAATAGCTACCACTTCGGCATGTGGTCCTCCAGCATGGTGATGATAACCTTCACCAATAATTTTATCCTGATGCACAATTAGGGCACCCACCATCGGATTGGGAGCAGTGCTCGACCGGCCCATCTCGGCCAAGTAAAGACATCGCTGCATGTATTTTATATCCTGCGCTCGCATTGCTGGCAAATTTAGTTATTGCACTTGAGCTATTTTAGATTCAGTCTAACCCCGCTTTTTCTAAATTAGCTTAATGGCTGAATTAGCACTAAATGAATACCAATTAAGGCCGCGCTATAAATTCCGTAATCATCGCTCTATAAGGGACTTACGGAACTCTTTACGTCATGCTTTAATTGAGGATGCCGAGCAGTGGCCTTTGCAGTATAAGGACACCCATGGGCATTTAATCTTTTCTTACCGTCGACCACATAAGCACGCCTGGTCGCCTGAAATGGATTTAAATCTTGAGGAAAGTGAAGATGGTAGCACTATCATAAGGGTGCTAATTGGTCCCGCAGCGGGAGTGTGGACCTTATTTATGTTTCTTTATGCCCTCTGCGCTTTATTGCTAATTGGAGGTTTCGTTTTGGCCTATTCGCAATATGTATTGGATAAGAGCATTTGGGGCTTTTGGTTATTACCAATAGGGGCCTTGGGTGCCATTGCCATTTACCTAGCCGGATTATATGGTAAAAGCAGAGCTATTCCTCAAATGATTTTCCTGAAAAAGTTTTTTGATGCCACTTTACCTCAAAGTGAACTCATTGAAGGGGACCTCAGAAAAGTATAAGTGCTTATGAAGTTTTATAAAGCGTTTGGCTTTGGCCTTATTTTTATTGTTTTAGCAGGCTGCCAGTGGGAGAAGGAGAGCAATGCTTCTTCCATTACCGAAATAGAAGAAGAGACTACAGGAGGTTCTAATAAGGCAAGCTATTATCGAAACCTGAGTCGACAGAAACATTTTAGGTACGCGTCTCTCGGTCCATGTACTTATCCAGATTCGATACCAAGGAAGGAAATTGGCTTTAATAGTTTTAGCCGCCTAGATTCTAACGAGACTGAACTAGAAATAAGCCTATATGAAGACTGCTGTCAGGAGTTTGGATTCGATTATCAAATTAATGGCGAAAGGCTGATTATTTTCTATGAAGCCATAAGTGAAGAGGTCTGTGAATGCAAATGCCTATATCGCTATAAATTGATTTTGGCTGAAGATTTGAACCCGGGGATAGAAGTTCAGGTCAAGCGACCGCTTTAAACGAAAAAAGACCCTGATTTTCAGAGTCTTTTTTAATCTAGTAGCGAGGACGGGAGTTGAACCCGTGACCTCCGGGTTATGAATCCGACGCTCTAACCAACTGAGCTACCTCGCCGTTTTCGGGCGGCAAATATAAAGACAAATCTTATTTCACAAAGATAAGAGCCGGGGTTTTTCACATTTAGTTTTTTTTATATTGCGCCCCAGCTCAGGCTAAACAGATTAAAAATGTCAGATAGAATAAAATTCGAACTTGAATTTCCAGTAAAGGCTTCGCCCTCAATGTTATTTCCTTATTTATCTACTCCCAGTGGCCTGTCCGAATGGTTTTCGGATGACGTAAATTCTAGGGGAGAGAAGTATACTTTTATATGGGATGGTGACGAAAGAGACGCCTTCCGCATTGCCAGAAAAAAAGATCAGTTTATTCGTTTCCGCTGGTCGGAGGATGAAGAAGAAGGAAATAAGTATTTTTTTGAATTCCGCATTGAAGTAGACGAGCTCACTAATGATACCTCTTTAATTATCGTTGATCACAGTGAGGAAGACGAACTCGAAGAAGATAAGTTACTCTGGGATAGCCAGGTACATCAGTTATTACATACTATAGGCTCTTAGGATGAATTTGGGTAAGCTTATCCAAGTAAAATCCACCTATTTAATCTTTAGCATGCTCTTCATTTTGGGGAGCATACTTCTTATTAGTCAGTATAGTCAGGCCGAGATTCACCTTTGGTCAAATCACCATCATTACCCTTGGTTAGATGCTATCATGCCTTGGCTTACCTATTTAGGTGATGGCTGGATTTATTTAATCCTGGCCATTTACAGTGTTTTACTTTTAGAGCGCAGGGCATTCATGTCGGTACTTTTTACCGCTTTGCTTACCCTTATTTTTTCTTCTTCATTAAAAGCTTATTTCAACGAAGATCGCCCCATGAAGTATTTTGCTGATCGGGGAATCGAATTAAATGAGGTAGCTGGGGTAAAGCCAAGGTATCAACATAGCTTTCCCAGTGGTCATACTACTACGGCCTTTGCCGCTTGGGGAATACTCGCTTTTTGGTGGCGGAAAAAGCATTGGCAATTTTTGGCATTTCTAGTGGCAGTATCCATTGGTTATTCGCGTATTTATCTAAACATGCATTTTTTGCGCGACGTAGGGGCAGGGGCAAGTTTAGGTACTTTCGTGGTATTGCTTTCCCTTTATTTAGCTCATCGCTTAAAAGGCGATTGGTTTAAAGAAAAGTGGTTTAAATAGGCTTGCTCATGAAATACTTCGATCGCAATACCTGGTTATGGATGCTGCTCGCAGCACTTTTCTTCTTACCCTTTTTAGGCGGAGTACATTTATTTGATTGGGACGAAATAAATTTTGCGGAATTGGCTCGGGAAATGGTCCTGCGAGGCGATTGGCTGCAAATGACTATAAACTTTGAAAGCTTTACCGAGAAGCCCCCTTTGTTTTTTTGGCTTCAAGCAGCGGCTATGAGTCTTTTCGGAATTGGAGAGTATGCCGCCCGCTTTCCCAATGCTTTACTAGGAGTTATTGTATTGCCCTTCCTCTACATTAGCGGGAAGTTTTTAGTAGATCGGAAATTTGGCTTCTTATGGGCCCTAAGTTGGTTTGGATCGACCTTACCATTCTTATATTTCAAATCGGGTATCATCGACCCCTTTTTCAACTTCTTTATTTTCAACGGTCTTTTCTTTCTAATCCATTTCCTTTGGAAAAGAAACCAGGCCTCTTTCATTTTTCTTTCTAAGTCGGCGACCTTCTATTTAATGATAGGGGGCGTCTTTATTGGTCTTGGAGTTTTAACTAAAGGACCAGTAGCTTATCTGATTTGGTTTCTGACCTTGATCGTTTACGGTGCATTACATTCTTTTCGTTTTGGAATGCGCTTCAAGGACTTTTTAATCTTTTCCTTTACCGCTTTAGGAGTCTTTTTAATTTGGTTTGGCATTGAGTACAGTGTGAATGGACCCGACTTTATTGTGGAGTTTACCCTTCGTCAGTGGGAGCTCCTAACCACTAATGACGCCGGGCATGGTGGTTTTCCAGGATATCATTTTGTAGTGTTATTATTTGGATGTTTTCCCGCTAGTATTTTTGCGATTCGAGGCTTGGGGAAAATTCAAGGTTTGCATTCTCAGGTAGCTGATTTTCAAAGATGGATGATTGTATTGCTGGCGGTAATTTTAGTGCTCTTTTCGCTGGTAGGTACAAAAATCATTCACTACAGCTCTATGGCTTATTATCCTATTAGCTTTTTATCCGCCCTTACACTATGGCAAGCCAGTGAGTTCCCCCGCAAGAAAAGAGAATGGATACCTTTAGTGGTGTTAATTGTAGGCTCTCTAGCTTTACTGATATCAATTGCCTTGCCGTGGGCAGGTATGCACTTAGAAGCTATTAAACCCCTTTTTGAGAAGGATCCATTTGCCATGGCCAATTTGGAAGCAGAAGTGCCTTGGTCTATTTGGGATTATATTCCAGCATTAGTATTAGGGATAAGTTTAGCTACCTATATTCTTTACCAGAAGAAGCACCCCATCTTTTCTACTCGGGTCCTATTCTTCGGTAATGGCCTTTGGGTATTCTTAGCGCTCATTTTCTTCATTGCCAAGGTGGAACGGATTTCCCAGCGCGCGGCAGTAGAATTTTTTGAGGATCAAGCGACTGAAGATGTATATGTAGTCAATTACGGCTACAAGTCTTATGTCCCATGGTTTTATGGCGAGGTAACTGCCCATGAAAATAAGTCGGCTTACCAACGCGAATGGCTCTATCATGGTCAAATAGATAAGCCGGTGCGCATTGCCACAAAGATTAATAAGCGGGAACAGCTGGAGAAGGAAATTCCAGATGCTCAATTCTTATACGCTAAAAACGGGTTTTACTTTTACGAAAGGCGACCTTAATTACTTAATCAAGTAATCAGGTTTAATTAAGCCCCATTTTGCTAGTCGATATTGTAAGCTCACTTTTAATACGCCTAAACCATAAATAGCAGAACGCTTAAAGTTTATGGAGCTGGCCTCTTCAAAATATTTAGTCGGACAAGTAATTTCCGCAATTTCATAACCCTTGTAAAAAATTTGGGCGAGCATTTGATTATCGAAGACGAAATCATCGGAATTCACATTGAAGGCTGTGTTTTCCAAAACTTCTCTTGAAAAGGCGCGATAGCCGGTATGGTATTCCGATAATTTTTGACTCATCAGAATATTCTGGCTCAGCGTAAGAATACGATTGGCTACATATTTATACCAAGGCATACCACCCTTTAATGCGCCTTTGCCCAAAATACGGGAGCCTAATACTACCGGATATACATCATTGGCAATGAGGTAAGCCATTGATTCAATTAACTTCGGAGTATATTGATAATCGGGGTGGAGCATAATGACTATGTCGCCTCCCAAGTCTAAAGCTTTGTTGTAACATGACTTTTGATTACCACCATAGCCCTTATTCTGCTCATGCGGAATAATATGCTTTATGCCTAGGCGCTTTCCTTCTTCTATCGTGTTGTCGGTAGAGTTGTCATCTACTAAAACTACTTCATCAACGATATCCATAGGGATCTCGTGAAAGGTGCGCTCCAAGGTTTTCTCGGCATTATAGGCCGGTAAAACCACTATGATTTTTTTCTTGTCGATCATCTGGTGCAAAAATAGAATTTTAGACCGCTCAGAAAAGCTGGTTTTTAAAGAAGAATTATTTAGCTTGCTGAGCACTACTAATAAACAGGACAAGTGAGGAAAGTACTACTACTAGCAGTCTTTGGGCTGATTGGGCAAATTCTTGTTGCTCAGGAGATTAGTGGAAGAGTTATCGATGATAAAACCGGTGAATCGGTGATCATGGCTAATGTGCTAATAAAGGGCACTACGCAAGGAACTTCTACCGATATCGACGGAAATTTCACATTAAAGCTTGGTAATAAAGCCTTTCCAGTCACACTGGAAGTTACTTTTATCGGCTACAGCAAGGCTGAATACACGGTAAAAAGTGCTAACCAAGAAGTGATTATTCGTCTTAGAGAGGATAGTGAAATGCTTGATGCGGTGGAGGTAATTGAGCAGAGATTAAGTAAAAAGCAAAGAGAGTCGGCTTTAACCGTAGAAGCACTAGATAATTTGGCCATAAAGGAAACCCCCGCAGCAAATTTCTACGAAGCGCTGGGCAATTTAAAGGGTGTAGACCTAACTTCAGCAAGTATTGGATTTAAGATTATTAATACTCGTGGCTTTAACTCAACCTCTCCAGTCCGTAGCTTACAGCTTATTGATGGAGTAGATAACCAGGCGCCAGGTTTAAACTTTTCTTTAGGTAACTTCTTGGGCGCAAATGAGTTAGATATCATGAATGTAGATATCATTGCGGGCGCTTCTACCGCCTTTTATGGTCCGGGTGCCTTCAATGGTGTGATTTCTATGACCACCAAAGATCCCTTTTTATTTCAGGGATTGTCATTTTCGCAAAAAGTGGGAGAGCGGGCGCTTTCCGAAACTTCCCTCCGCTATGCCGAGGCTTTTAAGCTTTTTAGCGATGAGCGAGAAGACTTTGCCTTTAAGCTAAACCTGTTCTATTTACGGGCTGATGATTGGGAGGCCGATAATTACGATCCAGTGGATGGCTCACCAGTGGGTGCCGATAATCCCGGTCGCTTTGACGCGGTTAATATCTATGGAGATGAGAGTCTGGCTAGCAATAATGAGCGTAATAGCTTCACTGACGTGAAGTTTAATGACGTACCTGGTTTGGGTATTTTCTACCGTCCTGGTTACCGTGAGCCTGACTTAGTAAATTACGACACCCGCAACTTTAAAGCCAATGCAGGACTATTCTATCGTACTAAGAAAGATATTCAGTTTTCCTATACCCTTAATTATGGCACTGGTACCACGGTCTATCAAGGTGAGAACCGCTTTAGTCTGCAGGGTATTCAGTTTATGCAAAATATCTTCGAGGTAAAGAAGAAGGATAAATTCTTTATACGTGCATACAGCACGGTAGAAGACGCGGGGGATAGCTACGATGCGGTGCTTACTGCATTTAAGATGAATGATCAGGTCTTAGGTGATGAGGCTACCTGGAACCAGAATTACGCATCGGCATGGAAGCGTCCTTTCCGTTTTAATCAGGCCTTCCAAAATGCCGCAGGCTTTAGTGTGGCAATGCCAAGCTTTGACTCTGCTTTCTTCGAAAATGAGTACCAAGATATTTTACGTGAATACAACGAGTTACTGCGCGACTTCCATGATTCCTTACTAAATATCACCTCGGGTAATAGGCCACTTCCCGGTAGTCCTGAATATGATGCCCTCTTCAATGAAATTACTGGAAAGACTTTTACCGAAGGAGGATCCAAGTTTTATGATCGTTCGGCACTTTACCATATCATGGGTGAGTATCAGTTTGAGCTTTTTGATGATTATAAAATGCGGGTAGGAGGGAACTATCGTATGTATCGTCCCAATTCTCGCGGAAACATTTTTGATGAAGTAATCCCTTCTTCCATTGTTACCGATAGTGTGGGTAATGTTATTTCTCAGGAATACCGGATTATTACCAACCAAGAATTTGGTGCCTATTTTGGAGCGGAGAAGAAGTTCTTGGGTGAAATGCTTAAGGCTAGCTTTACTTTGAGGATGGACAAGAACCAGAATTTTGACTACCTCTTTTCACCCGCATTTTCTTTAGTCTATACCGTAGACGAAAAGAATACCATCCGTGCTTCTTTGGGAAGAGCGATTCGTAATCCAACCTTGCAGGATCAATACTTACGCTATGATGTAGGTAGAGCGGTCTTACTAGGTAATATTAACGGCTATGACTCTTTAGTGACGATAGAGTCTTTTGACTTTTATCGTGAGCAGCAAACTCTAGATCGGGATAACCTCGAATTCTTTAATGTAGCGCCCATTGCTCCAGAAAAGGTTACTACTGCCGAAATAGGGTATCGCGGTACTTGGTTTAAACGCATTTTCGTGGATGTTAATTACTTCCATTCTTGGTATACCAATTTTATCGGATTCCAGTTTGGTTTAGATCCACGCTTTTCGCCGGATTTCCCAGACCGTATCTTAGGTCTTAGGGCCTATCGGGTCGCGGCTAATGCCGAAGGCTTGGTAACTACTCAGGGTTTAAACATTGGCTTAAATTATTATTTAGATGACCACCTTAGCTTAAATGGTAATTACAGCTATAATGATATTAACTTAACACCCAATGCGAATTTCATTACGGAAACCTTTTACAAGGAACAGCTGGAAAAATCGCAAGAGGTAGATCCCATTGTACCAGCCTTCAATACACCGGAACATAAATTCAATATTGGCTTAACCGGAAGAAACTATAAGCCCTTTAGCACACGCGATGATAAGATTGGATTCGCAGTAACCTATAAATGGATTGAAGGTTTCCTTTTCGAGGGTTCTCCTCAGTTTACGGGCTTTATCGACACCTACGATCTACTTGATGCTCAGGTGAGTTACGAGGTACCTGCTTGGGATATGACCTTTAAATTAGGTGCCTCAAACCTTCTCAATAACAAGGTATTTCAGGTCTACGGCGGACCCCGCGTTGGGCGCCTAGCCTATTTTTCACTACTTTACGAACTAGATAGGAACGATTAATTTTATACTTTAGGATCAATTAAATTTTCACTTATGAAAAAAACACTACTATTTCTCTTAGCCTTTGCAGGAGTGGCTCAAGCACAACGCTACACCTCAGAGGTTTTTACTTCGGTTAATGTAACGGCCGACGTGCCTTACGCTACCAATATCGATTTCTTAACCTCTGATTTAAGTGACCCAGCTTCTGTGGTTGCGGATGTTACTGAAATTAAAACAGCATTAGCTACTGGCCAGCCTATTCCTGCTAAGTTTTACAATCCTTTCGATACGGCTTCTGATGTAAAAGTTCGTCAGTTAACCATGGATGTATACGAGCCTGCAGGGGATACCGCTACAAATCGTCCATTAGCTATTTACATTCACACCGGAAACTTCCTTCCTCCTGGGATTAATGGTGGTATCAACGGATCTAAAAATGATTCGGCTGCAATTGTAATGTGTGAGAAGCTTGCCAAGCGTGGTTTTGTAGCTATTGCTGCTAACTATCGTTTAGGTTGGAATCCATTAGATCCTAACCAATTCGTGCGTCGTGCGCAATTATTGAATGCGGTTTACCGTGCAATTCACGATATGAAGGAATTAGTAAGAGTGTCTAAAGCAGACGCTGCTAACCTAGGTATCGATCCTAACCGCGTAGTATTATTCGGTGAAGGTTCTGGAGGTTACGTAGCCTTGGCTTATGCTACTCTTGATAAGTGGGCGGAAGTTGAAATTGCTAAGTTTATCAACCCTGCTACTCAGCAGTCTTTCGTTGACTCCAACCTAGTAGGTAATATCGAAGGATTAGGTGGTAACTTAAACCTATATGTTGACAATGGTGAGTCAACCGATGTATCTATGTGTGTTAACATGGGAGGTGCTTTAGCGGACATATCTTGGTTAGAAGCAGGAGATCCTTCAATGATAGCTTTCCACTGTGTACGTGATCCCTTTGCACCATTTGGAGATGGCACGGTAGTAGTACCAACCACTCAGGATGATGTGGTAGACGTAAGCGGTGCCAATGTGTTTATGGTAAAAGCTAATAGCTTGGGTAATAATAATGCTTGGATTAATCAAACTTACAATGACCCAATCACTCTAGCAGCTCGCGCCCGTTACGGTGTAACTTATAACTACATTTTCCCTGCGCCATTTGATACTATTACAGTGAGCAATGCCGAAGGCTTGTATCCAGTAGTATTCCCATTGGCTACTACCGGTTTGTTTAATAATACTGGTGCTCCATGGCAATGGTGGGATCCTAATGGTCCAATAGCCAGCGATACTCTATTAGCAGGTCCTCCAGTAATTACTTACCACATGGCTGGTTTAGCAAGTAATCCAAATATGTCTCCTGCTTTCGGTCGCGCTTACCAAGATACTATCTTGGGCTATGTTGCTCCACGCTTAGTACATCAGATGAACCTAATCGGTACCGATGAGTACGCTTTAGCGCAAGCAGTACAGATGTATCCTAATCCTGCTAAAGAGGTTTTAAACATCTCACTTAGCGATGCCGATTTATCTTTAGAGTCTTTCGAGATTATGGATAATACCGGTCGTATTGTTAGTGCAGGTAGCTTAGAACAAGGCTTAAACCGCGTAAATATTTCAGGTTTAGACCGTGGCGTTTATATTTTAACTTTAAAAACGAGCATGGGTGAAACCAGCCAACGTTTTATAAAGGAATAAAATAGATCGATCCTATAGATTGAAAGCCTCGACCTTAGTGTCGGGGCTTTTTGCTTTATACCTTTGCCAAAATTTTGAAGATGGACTATAATCTCAACGGCTATATCATTCGCAATAAGCACCTTGGTATTCAGGTTAATAACCGAGGTTTAAATTATGGTGATGGCGTTTTTGAAACAATCAAATACAGTCGCAAGAGATTAAACTTCTTTGAAGATCATTATTTCCGTTTAATGTCCGCTATGCGCATCGTGCGAATGGAAATTCCTATGGATTGGTCTCCAGAGTATTTGGAGGAGCAGATACGAAAAACACTAGAGGCTAATCAATTAAGCGATAAAGCGGCCCGAGTAAAAGTGCTAGTCGTACGTAAGGCCGGTGGTTTTTACAGCCCAGAAACCAATGACGTTGATTTTTTAATTACCACCGAGGAGTGGCCAATGGACTCATTTGAATTAAATGAGAAAGGTTTAGAAATTGAGTTGTTTAAGGATTTCTATAAGGTGAGTGGCCTTTTGGGGAATGTCAAAACTACCTCGGCACAGATTTATACAATTGCCTCCATTTTTGCCCAAGAAAACAATTACGATGATGTGGTTTTAATGAATGAGCAGAAAGAGGTTTTGGAAAGCACAAAGTCAAATTTGTTTATACTCAAAGGAGAGGAACTCATCAGTCCACCTTTAAGCTCGGGTTGCTTAAAAGGAGTAATGCGAAAGAAAATCCTGGAGCTTGCACCGCAATTAGGCTTAGTGGTTAAAGAAGAAACTTTTTCGCCATTTGCCCTTCAAAAAGCAGATGAAATTTGGCTTAGTAATGCTATGAACGGCTTACAATGGGTGGCAAAATACCGCAAGAAAACCTATGCCAATACTCAAGCAGAAGCGATGCTTAAAAAGTTAAATGTGGCTTTGGCTCTTAGTTTAGACTAGGGTCCAGTGGGGCATTATGCCACAAAGCATATTCTCCACCTAATTGACGCATAATCGCCGACCAAAGGCCTTCGCTATCCCGGTTAAATACTAGGGCTGCATTGCTGTCGGCCACTAACCAAGATTTTTGTTCTAATTCTTCGCTAAGCTGACCAGGAGACCAGCCGCTGTATCCGAGAAAGAATCGTATGTCCTCGGGGCCTATCATATCAAGGGAAATCATTTCTTTAAGGATTTCCAAATCGCCGCCCCAAAAAACACCCTCCATTATTTTTTCACTTCCCGGTAATAAATCACCTCTACGATGTAAAAAGAAGAGGTTGTCTCCTTGCACCGGCCCGCCTTCAAAGATTTTTGCATCAAATTCTGGAAAGTCAACGACCAGATCGTCAAAGGCAATTTCTACTGGCCGGTTTAAAACGAAGCCTACGGTACCATTCTCATTGTGTTCAGCAAGGAGCACAATGGAACGATCAAAATTCGGATCACCAAGCAAGGGCTCCGCAATTAAGATTTTTCCGCTATCGGGTTCGCTTAAATTTAGACTCATAATAAACCGAAGATAAAGGCTTATCGGTAATTTTGCAATCTAACTTATCAACAGCTTTTAATAAGTCAAATTCCATTATCATGAAGGAGAAACTGCAGGATCAGCGCATAGATTATACTCAGGGTAGTCTAGAAATTGGAGATGTTGACCCCAATCCGCTCAAGCAATTTCAAAAATGGTATGAGGCCTATGAGCAATTAAAGCCAAAGGATCCCAATGCTTTCGTTTTAGCTACCGCTGGGGCCGATGGAGCGGTGCATGCCCGGGTTTTACTACTAAAAGGAGTTGATCAGGGCGGTTTCGAGTTTTACACTAATTACCAGAGTGATAAAGGGCGAGAAATGGAGGAGAACCCCAAAGTGAGTATGTGTTTCTTTTGGCCCGAAATGGAAAGACAGGTTAGGGTAGAGGGATTGGTGGAAAAACTGACTGAGGCTGAAAGTACCCAGTACTTTAAATCCCGACCCCATGGCTCACAAGTAGGTGCTTGGGTTAGTCCGCAAAGTGAGGTAATAGATTCCAGAGCTTTCCTTGAAGAGCGAGTAAAGCACTATAGTGACAAGTATGAAAGCGAGGTTCCTAAACCCCCGCATTGGGGCGGTTACCGCCTTATGCCGACCCGAATTGAGTTTTGGCAAGGAAGAGCCTCACGCTTACACGACCGCATTGTTTACAATAAAGAGCAAGGTGAAAACTGGCTATTAAACCGACTGGCGCCTTAATTAGCAGCAAGCTAGTACTTCTAGCATTTTAATATTGCGAATTACAATATTATCGCTTTCTTTAGGAGGTACCCAAAATCCTAATTGTCTGGCCATTACTGCAAACTCCTGCAGTTCAATCTTCAATTTTTCTAAACAAAGATTGCAAGCACTTAAATTGAGTTCCCCGCGCAAATGATACTCAATGAGCACATTCATCAGCTCGGTATTTAGGTAGTGGTCCACCAATTTTTTAGTGGGACCAAATAATTCGGGCATATTCTCCGCATTCATCGAGAAATTGTGGTAAGTAGCGCCACCATTATGCTTGATGAGTTGGGCTTTACCGGCCGCGACTAGTTCGCTTACCGGAGCCTGCACTTCCTGCCAAATAATGTCCACCGCTTCCAGTAGGCTTAGATATTGCTCGCCGTCCGTGGTATTAAGAAATTCCCCGTATTCCTTCTCGAGGTAATTGCGGTAATCGTAGACCAGCGCTTTTGAGCTCGAACGAAAAACGGCCTCATTGTGCTCCATATAAGAGTCAAAAAGCTGCTTACGGTAAGAATCCTGAAAAAGGGCCTCAATATCTAAATTGTGGTAGTCCTTTATTATTTGTTCTACCAAGTTATGAGCCGCCTCGCGCTCAGCTTTATTAATAGAAGCGAGACTTAAGTTTAGAGTATTTAAATAGAGCATTTGCAGCAATTTGCTGCAAATCTAGAAAAATATTACGATAAAAATAGTAATATGTTGAAAATGAGACTTTAAGTTTTCAGTAAATAGCTATTTCAAATTAATCTAAATCGGATAATCGACCCAGAAGGGCTTTTAATTCACGATTTGCCTCCAATATATCCTTATTTTGATCTAGTAAATCACTTAAGATATTAAGCTTCAGAGTAATTATATTCCTAAATTCTCTGGTATGGATTACTTGGTCAATTAAATTGGAACTTACAGGTTTAGGCATATCGTATTCATCAAACATTTCACCTTGAATTGCCTGAAAGTCCAGCTTTTTGAGAATAAAGGGCTGATAGGAATTAACCAATTGTAGCTCATGGGTATTTTGTACCACTTTAATTAAATCGACCAATTGATAATAGGCGGCAATCTGGTTTTTTAATTCAAAGCTGCGGATTAGCTTGAAGTCACCCGAGCCAATAATATTATTGTAAATACGATCGGTACTTAGATAAGTAGGCATTCCTTGGATTAGCGATAGATAGTAATTGAGACTATCAATAGGTAAGCTAATTTGTTCTTTAGCGGATTCTTCGAGTAGTAGCATTAAGCGCGGAACCATGTACTCGATCCACTCAATGGTAGATTTGGAGGATTCTAAATTACTTTCGATATCCGAACGCCATTCCTTTAAGTAGACCTTTTCTAGTTCCCTTGCTTTCGACAATTCATTTTGATTGTTGATCTGTAAAGCAATTAAAATCCCTAATACCACCAACACAATCTCGCTCAAAGCGTATTTACCATAGGTGTTAAGTTGCGATTTGAGCAGCGCATTAAAGCGAAGTTTGTTAAAGGCTTTTATCATGACAAATAAATGCTTTTGGTATTGCGTTTTTCAATATCGGGATTTTTTCACGCTTGCTCTGGCTTAATATCTTAATCCTAGTGTTGCCCTAAGGCTTTTACGATTTTTAAATACAAGGATTTGATTGTAAATTCAATCCAGAATTATAAGCAATATGAAAACCAAACCAATCTTAATTTTAAGCCTAGTTGGCCTTAGTACCTTCACTAGTTGTAAGGATGACGAGCTTCCAGGTGACCAAGGGAATACAGATTCTACGCCGGTTCCAAATGGCTATAGTTTGCTATGGGCCGATGAATTTTCAGGTAATGATATTGATCCTTCCATTTGGACCTATGAGCTTGGGGATGGTACTGCCTATGGCTTGCCTCCAGGCTGGGGGAATGATGAAAAGCAGTTGTACACCGATGCCTCAGATAATGCCTATTTAACTATGCATGATGGGGAAGATGTTTTGGCCATTACCGCTTTAAAAAGTGGAGACGATTACAGCTCAGCAAAACTCACTACCCAAGGCCTTAAGAGTATTTTATTTGGACGCATCGATATTCGCGCAAAAGTACCAAGTGGCAATGGCCTTTGGCCCGCCCTCTGGATGCTAGGCGAAAACCGGAACATTATCGACTGGCCTGGCTGTGGGGAGATAGACATTATGGAGGTATTAGGGAAAGATCCGTCCAAAATGTATACTACTTTACATTATGTGGCGACCGATAACAAAAAAGGCGAACTTCAGAAGGAACATCAATTGGCTGCCGGGGCTTTGTTCAGTGATGATTACCATGTTTACAGCATCGAATGGACTCCTTCAAAAATTCAATATCTACTAGATGGTAGCCCGGTTTATGAAGAATTAATCCAATCGGATATGAAAGAATTTCTTCGCCCGCACTACTTCATTATGAACTTAGCGGTAGGTGGATATTGGCCCGGAGATCCCGATCCGAGTACAAGCTTCCCCGCAAGTCTATATATCGACTATGTAAGATGTTATTCCATTGATGGATTAAATATTCCCACCCCGCCACCATTGGACACCAATGAAGAAAGATTGGGCCCTATCTTGGATACCAATCTGGCAAATGCAGCTATTAAGGATGATTTTACCGACTTCGGCCCTTTAAGTATTACACCTTATGGTGCAGGAGGTGAACCAGCTCTGCGCCTTTCGGACACCGCCGTAGATGGTAGTCATAGCTTGGTATTCGACTTCCCTGGAGGCAACTGGGGCGGAGCATACATTGAGCTTGATGCGCCCAAAGACCTGTCCGCTTACAGTAGCTTAAACTTCTCCTTACGAAAGCCCGCTAGTTTACATGATGCCGAAATTAAATTAGAAGGGGTAGGCAATAATGCGATTGTCATGTTAAAGGATTATACTGGAGTACCCACCTCTAATGGTTTTGAGGAATACAGTATTCCTCTTAGCGACTTCTCGGGAGTTAATTTTAGTGAATTGCGCATTCCCTTTGCGATGTGGAATGCAATGGACCTCAATCAGAATTTTAGTCCGGCTACGGTATATGTAGATAAAATCTACTTTAATTAATTCATAGAAGCATAAAGAAAATACTTATCTGACTCCTAAACTTTGGTATTTCATGGAAAGAAGCCTTCTGGGCTTCTTTTTTGTGGACAAACTCTTAATTTCGGGGCCCTATTAAGAATCTCTACCGAATATGAAGAATCATCAATTAAAAGCTTTTCTCGAGCAATTAATTCAAAATACACCCAGTGACTGGTTAAAGCTAACTACGCATCGATTAGATATTTACAATGAGGCTAGGGCTAAATTTGAGTTTTTGGAGCAATTAGAGCTTGTCTTTAATCGGGGAGAGTTTAATGAGGCAGAATTAGCAAAACTACCAACGGCCTACGATTACATTCGTCTTGGGCATCCCTTGTCCTCTGTGCTAGAATGGTCTATAGCGAAGGAATTAGGCTTTAAGCCTGATGACTTAATCGCCTTTGCCTCGGAAACTATGGCGTTGATGGCTATTCTACGCGAAAATCTAATGCGGAAGCAAGAGACCATACTTTGGTATGAGGGTTCCTTACCAAGTGCTTTAGATCTTGAAAGCTTGAAGCAGGTTTATAATTATCAATTCAAATTGAAGGAATGGCAAGGGGAAGAAGATTTAACTAAGGAATCTACACCCTCTGTTTTTATAAGTGAAAAGGATCTAGTTAATGATTGGGAATCTTTGCCTAAAGCTGATTTTTACATCAGCCGTAAGGCAAAGCGCGGAAGTATAGTCTTAATAAATGCTAAAGATTCGAGTTCATATGTAAAGGCTATTCAGCATGTGCGTAGGAGGGAGTCTATTGCCATGACTCCGGCAGATTGCTTTAGCACTTTAAAGGAAATGCTGAGTCAAAAGTCCAATGCGTCCCCGCTTGATACCACAAACAGCTTAGCCGAATTGCGCTCTACCATTGCGCAAATCACCGCCTCAAAAACACCTGCTTTGCTAGCATCTAGTGGTCTTTCGATTCAATACGCCATAATGATGGGTTTGGTGGATGATGCGCTTGAAAAACATCCAGGAAAAGCAATCAAGATTATCGTGCCTCCCAATTGCTACGGAGGTACCAATGATCAAGCACGACGCGTGGCCGCTTCTCATGAGAAGGTATCAATCATGGATTTACCGGTAGATGGTCGTAATGATATGGTGAAAAGTACCCAAGTGGTTCTAGAAGCATCTGCGGCTCTCGATGCGGTGCCTTTAATTATCGCTGAAATACCTACTAATCCGCGCGTGGAGGTCCCTAACTTAAAGGCCTTAAGAGAGACCTTAGCTGCTAAGCGTCTTACGCCTGAAGCTAGGCCTGCGGTGGAACCGGTCTTTATTTTGGATCAGACTTTTTGTCCCAATTATCAATTTTTAAAGCCAGGGGGCATCTTTGCCGAGGTATCAGCTATTTCTTATGTAAGTGGATCTAAATTTCCTAGCGGAGGTAAATGTACTGCCGGCTATTGTGTGGCAAATGAACAAGCAGCTTCACTAATGGCCAAAATAGAGAAGCACTTAGCTATCTGTGATAATCAGGCGACCGACCTGCAAATTGAGATTTTAAAAGAGCAGATGCCAAGTATGAATGAGCGCATTGCAAAGGCCTACCATAATACCCGTGAGTTCGTAAGTTTTATTGAGAGTGAGCTTCCCGAAGCTAAAATCAATTTCGTATCCGAAGAATTAGCTCAGCAAGGTTTTACTCCTTCGGTTTTTTCGCTCGATTTACCTACCAAAGGAGAGAGTCCGGAAGAAAGAGAAAGCTACAAAAGGATGCTTAATCAAAGACTAATCAATAGTATGATTAGCGAGATACCGAATGAGAGTAAATACTGCGTTAGCTATGGCCAGCTAAAAGGCTGCTATTGGACGATTCCGGCAACCTCGACCCAAGGCACTACCAAGGAGGAGGACAAAGACTATATCGCCCGTGTATCGGTATCACCTAAGCTCGATTTAGAAAAACACAAAGAAGTTTTTAAAGAGTTTGTGGCAAGCCTTTAGCCCCCAAATAACGCTAGAGACTTTATTACCGTCTGACTTAAGCCCCATATTAAAGGGATTGCCACTAGGGTCCAGAATAAAAGGACTTTTAGCTTTTCTTTCATGACTGGAAGTGTTTGTTTTTTACGGGTTTAACGCTCAGATTAACCACAAAGCCAATTACTAATAAAGCGGCCATAATATACATGGTAGTGCTGTAGGCTTCGGCAGGAGCTAGGCCCATAGAGTTTATCTGATAGGCACGGATGTAATTTACCAGCACTGGTCCGAGTAAGGCCGCCAGTGACCATGCTAATAATAGCCGACCGTGGATGGCACCGACCTGCTTGGTTCCGAACAGATCCTTTAAATAAGCCGGGATAGTAGCGAAGCCGCCTCCGTACATGGAAATTATTAAGGCAAAGAAGCCTATAAACAGAAGCACATTGCCTTGTGAGCCCGCAAAGGGCACTAGGATGTATAACAAGGCTCCTAAAAGGAAAAAGATGCTAAAGGTATTTTTTCGACCCAGTTGGTCGGAGAGGGAAGACCAAAAGAAACGGCCCAACATATTAAAAATACTCAGCAACCCCACAAAACCGCCAGCCGCTGCAGCTCCAACAACTAAATGCTCAGGAACAGATTGGATTGAAAACATTTCCTGAATCATAACCGAAGCTTGACCCAAAACACCTATACCTGCGGTTACATTCAGGGCCAAAACCGTAAAGAGTAAGTAGAACTGAGGGGTTTTTACCGCTTGATTAGCGTTTACAAAAGGTTCCTTTTTTACGGATTTTTCCTTGTTAACGGCGAGACGGTAATTCTCTGGTGGGATGCGGATGATTAGCATACCAAACATCATAAAGAGAAAATAGATTAAACCCATTGTAAGAAAGGTTTCGCCCACCCCAGTGGAGCTTGGGCTGCTGTAAAAGTTCATTAGCCCCACGGCCATCGGGGAGGCAATCATTGCACCACCGCCAAAACCCATGATAGCCATTCCAGTTGCCATTCCAGGTTTATCGGGAAACCATTTCATTAAGGTAGATACCGGAGATATATAACCAATTCCTAAACCAATTCCGCCCAATACTCCGTGTCCTAAGTAAACTAACCATATTTGATGGAGATGGATACCTAAGGAGGCAACCAAAAAACCACCCGAAAAGGCTAATGCAGCGGCAAACATGGCCTTTCTTGGTCCCACTCGCTCCAGCCACTGACCAAATAAGGCGGCCGATGCACCAAGGCTAAATAAGGCAATCGAAAATATCCAGCCCAAAGTGGTTAGCTCCCAATCTGCTTCTGCAGAATGGTCAATGCCAATGATTTGGGTCATTGGTTTATTAAATACGCTGTAGGCATAAATCTGGCCGATACAGAGGTGAATTGCTAGTGCTGCCGGAGGAACGAGCCATCGATTGTAGCCAGGTTTTGCTACAATGCGTTCACGGTCTAGGAAGGTAAATGGCATAATTCTTATTTACTACGAAGGTAGAATAGGGATCAGGCGAGAACTATGATATTTATTAGTTGTGCCTTGAAGGAGTTACAGATATCGAAAGAGTGGAGGCCAATATTCTATCATTCTTAGTTTAAGACACTAAAAATATTTAGATAGGCTTCTTTAAGTCTTACTATTGGATATAAAAAAACCCGACGAAATTTTTCGTCGGGTTTTAAGTGCCCAGAACAGGATTTGAACCTGCACGGCCATAAGGCCACCACCCCCTCAAGATGGCGTGTCTACCAATTCCACCACCTGGGCTTAAATCGTCTAATTCCTATTATTGGATCTCGACTTAAAATTAAAGAACTGAACTAAAGTAGCAATTTGACTATTAAAGTTCAAACCCAAAAAAAGCCCTCGAAGGGCTTTTTCTTGTGACTCAGCAGGGGCTCGAACCCTGGACCCTCTCCTTAAAAGGGAGATGCTCTACCAGCTGAGCTACTGAGTCAATCCCGTTTTGTTTTGGGGCTGCAAATATAAGGGCAAGTTTCCTTTTTAAACAAGGCTCATCAAGAAAAAAAATAGAGAAATTTTTCCCGGCTTCTGCATTAGCTTTGTTAGCAGTAATTTAGCGCTATGAAAATTTCACTTTTAGGCTATATGGGCAGTGGTAAAAGCACCTTAGCTCGGCATTTAGCTTTGCAATTGGACCTTCCACTCAAAGATCTCGATCAACTTATTGAGCAAGAAGAGGGGGAGTCCGTTTCCGAAATAATTTTTAACCGAGGTGAAATATACTTTCGCAAACTGGAACGGGAAATGTTAGAGGCAGTGCTTCAGGAGGAATCCTTTGTTTTGGCTTTAGGGGGAGGCACGCCATGTTATTATGATAATATTGAACTGGTGAATAAATTCTCCTTATCCGTTTACTTAGAAGCGACTATTCCTCAATTATACAATGTGTTGAGTCAGGATAGACGCGAACGACCCCTTATAGCTCATTTGGCCGATGAAGAATTAAAAGAGTTTATCGCTAAACATTTGTTCGAGCGAAGAGATTATTATGAAAAAGCAATTCTAAAAATTCCAGCAAAACAAAATAGCCTCGAAGATCGACTTGAGGCCATTCAAGCATACTTATCATGAACGAAGCATTAGTACATCTAAAGAGCATTATAGCTGAAAGGCGCACGGTTAAGCCAGATACTTTCAGTGGTGAATTGATTGATGATCATTTTATAAATCAAATTTTGGAACAGGCCAATTGGGCCCCAACGCACGGTTATACTGAGCCATGGCGGTTTGTGGTTTATAAAGGGGAGGCCCTTAAGCGTTTAGGGAGATTTTTAGCCGATTACGATCAGCCAGATCCTGAGGCGGAAGGATTTAACCAAATTCGTTACGATCGTATTGCTAATCGCCCTGGTTTAGCTTCTCATGTAATCGCTATCGCGATGAAGCCCGGTACTAATCCTAAGATTCCTGAAATTGAAGAGGTATCTGCCGTGGCCATGGCAGTACAAAACATGTGGTTGATGAGCCATGCTTTAGGATTAGCAGGCTATTGGAGTACTGGCAAGGTCGCTTTCTCCGATGAGCTAAGAGACTTTATGGCTTTAGATGATAGTCACCAAGCCTTGGGCCTATTTTACTTGGGTAAGCCAGGCAAAGAGAATCCAAAGGGTAGAAGGATTACCGATATCAGCACTAAGGTTCGCTGGGAGTCCTAATTAAGGACCCCAGCTGCCGCTGCAAGTTTAGCCTGAACCTGGTTTAATTTACTCTCGGTAGCAATTTCCTTTAAGCGGCTATCGATGTATTTCAGCTCCCTAGAATTAACTAAGAATAAGGAACTTTCGCCATTGCGGAATTTGGTGTTTTCCGCCCGAAGAAGGCGACGATAATTATTAACCATTGCCCTTATTTCGGTAAGTTGGGCAGCGTTTAAACTGAGTTCATTCTCCAAGGCAGCTACCTTATTGCGTATTTCTTGCGCCTTTAAATCACGGGATAGCTGACTCTCCTGAATTTTAACCTTTTGTTTTAAGACCTCACCACGTCCTTTACGCACAAAGAGCGGAAAGCTCGCCTTTAAACCCCAATTGTAATTATCGACCGAGTAATTGGCAAAGAAATCATTGGGTGCCGGCTGGTTTAGGAATTTATAATTAAGGGTAATTTCTGGCTTAATTTGCTCTATCTGTAATCGTCGCTCTACATCCAGTCTCTCAATTTTAAGGTCGTAGACCGCCAAGGCAGGGTGGGAGCTAAACCAGTCCTCGGGTAAAATTAAATCGGAGGCAGCCATTTGATATACAGGGTAGGCGCGACCGCTAATTTCCAAGGGAATCTGTCCTTCTAGCCATAGGTAAGTGGCTAAAATGTTACGTTTATGGATAAAGTCGGCTCGACTCTTCTGTAAACTAACTTTTCGGTCTTGCACCTGTATAGCCGCTTCTAAAGTGTCGATAAATGGTTCATCACCAACTATTGCTGCTCGCTTTACCGCATTAAATCGAAATTGGGCAAGGCGCAGCGCTTCTTGATAAATCATTACTTCTTGGTAAGAAGCATACCAATCCCAATAAGCATTTAAGGCATCTTCAAATAGTTGGTTAAGGGCTAGGTCGATTTCAAATTCTGCTGATTCTTCTAAAAGTCGCGCCTGTTTTAGCATCGCTCGTCGTTCATCAATGAACAGGCCCCTCCCTAGAGTCCAACTAATATCCGCGTACCAAAGACCACTAGCAGGCACGGTGTTCTGCCCGTTCAAAAAGAGACCTTCATTGAGTTCGTATCCGGCCTTAGCCTTAAAGCCAAGCCAGCCCGGGATTTCTAAACCGCTATTTTGTAACTGGTAATAGTTTTTCCCATCGAAACGCTTGTTGTCCATTTCGGAGAAGAGCTTGGGGTCGAAATTACCACTAGCCTTTAGTCTTGCGGCGCGCGCTGCCTCACGTATTAGCCGAGCTTGAGTCGCTAAAGGATGATGGCGCTCGACTAAAACCATAAAGCTATCTACTGGCAAAGCCACGCTATCAAGGGATTCATCTGAATCTTGAGCGCTCATGTTCCATGCCAAAAGCGCGAGAAATATGAACAGACTATTTCTTCTTAGCATCGCTTTCTGGGGCTTTTTCGGGCTGGTAAAAATCAGCCGGGAATCCATTAATTTGTCGCCAAATCTCGTACCAGATCTGTACATCGTTTAAAAGAGCAAAGGTGCGGGCACCTGCGCCAACCCTTACCCCCTGAGGCCAGGGCTCTTGTTCTGGGTCAGGGGCCACTAACAAACGGTACATTCCATTATCGGAGGTGAAGTTATCAATGGCCACAATTCTGCCTCCAAAGGTTCCCACCGATACTCCGGGCCAACCACTAAAGAAGAAGGCAGGCCAACCATCGAATTGGATACGCACCTCTTCGCCTATATGCATTAAGGGGTAGTCGAGAGGTTTTACGAACATCTCGATTGCCAGATCATAATTAGCAGGCATAATGGTTAAAATACGCTCGCCTTCCTTTACTGTTTCTCCAATACCGGTTTTAACCGCTTTTGTAATGTATCCATCCTGGGGAGCGGTTAGGTAATAATTGCTGCGGCGGATGGAATAATTGCTAAACTGGTTCTCCAATTTGCTAACCTCAGCATCGGTACCGTACATGCTCGATAAGGTGGCAAATCGCTCACTGCGGGCTTTAGAAATCTTAGAATCGTACTCGGCCTCTAAGGCATTGAGGTTTACCTTAGCATTAATTAACTCATTGCGACTGGCCAGTAGTTTAGACTCTTGAGAGACTCTTTTGGAAATAGTTTCTTGCAGTTTCTGACGTCTTTTTTCTAGGTCAGTTCGAGAATACAACCCTTGGGCAAAGAGCGTGTCCATCCGCTTCATCTGCGCTATAGCGATGTTTTCATTAGTCTGGGCCGCTACTAAGTCAATGGAATCTGCTGTAACTTTTAAACGACTGATTTTAATCTTATTAAAGGCCTGTTCGAGCTTTAAACGCTTGTTTTCTACCAGCGCATTGATCTGCGTTTCAAGAGCATTAGCCTTCTCTTGATAATTACTACGCGAAGAGGTCTTTGCCTTTATCTGTGCATCGGTTCGGTCCAGTAACTGCGGGTCGAAATAATCGTTTTTGGTTTCCGAGATATACAGAATTGTATCTCCCTTTTTCACAAAATCACCTTCCTGCACAAACCATTCCTCGATTCTACCACCGATAACCGATTGCAGGGTTTGAGGTCTTTTATCGGGTTGAAGACTAGTTACATAGCCTTTAGTCATAACGTTCTGAGTCCAAGGCAGAAACAAAGCCCCTAAAATGGCTACTAGAAATGCGATGAATAGATTTCGACGGCCTTTGTTAAAGCGTTGTTCGTCTAGAAAAACACGTAAACTTGAATATTTGCGCCGATCTACCTTCGACTCGATTGAATTTTCAGGAGATATATTTAACATGGCAATTCGTCTTTTAAATCAGCGTAGGTTCCTTCTTTTACAACTCTTCCTTTGTCGAGCACAACAATACGATTCATGCGTTCCAAAGTCTTGCAATTATTGGTGGCAATAATTACCGATTGCCCGCAGTCGAAGCAGAGGTAGTCTAACCACACTTGTCTGGTTTTATCGTCAACATCGAACCAATTATCCTCTAACAATAAGAGATTATGCTTACCCGCTAAGCTGCGTGCCATTAAAATTCGGTTGCGGGTTGAACTAGCCAGTCCCAGCCCAGAAGAAGGCAACTGGGTGAAAATCCCATTGGGTAAATCCTCAACAAAGTCTTTTAGGCCTACTAGGTCAATAAGTTGCATCACTTCATCCTGACTAACCCCGTCGCGAGCTAGACTAATATTGTCTAGAATAGAGGCTTCAAATACTTCCTCTTGGCGTAAATTATCGCCAATAAGACTGCGTAAGGTTTCCAATCGCACATTGCGATGAGGAGTGGAATTGTAAAGGATAGAGCCTTCGTAGGAGTCAAATAAACCCGCTATTAATTGAAGGAGGGATGACTTACCCGAACTCATGGTACCGGTGATTCCAATTTTTTCACCGTGATTCACTTCCAGATTAATGTTGTGAAGGATTTTATGTCCCCATTGAGGAGATATTAAGTTGATGTTTTTCAGCTTAATATGTAGTTTGTCTTCACGTTTTAAATCAATCTGGGTTTCCTCATCATGATTCTCTAACTCAAGGTCGGTTACAGCCCCTAATTTTTCCAGGCCTGTGAGTACATCGTAAATGGTTTCGATGCTGTAAACCAGTTTCTCTACCGAGGAAATAATCTGTACAATTACAATTTCGGCGGCAACAAACTGACCAATATTCATCTGAGCGTCAAAGACCAATAAACCACCTAGTAATAACAAGCCTCCGGCAATAAGAACCTTAAAAAAGATTAGGAAACCATATTGGCGCACCAGAATGGCGAAATGAGATCGGCGTGACCTGAGGTATTTACCACTTAAGACATCCGTTTTCTGAAGCGGCAAATCGGTTTTACCGGCCATTTTAAAGGTAGAGAGGTTTCGGGCTAGTTCTTCCAGCCAGCTCACCACCTCATACTTATGCTTACTTTCTTCAAGACTGGTTTCTAGTCCTCTCCGTGAAGTTGTTCGGAAATACAATGCCAATAATACCACCAAGAAAAGCCCAAAAGCAATAAAGAAGGGGTGATAAAGCGAAAGTAGGATAAGTCCAAATACAATCTGTAGGCTGGCTACAGAAAAGTCGAAAAGTAATTTGTACAAGCCCTTCTGGACGGTTAAAACGTCGAAGAAACGGTTAATTAACTCGGGCGGATAGTTATTGCGCAGTGCGCTTAATTTTAAACGTGGTATGCGGTAAGCAAATTCTACCGATGCATTCACAAAGAGCCTTTGCTGGATGCGCTCCGCAACGCTTAATTGAAATATTTGAAAAATTCCGGCCAGCGTTAGGCCAATTAACACTACGATTACTAAAACCACCCAAGAGGTAGAAGTACTGCCGCTTTGGATTAGGTTAATAATTGCCTGAATTCCCAAAGGAATAGATAGGGTAAGTAGCCCGTTAAATAGGGCGTAAATGTAAATATTGCCTATATCTTTTCGCTCGCTAGCAAGCAGTTGCCAGAAGCGCTTTAGAGGCATTTTAGGGTCACTAGCTGCCATAGTTCAGGGTGCTAAAGGTCATTGATTTAAAAAAGGCGATCACATCTTCGTCGCTGTGGGCGATATCGGTAATACCAGGTATATGTGCGCCAAAAAACTTTTGCAAGTGATTAGACTCTAAAAGGGTAGAGGCTAATGTTTTAGGGAAAGGATACTGGGGGTTTAAACCGCTAATAATTCCTTCTAATCGCTCCACAAGATTTTTATAAGATTGAAAATAACCATTCTTATTCTCTGAGTCAATTTCCTTGGTTAAGAAGGCTTTTGAAGACTCTGAAATTACGATTTTTTGAAGCTTTTCTTCATTAATATGACTAAAGTCTTGATCTTCTTCCACAGTTTCACAAATAGCACGAATGGAGTTTTCTAACTGTTGCTCGCAAGATTTAATATTAGCGGTGGCAAAGGCTACTTTATACTCCAGCCAACCCCAATACCAAGAGGTAAGGTATAAGAGGAGCTTGTGCTTGTTTTCGAAGTAGCGGTAAACCGTACTTTCTGGCGAACCAATGGCAATACCAAGCTTCTTAAAGGTGAAAGACTCAAAGCCTAACTCTTCGATTAATAAAATACTGTGCTCTACTATTTTTTTACCTAAGTCACTGGAATCCGGGTCCTTAACATATAGTTGCTCCGGAATTTGTATCCTTAGATTTCCCAATAATCGCTGCATAGGCCATTAAATTAGTGTCGCAAATATAATAGTATTACTATCATAACTGCAAGTTTTGCCTTTTGTTCAGTGATTACTCCTTTATTGGTATAAAATTTTCATCTTAGCAAAAAAACCTATGGATCTCTTTACCATCATAGCCCTACTAAGTACTATGGCGGCTATTTTCGCCTACCTCAATACCCGATATTTAAAATTACCATTTACCATAGGTTTGATGGTGCTGGCCCTGGTCTTTACCATTATTGTGATTGCTCTGGGTGCAATTTTCCCCGTGGTGCTTGCAGATGCCAAGCTAATCGTTAATACGCTCGACTTTAAAGCGCTTTTACTGGATGTGATGCTCAGTTTTTTACTTTTTGCCGGCGCTTTGCATACCAAATTGGATGCCCTTTCGAAAAACCGGGGACCAATTTTAATGCTCGCCACCCTCGGGGTCTTGCTTTCTACCGTGCTAATTGCTTCTTTTCTGTATGCTTTAATGGCCTGGGTGGCTTATCCCATTGACTTTATCTATTGTTTGCTTTTTGGGGCTTTAATTTCTCCCACCGATCCCATTGCGGTTCTAAGCATCATGAAGGAAGTCGGGGCGCCCAAGAATCTAAATGTTAAGATAGTTGGGGAGTCGCTATTTAATGACGGTGTAGGGGTAGTAGTCTTTTTAGTATTACTGTCGATAGCCGCTCAGGGAATGGAAAATTTTAGTTTGGGTGAGGTTGGAATACTATTTTTAGAGGAAGTAGGAGGTGGACTGGCTTTGGGCTTATTGGGTGGTTATGTAGCCTTTCGGCTGATGCGAAAGATCGATCATTACGAAACCGAGGTAATATTAACCTTAGCCTTGGTAATGGGTTTGTATACTTTGGCTTCACATCTACATTTTAGTGGTCCGCTCGCAGTGGTGGTAGCCGGATTGTTTATCGGTAATAAGTCACCAGAGGCTGCTTGGTCTATAAGTGCTCAGAATTACATCGATAAGTTTTGGGAAATGTTGGACGTTTTCCTAAATGCTATACTCTTTGTTCTCATTGGATTAGAGCTCCTCATTGTTGAGCTAAATGCCTTTCATCTAACCCTTGGTTTAGCAATGATACCCTTAATGCTCTTAGCTAGATACATTTCGGTTTTAGGTCCGGTTGAAATCTACAAGCGGCGACTCGAGTTTGCTCCTAAAACGGCCTTTTTACTTACTTGGGGTGGGATTAGAGGTGGCATTTCTATTGCATTAGCCTTAAGCCTTACGGCTGATATGCACCGCGACCTATTCCTTGCCATGGCTTACGTCTTGGTGGTTTTCTCTATTTTAGTACAAGGTTTAAGCTTGTCTAAGGTCATGAAAAAGGTGCTTAATAAATAAAATTCCCCTTTGCTCTTGCTATGAAAATTTATAAGTCGAAGTCTCGAACCATTGCGCATACCTTTATCGGTCTTTTCCTGGTAGTTTATTTCCAACTTTTATACAGTGGATCGGCAAATAGTTCTTTACAATCGTTTATTTGGATTGCGGTCCTAATCATTGGAGTTCTTACCACCCTTTTAGAGCTACCTAACTTTTTTTTACCCCTCTTTTACATTGAAGACGAGAAGATTTGGTATCGTACTAGTTTTCTCCAAAAAAAGCAGCTGCAAGGTATTGAAGGCTCAAAGAATAGTTTTTACAAAGCCAATCGCCTATACGATAGTCAAGGAAAGAAGTATTGGGTCTTAGAACGGGATTTAAATTACGAAGACTGGGAAAAGATATTTAAGGTTTTGCCCAAGCGTAACGCAGAGTTAAACGAGTCCTAGGCTTTCTTTAAATAATCAATCAAATTGCTCCAAAAAACCCTCTAGCTCGCGATCCTTCATGTAGCGCTGAAAACAGGCTTGTACCGCTAAAAGAAACTCGTAATCATTTAAGCGATTCATGTTCACCGGTATGTACTTACAATAGAACATAAAGGCCTCTAGCTCGCTACGTTTAAGTCCGGTTAACTTTATAACCGATTCACGATTATTGCTTTCTTCCAATTTTTCGCGGTATGCATCCTCGGCTTTTAATTGAGCTAATTTCCGAAGCTGACGTGGCTTAGATCCAAAAAGGTTGTAAAGGTATTCGGCAGGGTTTTGCAAAGTGGCTTCTAGGGGCTTTCGATCCTTTATTTCGGCATTAGATTTTATCGCAGGTTTTTTTAATTCCATTGGTCGAGGCTTATTGGTGCTAAGGGTGTAGCTAAAAACACTCACTTCGTCTAGTAGGTAATTCTGTTCTTCCATTTGGATTATAACCTCCTCTAATACGCTGCTATCGCGGTAAACGAAGTAAAAGTATTTAAAGGCAATATTGCTAAAGAGAATACTATCCCCCCTTTGCAGCTCGATTTCAAAAAAGCCTTCACTATTCGTTACTGTGCCCTCTAAAGTCCTTTTGTTTATTACATGCACTCCAGGAACAGTTTCTTTGCTTTTACCATCTAAAACCCAACCGTTTAATTCCTCCATTTTTTGAGCTGCTAAGGAGCTTCCAATTAGCAGGAGACAGGTTAGCACGATTGAAAATAGCGCTGTATCTTTGAATGCCTTTAGCATAGGATATTTCTAAGCTTTTATTCTAATTAAACAGTATATGTCAGACGATAAAAAAGTCATTTTTTCGATGAGCGGGGTTACTAAGACCTATGCTCAGAATAATAAGACCGTTTTAAAAAATATTTACCTCAGCTTCTTTTATGGAGCTAAGATCGGTATCCTCGGTTTAAATGGTGCAGGTAAATCTACACTATTAAAGATAATCGCAGGAATCGAAAAAAATTATCATGGAGATGTAGTTTTTTCTCCCGGTTACACCGTCGGTTACCTCGAACAGGAGCCCGAATTAGATGAATCCAAAACGGTTATCGACATTGTTAAAGAAGGAGCGGCCGAAAAGGTAGCCATCTTAGATGAATACAATAAGATAAATGATGATTTCGGTTTACCAGAAGTATATGAGAATCCCGATAAAATGGAGAAACTCATGGCGCGCCAAGCCGAATTGCAGGATAAGATCGATGCCACCAATGCTTGGGAACTGGATACGATGTTAAATCGGGCAATGGATGCATTGCGTTGCCCTGAGCCAGATACTCCTATTTCGGTACTTTCAGGAGGAGAACGTCGTCGAGTAGCCCTTTGTCGACTATTGATTCAACAACCCGATGTATTGTTATTGGATGAGCCCACTAACCACTTGGATGCCGAATCGGTATTATGGTTAGAGCAACACTTACAGCAATATAAGGGGACGGTGATCGCCGTAACGCACGACCGTTATTTCCTCGATAATGTGGCAGGCTGGATTTTGGAATTGGATAGAGGAGAGGGAATTCCTTGGAAAGGGAATTACAGTTCTTGGCTCGATCAGAAGTCAAAGCGCCTGCAACAAGAGGAGAAACAAGCTTCTAAACGACGGAAAACTCTAGAGCGAGAATTAGATTGGGTGCGGATGTCTCCCAAAGGGCGTCAAGCCAAAGGAAAGGCTCGTTTAAATAATTACCAGAACCTTCTAAATCAAGAGCAAAAAGAGCGCGAAGAGAAATTAGAGATATTCATACCTAATGGTCCGCGCTTGGGAACAAATGTTATTGAAGCGAAGGGGGTTAAGAAGGCTTTCGGAGATAAGTTGCTATACGATAATCTCGAATTTAACCTACCTCCAGCCGGTATTGTAGGAATTATTGGTCCCAATGGCGCTGGTAAGACCACCATATTTAGGATGATTATGGGGCAGGAAGAGCCAGATGGAGGAGAGTTTTTAGTTGGCGACACCGTAAAAATCTCTTACGTGGATCAGAGTCACAAAGACTTATTGCCCGAGAAAAGCATTTATGATGCAATTTCTCAAGGTGATGAAGAAATTATGGTAGGTGACCGGAAACTAAATGCACGTGCATACCTCTCTCGTTTCAATTTTGGTGGATCTGATCAAAATAAGAAGATCAGTGCTCTTTCGGGAGGTGAAAGAAACCGCTTGCATTTAGCGATGGCTCTTAAAGAAGGGGGTAATGTATTACTTTTAGATGAGCCCACTAACGACTTAGATGTTAATACATTACGCGCATTAGAAGAAGGCCTAGATAATTTTGCTGGATGTGCGGTAATCATCTCTCACGACCGTTGGTTCTTAGACCGAATATGTACCCATATTTTAGCTTTTGAGGGCGATTCAAATGTGTATTATTTCGAAGGAAGCTTTAGCGATTACGAAGAAAATAAGCGCAAGAGGTTAGGTGATGTTGACCCAACCCGGATTAAGTATAGAAAGCTGCTTAAAGACCAGTAATTTGTGGCTTAAGTTCTTATATCATTGGAAAAAATGGAGGGCCTCTTTAGCATCGGCGCAAAGGGTTAAAGAAGCCCCCCTTTTTATTGCGACTATCATTAAGAACGAAAGACCTTACCTGAAGGAGTGGATTGATTTTCATCTTGCTCAGGGTGTGCGCCGAATTTACATCGCGGATAATGGCAGCAAAGATGACCCCATATCGGTTTTGCTACCCTATATGGAAAGCGGAAAGGTCTATTTTCAACGTACCCGCTCCAAGGCCTGGTCTATTCGCTTACAAGCTCTTGAACTCAACCGTTTACTCTCCAATATTAGCTTAGCCGAAGGCAAACATGCCTGGGTGGCAGTGTTTGATATTGATGAGTATTTGTGGCATACTGAAGGTCGAAAGCTTATATCATTTCTGCAAGACTTTAAGAATCAGAAGATTGCCTCCATTTCTGTTAACTGGCTTATGTTCGGGACCAATGGTGTAAAGCACTTAGATACCGAAAAGCCAATGCTAGAGCAACTTACCATGCGGGCCCATGTGTCATTAGGAGAGCATAAAATGGTTAAGCCTATTCTATATTTGAGGAATACAGCGGGCTTTCTTGAAGGTCCGCATTATGCTTTTGCTAAAGGGGATGCGCAAGATATTTACAGCGACGGTTCTCCTTATTTGCCAAAAGAACCTAAAATCGTTCACCAGCCTTTATGTTTAAACCATTATTGGTATCGCGATGAGGCTTATTATAATTCAGAAAAGCGAGCAAAGAGACTGGCTTTTGGTGATGAACGCTCCGGTAAACGCGAAAGTGACCATATTAGAGCTTGCAATTATGAAGAAGACCGAAGAATTTTAGAAAAAGGACCCTTTACGAGCAATTCTAATTAAGATCAATTTGGTTAATAATTTTCCCAATTACTCCTCCAAGGCGGAATAAGTTCCTTTTATTTTTGGCTTATGAGTCCAAAAGAAGCCCAGGAACAAATCCAAGCCTTAAGTTCAGAGCTCCAGCATCACAATTACCTTTATTATATTAAGGATGCTCCTGAAATCAGCGATTTCGAATTCGATCAAAAACTAGTGCAGCTGCAAAAATTGGAGGCTGAATACCCTCAATTTGCAGATCCCAACTCACCAACCAAAAGAGTGGGCGGCGATATCACCAAGGATTTCCCCACCCTTAAGCATAAATACCCAATGTTATCCCTCAGTAACACCTACAGTAGGGAGGAATTAGAGGATTATTTAAAAAGGATTCAGAAATTAATTCCGGATGAGGAAATTGAGTTTGTCTGCGAATTAAAATACGATGGTGCCGCCATTAGCATAACTTATAAAGATGGCGCTTTGAAGCAGGCCCTAACTCGCGGCGATGGTACCCAAGGTGATGAGATCACCAATAATATCAAAACGATATCCTCCATTCCTTTGCGCTTGCGGGGAAATAACTATCCAGCGGAATTTGAGATCAGAGGTGAGGTGTTTATGCCCTTAGAGGGTTTTAGTGCACTTAACAAATCCCGTTTAGATGAAGGATTGGAGCCTTTTGCTAATCCTCGTAATTCTGCTTCGGGCTCTTTAAAGATGCAAGACTCAAGTCTTGTGGCTCAACGTCCTTTAGATTGCTTCCTCTATTTCGTGATGCAAGATGAACCCATATTCTCAAATCACTACGATGCGGTTATGGCTGCAGGAGAATGGGGATTTAAAGTACCGCAACCCGAAAAGAATTATTTAAAAAAGGCGAAGGACCTTGATCAAATCTTCGACTTCATTAATTACTGGGACGAAAACCGTCATCAATTACCCTTTGAAATAGATGGGGTGGTGATTAAAGTAAATAGCTACCAGCAGCAAGATGAATTAGGAGCCACCGCTAAAAGTCCGCGTTGGGCCATTGCCTACAAGTTTAAGGCCGAGCAACAAGAAACCATTTTAGAAAGTGTGAGCTACCAAGTAGGGCGTACAGGAGCAATAACACCGGTCGCAAATTTGAAGCCTGTATCCCTAGCAGGAACTACGGTGAAGAGAGCTTCTTTGCACAATGCTGATCAAATTGCTAAACTTGATTTACGCATTGGTGACAGTGTATATGTCGAGAAAGGTGGGGAGATCATTCCCAAAGTTGTGGGGGTTAATTTCGCCAAACGCCCTGTCGATTCTCTTGAATTTGAATACATCAAGCAATGTCCCGAATGTCAAACCGATTTAATTAGGCTCGAAGGTGAAGCCTTACATTATTGCCCTAATGAATCTAGCTGTCCGCCCCAAGTAACTGGCCGGATTCAGCATTTCATCAGCCGAAAGGCCATGGATATTGAAGGAATGGGTTCGGAAACAGTCGAGCAATTTGTAAAGGCTGGTTTGATTCAAAATTTCGCCGATTTATATTCCTTAGAAGTTGAGCATATCTTGCCTTTAGAGCGAATGGCCGAAAAATCGGCGCAAAATATTGTAGACGGAATTTCGGCTTCTAAGGCCATTCCCTTTGAACGTGTTCTATTTGCCCTGGGTATTCGCTATGTCGGAGAGACTGTTGCTAAAAAACTAGCCCGTCATTTTGGTGACATTGAGACTTTAAAACAAGCTACCCTAATCGATTTAGTAGGGGTACCGGAAATTGGTGAGCGCATTGCTCAATCGCTTGTAGATTATTTTAGTAGAAAAGATCATCTCGATCAAATAGAGGCTCTAAAAGCTGCAGGCCTTCAGTTTGAAGTGGAAAAACAAGAAGGCGGCAGTGATGCATTGGCGGGTTTGACCATTGTTATTTCAGGCAAATTTGAGCGATTCTCTAGAAATGAAATCAAGGATTTAATTGAATTACACGGCGCTAAAAATAGTGCCTCCGTATCCAAGAATACCGATTTAATTATTGCTGGAGAGGGTATGGGACCGGCAAAGCGGAAGAAGGCCGAAGATCTTGGTGTGAAGATTATTGATGAAAACGAATTTGCAATGCTTATCGGATTATGAGTATAATAGATTGGCTTGCAAAGCGAGAGTTCAAAAGGCAAGCGCCTAAAAGGCGACTCAATTATCCCGGGTGGATAAAAGCGCAGAAGGTGGGGATATATTTTGAGGTAAACCCAATGACTAAAGATGACTGGCATTCATGGAAAAAGGCTTTTGAAGCAGAGGGTAAGGAAGTGCATTTGCTTAGTTTTCAGTCAGTAAAACGGAAAGAACTCGCCTCTGATTGGGATGTCCCAACTTATTGCAAGGATGAGAAATCTTGGTTAGGCTTTCCACGGGCTAGTTCGGCAAAAGACTTTAAGAAGGAGGAGTTCGATGTTTTAATTGACCTCAGTAGTTCGGATGACCTTTGTCATGAGGCTATTTTTAGAGGTAGTCATGCTAAATTAAAAGTGGCCTTTTCACCAAAACGGAAAGCTTGGTCGGATCTGCAGGTGAATTGTAAAGACCTAAAAAACACTAGGGCTTGCCAAGAGGAAATAGTAGCTTTGCTGAAATTTATAAACGCTTAAATATGCATGCTTTTCGAGGTACTGGTGTGGCACTGGTAACACCCTTTGCAAAAGACCTTTCGATTGACTTCAACGCTTTAGAACGTTTGGTAAGTCATTGTATCGAAGGTGGTGTAGAATATTTGGTAGTGATGGGTACTACCGGAGAAAACCCCGTTCTCACTAAGGACGAAAAGAAACAAGTTTTAAAAGCAGTTATTGAGGCAGCTAACGGACGAGTACCTATTGTTTACGGCGTAGGCGGAAACAATACAGCGTCGGTAGTAGATGAGCTGAAAAGTCAGAATTTTACTGGGGTGGATGCCATATTATCGGTTTCTCCCTATTATAATAAGCCAACCCAAGAAGGTATTTATCAGCATTATAAATTAATCAGTGAGAATAGCCCCTTGCCGATTATCCTTTATAATGTACCTGGAAGAACCGGTTCTAACATGAATGCTAATACCACCTTACGCTTGGCGCGTGATTTCGAAAATATCCTTGCGGTTAAGGAAGCAAGTGGTGATCTTAACCAAGTGATGCAAATTATAAATGAGCGCCCTGAAGGTTTTATGGTAATCAGTGGAGACGATAATTTAACTTTCCCCATGCTGGCTCTAGGTGGCGATGGCGTTATCAGTGTAAGCGGTCAGGCTTTTCCTGCAGTTTTTACCGAAATGGTGCGCAAGGGATTAGCAGGTGATTTTACCGCTGCCCGTCCTTTACATTACCGACTTTTCGATATCACCAACATGCTTTTTGAAGAAGGTAACCCAGGGGGAGTAAAAGCTTGTCTAGATATTCAGAACATCATGCAGCCTTACATGAGACAGCCATTATGGCCTATCTCCAATGAGCTGCGCAAGCGCCTCGAACTAGAAATAGAGAAACACGGATTATAAAAAAAAAAGAGGCCCTGAGGCCTCTTTTTTTATGCCGTTTTCATTTCAATGGTTGGCTTTTTGAGTAACTGTAGCGCCATATAACTAATCACAAAAGAGGAGCCAAGACCCTCAATAAATACAATACCTGCGGCACTAACTGGTGAAAGAAATGGACTAGCACTTTCCATATCTCGTAGTTCCTGCATAAATACTGGATCAATCACATCTAAGTAAAGTGCCAAGAAAACGGAGAAACTAGCAATTCCGATAAAAGCAGTGCGCATGGCGATTTTAAAATGTTCGATAAAGCTTCCATAGCGTTCATGGTTCATGCTTTTTCTATACTTGGTGATCACCTGGTGTATTACCATGAAAAGGATTAGGGCGTTAAACACTCTTAGGTAATATTCGTGACCTAATCCAACCAGGCGCATCACCAAGAAATAAGCACTTAAGAAAACACCAAGTGCAATTCCATAATTCCTCGAAATTCGAAATCCTTGTATTTTTAAATCTTCCATTCTAATTTTTTAGAGTTAGCTTAAAATAATCCTCGAGGGTGATTTCAGCATCTAAGCGACTCGCTTTATCCTGGAATAATGGGCTTATGGTATCCTGATAGTTCATCAGAAAGACTGCTTTTTCTTCCAGAAGGGAAGTATAAGTTTTAGCAGCAATGCGAAAATGTCCCTCGCTATTGATACCCTGTAAGTCTTCGTGATCAGAGTATTTTTCAAATATAACTCGCAGAGAATCATATTGTTCAAAGCTTTTTCCGATTTCGGAGTAAATGTATATCTCCTCTGCGCCAGGATATTGAACGATATTAAATGAGAGGCTCAGGCTATCTCTTTCTGGACTCCTACGTTTTAAGGAATAGATTAACATTGGAGCCTTTGAGTGCCGATCTATGTGATAATAGTAGGAACGAATATTTTTAAAATACAGGCGTGAATCGGCCGTAGATAGATAAGAGATGGAACGATAATCTACCGGCTTAGATTCAGGTGCCGAAAGTACCGCGAGGATTACTAAAGCAATAATACTTAGTGCAAACCAGCGAATAGGCGGAGAAAGTGATTGAAATTTGCGCCAATATTTCTTCATATCCACTAAACATCGTAGGCATTGTTTAGTTTTATTGCTGGTAGATTATGCGTGAAAAGGTAATTATAGTAGGAAGTGGTATTGCTGGTTTAGCCACCGCCTGTCGTTTGGCAGCGCAAGGCCTAGAGGTTCAAGTTTTTGAAGCCGCCTCTGGTCCGGGTGGAAAACTAAGTGTAATCGGAGATGATCGCTACCGCTTTGATGCAGGCCCTTCCTTATTCACTTTACCTCATTTGGTCGATGAACTAATACGCTACTGTGGCAAAGAGCCTAGCGATTATTTTCAATATAAAAAGAAAGATCTTGCCTGTGTATACTACTGGGAGGATGGTACACGATTAGTGGCCCATGCCGATTCGCAAACTTTTGCCAAGGAAGTAGAGGAGAAATTAGGGGTCTCTTCCGAACAGGTTTTAGCTTATTTGAAAAAGTCGGCCTACGTATTCAAGTATACTGAAAAGGTTTTCTTGAGGTCTTCTTTACATAAGTTGGCTACCTATTTAAACCGGAGTACTCTAAAGTCTTTGTTGCGCATTCATAAACTGCATTTGGGCGATACTCTGCATAGACTCAACGAACGAAAACTCAAGAACTCAAAGTTGGTGCAGCTTTTTGATCGTTTTGCTACCTATAACGGAAGCAGTCCTTACCTCACTCCGGGAGTAATGACCAGTATTCCGCACCTTGAGCATAATGTGGGTACTTTTTATCCTAAAGGAGGAATGTACGCCATTGTAGATGCCCTTTACCAACTTGCCCTAGACATGGGGGTGCAATTTAATTTTGAAAAGCAAGTTGAGGAAATTCTGATAGATCCCAATCAACAGGCTAGAGGGGTAGTGGTAGGAGGTAAGGAGCAGTATGCCGATATAGTGGTTAGCAATATGGATATTGTTCCAAGCTACCGCAAACTTATGCCACAGCAAAAGGCACCAGAGAAAACCCTGGCCCAAGAAAGAAGTAGTTCTGCACTTATATTTTATTGGGGCATAAAAAAGGATTTCCCACAACTGGATTTACATAACATCTTCTTTAGTGAAGATTATAAGAAAGAGTTTAAGGAAATATTTGAGTTTAAAAGGGTTTATGAGGACCCTACCATTTATGTGAATATCAGCTCGAAAGAAGGAGAAGGAGATGCTCCTCCGGGCTGCGAGAATTGGTTTGTGATGGTCAATGTACCTGGGAACATTGGTCAAGATTGGGATGCATGGATTCCTCAAATTCGTAATAATGTCATCAGCAAACTAAACCGAATGCTTGGAGAGGATATTGAGTCTTTAATTGAATTCGAAGATTATTTAGACCCTAGGCGGATTGAAGCTCGAACCTCGTCATTCCAAGGCTCATTGTACGGAGCCGGATCAAATGATACCTTCTCGGCATTCTTAAGGCATCCTAATTTTAAAAGAGACATCCGGGGTTTATATTTCTGTGGAGGATCGGTCCATCCTGGAGGAGGAATTCCCCTTTGTTTAATGGGAGCGGAAATAACGGCTAGTTTAATTAAGAAAGATTATGCTTGATACTTTAGCCCGATTTTCCAAGCAATACGGCATTTACGTGCTCCTGGCATTCCATTTTTTTGGCGTAATAATGATGGCTTTTTACGATTTGGATTTATTCGCCAGTTTTACGCCTGGCAATCTAATTTTGTCGGCCCTAATATTGTTTTTTGCCTCAGAGCGAAGGGAATGGAAGAAGTTGGCAATATTCTTTAGCCTCAGCTATTTAATTGGTTATTTGGCGGAACTCATCGGTACCCAAACCGGATTTCCTTTTGGTGAGTACTGGTACTTACCCCATTTAGGGCCTCAATTGATCGGGGTTCCTCTGGTAATTGGGGTAAATTGGTTTCTAATTGCTTACAGTGCTGCTTTATGGACGAGAAAGTTCAGCCCTAATTCAGTCGTGCAAGTACTCGTTGCAAGCGCCTTAATGGTCGGTTTAGATCTGTTTATAGAGCCACTCTGTGAAAGGCTTGGGTTTTGGGCTTGGGCCGATAAAATTGCCCCCTGGCAAAACTATTTAGGTTGGTACGGGGTTTCAATGATAGTGCAGCTTATCTTCAAAGCATTAAAGATAAATGCCGATAATGCCCTTGCGCGCTGGTATTTTGTGATGGTGACCTTATTTTTTATTATGCTCAACCTATTATTATGACTTGGTATTGGATTGCCCTAATCGTGTTTTTAACCTTTTGGTTTATGGAGTTCATGGCCTGGTTTACCCACAAGTTTGTGATGCACGGCTTTCTGTGGTTTTTACATGATGATCACCATAATAAGAAGCCTGGCTTTTTTGAAAAAAATGATGCTTTCTTTCTCATTTTTGCGGTGCCCTCCTGGCTTTGCATCATGCTGGGAATGATGAATAATTCTTGGATTTCAGTGAGTGTTGGAGCCGGTATAGCGGTTTACGGCTTTGCTTACTTCTTGGTGCATGAAGTATTTATCCATCGCCGGTTTAATTGGTTCAAAAACAGTAATAACCTTTATCTAGCGGCGGTTTTGAGAGCCCATAAAATGCATCATAAACATTTAGGAAAAAATCCAGGTGAGAGCTACGGAATGCTACTTATCCATCCTAAGTATTTAAAGGCGGAAATAGAGGCTAGACGTAAGAAAAAATCTAAGGTATCCCTAGCCTAAAGTTTAGCGAACCTCTACCGAATAAGGTTCACTTTCGATATTTACACTTACATGTTCCTGCAGGCTGGTTGAGAGAGATAAACCTTTAAAATCAGCTTTCACAGGATATCTCTTATGATTTCGATCCACTAAAACTACCGTTTTCATAGATCGAATTTCGAAGTCCAAGAAGTACTTAACCCCGTAGATTAAAGTTGACCCGGATTTTAGGACATCATCCACTAATACAATGTTCTTGTCATTTAGGTTGGTAGAAGGGTGAAGAATGGGCTTATCTTCTATAGGATTGTCTTTGTCGAATTGCAAGGAGCAAATGCCTATTTCAATATCTGCAATTCTATCTAACTCCGATTTTAATAGTTCAGCTAAGAGAAAACCACGTTCGGCAATGCCAGCTAAGAGTACCGCTGGTTGATCTTGAAACTCTTCGTAGATCTGCCATGCAATTCGCTTAATGCGATCTTTAACTTCCTTGTCGTTGAGTACTTGCGTTTCCGTGGCCATAGATGATTTTTAGCAAAGATACATCAAGCAATGAGCTCTATGAAAAATTCTCGTCCTTGTCTGGGCTTTATTGAGTTCTTGGCTTTTTCTAAACGCTTAATGTGAAACTTAGCTTCAAATAATTGCTTGTATTCCTCATAGGAGCCTCCATAGGGCGGACCTTCCTCACTTAAGGGAAAGTCGAATAGCAAACCAATCAAGCGACCACTTTTCTTTAAAAGTGAGTGGCATTTCTCGGCATATTCCTTCCTCATGCTAGGGCTTAAAGCACAAAAGAAGGTCTGTTCCATAAGGTAATCATATTGGCCCTGATGCTTAAAGAAATCGTCTTGATGCAAAGTTGCCTTATTTAAAATGGGGGCCCTTTCTAGCGCCTCTTTTAAAGCGGTGGCACTCCAATCCAGTACGGTAACATTTTTAAAGCCTTTTTCTAAGAGGTATTCTGCTTCATAAGCATGACCAGCACCCGGAATAAGAATTTGCGCCTCGAGGTCTACTTGTTTTGTGAAATACTCTACCAAAGCGGGAGAGGGGTAACCAATGTCCCAACCAGTTTTTTGCTGATCATAACGTTCTTCCCAGTACTGAGCATTTAAAGTTTTCATGGGACAAAGGAAAAGATTAATGAAATGTATAACCTGAAAATTCTGCAGGTTTTCCCGAAAATCTGTCGGCTGACAAAATTGCAAAATGGGTTAGAAAACGCAAAAAATTGAATAAAAAGCCCTTAAAAAGCTAAAAAGCGAAGGTTTTTAGGTGAAAATTTGTTAAAAATGGAGTTTCGCATGATGCTTGCGCCAAATGGTGTATGCTTTTAAGCAAATCATTTTTTATAATCTAAAAACATCATGAAAGTACTAGTTATAGGTGCTGGCAATATGGGCCTCGCCTACGCGGATGCCATTGCTCAAAGTGATCTCCTTCGCACAGGAGATATGCTTATTTACGACAAGGATTCGGAAAAACTTAAAGAGTTAAAAAAGATCAAGCACTTTTCAGTGCAAGAAGATTTGGCGCTTTGCACTCCGGAAGCGGATATTATTTTTCTGGCAGTGAAACCTTTCCACGCAGAAGATTTATACGATGAGTTACGTCCTCATATACAAGAAGATCAAATAATTATATCGATAATGGCTGGCGTCTCCATTGGTGCTATGCAAGGGGGAATGGGACTTAAAAAGGTGGTTCGAGCTATGCCTAATTTACCCGCGCAGGTAGGTAAGGGACTTACCACTTTTACCGCGGCACCCGAGGTTAGTCGCCTTGAATTATCTACGGTCGAAAGTATTCTAGATACCACCGGCCGTAGCATTAAGCTAGATAATGAAAATGATATTGATGCCTCAACGGGTATATCAGGCTCAGGGCCGGCTTATGTCTTTTACTTTATGCAATCAATGCTGGAGGCCGCTTTAAAAATGGGCTTTAGCGAATATGATTCCAAGGTATTGGTAAGCGCGACCTTCGATGGGGCCATCGAATTATTTAAGAAACATAAACTTAGTCCGGAGTCATGGATGCAAAAAGTAGCCTCTAAAGGAGGGACTACTCAGGCAGCACTGGATTCTATGGAAGATAATAATGTGAAAGAACGTATTCAAGAAGCTGCCTTTGCTGCCTTTAATCGTGCTGTAGAATTAGGAAAGGAAAACGCTTAATATGACACTCGACACGAATAAGGACATAAAAAGAGTTGTGGTAAAAGTGGGTACCAATGTGATGACCAATAAAGACAATCGCATTGTTGTACCCATATTAAAGGGACTAGTAGAGCAAATAGCCGCCCTTTACGAAAATGACATCATGACCATTTTAGTTAGTTCAGGCTCGGTTATCGCCGGAATGGAGGTGATGAATAGTAAAATCGAAGATGAAACGATACGTCGGCAGGTTTTTTCTGCTGTAGGGCAACCGCGCATGATGCGTCACTACTACAGTATTTTCCATGATTATGGTATGCGTTGTGCCCAAGTTTTAGCTACAAAAAGGGATTTTAGTCCGGGTAAGCATCGCGAAAATATGATCAATTGTTACGAAGGTCTTTTATCCCAAGGCATTATCCCCATTGCCAATGAGGATGATGCGGTAAGTTTGAGTATGTCAATGTTTTCGGATAATGATGAATTAGCCAGCTTGGTAGCCGAGCTCACCAATGCGGATATGCTCATCCTGTTAACTGATACCGATGGTCTTTATACCGGCCATCCCGATGATGAAGATAGTCGACTCATTAGCACGGTTACCCCTGATCAGGATGTAGAAAAATACATCCAGAAATCGGATAAGGGAGAAGCTGAAGGCCGCGGTGGAATGGAGTCGAAGCTAGGAGTAGCTAAGGCTACGGCCAAAAAGGACATTCCAACATTTATTGCAAATGGTAAAAGAGAAAGGGTGATTTTGGACCTAGTGGAAGGTAAATCAATCGGTACCCGAATTGTTGAACCAAAATTTGAAAACTAAGATTATGAAACTACTAGATATAGAAGTACGAAATAATGTTTTAGCCAGTATGATGCGCATTTTGGAAGAAGACCGAGCGCAAATTCTGGAGGCAAATCAGAAAGACTTAGAAGCCTTTAATAGAGACGACCAGGCCTTATACGATCGCTTAGTAGCCGATGAGGCAAAAATCGACACCATGATAAAGTCGGTTGAAGAAGTGTGGCAGCAAGAAGATCCGGTTAACAAAACAAAAGAGGAGCGTTCATTGGATAATGGCTTAAAGATTATCAATAAAACAGCGCCATTCGGAACGATTATGATTATCTACGAAAGTAGACCAGATGTGACTATTGAGGCGGCCGTTTTAGCTTTTAAGGCAAACAATAAAATTTTATTGAAAGGCGGTAAGGAGGCCAAGCATAGCAATAAAGCCCTAGTTAATTGCTGGCACAAAGCTCTCTTGGAGAATGGTTTGGAAAAAGACTGGATTCAGTTTTTAGAAATGAATCGTGAAGAAACGCAGGCTTTTTTAAGAGAACCCGACCAAGATTTGGATTTAATCGTGCCAAGGGGAGGAGAGCGTTTAATCCAGTTTGTGAAAGAACATGCGAAGTGTGCGGTATTGGTAAGTGGACGTGGTAATAACTTCGCTTACCTTGCCGAGGATGTTGATATAGACAAGACTTTACCGGTTTTGATAAATGCAAAAACCGATAAAATTTCGGCCTGCAATGCTTTAGATAAAATCTTGATTGATCAAAGAAATCCAAATTTCAAGGAAACCGTGACTAAAATCGGTGAGGCCCTTAGAGAAAAAGGAGTTAGTCTAAGTGCAGATGAAACCTGTGCACAAATACTGAATGACGCTCAACCCATAAGCTCTGAGTCTATTTGGTATGAAGAGTTTCTAGCCATGAAGGCGGTGATAGCGGCGGTGGACCATCAGGCGCAAGCCACCGAATGGATAAACAAATATTCTGGTGGGCATTCGGTGAGCATTTTTACCGAAAACCAAGACAAGGCCAAGGAATTTATGGATGAGATTGATGCGGCTGCCGTCTACCACAATGCCAGCACCCGCTTTACAGATGGTGGTGCCATGGGGGTAGGGGCCGAATTGGCGATTAGTACTGATAAACTGCATCACCGCGGACCCTTGGGATTAGCCCAGCTGGTAACTAATAAGTACTATGTATTTGGTGATGGTCAAATAAGAGTTTAAAAAGACCTAAACAACAAAAAACCCTGACCAATTTGGTCAGGGTTTTCTTTTGGTGTTCTATTGGAATGAAAATTTAAGACAATTGCATTGGAACCTCCATGAGTAGCATACGACCCCCAGTGATGTTTTCGATTTCTACTTCTTCTAAGTCCCATAGTCCTAAAGCGTCTCTTTGACCAAGGGTTTGACCGTTTACTTTAAATTCTCCTTCAACCACCTGGGCATATAGGCCGTTGGTTTTAGGTGAATTTAATTTGTGCGTAATCTTAGTTCCGCTCTCTAGATCACCAAGGTGGAACCAAGCATTTTGATGAATCCACACCCCTTCATCGTCAGGATTAGGAGAAAGAATTTGCATGAAGTTATTCTTCATCCTTTGGGTGTCGAGGGTAATTTGGTCGTAACGTGGCTCTACGTTTCGCTTATTCGGAAATAGCCAAATCTGAAACAGACGTACATGTTGATCTTTATTAGCATTGTACTCGGAATGATAAATCCCGGTTCCAGCGCTCATAACCTGAACGTCCCCGTTTTTAATCACTTCTTTATGGCCCATAGAGTCTTTATGCTCCAAATCACCTTCCCAGGGAATGGTGATAATTTCCATATTATCATGGGGATGGGTGCCAAAGCCCATTCCAGGAGCGATAAAGTCATCATTTAGTACCCTCAGAACCCCGAAATTCATTCGCTCGGGATTGTAGTAATTCGCAAAGCTAAAGGTGTGATTAGCTTTGAGCCAGCCATGGTCGGCGTGACCTCTGGTATTGGCTTTTATTAAAACGGAATTGCTCATAATTCTATCTTTTGGATTAGGGAGGTGGTTAAAACCGACCTGCATTTTTTCGTCTAGGGTCATTTTGGTTTCTGAAATAGCCGTCTCTTCGGCCTTTAGATTCTTTAGTATACCTAAAGATGCGATTCCTAATGCACTCGATTTTAAAAATTTACTCCTTTTCATATTCAATCAATGTTACAACATCAAAATTAGATAGAATTTTTATTCCTTGCAAGTGATTTGATCATTCATCAATTATGTCTATAAAACCCGTTTTGTGGCTAATAGTTCTTCTGAGCTTTATGCAAAGCCTTGCCCAGGATACTAGCAGTATGTTGGAATGGACTTGTCCTATTGAGAAGAATAACTTTCGGGGCTTATCCGCCCTTAACAGTAAATCCGCTTGGTTTTCCAGCGATAATGGTCAGGTTTGGTATTTCCACGTAGACAGTGGCTGGCGTGATTGCAGTCCTAGTAATTATCCAGATAGAGTGATAATGTGGCGCGATATTCATGCCTATGATGAGAATACTGCCCTAATTTTAAGTGCTGGTTCGCCCGCTCTGATTTTAAGAACCTCAAATGGCGGTTCTACTTGGGAAGAGGTTTACCGAGATGATCATCCCGAGATATTTTTTGATGCTTTTGACTTTTACGGAGGCACTGGCAGAGCTTTTAGCGATGCACTAGAAAAACAGATTGGTTTAATCGAAACTAAGGATAGTGGTAAGACCTGGAATGCCTGGGAAGATTCTAAAATGGCGCTTGAAGTAGCGGAAAAGCAGGGAGGCTTTGCCGCTTCTGGGACATGTTTACGTATGCTGGATGAGGATTTAGGCTATATCGTTTTAGGAGGGGAGGATGCTCTATTTAAGAAAATTGGCCAGGAGACCTCTTTAAGTGTTTCCTTACCCTTAGATAAAGGGGAGAGAACCAAAGGGGCCTTTAGTATAGACTTTAAAAATGAGGATACACTGATAGCCGTTGGAGGTGATTATCGTGCGGATTCCCTTAGTAGGAATAGCGTGGCCTTGTCCTATGACGGCGGAAGTACGTGGAGGCTTGCCAGCCAGTGGCCCCAATTGCAGCACTCTTATTGGTCTTGTGTTTCATGGGAAGACCTGCAAATTGTCTTGTGTTCTCGCTTTAAGACCGCCGTAAGTAAGGATAATGGTAAGACCTGGTCTCTTTTAGAAAAAGGCTATTACACCTTTAATAAAGGTTGGTTTGCGGGCCAAGATGGTCGTATCGCTCGATTTAAGGCTTCTTCAGGATTAGGTACTCGCTAGGGGCTAAACTCAGACTAGAGCCGAATGTAAGGCTGTCATTTGATCTTAGATTAATCCAGTTGCTCCCATTAAACTCGCTAGCCAACTGATAGTTAGAAGCGCTGTTACGGGTATTAATAATTACCAATATTTGCTCTCCTTGCTTTTCCTTGCTAAAAGCTAATACTGCATTGCTACTGTAATCGATAAGGTCTTGACTACGAGCGGCCGCCTCCCGATTGTAAATTCCCATAAACTCCTTATACGCACTTAGGGTATTGGGGTTTGCATTCCAATTGATGGGATCATTATTAAAAAAGGCTAGATTACTATTCCGACCCACCTCTTGCGAACTATAGATTAAAGGAATGCCACCTAGATATACGTTGGCCACCATCGCGGCAATGGCTTGTTCTTGTGATCCAAACAAGGATACAGGGGTGGCATCCCAGGCAGATTCATCGTGATTTGTGATAAAGCGTAATATCCCTTGGTTTCCCACCAGAACATTGTATTCGCCTAAATGGAAGTTGCTTAGCTGGGATGCAGGATCTCCATCCTTAAAAACCTTTTTTATTTGATCGTAAAAAGACCAGCTAAAGCGCAAATCGAAGCCCGCTACCAGATGATTGAAACGGTCTCCTTCCGCAAGCATCAAAAGATTGCTGCGGTGGTAATTTTCAAGCGAATCAATCGCTCTTTGCCAGAAACTAAATGGAACGCCATTGGCATAATCACAACGATAGCCATCAATATTAGCTTCTCGTATCCAAAATTTCATGGCTTCAATTAAGGCCATTTGCATGGAATCGACCGCAAAGTTTAAATCGGCTACATCCAGCCAATTTGTACCCGGAGGGTGTACGATATTACCCGATGCATCTTGGGTATACCAATTGGGATGTTCGCTAATCCAAGGGTGATCCCATGCGGTATGGTTGGCTACAAAATCTAAAATAACCGCCATTTCCCTTTGGTGTGCCTCTTCCACTAAGAGCCTTAGGTCTTCGAGACTGCCATATTCACTGCTAACTGATTCAAAATCACGGATACTATAGGGTGAGTTTATTCCCTTTTCGATTCCTACCGGATAGATGGGCATCAGCCATATTACATTAACCCCAAGGGATTTGATACTATCGAGTCTTTGCTGTACTCCGGCCAAATTCCCCTCTGGTGAAAAGGCCCTTAGGTTTACCTCATAGATTACCCAATCGTTTACACTGTCGGGAAGGTTTAAATAAACTTCTCCATAAAAACCATCTCCGGGTTCTATTGGTTTTATTGGTTCTGGAGCAGAGCCGCTTTCTTTCTTGCAAGAAAGGAAGAGAATCAATAAAACCAAATAGCTTAAGAATTGCTTCATGGATCAAATTTAGCTATAAAAAAAGCTGCCCTAGAGCAGCTTTTAAAGAGAAGAGTGATTTTATTCCTTGGCCGGTAACACTTTGGAGCGGACTTCACCGAATCCCATACGTAAGCCACCTTTTTCACAATAAGCACGCATTATAACGGTGTCGCCATCCAATAAGAACTTTCGCTCGCTACCATCTTTTAGTTTTAGAGGTTTCTCGCCTCGCCAGCTTAATTCTAGCATTGAACCATAATTATTTGGCTCAGGGCCTGATATAGTGCCACTGGCCATCATATCTCCGGCATTGATATTACAACCGTTTACGGTATGATGGGCTAATTGCTGAACCATGGTCCAGTACAGATACTTGTGGTTACTTTCTGAAACTAAATTTTCTTCGCCACCTTCAGGTTGGATGTAGACCTCTAAATTTATGTCATAGGCAGTATTCGAAGCACATTGAAGATAGGGAAGAGGCTCAGGGTTCTGTGCAGGCCGCTCAGTGCGGAAGGGCTCTAAAGCATCGAAGGTTACCACCCAAGGAGAAATGCTGGAACCGAAATTCTTGCCTAAAAATGGACCTAAGGGAACGTATTCCCACTTTTGTAAATCACGAGCCGACCAATCATTAAAGACCACCATCCCAAACATGTAATCTTCTGCTTCCTCAGTGCTAATGCGCTCTCCTAAATGCTTACCATCGGTAGTGATAAAGGCCATTTCTAATTCGAAGTCCATTAGTTTTGAAGGGCCATATACAGGAGTTTCGCTTCCAGCGGGAAGACTCTGACCCATAGGGCGATACACGTCCTCACCTGAAACAATGATAGAAGAGCTTCTGCCGTGATAGCCAACTGGTAAATGCAGCCAGTTTGGCATTAGTGCATTCTCCTTTCCTCGGAACATTATCCCCACATTCTCGGCATGTTCCCTACTGGAGTAGAAGTCGGTATAATCCTGAATGAAAACCGGCATCAACATCTGCAGTTCAGAAACCGGGAAGAGAATTATTTCTTTGTGATCTTCTCGATCTTTTAATTCGCTGTTGTTTGCGTCAAAAATTTCAGCAATGCGATTTCTTACCTGACGACAAGTTGGTTTGCCCAGGGTAATAAAGTCATTTAAGGTATCTTGAAGGAAAACATCCTCTGGAAGACTAATATCCTTGAAGTATCCTAGCTGATGCAAAGCGGCAAGATCAATCGCCGTGTCACCAATTCTAGTGCCGATACTTATATGATCATCATTGGCCATAAAAACGCCAAAAGGTATGTTTTGAATCGGGAAGTCACTTCCTTTGGGTACTTCCACCCAAGTCTTACGAGAGGGGTCGTTTGCTGTGAGCATTTTCTGTTTACTTTTGGGCAATATTAATAAGATTAACCACCTTAGAAAAATAAGTTTATGTACAAAGATGACCAGATCTTCGATTTAATCGAACAGGAGCGTGAAAGACAAAGCGAAGGAATAGAGCTAATTGCTTCCGAAAACTTTGTTAGTGAGCAGGTTATGAATGCTATGGGTTCGGTACTTACCAATAAATACGCGGAGGGTTTTCCTGGTAAGCGTTATTATGGTGGTTGTGAAATCGTCGATCAGGTAGAGCAAATTGCTATCGATAGAGCCAAAGCCTTGTTTGGTGCTGAATATGCCAATGTTCAACCACATTCGGGTTCACAGGCCAATGCAGCAGTTTTTCTAGCTTGTTTAAAGCCAGGAGACAAAATCATGGGATTCGATCTTTCCCATGGCGGACACCTTACACATGGCTCGCCAGTAAACTTTAGCGGTAAAACCTATAAAACTTGTTTTTATGGCGTTGAGAAGGAAACAGGCCGTCTTAACTACGACCGCATTGCAGAAATTGCTCAGGCTGAAAAGCCCAATTTGATTATTTGTGGTTTTTCGGCTTACAGTCGCGATTTAGATTACCAAAGGTTTAGAGAAATAGCAGATTCGGTTGGTGCCTTATTGTTGGCAGATATTTCCCATCCTTCGGGCTTAATCGCAAAGGGATTATTAAACGATCCACTACCACATTGCCATATTGTAACTAGTACTACCCATAAAACCCTGCGTGGCCCAAGGGGAGGAATTATACTAATGGGTAAAGACTTTGAAAATCCTTGGGGGGAGAAAACGCCAAAAGGGATCACCAAAATGATGAGTCAGATTTTAAATGCTGCTGTATTCCCAGGCACCCAAGGCGGACCTTTAGAACATGTAATTGCCTCTAAAGCGGTGGCATTTGGAGAAGCTCTGGAAGATGAGTTTATGCACTATACTCTTCAAGTACAGAAGAACGCGAAGGCTTTAGCCGCGGCTTTAGTTAAGCGAGATTACCATATTATTTCTGGAGGTACCGATAATCACAGTATGCTCATCGATTTACGAAATAAGAATATTACCGGTAAGCAGGCCGAGAATGCCTTAGTATTAGCCGATATTACGGTGAATAAGAATATGGTTCCCTTCGATGATAAATCTCCATTTGTAACCAGTGGCATTCGTTTGGGAACACCGGCAATTACGACCAGAGGCTGTGTTGAGTCGGATATGGAGCAAATTGCTGATCTGATTGACCGCGTGATTACAGATTTTGAAAATGAAGATAATCTAGCTTCGGTTAAAGCTGACGTAAACGCCATGATGGGAGGTAAGCCACTATTTAGCTGGTAATTTTCTGATTAATCATAAATTTAAAAAGGGAGCATTTGCTCCCTTTTCTTTTTCATTGAATAAAAATTCGATGTTTTTCCTCCTTAAAGCAAAAGAGGTAGTAGCCTGGTTTTAAATGTAATTCCAGGTTTGGAGCAAGAATCGAAGCCATCTTCAATGAACCTTGCAAATCGTATACTTTGAAGGGTTGGCCATAAATTTCGTCTGACGCTTTTATATAAATAGTCCCCTTGCTAGGGTTAGGGAAAAGCTCTAGACTTCCCTGCTTTTTCTCCTCAATAGTCAAGGCAGGAAGTTGATTTAGAAAATGGTGAATAGTATCCATTAGTCGCACATCCACCTTAGCTAAGCTATCCTGGGTCATATAATGATTTAAACCACTTAGTTGATAAAAGCTATATTGATTTTGCGCTCCCAAACTATCTTTAAATCGCTGCCATTCTGCCGCGGGCACATTGAAATCATTTTCCATACCTAAGAACAACGTAGGTAGATTAGCCAGTTCATAATAGGCCTGTACGGAATCATTTACATTGATGTATTTCTTCCAAGCACTAGCGGTTGCGCCTAGGAAATCGGGGAGGCCTGGACTGTTATTACGAACCGCTGAATAGTAGTTTAAGATTTGCTGAGCTTGCAGCTGCGCCTGACTCACATTGCCCCCGCATTTACTCGCGATTTCCACCAATTGTCGCGCTAATAGACTATCAAATGGGGTATAGGCTCCAGCAATATTTATTAATGCGGCAATATCATTGCGCTGATAGGCTAAATAATTAATCAGGGAACCGCCTTCACTATGTCCCATGAGGTAAACCCTACTTGGATCTACTAGAGGGTTCTTTACAAGGCTGTCTAAAGCCGCTTCAGCCGGATACCATAGTTTGTTATAATCTGAAATAGGCGTAGTCGTATTGGGGCAAGAAATGAATAACTCATCATAGCGCAGTACAGCATAGCCAAGTTCACTCAGGCCTAAAGCCAAATCTTTATAAATAGTCAAACTAGAATCGACCAAACCCGGATATAAACATTGGGCATTGCCACCACTTAAACTGATGCTCCCATCCATATCATTTTGTCCGGAGCCTGGAATGAGCATTATAGTAGGGCAGGGCCCGGTTCCCAAGGGGTATGACAATTTCGCATTAAAGTTACAGCCCTTGTGATTAAAACTGAATGTTTGTTCTTGGACAGATTGTGCCTGGGAATGGCTTAAGGCCACTCCTAATAGAAGCATTAATAACTTTTTCATTTATAGCTGTTTTTAGTTGAGTATTGTGACCAGGTATATGCTTAAGGTCATGGATAAGATTAAACTCAAAGCGAAGTACCAATTTAGTTTGGCCCCCTTTAAGCCACTATCCACTTTAAACAATCCAAAAAGAAAGTGAACTTCGAAAATAATACCAGCAATTAGGGCCAGAGTAGAAAACCAAAATGACCCTGAACTTAGCATGTCCAAGCTTTCGGTGCCTAATGGCTGGTCTTGACTTAATGATTGTAATTGCTGGAAATCAAATAGGAAACTTAGCAAGGATAAAGGGATGAGAGGCCATTGCGCCCAGATTAATTGAGGTATTAGATCAACTAAACGAGGAATACGCCGCGTAATACTATATAGTGCTGCACCAAAAAACAAAAACAAGCTCAATAGATTAATAAGCATGTCTCCTAAGAGTGTTGCTGGCGATACCTTAGAAACAAAATGTAAGCTTAAAACTCCATCTAGTCTAGCATTTCCTATTAATGCCGAAACGTAAATACCAATACCGATGGCTAGGGCTCCCCAGATTAATTTCTTTCCATACAGTCGTTCAAAAAAGCGCACACTATTCATGATCAACACTTTTAAGTTTTTGAACTTTTTGAATAAGCTCATCCAGCATGTTTCGAACCTTTGGATAAGAGAAGCCTAAAATTTTAGACATTTCTTTTAAACTTCCAGAAGCCATAAGAAATTCAATCAGAAATTTCTGCTCCTCGGCATTTAGGTTCATAATGTCTGGTAAGGCAAATTGTCCTTGAATTTTTGTTTCACACTTGGAGCATGATAACTCTGATACATGGAGGTCAGATGAACAAGCAGGACATGAATTAGGAAATACTTTCACTTCAATAATTTGAAGCAAACTTAATAAAAATTAAATAATATTAATTTTCATTTGAATAATGTTTAATACTAAGCAGATATAATAAATATACTAGGTCTTTTTTCTAAATCCGGTTTTTGCTTCTTCCACCAAGCTATGCTAGCCGTTTTAATGTATTCCTCCGCCAAGGTAACTTCCCGAGCTACACAAAGCTTTGTTTCTGGGTTTAAGATGGAGACTAAATCTTTAAGGAGTTTTTCATTACGATAGGGCGTTTCCATAAAAATCTGACTTTGGCCCGTTTTTCGGCTTAGACTTTCGAGGGATTTTATTTTCCGCTTTCGCTCACCGGGATCTATCGGCAGATAGCCGTTAAAAGCAAAATTTTGCCCATTCATACCACTGGCCATCATAGCCATAAAAATAGAGGAGGGGCCAACTATAGGAATAACAGGAATGCCTTCACGATGGGCAATACTGATAATTTCGGCTCCAGGGTCTGCTATTCCAGGTGCGCCGGCCTCAGAGATTATCCCCATTGGTTCACCTCGTCTGCAGGCCTCTAAATAGCTTGGGTATTCCGCTGGATCCGAGAATTTATTAGTCGTGTAGATTATTAAATCTGCTTGGCTTTTACTGGGCAAGACCCGTTTAATGAAGGCACGAGCAGACTTTTCATTTTCAACTATGTAGTGGTCGCAAAGGTCAATAACTTTCTTAGCGGCCAATGGTAATACCTCTAAAGGCTCCACGTCTCCAAGTAAGGAGGGAATTAAGTAGAGATTTCCAGCCTTATCTTCAGATGCTTCCATTTTCCAGCTTGTTTACAATGTTGTCTGTTGCGGCGTCAAGCAATCGGTAAACCTGTTCGAAGCCTTCATCCCCACCGTAATAGGGGTCTGGCACATCTTGATTACTATTAGCTTTTAACTCGTTAAGAATTAATTCAACTTTGGCTCGATCTGCATCGGTTCGTGCCAATTTTAAGACGTTTTGCAAATTAGAGTGATCCATCACATAGATGCGATCAAACTCATCGAAATCGCTAAGCTTAAATTGGCGTCCTAGCTGTTTCGAGATATTAACCCCGTTTTTTCGGGCAATCATAATGCTGCGAATATCTGGGGCTTCTCCAACGTGGTAAGAGGCGGTGCCAGCAGAATCTACCAAAACCTTTTCAGGATCTACTTTGGATTTTAAAATCCCTTCGGCTAAGGGAGAGCGGCATATATTGCCGAGGCAAACCATGAGTATTTTCTTCAAAATGAAAAAATTTGCATTAAAGGTAAGGGAAAGCTTGCGGTCAAGCTAAACTTTATCATCCTTTGGGAAATAAGCGCTAAAGGTGCTGCCTATACCAGGCTCTGACTCTACGTGGATTTCTCCTCCCAAGCTTTCTAATTGCGCTCGAATCATATACAGGCCAATTCCATTACTGTCGGGGTGACCATGAAAACTTTGCTTTAACTTAAATATGCGATCCCCAAATTTGTCTAAGTCAATTCCTAAACCATTGTCTTGCACCTCCAGTACATAAAAGTGTTCTTTTTCAATACAGCTAACATCAATGCGTGTTTCCTTTTCAGGATCGTGGTACCGCACGGCATTACTAATCAAATTAAACACAACACTGTCCAGGTAAGCAGGGTAAAAGCTTATTTCTTGATCCTCGCTACAATGAAAATTGATTTGCGCCTTAATTTTCCGAATTTCATTCGATAGCAAATGCTCGACCCGTAGACAGCATTCCATCAAATTGCAGACTTCAGTAGGCAATTCATTTTCCTTTTCCTGATTTAGGATCGAGGAAGTTTCATTTAAACTTCGCATCAAGCTTTCGGCCGATACCTTAAGATATTGCTGTAACTGTTCTATTTCACTTGGCTTAGTTTCCCGCTCTAACTCCTCTAATAATTGAATAATATTACCTGCATGGGAACGGAAATTATGAGTAATGATATGGGCGAGATTACGCAGGCGATCATTTTGCTTGGTTATAAGCTTTAAATAATTCTGAACGGTATTTTCTTCCTGCTTACGCTGGGAGATATCGGTTTCAATAGAAATGTAGTTTATCAACTTTTGATTGGCATCAAAGACCGGCGTAACAATACTTTCTATCCAGTAATGCTCCCCGCTTTTACGATAATTCACATTTTGAGCCTTAAATGGCTTCTCAGACTTCAATAAAGCTTCAATGGTATTATTGAAGATGGGCTTACTAAGCGGACCGTGCAGGAGCTCAGGCAAAAAGCGTCCCTTGGCTTCCTCTAAAGAGTAACCGCTCATGTCACTGAAACTTTCGTTTACCCAGTCAATCCTTTGGTCGGCATCGGTGATAATCACCGCATTAGAAGTACGATTGGCTACCAAGGATAGCTTTCTTAGCTCTTCTTCGATTTCATGTTCCTTCTGAATGTCCCGCACATTCACATAGGCCTTTACTCGGTCCTTGCTGATTTCGAAACGACCATTAGCTTCTACCCATACCCAATTGCCATTCTTATGGCGGGCACGGAACACGGATCGGGTCACTTTGCCCGGATTTTCAAAAGCTTCCTGAAAGGCCTTAGCTGCAGTCTCTGCATCGTCTGGGTGCATTAAACTAAGATTATCCATCCCAATTATTTCACTGGGTCGGTAGCCCAATAATTGCTCAATATTGGGGGAGGCGTAGTCGTACTTTGCTTCTTCATTTAGGCTTACGAAGACATCACTACTTTTCTCAATATAGTGTTTAAAGCGGTTTTCAGCTTCTGCTAGAGCCAGGGTACTCCTTTCTATAGGACCTAGGTCTAAGACATGAATCCAGGCGAATTGCTCATTTTTAAAGTTACTTGCCGAGGCCGAAACTATTACGGTTGTTTCACTTAAATCCTTTCGTACTAATGTGGTCTGAAAGGCTTCGATCTTTGCCTTTTGACGTAGGGATTTAAGTCGTTCTAGGTTTTGTCCGTATTGATTCTCTGGCACTAATTCCTTTAAACTACTATTAAGAAATTCCTCTTTTCGATAGCCAATGATATTTAATAAGGCTTGGTTGCAGTCCTTTAAGGCTAAACTTTTAAGATCCAGCATTATCATGCCAATGAGTGAGCCTTCAAAGATTTGTCTAAACTTTAATTCTTCGTTGCGCAGGCGTTCCTCATATTCATGTCTTAAACTTATATCGTGCATTGCGCCTATTAGTCGAATTACCTCTCCAGATTCATCTCTAAGAGCGTATCCGCGATCCAAGATTCTTAAAATCGCCCCATTCTTATGGTAAAAGCGGTAAGAAGACTCCCATAGGTCTTTGCCTGATTCATTAAGCGCTTCAACCGAACTTTTAAATGACGCTTGGTCTTCTAAAACAATTTTGTCGGTAAACTTTTGACCATCATCGACTTCTTCATCCTCATATCCTAAAATATGCTTCAGGTTTTCTCCCCAAGCTATCGCATTGCTTTGAATATCCCAATCCCAAATAATGTCTTGGGTTGCTTTAGAGCTTAATTTAAAACGGCGATTGGAAACCTCTAACTCCTCGATGATTTTCTCTTGCTCGTCGACATTAATGAAATTACTGATAATGGCTTCAATTCCAGGCGTGTAGCGATGATCAGATATTTGTGATTTAATCCAAAGGTAATGTCCATCTTTATGACGGATTCTCACTTTTACTTCGGCGTTCTTTATGTCTTTCTGCTCCATTGTAGCCAACTGTTTGCGGACTACCTCAAGATCCTCAGGATGCATAAAGTCGAAACTATTTTTACCGACTAATTCGGAAGGCTTATAACCTGCGGTTTTTTCAATCGCCTGATTAATATAAAGTATGGTGCCGTCCTCTTGTCGCAGCATAACAGGATTATAGTTGCGCTCCATTAATTCATTTAAGCGCACCTCATTATGGGCCGATTTTTCGGTTAGCTCCTTGAGCTTTTGCCTTAAGGCCGCGTTTTGATCTTCCAGGGAAGGGGACTCAGAGAAGGAGGGCATGGCACCTTCATATCGATGGAGGCTTTTTGCTGCTGATAAAATTCCTTGGTCTAATACCTGGTCATCCTTGTAATATAGGTGCAGGTCAAAGCAAGAGTCTTTAAAAATTTCCTGGTAATCTTCTACTAATAGATGGAGCGCACCGCAATTACTGGCGCAACTGGTGCTAAGTTTAAATTGAGCCTCTTCGCTAGAGATTAAGTCGAAGTGATCAGGCCATTTAACGCCAGATTTAAGGGCATATGTCTTTTGTGATTCCTTTCTTTCCCCAGCCATATTTGTATGCAATAGATACCTATAAATGCCTATGTACCTAAATTTGTTCCTAAGATACGAAGGGAATAAAAAAAGCCATCCTTTTGGATGGCTTCAATTTACTTTAAAGTAAGCTTTTTACGCAGATCTTCCACATAGGTACGGAATCGTTTATCCGTTTCGGTGAGATTATTTACCGTCCGACAAGCGTGCAATACCGTTGCGTGATCTTTATTCCCACACTGCGCACCAATACTAGCGAGTGAATTTTTAGTAAGCTGCTTACTAAAATACATCGCCAATTGGCGTGCTTGAACAATTTCTCTCTTACGGGTTTTCGATTTTAAGAGTTCTATTGGCATGTCGAAATAATCGCACACTACTTTTTGAATGTAGTCGATACTTATTTCGCGTGTGGTGTTCTTTACGAACTTATCAATCATTTGCTTAGCAAGCTCTACAGTAATCTTCTTCTTATTTAAAGAAGACTGTGCTAAAAGAGAAATAAGGGCTCCTTCCAGCTCACGAACATTGGAGTTAATACTGTAGGCTAAGTACTCAATAACATCAGCAGGCATTTCGACTCCATCGTTATAAAGCTTCTGATTTAAAATGGCAATACGTGTTTCCAAATCAGGAACCTGTAAGTCGGCGCTAAGCCCCCACTTAAAGCGCGATAGGAGACGTTGCTCCATTCCTTGTAAGTCAACCGGAGCCCTATCGGAAGTTAAAATTACTTGCTTACTATTTTGGTGAAGGTGATTGAAAATCTCGAAGAATGCATCTTGGGTTTTCTCCTTGCCAGCGAAAGAATGTACATCATCAACAACTAATACATCTATCATTTGATAGAAGTGTAAAAAGTCATTCTTGTTATTAGTGCGAATTGCCTCTACAAACTGTTGTTGAAACTTCTCTGCAGATACATACAGAACCGTTTTTTCCGGATAGCGATCTTTTATTTCAATGCCAATAGCGTGAGCTAAGTGGGTTTTTCCTAGTCCGTTTCCGCCATAGAGTAGGAGTGGATTAAAAGAAGTTCCTCCTGGCTTTTTTGCTACCGCATACCCAGCTGAGCGTGCTAATCGGTTACAATCTCCCTCTACAAAGTTTTCAAAGTTGTAATTGGGGTTTAATTGCGACTCTACGTGAACCTTGCGAAGTCCGGGTATGATAAAAGGATTCTTAACTCCTTTGTCACCCAGCTCCATGGGCATATTAACTTTAGGATTCTGTAGGTTACCGCGATTGCTTGAAGGAATTTTTACTGTAAAGGGCTTCGTGTTACCATAGGTGTTCTCCATGACGATGCTGTAGACCAATTTAGCATCTTCACCAAGTTCCTTGGTAATGGCACTCTTTAAAAGTTTGATGTAGTTTTCTTCCAACCACTCGTAAAAGAATTTAGAAGGCACCTGAATGCTGAGCACATTCTCCTTTAACTTAAGTGGCTTGATAGGCAAAAACCAAGTTTTGTAACTCTGAGCAGAGATATTATCCTTTATGTAAGAAAGACAATTATCCCATACTGTTTTTGCAGTCAATTCCATTTGCGTGTATTAATATTGTTGGTTTGGTTGAGGGGAAAACGCACTCAAAAGATGGTCAAAATTGCTCTCCCCTTGACAAGGACAAATGTGTGTAGAAAAAAGTGATAAAAAAAATCAAATTGGTATTGACAAAAAGGTTTTTTAGTGCGAGATTAAGGCAGCGTTAATCGCTCTGAAACCCGCATTCCACCGTAGAATAACGTTAGTAATCAGCACTTAAGAGTTTATGTATGTTAACTTAACATCAAGTCGCGTTCGGTATGCCGAAACCGATCAAATGGGCTATGTTTATTATGGCAATTATCCTCAATTTTTCGAGATAGGGCGCGTAGAGGCTTTAAGGGCCTTGGGTATCAGTTATAAAAAAATGGAAGAAGAGGGAATAATGCTCCCCGTTTTGAAGTTAGAAATCAAATATGTGGCTCCGGCTAAATACGATGAGCTTCTCGAAATAAAAACTGAAATTCGAGAAATGCCGAATACACGAATTACTTTTCATCATGAAATTCGAAATGAAAAAGGAGATTTACTCACTCTAGGCATGGTGCAATTGGTATTTGTTCGAATCGCGGATAAAAAGCCTTGTGCTGCTCCAGATTATATCAAGGAGGCACTAGGAAGCCATATAGAATAAAAAAAGGAGCCCTATGAGCTCCTTTTTTTTAGATATCGTTTTTGTCACCTACAATTGAGTGAATACGGAGTTGATGTAATCGTATCGTCCGGTTTCTTCATTGTAGCACCATATTACGGTTAAGAAGCCAGGATCATACTCTATACCTGGTTCAAAAGCATTGTCAAAACCTAAATCTGGTTTGTTGAAATAATGACGGATAGGAGTGCTGCTAGTACCAATTACGTCATTTTCACTGAAACTCTGACCGAAGGGAGTATACTCTTCTAGTTTGAAGCCCCAAGCACTTTCTTCATTAAAGTTTTTAGCTAGTACGTGCTTGTGATAAAAGATTTCCCCCATAGAGGTAAGGGTGGCGCTAGAATCAATATTGTTTAACTCCATATCCCAAACACTTAGGCTGTCCTGATTTACCACAAAATTTGGCGCGGCATTAACTCTTAGGTCAATGTTATTGGGATATTGCGCAGCTTTAAAGTTAGCGGTTAGATAGGTTTCTATTCTAAACTCTGGGTTATTGGTATCTCTGTAGAATTTAATTTTAGAATCTACTAACCAGGCCGTATCGTTAGTGGTTACCACGTGATTTACCGAAGCAACTGGCCTTCTAGCCAAAGCCAATTCTGTTTCCTCATATAAAGCACTTGGATCAACGGTCTTGTCATTTAAGTAAAAAGCAATGGCGGGCTCCAAAGGCTGATTCAAAGCTATAGAATCGGTAAGCGGACTCGTTAAGGCGGTGTTTGGAATGGCTACCGTGCTTAAATAATTGAATTCTCCTTTGTGCGCATCTTCCAAGATCAAACTTGGAATTTGAGAAGCATAACCCACTAATGGATTGTAGGAATGAATAAGTAATGCCTGCTTAGTTTCCTTAAGGCTGATGCCGTCGGTAACGTAGGCAGTATCTACTGGCTCGTCATCAGGATTACAAGCAATAAGAGCGGTAACTAGCAGAGCGAACGAAAAGTATTTCTTCATTTTAATTCAATTACGGGTCAAATGTACTATTTAAAACGCCTTTTTACTAGTCCTAGGTATTAGGCCTATTAGCAATACATTGTTGATAAGCTTTCATTTATTAATCGCTACAAAATCCCCAAGGGTTGGGTTTCAAATTACTTAATTATCAAATAAATAGGGAGATGGTCACTAAAGCCCCCCAAAAAAAAGTTGCCTTTGAAACTGCGATACACCACCTTTCCTGGATAGCGTTGGTCTTCGGTAAGAAGAAAATCAGCCTTGTAAATGTCACAAGCTTTAAGTTGGGGAAGCATGTTTTCACTGATGATAAATTGATCCAAATAGGCCCAATCGCCTCTAAAACGATGACTGCCCCAGCTTTCATCTAAATCAGCCATCAGGCTTTTTAATTTAGCTTCCTCCCTAAGTTCTTGAATACTCTGGTCCTGAGGTTCATCATTAAAATCACCCATAACCACCACCTTGGCCTTTTTGCCTAGCGCTTTAACTTTGGAAGCCAAAATATGTGCTGCCGCTAACCTGCGGGGTGCAGATTGTTCCTTGCCCCCATAGCGACTTGGCCAATGGCAAACAAAAATATTAAGGGTATCTCCATTATTGCGCTTAAACCTGGCATAGAGTATATCTCGACTTTTATAGTCGGGTTCCAATGGATTATGATAGGCCAGCACTTCTGAACTAAGCAATAATAGCTCGGACTTCCTGTAAATAAGGCCTACATCTATTCCTCTCCGATCTGGGGAATCGTAATGCACCCATTGATAATCTATTTTATGCAAGGCCGGGCGTTTCAATAAGTCGTTTAAAACTTGGGCCGACTCAATTTCGGCAAAGCCCACAAGAGCCGGACTTTGCATGGCATCATCGCTTAAGCCTAGAATTACTTTAGAAATGCGATTAAGCTTAGTGTAGTACTTGGCAGTGTCCCAGTTTTTGGATCCATTCGGACTAAACTCTGTATCGGGGTTAATGCTGTCAATACTAGGGTGGAAGAGGTTTTCCACATTGTAAAAGGCCATTTTAAGGGACTGAGCCGGAGCAGACTGCCAGTGAAATACTAGACCCAGCAGAATACAAATCAGTAAACGCATTAGAGAACTTTTAAACTTTTACGGTAAATTTTATACTCGGAGCTAACGGTCTGAATTAGATAGTTTTCATTGCGGTAAAAAGCCATAGACTCCTTCTCACCTAAGGCCATAAACCCACCTGGCCGTAGATGTCTAACCAAACGAGAAAGAGGCTTGCTTTGATATTGATGATTGAAATAAATCAGGACATTTTTGCAAAGTATTAGGTCGAACTGAAGGCCAAGCTCGGATTGAGTTAGATCAAACAAACTCCATTCTACATTTTCCATAAGTTCCTTATGAAAATAGCACATGGAAGAAGTTGCTTGATAATAGGCCTTTAGGCTTTGCTCACCACCAGCCTTTAGGTAATTCATTTCCGCATGCTCAATCTTTGTTTTGGAAACGGCAAAATCCTTGGCCTTTTCAAGTGCTTTCTGGGATAGGTCAGTTGCAATAATCTGTGAACGGGAAAGCATACCTGCCTCCTTAAGCATGATACAGAGACTAATAACCTCTTCACCGCTACTTGTACCTACTACTAATATTTTTGGATTTAAAAGCCTTTCCAAGAAAGGGAAAGTGGTCGTTTTTAACTCCCTTAAAGCCAATGGCTCCCTAAATAGCTCCGTTACTTGAACCGTAAATAAGTCAGTGAAACGCCAGAAGTAATCCTTATTCCGACTCATCAATAAAGCCAATTGAGTCAGGTTGGTCAAGCGATTTAATTGTAATACCCGATGCAGTCTTCGAATTAAGGAAGATTGGTTATACCAGTCTAATCTTAAGCCATAGGCATCATAGATGAAAGAGCTGAAAGCTTGGAGCTCTTCATTGCTTATGTCTTCAAGGTCTTTGGTTGAGCTAGACTGCATATCTTGCGAAAATAAAATAATTCGATACGTATTAATGAAGAAGTGCTTACTAAGCTTTCTTATTTTATTCCTAAGTGCTTTTGGACCCTGTACTGCTCAGGACAGTGAGGTAAAGTTTTCTTCACTGGGCAAAGATTTGTGGACCCATTCTGGTCGGCTCTTAAAAGAGATATCACAAGAAAAAACCTGGGCTTACTTAGGGATAAGTGGCGCTAGTGTGTTGGCAGTCATGTCCAATGATTTGCCCCTTCAAAGGAGCATGCAGCTAAGGGATTCTAGATTTAAGAATACTTTAAATGATCTAAGTGAGGCTTATGGGAATCCTATTTACATGGGCAGCTTAAGTCTTGGTACTTACTTATTGTCCACCGCCTTGGATAAGCCAGATCTTCAAGACTTAAGCAGTACCGCACTGCAAGCAATGGCCTTTAGCGGCTCGACGGTAATGGGTTTAAAATTACTATTTCATCGCTGGCGGCCTGAAGAACAATTGGAATTAGATCCATATCAATTCGATGGCCCTTCTTTAAACCAAGATCAACTTTCCTTTCCCTCTGGTCACTCGGTAATTGCATTTTCTTTCGCAGCAAGTGTTTCTGCTCATTTTGAAGACAAATGGTATGTGGCAATTCCCTTGTATGGACTAGCTAGTTTAACGGCTTGGCAAAGAGTGTATGACTTTAAACACTGGCCTTCAGATGTGTTAGGAGGGGCTATTCTAGGTGTCTTAATTGGGCGTCAAGTGGCTGCCTGGCAAAAGGAAGGGAGAACAAAACTTAGTTTTGGTAGTGATGCATGGGGCAGACCCAGCATAGGGCTTCATCTTAAGATTGATTAGTCTTTATAAATAATAAACACTTGCTTGGCCTGAGGATGCTCGATGCTTAAGATATGGCTACCCCGAGAAAGTTTTTTGAGGTCTAAGTTTAAAGACTGATCATTCAAATATTTATTGCGAATGGTATCGGAAGCCACAGTGCTGCCATCTTTTGCATAAACTTGCCAGAATACCCCCTCATAGGCAGCTGGGTTTTTTAAGTTTACTTGAAGACTATCTTTAAAATGTTTATTATTAAGACTTGCCGAAACTGCTTGTTGTGGCTGGTATTCGCTTAAAAAATCAAGGCGTGCTTTATGCAGTTTTCCAGGCCTAGTAAAATGGCTTTCCTCGGTAAAATACAGGTTTGGATATCGAAAAGCGAGACCTTCCTTCTGGGAAAAGTAGCCTAAATTATACCGCAGGAAATCAGCTTTGCCTTCTCCTTTAAGTTCCGGGAAATACCATAGGTACTGATAACCTAAAAGGAAAAAATCATTGCTGTGAAGCCCTTTTTCAGCACCAGTAATCCATTTCATTTGCATTAGACCACCCTTCATGTCAATCTCCTGGATTAAAGTAGCAGCTTGTTCCTTTAATTGTGGATTGAGATAGTAAACCTTAAGCAAACCATCAAAGGGTTCGCTGCGGTTCTTGGTGAATAAAAGGAGAGAGTCATTTCGATAAAGCATCGCCTCCAAATCGTAATAGAGTTGATCCTTGTCGGGAGGGAAACCCATTTGTTCGGGATAGTAGAATTTTAAACTGCGTTTTAGCGACCAATCGTTCGTGCTAACCACATATACCTTTAAATCCCTACGATCATTATTGTTATTCCCAAAATCTCCAATGAATAGCTCATCTTCGGCAATGGCAAGGGATTCCCAATCGGTGTTTTTAATTCCCCTAAGTTTAATTCGGTTTATAAAATTGCCATTGGTGTCGATAATAAAAAGCTCAGGCTCATTTCCGCCATCATTTATCATGGCCATACGGAAATCGTCGATGAACACCATCCCACTGCATTCATCCAGATCGGAGGGGAGTTCGGCAATTACTTCAGACTCAATACCCTGAGCAAAACCAAACCAAGAGCTGAGCAAAAAATAGAGCTGCCAAAGAAGATTACGCATTAGTACCATCATAATTTAATAAACAACCGTCGCCATAACTTAGAAAGCGAAAATCATTATCTAAAGCGTATTGATAAACTTTTTGCCAATCGTCTCCTAATATCGAGGCGATTAACAACATAAGTGTGCTTTTTGGTTGGTGAAAGTTAGTAACTAAACCCTTTATAATCCGGTGTTGGTATCCCGGGGCTATTATAATTTGGGTTTTGAAGGATAACCAATCCTTAGCTTGATCTTCAAAGAAATTTAGTAGTACTTCCAAGGCATCAATTGGACTGAGGGCCTTAAAAGACTGGTCAAAACCTATCCACTGCGGAATAATCATATTATCAAGATCCCAATGCTTGCCTCCCTTAAGCATACAGGCCAACCAATACATAGATTCAATCGCCCTTAAGGAAGTAGTGCCAACACAAATTATCGGTTTAGCTTCAAGAAGTGCTTTATGCATTGACCTAATAAAATTGGCCTCCATAAAAACCTCCTCGGCATGCATTTCGTGCTCAGCCACTGAGCTGCTTACCGGTTTAAAGGTACCGGCACCTACATGTAAGGTTAAAAAGTTACGGGCTATTCCTTTTTGATCAAGATCATTGAAAATGGCATCATTAAAATGGAGACCAGCTGTTGGAGCAGCTACCGATCCCATTTTCCGGGCATAACTAGTTTGATAGGTAGTTTTATCCGTTTCTTCGGCGGCTCTTTTTATATATGGCGGGAGAGGGGTTTTGCCTGCTAATTCTAGCATTTCAGCAAAATTGATATCCCCGGTCCAGCTTAAACGGATGCGGAAGCTGGAATCTAAGCGCTCAAGTTTTTCGGCCTTAAGTTTAACAGACCCTAAATCGATATATAAATCATGATCCTTCCATTTACGTGCACCGCCCACCAGGCATAGGTATTCAATACTGCCTTGCATCTGCATAGCTTGTTCGATGCTTAATCCGCCGTAAGGCTCAAGGCAAAATACTTCAATTAAGCTATTCTCGTTTTTAGGAAATAATAAACGTGCCTGCACAACCTTGGTTTCATTGAAAACCATCCAGGTGTTTTCAGGAAGGGCCTCGGCAATGTACTTGTACTGACTTTGACTAATCTTTCCGTCTTTGTAAATGAGTAGCTTACTTTCGCCTCTAGCTAAGGGGTATGCGGCGATGCGCTCCTCAGGCAAGGAATAGTTAAATTCTTCTATATCGATATCTCGGTAAGACAAAATGGTGTTTTGGACAAAATTAATACGGAAACTTGGCACTACCTTACAAATTGAAAATTCTAATATTGCCACATGAAGCGGGTAGTACTGTCGGTAACAAATGATCTAGTGAACGACCGAAGGGTTGAGCGCAGCATAAAGAGCCTGCAAGAACAAGGTTATACTATCCATTTTGTGGGAAGACAATTAGCGGAAAGTAGACCAGTAAAAGCTTCCTATTCCCATAAGAGGTTTAAACTGAGTTTTAATAAGGGCTTTCTTTTCTACGCCACTTTTAATTTACGCCTCTTTTTTCACCTCCTATTTCAGAAAGCTTTTGACCTTTATTGGGCAAATGACTTGGACACCTTGTTGCCTAATTATTTAGTGGCTAAAATCTATCGCAAACCGCTTGTATACGACAGTCACGAGTATTTTAAAGGGGTGCCAGAAATTCAAAACCGACCAATAGTTAAATGGGTCTGGACTCAGCTGGAAAACTTTCTATTCAAGAGGGCTGATTATCATCTCACGGTGAACGAAAGCATCGCCAATCTTTTAGAATCTGATTATGGCCTTAGGCCTGCGGTGGTGCGCAATATTGCGGAATCCTATTTGCCAGAAATAAAGAAGGGTCGAGCTGACTTAAGCCTTCCTGAAGATGCCTTTCTTCTTATAAATCAAGGAGCGGGAATTAATATAGACCGAGGCATGGAAGAGGCTTTTGAAGCTTTAAAACTATTACCAGAAAACATTCATTTGGTTTTAGTTGGTAAAGGCGATGTGATTCCCTTTCTAAAGCTAAAAGCAAGAGAAGAGGGTCTGATAGAGAGAGTTCATTTTGTAAATCCTTTGCCTTATCAAGAAATGATTCAGTATACCCTGCAGGCCAATGTTGGACTTTCCTTGGATAAGGATACCAATATCAATTACCGTTTTTCCTTACCCAATAAGCTCTTTGATTACATTAAATGTGGTATTCCCGTACTCAGTAGCCAGGTAAAAGAGGTCGATAAAATTGTGCGAGGAGAAGGGATAGGAATAAGTGTAGCGGTGGAGCCAAAAGCTATTGCTGAAGCGGTATTAAGTATCCAAGCGGAGCCAGAAAAATATAAGCAGGCTTTAGAGATAGCAGCACAAAAACACAATTGGGAGCATGAGTCGAAACGCCTAGCTGCCTTTATTGCTGCGATCAAGCTCTAAGAGACGCAGTAATCGGTAGAGATCAAAAACTTTTAAAGAAGGCTTGGAGGAACAAAGATTCGAGTAAAACCGCTTTCCTCCCAAATGATATAGGCCAAGAGCCACAGTAGTAAGTCGCCAAGACTTAATTTTATTTAAGCCTATCAATAAAGGGAAATATTGCGCATAATGCGGATAATGCTCTTTGATATAGAGCAAGTTAGATAGAGCTTGCTCTGTTTTTGCTAAGAATTGAGGACTTGCCTCATCGGCCTGATAGATAGTTGGCAGGTCTATGTGATTTATAGACCAGTCAAGGTCCTTAAGCCTAAGGCCAAAAAGACTATCCTCATGACCATAGCCCAATAGCTTTTCATCAAAATACAGCCCTTCTAAATGACCAAGGTCCATTAGAAAGCAATTGCTTTGAAAGCTCAAGAAGCCTCTTTCTTTTCGTTTTGCCACACTGCGAATTTCTCGCTGCTGAGCGTAAAGCCAGCGCAATTCGCAATTAGGGGTCGCTTTGGTATTGGCCAACTTTTTACCACCTACTGAAACTGTTTTAGACTGCGCCGAAGCCCAGTACTTCTCTAAAAAGTCGGGGTCTTCGATTTGCGCATCCCCATCAATCATTAATAGATAATGGGCATCTGCTTTTTTTAAAAGAGTATTTCTTGCCTTAGATCGACCTTGATTAACTGCGCTTAAAGAAAGTTCAACGCGAGGATCCTTAGACCATTCATTTTTCAACTTTTCCTGCCAGGACGGGGCAGAGCCATCGTCATGTATGAGAATATAGGTTTTTGCCGAAACCCTTTCAATTTGGGCTATAATTTGCTTTAGGAGCGGACTTGGGTCAAGCTCATAAACCAATATGCCAATGCATAAATCCAATTAAAGGGTATTTTGAACTGTGTTTATGACCTTTCCCTGATGGCATTTTAAGGTTTCATGCGGAAACTTTAAGATTAAGGAGTAATCGTGGGTAGCCATAAGAATAGCTCTACCACTATTGGAAATTTGCTCCAACAAAATCATAATCTCCTCGGAGGTAGAAGGGTCAAGGTTTCCGGTGGGCTCATCCGCCAAAATTATTTGGGGATCATTTAATAAGGAACGGGCAATGGCAACCCTCTGCTGTTCACCACCAGATAATTGATGGGGAAGCTTGTTGGCATTAGCGCCCATATTAACCTTATCCAAGACCTCTTCAATTTTGTTCTTAATCTCTTTAGAAGACTTCCAGCCGGTAGCTTGGAGAACAAATTTTAAATTATTGTAAACCGAGCGATCATTTAGTAATTGAAAGTCTTGAAAGACAATACCTATGCGCCTTCTTAAGGTTGGAATATCACGCTCTTTTAGCTTGCGAAGATTAATTCCTGATACTTCTCCTGAACCGTCACTTAGCGGTAAATCGCCATAAAGTGTCTTTAATAAACTGGATTTCCCAGAACCAGTAGAACCGATTAAGTATTGAAAATCACCCTGACTAACCAATAAGTCTACTTCACTTAAAACTGTTTTTGCCCCCTGTTTTATGGTGGCATTGGTCAATCGTATTATGGGGTCTCCGCGCATATTCTTTTGTTACAAATTTAAAGTTTGCCTATTGCATTAAAGCTTTAGGCTTCAATAATAATTAACAGCTCGCGTTAAAAACTTATTGTTTGTCTAAAAAAGAGACCTATTAATTACCGCTACTTTAGAATTCAGAAAAATATAATGCTAATATGCGGATTTACAGAGTGTTAATCCTTGTGTGGTGCTGCTTATTATGGGCGGGTTCCAGCTTAAAGGCTCAGGTAAACGAAAGTTTCAGGGGAATTAATACTGAAACAAAAACGGCGATGGAGCTTTTTGACAAGCAACAATATGGTAATGCCCAGTTGCTTTTCGACCGTATAGCCGAAACCAATGCGCTTAGTTCAGAAACTCGCATGAATGCACGTTATTATGCGGCGGTTTGTGCTATAGAGCTTTATCGAGGTGACATTAAGGAAAGGGTGGAGGAATTTGGCCGTCTCCATGAAACTAGTCCCTTGCAAAATCAACTGTGGCTTCGCTACGCGAATAATTTATTTAGTCTAAAGCGCTACCGTCAGTCGGTAGAGTACTACCAGAATGTAGATGATTATGCCATGGGTAAATCAGCTAAAGCTGAACTTCAGTTTAAACTGGCTTATTCCCATTTACAAACCGAGCAAAGCGCCGATGCTGAAAGACTCTTTTTTAAATTAAAAGATGGCGCAAGTGCCTATGCCTCTTCCGCTCGATACTACTATGCTCACCTAAGGTACAGTGCAGAAGACTATGCGACTGCGCTCACTAATTTCTTGCCTTTGCAGGAGGATCCTAATTTTGGTCCGCTTGTTCCTTATTATCTAGCGCATATCTATTATGCCCTTAAGGATTACGATAAACTAGTATCGGTTGGCGAGGATTTAATTCAGACGGCCAGTCCCGGAAGGGCACCGGAAATAGCCAAATTGCTAGCCGACGCTTTTTACCAACGAGAAGATTATCAGAATGCGATTAAGTACTTAGAGTTATATCAAGATAAAGGCGGTAAAATGCGTTTAATTGATCATTACCAAGCGGGTTATGCCTATTATCAAGAAGATCGATTCAGTGAGGCAATCAAGTCCTTTAATAAAATTAGTGCTGGTCCGGAAGACCTTAGGCAAAATGCTTATTACCATCTAGCAGATGCTTATTTAAAAGTTGGCGAGCCAAATCAGGCCTTGGTAGCTTTTAAAGCCGCTTCAGAGATTCAGGAAAATGCCGCTATAGCTGAAGACGCTTACTATAATTACGCGAAGCTTAATTACGAACTTTCTAGTCCTTTTAAGGATGCCATTCAGACTTTCCAAGATTATTTAAGCCTTTATCCTAATACCAAACACCGGAAAAAGGTAAATGAGTATTTAGCCAATTTGTATATAACCTCTAAGGACTACGACCGTGCGATGGCCGCGATTAAAATTGCCGGTTTAACTAGTCCTGAAATGCGGGGTGTTTATCAAAAAATTGCCTTCTATAGAGCCATCGAACTCTTTAATGTTGGTGCTTTAAAAGGCGCCTTAGACCGCTTTGAGGAGTCGGCTCAATATCCCGAGGACCAATCCTTAGCTACTTTAAGTTTGTACTGGCAAGGAGAATGTCAGTATCGTTTAAAAGACTTCGAATCTGCAGAGAAGTTATTTAAAGATTTTCGCAGTGGTTATGGTGCTAGTGCTCAAGAGGTATACAATCGTTCATTTTATCATAGCGCATATATAGCCTATAAAAAGTTCGATTTTAAGGCCTCGGCTGATTTGTTCAAAGTTTTTGTCCGCGATGCCGATGATCAAGATGCGCGTAAGCCTGATGCTTATTTAAGGTTAGGCGATGCTTACCTCCTTACTGGAGGTTATTTATTAGCTCGTAATTATTATTCCAAGGCAGTAGAGGCGGGAATTAAGGATGTAGATTATGCCTATTTTCAAAAAGCAGAATGCTTGGGCCTCGAGGGTAAGTCGAGAGAAAAAATCGCCCAGCTTAAAAGTCTGGCTCAAAATTATCCCAAGAGTATTTACGCCGAGCGTGCTCGTTATGAAATTGCCCTGAGTCTATTACAGTTAGAAGATTATGAGGCAGCTCTAAAGGCCTTTGCCACTTATGAGCAAAGCTATCCGCAGAGCGATCGAAAAGCGGAAATCGGTTTAAAGCGCGGGCTTATATATTCCAATCAAGATAAGAATACCAAGGCTATCGATGAGTATAAGGCGGTAGTCGCTAAATACCCAGGTACACCAGAATCTTTGGAAGCAATTAGGCTGGCCGAAATCAACTATAAGCGTATACAGAAGATTGATGATTATTTAGATTGGGTTGCAACCATTGAATTCGTAGACTTCAAAGATTCACAGCTAGATAGTACCGCTTATGCTGCTGCGTTTGACGTTTATGCTGCAGCCAACTATTCCCAAGCAGTGGGATCGTTTCAATCCTATCTAAGGCGTTATCCAAAGGGTATTTTTTATGAGCCCGCTCTTTATTACGGGGCTCAATCTGCCGAAAGGGTTAAGGCCGACTCATTGGCTTATCAATTTTACGATGAATTAAGCATCAAGTCTAAAATTGAGTATCGAATTAAAGCGTTGCAGTACACCGCAGCAGCCGACCTCAAGGATTCTTCTTTTGTAATGGCTCTCGAGCGGTATGAAAGGTTAAATAGCTTGGCACAGAGCAATGAACAGCAGATTCAGGCTCAGGAAGGAGCTCTCAATGCGGCTTGGGCTTTGCGAGATACACTTAAAGCGGATCAGTATGCGGATGCATTATTGGTTCATGCAAGTTTGCGCCGCGAAGTAAAACAAAAGGCGATTCGGGTAAAGGCGATGGTGAGCCTCGGTAAGGAGGCCTGGAATCTAGCTATGATGCAATTTGAAAGACTCTTGAAAATTGCAGACGGTGCCCCTAAAGCGGAGGCCTTTTATTATCAAGCCCTTATCCTACAAAAACAGGCCTATTACGACAGCAGTAATAAGAAAATAAATCTGCTAATTGATGAGCTACCGAGTTACAAAGAGTGGAAGATGAAGGCGCTTTACTTGATGGCCTTTAATTTCTGGAAGCTCGATGATATTTTCCAAGCTAATTACATTCTGGACTTTATTATAAGCTCTGCAGAGGACCAAAAATTGGTATCCAAAGCCGAAGCTTTAAAGGCAGATATAGCAGATGCAGAGGCAAGAGCCTTAAAGCAAAAAGAGGAATTGCTGCGCAAGCAGGCATCACCAATCATGCTTGATTCGGAAGGAGGCTTGCAATTAATTGATTTCCCCTCCGAAGAAGAACCGCTCGAAGAACCTGAAATAATTGAGAAGTAAAATGAAGCGAGTATACAGTCTTTTTTTAGTGGTTCTAGCTTTTAAGGCTTGGGCCCAGCCAGATGAAAAAGAAAATCTAGGTCAAATAGAGTTAAGTGTAACCGATCGTTACAAAGCCCAGGTAATGGAAGCTCAAAAGGTTTTGGAGCGTCCTACTTATCAAGATAGCATTGAGCAAAAGATCGCGGTTCAATATGCTATTTTTAGTAGCCCCATCGAAGTGCGCATGCAACCCGAAACCTTGTCCCCAGCACGTATTGCAAAGATAGAGGTCCCCGAATTATACCGGGCATTCATTCGCACGGGCTATGGTCTTTACAATACTGCTTTAGCAGAAGCTTATTACAATAGTGGTCGAAGTGCTAAATCAAGTTTTGGGATTTCAGCGCGACACTTATCTAGTCAGGATGGGGTAGAAGGTCTCTACTATGATGATAATAGTTTTTCGCGCAATCATTTAGGCGCTTTCTTCAACCGTTATTACCGCAAGTTAACTTGGCATACCGAAGCTGCGGTTAATCTGGATAAGTTTAGCTATTACGGCAATCCTATTACTGGTGCTTTTTCCAATGAAGATAGCACCAGAGGTTCGGCTCCGTATAATTGGTATCGATCATATGCAGTGAAATCATCAATTAAGGAAGCTAATAAGAAGGCCTTGGGATGGTTGCAAGGACTAAGTCTGGGCTTCAGTCATTTTGATGATAATTATCGCAGTGCTGAACAAGATTTTCAGTTAGAAACCGACTGGGCATTACCTGCAGACGATAAGAATTTATATCTAGAGCTTAATGCGATGTATTTTCAAAATCAGATGGATAGCCTCTATGCTGGATTTCAAGATAGTAGCGCATTTAAGCAAAGTACCTTCCAGTTTCAAGCGCGTCCCCATATTCATATGGAAAGGAATAATCTGGGCTTTGACTTTGGCTTAAATCTTTTTATTCTCGATCAAAAAGATAGTCGCCCCGATTTTTCGGATGGCCGTGTTTTCTTTTTCCCAGAGCTGATTGTGCGCTGGAAAATGATTCCGGGTGTATTAAGCATAAAGGGTGGTATTAAGGGTGAACTTTCTAGGAATAACTTCAGAGAACTTAGTCAGCTTAGCCCTTTTATTGCTCCTGGTCAGCTTACAAGAGCAGGTGGGGAGAATCGGATATTTGCCGGTATGGAAGGTATTTTAGCGTCTAACCTTAGCTTTAATTTAGAAGGAGGCTATCAAATTTTTCAAAATCGAGCTTTTGTTTACGCCAATCCCAGTTTCGATCGTAGTCTGGATCAGGTTCTATACGTTGGACTGCGCTACCATGACATTAACATCCTATACGCCAAGGGTGCTTTAGACTTTAACTGGAATGAGAAGTTGCGCATTAAAACTTCGGCCATTGCCCGCAGTTTTCAGAGCAATGAAAGCGGTGCCAGAGCTTGGTACATTCCTTATTTTGAAGCTAATCTTAGTGCTTATTATAATTTAAAGGATAAAATAGGATTTCAATTAGGTCTAGATTACATCGGTTCGCGATTCGCTAGCAATACCGCTTTTCCTAATTACGATGCCTTACTTAAGCCTTATCTAGATTTGGGACTAAAAATCGATTACCGATACAATTCGAGAATCGGAGCATTTGTAAACTTCAGCAATCTATTAAATAGTCAATATGATATTCTCTTAGGCTATCGCGCGCAAAGTGTGGGAGTCATGTTCGGGCTTAATTATAGATTTTAGAGGGCTTTTCGCAATCAAACTGTAGTTTTGTAGCATGAGTGAGCAAGGCTTATTTTCTCAGGCCATAAAAATTCGCTGGAGCGATTTAGACCCAAATGGTCATGTAAGGCATTCCGTTTATTATGATTTTGGCGCACAATTGCGCACTGAACTATTTATTGAACGGGGAATAAGGGTAGAGGATATGGGCCGACTAGGAGTAGGCCCTGTGCTATTTGAAGAAAAGGCAACCTTTATAAAAGAATTGCACTTTGGTGATCAATTAATCATGAATGGTTCGCTTTTAGGTTTGCGAAAAGATTACAGTCGCTTTGCATTTCGCCATGAAATTTGGCGTGGGGAAACCTTATGTGCCAAAGTAGAAGTGCTTGGTGCCTGGATTGACCTAAAAGCGAGAAAACTTACCATTCCTCCGTCAGAACTTTTAGATAAGCTTAGTAACTTACCTCGCCACTCAGAATTTCAGTGGCTCGATTAAATTTGAATAAAGGATGAAATTATTAGCAGGAAAAACCGCTCTAATTACGGGAGCTTCAAAAGGTATAGGCAAGGGTATTGCCGAAGTTTTTGTACAACATGGCTGTAATGTTGCTTTTACCTATCTATCTAGTGTAGAGCAAGCAGAGGCGGTGGAAAAAGAATTAGCTGCCCATGATGTTAAAGCAAAAGGATACCGCTCGGATGCATCAAATTATCAGGCAGCTCACGACCTAGTGGATGCAGTGCTTGAGGATTTTGGTAGCATCGACATTGTCATAAATAATGCTGGTATTACTCGCGATACTCTATTAATGCGCATGTCTGAAGAGGATTTTGACAAGGTGATGGAGATTAATTTAAAATCTATTTTCAATCTTACTAAAGCAGTACAGCGCACTATGCTCAAGGCCAGAAATGGTTCCATTATTAACATGAGCTCTGTAGTAGGTTTAAAGGGTAATGCAGGTCAGGCTAATTACGCGGCCTCCAAAGCCGGTATCATAGGCTTTAGTAAGTCGGTAGCCCTGGAATTAGGTTCCCGTAATATTCGCTGTAATGTAATCGCCCCTGGCTTTATTGAAACAGAAATGACCGATAAGCTCGATGAAAAAACGGTGCAAGGCTGGCGCGATGCAATTCCATTGAAGAGAGGAGGTAAGCCAGAAGACATTGCCAATGCTTGTCTTTTCTTGGCATCTGACCTATCATCTTATGTTACGGGTCAGGTTCTACAAGTAGACGGAGGTATGCTTACCTAATAAATGAGTGAACTAAGCTTTAGTTATAGTCCATGGTGGTTATTGCTAGCGATTATTGTCGCGAGCCTCATGGTCTATGCTCTTTACTTAAACAATAATAAGTATAGCCCCAAGCAGAAGTGGTTGCTTGGGGCTTTGCGTTTTTCAAGCCTACTCTTATTAAGCGTTCTTTTATTGAGGCCTTTGATTATTAGCCAGGAAATGGAAGAGCAAAAGCCTTATTTAATTTGGCTCGAAGACGCTTCTCTATCGGTAAGTGAGGAAGATCCAAACTTCAGTGCTTTTTTAGCGGAAAGGGATAAGAGTTTGGAAAGGTTGAAGCAGAAGTATGAGTTACGTAGCTTTCAGTTTGCTGATCGGCTTTATGTAGATTCTGTTGCCTATCGGGGCCTGACCAATATTGAGCGCAGTATTCAAGACTTAAAAAGCCTTACCTACGACCAAGACATTAACACCATGGTGCTGCTCAGCGATGGAATTGTGAATAGAGGAAGAGCCTTAAATAGCATCGATTTTTCATTTACAGAAAGGCTATACAGTCTCAAAGCGGGTCAAAAGAGTCAAGAACGTTTTATAAGCATAAGTGATTTACGTCATAACGAAAAGGTTCTCTTAGATCGCAGTCTACTCTTAGAATACGACCTCAAGGCCGTAAATAAGCAAGGCGAGGAAATTAAAATACAGGTTTTAGATGAGAATGGTGCAGAGCTAATAAGTGATAAACTGAAAATCGATATACCAACCTGGTACGAATCAGGGATACTCGAATTAGAGGCTAAAACAGAAGGCTTGCAGGAGTGCCAATTAATCATTGAGGACTCGCAGGGAGCTAAAGTTAGACGTCCCTTTAGCTTTGAGGTTATCAGCGATAAAATTCGAGTGGCGGTTTACACCCAGGAAAGTCAGCCTGATATTGCCGCACTGGCGCGTGCTTTATCCAGAGATCCTTTGGTGGAAATAAACTATAAATCCAATCTCGCCGATTTAGAGGCTGAAACACTAGACCTAGTGCTTAGTACTAAAGCTCAGCCCGCATTCCTGAGCTTGATGGAGCAAAAGCAAATACCATTTATTTTATTGCAAGGTGCCGAGGGAACCCCAGGCTACTTGCAGACACTCTACCAAAACTCTAGTTCTGAGAGTGAAAAGCAATATGCTAATTGGCCTCAAGATTTTAGCTTGTTCCCGCTTTCGGAGCGCATGGAGGATATCTGGAAGGACTTCCCACCTTTAGATGGAATCTATGGTAAAGCAGATATTCCCCTCAGTGCTAAAGTATTATTCTATAAGCGCATCGATAATTTAAGCACCCAAGAGCCAATAGCTTTTTTTGACGAGGAAAGTTTAGGTACTCGTTATTGCGTATTCCTAGCACGTGGCCTTTGGCGTTGGCGGATTTATAATTACCGAAAACAAGAGAATTTCGATGCTTTTGACGACTTCATTGGGCAAATAAAACAGTACTTGTTGGCGCAGGAAAAAAGGGAACCACTGCAGATTATTTGGGAGAAAGAAATTTTAGAAGGACTCAGTACTAAGCTTAAAGCAAAGGCTTATGATAAATCCTCTAACTTAATAAACAACAGGGATTTAAGTATCAGGATTTATCAGGATAGGAAAGTAGCTTATCAGTATAAATTAAATCCCTATCGCAATATCTATCAACTAGAGTTGAATGATTTAAAAGCGGGTCGTTACACATATGAAGCTGAATTGGATTTAGGAGATGATAAGCTCACAAAAAAGGGTACTGTAGTAGTAGAGGAAAATAATTTGGAGTCACGGGATCTACAAGCCAATTACGAAGCTTTAGAAGCAGCTGCTGAGACTAATGGGGGTGAATCATATAAATTAGAGGAGCTTTCTCAATTAGTAGAAAACCTCATGAACAATGAGGCCTCTGGTCAATTAGTGGAAAAGAGGAATAAGGAGGAAATTCTTAGCAGATGGCCTCTGTTCTTCGTAATTTTGGGCTTAGTCAGTTTAGAATGGTTCCTTCGTAAATATTGGGGCCAGTATTAAAATATCTATCATGAATCAAAGAACAACCTATCTTATTATAATTGCTTTCGTAGGCTTCCTTGCGATTGTACTAACCTGGAACTCCATAACCTTTACTATCAAGCCAGGAGAGAAGGCGGTTATTTTCCGCAAATTTCAAGGAGGACTTGACAAGGATAAAGTTTATGCACAAGGCTTTCATATTAAATGGCCTTGGGATGATATCTACATTTACGATATCAAGAAGAAAGAATCTGTAAGTAGCATGGAAGTCTTGAGTCGTAATGGGCTTACCATCAAACTAGAACTTTCTTACCGCTATTACCCGCTGGATAACCAAATCGGTTATTTACACGATGAGATTGGTGAAAACTACCACGAGAAAATCATTATTCCTCAAGTTAGATCCGCTACTCGTGAGGTAATCGGTAAATATCTTCCTGAAGAGCTTTACTCAACCAAGCGTGAGAATATTCAAGTAGAAATATTTCAACGTACCTCGCAGGCACTTCAGGACAACTATCTTCAGCTAGACGCGGTCTTAATCCGTGAGGTGACTTTACCTCCCAAATTAAAGGCTGCGATTGAGCGAAAGTTAGAGCAGGAGCAGGCTTCCTTAGAGTATGAGTTTAAAATTCAACAAGCTAAGAAAGAAGCGGAGCGTCAGAAAATTGAGGCCGAAGGTAAGGCTCGTGCTAATGACATTATCAATAGTTCTTTAACCGATAAGATTTTACGTGAAAAGGGGATAGAAGCAACCTTGAAGTTGTCTGAATCGCCAAATTCTAAAACGGTTATTATCGGTTCCAGTAAGGACGGCTTACCCATAATCTTAGGAAATCAATAAAAATGTCTCAAGAGATAAGAAACTTAGAGCCTCGCAATGTGTGGGGCTTTTTTGCGGATTTAAACGAAGTACCTCGCCCCTCAAAAAAGGAGGAAAAGGTTCAGGCTTTCATCATTAACTGGGCTAAAGAGCGAAACTTAGCTTGGAAACAAGATGAAATCGGTAACATTCTAATTGAAAAACCAGCCAGTGCTGGTATGGAAGACCGCCGAAAGGTAGTTCTGCAGGCTCATTTGGATATGGTATGTCAAAAAAACGCGGATACCGATTTTGACTTCGAAACCCAAGGTATAAATATGTATATCGATGGGGAATGGGTTAAAGCCCGGGGAACCACTTTGGGAGCTGATAATGGTATGGGAGTAGCCAGTATTTTGGCGGTACTCGATTCCGATGATATTGCTCACCCAGCTCTCGAGGCTTTATTTACAACCGACGAGGAAGCAGGGATGACCGGTGCGCACAATCTTCAGGCAGGCTTCTTGTCTGGTGATATTCTAATGAATTTAGATACCGAGGACGATGATGAATTAAGCATTGGTTGCGCCGGTGGTATTGATACCGATATCAGTTGGAACTACAGTGAAATAGATACTAAGCCCAATTCAGAGATGGCTTACAAGCTTACGGTAAAAGGTCTTTTTGGTGGTCACTCGGGAATGGACATAATCTACGGCAGAGGCAATGCCAATAAGATTCTAAACCGTATGATTTATGACCCTGAGGGGAACTTTGCTTGGTCTATAAGCCAGTTCGAAGGGGGAGGTCTGCGCAATGCCATTCCGCGTGAAGCTGAAGCAATACTTGTGGTTCCTGAAAGCAAGGTTGCACAGGCATTAGAGTATTGGAAAACGCAAGCTGCTGCTTTGGAAGCTGAGTTTAGTACCACTGACCCTAATATTTCAATTCAGGTAGAAGAGGTGAGTTTGGCTGCTAAGAAAATGCAGCAGGATGACTTTAAAAGATTTACGGCCGCCTTGCAATGCACACACGATGGTATTCGTCGCTTAAGTCCGGATGTAGAAGACTTAGTAGAGACGAGTAATAATGTTGCTCATGTAAGCCTAGCGAATGGCCAATTAAACATTAAGGCTTTACAAAGAAGTGACCGTGAAAGTGCCAAATTTGATATTGCTGATTCGGTAGGGGCTCCTTGGCGCATCCTAGGTGCAGAAGTGAAGCACAGTGGCTCTTACCCTGGCTGGAAGCTTGATCCGAATGCTCCCATGCTAGGAATGATGAAGGATTTATACCAAGAGTTATTTAGTGAGGAACCAAGGGTATTGGCCTGTCATGCGGGATTAGAATGTGGATTATTAGGTCAACATTACCCGAATTTGGAAATGATATCCTTCGGACCCACCATTAAAAATCCGCATTCACCGGATGAAAAAGTAAAAATAGCCTCAGTGGCTAAGTTTTGGTCTTATTTCTTAGAAGCATTAAAGCGTATTCCTGCTTAGGAAATTGCTTGTATTTTCGCAAAACCTCTCAACTCAAAAAAAAAAAAACGCGAAATTGACTTCAAAAGCGCTTAAGATCATTGAGTGCCCTCGTGATGCGATGCAGGGTATCGATGAATTTATCCCGACCAAAAATAAAATAGCCTACCTGCAATCCTTATTGCAGGTAGGTTTTGACACCCTGGATTTTGGAAGTTTTGTCTCTCCTAAAGCTATTCCGCAAATGCGGGATACAGAAGCGGTGTTGTCGGAATTAGACTTATCTAAAAGCGATACCAAGCTACTAGCTATTGTTGCTAATCTGCGAGGTGCGCAAGAAGCGGCGCGACATTCAGAAATTCAATATTTAGGCTATCCTTTTTCCGTTTCTGAAATTTTCCAGCAGCGCAATACCAATAAGTCTATTGCCGAAAGTAGAGTTTTAGTAAAACAAATTTTGGAAATCTGTGCAGCGTCCGGTAAGGAGCTAGTGCTCTATGTTTCTATGGGTTTTGGTAATCCGTATGACGAAGCTTGGAGTCCGTCCATCGTCGCAGATTTTGTAGAAGATTTGGTACAAATGGGCGTGCCAATTATTTCGCTATCTGATACCATTGGTACATCTAATCCTGATAGTATAAAGCAACTCTTTGGAACTCTAATTCCCACTTTTCCACAAATTGAGTTTGGTGCGCATTTGCATACCCAAAGCCATAACTGGAAAGAGAAAGTAGCAGCAGCATATGAATCGGGCTGCATGCGCTTTGATGGTGCAATAAAAGGCTACGGTGGTTGTCCGATGGCTAAGGACGATTTAACGGGAAACATGCCTACGGAAAAGCTAATCACCTTTTTCAATGAGCGTCAGTTAAAGCATGGTCTAGACCTATTAGCCTTTGAATCGGCCTATAACAAAGCCTTGCAAACCTTTCCCTTGTAATTTTTTTTGTATCGATTTTTCTCCGCCTTCTGGTAGTAGGCTAATTTCCTTTTGTTTAGAAAGCACTATTCCCAAGTCTTGATTTTCAGTCAAGTTTCAAATATTGATTCGGAATTGTAATCTAGTAAATCCGATATCACTTTTTAAACGTATATAGTCTAAAGTCAATGTATATAAGGCTTAAGGCTAGATTTTTATTTGGTTTTTAAGCTGGGAAATGATTAGTTTTAATTCCGAAACGAAAACAAATGGGAGAAATTTTACAAATAGCAATTCGTGTAAAGGAGTATGTGGAGGAAAATGGAAGAACACTCTCCATTAGCCAGGGAAAAATGCTAAAGGATACAGAATCTATAGAAAGCCTCTATTTAAACAAGCAGACCGCATAATTGCTAAATTTGCGGAAAAAGCTTGTTCCAGAAATTACAATCTACTCAAAATCCACCGGCTAAGTCCACCCTTGTATGGGATGGGAAATGTGCCTTCTGCGCTTATTGGATAAAGTATTGGCAAGACTTAGACCCCGGGCGCTTTGATTATATAGCTTATCAAGATCTTAATGGTCGATTCCCGGATATCGACATCATTCACTTTAAAGAAGCAGTTCGCTTGATTGATACTAGGGGACAAATTTACTCTGGTCCCGAGGCTGCTTACTATAGTTTACTGCTAATGAATCGCTGGAAGTTTCTCTATCCAGCTTATCTCAAATCATCTTTGTTTAGACGTATTAGCGATTATTTATATCAGCTAATTGCTAATAATAGATCTTTCTTTTTCAGAATAACCAAGTTTTTATGGGGATCTAACCCGCATAAACTACGACCTTTTTGGGCGATATATTTGTTTGTGATTCTGTATTTCATTTTTATCTAAGGCTTGATAGTTCCTGTAAATGTATCAGGGGAAATTTAATTCTAAATTTGTGACATGAAAGAAGTGGAGTGTATCCCTTATTCCCAGACAGGATTCTTTAGTCCCTTGATTTTAGACTATTTGGCGGAATCGCCTAAGCTCAAACCTTTTATAGAAACCTTTCCCAATTTAAAAGCTTTCGAAGGCCAGATCGAACGCAAGTCGGGTTTTAGAGACCCTCAGCGTAAGCTTTTGGTACAAACTTTAAGAAAGCAGTACCAAGAGGGGGAGATTGAATTGGACGATAGTTTAGAAGAGCGACTGCTTAGCTTGGAAGCTAAAAACACCTATACTGTTTGCACTGGTCACCAGCTCAACATCTTAACCGGGCCACTTTACTTCATTTATAAAATCATCAGCACCATTAATTTGGCGGAGCGTTTAAAAGAGGCCTACCCTAAATATAATTTTCAGCCTATTTATTGGATGGCTTCTGAGGACCACGATTTTGAAGAAATTTCCTTCATAAATCTCTTCGGTGGGCGATTGCATTGGCAAAACTCCATTAATGGAGCGGTTGGCCATATGCCTAACTATGGGATGGGCAAGGTACTGGATGAACTAGAAGAGCATTTAGGTCCGGGTGAGCAAGCGGCAGAAATACTTAAGCTATTTAGGGAAGGCTATCATGAGCATGATAACCTAGCGCAGGCTACTCGTTACATCGTGCATGGTCTATTTAATCAGTACGGTCTTTTAATTATTGACGGGGATGATGCAGAGCTTAAGCGGAGCATGTTACCCTATTTCAAAAAAGATCTTTTTGAGGATGACTTTCAAGTGGCTGCTCAAACTCAGAGCCAGGCTTTAAAAGAAGCCTATTTTGCCCAAGTATTTCCTCGCGAAGTAAACCTTTTTTACTTGCAGCCAGGCAGTCGCGAGCGCATTGAGAAAAGAGGAGACTACTGGTTCGTATTGAACACTGACTTAAAGTTCAATCGCGCTGAGCTAGAGGCAGAGATGGATAAGCATCCCGAGCGATTTAGTCCAAATGTGGTTCTAAGACCCTTATATCAAGAGGTAGTACTGCCCAACTTGGCTTATATCGGTGGAGGTGGGGAAATTGCTTATTGGCTACAGTTAAAAGCTCTATTTGACGCGGCTAAAGTTCCTTTTCCCTTGCCGATGCTGCGTAACTCCGTACTCTTTATTGAACCGAAGTGGCAAAACAGAATGGCCGACATGGACTTGAAAAGCTCAGACCTATTTAAAGGTTTGGAAACTCTAAAGAAGGAGTTTATTGCTAATCATTTCCCTGAAGATATTCAACTTGAGAAGTTTGATCGCCAATTGGAAGATTTGTTTAATGACCTTGAAGCCATTGCTAATATCACCGATAAAAGCATGATGGGAGCGGTGAACGCTCAGAGGCAAAAGCAATTAAATGGCATCGAAAACTTAAGGAAGAAGCTATTACGCGCCGAGAAAAGGAGGCATAGCGAGGACATGGAAAAGCTAGAACGTATTTACTACAGCTTATTTCCAAAGGGTGGTTTACAGGAGCGTCACGATAATTTGGCCTATTATTTTTCTGCTTACGGATGGGACTTTATTAGTCTTTTGAAAGCCTCTTTAAATCCCCTTGACTTTTCCTTTAGCATTATTAAGGCTTAAGAAGTATCTTCGAGCTTTAATCCAATCCTATGAAAAGAATTAGCCTCTTTAGCCTTGGCCTGATGCTAAGCCTAAGCGCTTGTCAATCGCCACAGTCTGAAACAACAAAGGAATCTGAAGAAATGCATACTGAAAATTCTGATTTTCAATGGCAGACTGAGCAGTTTGCCGATTTGCGCATTTTGCGCTATCAAGTTCCCGGATGGGAAAAACTAAGTTTACAACAAAAGAAATTAGCCTATTACCTTAGTCAAGCTGGACTAGAGGGGAGAGATATTCTCTGGGATCAACAGTATCGTCACAATATTGAGATCCGCAAGGCAATAGAAACCATTATTAAGAACTACAATGGGGTAAAGGACACCAATTGGGAAAACTTTTTGGTTTACGCCAAACGCGTTTTCTTTAGCAATGGTATTCACCATCATTACAGCCATGCCAAAATAGTTCCCGATTTCAATTCAGATTATCTGCGAAGCTTATTAAAAGATACCGAGGCTAGTCTGAGTGATGCCGCTTTTGAAGTCATTTTTAATGATGAAGATGCAAAAGGCGTTAGTAAAGACCCAAATAAAGATTTATTACTGGCTTCAGCGGTAAACTTTTACGATCCCGATATTACTGCCGAAGAAGCCACGGCATTTTATAAAGCACAAGTAGACCCTAATGACTCGAAGCCAATTAGTTATGGCTTAAACAGTAAATTAGTACGAGAGAATGGGGAATTGGTGGAAAAGACCTGGCACTTAAACGGTATGTATGGTGCTGCTATCGAAAAGATTATCCACTGGTTAGAAAAAGCCCAAACAGTTGCTGAAAATGAGCAACAGGCAAAGGCTTTAGGCTTATTGATTGAATATTATACTACTGGTGACCTAAAGAAATGGGACGAGTACAATATTGCCTGGGTAGAGGATACTACTAGCACAGTAGATTACATCAACTCCTTTATTGAAGTTTATCACGATCCACTAGGATATAAAGCTACCTATGAGACAGTCGTTCAAGTAAAAGACTTGGATGCTAGTGAAAAGATGGCGGTTATCTCTAAGAATATCCAGTATTTCGAAGACAATAGTCCAATTCTGGACCAGCATAAAAAGGAGAAGGTAGTCGGAGTTTCTTACCGAATGATTAATGTGGTAGGAGAGGCAGGCGCTACCACGCCTAGTACTCCGATCGGGGTAAATCTACCAAACGCCAACTGGATTAGAGAAGCACACGGCTCGAAGTCTATAAGCTTAACCAATATCGAAGGTGCTTACGAAGAGGCAAAAGGAGCAGGGTTCCTAGAAGAATTCACTTTTTCGGCAGAAGAAATTGAGCGGGCCAAAAAATACAGTGCTCTAAGCGGAAAAATGCACACCGCTCTGCATGAAGTAGTTGGTCATGCCAGTGGTAAATTGGAGCCAGGGGTGGCTACGCCTAATGAAACGCTTAAAAATTACTCCAGCACCCTAGAGGAAGCCCGCGCCGACTTAGTAGCCTTGTATTTTATTATGGATCAAAAAATGCTTGAGCTAGGTTTAATGGAAAGCCTAGAAGCGGGAAAAGCTGAGTATGATAATTATATCAGAAATGGTTTGATGCTGCAATTACGTCGATTAAAACCAGGCGAAATTATTGAGGAAGATCATATGCGTAACCGTCAATTAGTGGCAGCTTGGGCCTATGAAATGGGGAAAGAGAATAATGTTATCGAGAAAAAAGTACTGGACGGCAAGACCTATTTCGTAATCAATGACTACACAGCATTACGCGATATTTTTGGTCAGCAATTAAGAGAAATTCAAAGAATTAAGTCACAGGGTGATTTTCAAGCTGGAAAGGACCTTGTAGAAAATTATGGTGTGCAAGTGGACCAAGCTCTGCATGAAGAAGTATTAGCTCGAACCGAAAAGCTCAATATTGCTCCATATGCTGGCTTTATACAACCAGAGATGCGCCCGGTATACAATGGTGAAGAAATTAGTGATATTGAGATTCATTATCCAGATGATTTCTTACAACAAATGCTCTTCTATGGAGAGCGTTATTCCAACTTATAAATCTAAAGGGCCTGCTTTTTTTGGCAGGCCTTTTGCTTTTTCTCCAAAAAGATAATTCGATGCGTAAACCAATCCTCTTTAGTATACTTTTCCTTGCCATAGCCTGCGGCGGAAAAAGGAATGTGGCAATAAATACTATGCGTCCTGCAGAGATTAATGTTAATCAAGAAATCAAAACAGTATTAGTTTTAGATCGGACGAAACCCTCTGATAAAAACGCTTGGATTACCATCGGTGAGGGGATTTTAACTGGTGAAGGTATCATGGCCGATAGGGCTGCGGCTCAAGAGTTGGTAAACAGTTTAAAAAACACCTTGCAAGCATCTCCCCGTTACCAGGTTAAAATTGCTAAAGAACGTTTAGAAGGTAATAGTCTCACGGCAGTTTTTCCCGACCCTCTGAGTCAGGAGCTGCAAAACAACATGATACGTCGTTATAATGCTCATGCCATTGTTGCTTTAGAAATCATGGATACCGATTTCATCATAACTAAAGGACAACGAAAGGTTAAGAAGAAAGTGACTAATCGGGAGAATCGAAATGAGGTAGAAAAAGAAGTGAATGAATGGTATGCCGAAGGGGTAGGAAATATTAAAGTAGGGATTCGAATGTATGATCCAATTCGGCGCGAATTAATAGACCAGCAACTATTATCCCGCACTAACACTTGGAGTGCTACTGGTGAATCGGAGGCCGAAGCTTTAGCCGCTTTAATTGATAAGGATGAAGCCACCCGGGACTTATGCAGAAGGCTGGGGCATGACTATGCCTTTAAAATTGCTCCTATGCCTATTCGCCTTAGTCGCAGCTTTTATACCAAGGCTAAAGAATCTAGTGATTTAGAAAGAGGTGGTCGTTTAGCGGAAGTGGATAATTGGAGGGAAGCGATAGACGTTTGGAAAAACGGCATTCCTAAGGCTACTGAAGAAAAGGATCGAGCACGTATGGCTTACAATATAGCTGTGGCCTTTGAAGTAATTGGTGATTTGCCACAAGCACTAGAATGGGCCCAAAAATCATATGCCGATTATGGGAGTAAAGATGGCTTAGCTTATGCTAAGCAATTGCAGCAACGCATGCAACATGAAGCAGAAGTGGAAAGACAAATGCAAAAATAATTATGGATTACACCGTCCTCTTTAGCGCCGAAGGGTTTATCGCCTTTCTTACCTTGAGTGTATTGGAAATAGTGCTAGGAATCGATAATATTATTTTCATCTCAATTTTAACCAATAAACTTCCGGTTGAATATAGGCCCAAGGCACGTTTGGCCGGTATTTCTTTGGCCTTAGTACTACGAATTTTAATGCTGTTTGCCATTAGCTGGATAATTCAGTTAAGTGAACCTCTTTTTAATCTAGCGAGCATTGATTTTACCGGTCGTGATCTTGTCCTAATTGCGGGGGGCTTGTTTCTTTTAGCTAAATCGACTAGCGAAATTCATCATAAGATGGAAGGAGAGAGTGCGGTCGAGGAGCCTTCTAAAAGTGTTAAAAAGGGTTTTGCTAGCATCATCATTCAAATTGCCCTCTTGGATATCGTCTTTTCTTTTGACTCCATACTGACCGCCATTGGTATGACCGACCAATTATTCATTATGATTCTTGCGGTAATTGTTTCCTTGGGGGTTATGTTAGCCTTTGCCGCCAAGATAGCAGCCTTTATTGAGCAACACCCTACTTTACAGATTTTAGCTTTATCCTTCTTAATTCTAATTGGGGTGGTGCTAATTGCAGATGGACTACATCAGCATATTAGTAAAGGGTATATCTATTTTTCGGTGGCTTTTTCGCTCCTAGTAGAGCTCATAAATATGCGTATGCGAAAAAGACGTTCGCAGGCAAAACCTTAATTTATGTTAAATAGGCGAATTCTATTGCCTTTCTTAGGACTAGCCTTAATTTTGGGGCACTAACTTTATTTAATTCCTATGAAAAAAATAGTACTATCCCTAGCTATCCTTTTGGGGATATCAGCTCAAGCGCAAAATGACTTGAGCGTTACCTTAAATCAGCCAAGCGCTAATTCGACTATTGGTCCCGGTTTACAATTTTCTTTTGATGTTAGCATCACCAATAACGGTACCCAAGCAGTAACGGCTAATGATACCGTATTGTATTACCCAACCTTAAACGGTGGACTCCTCACGGTAAACCAGAACGGGCAAACGGTACCGGTAGTTTTCAGCATTACTGGTACAACCATGAATAATGGTGATACCGAAAATCGCTCTGTAAACTTTGCAGGTTTAAATATTTCTGGAGCTTCAGCAATGACCGTTGATTTTTGTGGTGGCGTAATCGGTATTGGTCCTAACTGGACTGGTGTAACAGAAAGCGACACTACTAATAACCTAGACTGTGCAAGCATCAACTACGATCCTAATGGAGGAAATGTAGGTATAGATGAAAATGTTTTGTTTGCTAGCTCTGGACCTCAGGTATTAGATGGCTCTTACAGTGATGGAAAGACCTACTATGTTCAGGTGTACAATTTAAAGTCTAGCACTGTAAATTTGAAGTTCATCGACTTAACCGGTCGCACTATTGCTAGTAAAAACTACCAGAGCAATAATGGTGAGCTAAGCGCTGAATTTGATTTAAGCAACTTGCCTAAAGGTGTTGTATTGGCCGTAATTGAAGTAGAAGGTCAACGTATCAATGCTAAGAAAATCGTGGTTAAATAGTATTCACGATTCAACAAATAAAAAAAGCCCTGTATACTTTAGTACACAGGGCTTTTTCATTTAGATGATAAAAGGCCTTAATTAATTACCACTACGTTAATAGTACTGGATAATTGCTCGCCATAAGAGCGGTGATATCCATCCGCAAACTGCATAGTTAAACTGTAGTTTCCGGGATTTAAATCGAGACTATCGCTAGTTTGTCCGCCTCCATAATGAATGTTAACGCTATCTGCTGGCACCGTGCCACCAAATTCGATGTAGGAATTATTGATAATGATATGATGGTGGCCCTTGCCTTCATTTACCTCTCCGGCTGGTTCCACTTCCATACCTTCAATACCGAACTCCACTAAGAAAGGGCTAGTTAAAGTATCACCCTCATTTAAGTTGGCGAAAAATACGCGTGCACCATCCGGCACCGCAGGAGGGGTATTCGTATTTTCTTCTGCTTGGCTAGAGGTATCAGTTTGGTCCTGGTTTGCGTCTTTAGTGCTAGCATTTTGACAAGCAGAGAGGGATAAGGCGAATAGGCCTAAAACAAATAATGATTTTCGATGCATGAAATTAATTTTTACGCAATTTACAATACTAAAAGTGAGTACAAAAGGAACAATTTTATCCAAACAATGATCGAAACTTGGGGCGAATTGCGGCTAAGACTTAGTCCTAAGCAGGCTTTAGGTGATGGTCTCGAAGCTGCAAGGTGATGGTTATCAATGATTTGTGACTCAGTGATAAGTCTAGGTTAAATATTTTAACATGGCTAAAGTGAATACTTTAAAGCGTACCTTGCAACAGCAAAACCTGATTATGCTTTTTAATCTTTTATTTTTTTTCAATGAACATTTTTGTGGCAAGCTTGGACTATGGAGTTCAAGAACAAGATCTTAGAGACGCTTTTGAAGCTTATGGCGAAGTGTCTTCAGTAAAAATCATCACCGATCGTGAATCTGGACGTTCCAAAGGCTTTGGCTTTGTGGAAATGCCAGGTAATGACGAAGGCGGATCAGCAATCGAAGCGCTTAACGGTTTTAACCTAAAAGGACGCGACATCGTTGTTAAAGAAGCTCGTCCACGTGAGGAACGCTCTGAGAGACCAGCATTTAGATCAAGAAATCGTTATTAATCGATTCGGATACTAAAAATTTTAGACCCTGGGTTTTAACCCGGGGTTTTTTATTTCTCTTCGATAAACTCCTTTTCCGTATGTTCAAATTCTTTAACACTTTGGTTCTTTTTAATCCTAACAATAGCTAAGAGCATGAAGAACGCCGCTTTTGGAAGCTCCCATAGTATTGGGAGGTTAGACCACTTAAAGTAGGAGCCAGGAATACAGATGAATAGGGTTAAGGCATATAATCCAAATTGGTAATACCACCAATTGTGACCGAAATCAAATAGCCAGGCTGCTAAGGATAGAAGACCTAAGAGAATGGCAAATAGCAGTTTTGGAACAAAGGCCATTTGTAAAGCTTTATCAAAGAAGCCAAGGTTTCCTTTAAACAATTGCTTAAACCCTGGAATTATAAAAAGCTTGAAAGCGTGTATCTGTCCGGCAATCCATCGTTTCCTTTGATTACTAAAGTTTTTCCCGCTAGACACTTTTTCATCATAAACCGGTACCTGCTTTACGTATTCTATAAAATACTTTTGCTCAAGTAGGTAAAACTCAAATAATTTATCTTCTACTGCAGAATCGCGATTAATGGCCTGAAGTGTTTCTTGAAGAACCTCGGCCTTAAAGAGCATTCCACTGCCTACCAAACCGCTACTTAGGCCTAAGTTCCGATGACCTTTACGAAAGATATTATTGCTTATCGCTTCCGTAATCCCGTCTAAGATGGCCAGTTTAGTATTGTCATTCTTAGCTGTTCGATGCAGCTGGTAAACCGGAATATCGCTATTAATGATGGCATTGGTTTCCTGTAAGCCATTGGAATCCATGCGGTTATCAGAATCTAGAATGAGAAAGTAATCTGGCCATTTATCACCTAATTGACTTTCTACTTGCGTTAAAAGGTTTTTAGATTTAGTGGAATGCTCAAAATTCATTTCCACTACTTCAGCGCCCATTTCCCGTAGCTTATTGTTGGTCTCAGCTAGCATTTGATCAGCACCTACAATTACTCGAAACTTATCTTTTGGATAATCTAAATCCAAAGCTTCGCGAGTGGTACTTAAAATTATTTTATCCTCCTTATAGGACGGAATCAGTATACTAATCCGAAAGTCCTTCTCATTCTGCTTCTTGAGCCGATAAGGGATATGCGAAGCCAGGGCGAAAAGAAAGCTGTAAACAGTTTGAATACCTAGTAGTATCAAAAAGATCAAATCTAGGTAGGAGAGAAGGTTGGCTAGCATTTCAATTTAATTTATTGGCCCAACAAGTTAGGGAGATTCTCAAAAATGATTGCGATTAATTACTTGCCGATACACCTCTTAGGTGTTTTTAAACAAGCCTCAACACGCTTGCAGTCTACGATTTAGCGTCTAAAAGTGCGCAACAAATTGGCACCAGGTGCCTTTTTTGGGGTTTTGCAGCGCAACAAATAAGCAACACCAAAAAACGGTAAAATGAAGGTAATTCTTTTTTGTCAATGCTTCGTTTTGGAAGTTGATTTTAGATCTGGGAGGAGGGCTTAGGTTCTGTGTGGGGATAGCTGAATTCGTGGTGCTTGTATAGACCTGAATGTCTTTCTACCAATTTCAAATAGATTATTCAAAATATTTCTGCTCTTAAGAAAAGGGGGTCACAGCAGAATAAACATGTCAATTTGGCCTTTATTATTCTTTGCAATAAGTCATACATCGTTTTGAGGTTTGCTGCATTGGCACGAGGTATCTAAATCCTAAAATACACCAAATACTTACAAATAGGGTGTACAGGGCAAAAGTGATTTGTGGCCATTCTTTAAAACCTCTAATCAGGTTTAAAGATGGTAAGACAAGGACGAGTTCTGTGAGAAAAAAGAAAAACCAGTAAAAAACTATCAATTTGCTAAATCCGAAAATGCGATCCTTGAGAGCATCCCAAATGAGGGGGGTAAAGATGCCCAAAAATATAAAGTGTAAGTAAGCGATGAGGGTAAAACGACTATCCACCACTTCATTGGCAATAGGCGGAACAGAACCGCAAAGCTGAAAAACCCATTTTAACGAAAGCATAACTAATATTAGATGGAAATGTGAAAATGACTTTTTTGTGAAGACGGGCTTTAATAGGATGAAGCCTGCCCAAAGCTGTAGTATGGAACCAATTGCAGAAAGCATGTTTATCCACCAAAAACTAAAGGAATAATCAAGCTTGTGAAACCATGAAAGCACGGTGCCTAAAAGCATAAATATGTAGAATACTGTGGGCTTGTTTGGCCTGAGACCAAGCTTTTTGATGATATAGGCCAGAATGAAAAAGAAAAAAGCACCATTGTATAGAAAGTGGAGGTAAAAGAAAATGGCCTGATCATACCATGGGGAGCTTTGCATCTGGTTTGCCATTAATGGTCCGAGGCTATAAGGGCCAATTGAAGCCAAATAGAATAGAATTATGCCTGTTCGCAACAGTTTTCCTGATAAACCATGGCTACGACTTAGCTTGAAAATTTTGAAAAGTAAAACGTAGCTGAGCCAAAGGTGTAGCGTAGAAAAAGTTATAGACACGGCTGCATACCCTTGAAAAGGAAAAGAAAGTAGCATTCCTACTACAGCTAGGGTCATAGTGTAAAAAATGCGTTTGTGCGCTATTGGTATTTCAATATCCCACTGTCGGTATATCAGTAAAACCAAAGCCGGTAAAAGCCACCCCAAAAGCATAGTGTGTGAGTGTGCATGGAGCATGTATTTAAAATTGAAGGGTAGGGGCCAGGCAAAATACAGACGCAAAACAAGACCTAACACAGCAGCTATTAACCCCAATACGATGGTGATTTTCCAAAGGGTGTTGTTATTGCCTAGCATGTGATGATTTGTTTTTTCTAAACATAAGTACCGCAAAGGATGCAAAAAACATCAACATGAAAACAACCTGGAAAAGTCCTGTCCATTTGCGTAGCGGCCAGTTTACTGAATAATCTGCGTATAGGCGCAGCAATAGCAAAACATGTGTAGCCCATACGGGGATGTACAGTTTTTTGTGGAAGGGCGTTTTACGTATTTTAAGCAATGCTGGAAATATGATGGGTGCATGGGCATATATCATAGAAAAGGCAAAGCCAATGAAAAAGGCATGAAGCACAGCATCATAGTGATAAAAGGTTTGTAAAGGAAAGCTCATCAATATTCCGCTGATCATAAGCCATACAAAACCACTGTAAAGTGTGCTTCCTGTAAAATAGAAAAAGCCGGACTTACTGAGGTTTTTGGTAGCCATGTCAAACTGAAGGAGCCAAAAACCTGTGGCTGCGATCAATATTCCCGAAATATGATTGGTTCCCCAATGAAAGGGAATGGCCTGTGCGGCAAACAGCAAAATGAAGAATAGCAACAACAGCGGCTTGGCCCACTTTGGAGTGGTAATAAACTTGCTCAGTTCCAGCCGCTCGGCCACTATAGTATACAGCAAAAACAAGATGAGCCAAATACTGGCAGCTGCAAAACCTCTGCCTATGGCCAAAACAATACCTGAGGTCATCCAGGCTAGGCCACTGAGGGTGAGCGCTAGTAGAAAAACTTCTTTATGGCGAAGCCATTGTGTAAAATATAAAGTGGCGAGCAAAAGTGCTGAAAGCCCTTGAACGGCAAAACCTACGGTTGTTATTTCCAAAAACACCAGAGCCACCGAAACAATACTAAGCAATGGGATGGAATGCCAAAGCCTGTTTTTTAGAATCAACGTGCGCTCAAAACTGATAAGCGTACCAAAAAGCCCAGACACCATATAAAACCCGTGCTTAGCTGCAACTTCAGGTATGGGAAGTTCCCAGCCCACGCGACCAATGGCGGAGTAAGATGCCAATATTAGCAAAGCAGGTATGATAAAAAGCAGGTGATGCTTTTTCATCGATTGGGGTTTTAGTTATTCCTCAAAGGAATCAAAAATCCTTTTTACGGGCTTTGCGTAGTAGAAATCCCAGCGGAATACTAATCCATAGCAGGTAAGCTCCACCAATAATAAGACTGCCGCTAAGTGTACCAAAAAACTTTTCGAATACAGCTCCGGTGTAGCCCATCAGCGCACTGTAGTCCAGCTGAAAGATCAAAAGTACACGACCCATATCTACAGGATTGAGAAGTGTTAGACTCAGTGCCAATCGTTCTATGGGGAACCCTTCCAAGGCTATAAGGGTGACAAGGAATATTCCATCATAAATAACCGCCAGTAGCAGCCAGATAAACAATCCCAATCCAAAGCCCTTTAGTCGATTTTCATTAGCCAACACTAGCCAGCTGGCCAGTATGCTGAAGATTACTGTAAGCAAAATAGAAATAGCGGTGAGCATCAGCCATTGGGCACTCATAATTTGCGGAGCATCATAAAATGCCAATGGTATTAAAATACCCAGAGCCACGCTCACGCTAAGGGCAGCACTAAGCCCCAACACGTATCCACCAAAAATGCTTTTGCGTGAAATAGGCTGAGCGAGTAATATTTCTACATAATCGCGTACCTGGTACATATACATCATACCGTAAATCATACTTATAAGTGGTACTAATAGAATCACCACATTCATCAGGCTTACTACAACTTTGGCGCTGTCGCCACTCAGGTACAATAGCCCTCCACAAGTGAGAATGAAGAACAGCAGATAAACGATAGTCCAGCGGCTGCGAATAAGATCGAGGAAGCAATATTTGAAAACCTTTATCATGGCTATGATGCTTTTTTAAGAGTGAGCAATTGAGCAATAGCATGCTCGGTACTAGGTGTATTGGTTTTTTGCAAAAGCTCCTGTTGTGAGCCGCGGTAATACACTTTTCCATCGAGCAAAAACACAATTTCATCTGCCAACTCTTCTACAATATCCATTATGTGAGTGGTAAGCAAAATGGTTTTTCCGGCTCCCTGCTCTTTTCGTATCCAATCTTTCAGTGCAATAAGTGCCACGGGGTCAAGCCCAATGGTGGGTTCGTCTAGCACAATAGTTTGAGTATCGTACATCAGTGCGCTCACCAGGTTTACTTTTTGGCGCATTCCGCCCGATAAGGCTCTTAGCTTTTTATCGGCAAATTCATTGACCCCAAAGGCAGTCATTAACTCAACCTTGCGGGTAGCTTTTCCTCTTATGTTTTCAATAAAATCAAGGAATTCATTCACACTTAGATTTTCGGGAAACCGTGCTATTTGCGGCAGATAAGCGATATTGTTTCGGTACTCGTTTCCTTGCTTGATTTGGCCGTCAATCAATATTTGGCCGCCAGTAGGATGGACCATTCCCATCAGTGATTTTATGAGGGTGGTTTTACCAGAGCCATTTGGGCCCAAAATGGCAAATATGCCGGGTTGGTTAAACTTCAGGTCTATGCCGTGCAGCACATGCTGTTTGCCAAATTTTTTCTGAATATTTTTAAACTCAATCATGGTTGTATGTGGGTTTCATTAATGGTTGTTCATCAATGAGATTGGTGGGGGTAACTGCAGGTGCTACTTTTTCTGCAAAATTGAGCACCTCAATAAATGAACTCCTCAGCAGAATTATACTTTCATCAATGCGGGAAACCAAGTACGAGAAAAGGTTTACCGGGCGGTGTGGTACATCTCCAAGTCCATCTTTATCCAGATCATAGCCTTCGTAATTATCCCAATAATTGCGGAGGTAGGTGTTATGATCTTTTTTGGCATCGGTGGCCACATCAAAGCTGTTGGCTACAAAGTTGTTTTGCGAAACCTCATTATCCATTGAGCTACCGCGCATGCGTAAGGCCCAGCCATTGCCTTCAAAAGTATTTTCTGTAAAAGCCACACGACTACTGCCTTCGCTAAAAATGCCGGTGGTGTTTTTTTCAAAGAGGTTTCCCTCAATCTTACTGTCATATATTTCTTTGAGCAATAGACCGTAGGATGCACGCCCCCAGTTTTCCAGGAAGTGATTATCTACCATCGCGATATGATCACTGAACATCACGGCTACTCCGGCCCCATTGTACGTAAAGGTGTTTTGCTCATACAAATCATCATTGCTAAACATAAAGTGTAGACCATAGCGCAGGTTATGGCGACTCATATTGCCTGAGATGGTGGAATTGTCAGTAAACTCCAGATAGATTCCATCGCGATGATGCTCTACCATATTATTGGCAACTGTCATGCTATCGCAGTACCATAGGTGGATGGCATTGGCGGATGAGTGTTCCTGCACGGCATTACCGGTTATGTTATTTTCTGCTATGTATCCGTTTTTTGATTTGGTACAAAAAATAGCAAAAAAGCAATCGCGTATTGTGTTTTCGGTAAGGGTAAAGTGTGTGGCGTAATCTACCCAAATAGCTGCCAAATCTTTGGTGTAGCTCTTTTCTACATTGAGTAGTGTAAAGCCTGAAATGGTAACAGAATCTGCCCGCACTTCAAAAATCCCGGCATTTTTAGCGGCAATGATGCTCACATCCCCACAGGCAATTAGGGTAAGCGGTTTGTTAATGATTACGGCACTGGTGTGGGTATAACTTCCAGCGTTTACACAGATAGTGTCGAAAGGGCTGGCATCCTCAATAGCTTGAGAAATGGAGGCGACCGCCTGAGAGGAACCCACTTCCCACTCCTTTGCTGAGGCAGCCGCACTCCAGACCAGTACTATGAGAATAACAACCAAATCTTTATTCATAGCGCCGGTAGTATATTTATACTTTGTTCTATTTCTGGATAGGTATAAACTGTTCCATCCTCCCCCTTTAGCTCATCTGCCGCGACCTTATTAGGTAAAGCGGTAAGGTACATTCCCATTGGGCTTGGGAGGTTTGCACTTCTTACTATCCAGCATACCTCTGCCGGGATAAGTTTTTTAGGACGGTTGTAATCGGTTACTAACACCTGCTGCCATTCCTCCGTATGTTCATGTTTGTAGTTGATCATACATTCGATGGCATCAAAGCTGTAGGTTTTGCCTTTGCAGCTCACCAGTTGAGCTGCATATCGTTCATCTACAATGCTCATCCGGCAATAGTCACAGGCTTGTTTGCCATACTCTATTGGCTTTGCCTGACGGTTACAGCCGAACAGTCCAAAACTTACTACTGTAATTAAAAGAACTAGGTATTTCATGATGTTGTGGGTTTTATACTCGCTCATCAGGCGAGGTGGGCTTTCTGTTTTTTTTAAAGGGAAGAAAACTTACCCCGTGTTTTATGTATTAGCTTCTTGCGGTCTTTCTTTTTATCCACCAAGCTACAAATGCGAGAAACATTGATATTCCCATAAAAATACCACCGGTACCTGGATAAGAAATAGCATTGAAATTCAAAAGCATTTTAGAACCAAAAAGAGGTGGCTGGTAACTCATTCCGGGCACTTTTATAGGAGCTGTAGGGCTAAGGTTGTGACCGTAATCATATTCCCATAAGTAAAAGTCATAAATACCTAGGGCAGCCAGTACTAAGAAAACCACTGCCCATGCAAGGTGTAGCCCTGATTTGTTGACAAAAGCAGCAATCAAGCCTAAGAGTCCTAATGCTCCCACTACCCATGGGAAGTAGGTAAGCTCGGGGATGCTATCTGGCTCAATGTGTTTCATGCCTACATAGTGATTCAGAATATTGATGTTTTGTAGGGTTCCGGGAGAGTCTCCGGTTATCTTATTTATCCAGATGTACATAGTTACACCATCAGGATATTGAGGGGCTATTAATGTAATTCTCCAAAGTGGGTAGAAGAACAACATCATCAGGCAGGCTACTGCCAGAATGGTGATTATCCGAGGGGCGGTTTTCATAATTGTGGGTTTTTGAAAGAAGATTGTGTAAGTGTGGGGCTGTCTTTTATTATTAAAGAAAGCACTATTTCTAACTATTTAAAACAGCCCCATGCACAGATACAATTACTTATTAATCACCGGTAGTGGCCAATACCTCTGGTGCTTGCCCTTTGGCAGAGACTCTAAGGTATCCTTGCATTTCCTGATGCAGAGCTGAGCAGAAGTCTGTACAGTAGAATGGATAAATACCAGGTTTCAAAGGTTCCCAAAGCAGGGTTTCGGTTTGACCAGGCATAATCAAGAGTTCAGCATTTTGTGCACCCAGTACAGAGAATCCATGTGGTACATCCCAGTCTTGCTCAAGGTTGGTTACGTGGAAGTACACCTTGTCACCAGCCTCAATACCTTCAATATTATCAGGGGCGAAATGACTACGGATGGTGGTCATGTACACATGTACTTCATTTCCATTTTTCTCCACACGTGCCTCGCTTTCACTTTTTGCAGCGTGAGGGTGCTCGTTTTCTTCCAAAGAGTAAATCTTCTTGCTTCGGTTCATTACAATATCTGCAGCAATAGCTTGCGCATAGTGTGGTTCACCAATGGTTGGAAAATCAAGAATCAACTCCATTTTATCTCCACTGATGTCATACAGCTGAGCAGAGTGTGCCAACTCAGGGCCAGTGGGCAGGTAGCGGTCTTTGGTAATTTTATTAAGGGCTACCATGTATTTTCCCCATGGTTCTTTGCTGTCTCCTCCTGGAATCATTAAGTGACCAACAGAGTAGTAGGTAGGTACACGATCTAATACTTCCCAGGTGCCGAGTTTCCATTTTACTACCTCACTACTGATAAAGAAAGTGGTGTAGGCATTTCCTTGTCCATCAAACTCAGTGTGCAACGGCCCGAGACCTCCACTTTCAACAGTACCTGCGGCTACATCTTCAAAGTTTAAAACGGGGATGCCGTAAGCCTCATCGGCAAAAGATTTGTTTTCTATGGCCTGAATCATTTTATCAAAGCTGTGTACAGTAAGGTTTGCATTGAGCTTACCATTACCAATAATGTAAGAACCCGTAGGATCCACATCTACTCCATGTGGAGATTTTGGTGTAGGTAAGAAGTACACTACTCCAGGACATTCAGTGGGGTCAAGCACTCGTACTTTGTTCTTTTTAATAGTTTCTGCCAAGTGCTTTTTCTCATCATATCTGTTAATAAGATACTCAGAATCCATTTCCTTGAATTTTCCTTGCTCAATGTATTCCTGAGCTTTTTTCCAGTTAATAGCTGCTATGTAATCCTTATCATTCTGAGAAGCATTCACCTCTTTTAGGGTGTGAGATTCTTCAGTGTTATAAGTAGTAAAGAACATCCATCCATGCGATTTTCCTTTACCACCGTGAGCCAGGTCATAGTCAAAACCAGGCATCAATACTTGAAAGTCAATATCCATATGCCCATGTTCAGGATCAACAGAAATAAAAGACAAAGAACCTTTGAACTTACCTTTATAATCGGCAATAGACATATCACTTTGTGGAATGGGCACGCTAAAACGTGTTCCGGCTACTACATATTCGCTGTTTTCGGTAGTAAACGGAGAACTGTGGTTACCACCAGCATTGGGCAATTCGATTATTTCAGCAGTCTCAAAGGTGCTAAGGTCGATACGTGCTACACGCGGGGTGTTGTTCCCGTTGATAAAAAGGTATTTACCATCAGGCTTACCCTTGGTTTGAGAAAGCTCAGGGTGATGAGCGTCATCCCATGGAATAAAGCCGTGGCTGGTTTCTAATAGAGGTTTGGTTTCTTCATTAAAGCCATAGCCTTTTTCACCATCTACAGAAAATACAGGAATAACCTTTAGTAGACGGCCAGAAGGTAACCCGTACACACTTACTTGGCCGCTAAAGCCACCAGACATAAAGGAGTAAAATTCGTCATATTCACCAGGGGCAACATATACTTTTTCGGCTGCGCTTGATTTATTGATCGCTCCTGTATTTTGCGCACCTTCATTGTTGTTTGTGCAAGCTGGCAGAACCAATATGGCCGCAGCAGCCAGTACACTCAGTTGTTTTAAGGGATTCATTGTTTACCTGTTTTTGTTTGTATTAAAGCGTTCTGAAATATTCCAGGATTTTCCTGGCATCTTCTTCCTGAATGTTTTGATCGGCCATGATAGCACCGTTCGCTTCGGCTAGTACTTGCTTAGCTATAGGGTCTTTCTGAACCATTTCGGTTGGGTTCATTATCATGTTCATCACCCATTCAGGTGTTCTACGATTAAGGATATCTTTTGGAGCTGGCCCAATGTATTTTTTGTCGGGTTTATGGCAGGCCGCACAATTTTTGTCAAACAAAGCCTTTCCTTCGGCTACCATACCCTGATCTATGGTTTCGGCAAGAGTTAGCTCTTTGATAGGTCCGATTCCTTTGCTACTCATTGGGTCCATTGTGGTCGATTTCTTAACCTCTGCTTTTGGCTGAGGTGTAATAGATTCGCGAGTATTCTCAGTTTTTCTGGAATTACTCTCACCACCACATGCGGTTATGGCCAGTAAAAGCGCTACCGAGATTATGGTTGTTACTTTTTTCATGGGTCTATGATGTATTAATTTATAAGCGAAGGTATAGGAGGAGAGGAGGGCATAAAATGACATATATCATAATAAAGGACTTTTTTGTCTTAAATTCTGCTAAGCTGAGTTCAATTCCTAAACAATAGGTTTATCTATACTTTAACCTTTAAGGTAAATATTAATATTCTCCCCATGCTAGAAATACCGCCCCAATTGAGATGATCACGGTAATAAGTGTCAAAAATGTTATCTGCGCTAAGGCTTACAGCGGCCTCAGTCCTTTTAAAGGGAAGCTTATACTCAATTCCGGCATCAAGCAGCACATAGGCAGGAGTATAGCGGTCACCATATTCAGTATTATAGTGGTTTTGCTCAGCGGCCATTCGGCTTTGTGCTAAAAATGAAAACTGCTTGTAGCGATAGTTTACAGCCAGAGTTCCCTGTAGTGGTGGGATTAGGGGGAGGTCAAACTCGGGGCGAAAACCTCGTAAATAATCTACCTTGGCAGTGCTACTCAGATTAGTAGTGAAAGCATATTCAGTGCCCAATTCTATACCCCAAAAGGTTGCTTTGTCTACATTGTAATACTCGCGCACACCATTAGCACCATAGGTCATTTCATCATAATTGGTGGCAAGGCCAAATATGTAGTTGCTATAAAACTGCGTAAAAACTGTAGAAGTCAACTTCAGCTTTTCAGTTGCAAAGCTATAGCCAAGCTCCGTTGCAAAGAGCTGTTCTGCTTCAAGATCAGGATTACCAAGATAGTCAAAACCGTCATGAGCGTTAAAAAGGTAAAACCCATAAAGCTTGGAAGTGGTAGGGCCACGCATACCATAGCTTATAGCAGTATTCAGGCTATTTTTCTTATTTAGGTGATGTGTTAGGGCAGTTTTTATTTGTGGTAATACGTAGCTGCGGTTTGTTGTCATATCATAGCCCATACCTATCCATTGGTCTTTGCCAGTTTCATCCACAATTCCTGAAGTTTCATAATCTACCCTAAAGGTGCTAGCAAGCATATTCTTGCCAAAATGCCAATGATCGCTTATTCCGATAGCTGAGCCATGTATGCGGGCATCGGGCCAGGTAAACATAAACATGGGAGGTTCAGTGCCATTATCAGGGTACATGGTCATTTCCGCTCTGCGGAAGTTGGTATAATACTCAGCGGAAACATCTATGCTGTGGTTTCCCGTTTTCCAACCAAAAGCATCAAAAGTAAGACCTGTGGTGCGGCTCCAGCCAGGCATATCCATGTGCATAAATACATCTTCACGCTGGGTGTCGTCCATTTCGTGGTAAATGTCGTTATGGTATAATTTCAGATCAAAGTGTGTAAATGGGCCAATGTTGTGGTAGCTGCTATAGGTAATTCCGCCAATCACTGCACGGGCCTTACTCACATCCATGGGCAGAGCAGGGTAGCCAACATTGGTAGCTAGGTCATAAATAAAGTCGAGTTTGATAAACCGTTTTGGCGAGAGCCTATAAACCGAGTTGATAGCCCAGTTTTGTTTTTCGTTTTGAGAATACAATACCTCATTACCATGGCCATCATAATAATTTCCATTTTTGAACCAAGTGCCGTTTAGCCGCCAGGCAAGCTTTTGGGTATTATGTTCCAGGTAAAAAGCACTGTTTAGCCCGTTGGTATTAGTTTGATATTGTTGACTAAATCCGAGCCGCCATGGGTCAGCCCTGTTAAAAGTTGGTTCTTTGGTTTTAAGGTTCAAACTACCAGCCAGGCCACTATTACTGCACTGGCTTTCGCAAGATGAAGCCACCTCGGCTGTACTCAGGTTATTGGCCACTATATAAGAGGTAGATGGATCCATGCGATCAGTGCATGCATTATAAATGCGCATGCCATTAAGTTTTACTTGTATACGACCATCACCTTGGCCGCGGTACACAACTTCTTGCGCAAATGAACCTCGTGAGATAAGGTTTACGCCTTTAAGCTGTTTTAATTGCAACTCCAGTTGGTGATTATCCGTAGTTCGCTTCAGGGCATGCTGGTTTTCCCAGGTGTCAACTACTAAAACATCTTCCAGAGATAGGTGGGTAAGATCTACAGTGATGGTATCAGCCTGTCCGTAGGAAAGGTAGCTTACCAAGACAAGTAATCCTGTGCAAATCCTTTTCATAGTGTGGGTTTTTAGGAAGAGAGTTTAAACCTTATGGCACAGACTGCATGCCTGCACCATAAGGTGTTTCCTGTGCTATCTATTTATTGAAAAGTGATGTTGAAATAAGCATCGTCTTTCACGGTTTTGCCGTTATTGTCAGTAATGCTCATGTTTACTTTCCAATATCCACTCATGGTAAAGTTCACTTTGCCACGATATAACCCATCAGCAATGTGCACCGGATTTTCATTGTTTGGAGATCCGTGTCCCATAGTAGGCATTTCGGGATCGATTTCAATATTAAGGTCGGTAGCAGGAGGGAAGGACATCATGCTCTCCTTTTTATAAACCATTACCTCAAAGTTGTTTAATCCTATTTCAGGGGCTGATGGTTCTTTTAGTGCTACAAAAAGTTTGGTGGTGCTATCGACAGCAGAAACAAAACTGATGAGTTTGGCTTCGGTTTTCTCTACTACGTCAATATCAAATGTAGCCGTGTCTATATTGCCGTTGTGATCAATAATCACAGCAATAGTCCAACTGCCCATGGTGCCTCCGGGCATTATAAAGGTAGAGGAGCCCATGTAGGCATCCATGTCTACATCAAATGCAGGATTGGTGAAGGGCGTGCTGTGCTTCATTGTCCCCATGTCCATCATAGGTAAAAAAGAAACAATGGCATTTTCAATTACGTTTTGAGTGCCGGGTTCAAAAAGCTCTACGGCTACTGTATTGTAGCCTACAAAGGCTTCTTCGCCAAAGTAGAGTTTCACATCAGCATTAGTGGTGTTTTTTACACCAGCTAACGCATAGCTATCTAAGGGATTACTACTGATGGGTTGCTTAGTGGTATCATCACCTTTTTCACAAGAGGTAAAGGAAAGAACAAGGCACACAGCGGTTGCCATTGAGGCAAATGTTTTTGAGATATTCATTTTTATATTTTTGGGTTTAAAACAATTCTTAGAAAATAAAACGGAAGTGTTTTTAAGCCCGTGGAGGATGATCGATCTCTGATAAATATGCGGTAAGAGTTCCTGAATCTATAAATGAAGGAAGTATTTCTTCGGTAGGTTTCAGGTATACGGTAAAAGCTTCTGTTCCAAAGTTGTTAGCAAAAAGTAGGAGTGTGGGCAACAGTAAAGGAGGTCCGGTATTGTCTTGTGAGTCTTTTTTTAATTTTAGCTGTTTGGCAAAGTAGCATTTGCCATCACAGTGTAATTCAGGCTTGTCCTGATTTTCACAAAGCTGAGTTGAATAGTAGTTATAGTTAAGCTGGTACAAAACAGTAATGGAGCTGTTGTACAGCTGAGAAAATAACACAAAGGCGATCAGTACAATATATGTCAGGTAGTTTTTCATTTCCTGAACAAAGGTAGTTGGAGGCCAATGGAGAAATTATGAGAAATATCAGTAAATGAAAATAAAGGATGATATTATCCTAAAACAGGTAGAGCCTTCAGTCTTTGTTGGTTTTGGTCTCCTTAAGGTTAGTCAGCTTTGTCTCTACAATATCCTTAAACTCTTCACGTAATTCAGGGTTTGAAGCGAAGCAAACTGGCGAGGGCACTCCTGGTTACGGTTTTTTCTATCGGCATTCATCAGAAACAACTATACCCTCAAATATAGATTTTAGTGCTGCTAGCTCCAAGCGTAAATTCTCTGTTCTAAAAAAGTACAAGCAAAATAAAAGATAACAATATCCTAAATAAAAAGAAGACCTATCTTTGCGAAGAAATTTTGACAGATGTTTTCGAAAGCTTGTGAATATGGTATAAAGGCAATGATCTACATTGCTCAGCAGGACGGAACAAGGAGAGTAGGGCTTAAACAAATTGCGGAAGCCACTGATTCACCTGTTGCTTTTACTGCAAAAATATTACAAACACTCGTGAGAGATGGGGTCCTTGTTTCTATCAAAGGTCCTTCAGGGGGCTTTAATCTCTCTAGAGATGCAGAGAAAATAAACCTTGCACATATAGTAAAGGCAATTGATGGTGATGAAATATTCATCGGTTGCGGGCTGGGATTAGAGAAGTGCGATGGCAGTAGGCCATGTCCGGTGCATTTTAAATTTGCTTCCGTTCGCGATGGGCTTTCTGCAATGCTGCACAGCACTACACTTAAAGAAATGGCGGATGGACTGGATGCCGGAAAGGTGTATTTAACACACTAGATTTTTTTGAAATAATAAAGGATAAAAATATCCGAAATAAAAAATGAAATAATGGAAAAGTTAGAACAAAGAGCAATAGGAGAGTTGGTGGCCGAGAATTACAGAACAGCTACTGTTTTTAAAAACCACAAAATAGACTTTTGCTGCCAGGGAGGCCGCACTATTGAGGAGGCTTGTCAGAAGAAAGGTATAAGTATTTGGGAACTTTTAAAAGAGCTTGAGGTAGTAATGTCTGAGCCTCAAAAAGACACGACTGACTACAAAAGCTGGCCATTGGATTTGTTGGCAGATTATATCGAAAAAAAACACCATCGTTATGTGGAGCAGCGTAGTCAGGAGATAAAGCCATTTTTGGACAAATTGTGCCGAGTGCATGGAGAACGACACCCTGAGCTACTCGAGATTAACGGATTATTTACCACTTCTGTATCTGAGCTAGCAAAGCATATGAAGAAGGAAGAGCTCGTGCTGTTTCCATTTGTGAGAAAAATGGTGGCCGTAAATCATGCCGGAGAGCCTGCACCTGCAGCTCACTTTGGCACCGTAGAAAACCCAATAAGTATGATGATGCATGAGCATGATACCGAAGGTGAGCGCTTTAGAAAGATTGCAGAGCTTAGCAATGATTATTATCCTCCTGCTGATGCTTGTAACACCTATAGGGTAACCTTTGCATTGCTGAAAGAGTTTGAAGATGACTTACATATGCACATTCACCTGGAAAACAACATACTGTTTCCAGGAGCAATCGCCTTAGAAAAGCAGTTGAAGATCAAAGAAGTTATACAATAAAGTGTGGCTTTAAACATTCTTCTAAAAGGTAAACCAAGAATGATGAAGAAAGACATTTCCAGTGTACAGGACATAAAACTGCTGGTAGATGAGTTTTACAGTAAGGTGCAAAAGAATCCACTCATAGGTCCCATTTTTATTGGTGTGATACAAAATCGGTGGCCAGAGCATTTGGAAAAAATGTATCGCTTTTGGCAAACCATTTTGTTGGATGAGCATACTTATAATGGTCGGCCTTTTCCACCACATGCACACATGCCATTAAGTCAAAAGCACTTTGAAATATGGTTGGGATTATTTCTGCAAACTTTGGATGAGCATTTTGAAGGAACAGTAACAGAAGATGCTAAAATGCGCGCCAGAAATATGGCCTCTATATTTTTACACAAAATAGAGTATATCCGCAGCAACCCTGGTCAGAAAACAATTTAATAGCATTTGAAAATAATGAATGACATCAACCAAAGGATAAACGAAAAATATCACAAACTGGGTGAAAACCCCGAAACTTATAAGGAAGGATTGCTTCTTTCCAAACCCACTACCTATTGGGATTATATTCAAGTAGACACCTTGCTTTCGTTGCAAAACCCGAGAACCGACTTTGCAGACGAAAAGATATTTGTAATCTATCATCAGGTTACAGAACTGATGCAGGAACTGGTACTTCATGAGCTTAGACAGATTACAGGAAAAGTAGAGGTAAGCGAGCAGCAGCTGGCAGAGAAGGTAAAGCGCATGAATCGCTACACTCGCATGCTTATTACTTCTTTTGATGTGATGCGTGATGGGATGGATTATGATGATTACAATACCTTTAGAAAAGCTCTCGCTCCTGCAAGTGGATTTCAAAGTGCGAGTTTTCGCTACATAGAGTTGCGTTGTACTTCATTACAAAACCTGGTGAATGAGCCAGGAAAAATGAGGCTTCCTGAAACCCCTGATTTAGACAGCTACTTTGAAAATCTATATTGGAAAGATGCAGGGCTAAATCGACAGACAGGTGAACAGACGCTTACGCTAAAGTTGTTTTGCGAAAAGTATGAAGCACAAATGAAATCTCTTGCCAGAGAAATGACTAGCCATACTTTGGAAGACAAAATCAAGCAATTGGGTGATGGGCTACAGCACGAAACACGTGAGTTATTACGTGAATTTGATAAGCTGTATAATATAGAATGGCCGCTGGTACACCTGCGTACTGCAGCTCACTATTTGGATGCCAAAGGCGAAACCAAAGCTGCCACCGGAGGTAGCAAATGGAAAAAATATTTGCACCCAATGTATCAGCAACGTAAGTTTTTCCCCTCACTTTGGAGTAATGAAGAAATAGAAAACTGGGGAAAAGAATTTCAATTGTGAAATGGTATGTTGAGTGCGGGCTCACGTCCAGAGCCTTTAGATTTTCGATACACCTCATAAGGGGATTTCATGAGGCCTCAACACGCTTGTAGTCTACGATTTAGCGTCTAAAAGTGCGCAACAAACCGGCAGCAGGTGCCTGTTTTGGCGTTTTGTAGCGCAACAAATAAGCAACACCAAAGAACGGATAATTCTTTTTTGTCAATGCTTCGTTTTGGTGATCGATTTTGGATCGGAGAGATGGCTTAGGTTCTGTGTGGGGATAGCTGAAGTGAAGGTTTTAAATCTCATTATTTGAACCCTCCTTATTTTAGTTAAGACCTATGAAAGCGCATTGAAATATCGCATATCGCGATTTGCAATAATTTTTTTCCAGCCCTCAATGCCGCACGGGCACTGATCCTTTTTAACAAAAACATTTTTTTGAAAACGACTACAAAGAAATAAAATTGATTTTTATCGTTTTTGCCTATCTTTGTGGAGACTTTGTAAGACACTACAAAAATGAACGAGGTAAAAGTCGAAGATATCGCATCGCTGCAGTTTGGCTTATACGCCAAGTCAAAAGGTGCTGGCACTGTAAAATACTTGCAGGCCAAGCATTTTAATGATGACGGCGTTTTGGAGCAAGATGTGGATACCTTTTTAGACAGAGACGCTAAAAACGATAAACACCTTCTTATGGATGGTGATGTGCTCTTTGTGGGAAAAGGCTTTCGGAATTTTGCCTGGGTGTATCGAGACGAGATGGGAGACGCGATAGCTTCTTCCATTTTTTTTGTTCTTCGTCTGGATACTAATAAGGTCTATCCGGAATTCCTGGCCACATTGTTTAATACTTCCGCATACCAGTCTCTTTTTCAGAGTATGGGGGCAGGGAGTAAGATCACCTCCATTCGAAAATCTGAATTGGCGGCGATTACCCTAAAGTTACCTGCGCTGGAATTGCAATGTAAGATTGCTGATCTAAGGACCGTGCATCTTCAAGAAACTCAACTAAATAAAAGACTTATAGAACTGCAGGAGCTCAGGTTTCAGTCTGCGGTTCAAAACCTATTAAATCAATAATTCATGTCAAAAAAGGTTACACAAAAGGAAATTAACCAAACGGTTTGGAAGGCTTGTGACACGTTTAGGGGAGTGGTAGATCCTTCCCAGTATAAGGACTATGTACTTACGATGCTTTTCGTGAAGTATGTGTCTGATGTTTGGCTCGATAAGAAGGCTATATACTCGGCCAAGTACAAGGGAGATGCTCAACGCGTGGAGCGCGCTTTGCGAAATGAGCGCTTTCAGGTACCAGAGAATTGCACCTTCGAGTTTTTGTATGACAGTCGTAATGCGGCGAATCTTGGTGAGCTAATCAATACCGCATTAGAGGGGCTTGAGGATGCCAACAGGAGTAAGCTGGACCGCGTTTTTAGAAATATTGATTTCAATTCTGAATCGAACCTAGGCCGAACCGGCGACCGGAACCGACGACTGAAGAACTTATTGGTTGATTTTGCAGACTTGGACCTACAACCCTCTCACTTAGCGGATGGAGATGTAATTGGTGATGCCTATGAATACTTGATTGAAAAGTTTGCCAGTGACGCAGGTAAAAAAGCGGGGGAATTTTACACGCCAAGCCAAGTGTCCACTTTGTTGGCCAAGCTGGTTCAACCGCAAGCCGGAGATCGCATCTCCGACCCCAGTTGTGGTTCAGGCTCCCTGTTGATCAAGGCTTTAAAAGAAGTGGGAAGTAACAACTTCTCGCTTTACGGACAAGAGATCAATGGTAGTACCTGGGCATTGGCTCGTATGAATATGTTCCTGCATGAAATTGACAATGCTACCATCGAGTGGGGAGATACCCTAAACAACCCTCGCTTGATTGAAGGTGATAGCCTGATGAAGTTTAATGTAGTGGTAGCCAATCCTCCCTTTTCCTTAGATAAATGGGGTGCCGATAATGCTACGGCCGATCAATACGCACGCTTTCACCGTGGTGTTCCGCCAAAAAGTAAGGGGGATTACGCCTTCATCAGCCACATGATTGAAACTACCTACCAGGATAATGGCCGGGTTGGAGTGATTATGCCGCATGGAGCTTTATTTAGAGGCAGTAGTGAGGGGAAGATTAGAAAGCAACTGATTGATGAAAACCTATTAGAAGCGGTCATTGGGCTACCGGCTAACCTATTCTTCGGTACGGGTATTCCGGCTTGTATTCTGATTTACAATCGCGCGAAGGGTAAGAACAAGGACGTACTTTTTATTGATGCGAGCAGCCAGTTTGAGGCAGGGAAAAACCAAAATAGACTAAGAGATTCGGATATCGAAAAAATTCTGAACACCTATCTGGAATTCAAAGCTGGCGAGCCATTGGATAATGAAGAAGGAGTTGTAATCGAGGATAAATACGCCTATCGTGCTACGCTCAAAGAGATTCAGGAAAACGACTACAACCTGAATATTCCCAGGTATGTCGACACTTTTGAAGAGGAAGAACCAGTGGATATTGCTGCCACACAGCAGAGTATCGCAGAGCTCAAAAAGGAATTGGCCTCAGTAGAGCAGAAAATGGAGTCTTACCTTAAAGAATTGGGATTTTAAAGTTAAGATATGCTAAAAGTACAAGATATTAAAACTGGCTTCATTGAAACACAAGTAGGTCCACTTCCTTCTGACTGGAAGTTAGTGCCTTTAGGGTATTTATTTGATTTTAAAAATGGCGTGAATGCTGATAAGAGTGCCTATGGAAATGGCGTGAAGTTTATCAATGTGATGGAAATCATTAACAATAATATTATTACGGATGATAAGGTTCCGGGAACAATTACCCTTGAAGAAAAGCACATTAAATCTAATCTAGTTCAATTTGGGGATGTACTTTTTAATAGAACCTCAGAAACAACAAATGAAATTGGTTTGTCAGCGGTCTATCTAGATAAAGGACAAACTGTTTTTGGTGGATTTGTAATTCGAGGGCGAAGTAAAAACAATGAACTTTTTGAGTTATTTAAAAAGGACTGTTTTCAATCAAGTTTAGTAAGAAAACAAATTATTGCAAGAGGTCAGGGTGCGGTTAGATCAAACATTGGACAGGGTGATTTGGAAAAGGTTTTATTACCTGTGCCACCCCTTCATGAACAAAAAAAAATATCCGAGATTTTAACTGAATGGGATAACGCCATAGATCTTACACAAAATCAAATTTCCACGTTAAAAATTAGAAACAAAGGAATATCGCAACAATTACTTTCAGGTAAAAAAAGAATTTCAGGATTTAATTCAAAAGTCAATTTTATAAGATTAAAAGGCTTAATAAAGGAAGTTAGCAAGCGAAACAAAGATTTGTCAGTGAGTAATGTTCTTTCAGTAACTAACTCAAGAGGTTTTATTAATCAAAGCGAACAGTTTGATAGATCAGTTGCTAGTGTAGATTTAAGTAATTACAAAGTAGTCGAGAAAGGGCAATTTGCATACAATCCTTCTAGGGTGAATGTCGGCTCTCTTGATCTTCTTAAAAATTTTGAAGAAGGTGTTTTGAGCCCTATGTATGTGGTTTTCAAAACTGATCCTAAACAGCTTTTACCTGAGTTCTTATACTATCATCTTAAATCTTGGTGGTTCACTGGTCATATTCCTCAATATGTTCAGGGGAGCGTAAGAGATAGCCTTTCATTTGATGGGTTACAGTCAATGAGTTTCTTCATTCCGTCAGTAGATGAACAGAGAAAAATTGTAGAGGTGCTGTCAGAAGCGAGGCAAGAGCTGGAAATGAAACAAAAACATTTAGAAGAATTAAATAACCAACGAAAAGGCTTGATGCAAAAGCTTTTGACTGGCGAAGTGAGGGTTAAAATTTAGAATTCATGAAATATTTAGTTTGGGATCTTAAACAACTTAAAAGAGGTGAACGAGTAAAAGTTGCCTTAACTGGAAATGCTGCGAATGTTCGCTTAATGACTAACACAAACTACCAAAACTACAAAAATGGTAGGAGGCATAGCTATGTTGGTGGGCTAGTTACTAAATCGCCTGTTGTTTTAGGTATTCCAAGCTCTGGTCACTGGTTTTTAACTGTAGATATGCAAGGGTTACGGGGTAGCACAAATGCGAGCGTGCAAGTTTTACCATCCCCTCTTCCAACTTTTCAGGATGCTCCATTGTCATCAGTTCCATCCTTAGTACAAGGAAGAAATGATGAATCGTTTGGCTTTCAAGATGACGATTTAAGAGAGCATGATGTTTTTATTTCACATGCTTCAGAGGATAAAGATGAAATAGTACGTCCTCTAGCCATGGCTTTAAAAAATGCTGGTTTATCAGTTTGGTATGATGAGTTCGAATTAAAGATTGGAGATAGCTTAAGGCAAAAAATCGACAAGGGTCTTGCTAAAAGCAAATTCGGGATAGTCGTTCTCTCAAAAAGCTTTATTAGAAAAGGTTGGACGAATTATGAGTTGGACGGGATCATTACCAAAGTGGTGAGTGGAGAACAAGTTCTATTACCAATTTGGCATAATATCACAAAGCAAGAGGTAGTAGATTTTTCACCCTCAATTGCAGACAAGCTTGCAAGAAATACTGCAAATTTCACTGTGGACGAAATTGCTATTGAAATCTCAGAATTAATAAGAAGTTAGATATGGCAAAGTACGCACCTCAATATAATACATTTCAAATAGTTTTAAAACTAGACCATATTAATAAGATTATGATATGGACGGTGTTTACTCTTTCGCTGCTACCTTACTTTTTCAAGCAAATTTGGTGGGATAGCAAAAACTCTGATATAGCCGTTCAAACAATTGAATATCTGAACATCACATTGTTGATCATTGGATTTATTCTCAATGCGATAAAAGACTATCATTTATTTCCCCTTGCAGAAAGAAAAAGGAGGAAAGATTTGATTGACAACGCATTCAGTACAAAATATTCACTTAAAAACTCCGAAGAATATTATACAAATGAAGAAGTAAAACCTGGTATCAATAAACTTGGAGTAAATCTTTTTCAGAATTTATTTTTCACAGTAACTGTTGCAAAAGGAATGAGGGCTAAAGTTATCGTTAAGTCTTCCTTGTTCTTGGTAGTTTTCATTTTAATGGCAATCTATGGGTTTAAGAACAGTCCCTTAGCATTACCTACACTGCAAATTTTATTTTCAGCATTCGTTTTAGGAGACCTAATCAAGTTGTTGCTCTTTATTCATCGAAACGAGATCATACTTGAAAATGTTCAACAATATTTTTCCGAAGCCCAAAATAATGAAGCAACGATATTGAAAAGTTTTGTGGAATATGAAACTAATTTGTCTTGGGCGAGCATCTTACTTGACGGAAAAGTATTCAATAAAATAAACGACCAAACAGAAATGGAATGGCAATTAATTAAAGAGAAATACCAAATACAATGATTAGCATTAACACATATTTAAACACTTTGGCTTCCAATTATTTTATTAGTCATGGTTCTACTGAAAGAAATTCTATAAACACTTCATTAAGTGCTTTGAAAACCAACCTAAATGCACATTTTAAATCTGATATTTTATCAGTAGAAGTATTTGGTTCTTGGAAACGAGACACAACGCTCCCAAGAAAATATGATAGTTATTCTGATGTTGATGTAATGATAATTTTTGATCATGACAGATTACAAAAAACACCGGAAACATACAGGAATTGGGTCAAAACGTTTGCGGAAACAAAATATACTAGGTCGGCTATTCAAAAAGATTTCCCAACGGTAAGGATAGATATGAATCACATCACTTTTGATTTGATCCCAACTAAAAAAACGACATGGTTATTAACTTCTTATCACATCCCTGATAAGAATAACAATTGGATGACAACGGAGCCTCACTCATTTACTAATACTGTTATTTCTACCAATACAAATAATGGATCTAGAGTAAAACCGGTTCTTAGACTTATTAAGGCATGGAATACAAATAATGGTCGCCCATTCGACTCTTACCTTTTAGAAAAGCATGTTGCTGAGAACGTATGGTGGAGCTTTAATACAACAATAGAATCTGCCTTTTTTACAGCATGCAAGTCCTTATCAACTTGGAGTGGTACTACCTTCCAAAATCAGAAAGTCCAAACACTTCACAGTAATGTCGATTGGGTTAAGAGCTATCTTGAAAAGGATGATGTAGTGAAAGCAAAGCAATGGCTGCATAAAATTTTACCATAAAAACGATTTAACATGGCAAAGAAAAATAATACAAGACACGTAGTTCCCAACCAAGATGGAGGCTGGAGCTCTAAAAAAGGTGGAGCGGATAGAGCTTCCAAAAACTTTGATACCAAAAAGCAGGCAGAGCAATGGTCAAGAGACCTTAGCCGTAAAGAAGGTTCAGAATTGGTGATTCATAAAAAAGATGGAACCATCCAAAAAAAGGACAGTCACGGAAACGATCCCTATCCACCAAAAGGATAACCAATGACCAATCAACTTACACCCAATGATATAAAAAGTGTTGTACAAGCAGGAGAAGGGTACAATGCTGAATTCAAAATAAAAGTCCCAAGTAAGGTTCGGGAGTTAACAGAGGAGGTATGTGCTTTTGCCAATGCGGCCGGGGGTGTATTACTGATAGGCGTGAGTGATGACAATGTTATACATGGAGCCGTATTGGATAATGCCAAACGTTCTGCTATTCAGAATTCACTAAACGATATTAATCCGCATTTAGCTACCGAATTCTATTCCGTTGATGTTGATGGGAAAACCGTTTGGGTTATTGAAGTGAATTCGGGCATTCAAAAGCCTTACGCATTGTCTGGGGCCATTTTTGTTCGCCAAGGCCCAAACACGCAAAAACTTACTACAGTAGAGCAAATGCGCGATTTCTTTCAGCAATCAGATCGCATTTACTTTGATGAGGCACCCTGTCCAATGTTCGATATCCAAAAGGATATTGATCCAACCTGGTTTCAGGAATTCAGAACCAGAAGCGGTTTATCGTCAGCGGTAAGTCAGGCGCAAATCATAGGCAACTTGAGATTGCTCTTGCCAGATGGTCAACCTAAGAATGGAGCAGCCTTGTTTTTCGGGCGTGAGCCTGAGTCTTTTATTGATACTGCAATTGTGCGCTGTATTGCCTTTGACGGCACTACCAAAACACAAATAATAGATGACAAGGCTTTTGGTGGTCCGTTATACCACCAATATGAACAGGCTATGCGATGGCTTAAGAGCAAATTGTCTGTCCGGTATGAAATTGAAGGTGGTGGACCGAGAAAAGAAATTTGGGAAATTCCAGAAACAGCATTTAAGGAGGCCATTATTAACGCGCTTTCCCACCGCGACTACTATGACAAAGGTGCAAAGATCACCATTGAACTGTTTGCCGATAGAGTGGAGATAAGTAACCCTGGTGGTTTGACAAGTGCTATTTCACCCCGTGAATTTGGGACGAAAAGTCATAGCCGAAATCCATTGATCTTTGGATTGTTCGTCCGAATTCAAATGGTAGAGCAAGTGGGCTCGGGTATAGGCCGAATCAAAGATCTCATTAAAGCAGCTGGACTACCAGAACCCCAATTTAAAACAGACGGAATATTCACGGTCGTTCTCCACAGGGCTGTGGAAGAAACTGTGGAAGAAACTGTGGGAGAAACTGTGGAAATCATCTTGAATGCGATGAGGAAGAATCCTAAAGTGACTGCAAAAAACTTGGAAGAATTAACAGGATTGAAACGTCGGGGGGTTGAATACCACATAGATAAACTGAAAAAAGAAGGTCGCATAAAAAGGCATGGACCTACTAAGGGCGGGTACTGGGAAGTGCTTGGTGAAAAATAGGATAGCATGGAAACACCATCATTTATAGAAGATCACATCTCTCAGATTCCAGCCTTAAAGCTGTTGATGAATTTAGGTTGGAAGTACCTAACGCCGGATCAAGCTTTGGAACTAAGAGGGCAGCGTACTTCCAACGTACTGCTCGAGGAAGTTTTAAGGACTCAACTGAAAAAGATCAATAGAATAGAGTATCGACAAAAGGAATTTCCCTTTTCGGAAATCAATATCAATAATGCTATTCTGGCCTTACGGGATCTCCCTGTCCAGGACGGTTTTCTTTCGGCCAATAAGTTTTACTATGAGCTCATTACGCTAGGGAAAAGCTTCGAGCAAACAGTATTGGGAGACAAAAAGAGTTTTTCCTTCAAATACATAGATTGGGAAAGACCTGAGAATAATGTTTTCCACGTAAGTGAAGAGTTCAGCGTGGTTCGCCATGAGCGCAATGATCATTACCGGCCCGATATAGTTCTTTTCGTGAACGGGATCCCTATGGTGGTGGTGGAGTGTAAGAGTCCGAAAATAAAGGACCCCATCGATAAAGCCATAGAGCAGCATCTCCGTAATCAGCAAGAAGACGGCATCCGCTCGCTATATCATTATTCCAATCTTACCCTGGCTTTGGCTACCAATGATGCCCGCTATGGGACTACCGGAACACCTAAAGAGTTTTGGAGTGTTTGGAAGGAGGTATTCAAGCGAAAGGAAGAGTTAATAGAGTGGGAAGAGCAAATTAAAGAGGCTAAGAACAGGCAGCTCCCAAATGATGAACGGACAGCCTTGTTTCAGGAGCGTTTTAGAAACGTTTGGACCTATTTTGAGAAACTTGAAGCCAATGATCAAGCTATAAGCGAACAAGATAAATTGCTTTTCAGCCTTTGTCATCCCACACGTCTGTTAGATCTTATTTTCAATTTCACCCTCTATGATGATGGGATTAAAAAAATTGCCCGCTACCAGCAGTATTACGCGGTAAGAAATACCCTTAGGAAAATACTGAAGACGGATGCTGCAGGACGACATCAGGGTGGGGTTATTTGGCATACGCAAGGCAGTGGAAAATCCTTAACCATGGCCATGCTCGCCCAACTTATTGCATCCAATCCGAAAATTAAAAACCCAAAGATTCTGTTGGTAACTGACAGGATTGATTTGGATGACCAGATTACCGAAACCTTTAAAAAGTGCAATGTTCCGGTTGAAAATGCACAAACAGGAAAACACCTGGTAGAATTAATCAAAAGCCCTGGAGATGCTGTAATAACTACTTTAATTCACAAGTTTGAAGCTGCTGTAAATCAATCGAAAGAGGGATTTGACTCTTCGGAGATATTTGTATTAATCGATGAAGGGCACCGCTCGCAATATGGGACCTTTAACGTGAAAATGCAGAAGGTATTTCCAAACGCTTGCTTTATTGCATTTACCGGTACGCCATTGATGAAAAAGGAGAAAAGCACGGCCAGTAAATTCGGAGGAATCATTGATGTGTACTCTATCACCGATGCGGTTGAAGACGGTGCTGTAGTCCCACTACTTTACGAAGGAAGACATAACCTGATTGAAGTCAATGAAAAACCATTAGACTCTTTCTTTGATCGGGTTTCAGAGCCATTAACAGAATACGGTAAGGCCAATCTGAAGAGAAAGTACAGCTCTAAGAATGTCCTTAATAAGGCGGATCAGGTCATCTACGCCCGAGCTTGGGATATCAGTGAGCACTATACCCAAAACGTACAGGGTATCACATTTGGTGGACTAAAAGCCAAAGGTCAATTGGTGGCCCCGAATAAAACCACAGCTATTAAATACCGTGAATACCTCAAGGAAATTGGAAAGGTAAGCTGCGAGGTATTGATCTCCGCACCTGATGTGCGGGAGAACTATGATGATGCTTTTGAAGAGAGCGAAGATCTGGTATTGAAGTTTTGGAAGAGCGTGATGGACAAATACAACAAGGCAGAGACCTATGAGAAATTTGTAATCAACTCGTTTAAGAAGCAAGAGCATCCGGAAATTATTATTGTGGTGGACAAGTTGCTAACCGGATTTGATGCACCCAATAATTACGTGTTGTATCTCACCCGGCCACTGAGAGAGCATACTTTACTCCAGGCCATTGCACGGGTTAATCGTTTGGCACCGGGAAAAGAGCATGGAATTATCATTGATTATTACGGTAACCTAGAGCACCTTGATACCGCTTTAGCAACCTATTCCGGTGATGATGAGTACGATCAGGATGATCTTCAAGGAACAGTCACCAATATCAATGAAGAAATAAAAAAGCTACCTCAAGCGCATTCAGAGGTTTGGGATCTCTTCAAGACCATTGCCAACAAATACGATGAAACGGCCTATGAGGAAATGTTAGCGGATGAGGCCATTCGTCATACTTTTTATGAGAAGGTATCCGCTTTCGTTCGATTGTTGAAACTGGCGCTTTCCAGTTTTGATTTTGCGACCAAAACTCCAGAACAACAAATCCTCAAGTATAAAAAGGATGCAAAGTTCTTCCTGGGTCTAAGGGTTTCTGTGAAAAGGAGATATTCCGATGATATCGATTACAAAGAGTATGAGCCACAGGTACAGAAACTGATCGACAAGCATATTACCACCAATGGTGAGGTATTGCGATTAACGGAGTTGGTCAACATTTTCAACCAGGAAGAACGGGAGCAGGAGTTGGAAAAGCTCACCAGTAAAGCGGCCAAAGCTGATCATATTTCCAGCCGGACCGTGAAGGCAATTAATGTGAAAATGAATGAAGACCCGGTGTTCTTTAAAAAGTTGTCAAAACTTATCCGGGAGACGATCCAGGATTATCATCAGCACCGAATTGACGAGGCAGAATATTTGAGAAAAGCAAAGGCCTTTGAAGATCAGTTCTTGAACGGACGTCAGGACAATATTCCAGAATCTCTACGTGGCGATGAGACGGGTATTGCCTACTACAATTTGATTTCAGAGATTTTTGAAACAGAGCTCAAATCGGAAATAGATATCGCAGCAGAGATGGCCAAGGGAGCGGAGAATGTCATTAAATCATTGGTTTACGAAGGAGGTAAGCTAATTGTTGACTGGCAAAACAAATCTGACCTGGAGGGGCAGATTAGAATTGCCATCGATGACTATGTCTTTGATCTCAAATCCAAATATGACAAAGAGTTTTCCTTTGATAAGATAGATCAGTTTGTGGAGGAAGCCCTGAATGTTGCGAGAATAAAGTTTGTTTGAGTTTGTCAATGCATCAGATAAAATATGGCAGTCAGCTTATTGATTATGAGCTGATTCATCGTGATCGCAAATCACTTGGAATCAAAGTGTATCCTGATTGCAGCGTAAGGGTGTTTGCCCCGCAGGATAGTTCATTGGAGAAGGTAGAGTCCAAGGTCCATGAAAAAGCACGTTGGATAATAAAGCAGCAGAATGAATTTCTCTCTTATCATCCACTCACGCCACCAAGGCAATTTGTAAATGGCGAAACCCATCTGTACTTAGGCAGGCAATATCGATTAAGGATTGAATTGGGTACGGAAAAAGGTATAAAGCTTTTTCGGGGTAGGTTATTAGTAGGTGCCCCGGACCAAAAAGATGTGGAGCGTATTATCAATGACTGGTACCGCGAAAAGGCCAAGAATCATTTTAAAGATATCTTGGAGAGGACTTTTCCTAAATTCAAGAAGTATTCCATTCCTTTTCCGGAGCTTTCGATTCGTCACATGCCTACTAGGTGGGGTAGTTGCACACCAAAAGGAAAGGTTATCCTCAATCCGGAGCTGGTAAAGGCTCCTAAAGGCTGTATAGAGTATGTAATCATACATGAACTCTGCCACCTGATTGAACATAACCATACTAAAGCCTTCTATGATTTACAAGAAACCATCTTTCCGGAATGGAAAAAATGGAAAGAACGGTTGGAATATCAGTTGGTCTAAGTGATTATTACCCCAGTATCTCCTCCAAATACATCAAATCTGCCTCAAACGTCTTCCAGGAATAGGAGCAATCCTGATTTTCGTCTGAATCTTGGTCGAAATCTTCCTCGTATTCCTCAAAATCGTCCGCATCCTCCCAACTTTCATCTGAATCTGAAGCGAAAGGATATATATTGTCCCGCATTTGGTCCAATTGTCCCACCCATTCTTCTGTTTTGGCAATTAATTCCTTGAGAATGTCCAAGCAATCGTCCCATTCGTCCAGTTGATGAATGCGGACATAGTCGGACAGTGTTTCTTCGTACCGGGACAATTGACTTTGCATGGTTAAGATGTCCTGATAGGTGCAAGGGACGGCACCATCTGAGTAACGGTTCATCAGTTTGAGTTGAAGGGACGCCCATTTTTGGATAGGTAGAAGAATTTTCCGCAGCTCAATACCTTTGGATCGGTTTTGATCAATAGACTGATTTCGTCTCATTTCAAGCTCCTTTTCTTGTTGGGCCAGTTTTTTAAGCTCTAGTTCATGCTGTAGCTCCATTTTTCTCATTTCCAATTGAATAGAGGGGTCTACATTATTGGTTTGATTGGCGGTTGATTTCCTGGATTTCTCTTGAAGCCATCTGGCCACCGTGCTTTTGCCAATACCGAGTTGGTAGGCGATTTCACGAATAGATTTTCCTTGTTTGCTGAGTTGTAGGGCTTGTTCTTTTTGGTTCATAGTATCAAAATTGAATGGTTGATCAATTGAGTTTTTGATAATTTGAGCATTTCAGGGGGCAGATTTGAAGTGATCATTTGATCAAAAGATCATTGACTCATGTGCTCATTCTGGTCCCTGTAGAGTTTGCGATATCGTCCGTGTCCAAGTCGCTCAAAGGGACCCTGGACCAAGTATCGGGTTATGGTTGGAGCAGATAGCTTCAGTGATTTTCCCACTTTATTGGCTTCATTCTTTGTGAACTCAAGGGGTAGCTTTTCAATGAACTGTTCCATTCTTCGGTGTTTCATGGACTGATCATGGTTTTTAGGCATGTCGGCCATATGGATCAGGCTATGTTGAATGGTGTGCAAGGTGATTTGCATTGCCGTTTCCAGGTCCCTGGGATGGACTAATCCATCTGGTTTTTCCCTTTTGGTACCATCAATAAACCACCTGATAGAGGAGAGGACCATCGTAATCCGAAAAGCTATTAGCCCGCTACGGTGAATGGTGGCTAAAACTCGCTCCCCCGTTTCGGAGTAGTAGATCTTGGTATAGTGGCTGAAGAACTTTACAAAGTGATCCTGCATTCGCTTGTCCAATCTCCATTGTATGCCTTCCTGCTGGGCTTTCAGAAACTGAAATAAGTCCAGCAATTGCTGTCCCATGTCCTCAAAAAGCTGTCCCGGGACGTCCATTTCATGTGCAAAGACGTTTCGGAACTGTGGGACACTACGCATAGTGTAATACATGAATCGACTAAAAAGTCCATTCTCCGTATTTGGAATAAGCCTTTTAAACTGACCATTCGTACCAGTGAGTAGGGCACTTAATCTCGGTTCCTCTACCACCAGGTACTCCTTATTGGTTCTTCGTTGCATCTCTACTGACTCATGATGAAAGGCGCATCGTAAAATGTCACTAAAGTTTCCCCAATCCTGGGTGAGCGAGTTGGCTAGTGTATCCGCTTCTGTGCTAAAGAGGATCCCCATCTCATCATTTTCAGCAAGGGTGTTGATAAAGGAGCTGGCTGAATTGTTCGCCGGTATAAATAGCAGCTTTTGTTTTGGTGGTGGAGGAAGCTCGGACAGATCCTGGTTATTGACTTTTAACTCCGCTTTGTTTTGTTCGTAGCGGTTGATCTCGTCCTGACTTTTGGTAATTCGTTCACGGTGAATATGTTTACCCAATAACCTGAGGTGATTTAATATTCCTTTACCGGCACCTGCCGGAGCATCTACGAAGGTGAACAGGTGAGGGTAGACCATCCTATTGTCATAGATGCCAAAGATATTGGGTAGACACCCTGAAATAACGGTAATAGCACCTAGTAAAAGCACATCGCGTTCTTGTCTGTTATTAGCAATCTCCAGAAGTTGAGAGAGGCAAGCAGGCAGGTTCTTATATATTTCAGGAGTAAACATCCCATCGATGTGCTGGACGGGTGTTGGGACGAAGAAACTGTCCTCCCTGGAAAGGTCGTATTGTGCGGCTTTCATTTCTTAAGGGGATTATTTCGGGTATAAAGTCGGCCTTCCTTGGAGAAGTGCGTCATTTCGTTTTGCTTTCCCCGGTTTAGCCAATCGTCCAGGTCGCCACGTCTGAAAAGAATTTTCTTCCCATTCTTGTAGAAAGGGACCTTCCGCTTACTGGTTAAAGTATAGAGGGTCTGCTTCGCAATATGGAGGTATGCGGCGGCCTGATCCGCGTTCAATACCTCCTCTCGTTGATCCTGCTCAACTTGTAGATTCTTGAGTTGAAGTTGGTGTTGTTGTAAAGCTGTTTGAACAGCCTCTGTCACCAGGTCGGTGATGAATGCTTCGAAATGAGAAAATGTTTTATCCATAGATTATCATTTTCTCTTCCGATCATCAAACAGAAAGCCATGCCAACTTTTATCGTTGGCTTGACTTTCTTATCGGACCTGATTTTGGCAAAATGAACCCTCGGACCCTGCGCAAAAGCCCGAAAATAGTGGAACATAGTGTATCAAATTGTAATACTAATTCCTGGTATTTCGGTTAAATGCGCAATCGCATATTTTTTTGTAACAAATTGTACAAAAAAGCAACCCAGTAAAATCGGGTCAAAATGACAGTTCATTTTTGACAGTTTATTGGTCATTCTTGTCAGTTTTAAGTCCAAGATGGATCCTGTTCATGGCCTCTGTTTTCGTTTTATCCATCACCTTGCCGTATATCTGTGTGGTGTGAATATTCTTATGGCCAAGAAGCTTTGACACCGTATAGATATCGGTTCCTTCCGCTAGTTGTAAAGTGGCGAAGGTGTGTCGGAAATTGTGAAAAGTGATTTTCTTGGTGATTCCAGACTTTTGAAGCCATCGCTGGAGTTCACTATAGAACAATTTGAAGTTGTATTCTCCAAAGATCTTATCTTCCGGATTGGTGGGCTCACCCAGTAATAGAATAGCTTCTTCGGACAAAGGGAGCGTTTCTTCCGCCTTGGTTTTGTTCATGTTAAAGCGAACAAAGTATCCGGTGGCATCAGAGTATTGGATTTTCTCCCAGGTCAGACTCATGATATCACCCATTCGCATTCCGGTAAGGGCAGAGAAGAGGCAACTACGTTTCATAACGTCAGAACGAGTTTCGGTATTCGCCAACCTGACAAGCTCTTCCTTAGTAAGAAACTCTCTGTAAACCTCGGGTTGGGAAATTCCCTTGACCAGATCAAATGGATTCTGTTTTACGTAACCCAACGCGGTGGCCTCCCGAACGCAAGCCCGCAGTTTATTGTAGTAACTGTAAGCAGAGCTTTCCGATATACGCATCATAGGGGAGTGAATCCTGGTCGCTTTGGTTAGGAGATAATCTTTGTAATCGTTGATCAATTGTGGCTTCAGATCCCCGAAGGTGCATCGATCATTCACAAACTTGCGGAAGGTCTTATAAGAAGCTGCCCACCCACCTTGGTTACTGGTTTCCTTACTCTTCTTAAGCATTTGCTGTTCATAGAAGACTAAGAAATCATCGTACTCAGAGGAACGAGACAATCCATAACGACCAGCTATACGGTCCAATTGCCGTTCTGCGGCAATGGCCCGGGCCATGCTTTCAACCTCTCGGTTGTGTTTGCGTTCTACTTCATCACGTGGCGGGTTATAGAGGTACATTTCCAGGTATTCGAATCGGGTCGATTTACCGGTCTTAGGTGAAATAATAGGAGGGTAGTAATCCAGGTATAGTGAGATTTTACCATTATTACGTGGTCTTTTTCTAAGCGTAACTTTCATCATGACTTAAAGAATTTTTTAAACGACTTCTGAGAAATGATTCGGCGGCCAAGAAGCTTGGCAGACTCAAGCTTACCTTGTTTAATGGCCCTCTGAACAGTCCACCGGGATACACCCAGGATAATAGCTGCTTCTTCTACGCTGATGTATTCTCGCTTTTGAAGCGTCTTGATTGGTGCAGAAAGTTTCTCCAGGTTTTCTTTTTGAGCTTCCTGGTTTCGTTCTTGTCGCTTACGCACTTTGTAAGCCTTTGCTGCACATTTCTGAGAGCAGTACTGGGTTGTGGATTTCTGTGCCTCAAATAGATTTTGGCAAAACATGCAAATCTTTGGAATCGGGTCTTTACTCGCTACCATAACAGATTTTTTGCGCTGGTGCACCTTGGTGCAAAATGGTGCAGAAAGGTGCCAGCCGGTTCAACAATTAATTCAACCGCTCAATGAGTGAGGCCAATTTGTTGCGCACCTCCTTGAGCGCAACAAGTGCGCAACAAAAAGGGGGCAAAACGCAAAAAGAGCGAAGATTGACAGATGTCAAAATTCGCTCGTAAACTACTGTTAATAAAGGTGTTGAGTTTGTTTTTAGCTATCGTTGTTTATCGATAGTTATCGGGTTTACTTCCCGATACAAAACTTACCAAAGATATTTCCAAGTATATCCTTATCGACATCTACCTCCCCAATAATACTGCCTAAGTTTTGCAAGGCCTCTCGAATGTCGAAAGACAATAAATCACCGCTTAAACCCTCATTCAGGCCCTGCTGCACTTTTTCAATATTTACTAAGCTAAGTTGTAGGGCCTTAAGATGGCGAACATTTGTTACAATACTCTGCTGGGCAGCAAGATCGCCCCAATTGTAAAATGAACTAATGCGCTCATTTAATTGCTCCAATCCAAAACCATCCTTGGCATTCATGGATATCGGCTTAAGGTCCTGAATAGATTCGGGGATTGATTCCTTTAAACTACTCACCTTATTAATGATAAGTATGAAATTTCGCTCCCCAATTTTGTCCACTATATGGGCTAACTCCTCATTTAAAACTCGGCGCTCTGCCTTGGAGTTAAATCTTTCTGCATCAATGAGGTAAAGCACTAAATCACTTTGCTCAATTTTCTCAAATGTCTTTTTAATCCCGATGCTTTCAACTAAATCTTCTGTTTCGCGGATACCCGCGGTATCAATAAAACGGTAATTAACACCATCAATACTGATCTCATCTTCAATGGCATCTCTAGTAGTACCCGCTATTTCCGTAACAATAGCTTTATCTTCTTTTAGCAGAAGATTTAGCAAGGTAGACTTACCGGCATTAGGCGCTCCTATTATTGCCACCGGCACACCGCTCTTAATTGCATTACCGGTATCGTAAGAGGAAATCAAACTGCTTAATACTCCTTCAATCCGTTTAAGCAAATTGTTTAAGGCCGAACGATCCGCAAATTCAACGTCCTCTTCGGCGAAGTCAAGTTCTAATTCGATTAGGGAAACAAAGTCAATTAGCTCTTTACGAAGGGCTTTAATCTCTTTAGAAATTCCACCTTTTAAATGTTGTAAAGCAATTTGGTGGCTCGCCTTATTTTCGGAAGCAATTAAATCAGCCACCGCTTCTGCTTGAGAAAGATCCATTTTGCCATTGATATAGGCTCGCAGGGTATATTCTCCCGGGTCGGCTAATCTTGCCCCATTTGTGGTCAATAAACGTAGGATTTGCTCTTGGATATAGGTCGAGCCATGACAGGCAATTTCAATCACATCTTCGCCGGTGTATGATTGCGGGCCTTTAAAGAGGTTTAACATTACCTCATCAACCGTCTGCCCTTTATCATCAATCAGTTTTCCTAAAACACAAGAATAAGGTTCGGCTTTACTTATATCATGCTTTTGGGATATCGGTTTAAAGAAGCGATTAACAATCGGAAAGCAATCCTTGCCGCTTACGCGGATTAGGGCAATAGCTCCCATTCCAGCCGCTGTAGATAGGGCGCATATAGTGTCCTCCATTCTCATGAGGCAAAGTTAAAAGGAGTCTTTGTTTTCTTGCTCGAACTCTTTGGTTTTATCTGTAATATCTCGCACTACTTTATCCATCTCCTGGGCCGAATCCATTATATGCTTTAAATACAGAGAGGTATCGTCTTTAAGAGTCGCTTGTTCCATATCTATTAAATCCACCAAACCCATGATACGAGCCAATGGAGCTCTTAAAACGTGAGATTGCAACCAGGCAATTTCCTGTAAGCGTTGGTTTTGTTTTTCAACCGTTCTTAAATAAGTAAGTCTTTCGGTGGCATCGTAGGAGTAACAAGCTACCCCGGTGATAATTTTCCTCTGATTGTAAATAGGGTAGAGGTGTACACTATAAATAACTTCTTTTCCATCATGCTTCTCTTCGATAAGCTTTTGCACTTCTTCGCCCTTTAAAGCACTACTGTAAAGCGATTCCCAATTAGTATGATGATCTGGGTGATTAGTGTTAATGAGGGCGCTATCACCAGTTTTAATGGGTTTAGCAGCCATTTTAGATAAATATTCTAAGTAATTTTTATTCGCACTTAGAATCTTAAAGTCATTATCAACTGACCAAATGTGGTCTTCGGTGGTGTTAATTAAAGCTTCAGTATTCTGTTTTAAGCGCTCTAAATCAGATTGCCGCTTTCTTAACTCGGTTATATCTTGGATAAAGATGGATAAACCGTTGGATTGAGGGTATATAGATAGGTCAATCCACTTGCCATTATCGTGGTAATAAGTAATGATACCACGAGTTGCGCCATTTTGTAAAGCGTCGTCTATGCAATCATAAAGACCTTTGTGAGCGTGGAAGGGGAAAACTTGATTAATGCTAAATAAATTGGGGTTTAAGTCTTCACTTAGCTTTAAAATACGAGCGGCAGCAGGATTTAGATAGGTTATTTTGAGATTTGAGTTCAGACTAATAAAACCCTCATTTACCGAGCTTAAAATGTTCTCCCGTTCATTAAGAGTATTGGCTAGTTCTTCTTCATAACTGGCAATTTGTGTGATATCCCAGTTTAAGCCAATTACTCGATGGGCATTGCCTTGTTCATCTCTAATGATTTTTGCTCTAGTACTAATGTGCTTAATTCCTCTATTGGTGCGAATTCTAAATCGCATGTTTAAGGTAGAGGAACCATTTTTCACGGCCTTTTCAAAGTTTTCGTTGGCTTTTTCAAAATCATCCTCATGTAGAGCACTTTGCCAATCCTTAAGTTTATTTTCAAATTGATCCTTGGCTATGCCATATATGGCGTACATGTTATCGTCCCATAGGAGGACGTTTTTATCAAGGTCAAGATCCCAAATGCCAATTTCATTTTCACCCAAGGCTAATTCAAGTCTTGTACTTAGGTCTTTGTATTCCTCTTGTTTAATTCGCTCGGAAGAAACATTGCGTTGCAAGGATACGAAGTGACTTACCTTGCCTTGCTCGTCTTTAACGGGAAGAATGTTTAAACTAGCCCAATAGGGTTCACCACTTTTGGTGTAATTAATTAGTTCGGATTGAATTGACTCTCCGGCGCGTAAAGCTTCAGAAATTCTAGCTTTTTCGCCTCCCTGAGTATCTGGCCCACGAAGAATTTTCGGGCTTTTTCCAACTAATTCTTCTTCTGTATAGCCAGAAATGTTTTCCATGGCTCGGTTGGCATAGAGGATTATGGGCTGCTCACCCGAGAGAATAGAGTTATCTGTAATTAAGATTCCATCGCGAGCATTATCCAATACGTTTTCAAAAAGATGCAAACGTTCTTGCCTTTGTTTCCTTTTTTCAATGTTTAATCGGATTCCTGTGATTTCTATAGGATTCCCATCTTCGTCGTAACTGGTAACCCGACCTTTATCTTCGAACCAACGATATTGTCCATCAAAACACTTATATCTGAGCTCCGTTTGATAGACATCCCTTTCTCCGCTTAAATATTCAGAAAATGCTGCTCTCGCATCTTCGAGATCATCAGGATGGATGCGTTTTAAGGAATCTTCAATCTGTATTTTGCAAATGGGACCTTCTGTCCGCACTAGCTCCGAAAAATGTTGGTCACCATAAATGATACGCGAGTTAAGGTCATAGCGCCAAACTCCGGCCATCGCTCCCGCTAACGCCTCGTTTAACACCGCTGAGCTTTCTTTTAGTTGAACCTTAGAGCGAATGGCTTTTAAGGATGAGTTAACCTGGTTTCCTAAATTGTTGAATAGCTCTTGATCGAAGTCATCAGGTACACCTTTTAAAAAGCTTAAAAAGCAAATGCCTTGAACCTTTTCCTCGAAAAAGAAGCGATAGATATAGGTCTTACTATTGGGATAGTCTCGTGCTAGTATTTCTAACTTATTTTTATCCAAAAACCCTAAGTCTGAAAAGCCGCTAAGGTCTAACTCAAGGATATTGCTATCCGATAGACTTAATTTTTGGTTAAGGATGGCATTGACAGGGTAGAGGGTATTAGATTTAAAATCGGGTTTTAAAAGCCCGGAGTATGGGTTTAGGACTTGCTCTACTTTAAAAAACTCCTCACTTCCTTTTTCCAAACGAGAGCTCGTTAAAAGGTAGAAGTCTCTTCCCAGCCATTGACTAAGAAATTTGGAATATAATTTATGAATTTCCTTTTCGCTTTCTGCGCCTATAAACTTAAGGCTAGCTTTAGCTAATCGCTTAAAGAAGATTCGTTGTCTATTTTCCTTAAGCCTTGCTAAGTGAATGGCGGTAATATCCCTACAAACTCCTTCAACTTTGATGATTTTGTTTTTCTCTTTCTTAGGGAACACGCTAATCTCAATAAACTTAGTTTGCTTAGTAGTCCTTAAACGAAGGGTCTGTTTAAAACGCCTAAAAGACTTTAGCGCAGATCTATACTTACGGATAAAGTCTTTTCGATCTTCAAGGTCAACCTTAGTAATTAAATCGAAGATTGATTCAGGCTTATTTTTAAAGCTTTTGAAGTCAAAAATTTGAGACATACCAAAGGACCAGTCAAATTGATTGTTGATGTAATCAAAGTGCCAGTTACCAATTTTAGCTAGACTTTCAGCGGCTACTAAGTTTTTATTGGTAGTATTTAATTGATCTGTTTTTTGATACAATTCACTGACGTTTTCCCCAAAGACATTCGCCCCAATAATTTGTCCTTGGTCATCATAAGTTGGACTTATTTGAAAACTCATGACCTCCTCTTTACCTTTTTCTATTAATGAGGGTAATCGATCGATGTACAATTTCGATTTACCTTTAAAAGCTAGGTCATAGCGTCTTTTCCAGATATTGAGATACTTTTTAGAGAGGCCCTTTAGTTTATTTAAATTGCTACCAATTTGTAGGTCTATATCATAGTATCGCTTAAATTGCTCTTTAAAAACGGCATTCAAACTTATAACTTCATAATTGAGGTTTAGGGCCCATATCTCATGTGGTATGCTATTGAGGGTATTGTTAAGATTAGCTTTGCTATGTCTTAAAAGTTTTTCTGTATTCTTTAATTTTAAATTTTTACTGTGTAAATCGCGATTGTCGAGAATTATTGAAACTAGCTTTTTTTCCTTTGTCGTTTCAACTACTCCCATCTGAATTAATGCTGGAATAGAGTTTTTATACTTATCGAATAAGTTAATCTGTAAGCTATGCTGTCTCTGGTCTTTCGCTAATTTCTTAAAGGTATCATCACGTTCCCTTTTGGATTCCCATAGTCCGATTTCGACGGTAGTCTTTCCTAAAATGTCATCAGTATCATAACCAAATAGCCTGTTAAACTCATTGTTGCAGTTGATGATTCTACCAGTCTCAAAATCAGTGATTAATATACTACCAGGGCTAGCTTCGTAAAGTGCTTTGTATTCCTCACTCGCATGACTTAGCTCTTCCAGCAGTTTTTTCTCATCCTCTATTATTCGGGAAATTAGGATGAAGACAGAATTATGAGAAAGACCGCGGTAATAATTTAAATGGGACTCTACCCAGAAATACTTTTTATCGCTATGTTGAATACGATGCTGAAGCTTGATGGCTTGAAAAGAATCTGGCTTGTCTTCCTTGTTTTTAAAAGCAGATCTCAAAGCCTCTCGGTCTTCTTTGTGGATTAATTTTAATACTTGACCGCCTTCGAGCTCACCAGACTTGTAGCCGAAGAGATCCCAGGCACTTGGTGATGCAGAAAGGATTTCGAACTGTTCATTGAGGGTTAGAATTAAATCAGAACTATAATTAAAGGCGATTTTGTTGAGCTCTTTTTCGACTTCTTGCGCCTCAATTTTTTGCACAACATCTGCTAAGTCGTAGCCAATACATAGAATTTCACAAGGTTTACCATTATGATCATTGACCGCAGTAAACTCCCAATAGGTATGTAAAATTGTTCCTTGTAAATAGCCAGGCTTTTGCAGCTCAACTGGTTGAGGAACACCTGGCTTGTCTAAAGCTCTCTGCACGGCTTCAAATGCTTTAGGGTGATCTTCCTCAATAATATGGGCTAAGGAGTGTTTACCAATAAAGTTTAAGCCTTGACCCTTAAGAAAGGCATCCTGAAAACGCTTATTGTAGAAGACATAATTCCCTTCGAGATCGGTACGCACTACATACATACTTTTCTCGGACTCTAGTCTGTCTAATTTTGATAGCCTATAGTTTAATGCAGTTTTTAACTGCTCCTTTTCTTGTTTTAACCTGTGCCTTTGTATGCAAATTTGGATTGTCCTTTCGAAGAACCGACTATTGAGGTCATCCTTTAAAAGATAGTCGTTTGCACCGATTTCTACCGCCTTTAAGACGATTTCATTTCTGCGGTCACCAGATAATACAAGGATATTTAAATGTGGGTCTATTTCAATAAGTGATCTAACATTACCAACACCCTCTCTATTAGGTAGACCCAAGTCTAAAATGATTAAATCATAATCTTTGCGGTGAATGAAGTTTAAACCTTCATCAAAGGTGCTTGCCTGATCTAGCGAAATTGAAATCAATTCAAAGGTTTCAGCATACTCCTTTAAGAGTATCTGATCTCCAATATTATCCTCAATATGAAGTACTTTATAAGTCTTCATTGTAATTAGCTAGTGTTACATTGTTGAGCCAGAATCGACAGATTTCTTTAATAATCACTTTGAACTCCCCAAAACCACCCGGCTTTACCAGGTAAGCGTTGGCGCCTAATTGATAGGCCTTGTGTACATCTCTTTGTGCGCTAGAAGTAGAGAAGACTAAACGTGGAATCCTTGAAACGGCCTCATATTTCCCTAGCCGCAATAATAATTCGAAGCCACTAAGTTTAGGTAAATTAAGGTCTAGTAATATTAGATCAACCGAGGGGTGGTTTTCATGTAAATAATCCCAAGCCAATGCTCCTTCTTGAAAGGATATAAGTTCAATATCCTGATCTAGTTCATCCAGAGCCGAGCGCGTTAACTCAATGTCACCGGCATTATCTTCAATCATTAATATTTTCTTACTACTCACTTTCTAATTAAATTTTAATGAAAATATACATCCTTTGGATTCTACAGAGTTAAGGCTTATTTCGATGTTATTTCGACTAGCTATTCGCTTACAAATAGCCAGCCCCATACCATTACCTGAATAAGTCTCATTTGTATGCAAGCGATGAAAAATACTAAATACTTTTTCGTGGTAATCGGGGTCTATACCAATGCCATTGTCAATAACTTGAATCACTAAATCTTCGGAATTTTCTTCTCTTTCAATTGTTACTCTTGGTTTTTTAGATTCATTGAACTTTAAACCGTTGTGTATTAAATTCTGAAAGAGTCGAATTATCTGAGATTCAATCCCTTGAATTTCACCTAAGCCTTTGCCTACACGTACTTCAGCCGCCTTATCATCAATGAAAATTTTAAGATTAGCTATTGCTTTATCAAGTATCTCATTTAAATCGCAAGGCTTGGGGTCCTCCTTATTACTGCCAATTCGAGAATACTCCAATAAGTCCTCGAGCATTTTCTGCATTCTTTGGGCACCATCATTAGCAAAGTTCAAATAGGAGAGTCCCTTATCATCAACTTGGTCCTTGTAACGATCATAAAAAAGCTGGGAGAAAGAGCTCACCATGCGTAAGGGTTCTTGTAAGTCATGCGAGGCTACGTAAGCGAAGTCTTGCAGTTCAATATTACTTCTGCGTAGTTCCTCATTAAGCTTTTGAGTTTTTTCTTTACTGTAGTACTCTTCCGTTACATCATGAAATATTCCCCAAAGCCTTACTACCTGGTTGTTTTCGTATATAGGGTTTCCCGTTACCCGAACCATAAGTTCGTTCTTCTGCGCGGTGCTAAAGGGTAAAACGACGTCGAATCGTTTGCCTTCCTTAATACAAGCTTCCATCAGCTTATTAAGCTTATTCTGTGCCTCGGGAGGGTAGAATTGTAAGCCGCGATTTAAATTAGTAAGGAAGTCCTCATCTACCTCATGGATGGCATAAACTTCTTTTGTCCATTTGGACTCGCCCGAATCTAAATCGAGCTCCCAGCCACCAACCCGTAGAGTAGCGCCAACCTCATTCATCAAATTTTGATACTGTTTCAATTCAATTTCCAGCGTCTTTTTCTCGGTAAAGTCAATAATTGCCAGACTAATTTCTTTGATTTCTCCATTAAGAAATACAGGGCTAAAATTGAGTAGGAAATGTTTCTTTTGAAATTTATTGGTGGACTGACTTAAGCTTAGTTCCAACTGAACTGATTCGTCATTTTCGGTTAAAGCACCTAAAATTGGACTTACCTCGTTCGCCCATTGGGCCGGTAAAAGGGTAAGGAGGTTTTTACCAGCATCCACTTTCTTGTTGGCTAAGTCAAGTACCAAGTCTTGGGCATTGGTATTAAATTTTAAAACTTGAAACTCTGGGTCAAGCAAGAAAAAGCTTTGTAGATTGTTATCGATAAGGCTAAGCAGTCGATCGTTCTGCAATTCAAGTTCTTTCTCCTTGCTTTTTAATAGGTCATGAAGATCTCTGAGCTCTTGATAGGCAATCTGCATTTCTTCATTGGTAGACTGCATTTCTTCATTCGAAGTTTCTAGTTCTTCATTAACACTTTGAAGCTCCTCATTGGTACTCTGCAGTTCCTCGTTTAAAGCTTGCATTTCCTCATTGGCGGTTTCCAATTCTTCAATGTAGGATTGAAGGTGCTCCTTTGTAGTGTCTAATTCTAATTCTAGTTCGGCAATCCGAATATTTTCGAACTCAGCGTTTGCACTATCTTCAGCTAATACCAGTAGATTATCGATAGGGAAGGACTCAAAGACAACTAAAAAGTAGGTGTCCTTGAAATGGAGCATTGGCTGGGCTAATATGCGGTACACTAAAACCTTATCCCCAAAATTGAGCTTTCTAGCCTGTGAAGAAACTGGTTCTAATTCACGAATGGCCTGTTGCACCGTGGTATGTACAATTAATTCAATACTCTTACGGCATTGTTTAATCAAATTAGCGGTCATAGCGCCTTGATTAAACTTCATAAAGGGTTGTACATCTCCTGAGATATACAGAATATCTAAAGTTTCATTGACCACCGCATAAGGATGTGTAAATTGATTGTAGAGTGTCTCTTCCACCCGCTGGGGGATGCTCTTTACCTCGAAAGAAACTTTAGGCTTCCTTACATCGCCTAATTTTGGTCTTAATGCCTTATAGCGAGGTGACTCCAATTCGCTTCCCGCTAGTTTTGAGTAGATTTTTGCTTTTTTATTAAGACTTGTAAATTTTTCACTGTAGACTCCAAGGTTTTCGGATTTGCCTAGAAATAATATCCCCTCATCTAATAAAGCATAATGGAAAATGGGAATTACCCGTTTTTGAAGTTCTAGTTTAAAATAAATGAGCAGGTTACGACAAGAGATTAAATCAAGCTTTAAAAAGGGCGGATTATTGCTTAAATCATGACGAGAAAAAAGCAAGAGACCACGGATTTCCTTCACCACTTCTAAGCCATTGCTATGCTGGGTGAAGTATTTGTGCTTAAGGTAATCAGGCAAAGTAGCTACATTTTCCTCTGCGTAAATTCCGCGTCGCCCAATACCAATAGCTTCATCATCAATATCGGTAGCAAAAATTTGTATGCTCCATTCTTGGATATGCTCACCGAGTAATTCACTAATCAAAATTCCTATAGTGTAAGCTTCTTCACCCGTTGCGCAACCAGGAACCCAAATCCGTAATTGTTTCTCGCCCTTATTTTGAATGTGTTTTTCAAGTTCTTTTTTTAACGCTTCAAAATGCTCAGGATCGCGTAAAAACTGGGTAACCCCAATTAGCACCGAATTAAATAATTGGTCTACTTCACTGGGATTAGTATTGATATAATCTAAGTAAGCCTCAAGGCTTTTAATCTTTAGACTATTGAGTCGGCCGTACAGCCGTCGCTGAATGGTATTTATTTTATAATCGGAAAAATCGACTCCAGTCTTTTTTTCCAGTAAATCGAAAATGGGGTAAAACTCATGGTTTCTATCCGCTTTTGAGGACAGTTCCTTTTCATATTCTCCTTTGCAAATGGCCAATAATTCGGTTCCTAATTTTTCGGGTTTGTATTTACCATCTACTACACCCTGCTCAAAGGTAGCTAAGGGCATACCGTCGTAAGTTGCTGTTTCAGGATCTTGGATAAGCACTATTCCTCCAGCCGCTTTTAGGGTTTTTACGCCATTTGAGCCATCTCGACCAGTTCCGCTGAGAATTATTCCAATAATTTCGGATTCGGTTTCTTTAGCAATGGACTGAAACAGCAGATCCACACTGGGTTTAGGTCCAATTTCGGTCTTAGGCTTGCTTAAAATAATACGACCGGCCTGAACTTGAGAGTCATTATTGGGTGGAGTAATGTAAACGGTCATGGCTTGTAATGCTTCACCATTTTCAGCCTCTTTTACCAGCCAATTGGTATTCTTACCTAATAAGTCTACAAGGTGACTTTTATGGGTGGGACTTAAATGTTGGGCAACAATAATACAGAGGTCCATTTCCTCGGCTGGAAGACCTTGTAACATCTTACTAAGCGCATCTAATCCTCCAGCGGAGGCTCCGATTCCACAAATGAACTTTGGTGCAAGAACTGGATTACCAGAATTGGTATTAGTCATGTTTTTGGTTTGGTTTGGCCCATGCAGCCCTATTCCAGGGCCTAAAGAAGCCGCTAACTAAGTTAAGGCAAAATTTTAAAATAATTCTGCTTCCTAAATAGCTATGAACAGCTCTACTTTGATAATTTTTTGCTTTCGGTCTTAAGATTTTCCTTGTGCCTTAACTTTTCTGGGCATTGAGCAGTAATTTAGCGATACTAAAGCTCAACCATGAATAAGATTTTAATCGCCAACAGAGGAGAAATTGCTCTTCGTATAATGAAATCAGCCAAAGAAATGGGTATCAAAACTGTGGCTGTATATTCCGAGGCAGATCGAAACTCCCCCCACGTTAAATATGCAGATGAAGCAGTGCTTTTAGGTCCACCTCCTAGTGCCCAATCTTACTTACTTGGTGATAAGATTATTGAGGTTTGTAAGACCTTGGGAGTTGATGGCATTCACCCAGGCTACGGGTTTTTAAGTGAAAATGGTGAGTTTGCCCAGGCAGTGGAAGAAGCGGGTATCACTTTTATTGGTCCCAAAGCGCATTCCATGAAGGTGATGGGCGACAAATTAAGTGCGAAAGAAGCAGCTAAGGAATTTGGAATCCCTTTGGTGCCAGGTACTGAGGGAGCGATTGAAGATCCGAAAGAAGCTATTGCGATAAGTCGTGAAATTGGTTTTCCGGTGCTCATTAAAGCTTCAGCTGGCGGCGGCGGCAAGGGTATGCGCATAGTTGAGAAGGAGGAAGAGCTGGAAGAACAAATTCATAGCGCCATATCTGAGGCTAAATCTGCCTTTGGGAATGGTGCTGTTTTTATCGAAAAATACGTGAGCTCTCCTCGGCACATTGAAGTGCAAGTTTTGTGCGATAGCCATGGAAATCGAGTGCACTTGTTTGAAAGAGAATGTTCCGTTCAAAGACGACATCAAAAAGTTATTGAAGAAGCACCATCGGCCATACTAAGCGATGAGCTTAGAGCAGAAATGGGTGCTAAAGCAGTTGATGTTGCGCGTTCTTGTAATTATTTAGGGGCAGGCACGGTAGAATTTATCATGGATGAAAGCCATAATTTTTACTTCATGGAAATGAATACCCGCTTACAGGTAGAACATCCGGTAACTGAAATGATAACGGGAGTTGATCTTGTTAAAGAGCAAATAAAAATCGCCCGTGGAGAAGCACTTTCCTTTAAGCAAGAAGACCTTAAGATTCATGGGCATTCTATCGAAGTGCGGGTGTATGCAGAAAATGCTCGAGAAAATTTCATGCCGGATATAGGTAAGCTTAGAGTCTACCAAAGGCCCCACGGAGTGGGCGTTAGAGTAGATGATGGCTTCGAGGAGGGTATGGACATACCGATCTATTACGATCCCATGATATCTAAATTAGTGACCTACGGAAAGGATAGGGAAGAGGCTCGTGTCCGTATGTTAAGAGCTATCGAAGATTATAAAATTGTTGGCTTACATACTACCATGGAGTTTGCGAAGTTTGTTATGGAACATCCTGCATTTATTAGTGGGGACTTCGACACTCATTTTGTGAATAAGCATTTTAAACCTGAGTATTTAGAAGCTGATGTTGCAGAAGAAGGCGAACAAGTTGCCGCTTTAATTAGTGCCTATCTTTTAAATCAGCAATCAAATAAGGGCATTAATCCCAGTGAAAAGCAGGCCAAGCAAAATAGCAAGTGGAAAGCAAATCGCCTATGAGAAATTGGGTTCTTAGTATCCTGTTACTTCTATTTTTTAGTCCAACCTTACAGTCTCAAGTAGACAGTACCAAGGGCGAAGACATTGTTCAGTATGCTTCTAAGAATCGCAATAATATCATGGACGCCATTATCGTTGATGGGGATACCATTCCTATTCTTGTTCTGGATGAGGTTTTGCTAGTTTCCAAGCCTAGTTTCGATAGTAGAGAAGCAAGAAGACGATATTACATCCTAAAACGGAAGGTAATGAAGGTCTATCCCTATGCAGTAATTGCAGGAAATAAACTAGATAGCTTAAATCTTCTATTGGTTGGGAAAAATCGCTGGCAAAAGCGCAGGCTTATTAAGGAGTTTCAAAATTATTTAGAGGACAAGTTTGAAGACAAGCTGCGAAAGTTAACCCATAGCGAAGGTCAAATCTTATCGAAACTAATTTATCGGGAAACAGGAATTACCACTTACGACCTAATCTCGGAATACCGTAGTGGTTGGAATGCTTTCTGGTGGAATACCATTGCTTATTTCAATGAAATAAGTTTAAAAACCCCGTATCAGCCCTTAGAAGATGAAGAAGATAAGCTGATAGAGACTATCCTGCAAAGAGCCTTTGTGCAAGGTTTCTTAAAGGAGCGGGTACCTATTACAAGCTTAGATCCTGAAAGCACAGAAGACTCCAGTACTTCACCTTAGACAAAAGCCATAAGCAAGGCGATACAGAAGGTGTAAATCACGAATGAAATTAGAGTAAGGGAAAGCGACTCAATTATAGAGCGCAGCCAGCTTTTATGAAATAAGTCACGGTAGTAATACACAAAGTAGCCCACGCTTAATACCAGGTAAAAGCCATAGACAATGCCCATGTCTATTAGGCTCCCGAAGAAAAACACTAAGGTTAAGAGGTTTATTACCGAGGTGTAGAAAGTATTGAAAATCAGGTGCTCTGCGTAATTAAGCTCTTGTTTACGGTTGAACAACCAGGTGAAAAAAGCCACAATAGGTATGTACAGCCAAATGATTAGGTTGAAGTAATTGGTGAAAAAAGCACCAACGGCTTCCGCCTTTTCATTTACCTTGGCTTGTTTCTCAGGATTTAAGTCTCCTTCGATTCCAGCGCCCAGCTTTAGCCCAGTTTTAAACTGAGCCTCACTAATGGTTTCGGTATTCTCTAATGCACCATTTTCAAAACCAAAGGTAAAGCCATCCGAGAAACCACTACTATTGAAAATGAGCACTAATAGGGTGGTGCTAACCACTAACAAGCGGAATGGAGAAACATACCTTAATCGTCCATCCTGCAAATAATGGCGCGTACTGGAACCCGGACTCTTTATTAGTGAAACGAGGGTGTACCACAGGCCTCTTTCTAGATTAAAAGACTCCATTATCGAACTGAAGGCATTTTTAAGGTCAAATCGTTTCAGTCTTCGTTCTTCACGAACCACAAATTCACTTTTCTTAGCTTTCATTCTTCACCTGTTTTAAAGAGAGTTGAATCCTCGCTCGATTCAAATCTACGCTTAAAACCTTCACTCTCAGAGGCTGTTGTAATTTTAATTCCTCCGCTGGGTCACTAATAAAACGATCTGCTATTTCCGAGATATGTATAAGCCCGGCTTGCTTTAAGCCAATGTCTACGAAGGCTCCAAACTTGGTGAGATTGCTTACCAGACCGGGGACAATCATCCCTTCTTTTAGGTCTTCGAGTTTCTTTAGATTGGGGTCAAAGCTAAAGGCCCGCGCTAAGCCTCTTTGATCACGCCCACTTTTAAGTAATTCATCACGAATTGCCTCTAAATGAATAGAGCCATACTCCGCTAAAAGCTCTGCTGGAGCCTCCATTTTCGATGTGAATTCTTTATCCTCAAGCAGGTTTTTCGGATTGCGTTTATGATACTTTGCCCATTGCCTTACAAGGTCATAAGTTTCGGGATGCAGGGCAGAGGAGTCTAAAATTTCTTCCCCATCACTAATCCGCAAAAAGCCAACCGAAAGCTCAAAAGCTTTAGGCCCTAAACCCTTTACATGCTTCAATTCTTTACGATTCCGAAACGGACCATTTTCCTTACGATGCTGAACAATGTTTTCTGCCAATTGAGGCCCTAATCCTGATATGTATTTTAAAAGGTGAGGGGAGGCCTGGTTTAACTCAACTCCAATTTGATTAACCACTGACACCACTGTTTTTTCAAGTTGTATATCCAGTTTTTTAGGGTCTAAGTCGTGTTGATATTGACCAACCCCAATTGACTTTGGATCAATCTTAACTAGTTCCGCTAAGGGGTCTTGTAAGCGTCTACCAATGGAAACCGCTCCTCTAACGGTTACATCGTATTGGGGAAATTCAGCTCGTCCTACCGAAGAAGCAGAATAAACGGAAGCACCTGCCTCGCTAACACTGTAGACCTGAACCTTCCGTTTAAATTGACACTGATTAATTAGATTTTCGGTTTCTCTTCCCGCCGTGCCATTACCAATGGCTATTGCATCAATTTTATAGGCTTCAACTAATTGGGAAATCTTGCGTTTGGCTTGGCTCCACTCGGCTTGAGGTGGATGGGGGAAGATATTTTCATTATGCTTTAAATCGCCTTGGGGGCTTAAGCAAACCAGTTTACAACCACTTTTAAATCCAGGGTCTATTGCCAGTACACTTTTTGCTCGAAGGGGTGGCGCCATTAATAGTTGACGCAAATTGGTAGCAAAGACTTGGATAGCAGTATTTTCTGCTTTCTCTAAGGCTTCTTTTCTAGCCTCCTTGGAAAGTGAAGGATAAAGAGCCTTTTGATAGGCCTGCTTTATTGCTTTAGATAGTAAGGGTGCTGCATTGGTACCGGAGGCGCAAATTGTTTTAGCGCAAAGAGCTAGTGCATCCGCACTTTTAGGTCCCAGTTTAAGTTTTAATACCCCAGCTTCCTCAGCTCTTAAAATGGCTAATAGACGGTGACTAGGGATTCGTTTTAAACTACCCGTATAATCGTGGTAGTCACGGTATTTATCTTTTTGAGGATGATCACCGTCCTTTAGTTGCGATTCAATTAATGATTCTCGGAGAAACAATGAGCGTAAACGCTTTCTTAAAAACTGATTTTCATTAATCCATTGAGCGCAAATATCCATTATCGCCGCAAGGGCCTCTTTTTCATTAGCATAGGGACCCCTTATTGCTTGGGGCAGAAGCTTATCTAAGGAAGCTTCATCCTGCTTCATGATTAGAGCCGCAAATCTTCCTAAACCATGCTTTAAGGCGACATCAGCCTTAGTTTCTCGCTTGGGCTTGAAGGGTAAATAGTAGTCTTCAAGTTCTGTAGTAGAGCGAATCTTTTCGATGGCCGCCCTCTTTATCGGATCCAATACCTTTTGATCCTCTAGACTTTTTAAAATGCTCTCTTTACGCTTTTCTAATTTTCGGTAATAGGCGAGTCTTTCTTCAATTTTCTCAACTTGCTCTTCCTTTAAGCCCGAAGTTTGAGATTTACGATAGCGCGCAATAAAAGCTAAGGTTGAACCTTCATCTAGCAATTGCACACAGGCTTTCAAGGAGCTATAGCTTATGTTTAGCTCCTCTGCAATCCAATCAAAATATATCACTCAAAAGCAGTTTGAAAGGGTTCCTCAATACGTTTTGGCCTTAGATTATCTGAATCCAGAGCGATCCAGTTGGTGGTGCAGGAGCAGAGAACTTCTTCCCCGCGAAGGATATCAACCCGACGAATACTGCGGAAGCCTTCCATTTTTTCCACCCAGGTTCTTAAGCTTAAAATATCACCTTTAAAGGCAGGTTTGAAGTATTCAATTTCATGCTTACGCACCACCCAGATATAGCCACTGTTTTTTCCGGCTACCGAAAACCAGTGTGCACCCGCAACTTCCTGAACCCATTGTAGATAGACGATATTATTGACATGAGACAAAGCATCAATGTGCTTTTCCTCAACTTCCACGCTTAGCTCAAATTGTACCATAGTACAAAGCAAGCATAAATTTTTAGTTGCTTATAGCAGAGTTCCACATATCGCGAGTAGAAACTAAACGGCCATTTACTTCTTGAAATAGCACCATGTAAAAGCCATGGTCAATCTCATTGCCGGCATCATCGTATTCGGTCCATCGGCCAGATTCTACGGCCATATCTTTACTGGTGGAAAAAACGTCGATTGTCGTGTACTTAAAATTATAGTTCCTTACTGTATCAGCCGCTACCGTATTTTTAAAGTGATTTACAATCTGCTGCTTGCCAAATAGTTGTTCACGGCCTTCACCATAAGTGACGGCATTTTCCGCATAGAATTTTTGAAACAAATGGTGGTCTTTTTCAGCGTAAGCCATGGCTAGAGTATCTTCCATAGCCACGATATAGCTTTTAATGGCCTCTAAGTCAAAAGATTCTTCTGCTGGCCCTTGATCTTGTTTATTTCCACAAGCGAATAGGCTTAAAAAGAGGGGGATAAATAGTAATATTCTCATGGTTAATTGATTTAGGTCTATCTAATTTACAAAAATCATAGGCGGTAAGCCGAAAAACAAGGCTTAAGTTTCCGCTCCATGACTATTTGCTCAGCTCGTTTCACTGCTTACCTTTGTTCTACATTTAGCGAATATGAAAATTATCATCGCTGGGGCGGGGGCCGTTGGAACCCACTTGGCTAACTGGCTTTCCAGAGAATCACATGACATTACCATTATCGACCACGATCAAGATCGATTGGTTACTATTGACAGCAATGTTGATGCGATGACCATTTTTGGGGAAGTAACTGATTTCTCGATTCTAGAAAGGGCTAGGGTACAAGAGGCCGACCTTTTTATTTCCGTTACTTCAGTAGAGGAAGCTAATATTCTTAGTGCTTTATACGCTAAGCGCCTAGGGGCAAAAAAGACCATTGCCCGCATTAGTCAGATGCAATATCTAACCGATGATCATATTTTAAACATTCGCGACCTAGGTATTGATGAGTTAATTTCACCCGAATCCTTAGCAGCTCGAGAAGTACGTCACCTTATAAATACTAATGCTGCCTCGGAATCGATCGAATTTGAGAATGGTAAAATCACTTTATTGGGATTGGATATCGACGAGGACGCAAGTATTGCGGGTAAAACCATGTCGGAAATAGCCTCGATGAGTGAAGAACGCCACTACATAGTGGTGGCTATAAAAAGGGAAGGGGAAACCATTATTCCACGGGGCGATACTACCGTTAATCCTAATGATCACTTATTTGTTGTTACCCATTCGGAAGGTCTTGAACAAGTACTTGAAGTAACCGGTCGTAGGAAGATAAAAATAAGTAATATAATAATCATAGGGGGTAGTCGTACAGGTCGACACCTGGCCCGAAAATTAAGCAAGAATTTCCACGTCAAATTAGTGGAGGAGGACCCAGAGAAAGCCGAGGAAATCGCCTCGCAATTTCCAGAAGTGATGGTACTTAATTTTGACGGTACCGACGTTGAGAAATTAGAGGAAGAAGGCTTAAAAAACACCGATGCTTTGGTAGCAGTTACGGGCAACTCAGAGACCAATGTTCTCACTTGCTTGGTAGCTAAGGATCGCGGGGTCCAAAAGACCATTGCCATGGTTGAAAATATTGAATACTTATCCTTAACGCAGTCCATTGGTATCGATAGCTTGATTAACAAAAAGTTAGCGGCTGCCAATTTCATTTACCGTTATATAAGACGGGGCGACTTTGTTACTTTGAGCACCATTCACGGCATCGACTCCGAGGTAATGGAATTCAATGTTGGCGATAAATGTAAGGTTACCAAAAGTCCTATAAAAGACCTTCATCTTCCTAAAGGAGCACTTATAGGTGGTGTGATACGCAATCAGAAGGGACTTATCCCTAAGGGTGATTTTCAAATTGAAACTGGCGATAAAGTAGTAGTTTTCGCAAAGAATGACTGCGCGAAGAAAATCGCTAATTACTTTAGAAATTAATGACACTTTTTAACCCGCGTATGATAGGCGCCTTAATTGGTGCTTTGTTGATGATCGTTGCTGGCATGATGCTAATCAACGTGGCTATCGCGGTTTATTATCATGAAGATTGGCAAGCCCTTTTGCTGTCTGCAGGAATAACCTTTGCCACTGGAGCCCTGCTTTACCTACTAAATTTGAGTAATTCCAATAAGGAGGTACGCAAGAGGGATGGGTTTCTTATTGTAACCTTGGGCTGGGTTGCCATGTCCATCTTAGGTAGCTTGCCTTATGCCTTAACTGGATCCATCAGCAATATTGTTGACGCTATTTTCGAAACGGTAAGCGGCTTCACCACTACGGGAGCAACTATTTTAACGGATATCGAGTCGCAGCCTAAGTCCATTCTCTTTTGGCGTAGTATGACGCACTGGATCGGGGGAATGGGAATTATCGTTCTAACCGTAGCCATATTACCTCTTTTAGGGGTAGGAGGAATGCAGCTTTTTGTTGCTGAGGCTCCTGGGGTTACCCCTGATAAGCTACATCCAAGGATAACGGGAACCGCCAAAAGACTGTGGATTATATACGTTGCTCTAACCTCCATAGAAGCAATTGCTCTGATGTTGGCGGGTATGGAAGGTTTCGACGCCATTAATCACGCCATGGCCACTATGGCCACGGGAGGCTTTTCCACCAAGAATGCCAGCATTGCTTTTTACCAATCGCCTGCCATTCACTACATCATTACCTTTTTTATGTTTCTAGCCGGAGTCAACTTTACTATGTTGTACTTCGGATTCACCGGTCGGTTTAGTCAGCTTAAGGCCAACGAAGAGTTCAGAGTTTACTTTTACAATACCCTTATATTCTCTGGGATAGTAGCTTTGGTCCTCATTTTATTTCAAGGATTACCAACCGAAGCCAGTATTCGAAATGCCCTATTTACGGTGGTTTCTATAACTACCACTACAGGTTTTGTGACAGACAACTATTTACTCTGGCCTAACTTCCTGATATTCTTAGTGTTCGTATTATTTTTCTCGGGCGGCTCAACCGGAAGCACCTCAGGAGGAATGAAGATAATGCGTCACATTATTCTAATTAAGAATAGCTTCTTAGAGCTAAAACGACAGATTCACCCCAATGCTATTATCCCCGTGCGTTTTAATGGCCGCGCCGTACCTCAGGGGATCACCAATACTGTAGCAGCCTTTATCTTAATTTGGCTAATCGTATTCTTCGTCGGGGCCTTTGTTATGTCTATGTTTGGCCTAGACTTTATGTCTGCTGTAGGCTCGGTAACGGCTACCTTAGGTAATATTGGACCCGGACTCGGTTCAGTCGGACCAGTAGACAACTTTGCCCATATACCGCCAGGAGGTAAACTGTTTTTAAGCTTTCTAATGCTATTAGGACGTTTAGAACTGTTTACAGTTTTGATTCTATTTATGCCCTACTTCTGGCAGAGACGCTAGCTCCAAAGTGCTTCTAGGGCTTTAAAAAAGTCAAGGTTCTCCCGTTTCGCCTTCATGATAAGCAAGGGAATATGTTTATTAAGACGCACTAATTCCTTGCTAAAGGATCCTAATAAGACCGAAGCAGAAGCGGTTCTACCTTTGGAATTCATTACAATCAAGTCAGCTCCCATATACTCGGCTTGAAACAAGCATCTTTCCGGACCATCACCCTGATTTTCGTAAAAATCACAGTTTAAATTTGCTTCAAGGTCATAAGTTTTCTTGAAGTGCTCCCATTCCTCCATACTATGCTTGCGGAGTGCCTCATTAATCTCTCTTTCCGTGCTAGCACTTTTAAGATAGTTTGGAGCTGAAGGGTAGAGGTGCATGCAGCGTAGGTCGGCGTGGATTAGATTCGCCAATTTACTAGCGAAGTTAAGTGACTGGAGGCCGGTTGCACTAAAGTCGAGGGGTACCAAAATTTCATTGATCTCCAATACAGACTTCTCGGGCACGAATAGTACAGAGCAGGGGCCTTGTTCGGCAAGACGACTGCCAATTAAATTATGATCTCTACTCGTAAGATGTCGACCTAAAATCATTAGATCAATGTCCTTTATATGCGACTGTCGTAGAATCTGATCAAAAGCTTCGCCTTCTAAACATACTACCTGAACTTCTGGAGCCTTTTTACCAAATGAATCCTTATAAAGCTCCATTAGGTATTTCTCGAGATGCTCTTCTTTAGGCGCGAGTAAATCAGGGTATTTATCTAGTAAAGCTTGGGGCAAAGCAAGATTTTTGCTTACATGTATCAAGAAGATTTGCTCGACCTGATAGTGCTCTAAAAAATAAGCACTGTAGCGGAGGATCATCTCATCGAGAGATCCTCCGTCTAGGGCAATAAGCACACGGTTAAAGTCAGCCTGAGCTTTCATCTTACAAAATTCCTCGAATTAAGAATAGTGCTGCAAAAGCAATGATAGCGTACAACTCAGGGAATACCGCCAAAATTAAGGTACGACCAAAGGCATCGTTTCCACTTCCAATAGCATCGATTCCGCTTGCGCAAACTTTACCTTGATAAATACCTGAAAACAAACCTGCTAATCCCAAGGCAATGCCACCTCCTAGAATGCCAGCGCCTTGTAACAAGGTTATTTCAGGGCTAATAAATTCTTGTAAAATAAAGAAGCCTGCAAATCCGTAAAGACCTTGGGTTCCAGGCAAGGCACTTAATACGATGAAGGAACCAAAGGCTTCAGGTTTCTTTTTTAGGGCTCCCACCGTGGCCATAGCCCCGGCTGCGGTTCCCATTATACTGCCGGTTCCGGCTAAAGCAATTAAAATTCCGAATCCTACAAAGGCTAGGATTAAAGCTAGGCTAACTGTTTCCATGGCTTGTGATATTTAGTCGATTTGATTTTTGAAATGGTTTAAATTCAATTCCGCCCCCTTCGAACTGGGCGTTGTTATAAAATTCTACGAAAGTGAGTCGTAGTGGATGGATAAACGACCCTAAGACCGCTAAGACTAGGTTTAAACTGTGTCCAAACACTAAAAAAAGACTAGCGCCAATGATAGAAAACCATGAGCTTCCCATCATATCAACTCCAATCTGGTTAACCACCAAGCCTAAGACCGCGGATGTTACCCCAAGCGCAAAAAGTCGTACATAGGATAAAACATCACCTAGAAGGCCGGTGAAAATGAAAAATAAGGGAAGAATGCTACCACCAATGCGGCTAAAGAGCTTTAGGTTTAGATCGTGGAAAAACATTACTAATAAAACCCCAAAGAGTAAAAGGCCTTTCATAATAGTAGCAGCCAGAGCATTTAAAGCTAAAGTTTCGCTCATAAAGAGGCTAACCGATGCTATTATGATAAAGAGTTTACCCCAATGGGATAAGGAAGCTTTAAAACTTTCATAGCGCCAACTTTTAGCAATGGCAATAAACAAGCCCACTAATATTTGAAAGACGCCAATAAGCAAGGCCACATTAAAAGCATTAAAGAAATAACTGCTATCATCAGGTACAATGACCAATTGAGAAAGAGCGGCAATCCAGGCTATATTATGGTCAGGAACCAGAGCAATACCAAAAAGACTACCACTTTTAATTAATCCCATAATGGTGGTGCTTAAGCCAAGTATTAGCACTAGGTAGGCTAGGCCTTTTTGTTTTTTTAAAAAGGTGAATAGTCCTGTTATTGCTACTAGGCTCATTAGCGCACCATAGCCCGCATCACCTAAGCAATAGGCAAATAGTATTGGGTAGAATACAGCAATTAAAGGAGTAAGGTCAAACTCATGGTAATGAGGGAGCTGAAAGATTTTGCTAATTGGCTCGAATAGCTTAGAAAAACGACCGTTTTCTAAAGCTACCGGAATACGCTCTCCTTTTTGAGGCTCCGAAAGTCGGTAGGCACAAGTTTCCTTTTCAAGAAATTGCTTTAGGATTGGCCATGAATCTTTTTCAAACCAAGCTACTAAGCCTTCAAGCTTTTCATTTATTGAACTTTCCCAAACTGATAGACCTTGTTCAAATTGCCAGTGATCAAAATGGGCATCGGCCCAAGCCTCTAAGTTGCTTTTAAGCTCTAGTAGTGACTTAACTTGTGCCTTCAATACCTTTTCTTCTTCGAGCAGTGCTGCGCTTTCAAGTCTAAGAGCGCTTTCATCTTGCTCGGGAACTTTTATTGGGTCAAGACTTAGAATAGGAGGGTTTTGGGTAGAATAAATAAGAATAGACCTTTCCAAACCTTTAAAGCTTTTTAAAGGAATGGCTTGCTCACCTAGGCCACTTAAGTCTTTGCCTTCAAATAAGTAATGCTGCAATCCAATGGCCTCTAATTCTTGCCATTGTTGTTTATTATAATCAGACCAATTTTGATAGAACTCTAATTGCTCCTGATTCTTTTTAAGTCGGTATGAAAAATGCGTATAGTTTTCTTTGACCCTTAGTGCTTCAGAGAAGAGATCCGACCAATTTTCATTCGAAGCCTCTAGATCTAAAACCCAGTCTTGCTCCAACCACTCTTTTAATTCGAGCCACTTTTTCCATTCATCACTTTGCGGCTGACTAATAAGACGGTCGCTGCCCGCTAGGTGAACCAAGCCTAATTCCTGCAACTCTTCGGTAAACCGAGCCTTTTCACTAGGTTTTAACAATAGCTCCAATTTCAACATGGACTTCTTCATGACCTCTTTATTTGGCGGTTCTTAGCTATCTTTTTTGCAGCCGTGGCAATGTTCTCTTTATCCTCTAAAAAGCGTTTTACTTTCAAAATGGCTCCTTCATATTCAGGAATCTGAACTTTTTCATAGAGATTAACCTTCTGCGTAGTCTTTTTACGCGCACTCTCTAGTTCTGTCAATTTCAACTTGGTATATCTCAGCTCCAGTTTTAGTTCGATAAACTTCTGCAAAGCCTCTATGCTTGCGGGTAACCAGGCTGGTTCAAAAAGAGGGTTTATTGAAAGTGACTTAAAGTGTACCGCCTCCAAATTCTTTACCCTTGTTCCGGCAATATTTTCTGAAACTAGCTCAACTGACTCTACCCGAACCAAGGAGGGCATATCATTCCATACGGTTTCAAAGCGATCGAGGCGCTTTAACTCCGCTTCAAATTGCTTCTCTAATCCTTCGATATGCGGTTTCAGGTTGCTAATAACCTGGCGCAGTGCTGTTTCTTTACGCAGCAATACCGGCAAAGCCTTTTGACGCACCTTAAGGTTTTTGCGATAGTCCTGAATCGCGCTTTTTGTATAGGTAAGTGAAAGTGCCATTAGGCGGTTAGTTAGGCCAATAGTTATCAATTAGCTGCTGCTTTAAACCCAATTCAAAGGGTTTAAAGTATTTCGACATCAGGTGCCAACCTCGGTCGAGCATTTCATCTATTCCAATATTAATTTCCACGTCTAGAAGGTCGCGCGCATAATCTTTCGCAAAATCCAAACAGCGCTGGTCGTATTCATTTAGATCAAAACCATTTTCCTTCTTAGACCTGGCCTCCGCAGCATCAGCATAGAGTCGCACCATGGTATTCATTACCTGAGGATGATCCTCTCTGGTTTTCACTCCTATTACATTCTGCTTTAAACGGGAGAGTGATCGGAAGGGATCGATAACCGTGAGGCCGGTATCTGGGTCTCTTTTTAGATAAAGTTGCCCCTCCGTAATATAACCGGTATTATCTGGTATCGCATGGGTAATATCGCCATCATTTAAGGTCGTTACCGCGATAATCGTAATTGAACCTCCTTCGGGGAACTGCACCGCTTTTTCGTAAATCCGCGCCAAATCTGAGTAAAGGGAGCCCGGCATAGAGTCTTTACTGGGAATCTGATCCATTTTATTGGATACGATGGCCAAGGCATCCGCATAAAGCGTCATATCCGTTAGCAGCACCAAGACCTTTTCATTCTTTTCGTAAGCAAAATACTCTGCGGTGGTACATACTTGATCGGGAATTAGGAGCCGTTCCAAGGGAGGGTCCTCAGAAGTATTAATATAGCTTATGATTTTATCGCTGGCACCACTTTCTGCAAAGCTGTTTTTGAACATTAAGAAATCATCATGCGAAATTCCCATTCCCCCTAAAATGATACGGTCGGTTTCCGCACGCATGGCCACTTCTGCTAATACCTGGTTGTAAGGCTGGTCGGGATCGGCGAAAAATGGAATTTTCTGACCAGTAACGAGGGTATTATTTAAATCGATACCCGCAATACCGGTAGCTAATAATTCGGAGGGTAACTGACGCCTAACCGGGTTTACAGTACTGCCTTTTAAGGCTTGCTTTTTACCTTTCACTTCATCTTTGTGGTCGATAGGCTGACCAAAAGCATTGAAGTATCGACCGGCAAGAAGAGGACTTAAATTAAGGGTAGGGGCAGCACCCGAAAATATAACTTCGGCATTAGTACCCAGTCCCTCGGTGCCAGAAAACACTTGGAGACTCACCTGATCACCATCCACTTTAATCACCTGTGCAGTTCTACCATCAACCCAGGCTAATTCATCGTACTGCACGTTTTTCGCCTTGAGGCTTACCGTAGCTTTAGTTAGGGCCGTTATACTAGTGTATATAGGTTGGAAGGCTTTAGCTTTCATGAGCAAGGGTTTTTTCAAATTGTTCGTCTAACTGTCGGTTAAAGCCCTGGAAGGCCTCTGACTGAAACTCGCTGTAGTTCATCTGCTTAAATAGGTTGATCAACTGCTTATAAAACCGGCTCACCTCGTTGAAGTCGGCAAACTCTATAGCACGGTCCGAAACCTCAAGCACTCTGTTTAAGACGAAAGATTGTCTTTCTAGACTAGAGTTCATATCAATATCGTCGAAGGAGTCTTGCTGAATAAAAGCAAAGTCGATCAGCTCACTTTTCCAAAAATCTTCATGGTAATCGATGGGTACGGAATCATCACCTAAAATGCTTATCTGATCTCGAGCTTCAATACCTTTAGAAAGGATTTCTTTGGCACGCTGGACCTTTTCTACCCATGTACTCTCAAGAGTTTCAGCCGAAAACTTTTGAAACTCTGGGTAATCCAAATACCGGCTATAAGATTGTAAAGGATCAATCGCTGGATAGCGCTTGGCATCAGCTCTTTTTTGTGACAATGCGTAAAAACAACGGGCCACCTTAGCGGTTGACTCGGTTACCGGTTCCTTGAAGTTTCCTCCAGCAGGTGAAACCGTGCCCAGAAAAGTGACTGAACCAAATTCACCATTATTTAATTCAACGATTCCCGCTCTACTGTAAAAGTTGGCGATCACCGCAGGCAGCTCCACCGGGAAGGCATCAGTGCCCGGAAGCTCCTCCATCCGGTTACTCATCTCTCTTAATGCCTGGGCCCAACGAGAGGTAGAATCGGCCAAAAGCAAAACTTTATGGCCCATGCTACGGTAATATTCGGCCATGGTCATACCAACATATACCGAAGCTTCTCTCGCTGCCACCGGCATATTAGATGTGTTACAAACAATGGTGGTTTTTTCCTTGAGCTTACGTCCGGTTCTAATATCTTCTAGGTTAGGGAAGGAGTGGAATATTTCCACCACCTCATTAGCCCTCTCTCCGCAAGCTACTAGAATTACTACATCAGCCTGATTATTCTTAGCGATAGCCTGTTGCAATACGGTCTTACCGGTCCCAAAAGCGCCAGGGATATAGGCTGTACCACCAATGGCCATAGGGTTTAGGGAATCGATTACACGTAAACCAGTTTGGAAAATTTCTCCTGGCCTCAATTTATCCTGATAAGCTTTGATAGGCCATTTCACTGGCCATTTTTGGTACATCAGAACAGAGTGAATGTTTCCCTCTTCATCCTTTAATTGTGCCATTTCATCGGCTACTGCATAATCTCCTTCCTCATTTATCCTAATTAATTCCAATTCCCCTTTCAATTTAAAGGGGACCATTATTTTATGACTTAGGTGTTGTTCCATGACTTCACCGAGAAAGTCACCTGCTCGATACTTTTTCCCAACTGTAGCTAGGGGTTTAAAATGATACTGCGCCTTTAGATCAAGCGCTGGGCTTTGCTCACCCGACTGAATAAAAGTTCCAGGCATAGCTTCCAAGTCATTTTGAAGACCGTCGTAATTGCGGCTTAAAATACCAGGACCCAGCCATACTTCTAAAAGCTCTCCGCTAAAACGAACTTCGTTACCAAACTGGAGGCCAGTGCCAGCCTCAAATAATTGAGCGTAGGCGATATTGCCATTAATTTTAATTACCTCGGCCATTAACTCCTTCTGATCTTGTTGAACGTAGCATATTTCGTTCTGAGCTACTGGTCCATCCACCTCAATTTGTAGAAGGTTACTGGTGATACCTTTGATCTTACCCTTAGTCATTGGATTCAATGTTTTGCAGTGCCTCCATTACTAGTCGATCTAGATGGGGGACCTCTTGATTTTGAAATAGTTGTTCACGTCGATAGAGCAAAAAGAGCTTTGCTACATAATTAAGTAAGGCAATACGATCGTAGTAATGTCCGGACGCAAGTTCATCCGCGAATTGCCACAAAACTTCATGTACCGCTTTACTAATATGAATAGGGTCTTTTCCCTTTAGAGCCTGGATGAGCTTTTCTAGATAAGGATAAGCCAAGCGATCTTCTTCACTAAAGCGAATCGGGCGTCTTTTTAAAGCAGAGGCAATGGGCTCAGAGCTCAATATTAACTCTTGATTAATAAAGCCGTACTCCGCTTGATGAAAGCTGGCCATAAGTCCGCGTACCAGATGCTCAAATTGGAAATAGTCTTTTATAAATGAGGGTTCTAAGTCTTCCGCGGCAGCGAAAAACTGAGACTGAATTTTATTCTCAATTTCATTGGGAGACCAAAAAGCTAATTGCTCTTTATGCTCTGGATACCATCCCCTTAGGAAAGGAGGAAGGATTTCCAAGTCGGCATCAATAGCTTTAAATTCCGCTTCTTGATGTAAATAAGGCTTGCGTAAAGGCCGGCTAGGGATATGGCCGTATAAATGTTGCCAATACTCAATTAAATTGAAGCACTCGTTACGATAGTAAAACCAGTTAATTTGCTCTAAGTCACCAGGATCGCATTGACGCTTTAAAAGCGCCATGGCCTCATCGAGAATGTCTTCAGCTGGTCTTTCCTCTAAACTTAAATTGGGTAATGAGCTTAGGATGTAATAGTAATTAGTCATTTTCAAAGAGCATTTTCGATAAATCCTCATTGAGGAATTCTTGGAATAGCGCTTTGAATTCATCCGGACCAAAATTCAATTGAAAGCCATCCTCAGTGCTGATAAGTTTCAGGTTTAAGTCATCCGACTTAACTAGCTCTAAATCTGTAAGTTTATCTTTAACAAAACCCTTCCAATCTGCTTCTAATTTAGCAGGGATTTGTAGTTGATATGATCCGGCTTGAATTTGCTCAGTAAAGCTTAGTATTAATGACTTTACTAGTTCTTGATCATCCAAATTTCGCTCGATATTTGGGTCAATCCAGTCCTTTTTAACCAGATGCAGAATTTGATCTTCTAATTTCTGCTTAAGCTGGAGAGCAGCCTGATTTAGTTCACTCTCTTGAACCTCTTTAATTTGCTTTAACTTCCTTTCGGTTTCTTTAAAGTAGGAGTCAGCCTTTAACTTGGCTTCATTAATGATTTTATCGCGTTCTTGCTCTGCTTGCTTTTTTAGCTCGGCGATTTCTTCATTAGCCTTAACTATAAGGTCCTCATAAAGCGAATCACTAAGCTTGTCTAAATTCTGAAATGCGGTACTCATTACTTAAGTATTAATAGTGGGATGGGGCTGTCTAAAACCAATTTTCTACTGAGGCTTTCCCGAAATAAGGTTTCTAAGAAATTATAATCACGAGGCATTACGGCAATAATATCTGCCTTATGCTCCTTAGCATAGCTTACTAAACCGCTGCCCACATTTGTGTCCTGATGATGGGTGAATTTATAGGGAATGTTTCTGAAGCGGTGTTTGAGCATTTTCCGATTAATTTTCTCCTTGCGACTGAAATCTTCCTCCTTGCGGTTAACGGTTATTGCCTCAATGCTGCTTTTCTCCATTTCGGCCAAGAGCAATAGAGGAGCTAATCGACAATCACAATCAAGCGTATCGTAATCGGCAGCTAAGAGAATCTTCTGAAGGCCTTTAAAGTCTGCGGTGGCAGGGATAACCACCACTGGAACTATGGCATCACGTACCACTGCTTCGGTTTTACTTCCCCAAAGCCGGTTTAAACCTTTGGCGCCATTAGTAGGCATTATAATAAGATCGGTTTCAACCTTGTCTGATTCGCGAAGGATTAAATCTTTTGACAAAGCAAATTCCCAATGGAACTCGGAGCTGATTTTCTCTAATCCTGGTAATTCTTTCTTAAATCGCTCCAGATTTTCCCGCACCTCTGCTTTATCGGCATTAATGCTTTTGCGCTTATGGCTTGCAGCGTGTACGATTTTTAAATGATGTTCCGATTTTTTAAGAAAGGGAAGGAGAGAAGCTAAAGTGCTGATGGAAAATTTACTGAAGTCAGTTGGATATAAAATGAAAAGCTTTTTCATGGTGAATTCAATTTCCTATACGATATTAGGGTAGAATTGCAGGTTGACCTATGATAAATGTCAGCCTTAAAACTGAGCTTTAACATCTATTATGCACATCAAACAATGGAGCTATTGGGAGAATAAAGAGATAAGGTCTTCTATAGACTTACTTATTGTTGGCGCAGGCTTTACGGGCCTCTCCGCGGCCATTAGCGCTAAAAGAAAGCATCCAAATTGGCGAATCGTAGTTCTAGAGCGGGATATTAGTGGGGAAGGGGCGAGCACCAAGAATGCGGGTTTCGCCTGCTATGGCACGGTAGGTGAGTTTTTAGATGATGAAAAGTCCATGGGGCGTGATGCCGCTTTGACTTTAATTGAAAAGAGAAAAAAGGGGCTTGAGTATTTACAGCGGATTGTTGCGCCAAAGGCAATGGACTTTCAAAAAAAAGGAGGAGTAGAACTATTTTTAAAAGGCGAGGAACAGGCTTGGGAAGCGGCGCAAGAAGAAATTAGCGCTTTAAATCAGGACTCAGGAAGCGTAAATTACAAGCGCTCCAATCATCATAATAAGTTTAAGTCGACCTTAGGGTCGATCTACACTAAGGATGAAGGCCAATTAAACCCATTTAAACTTTGGTTAGCCTTGAAAAAGGAGGCCGTGCTACTTGACATAATAATTTTACATGGTGTTAAAGTAAAATCATATCATAACGGTAATGCTAATCAAAAGGTAATAATAGACAGTTCGCATGGAGAATGGCATACGCAAGAATTATTCATTGCCACCAATGCATTTCAACTAAAGCAAGATAGCCTAGATATAATTCCGGCCCGAAATCAAGTCTATGTTTTAGAGAACCCAGACTTTCAGTTAGATTCATTATCCTATCACCAAAACGCAGGTTATTTATATTTCCGTGGCTTAGGTTCTAAGATATTAATTGGTGGTGCGCGTCATATTTCGCACAGAGAAGAAATTTCTAGGGAAATGGCCAGGAATGAAAAAATAGAGGCGTATTTGATGCAGTATTTGAAAGACCATTTCTGTAATACAGGAGATTGGCAGATTCATAATCAATGGAGCGGAATTATTGCTACCGGTAAATCTAAAGAGCCAATTGTAAAAGCTTTAGAAGATAAGGTTAAGGTTTGTGTGCGATTTGGCGGTATGGGTGTGGCTTTAAGTGCTTTTACAGCACATGAAGCCGTGCACAGATTCTACCCATAAAGGTTATTCTAATTTTACCTTATAATTAATATTATGTCAAATAAGTATTTCAAAAAGAAAGGAGACTAAAACATCTCCCTTCTCTTAGGTTTTTATTCTTCCATTAAAGCCTTGGCTTTATCGTACATCTTTAAAGCACGATATACCTGCATCAAAGCATTCTTTACTTGCTCGTCATCAGGATTTGCTTTTCTAGCTTTAGTTAAATATGGTAAGGCCACTTGGAAAACAGATTTCTGTTCCTTTTCTAATTTCTTGTACTTCGTGGTCGCATTAAGCGGAAGATCGTTCATTTTAGTTCCAATGGCATTTGCACTATCAATGTAAATGATACTGGTCATGTACAAAGCATCCGCATACATACTATCAACTTCTAAGGCCTTTTCATAGGCTTTTAAAGCAGCTGGAATATCCTTGAATTCAGTTTGTAGGATCACCCCTTTATTGTAGAGCATTACCACGTTCTTTGGATCCTGAGCTATAGCTGCATCCAAGTTTGCTAAAGCTTTATCGTATTGCTTGTTATCAAAGAACAATTGCAATTCTGCTCTTAATAAATCTACGTTTTCAGGGAAACGGGTTCTCCCCTCCTTCAAGCTACTTTCGTAAAGGGCGGTATCCCCATTTTGTAGTGCTAAAAACACTAAGGAGCGGTACAAGTCAGAGCGCACATCTCCCTCAATCATTGGGCTGGTGAATTTACCACTAGCAACCATACGGTCCATTTGCTCTTTGTTAGCAAATACATTAGTGTCGCCAGTTTCAGCATTTATCGCTTTAAATGCCACCCCTTTGTAATCCATTTTAATAAGGTCTTGGTAAATTGGAATGGCCTTATCGTACATCTTTCCTTGCTGTGCCATAATGGCGGCATTGAAAAGCATATTGGTGTCTACCATTTCGGCAAAGTCCTTTTTAAGCTCATAAGTCTTTAGGAAATCTGCATAGGCATTAGGGAAGTCTCCTTTGTTATTGGCCATAATACCACGACTGGCAATATCATTGGCTACAAACTGAACTTGCTGCCTGGCATCATCGGAATAACGATCGCGATCAACTTGCTTTTCAAAAGCCAATAGTTCTGAATATCCTTCCAAGGCTTTATCCAAAGCATTGGTATCCATGGCTTTAATTGCAGGATCGGTACTCTGATGTACGCGGTAATTGATTTTACCCTTATAAAAATAGAATTTGGCTAAATCCTTTTCTCTAACCTCAGAAAGAGATTTGTTTTTGATGATGCCAGCTGCTTCATCAATATACTCTTTAGCACTTTTCACATCATTATTGCGGTCAATGGCAATAACTGCAGAAGAAATTACAGGTTTTTCTTGGGCTGAGGCACTAAAACCAATTACTAGCGCCCCTAGGAAAAGTAGTTTTTTCATTGTGATTTTAACTTTGGTTGCAAAACTAGTGTTTCTGATATTTTTTAAAGAATGTATGCCAATTTAATGCCAAGTCTATATTTGCATAAATAAATTTAAAACAAACCTCTCAAGAATGAAGTGGGATATCCAAACTGTTGGCTTTCATGCTCAAGATGAGCTCATCGCCTACACACAAGAAAAAACCGAAGGATTACAAAAGTTTTACGATCAGATTGTTGGAGCTGAAGTTTACTTGAAACTTGTTCAGGATCAGCATAAGCAAACTAAAAAAGCGGAGATTAAATTAAATATCCCTGGAAATGATCTTTTTGCTGAAAGTAGCTCAGATGGATTCGAGAAATCCGTGAATGAATCAGTGGAGAAATTAAAAGGTCAGATTAGAAAGCTTAAGACCAAGCTTAATAAGCACTAAGAAAAGCACAGCCATGCATATACTGGCCGCAGCCAAAGCTGGCTTTGATTATAACCGAACCCAAATTCTACTTAAAGGCCTAGAGGCCTTGGGGCATAAGGTTGAAAAGTATTTAATTCCCGATCGCAATGCTAAATTCGGTCGGGAATTAGCTTTTAAAAGCAAGGCTGCCGATTTGGTCTACGTCCCTCCTTTTCGTCACCGTGACCTATCTTTTGTACGCAATTACAGTTCTGCTCCGCTTGTCTTTGATCCCTTAATTTCTCGCTACCTCACTAAGGTGGTCGATTATGGTCATTATTGGAAGGCTCCGCAAAAATGGTGGGTAGACTTTAAAGACTTTCGAAATTGCGATTTACTTCTTGCCGACACTCAGGCTCATCTCAATTATTTCAAAAAAACTTTATTACTACCCTCCTCCCTTGCTACTGCAGTAGTGCCAGTGGGGGTTGATACAAGGACCTTCATTGGCCAGAAGAAAGAATCTAAGTTACCTTTTACAGTTGGGTTCTACGGAACCTTTGTACCCTTACAAGGGGTGTCTACCTTAATTGAGACCGCCGCCCTTTTAAAAAATGAAAATCACATTCGCTTCGAGTTTCTTGGTACAGGACATCAGTATCAGGAAATGCGGAATTTGGCCCAAAAACGCGGTTTAGACCTTGCCCTATTTAAAGGCTGGATTGCTTATGAAGAGCTAGCTAAGCACCTATCGAACTTCGACTTGGCTCTAGGTATTTTTGGCTCTTCTTTGAAAGCCGATTTAGTAGTCCCCAATAAGCTTTATCATTATGCTGCTTTGGGAATACCCTGTATTACTAAAGAGACCATAGGAGTTAATGAAGTCTTTACACAGAACGAAAACATCCTTACCCTAGAAGCTGAGCCTGCTCTCTTGGCTGAGAAAATACTAGAGCTCGCTGCGGACCAGAAAAAACTGGCTGATATTGGCTTAGCCGCTAAAAGTTTAATCGTTCGGGATTATTCACATCTGGCCATAGCTGAAAAATTTGTCACAGCAGTTGAGGAATCAGGCCTGATCTAAGATAGTTTTGATATTTGGTTTAAAGTATTGGTCACTTTTTAAAACCTTTCCGTCTTCACGGTAAATAGGCTCCCCATTTTTATCCAACTTCGACATATTACTCCTTTGAATTTCGTCGAAAACCTCCTCGATTTTTTCCTGTAAGCCATGACTAAGAATGGTACCACAAAGGATGTAAAGCATATCTCCCAGGGCATCGGCAATTTCTACTAAATCGCCATTTTGTGCTGCTTCCAAGTATTCTTCATTTTCCTCTCGCATTAATTTATAGCGAAGTAGACTGGTTCTTTCGTCTATGTTAGCGCTTGGTTTATAGCGGTTTTCAATTTTAAAGGCATTGTGAAAGGTTTCAACTGCGGCTATTTGCTTTTTCATGAATACTTTTGTCTTAGATAAATTGTTATGGAAAATATTACTACCGGGCATTGGATTTTTGCAGGGATCTTTATGATCGCTTTTGTAGCTTACCTAATCTGGAGCTATCGAAAAGATCTTAATCTGCATAAAACGCATTATGGAGGTAGTATATATGTATTGGTTGGCATCATCGTTATCCTCTTCCTGTTCTACATTTTCAAGCGTTTACTATAGGCTTTCCTTAATGTAAATGGTCTTTAGGTTAGTGAAAGACCTTATTCCCTCTGGACCTAATTCACGGCCGTAGCCCGAAGACTTTACTCCTCCAAAGGGCAAGCGTGGGTCACTTTTAACTAGTTCATTTATAAATACTGCCCCTTCCTCGAAATAAGGGGCCCATTTTAATAATTCGCTACTGTTTTTTCCAATTAGACTAACACCTAGACCGAAAGGACTTTCATTACTAATAGCGATTGCTTCTTCAATATTGTTGAAGGATATAAGACTCGCGACTGGCCCAAAAACTTCTTCTTGCAGTATGGGATTAGCCTTATTGCTTATCCTGATAATAGTTGGTTCAATAAAATTATCCCGTCGTTTACCACCTAAAAGCAAATCCGCCCCCTGATTCAAGGCCTTATTAATCTGCTCTTGCACTTTTTCAGCTAAATCTCTGCGGGCTAAAGGTCCAATTTCGGTCTGACTGAGCCTAGGGTCACCCAATTGGTAGGACTTAAAAACCTTAATTAACTCTTTACTAAAGTCCTCTATTAATGATTCGTGAACAATAAAGCGTTTAGCAGCAATGCAACTCTGTCCCGCATTCATTAAACGCGCTCTCCCTGCAAGTTCAGCCGCAGCTTTAATCTCTGCATCTTTAAAAATGATAAAAGCATTGGAACCACCTAGCTCCAATAATTGAGGTTTCAAATGTTTAGCCGCAATTTGAGCTACAGTTGACCCGGCTTGAGTGCTACCGGTTAAAGACAAGGCCTTCACCTCTTCCCTAGCCAATAATTCTGCTGCTTGCTCATTACTTAGCCGCAGGTTTTTAAATGCCCCTTGCGGAAAACAGTTTTGAAATAAATTTTCCAATAATTCCGCACTATGCGGACAATTAGGGGCATGTTTAAGTAATACCCTATTACCAGCTAATAGCGCAGGTACTGCAAATCGAAAAACCTGCCAGAAAGGAAAGTTCCAAGGCATAATCCCAAGCACTATCCCTAAAGGCTCAAAGGTCTTAATGGCCTTATCTTCACCCAAGTCAATTTCTTCTGCGGCTAAATAAGCAGTCGCATTTTCTCGATAATAATCACATAACCAAGCGCATTTTTCTATTTCGGCCTTAGCCTCAGAGAGAACCTTACCCATTTCACGACTAATAGCGTCGGCCAAAAACTCCTGGTCATCCCTAAGGAGTTTGGAAAGCCTGGAAACTCCTTGTAGCCTAGCCTCTAGATTAAAGTTTAAGGCAAAGGGACTTAATTCCTGTGCAGCCGATAGAGCATCGCTAATATCATTAGAGCCATGTAAAGGGTATGTTTTGTATTCCTCGCCTGTGAATGGATTAACGCTTTTGTAGGATGCCATTGCTAAATTTAAAATTCTTAATGTTTGAGCTTAGGACAAATTCGGCTTTTTGATCAAGGTCAAGTCCATGGGTAGCCTCTAGGCTAAATTGATTATACTCTTCGATACCTTTTAAATGCTTGAGATCACCGATATCATCTACTTTATAATACTCCTCCCAAGTCATACTATCTGGATTCACTTTCTCTACTCGCATTAAAGCCAAGTCGATTTTCAGACCTTTAAAATCCAGGTCACGGAATATCATATCTCTTAAATTGGACTGGTTTTCTGGAATCGACCAATAATCTTTAAGCTCAAATTCTTTCCACCCTCTAGAGACAATGAGCTCCAAAGCTGCCTTGAAGCCCTCATAACAAAGCTCCCTAGCTTTTTTTCGCTTTGGATCATCAGGGTATGCACCAGATTCAAAAAGCAAGCATGGTACCCCCTGTTTCACTAAGTTATCGCCCAAAGCGCGCGGGTAAAATTCATCGGTATACCGACCAAAATGTGCTGGCGCTAAATCTTCAAGCTGCTTATGAATTGCAGCTATGAGCTGCATCGTTTTCTTACGATCCGGGTTTATGCTGCGCTCCAAATTAAAAGAAGGCGCTAAGAAACTTAAAGTTGCCGTCCTACCAGAGTCACCTGCGGCGAAAATATTTCTTTGATCATGTAGGTTAAAAGCCCAATGAGGATCAAAGTCTTCCAATGCCTTAAAAAAGGCCTTTGTTTCTGGCGCTTCCCGGCTTATCACATCCCTATTAAGGTCAATTCCCACAGCATTGCGACGCTTATAGTACTCCGATCCATCGGGGTTAAGCATAATTATTAGGCGCAATCGCAGTTTACTTTCCAAGGCTGCTAAAGCCCCATTCAAAATGCATTCGCAAAGATCTATTAAGGCATAACTGGCAGTTGATTCATTACCGTGCATCTGTGACCAGGCCATAATACGCTCCAAACCATAGCCCCAGTCGAGGGCGTAAATCTCCCGACCTTCTACAGAATGTCCGATTAGTTTTAAGTCAAATTCCTTCCTTTTAGACATAAAGTCCCAGAAGGGTTTAAGCGAAGCTGGTCTCAGCCATTTATGTGATAGTTCACGACCGGGAACTCTAATTATATTGGACTTTTTAGACTCAGCACTCATAGTCTATTTCTATCAATTTTGGGAATTCCGTGAATACCTTACAAATATGCCTAATATGATCATGTAACACTTCAATTAAACCAAGAAATAGATTTATTTTCGGGCCATAAACACTTTTTCCTATGTCTAAATACATCTACAGCTTAGCTTTAATCTTAGCGTCTTTATACTCTGTAGCACAGAGTTCTATAATTAAATCAGGCCCTATGCTAGGCTATGCCGAAATGAGAGAAGCATTAGTCTGGATTCAATTAAAAGAAGCCGGAACGGTTAAGCTCCGATATTGGGTGAGTAGCGAATCGGAACCTGACTTTAAATGGACAGAAGAAGTTGGTACCTCTCCTTCTACTGCAAATACTGCCAAATTGTATTTAAGGTATCTAGAACCTGGTACAACTTACGCCTACGAAGTATGGGTAAACGACCAAAAGCAAAGCATAGAATACCCCCTACTTGTTAGCACCGAGCCACTCTGGGACTACCGCCGCGAACCACCAAGCTTCAAAATAGCCATGGGCTCTTGTACTTATATAAACGAGGCAGCTTATGACAGACCCGGAGAGCCTTATGGTGCTGATTATCATATTTTTGAGAGCATTCACGCTAAAAATCCAGAAGCCATGCTGTGGTTAGGGGATAATGTTTACTTAAGACCTGCAGACGAATGGACGCGCAGCGGTTACCTTGCACGTTACAGCCACACCCGCGCCCTACCTGAAATGCAAGAGCTTTTAGCTAGCTGCCCGAATTACGCGATTTGGGATGATCATGACTTTGGCCCTAATGATGCTTCAGGTAGCTGGATTCATAAAGACCTTGCCCTGGAGGTATTTAAGCTATTCTGGGCTAATCCAAGCTACGGTTTCCGCGATAGACCCTCCACCTTTAGCGCTTTCAACTTTCGTGATTGTGATTTTATCATGCTTGATAATCGGTTTTTCCGCAGCGAGGCCAGCGAAATCTACCCCGATCAAATGTTTGGTAAAGAACAGATTGACGACATGATTAACCTCCTCAAGGCTAGCAGAGCTCCTTTTAAATTTGTCCTTGCCGGTAGCCAGATACTTAATAGTGCCAAAGTATATGAGAACTTTAGTAATTACGAAGAAGAGCGCGATTATATGCTAGACCGTATTAGTGATGAGAAAATCCAAAACGTTATTTTCCTTACTGGAGACCGACACCATAGCGAAGTAATGAAAATGGACTTGGAAAGCGGCTACCCAGTTTATGAGTTTACAGTTTCACCCCTAACCAGTGGTCCAAACCTTAATGTTAAAGAAACTAACCTTTATCGAGAAAAGGGGTCTTTGATAAAACAGCGAAATTTCGCGGTAATGGAAATAAGCGGTCCTCGAAAAAAACGTCAACTGGAGCTTACCTTTTACGACTCAAACGGCGATAAAATATACTTTTACGAGATTAGCGAATAGGTTTACAAAAGTATTTTTAAATACATTAAAGTGCTATATATCAGTGATATATAGCACTTTTTTTAAGCCTTGACTTTAAGCTTCTAAAATCTATATATTTACATATGTAAATATTTATTACATTTGAAAAAAATAGAGAATGGATCCGGTAGCTGGTAGAATCAAAGAGCTAATAGAGGCTCTTAGTATTAGCAACAAAGACTTTGCTGAAGAAATAGATGTGGCTCCTGCAATTATTAGTCATGTACTTAGTGGCAGAAATAAGGCCTCACTCCATCTCATACAGCAAATTACAAATGTATATACAAATGTAAATTTAACCTATCTCCTACATGGTAGTGGTAAGTTGTTTAGCGATAGCAGTAGTGATCAGGAAAGTACGGTTAGTATGGAAATGAATAGCTTACCATCTGGCGCAAGGTATGTCCCCCCTCCTTCTGGCGCTCCATTAAAAGCAAAGAGTGTAGAAGTAAAAGATGAAATGGTAGCTGAATCTATTTCCAAGGCTAATACTGAAGAGGAAAGTAAAAGTTCTCGATTAACAAATGTATATACAAATGTTAATCAGGACAAAAAGAAGAAGATAGCCCGCATTGTTATTTTCTTTGATGATAAAAGCTTTGAAGAATATCTTCCCTAGCTTTTATTTCTCTCTTTCCTTCTTAAATTTGCCCTACATTCGACATTATGAAAAAGCACTTAGTATATATCCTTGGATTGATTGCCTTGGCTTTGGTAAGCCGACTCATCCCCCACTGGCCCAACTTTACCGCAATGATTGCAGTAGCCTTTACGGGAGGACTGTTATTTAAAAATCGTCTCGAAGCAATCCTGATTCCATTAGGGGTTCTTTTTGTTAGCGACCTACTTATAAATAACACGCTCTATGCTGCTGAAGGCTTCACTTTCTTTACCTCTGGCTTTGGATATATCTATGGGGCCTATGTGCTAATCGCTTTGTTAGGAGCATTAAGTGCCCGAACCTCAAAGTTGTCTCAAATTTTTGGCGCTGTATCTGGAGCTCTTAGCTTTTACTTGATAACGAATTTTGGGGCCTGGCTGGCCAATCCTATGTACAGCCAAGATTTTAGCGGACTTATAAGCTCTTACACCGCCGGTTTACCCTTTTTATTGAACAGTGTGGCCTCTACCCTCTTCTATGGAGCTATCATTTACGCGCTTAAATTAAGCTTTGAGCAAAATAGTGAGGTAGCTAAGGCTTAGACAAAATTTGAATTAGTTTTCATTAAAGAAGCCCTGGTTGATACCAGGGTTTTTTATTGCATTTGATTTACTGCCCGCAACTCGTTTTGTAAAAGAGCCCAAAGGAGGAAAATAGAATCTCCTTCTAGTCGATTCGGGTATTCATCACTTATCGAAAGCGCTTCAAAGGCAATAAGCGCCTTTAAGCTATCCTTTAATAAAACGCCGTAGGATTTTAGGTCGGCTTCGATATGCTGCGCATAAGCCCAAGAAATCGCGGCCATTTCGTCGCCGCAAACAAAAGGCAGACCTAATTCTGCACAGCGGATTTGCGCACCTAATAAAGCTGCCGTTTCAAAGCCTCCGTAAAAGCATAGATTAGTAAAGTGGTCTTTGCTAAGAGGGTGACTTTTAAAAGCCTTGTCAATCAATTCAAGATCCTCCTGGTCTATTGGACGGTTTAATCTAGATCCTAGATTTTCTATCGGCTCACTGGCATAAAGCGCTTTAAGCAAAGCTAAAACACTGGCCCAAGATGCCTCGGCAGCACTGGAAAGGAATACCATATCACAGTTATGGTAGTGCGCCCGATCAATGAACTTCCTGCCAATATCGAAGGCATTCTGCATCTGCTCATGGGTCATTGCCGGATAAAGGCTAAAGCTTTCCGTACCTTCCTTCAGCTTTGAACTCACCAGTTTATTCGAATGATTAAGCCAAAAATTGAAATTTGATTCAAAGGAGTATTCCAAGCCAACATCAATATAATAGTGCTTTAAACCTTGCTGAGGATTTTGATCGATTAAGGTCTTGCGCTTTAAACTGGCTAAAGCCTGATGAGCGACATCCCTTACACTGTCGGCTCGCTTTAGCTTTGGTCTAATACCATGATCAGAGAGAAATACAAAGCTCTCCGCTTTTATCAGACCGGGTTTCACGCTTGACTGTAAAGCAGAAATCTGCTGGAAAAATGAAAGATGCCTGCCGGAAAAATTTAACTGAGCTGCACGAGCTAGCTTATCCTTAAAACTTGCAGGAGCTTCGGGGGCTTTATTTATTTGAAACTGTCTACTATTTAAAAGCGACATCCCTTGGCTTAACCCCTACTCTAATGCTAGTTTTTAGACTACCCACCGGATCAAAGACTTGCAAGTCTCCATCCATATTAATGTCATTTGGGGTACGTAAACCGTATAATTCCTGATCTACCCCATCAAAGGCGATATTATAGAAATTGCCGCTCACCAGTGGGTTCTCGCTCACGCGATTGCTATTAGCCGACATGGAATAGATATTTCCGGTTGGGCTATTGCCAACATAATATAAGCTATTGCCATTGGGATCAAAGGCCAAGCTATGTGGCTTTAACTGATTGTCGGTAAAGTAAAGTACTGTATCCGGACTAATAACAAAATTGCTATCAATAGCCATTTGCATGGTATCCAAATTGTACTTCCATAAAGAACCTATGCCACTCATAGCCGGATTTGCAGCATTGTAATCTCCTGCACAAAGGATGTACATATTATTGTTATTGTCGATCACAAAGCTATTGGGAAAGCGTCCTACATTAAGTTTTGTGATTAAGGTATCCACTCCGGTACGAATAATCGCTACCGTACTATCCATAACAATGGGATCCCCCGTAATCGCAACAAAAGCTAGGTCCTCATGAACAGTAATTGCGGTAGGATTAGTACCGTAAAAAACAAACTCCTCCACTAAATTTTGATTAAGTGGATTTACAATATAGACACCTTCAATTTCTGCAGAGCTAACGTAATAGCGGTTTGCCGCTGTTTTCGCGATATTATTGATGCGTAGAAGACCAGTAGTTGAGCCAATTAATTTGTAATCATCTAAATCGGCAAAAAGCACTTTATCTGAGCCTGGTAATACAAAACTTAAAATCCTATTCTCGGCATCAATCATCATATCGCTCATTTGCGCCCCCATAGGATTGATGTTGGCCTTTCTATACAAGTTGTTTTCAACCTGCTGATTGGTAATATTGTATGAAGCTAAACTGCTAATTCCATTGGGAGAAGTTCCCTCTATGCCAATTAAGGCGGTACGTTGACCCGGGAGATTGGTGGTATTGTCCCCATCCGAATCTGAACCATCCTTGGTACATGCAGATAAACCTAAAACCAAGGTTCCAAAAACAAATAATAGCTTCTTCATTTTAATAGCGTAATATCTGGTTAAAAATACAGGAAAGCCTGCATATTCCAAGCGAATCCCAAAATTAAACCTCCAATAAAGCCCTTGCGTTGGCCAAAGCAGCCTCACTGGGAGCGTCACCACTTAGTAGACGTGCTATCTCTTGCTCGCGTTGGAAGGGATCTAAAATTCTTAAATGCGTGGCGGTACTATCAGAGGAACTAACTTTCTCTACCTTAAGATGCTGATTGGCTTTAGAGGCAATTTGAGCTAAGTGGCTGATGCTAATGACTTGCAGGTTTTGCCCCATCTCCTTTAAGATCTGGGCAATCTTTATAGCCGTTTCACCGCTTACACCAGTATCAATCTCATCAAAAATGATGGTTGCCAAACTTTTTGATCGTGAAAGCAGCGCCTTTAAGGCTAGCATTACACGCGATAACTCTCCACCTGAGGCAACTTTTGATAGTACTTGTACCGCCTGACCAGGATTGGCAGAGAATAATAAGCTTAGTCGGTCTTTACCATTTATTCGGAACTGCTCCTCAGCTTCTAGTTTTATCTCGAATTGAGCGGCCTCCAAATTTAAATCCGCTAGTAAAGCCTGCATACTTTTAACTAAGTCAGGAATACAAGCAAGACGCTGGTCTCTAAGCTTTTTGGCCGCTTTTTCCAGTTGCTCAAATTGCTGTTCAATAGACCTTTCCAGTTCTTCAATTTCAGCTTTTCGACTTTCGGCATCAACAATTTTTTGCTCTATTTCCTCCTTTTTGGCTATTAGCCCTTCGAGGGAGTCCACTTGATGCTTTTTCTGTAGACTAATTATCTCACTCAGTCTTTGGTCACATTGCTCTCGTTCACGCGGATCAAAATTACTGTCGCTGCCAAAAGCTTCAATCTCCTGCCTTAGATCCTCAAACTCAATTTGCAGACTATTCACCCGCTCGAAAAGCTCGTTTAAGCGCTTGTCGAAGGTGCTTAAGCCAGAAAAATTATGGGTTAACTGCCTTAGCAACTCGCTAATCCCCAGAGGCTCACCATCTGCTAAGCGCAGAGAGTCTTGCAGCTTCTCTTCAATAGTGCCAGCATGTTCAAGGAGCTCTAATTTTTGCTCTAGTTCCTCCTGTTCTCCCGGAACCAATTTGGCAGCCTCCAATTCGTCAAACAAGAATTGCAAATAGTCACGGTCGCCGCCTTCATCTCTTTGTTTTTCTAAAAGAGTATTTAGTTGGTCTTTTAAACTGCGCCAATTTTGATACAGTTCCTTATAATTATTTAATTCTGCCCTATGCCCGCCATAGGCATCTAAAAGCTCTAATTGATAATCTTTGTCGCGTAGCAATAAGGTGTCATGCTGACTATGAATATCAATTAGATGGGCGCTTAAAGCGGAAAGTTGATCTAAGCGTACCGGACTATCATTTACAAAGGCCCTCGATTTTCCGCTAGGCAGAATTTCTCGTCGAATTATAGTTAAGGCTTCGTAGTCCAAATCCAATGACTCAAAAAGCGCTGGGTATTGCGTTGCTTTGAGGTCAAAATCTCCTTCGATAATACATTTCTGATCCTTGTTGCGCAATGCTTTCAGGTCGGCTCGCGCTCCCAATAGATGGGACAGCGCTCCTAATAAGATTGATTTACCCGCACCAGTTTCTCCGGTAATCACGGTAAAACCAGGCTCTAACTCTAATTCCAGAGCCTCGATAAGTGCGAAATTCTTAACTTTTAAAGCCTTTAGCATGGAGCAAATTTAGCTATTTCCCATACTCTGATATGAGCTTGCATTATTAGGATCTAATTCTACTAAAAGCTCTTTAAGGTCTCCCAAGGGAATTGGGGCTCCGTCCCCAAATATTTTAACAATCTCGGCTTGTTTCGAATCAAACCAAATTTGCATAAGAAAGCTATTCCGACGTTGATCGTTTACCTTTTTTAGTCCCATTAAGGCTTCCTTAATATTAAGCTTAGCGGGTCTAATTTTACTCGGGTCGCTCATCAGGTCCAAACCTTGACGATGATAAGTGTATAATCCGGTTCTGAAATTATCAAAGGCCGGACTCAATAAATTATCTATTAGCCAAAAGCGGTTTTTATTGCTTCCGCCAAAGCTGTTCCAGCCAGGGTAATTACTTGTAGAAGCTTGACCTACAACATTTTGAGCCTCGCTGTAATATTCAGTGCCACTCATCGGTGCATAGGTGTCGTGGTCCATGCCAATAATCACGTAAGCGTAATAGGCCAAAACACTAGTGAGGTTGTTGATAAAGGTATTGGGAGCAAAGTCTAAGCGATCAAACTCCAAATATTCAAAGCTGATGTCATTATCGCGATGCACCAATACCGGCGATTGGTAATCCGATTTATAAATTGGGCGACTGTAAAAGACTTGAAGGTGTCCGCTGAAATTATTATTGCTACGATCGGTAATCGTTAAAACGAACTGACATTCAATGCGCTCTTCAATCTTATAGCTCTCTTTAGTCCATTTACGATTATTCAAAAACTCACGAATAGCGGTTTCCATCGTAGTGTAGAGCTGCTTATTGGTGGCTTGAATGTTTGGGGTCAAGACCTGTACACGAGCATTTAGCTCTTGTGCATCAACAAGCTGGCTAAACAGAATAATAGTCAATAAGGACATCCAATATCTCATGGGCTAATTCCTTCTTCGATTTTAAAGTTAAGGGAAGACGATCTCCCGAGCGACTTAAAAGTAAAACTTCATTGGTATCGTGACCAAATCCTCTTGCTTCTTTATCGGCTTGATTTAGAACGATCCAATCGCAGTTTTTCTTATCCAGTTTTTTTTGGGCATTCGCTTCCGCATTTTCGGTCTCAAGGGCGAAGCCTACTAATACTTGGTCGGCTCCCTTTTTGGCACCCAGTGTTTTCAAAATATCAGGGTTCTCAACTAAGTCTAATTGCAAATTCCCTCCACTCTTTTTCATCTTTTGCACTGCCACTTCCGCGGGCCGGTAATCGGATACCGCCGCACTTAAGATGGTCCAGTCTGCACTGGGAAAAGCTTTTTCACAGGCGTCCAGCATTTCTTGAGTACTCTCCACCCGCTCAACATGAATGGACGGGTTTGTTACCTGCACTACACTTGGACCAAGCACCAATGATACCTGGGCTCCTTTTTTAGCCGCAGCTTCTGCCAAGGCTACACCCATTTTTCCACTAGAGCGATTACCTACAAAGCGCACTGGATCAATCGCTTCATAAGTAGGTCCCGCATTAATCAAAACTTTTTTGCCGGCCAAGGGAGCTTGAGAGAGAAGATGCTTATGAATATGGGAGAATATGGTTTCCGGTTCCGCCATTCTACCCTCACCCTCTAAACCCGAAGCTAATTCGCCGCTCTCGGCAGGAATTAAAAAATGCCCAAAGGATTTTAACTTTTCAATATTGGCTTTAGTGGCGGGATGTTGGTACATATCCAAATCCATTGCCGGAGCAAAATAGACCGGACATTTGGCAGAAAGATAAACGGCCATTAGGAAGTTATCACTCTGGCCATTAGCCATTTTGGCCAGACTATTGGCAGTCAATGGTGCGAAAACCATTAGATCTGCCCAAAGCGCTAATTCCACGTGATTATTCCACTCGCCAGAATCTTCATCTTCTTCATTGATGTATTCCCAATGAACCGGATTCTTACTGAGGGTAGCCAAACTCAGCGGAGTTACAAAGTCGCGGGCCGAAGGGCTTAAAACAACACGTACCTCGGCCCCTGCTTTAACAAGCAAGCGCACGAGGTACGTAGTTTTATAGGCGGCGATACCACCGGTTACTCCCAGTAGTACTTTCTTCCCGCTAAACATCTTTTAGTCTTCTTTAGGCGTATCGCTTGGACGACGGAAATAAATTTGATCGTCATTCCATTCTTTAGCCGCAATTGAATGTGCTTTTGGAAGGCTTTCGTAGTAACGAGAAACTTCAATTTGCTCCTTGTTTTCAAAAATCTCTTCTAGAGAATCATTGTGAGTAGCAAATTCATCCAATTTTTCGTGAAGCTCCACTTTAATATCCTCAGCAATCTGATCGGCCCTTTTAGCTAAAATGGCAACCGACTCATACACATTACCGGTAGGACGATCGATATCGTTATGATCGCGAGTAACAGTGTTTCTTGGAGCGTCTACTTTTTTGAAGTCCATATGAATATAGGATTAGGATTGAATTCTTAAATTAGTAATAGTATCGTCTATACCCTCAAAGAGCTTACTTAGTTCTTCTGCTCTTTCACTTTCGGGGTATGAATCTACAAATTCTTTGAATGCCGTACGGCTTTCGATATATCGTTGCAACTGCTTTTCTTGGATACTCTTTTCTGCTAAGCGGTATGCCGCAACAGTTTTAAAGTACAAGGCATCTTCACGATACTCAGTATCTGGATAATCATTAATCACATTATCAAAAGCCACTACCGCCGATTGATAATACTCCATATTAAAGTATAACTTGGCGCGATCAAATGCTTTTAATTCCAGCTTAGCTCTCAACTCGTCAATAAGTTCATTCACGCTAAGCAGTTTATCGCTATTAGGATAAAGATTAGCAAACAACTGCAAGTCATTCATCGCCTTGTAAGTATAATCTTGATCCAAACTAGCAGAGGGTGACTCCAAATAATGACAGTAGCCTACCATATAATAGGCAAGCTCGGTTTTGGGGTGATTTGGGAAAGTTTTCGCGAAGTTTTTGAAATGATAAGCTGCGAGTATAAAGTCCTTCAACTCATAGCTACACATGGCGTAATAATAGTATACATCAGCGGCTTTGTCGCTTCCACGGTAGAGTAATAGTAATTCATCGAATAAAGGGTAAGCCTTTTGATACTCCCCATTTTCGTAATACTCAACTGCCTTTTCGTATTTGAAATCCACATTGGGACTTTTCAATACTTTTTGATACTCATTACAAGCGCCAAGACTAAAGGTGATAATACCTATTAAAAAGATGTAAAACTTTTTCCTCATAAAACAGCTGGCAAAAGTACAATTTTCCTAGGAATAGCCTAGGTTTATTTTCTTTCAATATGAAAACGAGCAGAACTTAGATTTAGCCTTTTTAGGAGTTCTTTTTTTAAAAACTGTTCAAGATCCTCAAGCACCGGTAACTCTGTGGCTTCCCCCTCGTAAATCCAGTCCACTAATAAGGGTATATTACTCTTTTTCAAAGATTTAATTACTGTCACCCCCTTATCCTTTAAAGCTTGCGCATTGCAATATTGCTCATACTGCCCTTTGATTGGCACCACCAAAAGCTTCTTTTTAAGAAACATCGCTTCGGCGGGAGTTTCAAAGCCAGCCGAGCAAATCACACCTTCAGATTGAGCCATAGCTTCTAAAAATGTATCGCCCGATATAGGTTCAAAAACAATATTGCGCCTTTGACATGGCTTAGTTACCAGCTTACTAAAAACGCGGAATTCCTTATTGCTAACTGCGCTAAGGGTCTGGTAAATCTCTTCATCGTGATAGGCAGGAAGATAACAGACAAAACCCTTGCCATCCTTTAGCTCCAGACTTCTCACCTTTTCCCGTATAACCGGCGGGTAGATATACTGGTCGTATTGATCAAAGTGAAAGCCCAAAACCTCCTTGGCCGGGGCATAATACTTGAAAATCCATTCAGCCAAATAGTTTTTCTTGGATGGCCTAGGGGCATTAGGACTATAGAATGAGGCCTGGTGTCCCATCCCTAATATTGCTGCCTTCTGCCTACGAGCCGCCCATGCGGTAACCGGTTCGAAATCATTAATAATTAAGTCGAAAGCCTTAAGGTCTAGATTCTGGGTGTCCTCAATAAAGCGCCGAGCCTTAAACTTCCTAATCGTGGCCCAATAATCTAAACCGCCTTCCGCATTATACTCAAACCCTATTCCCTCCCATTGATAATCAATTGAAAAGTCCAGTTCTAATTGACGATTTAAACCACTACAAGCAACCTTAACATCGGCCCATTTCTTTAAAAGTGGTACAATCTCGTTTGCCCTGGCAGAGTGACCATTTCCTGTACCTTGAAAGGCATATAAAAGTTTTGGTTTAGAAGGCCAAGCCTGGGTCATTTAAAGTGACTTTTTGAATGATACGTTCTATGCTTAAATCATTAAGAATTAAATCTTCTTCGTCTTTTTCTGCTTCTTTCTCCTTCACAAAGTGGTCCTCAAAATAAAACAAGGACCAGTTGCCTTCTGAATACTCTAAAGCACTTAAATTTTCAATCCAATCGCCGCTATTTAGATAAAGGCAAGATCCTTTATCGTTCCTGTAAGCTCGAATCTGCGCTTGGTGGATATGGCCACAAATTACATATTGATAAGACTGATCAATCGCTAAGTCGGAGGCAGTACGCTCAAAATCATCAATATAGCTCACCGCTTTCTTTACACTATTCTTGATTTTTTTCGAAAAACTATAGCGTTCCCGCCCCATTTTTTCAAGTATCCAATTACTCAGGCTATTAATCATAATAAGCAGATCATAGCCATAACCTCCCAATTTAGCCAACCACTTCGCGGATTGAATAGAAACATCAAATATGTCGCCGTGAAAAATCCAGGCCTTTCCCTCAGGTAAGTCTAAAACGAGTTTATCGGCCAGAGTAATATTCCCCATTTCAAAATCACTAAAACGTCTTAAGGCTTCATCGTGATTTCCAGTTAAGTAATAGACCTTGGTTCCCTTCGCTGCCATTGAAAATATTTGCTTAAGCACTTTTAAATGACTTTTGGGGAAATAGCTTTTGCGAAATTGCCAAATGTCGATTATATCGCCATTGAGGATAAGTTTCTCGGGCTTAATAGATTTCAGATAACGGTATATCTCTTTTGCTCTGCAACCATAAGTACCAAGGTGCAAGTCAGATAACACTACGATGGGCAGCTCGCGTTTTTCCATTTCTTTGTTTTTACAAAGATTTGGCAGTCCTGTAAAGCCCAGATTAACTGCAGGTTAAAAAGCAGATTCTTTTAACATCGGCTTGTTAATGTTCTAATGGGCGATCAATTTGGTATTTGTAATTTCGATAATTAATTCAATCTTATGGAATTAGTAGAATTAGAAAGTCAGTTTGTAGATATTGGCGGAAGCTTTTTAAGCTCAGCATATGACATGCGTGATAAGCTTAAACAGATAAAGGCCTTTTTATTTGATTGGGATGGTGTTTTTAATAGCGGTAGTAAGCTTGGTAATGAAGGGAGCCCTTTTAGCGAGGTAGATTCAGCTGGACTGCGAATGTTACGCTATGGTCAATACCGCAGTACCGGTGAAATACCTTTACTGGGTGTTATTACCGGAGCTAAGAATCCCAGCGCCGCAGGGCTATTAGAAAGTCACGGAGGCGATGTTTTATACCAAAAAGCAATACATAAAAGCAAGGCCTTAGAGCACTTCTGCAAAGAGTTTCAATTGAAACCTTCTCAAGTCTGTTATGTCTACGACGATGTACTCGATTTAGATGTTGCCGCGCAAGTGGGACTGCGCTTTTGTGTAGGACGATTAGCTAATCCTATTTTTTTAGGACTTGTGTCGGGTTCAGGCTTAGCCGATTACATTTCCGCTTGTCAAGGAAATGAACATGCTGTACGTGAGATATGTGAATTAAACCTGGCGCTAATGGGTCAGTATGAACAGGTTACACAAGAAGTAATGCATCGCAGTGGTCACTACGCCGAATACAATAAAGAAGTCAAGCAAAGGCCTTTAAAGAAATTCGAATACCGTGATAAAGAAATTCTGTTGGTAGAAGACTAGCCCATTTACTACCTTGCTCAAAATTCCAATTGAAAACCATGAAAAAGCTATTACTATTTTTCTTGGCCTTAGGCACCTTAAACACCTACGCCCAAGACTTACCACAACCTAGTCCAAAGTCGACTGTAGAACAAAGAGTAGGCTTAACCGACTTTACCGTTGAGTATTCTCGTCCTGCCAAAAGAGATCGTGAAATTTTCGGGGCCCTTGTTCCTTACGGGAAATTATGGCGTACTGGCGCTAACAAGGCGACTAGCATTGAATTTAACACCGCCGTTGTTTTCAATGGTGAAGAAGTTCCCGCCGGTAAATACAGTATTTTTACTGTACCTAGAGAAAACGAATGGGTATTAATACTCAACTCAAATACCGAGTTATGGGGCAACGATGGCTATGAGGAGTCAAAAGATGTATTCCGCGCCTCCATGCCGGCCAAAGAATATCCAAAGCAAGAAAACTTCACTATTGGTTTTAACAGTATTGATGAAGGTGAAGGAAGCCTTGAAATCTCTTGGGATGGCACCGGTATTTCTGTGCCCTTCACGGTAGATGTGGTAGAAAAGGCTAAAAGCAATATTACGGAAGCATTAAAAAGTGCTAAACCTGAAGATCAGTGGCGCGTGCATCGTAATGCTGCAACTTATTATCTCCGTAGTTTAAACGATGCCGAAACAGCTAAAGGCTTCATCGAAGGATCGGTAAAATTAAACCCCGACAGCTGGTACAGTCACTATGTACATGGTGAAGTACTTTACGCTTTAGGCGATAACAAAGGTGCGGTAAAAGCCGCTAAGACCGCTCTTAAGAAAGGCGAAGCCGCCGCTAAAGAAGCCGGACAAGAATTTGGTTATGCCAGCATGCTTGAAGAAGCCATGACCAAATGGAAAAAGTAAATTAATTTCAGCTCACCGCTTGCAAGAAGCTGAAACACCCCGGCCCTATGGTCGGGGTTTCTTTTTTATTTTCGCCGCCAAATAAGTTTAAATGGAAATACAATGGCATCAATACAATGTAGCAGGGTTTAATGCAATTCCGATGAGCCTTGATCTCTATGCTCCTAAATCCGATCAAGCCTTAGCCGTAGTAATATACGCCCACGGAATTAATGGCTTTAAAGATTGGGGCGGAATGGATTTAATAGCCGAGCATTTTGCCCAAGCCGGTATTGCCTTTTTAAAGTTTAACTTTTCCCACAATGGCACTACCCCAGCTAGGCCAGAAGAGTTTTTTGACTTAGAGGCTTATCAAGAGGACTCTTATTTAAAAAGACAATTTGACTTAAAGCAAATTTTAAGTTTCATCGAAAATGGTCACCCCGAGGTGCAGCTCGATCTAAATCGCATTTATTTAATTGGCCATAGCCGAGGCGGCGCGGATGCTATTCTTTTGGCAAGTCAGGATGCACGGATTAAGAAACTCATTACCTGGGCTTCCACCTCTCATGCACAAACTCCTTGGAAAAGTCTCAGTTTCGATGAACTTAAAGACTGGAAAGAAAAAGGTCTGTTTACTCGAAAAAACTCACGAACCCAACAAGATCTGCCAATTTCATACAGTCTTTACGAGGAATACCAAGCCAATAAACAGCTATTAAATATCGAAGAACGCGCAAGAGAAGTGAAGCAAGACTGGCTCATTATTCATGGCGACGAGGACGAGGCTGTTTTTATAAAGGAGGCTTATGACCTAAAGTCTTGGAACCCAGAGGCAAGGGTAAAAGTTATAGAAGGTACTGGGCACACTTTTGACCGCACTCATCCTTGGGAGGCAAAGGAATTACCTACAGCCAGCTTGGAGCTTGTTCAAGCAAGTCTGCAATTTTTATTGGATTAAGATTTCCCGATACTTTACCCGTTTAAGGCCATCTCTAATAATTCCATCGGTGCTGGCACTGGAGTTGACGTCTAGCACAAATTCCTTTAAATCTTCGACAGTATTTACGGCTTGATCTTTAGGAACATAGCCCATAGCAATGAATCCTTCCGAACCTAAATGCAGGAAGCCGTTTTCCTCATTATTTCTGCCCTTTAAAATAAGAATGCGTTGCTGCTTCTCCTCTCCTAGCTCAAATAGTAGATTCTGAATCCCTACTTCATGGGTATCCATAATACCAGTTGAAGCCTGTGGGAAACCACAAAGCTTTGGATCTAAACTGTGCTTTTCGACCTTTTCGGCAACCCAGCTCCTAGCCTTTTCCAAATTGTAAAATTGTTGGAGAAATGATTGCTGCCTATTAAGCTTATTAATTCCTAGGGCAGTTTGGCCCTTCTGAGTTTGATATATAAAGACCCCAAAACTTTGTTTCGGATTCTTTTGGGCACGGTTATGCGGCGGCCATAGTCTTCTAATTTCATGATCTTCCCATAAGCCAGCCATTAGGATATTTCCACATAATTCATAATGAATATGGGCTATTTCTCTTTTAAAATCCGCAGATCGTGCGGTGCTTTTATCAGCGGTGAAATGACTACTAACTCTCGATTTTAATCGGCTAGCCTTTCCCACATATAGTATTTCTCCCTGCTGATTATAAAAATAGTACACCCCAGGCTCATTTGGCAAATCGTGAAATTCCTGCGCGGGTAAGTGGGCGGGTAAGTTTAGCTCGCCGGTATTCACTTTTATCATTTGTTGCCACTGTCCTTGCTTATCCTCTTCAAGTAAGAGATGTAGCAATTGCGTAGTTACATTGGCATCACCCCATGCTCGGTGTGCGGCTTCATTATTGAGTCTAAAATGCTTTGTAAGGTTTGATAGGCTATATGATTTCAAGCCTTTTTTAAGCCTTCTGGAATAGCGAACCGTACATAAACGTCGGGGCTTATAATCTATCCCCTCCGCCTTAAAGGCTTCTTGTATGAAACTTAAATCGAAATTAACATTGTGGGCCACAAAGATGTGCTCTGCAAGAATGGCTCTTAGCTCCTTAGCAATGACGCTAAATGTAGGCGCATCAGCCACCATATTATTATCAATCCCCGTTAAACTTTGAATAGCCATGGGGATAGCATGATCTGGCTTCACTAAGGTATCGTAACGATCTAAAACCTGAAGCCCATCACTAATAAGGACAGCTATTTCCGTTATCGAGTTGGCTGCTGCATAAGAGCCGGTAGTTTCAATATCCACAATTGCAAACACGAAGTGAAACTAACAATTTTGCCATTTTGTGGTTATAGCTTAAAAGGAAAAATATGCCCGAATTACCCGAAGTAGAAATTATGCGACGCTATTTTGAGCATAGCGCCCTCAATAAGAGAATTGTAGGTCTGCAATTTCATGATCCATTATTCAAGGTATTCAAGTCGAGTCCGGAAGAATTACAGGATTCATTAATTGGCTCCAACTTTATAAGTACCGAGCGTATTGGAAAATACCTCTTCATTAAAACTGATCAGGGGAATTATTTACACCTACACTTTGGCATGACCGGTGATTTGGAGCTTTTCCGTAGCGATAGCCTGCCAAAATACACCCGTTTTGTTTTCGAATTTGAGGATGGCGACAAACTTGCCTTTAAGGATCTACGCAAATTTGGAGTAATTCAATTGGTGGATAGCCCGGAAGTGTACCAAAAAGCCAATAAGCTTGGTACCGACCTACTAAAAATTCAAGCAAGTGAATTCATTGAGGCCATAAAAGGCCGAAAAATCGCCATTAAAACCGCCCTACTCGACCAAAAGCATTTTGCGGGTATTGGTAATTGGATTGCCGACGAAATGCTCTTTAATGCTGGAATACACCCCAAAAAGGCTTGCAATGATCTTAATGACCAGCAATTAAAAACACTTCTAAAAGAGGGACAAGCGATTGTGAAGGCCGCCATAGCCAAGGATACCCATTATGGCGACTTCCCAAAAGATTTCTTCGTGAACTATCGCAAGGAAGGTGCTTTACATCCTGAACACCCTAATAGTCCGGTTGAGCGATTAGTAGTGGGTGGCAGAGGAACCTTTATTGTCCCCGAAAGGCAAAAATTGTAATGGAGGAGCTTTTTTATACTTGCCCCTATTGCTTTAGTGAAGTGAGCATTCTGGCCGACCTTTCGGTGGATGAGCAAGAGTATATTGAAGACTGCGAGCGTTGCTGTAATCCGATAGAATTTAAACTAATTGCCCAGCATGGAAACCTAATTGATTTCCAGTGGCAACCTATCGAACAGTAATTAGAGGGATATAAGACCTTTGATGTTTTCTGCCTTTAAATAGCGTTCAATTACCTTTTCCGGGCTTAACATCATTTCCTTGGCCGTGATACTCACATAATTACCTTTACTGGAATTACGAATGCTAACCGTAGCTTCAGAGCTATCGAAGAGACCCTCGACCTGAGCGATTTTTTCATTGTCGGCAGGGACAATGAATTTAAACATGTAAACACTAGGCCAGTCAAAGTTATCGGTTAACTGAATCAATAACTTCTCGTATTTTTCTTTGCGGGGATCCATGCTGCAAAATTTGAAAACTTCTTTAACTTGGGCAATAGATTAAAATGAATAGTATGAGAAGTATTCAATCTTGGTTTGATGAATATGCAGTGAGCCATCAAAACCCCAAAAACAAGCTTATCCACTATATCTGTGTCCCCTCAATTTTCTTTAGCATAGTGGCCCTATTGGCGTCAATCCCCCACGATTTTCTAAACTCTTGGGCGAGCGAAGCTTGGCAACCTTATTTGCATTTTGGCACTGTTTTAATTCTTTTCGGATTAATTTTTTACCTCCGTCTTTCCCTGCCCATATTCATTGGCATTGCTTTATTTTCCGCTCTCTGCTTGTATTTAACTAATATTTTAAGTGGACTTGATATACCGTTGTGGCAGAGTAGCTTATCAATTTTTGTCATAGCCTGGATTGGTCAGTTTATTGGACATAAAATCGAAGGCGCAAAACCCTCATTCTTTAAAGATTTACAATTCCTAATGATTGGACCGGCTTGGATTTTAGGCTTTGTATATCGGAAATTTGGCATCAAATATTAGCATGTCTTCAAACCCCAGGATTGTTATTACCGGTGCGCCAGGTACTGGGAAAAGCACCGTTTTAGACTTATTGGCCCAAGAAAACTTTAGAGTTTTACCCGAAATGGCGCGTCAACTTATTGCCGAACAACAAGTAATAGAAGGTAGTCAAATGTTGCCTTGGCTCGATCACCCCAGTTTTGGCGAAGAACTCTTTAAAAGACAGGTTAAGCAGTACCATTTAGCAGATCAAGAAACTACTTTTTATGATCGAGGCATCTTGGATAATCTGGCTTATTTAAGGCGGGATGGTCATCGTAATCTCAGTCTCGAAGAGCAAGCGAAAGTCTATCCTTATCACCCCAAAGTCTTTTTAATGCCGCCCTGGCAAGAAATTTACGGCAAAGACGAAGTGCGTTGGGAAGACTTAGACTTAATGCTAGACATTGATCGCGCGCTGCGCGAAATCTATAGCGATTTTGGCTATGAGGTTCTTGAGGTTCCTAAAAACTCACCCAAGGAAAGATTGAATTTCATTTTAAAGAACCTCTAGCTTGACCAAGGCACGGGAAATACTCAAGCAGTACTGGCATTTTGATCAATTTCGGCCTTTACAGGAAGACATTGTTAATGCCGCTTTAGAAGGCAAAGATGTGTTAGCCTTACTCCCTACCGGTGGTGGTAAATCCATTTGTTTTCAGGTGCCTAGCATGGCTCAAGATGGCTGTAGCATTGTGATTTCTCCGCTTATAGCCCTTATGACCGATCAGGTTGAGAACCTTAAAAAAAGAGGTATTTCTGCCATAGCCATAAACTCAAGTTTAGATAGTAATCAAAGGGAGCTTGCCTTGCATAATGCCGCTAATGGCTATTACAAGTTTATCTACCTTTCCCCTGAAAGCCTCGAATCGGAGCGCTTACTGCATCGCCTAAGCTTTGTACGAGTTAATCAAATTGTAGTAGATGAGGCTCACTGTATTTCCCAGTGGGGCTACGATTTCCGACCTGCTTATCTAAATATATCTAAGTTAAGAGACCTCTTCCCGGAAATTCCCTGTCTAGCCCTAACCGCTACCGCTACCGAAGCGGTGGCCCTTGATATTCAGGAAAAACTCAAATTTAAGGAGGCGGCGTCTTTTTTCCGCAAGAGCTTTGAAAGACCCGAGTTAGCTTATAATGTTTTGCACATCGAGGCTAAATCTGAGCGTCTATTAGAACTACTCCGTAAAATTCCTGGAAGCGCCTTGGTTTATTTGCGCAACCGAAAAGCGACAGTAGAAATAGCTCGTTGGCTGATGGATATGGGGGTTTCGGCCGACTATTACCACGCGGGCTTAGCCTTAGAGGAAAGACAGCAGAAGCAAACTAAGTGGATTAATGGTAAAACCCGCTTAATGGTTTGCACCAATGCCTTTGGGATGGGAATCGACAAGGCGGATGTACGATTGGTGATACACCTGGATCTTCCAGATTCATTAGAAGCCTATTTTCAGGAAGCAGGCCGAGCCGCAAGGGATGGCCGTAAAGCATTTTCCTTTGTACTTGTAGGACCGCATGATGCGGAGTTGTTGCGTAAAAAACATTTAGAGGGCTTTCCCGAACGCGAAGAAGTAACTAGGGTTTACCGCGCCTTGCTCAATTACCTTCAAATTGGAATTGGAAGTGCCGAAGGAAGTAGTTATGACTTTGATTTAGAGATGTTTGCCAAGCAATATCGCCTTAAATCAGGTCGCGTCTATCGCTGTCTCCAAATCCTTCAGAAAGAAGGTATCATAGAATTAAATGAAAAGGGACAGTATTTCTCTAGACTATTCTTAAAAGCAGATCGACGCACCTTGTATGATTATCAATTACGCAATCCGGAACTAGATCGACTTCTGAAGGTTTTGATGCGCTCTTATGGCGGAATGGACCTAGACTATGTGCGAATCCAAGAAAACACTCTCGCTGCTCGATTAGACACCAGTACCTATAAAGTAAAACAGGCTTTAAGACATTTGGCCAACCACGGACTAGCCGAATACCAAGAGGCCAGCGAGAAATCTAAAATTATTTTACTCCAAGAACGCCAGGATTTTAGCAACTTACAATTAAGTGAAGCACACCTGGAAAGGCGCAAAGCGGAAATCGAGTATCGGATTGAGGCTGTTTTAAAATTTATAGCTAATGATGGTACTTGTCGACTAAAGAAGCTGCTAGCTTATTTCGGAGAGCGTAAAACTGATGATTGCGGACAATGCGATGTCTGCCGAAGGAGAAAACAGAAGTCCAGCCTCGATAGCTATCGAAAAGAAATAAAGGAAATCCTTAAGGGAAAGCCTTTGGAATTAAGAAATCTTGCGGATCAATTCGAAAACAAAGTCTTGTTTTCGGAAGCCCTAAGGCGTTGTTTAGAATTAGAAGAAATTTCACAAAAAGGCTCAACTCTATATTTAAAAGGACCTAGCGAGTAGTAATTTTTTATAGTTTTGGGGAAAAGCCAATCTCATGAAAAGACTGATCTACCTCTTTAGTTTAGTATTTGCCTTTAATAGTGGTCAAGCTCAAATTAGCTTTGGGCCCACTGTAGCTGGCACTCAAAGCGATATAAATTATTTAGCAGACGGTTATTTGAGTCCGATTGGAGAAGCCATGGCCTTTGGTTTAACCAATGGTTGGTACAATACCGCTAAGGTGAAGAAAACTTTACGATTTGAACTGGGCTTTACACCATCCGTAACTTTGGTGCCTTCCGAATTTCAAACCTTTACTATTGAGAATAGCGCCTTACAAGAATTGGAATTAGTAAGTGGTAGCTCTGCTAGCACCCCAACGGTGTATGGAGACGATAGTCCGGGTCCAATGGTACAATACAAAGACCCTGTGCTTCAGAATCTCCCCAACGGCAATTTTAGAATGCCATCTGGTTTAGGTTTTCACATCGCCCCTTTAATGCAGGCTCATGGCGCAGTCGGGCTGCCTTTCGATTTTGAATTAAGCGCACGCTACCTACCCACTACCTCCATTCCATTATTAGATGGCTCCGAGATTGGCTTATGGGGCGTAGGGCTTAAACATGATTTGTTACGCTATATTCCAGGAGAGAAAATAATTCCTTTTAGTCTTAGTGCATTTGTGTCTTATACCCAACTCAATCTTGGTCAGGATATTGAACCTTCTCAAAACAACGATAAAAGAATAGATATTCAAGCCAGCGCTTTAGTGACGCGCTTATTGGTCTCAAAAAGCTTTTTATTCATCACCGTATATGGTGGCGTAGGATACAATCAGCTTAACGCAAACATTGACGTTTCTGGGACCTATGACTACATTAACCCCCTTGACCTAAGTAATCCACAACAAAGTTTAAAAGATCCAGTAGCCATTAGCAGCTCTGAAGGAAGTGGATTTGTTGGAAATGTAGGAATAAGAATGAAGTTCTTATTATTGGCTTACGTGAGCGCAGATTATACCTTTGGTCCCTTTAATGCCGCAACGCTTAGCTTGGGCATAAGTTGGGACTTATAAAAAATATATGCGCATAGTATTTATGGGAACACCCGAGTTCGCGGTGTCCATTTTAAAAGGCTTAAACGAATCGAAACACCAAGTAGTAGCCGTTGTTACCGCAACTGATAAACCGGCTGGTCGAGGACGTAAATTAAGAGCTTCAGCGGTAAAAGCTTATGCCGAATCCGAGGGCCTGAAGCTTTTACAGCCCGAGAAACTTAAAGATCCAGCCTTTCTTGAAAGCCTTAATGCCTTAAAAGCAGATCTATTTGTGGTGGTCGCATTTCGCATGCTACCGAAAGAAGTTTGGCAAATGCCCACTAAGGGCACCATTAATTTGCACGCCTCTCTCCTACCTCAATATCGTGGGGCCGCTCCCATTAATTGGGCCATTGTCAATGGTGAAAAAGAAACCGGTCTTAGCACCTTTTTTATTAATGAGAATATAGATACCGGAGATATCCTTATGCAGTGCAGGCTCGAAATTGGCGCCGAAGAAACCGCAGGAGAACTGCATGATCGAATGATGGTCGAAGGTTCGGCACTGGTACTAGAGACCTTGGAAGGAATAGAGAACGACAATATAAAGACCATAAGACAAGGGCATATTCCGGATTCTGATATTAAATACGCTCCTAAAATTTTTAAAGAGGATTTACATATCTCATGGGAAGTAGGTCCTGAAAGCATCCACAACCTTATTCGTGGCATGTCTCCTTTTCCCGGAGCTTGGACCTTGGTAAATTTAGGGGGAAAAAGTTCTCAGCTTAAGATTTATCGATCGCAAATAATAGATCCGCTAATTTCAAAAAGCGATGGAAGTCTTTATACACATGGAAAAAGGCTGATTATCGCCCTTGAAAATGCCCATTTAGAGATTTTGGAGCTGCAATTAGAGGGCAAAAAACGCATGAAAGCCTTGGATTTCCTGAATGGACAGGAAATTGGCGAAAATGACCATGTTTTATAATCAACTGATTATCAGCATTTTTTAATCTAGGCTTTTCAACAACCACTGTTAATTTTTAACAATGGCCTGCTTTTTTAGCCTGAATTGTTGGCAGATAGCGCGTTTCGGTTAAATTTGTTGGTGTTCGAATCACAATGTCTAACCAAAAATTAAACGTAATGAACAAAGCTGATCTTATTGACGCTATGGCTGCGGAAGCAGGAATTTCTAAAGCTGCTGCTAAAAAAGCATTAGACGCCTTTACCGGTAAAGTAACTGATACTCTTGCTTCAGGTGGTCGTGTATCTTTAGTTGGTTTCGGAACCTTCTCTACTTCTCAGCGCTCTGCTCGCGAGGGTCGTAACCCACAAACTGGCCAAACCATCAAAATTCCAGCAAAAACAGTTGCTAAATTTAAAGCTGGTTCTGAGCTTAACTCTAAGCTCTAACATAGCGAAGATATTTGCTTAAAAGACCTGCCTTCGGGCGGGTCTTTTACTTTATAGCCCATATAAATCGTGACTTTCCAAATTGATCCTCCAATAAATCTACCGACCTAAAGGAGTCTTTTAAGAGCCTCATTAAGTCCTTTCCAAACATAGGATTAATCTCTAAGGCTAGCACCCCCTTGTCATTTAGTGCCTTCTCAGCGTATAGCGCGATTGGTTTGTAAAACAACAAAGGATCTTTATCAGGAACAAATAAGGCCATCTCTGGCTCTTGACCGAAAACCCTGGCACTCATCTCTCCCTTTTCGCTCCAAAGCACATAAGGTGGATTACTTACTATCAGATCAAGCTTCTCTGGCCATTTTTGACCGGGGTTCAAAATATCATCCTCAATAAAGATCACCGACCGCTTTAATTGCCCTGCATTCATTCGAGCGATTTTAAGCGCTTCTAAGCTCTTTTCAATGGCATAAACGGTATTGCTACCATTTGATAAGGAAAGTGCTATACAACCGCTGCCAGTTGCCAAGTCGATAATTCTTTTAGCATCTGCACATCTATCTTTTAATAGATACACCAATTCTTCCGTTTCAGGTCGAGGTACTAATACCGAAGAATCTACTATGAATTTATTTCCAGCAAAATACTCCCATCCGATAATGTATTGCAGGACCTCTCCTTCGGTCAAACTACTAAGGTCAGCTTTAAATGACTCTATCTCACTCTTAGATAGTGTCTTTAAGCCACCTATCACATCTATACGTTTAAGACCATACTTATCTGCCAATAGCCGCCAGAACTGCGCTTTAAACTCAGTTTGTTCCTCAGCTGGAAACTGCGCTAAAAACTGTTTTTCTATTTGAAAGTAATCCTGCATCGCATAAAAAAATCCCATCAGCAAAAGCTAATGGGACTCTTGTCTTATTCTAGATCTTTAGCTTAAGCTAATACCTCAGTCATCTTCGTGCCAATATCTGCAGGTGAATCTACCACATGGATACCACACTCACGCATAATAGCCTTTTTAGCCTGAGCAGTATCTTCTGAACCACCAACAATAGCTCCAGCGTGACCCATAGTACGACCTTTAGGAGCGGTTTCTCCAGCGATAAAGCCTACTACTGGTTTGGTGCCGTTTTCCTTAATCCAATGGGCAGCCTCAGCTTCCATCTGACCACCAATTTCACCAATCATTACAATGCCATCGGTTTCACTGTCGTTCATCAAAAGCTCAATCGCTTCTTTCATGGAGGTACCGATAATTGGATCACCACCGATACCAATTGCAGTACTCTGACCCATACCTGCTTTGGTAATTTGATCTACTGCTTCATAGGTTAAAGTACCTGATTTGGATACAATACCGATGCGACCGGGGTTAAAGATAAAGGCTGGCATAATACCAACTTTAGCACCTCCTGGAGTCATTACACCCGGACAGTTAGGTCCGATTAAACGACAATTCTTATCTGCTAGGTATTCTTTTACAGTAATCATGTCCTTCACTGGGATACCCTCAGTGATTGCTACGATAACCTTGATTCCTGCTTCGGCGGCTTCCATAATGGCATCACCAGCAAATGCAGGGGGTACAAAGATGATTGACACATCCGCCCCAGTTTCCTTTACCGCATCGGCAACGGTATTAAATACTGGACGCTCCAAGTGGCTCTGACCACCTTTACCAGGCGTCACACCACCTACTACTTGGGTGCCTGCTTCAATCATTTGACCAGCGTGAAATGTTCCTTCACTGCCAGTAAAACCTTGCACTATAACTTTGGAATCTTTGTTTACGAGTACGCTCATTACTGCGAATTTGATTTGCAAATATTTGCCTGCGAAAATAATAGTTATTGTCTTTCTATAGCTGCGCTTTGCTAAAAAATCCCCTTATTTTTCAAGCCTTTGCTTTATTGTTGCGCAATAGAACTAAACCAATAAGGGCCGCTAGACTACTTGCTGCTAGAACGGCAAGCTTAGACTGACCAATTAATTCTTTAGAATCAAAGGCCAACTCTGCGATAAATAAAGACATGGTAAAGCCTATACCGGCTAAAAAGGCCACACCGATTATTTGACGCCAATCTGCCTTAGCAGGCATTTCCGCCCAATTGAGCTTAAGCAATAACCAACTAAACAAACTGATTCCAATGGCCTTACCAAAAACTAATCCGAATATCACTCCCAACGCTACGGTACTAGTACTTAAGGTGTCGAATCCTCCTTCCAAAACCACACCGGCATTAGCGAATGCAAAAAGAGGCATTACTATAAAAAACACAAAGCCATGTAAGCCGCTTTCAATCTTTTGGAGCGGCGATCGAGCTTGATCCCCTAATTCCTCCATCTCCTCAATAAGGTAATCTTCTCGAGGGGAATTATAGCGCTCCGACAAACTCTTGGTTTTATCATAAGCTCCCATAAGTTTTACCGCTTGTTTACGAAATCTACTGCGCGTAACCTTGGTTCTAACCGGTATGGTCATAGCCAGTAAAATCCCCGCAATAGTAGGGTGAATACCAGCGGTGAAAAAGGCCGACCAAATACCTACAATGCCCATAAAAGCGTAAAACAAAACCGATCGTACGCCAATCTTATTAGCGCCAAAAAGAATAATTAACACTATTGCCGCGTAAAGCAGCTGCTCCAAATGGATATTAGAGGTGTAAAAGAATGCAATAACCAAAACGGCCCCTATGTCATCAACTACCGCTAAGGAAGTAACAAAAACAGTTAGCGAGCGAGCAATGCGATTTTTAACCAGACTTATCAGCCCAAGCGTAAAGGCAATATCGGTGGCCATCGGAATCCCCCAGCCTTCAGCGGCTTCACCTTTATTAAAAGCTAAGTAAATCAAGGCTGGAGCTAGCATTCCTCCTAGCGCAGCACCTACCGGTAGACTAGCTTTCTTCCACGAATTTAGACTACCTAAAACGAATTCCCTCTTGATCTCTAAACCGACTTGAAAAAAGAAGATTGCCATCAAGCCATCATTAATCAAGTGATGCAAATTCATCCCGAAATGGGCCGAACCAAATTGAATATTAATCTTAGTTTCCCATAAATGATGATACCAAGCCCCTCCCCAAGTAGAATTTGCCACTACTAAAGCCGCCACTGCCGAAATGAACAGTAATATTCCAATGGTCAAATCATTGGAGGCTACTTTTCGTAAAGGTTTCTCGATGTAATCTATAGGTTCCCTTCTTGAGGACTTATTGCGCATAAATACTTTTAAATTCTTCTAGTTTTTGAAATTTATCATCAGGCCAATGCCCTTCCCAGTTAAGAACTTTAAACCTAGTAAATTGCTCTTCTTTGTACCAATTTAAACGTCGTGTTTTTTGAACCACCTTGCGGTGCTCTGCCTGCGAATACGCGAAATCACGCATAGCAGCATCATGATCCCAAATACTAAAGGTAGCTTGTTCTATTAGTGGCCACTCTCCTACTCCTTTTTGAAAGAGCATGGAATTTTGCTGGGAAATTACCCTAGAGACCTTGGGCACATTTCGCCAAAAGCTTATAAGTTTTCTTTTACGAATGGAGGCTCGGGTTAGCACCGCCATTAAGGCTGAATTATGCTCGGTTTCTACCGCACTTACAAATGGCTTTTTTCCATTCCAAGTCCCTTTACTTAAATAAGGAGCCAATTCGAAACGCATGAAACCGTCCGATTTACCCACAAACTCTTGATAGGCAGCAGTTTTCAGCCACTTTTGGTAAGCCTCATCATCCTCCCAAACGCTTAGATGCGCGTAGGTTGACCAGTCTGGCCAGAGACTAAATCCCTCACCTGAGCCGCTGCCCAACATTTTAAAAAATGCTAAACCAGGCTCAACTGCCATCAAGGCGGGGTAAAGACGCATTTGCTTGAAAGCCCACCAACGGCTCTTTAGATTTGGAAAATGATAAAAATGGATGAAGGTTTTCGGCAAAGATTCGCTTTAAAACTAAACTTCTGAGCGATCAGAATGTTCGCCATGTATATGTTTAGATGCCTTATGATGTTTGTGCCAGTGGTGATAATGGTCATGCTGAATCTTATAAATCACCGCCTGCCCAACCAGGCTTACACCACTATTAACCAGCACTAAACTTAAGGTTCCTGTCCAAAACCAATCTTGCCAATGCTCAGATTGCATTTTTAAAACTAAGGCTTCACCAAAAACACTTAGGCCGGCACCAATGAGTACCAGGCCTAAGATGCTAAATAGTAACCATTTTAATTTTTTTGTCATCCTGTGGCTCGAAAGTGTTTATCCTCGGCCATTAAAATTACTAAATCTTCGCCTCTAATTTGAAAGGCCTGGTCGTAAATGAAGAATATTTCCTCTGCACTTTCATCGATTTTACGTGCTGTAAATAAATTGACCTCAAAACCTAAGGTTCGCAACACTTTCAACGAAACTTTCTGCACTCCTTCATTCGCCAGATTCTCAATAATCGATCGATTGTTGACTAAACTGCGATTAATCTGTCGCACTTGGTTAATAATAGGTCGGGATTTTTCATTGTGATAAGCATTTCTACAATTGCTATCACAGAACTTTTTGTCGCTGCGGCCAAAGAGCTTGCCGCCGCATTCGATACATGTCTCCATAATCAGTTAATTAGGTTAAGACTCTAAATATAAGCACTTTCCGAAACAATTCCTGAAGTATAGTGGAAATATTAAACACTTAAATCACTTAATCTATCCCATAAAAAAAGAGGCTTAAAGCCTCTTTAAATTGATTATCAAAAGATTTTATTACCAAGTTTCCGAACGCAAATGGGTGAAGGCTCGCATTACATCCTTCTGACTTATTTGACCAATCAGTATCCCATTGCGAACCACAGGAAAGCGTCGAATTCGTTCGTTTAAAAATTTTCCAGCGGCATCGAATATGCTTGTTTCGGGATCAATGGTATGAACGTCTTTGGTCATATAGTCCCCTACCGAACCAGATGAATGAGGGGAATTATTGTATTTACCCCTAATAATTTCTTTGAGACAATCACCCTCCGATAGAATACCAATTAATCGTTGATCCTCATCCACCACTGGAGCACCCGAGATTTTTTTGCTTAGCAAAATCATCATGGCCTCCTCCATACTCTGCTCAGCTTTGAAAGTAATTAACTTGGTAGTCATATAATCTTTCACCTGAATGTTTTGCGGGGCCTCTTTACTGATAGGGGCTCTTGCCCCTTGAAAACTCTTGATCATGTCTTTTCGGATTGGTTCCTAGCAATATAGGGAATTGACTCCTATTCTACAAGTATTTTAAACTCTGGGATCTTTTCATTGGGCACGGTTAATGATAGCTGGTAATGCTGTATTTTCCAGCTGTCTTCGACGGGAACTAGAACCGCGCTAGCTCTGCAAAGACCCATACCGGTGTCTAATAATTCATCGCAAATCCAAAATCCATCTTGGGCTTGCCAATTACGCTCTCTCACTGTAAATGACCAAGCGCTATTTCTTGAAAAAGCTTCTTTAGCCCAAAGTCTTAGCTCGTCCCGCAGCCATCGTTCAGATGCATCGGTTCCAATAAAAACTGCATCCGCCGTCATCAAAGAAAAATAAGCCTCTTCATTTGCTTCATGCGCGGCTTGGTGCCACTCATCCATTAGGGCATCCATAGATGCTTCTGTAGCTTGTGGAAGCTTAGGTCCGCTGCAAGAAAACAGCAAGACAAAAAATAATAAGTATTGTTTCATCCTTACAATTTCTGAAATAAAAGCTTTAGCCATTATTTTAGTGGCAAAATTCAGATTATGAAGAGTAAGTACTTATGGCTTTCCAGCCTATTTACCCTAAGCCTTGGCCTTGTTGCTCAGGAAGATACTACCAGTAGCGAGGATGATTTCGACTTTTCCGACTTCGAATTAGCGGCCGAGCCAGCTAAGGTTTTCTGTAACAATAAAGTACTCGGTCAGAGTCCTACCTCTCTAGTTGGAGTTTTTTATAATCATCAATTAGCACATGATTTACCCATCGAACTAAGCGATGGTAGCGAATTTGATAGAGCGGAGATTTCCGCCGCTCAACAATTTTCACTGATTAGTAATATACCCCTTATAAGCCGTAATAATATCCTTATAAACATGGGTATTACTTATCAAGAGCAGCGCTATTCAATTAATGGTGGTAATGGTCATCCTTTTATTGAACATTTAAAGGATAATGCTTTACGACGGACTAATCTCACTTTTACGCTCTTTAAGCCTTTAAATGAAAAGAATTTTATCCTTGCGCAATTAGGAGCTGAGATAAATGGTGACTATGGATTTGACATGGATTTTTCAAAAACTCGTTTACCCTTAGCACTTCTTTACGGATGGAAACCTAATGATCGATTAATGTATGCTTTTGGTGCCTCCCGGACCTATTTAGGCGGTGCTTTAAACTATGTGCCCATCATTTATTACTACCATACCTTTCAAAATCAAAAATGGGGTATCGAAGCCTTATTACCTGCCAGAGCGCTTGTCCGCTACCGCTTTAATAGCTTAAGCTTTATGTCCCTTGGCTTCCAGGTAAATGGTGCCAGTTATGCGCTAAATAATTTTCAAGATTATACCGCAGGGTATACCGGAACTAATGCAAACAATTCCGAACAATTATTAGCTGCCCAAGATGTGGAGTTAAGAAGATCTGAAATTAGAGCTGGCTTAGCTTACAGCCGTCAGTTGAGTGGTTTTTTCTGGATATCCGCAGAAGTAGGTTACCGCATTAATTACAGCTATGATGTCGATGAAAACGGTGACTTCTTACGCTTCTTTGGTAGTGACGACCCTTACCTTATCAATACCGGATTGGAAAACCCACTGTACTTCACCATTGGCTTGTCCTACGTTAGTCCTTAAGGGGGACAACGATAATTGGTATATCCAATCTATCAATTAGCTTGCGAGCTGAATTACCTAAGAAATTTCGAAAAAAACCTTTTTCACGATGATGGCCGATTAGCAGATAATCGGCCTTTATTTTTTGTACCTGTTCTCGTAACCCTTCAATGGTGGAACCTTCCTCCATTAAGACTTCGCAGACAATTCCTTGATCTTTAAACTGATCGGCAATACGATGTAGTATGCGATTTTCGGCTCGGAGCTCTGCTTCTCGATCCTTTACCGACTTTTCACGACCAATTTGATAACTTAATAAATGGGGATCAGGTACCGCTATATGTATCAGACAGACTTGAGCATTTAAAGCGGTGGCGAAACGGATACAATGCTTAATGAGCTTGTTACTCAGCTCTTCAAAATCGTAGGCTAAAGCAATCTTAATCATAGCCTTAAGATATAAAAAAACCGCCTCAGGGGCGGTTTCTCATCACTTTTTCTTTTTCACTAAGCGGGTCCAGACGTCGGTTCGACCAAAGACTGGTGTTCCTACATAGCCCCGAATTTCAATTTTATTCTCTTCGGTTAGCTCAATCTTACAGTTGTAGGTACTACCATTATTCGGATCGTAGATAGTGCCATCGGTCCATAGACCTTCCTCTGCATCATAAACGAAGTCTTTTAGAATGCGATATCCTTTAATGGGAGTGCTTCGCAATGATTCATCCGGATTGTTAATATCAGTGCGGGGCTTGCCGTTCTCATCATTCGGTTCCTTTAACCATACCACACGACCATAGAATTTGTTACCAATTTTGTCAATCTTCACCATAGAGCGGCCATTACTAGGTTGCCAAACTCCAATTAGCTTGTCTCCTGCCTCCTGGGCACTAAGTCCGCCTAAAGTAAAAACACTAACTAAAAGGCTGTAAATCAATTTTTTCATATTCTATTTCTCGTCTTTATATTCTACTACTAATGCTAATTTAGCCTTGGCCATCATCTCATCCATATGGTCTTCCGAAATATTTAGGTCCAGAACATAGGTAAGCCCCTCATCTTTCATGTAAGGTAACAGATTAACCTCCTCGGCCACATTTAGTTTTAAAACCCCAGTTTCTGGCAGTGGACTTAAACTGGCAACACTACTGAGCTCTTGATTATTACTTACCACTTGAAACAGCAATGACTCAACGATGCCACGATTTTCCTGCTGGATATTCATTTCTACACTGCTAATTCCAACCCTAGTTATGGCTTCGCTACTCACCCCTAAACTTTCAGCCAAAGAGGATAAATCTAAATCCCCTTTACCTTGGAGGGTGTTTGCTCCTTCAAACAGCATATCCCCGCTTAAAGCGACCTTTAATTCCTGAGAATTATCGCTTACCGTCGATTGGCAAGCAATTAATAGTGGCAATAATGCCAGCGCTAAATATTTCCGCATGCGTTTCATTTTTGGCTAATTTATAGTCTAGGCCTCAATTTTAAAAGTAGAATAGGAAGATCAATGCAAGGAATTAATTCTAAATGCAGGTTTATTAACGATTGGTCGTTTATCAATTAATCGCAAAGGCCTATTATTCTCATTAGTATTTAAGACCTTTAGCAGGCAGTAAAAGCACTGCGTTACACTATGAAGTTTTCAGAATTTAATTTAAGTCAAGATTTACTAGAAGCCCTCTCCTACATGAATTTCGAAGAAGCTACTCCTATTCAGGAGCAAGCTATTCCACAAATCTTAGAGGGTAAAGATATTATCGGCTGTGCGCAAACGGGAACTGGTAAAACAGCCGCCTTCGTACTGCCAATTTTAGAGAAGCTAAGTAAAAAACGCAATCAAGGAATCAACGCCCTTATTCTTTGTCCAACCCGCGAATTGGCGGTGCAAATCGACCAACAGGTTGAGGGACTCTCCTATTTCTCAGGGCTAAGCTCTTACTCAGTTTATGGTGGTGGCACCGGACCTGAATGGGAAGCAGAGCGACGGGCCTTAAGCGGTAGTACCGACATAATCATTGCCACCCCAGGTCGTCTCTTAGCCCATATACGCAACGAATACGTTAAACTCGACCAATTACAATACCTAATATTAGATGAGGCCGACCGAATGCTGGACATCGGTTTTTACGATGACATCATGAAAATCATTGGTGAATGTCCTAAAACCAGACAATCACTTTTGTTTTCAGCTACCATGGCCCCAAAAATCAGGAAGCTCGCTAAGCAGATTTTAAAGGATCCAGCCGAAATTAATTTATCGGTTTCCAAGCCCGCCGAGGGAGTTACCCAGGAAATTTACATGGCGCATGAAGAGCAAAAACAAGGCTTGGTACGCAAAATAATATCCGAACACCCTGACTTTAAAAGCATTATAATTTTCTGTTCGACCAAGAAAAAGGTACAGCGGCTTACAGCTAAGTTGCAGCAGAAAAAGATGAACGTGCAGGGAATTTCGAGTGATTACGAGCAAAAAGAACGCGAGCAACTCCTCCTCGATTTCAAGTCTCGGAAAGTGCGCATTGTTGTGGCCACCGATGTCTTAAGTCGCGGTATTGATATAAAAGATATCGACCTGGTAATTAATTACGACGTTCCTAATGATGCTGAAGATTATGTGCACCGCGTGGGAAGAACAGCACGCGCCGCTTCGAAGGGCTTGGCCATTACCTTAGTATCCTCCGACGATATTTATAAGTTTAAACGAATCGAAGAATTCGTGGAGCGGGTTTATGAAAAAAAGGATCCGCCAAATGATTTAGGACCAGGACCAAAATGGGAGAATTCAAGACCCAAGCCCAAAGGTCGCCGTGGTAATTTTAAAGGAAATTCAAAAGGTGGTACACGCAAAGGGTCGGGGCCTAACAAGAATTATAAAGGAAGACAAAAGTCCTCAAATAACCGCACGAATTCTAAGCGTAATAACGACAATAATGACTCTACTAAAAAGACTGATTAACAATCATTTAGTTATAATCATCTTCCTTTTCACTTTAAACCTGAAGGCCCAGTTACGAGATGAGGTTTTAGCCATTGAAGAAGTGATTCGTGAAGCCTACATTGATGGTGTTTTTAATGAAGGTAATGTGCGGAATATAGAATTAGGCTTCAGTAAAAACTTTCAAATGCTTGCCCTAGATGAAGAGGGACAAGAAATGACCTTCGATCGGGACTACTTCATTCAGAGGGTGAAGCAAATGAAAGCAGAAGGAAAGTTCCCTCCAGCCAAAGACCAAATGGTGCATTTCAAGATTCTACGTACCGATGTAGAAGGCAATTCCGCTTCGGTGAAATTAAACTTCTATCGTGGCTCTAAACTTGCTTATATAGACCTATTGCACCTTATCAAAGTAAAGCGCAATTGGCTCATTGTCCATAAGGTCTTTAAATCCACCGAACAAAGCAGTAAATAAATTGTCCTTCCTGTAGAATCCCTGTTTTGAAAAGAACTACAAAGCTTATCCTCATATTAGGGGCTATCGCAGCCTTAGGCCCTTTGTCTATTGATACTTACCTCGCTGCGTTCCCCGAAATTAAACGAGATCTAAATACAGAGATTAATTACGTTAGTCTCACCTTAACCGCATATTTTATCGGTATTGCCATTGGACAATTAATTAATGGTCCTATTCTCGATCGCTACGGAAGAAAGCGTCCTTTGATTATTGGCCTAAGTCTCTATTTCTTCGCTACCCTAGCATGTTCCACTGCCAACAGCATTGAGGTTTTAATTGCCTTACGCTTCTTGATGGCCTTAGGCGGATCAGTGGGAATGGTGGCAACCCGAGCTATCATTAGAGATAATTTTGAGCATAATGATATTGCCCGAGCTTTTTCGGCCCTAATCTTAATTATGGGTGTAGCCCCAATCCTTGCCCCCATGCTCGGTGGCCTAATACTTAAGAGCTTCGGCTGGAGACCCATATTCTGGTTTTTAAGTGGCTATGTATTACTTATCCTCCTTTCTATAATATTCCTTTTACGTGAGAGTAAAGAAAAGGACCCCGCAGTTTCTCTAAATCCTTCCACAGTTCTATTTAATTATATAGAATTACTAAAAAAGCCACGCTTCTTGCTTTACGCCTTAGCGGGTATGACGGGCATGGCGGCGATGTTTACCTATATTTCGGCCTCTCCTTTTGTTATTCGAGAAGTTTTGGTCTTCGATGAAATTTATTTTGGATGGATATTTGGCTCTAATGCCTTGGGTTACATTGGCGCTAGTCAGTTAAACCGATATCTATTAAAGTCGCACGACATCCGTAAGGTTTCTAAGGTAGTGGCTATAATCTTTGGTATTAGCGGCAGTCTTTTGTTGTTGCAGGTTCTTACGGGACTTAGCTTTCCCTTAGTTTTCCTCATCAATCAATTTGTCTTTTTATCTATGCTGGGCTTTATAAACCCAAATATGCAGGCCCTAGCCCTTGAGCCTTTCCCCAAACAAGCAGGAATTGCCAGTGCCCTTTTGGGTGCGATTCGCATGCTTATGGGTACCTTAGCTTCAGGCTTGGTCTCGCTTTGGCATGACGGCAGTGCGCTACCAATGGCAAGCATTATGGCCTTTTGCGGGATCGCCTTAATTGTAATTCTGTGGAATAGAAACTGGGCAACAAGTGCCCACAAAGAATTTGCCTAATGGAAAACTTCGCGATAATTAGTGCTTTTAGCGATATCGAGCATGGCCGCCTGGGGAACAACGCGGCGGTAATCCTAAGCCAGAATCGCTTGGAAAAAAGCGAGATGTCGGCCATAGCCTTTGAATTACAACAACCGGCCACCACTTTCCTATTCCCAATTAAGCCGGGTCACTACGAGGTCTTTTGGTTTGCACCAGATGGAGAAATTGACCTATGTGGACATGGTAGCCTCGCCGCGGCAGCCTTTCTAAATAATTTTAAAAGCGAAGAAAAAGCTGTTCTGCACTACGAGAAGGGTTTTATCAAGGTAGGCTACGAAAACAACTCGCATTATTTATGGATCGACCCAATTGAAGTAATCGATCACCAAAAGGCTCCTGAAGGCTTAGAAAGCGCATTAGGCAAGGAAATTCACGATTACTTCACCACTGCCAATAAGCATATAGTAATACTAAAATCGGAGGAAGATGTCCAAAGCATGAAACCTGATTTTAATGCTCTGGCTAAACTAGAGCCTTTTGGTTATGCGGTGAGCGCACCGGCTAAGGAGGTCGATTTCGTTTCCCGCACCTTGGTACCAAAAGTCCAACAACTAGAAGACCATGCTACAGGATCTTCTCATGCAGTTTTAGTTCCTTTTTGGGCTGAGCGTTTAATGAAGTCTGAAATGGAATCGCTGCAGTTAAGCCCGAGGGGCGGCGCTTTTCATAGTGAAATTCATATGAACAAAGTGCTCCTAAAGGGCCAAACTCGACTAATAGTACAGGGCCAATACCCTTTATAAATATGGAACTAGACTGGGACAAAGGTTTTCGTGGTCCGGATCTAGAAAAAGCCACGGGTGATCCAGAAGAACTAAGAGCTTTCTTGCGTGAAGGTGAACATCAGGAACAAGATTTTAAGTTCCGAATTGACTCATCCACAAAAATAGCCCGCACTCTTTCCGCTTTTGCCAATACCGATGGGGGCCGACTACTAATTGGCGTCAAAGACAATGGCAAGGTCACCGGGATTATTCCTGATGAAGAGTACTTTATGATTGAAGGAGCAGCGGATCTTTATTGCGATCCCAAAGTGAAATTCGATTACGAATTATTTGATTATGAGGACAAGCTGGTATTAGTGATTGACGTTCCTCCCTCTGCAGAGAGACCACATTTTGTAAAGGAAAAAGATGGCAAGCGACAGGCCTACATTAGGCAAGACGACGAAAACTTTGCAGCCAATAAGGTTATTCTGCGCTTTCTACGCGATCGAAAGCCGGATGAAAAAAGAAAAAACCTAGTCGCCTATGGTCCAGCCGAGCGAAGCTTATTTGACCTTTTAAGTACCGAAACCGAAATTTCGCTGAGCAAATTCGCTCGCAGCGCTAAGATACCCTTATGGCGTGCGGAAAAAATAATGGCCCTTTTTCTTAAATGGGGCATCCTAAGCTATGTAGCCACCGACAAGGGTATTCGCTTTCGTTTAAAGGAAGAAGCTACAGATTAAAGATATCCAACTCCGCCAAGCCCTCATCTAAGTTCCCATACCAGTCAATTAAGGCGGAACTTTCGCCGCAACCACCATATTCTTGCGGGCAATAAACTTTTTGGTGATTGAATCCGCAATACTCACAGCGCCCTAGGTTATCAAAAAGATCAATGTCTTGTCCGCATTGTAAACAATTCCAATCTTTTTCTTGCCTTTCTTGCCAGGCACATTGAGGGCATTTCGCTTTGGGGTCACTCATCTTGCAAAGAAAATCAATCCATTCCTAAAAGTATTAGCCTTTGCAATGGTCATCCCTTTTATTCTATCTAAATTTGCGGCCTCAAAATTCAGGCTATGTTAACAGTATCCAATGTTTCCCTTCAATTCGGTAAACGCGTTCTTTTTGAAGACGTTAACTTAAAGTTCCACGGCGATAGCTGCTATGGTATGATTGGCGCTAATGGCGCAGGGAAATCTACTTTCCTGAAAATCCTTAGTGGTGAGATAAGCCCTAATAGTGGTCAGGTTAGTCTTGAACCAGGGAAGCGAATGGCCGTGCTAAAGCAGGACCATACCGCCTACAACGATTCTCAAGTATTGGATACGGTTCTTATGGGTTACCAGGAGCTCTATGACCTGATGAAGGAAAAAGATGCCTTATACGCCAAGCCCGATTTTAGCGAAGAAGACGGCATCAAAGCTTCCGAATTGGAAGATAAATTTGCGGAAATGGACGGCTGGAACGCCGAAAGTGACGCCGCGGCCTTGCTCAGTGGTCTAGGTATTGCCGAAAGCCTGCATTACTCTAAAATGAGCGAATTAGAGGGTTCGCAAAAAGTTCGGGTACTATTGGCCCAAGCTTTATTTGGTAACCCTGATGTGCTTATTCTCGATGAGCCAACCAATGACCTCGATTTAAAGACTATTGCTTGGCTAGAGGACTTTTTACTAAACTTTAGAAATACGGTAATTGTGGTTTCTCACGACCGTCACTTCTTGGATACGGTTTGTACAAATATCGCCGATATCGATTTCAAAAAGATATCCCTATACTCGGGTAATTACAGCTTCTGGTACGAAAGCTCCCAGTTAGCGGCTCGTCAAAGGGCAGCGGCCAATAAAAAGGCGGAAGACAAGCGTAAAGAATTACAAGAGTTTATCCAGCGATTTAGTGCTAATGCCTCCAAATCGCGTCAGGCTACTAGCCGTAAAAAGCTGCTCGACAAGATTAACCTGGAAAATATGCCTGCTTCTAGTCGTCGTTACCCGGCCATTATTTTTAATCAAGGACGTGAGGCCGGTGATCAAATTTTGGAAGTTGAAGGTCTTAGCGCTTTCGCTGAAGATGGCACGCAGTTGTTCAAAGACTTATCTTTTAAAGTAAACCGCGGTGATAAAATTGCCGTGATTAGTGACAATAGCCTCGCTATTACTGCCCTTTTTGATATCATCAACGGCGACCGTAAAGCCGAGTCGGGAAGTTTCAATTTTGGACAGACTATTACCACCGCTTACCTTCCTACCGAGCATCAAGAGTTTTTTGATACTAATGACAACCTAATTGACTGGTTGCGCCAATATTCAGAAAACAAGGATGAAGTATATGTACGCGGATTCTTAGGTAAAATGCTCTTTACGGGTGAAGAAGTATTAAAATCGGCTAAGGTTCTCTCGGGAGGCGAAAAAATGCGCTGCCTTATGTCACGCATGATGCTTTCTGAAGCCAATTTCCTCACCTTTGATGAGCCCACTAACCACCTCGATCTTGAGTCAATTCAGGCGCTAAACAATAGTTTACAGGAATATAAAGGGACCATCCTCTTTACGAGTCATGACCACACCTTTACCCAAACGGTTGCCAATCGCATAATTGAGATCTTCCCCAATGGACATCTCGATAAATTAGTAGAATACGACGATTATATCGCTGATGCTAAGATTCAGGCGCAGCGAGAGGCTTTAAAAGCTTAGGCAGAAGGCTGTATAGCCCGTACCCTTTTATTCATGATGTAAAACCATAAAGGGGGAATGCTGGAAAGTAGCATCATACCTGGATAACCGGTAGGTAACTGCGGACTTTCGTCGTGGTGCTCTAAGATTTGGTACTTGCGATGGGGATGAGCGTGGTGATCACTATGTCTACTTAGCTCAAATAAGAGTAAACGTCCCATAATATGGTCGCTATTCCAACTATGCCTTGGATTGGCATTCTCGTAACGCCTTTCGTTAAGCTTCACTCGGCTAAGTCCATAGTGCTCTATGTAATTAACGGTTTCTAAAAGGACCATGCCTATAAAGGCCGCCGCTAAAAAGGCTAAGAGGCCGCTCAAGCCAAAGCCCAAGAAAATACTGAGGGCCAAGGCAAACTGACCTAAATGCAGCATTAACATCTCATTTTTGGCTGACCAAAACCCTAGCTTTTTACCACGGAGCATTTGTTTCTGAATAGCCCAAGCATGTACATAGGAATAGAAAATACTGCGTAACCAAAAGGCATAGAGACTTTCGTTATAGCGCGCAGAGGCGGGGTCTTCGGGCGTGGCTACATTGCGATGATGCCCGTAATTATGCTCCACAAAGAAATGGCCGTATAAAGAAGAGGCCAACAATAGTTTAGCGAGGCGCTGCTCGCCTTTTGTAGTGCGATGCCCTAGCTCATGACCGACATTAATTCCTATAACCCCGCACATTAAGCCCATGGCACTTATATGTCCCCAATAACTAAGGCCATCCTGAGCATTAGGAATGGTGAATAGAAAATAAACTAGAGTGCCATATTGCAGCGGTACGGTTAAATACAATAACCAATCGTAGACTGAGTCGTCTTTGATTAGATCCTGCTCCATTTTATCTAAATTCCTAGGATTAGCGCTAAATAGTAATTCCAATAGCGGCACGATAAAAAAGGCATAAAGAATCGGTAAAAAGCTAAGCCACTCTTCCAATTGGAAAGAGAGCCACACTACAGCTGGAACACTGTAAGCCATTAAATATTTCAAAAAACGCCACTTCATGCTCTCAAATGTAGAGAGCAAGGCCAAGATTTGCAAGCCAATCAAGCTTCCAGCGGTGAACTATAATGAACTAATGTAGTTATGCTAATCTCAGAAATGTCCTAAATTCGGGCCTCACCAAAAAACAAAAATATGCGCAAGTTTATTCTACTACTATCAATCCTTATAAGTGTACCCAGCTTAGCTCAGGATAGTATTCCCCAAAAGGATCTCAATGATTTGAAATTCAGAGCTATTGGTCCAGCAGGAATGAGTGGCAGAATTACGGCAATTAAAGTAGACCCTCGCAATAAAAATAGTATTTATGCGGGCTCCGCTTCGGGCGGATTGTGGCATAGCACAAATGGAGGTACTTCTTGGCAATGCATTTTCAATAATGAAAAGGTTAGCAGTATCGGAGCCTTGGCCTTAGACCCGCAAAACCCCGACATCATTTGGGCGGGAACCGGCGAGGGTAATCCTCGTAACTCCAATACTGGTGGTGAAGGAATATACCTTTCTCGTGATGGTGGCAAAACCTGGAACTTGATGGGATTGGAGCAAACCAGACATATCCATCGCATTATCGTGCATCCCAGCAATTCCGATATCATTTATGTAGCAGCAATTGGAAATCCTTGGGCCGACTCAGAGCACCGGGGTGTTTATAAGTCTACTGATGGCGGAAAAAATTGGACTAAAATCCTCTATCAAAACAATCGCACTGGTGCAGCGGAAATGGTTATGGATCCGCAAAACCCGGATAAACTTATCGTTAATATGTGGGAGCATCACCGCGATCCTTGGTTTTTTAAGTCAGGGGGAAAAGGCAGCGGTTTATTCATCACTTACGATGGTGGGGAAAGCTGGCAAAAGAAGACGGACAAAGACGGACTTCCCAAAGGTGAATTAGGTCGTATGGGTATTGCCATTGCCGCTTCACAACCCTCTCGAGTTTATGCATTTATTGAGAAAAAGGGAAAGAATGCCTTATACCGGAGTGAGGATGGCGGAAACAAATGGCGTATGATTTCTCAGGATGACAATATTGGTAACCGTCCTTTCTATTATGCCGAGATCTATGTAGATCCCAAAAATGAAAACCGCGTGTATAGCATTTGGTCCACTATCTCACGTAGTGAGGATGGCGGTAAAACTTGGCGCGTGATAGCACCTTATAACTATATTCATCCCGATCATCACGCTTTATTCATTCATCCCGAAGATCCCAATTACCTTATTAATGGTAATGATGGCGGCATGAATATTAGTCGCGACCGTGGCGAAACTTGGCGATTTGTAAACAACCTTCCCCTCGCTCAATTTTACCATATCAGCTACGATATGGACCTGCCCTATAATGTATATGGGGGAATGCAAGACAATGGCTCTTGGAAAGGTCCCGCTTACGTTTGGAAAGCAGATGGCATTCGCAACGATTATTGGGAAGAGCTTTATTTCGGTGATGGATTTGATGTAGTTCCAGATCCTTTGGATAAGGACTATGCCTATGCTCAAAGTCAGGAGGGCTACGTAGGCCGCGTACACACTCCCAGTGGATATACCGAGATGATACGCCCTGTTCACCCTGAGGCCAAAAACTTACGCTTTAACTGGAATGCTCCCATCGCTTTAAATCCTTTCGATCAAAAGACGCTCTATTTCGGCGCTCAGTATGTATTTAAAAGCATGGATCAAGGGAAGTCATGGAGCCTAATTTCGCCCGACCTAACCAGCAATGACAGCACAAAACAGAATTATGGTGAAAGCGGTGGTCTCACCTATGATGTTACGGGAGCCGAAAACTACACTACCCTGCTTTGCATTAGTCCTTCTAGCCAAGAAAAAGGCTTAATCTGGACCAGTTCCGATGATGGAAAACTACATCTAAGCAAAGATGGTGGTCAAAACTGGCAAGACCTTTCCTCTAAATTGAAAGCTATGCCCGAAGGAGCGTGGATTCCTCAAGTGGTGGTAAGTAAGCATAAGAAAGGGGCGGCATTTGTGGTAGCGAATGATTACCGTCGAGGAAATGAAAAAGCAATGCTCTTTTATACCGACAATTACGGAAAGAGTTTTAAGAATATTGGAGCCTCCCTCCCAGCCTATGTAATTAGTGTGGCTCAGGATCCCAAAGACCCTCAGCTCATATTCGCGGGCACTCAAAGAGGTCTATACTTTAGCTGGGACCTAGGGAAGCACTGGCAAAAATGGAGCAAGGATCTTCCCACCACTTTGGTGTCGGACATCAAGATTCATCCGCGTGAAGACGACCTAATCCTAGGAACTTTTGGTCGTTCTGCTTTTATTCTAGATGGCTTGGAGGTACTACGCGCCCGTATTGCCGAGGAGCGCGAAGGTAAAGAGCCTAAACTAGCCTTATACCTAGAGCAAGATCCTTACCGCGTAGCTTATAAGCGTGCCGATGGTTCGCGTTTCCCAGCCGATGGTACCTTTAAAGGAGAAAACCGCGCTAGTGGCTTAATCACTTATGTGTATCACAATTTTGATAAGAAAGATTCGATAAAGGCTAAAGACTTGCATTTTGAGATTTTAAACCCATCCGGCGAAAGCCTACGTAGCTTCTACCGCAAGCTCCCCGAGAAAGGCTTAAATCGCTTTGGCATTAGTTTACGTCATCGCGGACTAGGCTTCCCATCAAAAAATGGAAAAATTAATGATACTACCGAAAGAGCACCTTTAAGCTTAGTGAGTGGTAGCTATATTCTCCGTCTTAGTTATGGTGGTGAGGTAGCCGAGCAAAAATTTGATTACCACCCTGACCCCCGCATTAATATTAGTGTTGAGCAGGAAAAAGCGAACTTTAATTTTGCCCAGGAATTTGACCAGAGTTTGGCACCATTGCACGAGGCGATTGATTATTTAAAACGCAGTAAAAAAGCTATTTCCATCGCCGAAAGTGCGGCAGAACTCTATCTAGACCAGAAGCAAGCAAAGGCTTTCACTGACTCCATAAAGTCTATCAAAAAGGAGCTAAAGCGTTTAGAAGAGGTTGTTTATGGTAAGGAGGTAGATGGTTACTACGATCAACCACAAACCCTTTCTTCAAAATACGGGGCGGCCATGTCCTATCTACGTCGCTCATGGTCTGGAGTTCCTAGTCAGGCTCAGATCTTAGCCGAGGACTATGCTAAGAGTCAGGATGAGTTCCTACAAAGCCTAAATCAGTTCAAAGAAGAACATTGGACCCGGTACAATGAACTGATAAACCAGTACCAGTTAAAACTTAACCCTTAATGAATAAAGCATACGATGCCATTATTATTGGTGGTGGAGTTTCTGGCTTAATCGCAGCCAAGGAATTAGAAGCCTATCATCTAAATACACTACTTATAGATAGTGAGCCGCAAGCAGGGGGACGCTTAAAAACGGATCGCCTAGACGGTTTCCAACTCGATCATGGCTTTCAGGTACTATTGAGTGCTTACCCAATGGTAAAGAAACACTTAGACCTCTCGCAGCTAGAATGTGAAGCTTTTGAGTCAGGTGCCTATTGCTTCGATACTAAAAAAGGCTTCGAGGTTCTCGATGTTAAACGAAACCCAGCTGCCTATTTAAAAATGGCCTTTAGTCCAATTGGCAGCTTTGGTGATAAGCTAAAAGTTGCCAAATTACGCCGTGAGGTACTCCATAAAACTGAGGAAGAGATTTATAATGAACCGGATACCTCTACCCTCTCCTTTTTGCAGCAATATGGCTTTAGCGATAAGATTATTGATCGTTTTTTTAAGCCTTTCTTTGGCGGCATATTTTTAGAACATCAGCTCGAAACTTCCAGTCGACAGTTCCAATACATCTTCAAAATGTTTGCGCAAGGCGAAGCCCTTCTACCAAAAAAGGGAATTGCCGCAATCGCCGAGCAATTAAAAGGTCAATTACAGCGTACCGAATTTCGCTTCAATAGCAAAGTGAAATCTATTCTTGGTCAGGCAGTGCAATTAGAAGACGGCACGGAATTTCAGGCAAAACAAATAATTATTGCGGGTGACCCATCGGCCATTATGCCTCAATATCAGTCGGATGTAAGCTGGAATAGTACCCTGCAGTTATATTTTAGCGGACCTAAAGGCCCCCTTTGTCGGAAAAAAATCGGCTTAAGTTTTAGTAAAGATGGACTTATAAGTAATGTCGCTTGTTTATCCCAGGTGCAGCCTTCCTATGGTAATGGTCAATCTGAATTGTACCAGGTAAGTTTGCGCGAGGAATTGAAAGCTAGTGAGCAGGAAATGGTGGAAAAAATTAAGCGCGAGTTACAGTTAATCGTTGGCAATGGATTACGCGATTGGAAATTCTTGCGTAGCTATCATGTAAGGCACTCCTTACCCCGCTTATCGAACCTGGCTTACGAGCGTCCCTTCGAAGAAAGCCGCCTTGCCGATGGGATATATATCGCTGGCGATCATTTATTAAACCCTAGCTTAAATGCCGCAATGCTAAGCGGCGAATTGGCCGCTAAGGCCCTGATTCTAAATCATCAAAACAAATGAGAATAGTAGGCCCCATACCCCACCCTAAGTTTAAAGTGATGCTTTACGCCCAAGAACAACATTGGTACGTAGAGATTGAAACCGGTCCCATGAAACAATGTTTTAAGGTCCCCAAGGCCCGCGCCGCTAGTCAAGCGGAGGTGCAAAAATGGCTTGACCAAGAGTTTAATGAGGAGGCCTACCGGATTTTTGAGGCGATGTACAAAAACTACAAGGCTTCGGCCGATCGAAATTTGGACAAAGCATAAAAAAGGGGCCTTAAGCCCCTTTTTTTATTTTGAGATTAACTCTGTTAACTCTTTGTCTATAGTAGCTCCGCGGTCGCGAGCATACCATTTTTGCAAATCAATGGTAACCTCTGCTTTAGGCCGGCCTTCTGCCTTACCATCGAGATGAATCTGCTGGGCAGGTTTAGGACGAGGTCCCCAGGTACCCATCTCATCACCGTTTTCTACATTAAAGCGGATCAACTTAGGAATGGCTCTTCCGCCATTGGTAAGGTATTGATCCATTAAATCCAGGTTTTCGTCACGTAAGAGAATTTTAAGCCTCACTTTATCGCTATACTGGGCTGCCTTAGCCATGAAAGGCAAAGCATGGGCAGCATCGCCGCACCAACCCTCGCTCAGTACTACCCAGTCTTCTTGATGCTCCAATTGGTCTAGGGCAGCTTTTAATTCATCACTTAGTTCATAACGTTTATCCCACTTATCCATGCGGGCATTGTTCAGGTCGGTATAGTTAAGGAAGTCTTCTGAACTAGAACCTCCCGTTGCCAAGCCTTTTGCTCTTAGGTCATTTATTAATTCGCGGTAAGCTTGGTAATCGTATACTTTGCTAGCTGTTTCGGTAGCGGTCATATCCATTCATTTAGGGTGCAAATTTATAAACGAGAAAAGCCACTAAGTATGACTTATGACACTTAGTGGCTTATAGTATTATAGGGCCGCTCTATATTATTTGAACTGCGCCGAAATGGTTTCGCTCTTAGGACCTTCGCTGTAATCATAGAAACCTTCACCAGATTTCGCGCCCAACTTGCCTGCGCGCACCATATTTACCAATAAAGGACAAGGCGCATACTTAGGATTACCAAATCCTTCATAAAGCACATTAAGGATGGATAGGCAAACGTCCAAACCAATGAAATCAGCTAATTTCAATGGACCCATAGGGTGAGCCATACCCAATTTCATAATGGTGTCTATTTCTTTAACACCGGCTACTCCCTCGAATAGAGTGATAATAGCCTCATTAATCATCGGCATTAAAATACGATTGGAAACAAAGCCTGGGTAGTCATTACACTCAGTTGGCACCTTACCTAGTTTTTCGGAAAGCTCCATAATGGTTTTAGTGGTAGCATCGGAAGTGGCATAGCCACGGATCACTTCCACCAATTTCATTACTGGTACCGGATTCATGAAGTGCATACCAATTACCTTGTCGGGTCGACCAGTTACCGCAGCAATCTGTGTTAGGCTAATCGAAGAGGTATTGGAAGCTAAAATGGCTTCGGGCTTAGAATACTTATCCATATCCCCGAAAATCTTCAACTTCAGCTCTACGTTTTCGGTAGCGGCTTCTACCACCAGATCCACATCGCCCAGCGCTGAGGCCATATCGGTGTGGGTGCTAAGATTAGCCAAGGTGCTTTGCTTCTTGGCTTCATCGATAACACCTTTACTTACTTGTCGATCTAAATTCTTTTCAATGGTTTTCATTCCGCGCTCTAGGGCAGCGTCTGAAATGTCCACTAGGTTTACAGTAAAGTCGTTTTGTGCAAAGACATGAGCAATTCCATTACCCATGGTTCCGGCACCAATTACGGCTACTTTTTGCATTGTATCTATTTTGAGATTTGAGGATTATTCTTGAATTAATTTTTGCAAAAATGCATCATTTTCGCTCACAAAGTCTTCCCAAACCGGAGTTCCTGGTCCGGAGAAGCCCGTATGTATCTTACGTACTTGATGATCTTTATCTAAATAAATGGCGGTAGGATAGCTCATGACGTGATTAAGCATGGGCAGTTTTTCCGCGGCTTTGTCGGCTCGTGTAGCGCCTGCCAATAAAACGGGATAAGGTACCGCAAGGTCTCTTTTCATCTTAGAAGCTCGCTTTAGAGCAATAGCCTCGTTCTTGGCCCGCTCAAAGGTCAAGCAAACAATTTCCAGTCCTTTAGGCTGATATTGCTTATACACCTCCGTTAAATAGCGACTTTCATCATAACAGTTAGGACACCAAGAACCGCTGATTTGAATAATCATCGGCTTGCCTGCAAAACGTTCATCCGAAAGACTAATCGTATCACCATCTAAATCCGGGAAACTGAAATCAAAACCTTCATAACCTTCCTTAATGAAGGTTAAGGTATCGGGATCGGGTAGGCTAAAGCTCGTATCCTTATACATTATAAAAGGAGCCATATAGGATCTACCGGAATAAAACTTCCCCTGAATTGTATCGAATAATTCGGCTTCGAAATGGAATAAATGCGCACCATCAAAGGCCGAGAAGTACATTTTACCTGCTGCGGCGGAGCCTTGTAAATAGCGGTAATCACCGGTTGCTGTCATCACCGTGCCATGGATTTCTCCATCCACAAGGTCGAAATAGGCTAAACCACTGCCCTCACCATCCGTACCCGGATTAAAGTCCATCCGCCAATAGCCCTTCAATGGGTCCATGATTTGGGTATTGGGATAACGGTCTTGCTTGCCTTTGCTCGCCTTGAATGGCAGTTCATAGTTTTCCGCATCCGGATTGATATATACGCCTTTCAGCTCTTCACCACTGGCCTTTACCATAAAGTGATTAGCAAATACGGGCATTTCAATGCGGAAGCTATCTGGTCCTATGGGAATCATGCGAGCCTCCAAGGTTTCGGAAGCATTATGCACTGTAAAGCTCAAGATGGAATCTCCTCCACTGATAGTGGCATTGAAATTCAAATCTACGCTATCATTTAAGCTAATACTGGCCAGCCAATCACCTTGAAGTTCAAGTTCGGCCTTAGTATCCGCCGGCCCGGCACAAGAAACTATTAGCGCACCGAGACCCAGTGCCATTAGATATTTTGCTATTCTCATAAGCCCAGTGCTTTGGTGATTTCTGCTAAACGTCGTTCCAATTTTGCCTTACCTTCTCTAAAATCTTTAAGCTCGCCTAGGTGATCGTTTACACTAACGTAGAACTTAATCTTAGGTTCGGTACCACTAGGGCGTGCGGTAATCTTGGTGCCCTCCTCGGTAATAAACTGTACTACATTACTTTTAGGTAAATCTATAGACTCGCTGCTCATATGTACCAAATCCTTGGCCTCGGAGCTTTGATAGTCCAAAACCTTAATAATACGCTCTCCAGCAATGGTGTCGGGGGTTTTGGTGCGGAAATCTTGCATCATTTGGGCAATTTCTTCCTGACCTTTCATGCCTTCACGTTTCAAGCTAACCAGTACTTCTAGGTAAAAGCCAAACTTATGGTAGGCATCGATAAGCATTTCATAGAAACTACTGCCCTTACTTTTAGCATAGGCCGCTGCTTCCGCTAACATTACCGCCGAAGCTACTGCATCTTTATCGCGCACGAAGTCGCCAATCATATAGCCATAGCTTTCTTCGCCTCCGCCGATAAAGGTCATCTCGCCTTCACGATTTCGAATAATATCCGCAATCCATTTAAAGCCGGTTAAACATTCTGGGCAGGGAACTTGGTAAGCTTCAGCAATTTTGGTAATTAAATCAGTAGTCACGATGGTCTTTGCAACGTATTCATTACCAGTTAATTTCCCTTTTTCTTTCCACTGCTCCAATAAGTAGTAAATAAGCACGGAGGCGGCTTGATTACCATTCAATAATTCCAATTCGCCATCCAGGTTTCGAACCGCAATGCCCACCCTATCCGCATCTGGGTCGGTACCGATAACCATGTCGGCATTTAAGCGCTCGGCTTGCTTAAGGGCCATACTTAATGCCTCAGGCTCTTCTGGGTTGGGTGATTTCACGGTGGGGAAATCGCCATCAGGCTTTGCTTGCTCCTCTACTATCGAAACCTTCTTAAAGCCCGCCTGCTCTAAAGCAGGTGGCACTAAGGTTATACTGGTACCATGAATACTGGTAAAAACAATGGATAAGTCTTCCTTACCTGCATCAGAAAGGCTTTGCTTGTTAACCTCTTTGAGATAAGCGGCATCCACTTCGGCTCCAATCATCTCAATGAGCTCTTCTTTAAAGTCGTAACGAATTTCCGATACCTGAACCGCTCTAACTTCATTGATCACCGCCTTATCATGAGGAGGCACCAATTGACCACCATCGCTCCAGTAGACCTTATAGCCATTGTAGGCAGGCGGGTTATGAGAAGCGGTTAAAACGATACCGCTCTGGCAGCCTAAATGGCGGATGGCAAAACTTAAAGCTGGTGTAGGACGTAAATCCTCATAGAGATAAACGCGAATTCCATTGGCCGATAATACCTCCGCTACTAGGCGAGCAAAGGGCTTGGAGTTATGGCGACTATCATGAGCAATCGCTACTTTAATTTCCTCATTGGGAAACTGCTTGTTCAAATAATTGGCTAAACCTTGAGTTGCCGCTCCTAAAGTGTATTTGTTGATACGGTTAGTTCCAACCCCCATAATACCACGTAAGCCTCCGGTTCCAAAATCGAGATCTTGGTAAAAGGCATCGGCCAAGGCGTCGCCACCTTGATCAATTAATGCTTGGGCTGCCGCTTGAGTTTCGGCATCATAGGGTTCCTTTAGCCAGGCTTGGGCTCTTTCTAAGGCTGATTGCATTGTATTATTCTTAAAGTTTAATCTTTTCTTAAACTAGCTGCTCCGCTTAGCTCACTGCGGCTTATCTCCGGGTTTCCGCGGTATACAATTTCTGCTGCGCCAGAAGCTTCTAAGGATAGATCTTCCTCTACGCTTACCTCCACATCAGAAGCACCACTTAAATCCAGGCGCATCCGATCTACCTTTAATTCGAAGAATTTTACTTCCGAGGCGCCGCTTGAGCTTAATCTTAGCTGATCTGCTTTACCACTCATTTCAATTTCGGAAGCACCACTTAGTTCAATACTAATCTGATCGTAATCCACGCTTAGCTTAATTTCAGCTGCACCGCTCGATTCAAGATGAAGCTCGCCTCCAGAAAGTTCGCCTACATTTTTAACCGAAACTGCACCCGAAAATTCCATTGCTTCGAGATCTTTAAGACCAATGTATAAATCAAGCTCTTCGGCCCGACCAATATCTTCTTTGGTACTAATTTGTAGCACCCCATTTTCTACGCGGCTTTCAATCAGTTCATGAAGATTTTCATCGGCTACCACTTTGAGGCTGTTTTCATCCGCCTGACGCAGATGAACTTCAAACATTCCACTTACGGAAATACGGTTAAAGTCTTCAACCGACCGATTGGCTTCTTCTACTTTACCATTTCCTTGAACCCCTAGCATACAAGAGCTTAAGAGTCCGATTAACACAAAGGCACTAAGTGATTTTCGCATAAGGCTTGATTTTACTGCTAATTTAAGGCTTCCTTGCTAGTGAGCCACTTCCTTTAGAAATATTGCCGCTAAAATTGTCTTTCGACTAGAGGTTTTGTTATTTCGTATTCAACCAAATCGTTAATACTTTTAGCTGAACGATTTTTTTAAACTCTGTTATGAAAGCTCTGCTTCTTGGCCTTATGGCCTTATTCTCTCTTTCTTCCTTAGCCCAAAAACCTCAGTTTATACCCAAAGCCCATAAACGAATTAATGTCAGCAATGATATTCCGGATGGGATTTTTGCGCTCATCGATTTAGATCAAGATGGTGATAAGGACCTAGTGGTTGAAAAAGGATGGCTCCAACTTTACCAGAACCAAGGCGACGGTAACTTTATTCGTTTACCACAACCTTGTGCCTTCCAAATAGCCGCCGAAGATATTCAGGTAGTTGATTTCGGTGCAGATGGTGACGAGGACTTGGTGGTAAGCACCGGTCAAGGCCAAATAGCCCTGATTGAAAATTTAGATAGCCTGCGTTTTAGACGCATTCAAGACAGTATTTATGGCGACCTCGTAGTAAGTATAATGGAGGCCGGAGATTTAAATGGAGATGCTTACCCTGACCTAATACTAAGCGGTCGAAATCCCCAATGGCGCAGCGAAATGCGCTTGTATTTTGGCGATTCTACCGGTCGCTTTCAATCGGATTCTACCATTGGTCCTTATCCCGGAATAAATAGTAATGGCGACATTGCTATTGGCGATTTAGATGACGATGGCGACCAAGACATTCTCTTTAGTGGATCGGTTAGTTGGGGTGTAAATAACCTCCCTCGCATGACGGCCGTTTTATGGAAAAACCAATCAGGCTACAGCCTAGACAGCAATAGCTTTGTGCGACTCGAAAGTTCGATTTTGGGTATTGCCGACTTAAATGGTGATTCTAAAAACGATATTGTGCTAAGCGGGGAAACCCGCAACCCTTCGCAACAACTGATGGGAATTATCTACCAGCAAACGAGTAATGGCTTTGCCTTTACCGATACCTTCCGCGGTACCGATACTCGATTTGCGACCAGACATTCGATTGCTTTTGAAGACCGCGAAGGCGATGGCGACCTCGATTTTTATATCCTGGGCGACATCTACAGTAATGGCAGCTATCGCTGGGTAGAGAATAAAGGCAGCGGTACTTATACTTCTAGGAGGTGGCCGACTGAATTTTTCACGCATGACGACAGCTATGGATTTGCTATCGCCGATTTAAATCAGGATGGTCGTTCCGATTACCTCGCCAGTGCTAATCGCGAGCGTTTGCACATCTGGATGCAGGATAGCTCCAATCAGGTGCACACCACCACCAATCACTTCGACCCTGGCCTATGGACCGATTTTGCTTCGGGTTATATAGATGGGGATAGCTTATTGGACTTTATTGTAGTTGGCAATAATCCGCTAACGGGCTATGGACGTGCCATTCCCAAGATTTTCCTCAATGATGGTTCAGGAAACTATGACGCTTATACCGACCCAGATATTCCTCTTTATGATGATGAGGTACAATTGGTGGATGTAGATGGCGACGGTGATGATGACCTTTTTATTGCTGGGGCTTACGGAAGTTTAAATGAAGGGGTAAAACTGCTTATTAATGATGGTAGTGGAAACTTTGCTGCGCCCACTAGCCTCATAAATCAGCTGAGCTCTGCTCAAATTGTACCCGCCGATTTCGATAGCGATGGAGACTTTGATATTGTAGTGGCCTATCACAATGGCTCAAGCACCAATCCTTATCATACCAAACTCTTTAAAAATGACGGTTCTGGAAACTTCAGCGAGTTTCTAAACCACAATTTACCAGGGGTAAGAACCATTAACAATGAACCCCTGCATTTAATCGACTATAATGCCGATGGACATCTAGATTTATTGATGCCCATGAACTATCAAACCGATTTATACCTCAATGATTCGAATGGGGTCTTTCAAAAAGATTCTGTTCGCAGCGCGGGATTCGTAGGTCTAAAGTTTGCCCAACTGGCGCGAGGCGACCTCGACCTAGACGGTAACCAGGATTTTGTAGCCTTTACCGATACCAATAGAGGCTCGAATCGCTTTAAATTGCGCTTCTTTTACGGCGATGGTCAAGGGAATTACAGCGTGAGCGCTCCCTTGCGTCACATGGGGCAGCCCGCTTTAAACGGCGGATTAATTTTACGCGACCTAGATGGAGACTCCCTTTTGGACCTGATCGGTCTTGGCGCGGGATTCCCTAATGGCACGAGTATTTACTGGAACGATAGCACCCAAGGCTTTTTCCGGGATTCAGCTTTCTTTGAATACGATCGAAATGTGGGCGCTTATTTTACTGATGATGTAGATGGCGATGGCGACCAAGATATTGTGAGTATTACCCGCAATGTTAACGCCGGACTAGGAATTGGTAAGGTATGGCTTCAAGAGTCTTGTCCCTACTATCAAGTGGACTATAGTCTAAGTACTTGCCGCAATTATTACTGGGAAATTGGGGGCTGTGTCCTTAATCAGAGTGGCACGTATACCGCCGTAGTGCAAAATGGAAATTGTAAGGAAGAATACACGCTAAACCTCACTATCCTACCGCAACCGAGGATAATCATGACCAGCGATTCCCTTTTGCAATCGGATACTGCTGCGCTTAGTTATCAATGGCTTATTTGTGATACCAGTGGTCTTAAAAGCCCGATCGCTAATGCCACCAGCCAGAGCTATAATCCACCTCAATCGGGATGGTATGCCGTAGTAAATTTCCAAGGCAATTGCAGCGATACCTCCGAATGCTTCTTGTATGAAGTCTTAAGTAATCCGGAGGAGGATAGCCATCAGGCGAAAGCCTACCCTAATCCATTCCAAGACCAATTGGCCTTAGAAGAATTGGAACTAAACTCAAGCATTCAAATAATTAACTCTGCCGGGCAAGTCCTCTTAGAGAAAAAAGCAAAAGACACCCACCTTCAATTAGAACTCAGTGCCTTAAAACCAGGCGTTTATTTACTACAGGTGAGAAATCCGGATGGAGCGCTATCCTCCCAGCGGCTGATAAAAAACTAAAAAAAAGCCCCAGACCACTAAGGTTTGGGGCTTTTTAAATAGGAGAAGCTTTGAATTAATTCAGCGCTTCAAATTGTTGTTCTACAAAATTGGTCAGTGCTTCACCGTGCAAGAGGTTTTGCGATAATAGGGCTAAATCCTTAGCTCTATTAATTAAGGCTTTACGCTCTGACTCGTCTTTCTCATCCAAAATACGGCTGGCTAGAGGATGATTGGTGTTTACAATTAGATTGTACATATCTGGCATATCACCCATGCCCATCATTCCTCCACCGGTCATGCTCATTTCCTTCATGCGGCGCATAAATTCGGGAACGGTAATCGTAAAGGGCGCTTCTTGCGAATCCATAGCTTCTAATACCACGGTATAGCTGGCCTTATCTACCTCTTCTTCGATGAGGGGCTTCAGTTTCTCTTTTTGTTCTTCGCTTAATAAGGATACGGCCTCCTCATCTTTAGGGATAAGCTTGTCTATAGCGTCGCTATCCACCCTGGCGAACTTCACTTTGTGATCACCACCTTCCAATTTCTGCATTAGATGACTAACCAAAGGACCTTCCATTAGCAATACATCATATCCCTTGTTCTGGGCTTTTTTGATAAAGCTATGCTGACCATCCTTATGGGCGGCGTAAAGGACCACTAGGTTGCCGTCTTTGTCTGTCTGACTAGCCTTGATCTTTTCGATATACTCTTCGAAGGTGAAATACTGATCTTCTACGTTTTGATATAAGCCAAACTTCTGTGCTTTTTCGAAGAACTTATCGTCACTAAGCATTCCATACTCAATGATTACTTTGATATCGTTCCATTTCTGCTCGAAGTCCTCACGATCTTTCTTGAATAAGCTACTCAGCTTATCTGCTACCTTTTTGGTAATGTGTCCACTAATCTTTTTAACCGCGCCATCGGCCTGTAAATAAGAACGAGACACATTAAGCGGAATATCTTTCGAGTCGATTACCCCGTGTAGAAGAGTAAGGAAGTCTGGTACAATTCCCTCTAAATTATCAGTAACGAAAACTTGATTTTGGTACAACTGAATTTTATTACGCTGTAAGTCCATATTGGGCTTAATGCGCGGGAAGAACAGAATACCATTAAGATCGAAAGGATAATCCACATTTAAATGAATATGGAACAAAGGCTCCTCGAAAGTCATTGGATAAAGCTGACGATAGAACTCCTTGTAATCATCCGACTCTAAGTCAGCCGGAGCCTTAGTCCAAGCGGGATCGGTAACGTTTACAATATCCGCTACCGTTTTCTTGGTTTCCTTTTTATCGTCGCCCTCTCCTTCTGTTTCGGTAATTTCCTTTTCACCAAATTGAATAGGCACTGGGAGGAATCGACAGTATTTCTTCAGTAATTCACGAATACGCCCTTCTTCAAGGAATTCTTCGCTATCCTCATTTATATGTAAAACGATGTCGGTTCCGCGCTCCTTACGGCTATCGTTTTCTTCTAAGGTAAACTCGGGCGAGCCGTCGCAGGTCCAATAGGCTGCCTTGGCTCCTTCTTGGTGCGATAAGGAGAAAATCTCCACTTTCTTAGCCACCATAAAAGAAGAATAGAAACCTAAGCCAAAGTGACCAATTATAGCGGCGCCATCGGCTTTATCCTCATACTTCTTTACAAACTCCTCTGCACCAGAAAATGCAAGTTCGTTTATGTATTTATTGATTTCATCGGTGGTCATCCCAACCCCGCGATCCGAAATCGTTAAGGTTTTGTTCTCTTTATCTACTTTAACCTGAATGGTGAGATCCCCTAATTCGGCTTTTGATTCGCCAATGCGACTTAGGGTCTTTAACTTCTGGCTAGCGTCTACGGCATTTGACACCAATTCTCTTAAAAAGATCTCATGATCTGAATAGAGGAATTTTTTGATGATCGGAAAAATATTATCAGCTGTAACATTAATCTTACCGGTACTCATAATTTTAGTTTTTGAATCTGCAGGATTGAAAGCAAAGCATATGCCGCCCAATTTAAATATGACAAGTTTGCAGCGCCTGGAAAAGGATGTCAGTCAGCTTGCCAATTATTACTGACATTGGTCATTGTTTAAAGCTGGAAGTGGTGCTAATCTTGCATAGTAATTAACACCAAACATGAAATACGTAAGCGCTAGCGAAGCCGTAAAAGTCGTGAAGGATAATGACAGAGTTTATGTACACTCTGTATCCATGGCCCCTCAACAGTTAATTAAAGCCCTAACCGCCCGTGCCAATGAATTGCGGAATGTGGAAATGTGCCATTTGCATATTGAAGGTGAAGCGCCCTATGCGGACCCCAAATACAGTGACTCATTTCACGTAAACTCCTTATTTATTGGTGCCAATGTGCGTCATACGCTAAAGGCTGGAAATGGATCTTATACACCCGTGTTCTTATCGGAAATCCCATATTTATTCCGTCATGGCGTACTGCCTATAAATGTTGCCTTATTGCAGGTTTCACCTCCAGATAAACATGGCTATTGTTCTTTGGGCACTTCCGTGGATGCCTCCTTGGCCGCTGCTCAGTCTGCCGAACATGTTATTGCTCAGGTAAACCCTAGAGTGCCTCGCTCTCATGGCGATGGACTCCTACACGTCTCTAAGTTTGATTCTTTGGTAGAGGTAGATGAGGCCTTACCAGCCCATGCCCCAGCCACTCCTACCGATATTGAAATGGAAATCGGTAAGAACGTGGCCTCTTTGATTGAGGATGGCTCCACCCTGCAAATGGGAATTGGTGCCATTCCCAATGCCGCATTAAGTCAGATGGGAGGTCATAAAAACTTAGGCATCCATACCGAGATGTTTTCGGATGGAATTCTGGACTTGGTCGAAAAAGGCGTGATTAATGGTGCAGAAAAGAAAACGCATCCAGGGAAAATAATCAGTGGCTTTGTGATGGGCTCTCAGCGCTTGTACGACTTCATTGATGATAACCCATTGGTGAACCTACTCGACATTGGTTATGTGAACGATACCGCGGTTATCCGTAAGAACCCAAAAGCCGTATCCATTAATTCGGCAGTAGAAATCGATTTAACCGGTCAGGTTTGCGCCGATAGCATTGGACCAAGGATGTATTCGGGTGTAGGCGGCCAAATGGATTTTATGCGCGGTGCCATGCTTAGTAAAGGCGGCAAGCCCATAATTGCCCTTCCCAGTACCACCCGCAAAGGATTAACGAGGATTGTTCCCTTCTTGAAGCCCGGTGCTGGAGTGGTTACCACCCGTTCTCACGTGCACTATATCGTTACCGAATACGGCATTGCCGATTTATACGGTAAAACCTTGAAACAAAGAGCCCAAGAATTAGCGAATATCGCCCATCCCGATCACCGCGAAACTATTTTGCGGGAATACATGGATGCGATTCGTTAAATAAATAACTTCTAAAAGCCTGCTTCTAAACAAAAGCAGGCTTTTTTGCGTACTTTAAGGGCGGAAAGGCTTTTTAAAAATTTGCCTTTTATTTGCGGTTAAAGCACCAATCAAATACGAATACATTATGCTTAGAACGAGAATTGCCGGAGTTGGTCATTATGTACCCGAAAATGTGGTTACCAATAATGACCTGTCCTTAATTATGGAAACTTCAGACGAATGGATTCAAGAGCGCACCGGAATTAAAGAAAGACGCTGGGTAGCCACCGACAGTGAAGATACCACCTCTAGCATGGGAACCGCTGCTGCCCGTAAGGCTATAGCGGACGCTGGTTTAGAGCCAAGCGACATCGACTTTATCATTTTTGCCACTTTATCCCCCGACTATTATTTCCCAGGTCCGGGTGTACAAGTACAGGAGCAATTGGGCTTAGATACCATTGGTGCCCTAGACGTGCGTAACCAATGTTCGGGTTTTGTTTACGGCCTATCCGTTGCCGACCAGTTTATCAAAACCGGGATGTACAAGAATATTTTACTAATCGGATCCGAATTACACTCAGGGGGCTTGGATAAAACCACCCGCGGCCGTGGAGTTTCGGTAATTTTTGGTGATGGTGCTGGAGCGGTCGTTTTATCTGCTACCGAAGAAGAAGGTAAGGGTATCCTTACTACTAAACTTCATTCGGAAGGTAAGCACGCTAAAGAATTGGCCTTATTAGGTCCCGCTACTTCACGCTGGGTAGACACCATTATGGAAGAAAATGATCCCGAAGATCTCTCCTACTACCCTTATATGAACGGTAATTTCGTGTTTAAACACGCTGTAACGCGCTTCCAAGAAGTAATTCATGAAGCATTGGCCGAAGCTGGGAAGTCACCGGAAGATATTGACTTATTAATTCCCCATCAGGCAAACCTGCGTATCTCGCAATATATTCAAGCCAAAATGGGCTTGGGAGCAGATAAGGTTTTCAATAATATCATGAAGTACGGTAATACTACCGCCGCCTCCATTCCCATTGCTTTAAGCGAAGCAAAAGCGGAGGGAAAAGTAAAAGATGGCGACCTCTTATGCCTTGCGGCCTTTGGTAGCGGCTTTACTTGGGGCTCGGCCCTTATACAGTTCTAAAAATAAGAAAGGGTCGTCAAGACCCTTTTTTTATTTTAAACCTTTGGCCCTTTACTTCTTCCAATAGTAAATTCTGTATCATGAAAAAGCATTTAATACTTAGCAGCCTCCTAGCCCTTGCTTTTAGTTTTGGCTCCTGTTCTAAGGAAAGTGAACCGGTGCAAGACATTAGCCAAACCGAAGTAGAACAATTGGTCTTGGAGCAAATCATCGCCGAGCAACTTTTAAGTGACTTTGATCTATTAATGGAAGATGAAGGATCCAATGAACTATTGGCCTTTAAAACTAATTCTTGCCTCAACGTTTACCGCGATACGAGTCAGAATCCGCCTTTATTAATTTTCGATTTTGGCCCGGTAAATTGCATGGGTCTCGATAGCAATTTACGCCGTGGACAAATAATTATGTCCCAACTCGGTACCCCTAATGGCCAAGGCTGGCAAAGAACAATTCGCACCCGTAACTTTTTCTTTAATGACCATGAAGTTATCGCGCATCGCAGTATTAGTCAAAGGGCTCGAAATGGCGGCGGCAATCCAAGTTTTGATATTAATAGCCGCGTAAAAGTCTTGTTTCAGAATGGTAGCGATAGCTGTGTGGCGCTGCAAACACGCAGCCGTGAATTCACCAAGGGTTTTAATACCCAACGCCGCATTGACGACGAATTTAGCATAACTGGAACCCATAGCTTCAGAACTACGCAGGGTCGAAACTTCAATGCCCGAATTAGCAAAGCCCTAATTCGCACTAATGATTGTCCGTGGATTCGAGCGGGTGAAATAACCCTTACTAGTCAGCGTGGTAAAACTATTGTAATCGACTTTGGTAATGGCCGCTGCGACCGAATAGCCACACTCAGCTTTAATGGCCGAAGCAAAACAATTCGCCTCTAGCGAAAATGATTTTAAATATAAAAGGCAGCTAAGGCTGTCTTTTTTTTTGTACTAAACTTCTCTTTCACAAGATTTGGCCTTTACTTGCGTTAAGCAATCAAACAACCAACAATGAACAAGAGCCTCTTATTGATTTTCCTTTTGGGAAGCATTGGTCTTTTTGGCCAAAGCGAAGCCGAAATCGACAGTGTAAAGAAACTCTTTGGTGCCCGCGAGTATACCTGGGTGCAAGAGGAGAACAACATTTTTAAAATGCGAAAGCGTTGGACCAAAAAATGGGGACTCTTCTCTTGGAATGTAGAGGGTTTACAATTGCTCCCTATGGAATACGATTCGGTAAGCTTCATGAGCGATATGGAGCCTTTTAGCATTGTAAAGAAAGACGGTAAATACGGACGGTACTTGCTCCCCTTCGAAGTAATAGATGCCCATGAAAAGGTAAACTGTGTTTACGATAAGCTAAAGCTGGTGGAAAATGAGAATAGTTATTCGGGCTACCATCTATTGGCTCGAAAAGAGGGAAAATGGGCCTTACTCGATTGGTTTGATGAATTTGAGATAACTCCCTACGAATACGATAAACCCGAGGATGTTCCCCTATCTGATATGGACGAATGGACCAAGGGTTTAATCCTCGAAATGCGCGATAGCTTTGATGTGGATATCGTGGAAATGGATCACAATAATGGCGATGGGGTTCTTCGAGCCCGCAACAAAAACACCAAGAAATGGGGTATGTATCAGCTATCGCAAGAATTAATCGCCCCTGTTTACGACAGTATCTACTTTTTCCGCTGGAATGGCGTGGTAACTCCCGTTTTTCAAAATGGGAAAGTGGGTTTCCATACCAGTCCCTGGTCATACGATGATGAGGCTAAAGAAACTATTCCCTGCATTTACGATGACTACGAATTTGTGGTGAAACAAGAAGGCGGCACCCGCTATTTAGCGGTTAAAAAAGATAATAAGTGGGCCTGGATCGACTGGCTGAGCGGCGAACTTAAGTCAGAATGGTACGAAGGCGAACGTTCAAATCTCCCCTATCCTTATTATCAACAAGATAGATGGTAATTCTAAAATAGTTTTTTCTAGATTTGGGCATGCCTGATAATCAAGATAAAGACGATTTAGAAGCATTAAAAGGAAAGGTCCTCGAGCGGAGCATTAATTTATTCTTACTCCTGGCGGTGGCCATTACCTTAATTCTCTTCTACCGCTTTTACGAAACCGGCGAGTATGTTACCCTAATTGGCGTTTTTTCGGCGGGCTTGGTTTTGATGGTACTGCGACTCTTTGGCGAGACCATCCCCCATGGCTATAAGGTAGGCTTCATTGTTTTACTGATCCTTTTTGTGGTAGGCATCGGGGTTTACAACTTTGGCATCGTTGCCGGGGCTTTACCCTATATCGTAATGGTGCCTGCTTTCACCTTTTTAACCAGTAATAAGAAAGCCGCCCTGCTCACCCTTTTACTGGCCCTACTTCTATGCGGCTGGGTTGCTTCGGCCTACATCAGCGGAGAATTAACCTATTTTATTGATATCAACGAGTATGTTGCTAAACCCACGAGCTGGATTCTAAACCTGAGTATTATCTTCTTCACCAGCGTGGTTATCCTCGACATTATTTCTGTTTACGATAAAAGTATCCGGAAATCCTATCAGAAAATTAGTAAGCAAAGGCAAAAGCTTAAAGAGATTGTCGACCAACAAACTATCGATCTTAAATCCTCTAATGAGGATCTAAAAAAGAATGTTGCAGACTTAAAACGCACTCAAAGCCAGTTACTGAATGCGGAAAAAATGGCTTCCCTAGGTATGCTCACCGCGGGTATTGCCCACGAATTAAAGAATCCCTTAGCGGCAATTCAAAATAGCTATCAATTATTAGAAGAAAACAGCCGCGCTACTGCTAGTAATGAGGACCAAGAGTTACTGGATTTCATCAAAACCAGTGCCGATCAAATGGCCTCAATCGTGAAGGATTTAAACCTATACAGTCAGGAAAAAGAAGGCTTGAAGGATAAGTGTCAACTTTCTGAAATAGTGGAATCTAGCTTAAATATACTAAAGCACAGCTATAAAGGTCGAATCGAGCTTCATAAATCCTATCACGAAGTGCCTGACCTCCCCTGCAATCGCAGTAAACTCAATCAGGTTTTTACTAATCTGCTGAGTAATGCCATCCAAGCCATTCCCGGACTGGGCAACATTGAAATTAGCATTGAGCAGAAGGGGCAGGAAATAATCTGCCTTATTAAGGATGATGGTCATGGTATTAGTAAGGAAGATTTAAAACGCATCCAGGAACCCTTCTTTTCCAAAAAGCAAAATGGCGAAGGCACCGGATTAGGTTTATTTATAAGCGAAAAAATTCTCTTCGATCACGGGGCCCAAATGGAATTCGAATCTACCTTAGGTAAAGGCACTAGTGTTTCTATTCGCTTTCCCCTAGCTAAGGCTGAAGCGCCGGATACTTAAAAGGTAAATCCACGATAAAAACATTTACGTCTTTATGTTCAGCACTTGGTACTTGCCAGTGCTGCGCTTGTAAATAATGAAAGATACTGTAATCGAGCACTCCTAAACTCTTTAGAGCTCTAATGTTAATAAGCTTTCCCTGCGGGTTTATTCGGAGTCGATAAAGTCCTTTTCCACTAATACCAAGGCTATCTAGTGATGCCTCCTCGGGATTAAAGTCGGCTAAAAAATGGCGATAATCTTCAATCCCTCCCAAAAATGCCTTTTCAAAAGCTAAGCTCATTTCAACTGAGCTAGATGAAGTCCTTCGGGCCAGTTCTGCCTTTTCAAACTGAGGCGCCTCCTCTTCCTCCCGCTGTAGCGAATCTGGTTTTTCTAGATAGACTATACCTTCATTGAACAGGTGATAATTCCGATTTGCTTCCTCAAAGGCCCGAATCAAGGAATTCTGGGCTATTATTCTTTGCCCTCCTCTACTTTCAGGGTCAAATTGAGGCCTTGCCAATAGGTCTAGTGTATAATACTCCAACAACTCCTTCAATTCACGGTCCTCTTTGAAATAATGGTAATAACCAGCAAACTGAACCCGTAATTGTTTTTTACCAAAGCCAAAGGAGGTGCTCATTTGCTCTTCCAAGAACCACTTTCCGTTTTGCCTTTCTAATTGCAAACGGTAAGTCTGACCTACCACTAGCTTTTGCAAGACATAGTCGCGCTCTACCCTTCCGTCGACCTGCAATGGGTAACTTTTTCCAATTTGCAGGCTGCCACTGGTATCTCGGTATATATACACCGGTTTAAAGTAAATAGCACCCTCTTCATATTCTAAACTCGCCTTTATCAAAGCTTCGGAATGCCAATAGCAGCGCAACATGTCTCGCTGGGGCGCATAGCAACTGGTTACAATAGTCTTTTCCTGTGCACTCAGAAAAAGACTAAGGCTTATAAAGCTATATAGTAGAATCAATTTTCGCATGTCCCTTTCCCTGCCAAATAAATGCCAAAAACATAGCAAAGCTAAGCTTCTCAAACTGAGTCATTCGCTCCCTTATCACCTTTTAAAACTGTCCCTTTTCGAACAATGGTGTTCAGTAATGAACAATTAATCTTGGTCCAAAATGGCATTTCAAAGCTTAATTAATTGAAAATCAAAGTGAGCCTTAAAATGGCACGCCAATTGGCTATCTTTTAAGGCAAACAGGGTAAATTACATGGACAAAGTAATTGCGAAGAAGAAATGGTCATGGCAGAGACGTCTGCTTTATTTTGGCCTTCCTCTCGGCATTCTCATTCTAGCTTATTTGGTCTACGCAGCATCTGGAGCAAAAAGCTTAAAAGTAGATAGTAAACGTCTCAGTATTGGGACTGTAATTCAGGGATCCTTCGAGGACAATATCCCCATTACTGGCACCGTAGAGCCATTGGCTTCAGTATTTATTACTGCCGCGGAAGGAGGTAATGTGGAAGAAATCTTTGTTGAAGATGGGCAAATGGTCGAAAAAGGTAAGGCGCTTTTACGCTTATCCAATGCCAATTTGATGCTCGATTTCATGAATCGAGAAACCCAAATCATTGAACAAATAAATAATCTCCGCAATACCCGTCTTACTATAGAACAAAACAAACGCGGTTTAAAGGATCAATTAATTGACCTGAATTATCAATTAGTTGAGGCTCAGAGGCAGTTTGCCTTAGATAGCACCCTTTACCGTGATTCAGTTATTGCCGATAATGATTACCGCGCTTCCTATAATTCCATTCATTACCTAAGGGAAAAAATCAAATTTACCCGGGAAAACCTAAAGCGTGAGGAGGCCATCCAAAGCAATCAGCTTAACCGAATCGATGGCAGCATAAGCTTAATGGAACGGAATTTAGAAGCTATTAGGCGCAATTTGGAAAACCTTACCATTAAAGCCCCGATCAGCGGACAACTTACGGGCTTTAACCATTACCTCGGCGAAACCAAACAAAGGGGCGAGAATCTGGGGCAGGTCGATCAGTTAAGCGGCTTTATGATGCGTTGTAATGTGGATGAGTTTTACCTCGGACGCGTGCAAAATGGTCAGCTGGGAAGCTTCGACTTTAATGGGGCCGCGCATCAATTAGAGGTGCAAAAAGTATTACCACAGGTAAGTAATGGACAGTTTCAAATAGAAATGCACTTTAGGGATAGCATTCCCACTGGAATACGCCGAGGTCAGAGCCGACAAATCCGCCTCTCGCTCTCCGAAGCCAAACCGGCCCTAATGGTGCCTCGTGGTGGCTTCTACCAGAGTACAGGCGGCGCTTGGGTCTTTTTAGTACAGGAGGATGGCACCGCCATAAAGCATCCAGTAGAAATGGGTCGTCAAAACTCCAATTACGTAGAAATCCTAGCCGGCTTAAATCCCGGTGATCAAATAATAACCAATAGCTACAGCCCTTACGGCGAGGCTGAACTCTTATTAATCGAAAACTAAAACACGCACACGAAAATGGCTTTCATTGAAATTAAACAGCTTACCAAGACCTACCGTATGGAGGAAATTGAAACTACCGCCTTAAATGAAGTCTCCCTAAGAATCGAAAAGGGAGAGTTCTTGGCCCTAATGGGTCCCTCTGGCTGTGGAAAATCTACTCTTCTCAATGTTTTAGGGATGCTAGACAAAGCAGATGCGGGCTCTTATACCTTTGGCGGTGAAGAGGTCGCAAACCTTAATGAAAAGAAGCGCAGCATTCTAAGGAAAAACAATATCGGCTTCGTCTTTCAAAGCTTTAACCTCATCGATGAACTTAGCGTTGCGGAAAACATTGAACTACCCTTAATCTATACCAAAGAGCCGGCTAATGAGCGTAAGGCAAAGGTAAATGCGATGTTGGAACGAATGGGACTCGCTAATCGTGCCAAACATTATCCACAGCAGCTAAGTGGCGGACAGCAACAGCGAGTAGCGGTAGGTCGTGCTCTAATAACTGATCCGCATATTATCCTAGCGGATGAACCTACTGGTAACCTCGACTCGGCGCATGGCGATGAAGTAATGAAGCTCCTCCAAGAATTACATGAGGCGGGAACCACAATCGTAATGGTAACCCACTCGGAACACGATGCTCAATACGCTTCTCGCATATTACGTCTTCACGACGGTATGATTTTACAGCCCAGCGCTGCAAACTAATACCGACTATTATGTGGAACTATAAAATAAAGTTGGCGCTTCGCCACCTTTGGAAGGACAAGGTATTTACGGGTATCAATATTTTAGGATTAGCGCTTGGCATTGCGGTGTCGACGGCCATTTTCCTTTACGCAAACTACCATTATAGCTACGATCGCTTTCATGAAGACCCAGAGGAAATCTACCGCGTTTTAACCATAGACAAGGCCTTGGGGGTAAGTAGCTCTCGAGTGGGTATTTGTCCGCCTGCAGCCGGACCTGCCGCTCTAAACATTCCTGGCGTAAAAGCGCAAACGCGCTACCTATCGCAAGGCCAGAACCTACTGCGGGTAGGCGAACGTTCTATCTATGCCGAGAGCTTTGCCTTTGTGGATAGTAATTTCTTTGAGTTTTTCAATTTCCCGCTCAAATATGGCAATGCTAGTCAGATTCTACGTAGTCCCAACCAAGCTATTCTCTCTGCCGAATTAGCCACTAAGCTCTTTGGCCAGGAAAACCCTGTGGGCAAGACCATTCAGACCTCTAATGCTCCAGACCCAGTAATAGTGGAAGGGGTTTTCGAGGATTTACCAGAAAACAGTCATATTCAATTCGAAATGGCTTTGAGCTTGGTCCCTAATCCCGGCGATACCAATACTGCCCAGTTTTTAAGTACCTGGCAATCGATTGCCGCCCCCACCTATATACGTTTAAGCGAAGAAAGTGATTGGGAATCTATAAATGCCCAATTGTTAGAGATTGCTCGCAATAACGATTACGGCGATAATTTCGATCTTACTATGCAGCCCATGCTAGAAGCCCACCTCTACTCCACCGAGCTGCTCTTCGACAATTATAATATTGGTAAAACCGACATCGGTCAGATTCGCAATTTAGTATTGGTAGCAATCTTCTTGATTTTAATTGCTGCCTTTAACTTCATGAACTTAAGCACCGCCCGCAGTGCTAAAAGGGCACGGGAAATTGGCATGCGTAAGGTATTGGGCGCACAGAAGGAACAGCTTATCGCTCAGTTTTTATTCGAATCCATTTTCTTGGTATTCCTAGCTTTCCTCTTCTCGCTATTCATCTTGCAGATTTTTGGAAACTCAATTGGCATTCAAGTGCCTGAAGGATATCTGAGCTATTTCATAGCTAATCCAGGCTTTTGGCTTTATGCCATCGCTTTAATCCTAATTTTAGGCTTACTGAGTGGCATCTACCCGGCCTTTGTATTATCGGCTTATGAGCCTATTAAAACGCTAAAAGGTAATTTTAAGAGTCACGGCTCAGGCTTGTGGATGCGCCGCGCCTTAGTGAGTTTGCAATTTGCGGTATCTATAGCGGTGATAATTGGTATGCTGGTGGTTCAGGCGCAAATCGATTACATGAACGAAAAGGATATGGGCTTTTCAAAGGAAAACTTGCTAAGTCTGCGTTTAAATAGTCGAGAAGCCATACAGAATGCCGAAAGCTTAAAGAATCAAATTGAAAAGATTGACGGGGTATTGGGACTTAGCTCTGCCAATGCCCTACCGGGCACCGGATACGGTCGTAATGGTGTAGTTCCAGAAGGTTATAGTGGCGACGATGTTTGGATATTCTCCACCACTGCCGTCCATCATAATTTTGCTGAAGTAATGAAGCTGGAAGTTTTGGAAGGACGCTTTTACGATGATGAACATCCTGCCGACCTCCAGAACAGCGTTATTATAAATGAAGCGGCTGCCGAAGCGCTGGGCTGGGAAGAAGCCTTAGGTAAGAAATTGCAATTAGGACCAAATGAGCGCACCATTATTGGGGTCATTAAAAACTTCCACTATGTGGGTTTACGGTATCCCATCGAACCCTTACTTCTCTTTCCTCAATCTCGTTTAGCCGGCTCGGTAGCCATTAAAATAGATGCCCAGAAAACGGCACAGGCATTAGATGACATTAGCATGGCTTGGACGGAAGTAAACCCTAACATTCCCTTCGAATATCAATTCTTTGATGATCAATTCAATGAGATCTTCCAAGACGATCAAAGATTCGCCCAAGTTTTGAATAGCTTTAACTGGCTTACCATTATTATCGCCTGTTTAGGACTATTAGGTTTAAGTGCTTACAGTGTAGATCAGCGAACCCGAGAGCTCGGACTGCGCAAGGTCTTAGGTGCTAATTTCACTCAAATCTTTATGGTCCTCAGTAAAGAGTTTTGGTACCTTCTATTGGTTTCCAATGCTTTGGCAATTCCCATTGCTTATTACTATATGCAAGCTTGGCTAAGCGAATTTGTATATCGCATAGAGCTCAGCTTCTGGCCATTCCTTTTGGCCCTAGCACTTTCTTTTGCCTTAGCTTGGCTTACCATTGCCTCCCAGGCCTATAGAGCGCTAAGAATAGATCCTGTTAAAGCCCTTAAATACGAGTAATATGTGGCGATCCTATTTAAAAACTGCTTGGCGCAACCTCTGGAAAGCACCTCTATTCACGCTTATTAATCTAAGCGGACTCATTACCGCTCTCTGCAGCTTTGCCCTAATTGCCCTCTACTTGCAAGACGAGTATTCCTACGATCGATATCATCACGATTATGAGAATACATACCGTTTATGGGAGGAGCTCGATTTTGAAGGAGCAGGAGAACGTAGTTCCAGCATGCAGTTTCCAGTGGGACCCGCCCTATTAAACGACTACCCGCATCTTATTGAAGACGTGGTGCGCTTTTTCAATTTTCAAAAGCCCATCTATACCATTAAGGTAGAGGATCAAATGTTTAATCAGGAAAAGGTATTCTTTACTGATACCGGTGTTTTTAAGATCTTCAATTGGCCTTTATTAGCGGGAGATCCCGAAACGGCACTGGATAAACCACAGTCTATTGTCCTAGATAGCGAATTGGCGCAAAAATTCTTCGGTAATGAGGACCCTATTGGTAAGGAGTTAATTATCGAAAGGGGTGTTCCCTTAAAAGTAACTGGAATAATGGCTCCAGTGCCCTCGCAAACGCATTTTCAACCTAAGGCATTGATAAGCTTTAGCACTTTAGCAGCCTATTTTGGTCCCGATCTGCAAGCCAATAATTGGGTGTGGAATCCGGCCTGGACCTATATCCATTTCAAAGAGCAAGGTGCTAAAGCCGAATTAGAAGCGCAATTCCCTAGCTTCATTCAGAAGTATTACCCCGACTTCATGCGCGATCAGACTGAGTTTAGCTTGATGCCGATTGCTGATATTCACCTTGAGTCACATTTGGAATATGAATTAGAGGAAAATCATCATCGTTCCGACCTCTACATCTTGGCCACCATGGCCTTAATTATACTCATTATTGCCATTATCAACTTTACTAATTTGGCTACTGCTCGCAGCACAGGGCGAGCTCGGGAGGTTGGTGTGCGCAAAACCTTGGGCGCCAATCGTAGTCAGCTTATCCAACAGTTTTTAGGGGAATCCATTTTGCAGAGCCTTATGGCGGCTATCATTTCGCTAGGACTATTAGCCTTAGTTCTGCCATTGTTTAACAGTTTAGCCCAGGTAAATTTAGCTTACGCTGATTTATGGAAAGGCCCTGCCCCCTATGTCTTGCTATCCACTAGCATTTTATTGGGATTCTTAGCTGGCCTCTACCCTGCCTTTTACCTCTCTGCCTTTGAGCCGCAATTAGTTCTAAAAGGAGGCGCGGTAAAACGTGGCAAAAACCTATTAGGTAAAGTATTAGTGGTCTTTCAATTTGTCCTTAGTGCGGTCTTGATTATTGCCACCCTTACGGTAAATGAGCAGTTTAGCTTTATGCAGGAAAAAGACTTGGGTTTTGATGAGGAGCAGGTAGTAGTAATGAGCACTAAGCCGAAGCTAATACCCCAAATCGAAGCCATTCGAGCCGAATTACTCAAAAGCCCTAATATCGAAGCCTTTACGGTGATGAACGACATCATAGGCGAGGATCATAATGTTTTTGAATACAATTACGGGGGTATGCCGGCGGGCCAATGGCAGTACCTCCCTACTCTAGTGGTAAACGAGGATTTCGTTAAAACCATGGGGCTGGAAATAATTGCCGGACGCGATTTGAACCGGGATATTAAATCCGACGATACCGCAGCGGTATTGGTAAATGAAACCTTGGTACGTGAAATGGGCTGGGGCAGCCCCGAAGAAGCTCTCGGTCAGCGTATGACCACCCCAAGGGGTCGCGAGCGTGTGGTCGGTGTTTTAAAGGATTTCCACTACGTTTCTCTTAAAGAGCCGATCCGACCTTTTGTTTTGGACATGATTGCCGGTGGTTTTTGGATCCAAGAATTTGCCATTCGCATAAAAGCGGGTAAAACTGAGGCGGCATTAGCGGATTTAAAGGAAGTATGGCAGGCTTTTGCCCCCGAATTCCCCTTCGATTACTTCTTTCTGGAAGATCGTTTAGATCGCCTATATGAAAACCAAGACACCTTACGCAAACTGGTAGCACTCTTCTCTCTTATCGCCTTAATCATTTCTGCGATCGGACTCTTTGCCCTTAGCTCCTTAAGTATTGCTCAGCGTACCAAGGAAATTGGTATTCGCAAGATTTTAGGTGCGGAAGCGCCCCAATTGATTCAATTGCTCTCTAAAGAGTTTTTAAGTCTGGTTATTATCGCCTTGCTTATTGCTAGCCCCTTATCCTATTGGCTGCTTAACAATTGGCTGCAAAGTTTTGCTTATCACATTGACTTCTCTTGGTGGAACGTAGCCCTAGCCGCCATTTTGGCCTTGGCTATAGCGCTTTTAAGCATGTCATATCACTTAACGAAGGTCTTGCGCAGTGACCCAGTACAGAGCATTCGCTATGAGTAATTAAAGGCATTACCACCTTAGAGCTTTGTATTTCAATGCGTTAGACCTTAAGCTGTAGCGCTCAGACTTTATCCCAAGGCGCTCAGACTTTATCCAAGGACGCTCAGACCTTGTCCCATTATAGCTATGCTTTTAGCCACTATAGCTTTGCTAGTGCAAAAGTAGAGGGCTCATTTCATCCATCAACACTATAGACAATGTCCAGCCCTACAAGCAAAGGCATCCCATGCCTATATCGACTTCCTCCATTACCTGAACCCTAGGCATCCCAAGCCTGGTAAGACTTCATCCCTTGGCTAGTTCAATAATCTCCTTAGGATATGCGGTATATCTAATACCTCCATCCTACCTTTATATATAACTAATTAGGTTTTATATAGTAGGCCTTTCAAGGGAGTCCATGCCGCATAAGACAGCATCCAAAAGGTCTTAAACGTTTAAGAATGTTCACTTTGATTTCATCCCATAATTGCCTGATCCTGGTCCTTAAAGTCCTTATACATTACCCTATATAAAGGTCGATTTGCACCCATTTAAGCAGCCCTTTCCACAAGAAGACGCCTTAAGCTATCCCAGGCACCATGCGGCTTTTGGCTATTTAGTCAATAAACTTTTCCTTTTATCCTTTCGGAGGCCTATAAATTTGAAATGTGTCTTTTCAATTGAAAGAATTAGACCTTCTCCTATGCTAGTACAGACCTTCTCCTATGCTAGTACAGACCTTCCCCCATGGTTTCATGACCTTTCCCAAGCTTGTTCGGACCCCTTAAAACGCCACTGGGGACCCTATAATATCGACGCTCCTGGTACTTCCAAAGGATATTCCGAACTTGGGCAGCGGACCATTGGACCTCTTCCTAAAACGAAGCGGACCTTTTAATATCATGAGGGCTACCCTTCCTCTACTTCATCAGCATGGCTTCTTAGGATCTTCAATACCCTTCGGTACATGGCTTCCGATAAGCTCCAATTATAGCCTTCGAAGTCTACGCTGTTCGTAAACTGGATTAGCACAACATCTATGTCCTCATGGTAAAAGGCTAAGGTCTGATAACCTGGTATAAGTCCACTATGACCACTAGGATACAAGGAGTTATAAAGTGCTTCTTCCTCCGAGTTCCTAAAGGCGGACCCATCGTTTAAGGCCCTAATAAAGGAGGCTATATCAGCGGCACTAGCCTACATTGAACCAAAGGTTACAGTTCCTCTATGAAATTAATCCATTTAAAACCTCGCTAGAGTTTCCATATAGCTTTAGCTGATAGAGTCCTTTCTAGACAATAATATCATTTCAAGATGAAGTAATCTTTTAAATCCCAGACCACCGGACCATTTAAACTATCTTGAATTATTTGTCGAACCAAGCCAACATCGGGAACAAAGAAAAAGTCACGATCGTAATTAAAAATTGGTGCTTCATGGTTATCTAACTGATCTTTGGCGATAACCTTAAAATGCTGGACCGCATAAAAAGTAGTAGCTCCTATAGATAAGCTATCTAAATTCTCAACCAATTGAAGTGCATTTAAAGCTTCTCCCGGCGCTAAGCTAGTGTTAAAGATGCGCTGGCCCAGATGGCCGTGACTACCGCCTCCCCTATACTTTATGTCGCTTTCAATTAAATAGTAGTTAAAGGTGTCTAGACTAGCGCTGCTGTAAAAAGTGGTATTAATAAACTCCTTACGGGGACAATCAAAAGGGCAGGCATGGGTAAAACCACTTTGCTGGTTCTTTATAGATATGCTATCCCTTTCAAAATCCTGGTTCTCATACACCCAATAGGACCCTTTTAGAAAATGATACTGATTTTTAAGCTGTTCATCTACATCAAGGTAGACGGTATCATCCTTATTTGTATCCTTTTGGCAAGAGATCAACAGTAGAAGCAGTATTATAAACAAGCTTTCCTTTCGCAAAGTCATTAATTCAGGGTTTTAATCGATTCTGTGGCTTTAAGACACAATGGCTTTAACTAGCGTAGCAATTCACCAATAGGTGATAATCCAAGATACGATTATTATAAAGAAGCCCTTGAAAATCGATTTGCTCATTCCTCATTATTACTAAAGACTAAATTTTCTAGCCAATTCTATATTACCGTGAGGCACATCTTCTAATTCCTTAGCCTAAACTTCAGCGCTTTTTGCTTTCCATTAGCTAAACTTAAGTAGTAAACACCCTCTGCCAAATGGGAAACATCGAACTCCCAGAGCCCCTGCTCTACCTTCAAAGCTTTTAGACTATAGGCCTTACCACTTGAATCATAGCACTTGAGCTTACTAAGTTCTAAGTTGGTATTAGTACTGCTAAGATAAAGACGCTCCTGAGCAGGATTTGGGTATAAGGCTATTCGACCTAAATGCACTTCCTCCAAAGAGATGAAATTAAGGCTGTAATACATGGTGTCACTTAAGCCACAGTCGGCACGGGTAATTAAGGAAACCATATAAGCCAATCCCGGGTTCGCATAGACATGTATCGGGCTCAGATTAGTGGAGTCCTTTGCTCCATCACCAAAATCCCAAACAAAGGAATCCACAAACTGGGAACTGGTGCCATCAAAACTGACCCTCAAAACTCCATTAAAAAGTTGGGCATTGCTAGTAAAACTAGCCACCGGTTGATCACAAATCAATAAGTTCAAAAAGGCGGTATCACTCTCGCCACAGGCATTTTGCACCACTAAATAAATAGAATAGCTCCCTTTGGCGGGGAAAGTAATACTTGGGTTGGCAGTGGTATCGGTACCTAAGGTGCCAAAATCCCAATAATAGCTCCCTGCCCCGCTGGAACTCGATCCATTGAATTGCACATTAAGTCCGTTCCTAGAATACTGTATCTGGGCTTGAGCAATTTCACAGATCTGTATGCTTTTTATGAGCGTATCGGATGTCATACAGGTATCGGTAACAATAAGTTCTACGCTGTAAGTTCCAGCGCTGGCATAGCTGTGGTTAGTCTGCAAGCCACTTCCCGTATTACCATCACCATAATCCCACTGGTACTGCAATGCATTGCCTTGAGAGGTACTAGCATCAAAACTTAATTGGAGTCCGTTTGCCTGTTCCATGAAACCTGCTTGCGGAACGCTACAAGAGGTTCTAAAGGCATACGGTCCGACCCAGACACTATTAGCAGACCGGCAAGTATCCTGAACGTAAAATTCATAATCGGTAAAAGCCTGCAGACCATTCAGGCTGTAGCCTGATAAGACATTAGTAACAATGGTACCCGAGCCTAGGCTAAAACCGGCTAATCCGTATTGCAATTTGGTAGCGCTTCCAGCACTGGTCCAGTTTAACTGCGCAGAGTTAAAGGTAATGGCGCTAGCACTTAAATTACTGGGGCCACTGCATAATCGATCAATGATTTCAACATCGTCGATTGCGATATGTCCTTTACCAATACCATTACCGTATTGCCCTACAAAGACAATCTTAACCGTATCACCTTTAAAAGCCGATAAGGAAACACTCTCTTGTAACCAAGCAGCGCTGCCGCTGCTTTGCTGCTGACCAATAAGGGTATCGACCAAAAAGCGTCGCTCATCTAACTTTTCTACATAAACCCACAGTTTTTGAATTTGCGAACCATAAAGGTGATACCAAAAATTAAGCTCCGGATCTTGAAGTCCATCAAGGATTAGTACAGGACTGCGTAGTTCAGAGCGATTAGGCTTTCCTGCTGGAGGGGCCGCAAACGTTTCGGTTAGCATATAATTCCCTGTCCCAGTGCGGGAAGCAGATGGACCACTAAGAGGATTCCCAGTACCGCCACTAAATGGCAGCCAAGCCTTATAAATTGTATCGGATCGGCGCCAGCAAGGATCAATTGCGCCCGCTGTTGATACAGCGCGAGGCGGACTCCACAAGGCGGCGTCAAAACTTTCGTAATAAGGCACTGTGCTGGGCAGGCAATCCGTCGTAAAATACAAGGGGCCCAGCCAATCACTCACATCCCCTTGTGCACAGCTATCGCGTACCCATACCTCATAGGTCGTTCCTGGTCGTAAGCCTTGAATAGCGAAGGAGTCATTTACGCTGGTAGCGACAAAACCAAAAGGACTACCCAGCATTTTATACTTAAAGAGCCAATTAGAAGCCCCACCGGTTGTCCACTTAAATGAAGCTTCGGTAAAGCCTACCGCTAGACTTTCTAAATCTTTAGGGGGCTCGCAATTTAAATTATCGAAAATGGAAATATCATCTATCCCTCCTGCGCTGCCCGCATAGAGGTTATTACCCTGTGAGGTAAAGCGCAAGCGTATGGTATCATGCCGAAAAGCAAAAAGGTCGAGGGTATCGCTTAGCCAAGCATCGGAGGTATTAAACTGCTGTGGACCATTAATAGTAGTGAGATTCTGCCAACCCGAACCATTGTTTACCGCCACATGCAACTGATTGGTCGAAAAACTCCATCCGCCTAAGAAATACCAGAATGCCAGTTTTGGTCGCGTTAAATTGCTTAAATCAATATGGGGTGAAGTAAAGGAAGTCGGTTCATTTGTGCCATTCCCCAAAAACAAAGTTCCCCCAATGTATTTGCCACTTCCCGTAGTATGATCGGCCGTTGGCAGTAAGTTATTAGGTAATATAGTCGCCGGTGATGGTTGCCAAAGGGGGCCCAATTCGTGACTACGCTCCCAACAAGGGTCTAAGGTGCCGGTGCTAAACCAAGAGCTTTGCACCACAAAGGTGCTGCCCTCAAAATCCTCAAAATAAGGAGTAGTATCCGGTAAGCAGTAGGTCTTAAAATCGAGCGGAGTACTCCAATCACTTACCAAACCTGGTCCGCAACTGTCTTTTACCCAAATTCGATATTCGGTTCCCGCTTGTAAAGAACCAAGATAATAGGGATTAGCACTATTGGGACTAATAGTGCTTATAAGGCCATTGGTCTCCAACTTCACCAACCAATTATTAGCACCACCACTCTGCCAACTTAGGGTAGCAGCGTCAAATCCTACATAGTCTAAGCTTAAATTAGTAGGCTTACGACAAGGCACTGCCGCTCCTACAGAAAAGTCATCTACCGCTATTCGCGATAAGGAAGACCAATTTCTAGCTGCAATCCCAGTGAATTTCACCTTTATGCGTTTACCCGCATAGGCGCTAATATCAATAATTTGTTCGCTCCAAGCTGCAGACTTCGATAACTGCTCCGGTCCCAAAAACCGGCGCAATAAATGGTAGCCATCGCCACTGTCTATTTCAACATCAAAAGCGGTAATCTGCAGTCCGAAACGGTGGGTCCAAAAGATTAGTTCCGGATTGCTAATGGTGTCTAGATCGATAAGCGGACTTGTAATACTACTGCGGGCATTACCCTTAGCATTAGGTCGATCTGCTACAATAAACTTCGATCCCCCAGGCGTATGATTATTGGCCCCTGGTCCACTTTGAGCGTAGTTTAAATCCGGTGGACCTACATTCCATTTAAAGTCGAGGCCTGTAAAACGGTCCCAGCAAGAGTTAAGTCCGCCATTAGGCCAAGTAGAACCCTCAAAGTCAGTAAAATAAGGTGCCGTTACCGGAGCGCAATCGGTTTTAATTCGCAGTGGACGGGTCCAGTTACTAGATACCGCACCACAATTATCCCGTAGGTAAACATCATAGGCACTATTCGCTGTTAGGCCATTAAGGCGATACGGTGCCGAATTGGTTGTAATTACCGTTCCATTACCAGGACTAAATCCGGGTGGGCCATACTCTAAGCTAAAGCTGATGCCGGTTTCCGCGTCCCAGTCAAGTAAGGCGGAAGTATCATTTTTAGATACCATATGGAAATTACTGGACCGGCGACAATCGGTCGAATCATAAATGGAAAGGTCATCGATCGCCATCTGCACTTCCGTGCCTTTAGCATAGCCCACGAACTGCAATTGAATAATACTATCCTTATAGGCCATTAAGGAAAAACTATGCGCAAGCCAGGCTTCCTCCTGACTCAATTGCTGTTCACCGTAAAAAGTATGTAAGGTATCCCATGCCCCCACCGAGGCGAGTTTAGCCATTACTTCCAGGGAATCGATACCCGATCCGAAGAGATGATACCAAAACTTAGCCCGGGGATTCGCCAGACCATTTAAATCTATCGAAGGACTGCGCAGTTGGGAAATTGAATCTTGAGATATTCCTTGACCATTGAGGTGCAAGAAATTACCGAATCCAGAAGTGTGGTCACCAAGCGGACCGGTATTTAACCTAGTTTCATGCGGCGGACCAACTGCCCAATAGCTATTGGTTCCTTGCGGACTCACCAACCAACAAGGACCTAGACTACCGATGCCAACCGAACTGGTTGGGCTCTGCCAAGCTGGACTTTCAAAGTCGAATCGCAACGGAGCGGCAATAATAGTCGCACAATTAGTGCTTAAACTAAAGCTATTCCAAGCACTATTCTGAGCACCACAAATACGTCGTACATAAATACGGTAGGTGGTCGCCGGTGTTAAATTAGTAATGGTAGTATCCGATTGATAGCAAACCAAACGAGTACCCGAGCCTAGCATTGCTCCCGCCACTAAATATTCTATTTCAAAGGGCCCCGTTCCGCTATTGCTTAAATCAATAGTCGCGCTAGTACTGCCAATGCTTTGCGCGGAAAAGCCTAAGGGTGCTACACACTGCCCCCACAAGCCAAAGCCATAGGCGATAAACAGTCCTATAAAGAATCCTTTTCTCATTGCTATGCCCTAAAATTAGGGAAACTGAAGCTTTATTTAAAGCTCAATTAGTTTACGGCGCAATGCGTAAAGACTTAATGGATCAAGGGACTAATAAGTGATAAGCACTTATAGGTAAATGACTTAAGACAATTCCTTAGAGTTCTTCGATATCTACGTGATCGCATTCCATTAGATCCTCCAGAATCCACTCCAAGGCTTCATCCCAATCATCGGTTTTGCCTAAGGTCTTAAGCCCGATGCCTAATCCAAAATTAAAGGCATTGCTGCATTTGGAAACTCGTTCCGATTCATCGTGCCAGATATAATAGCCTACGATATCATATTCTTCATAGTAGACCTTAATAGCCTCACTGTTTTCTCGGCTATCTACGGTAATGTAAAAGGTGTCGTCATCGTCGTCGCTACCCTTGTACTTCTCATCCGCCGAGCCAGGAGCTACCTCCCAAATTTCAACGATGCATTCGTCAACTGCCTGAGCACTAAGGGCAGTTGACACTAAGAGTGCTGCCACCGAAAAAATAACCTTAATCATATTTGTCTAAGCTTGGTTCTTAAACTAAATTTAGAAATTATTTCTGTCAAAATTACCTCGATGGATTCGCTGCTCGCATTAATTATAGATCTTCACCTATCCAACGCCCGGCAAGGGCCCGGGAGAGATGACTTTAGTCAACAGGCCCTGGACTTCACCCAATTAGACCAGGAAAAAGAACTGCAAATTGCTGACATAGGATGTGGCAGCGGTTCACAGAGCATCTTTCTCGCTAAACAATTGCAGGGTACGGTATATGCGGTTGATTTATATCCGCCTTTTCTACAAGAGTTGGAAAGAAGGTCGGCGGGCTTAGAACTAAAGGCCACTATAGAAACCTTAGAAGGCGATATGGCCAATCTTCCCTTTTCAAAAAACTCCCTCGACCTAATTTGGGCCGAGAGTTCCATTTACAATATTGGTTTTAAAACGGGGCTTAGTCACTGGAAGAACTTCTTAAAGCCAGGAGGATACATGGTCGTTAGTGAATTAAGCTGGCTAAGAGATCGTCGTCCTAAGCCCATCGCTGAATATTGGAAGTTAGGTTATCCTGGTATACAAAATATCGCGGGTAATATCCAAACCATCTGTGACTTAAACCTTATAAGCATTGCCCATTTTGGAATTGATGAGGCCGCCTGGCTTGATGATTTTTATCAGCCGCTAGCTGCCAATTTTGATGCTTTTCTCAAACGCCATCCTGATAGTCCGGATGCAGAAAGCATTGTCGATCAAGAGATAAATGAAATGGAGCTTTATCGGAAGTATAAAGACTATTACAACTATGTCTTTTACATTATTCAGAAGCCTTATTAAATTCTGAATAAACACGCTAGCTAAGCGGCTCTGCCGCAAAAGGCATAGGACTTCAGGTTAAGTCGAGTTCTTTTAGTCTTAAAGCTTGTATAAGCCCTACTCTTTCACTTGCATCACCAAGACATACTCCATGCCAACTGGTTTACCATGGATTTCGGCCGGCTGCAATTGAGGAAAGTTTTCAAAGGTCTTGGTGGCTGCAAAATCTACTTCCGGATCAATACCACGCACTACCGTCTTTTTAATAAGACGACCGCTGCCATCGAAAATTAGCTTAAGGTAAATCCGACCAATGATGCCCGATCCCTTTAATTTGACGGGATAAACAAAATTTGATTCCGCGTAGCGGTTTAAGGCTCTTTCGAAACAGTACTTATTTTCATCATCACTCGGTGCCGACTCACAACCATCCATCACCGGAGCGCGGTCTACTAATGGAAATTCATAGACTTCATTGCTGGTTGAGCTAGGATAATTGGCCTCCGGACTAGGGCTTCTGGGATTAGAAGCTTCCGGACTCGCTAAAGATGTGTCCTGGGCTTTTTCGCCATTACTAAAAATAATATCCTTCAACTTTTCAGCGGCCTTTTCCAAGTCCCCAACCTCGCCTAAATCGGGTAATCCAGGAAATGTGCCTCCTCCCGATTCCGGTTTACTTTCTGCTTCCGGAACCTCGATCTCAATTTCTTCTTCCTCCTCTCCTACTGGGATCTCAATATCCTTAGGCGGCGCAGGCGGTGCTGGTGCTGCACCCCCCATTTGCGGTAATTCTGGTATTAAAATGAGCTTGGAATTAAAGAGCTGGTACATTACACTAGCACCCAATGCTGGTACATGAGCATAATCTACTTTAAAGGCTTTAAACGCTACCAAATCACGGTAGCTCTGAAGAGCTAGAGCCATTTCACGAATCGGCTCCAGCGAAGCCATTAAGGCATTAGGATCGTAATTCACAATCGCCATTCCCTCGCTTATATATAGTTGCCCGGTTAAAGGAGTGGAAGAATCTACCGAATCGGATAACATGATATCCCCTTCCGGATTCTTTAAGAAATAGAGGAAATCCTTTTGCAACATCGAAACCGGCATAGGTTCCATCCGCGCTAGGCATTGGCCATTCGGCATCAATACTAAAGAATATAGGTTTCGACGGGCTATTTTATCGATGCTAAAGCTCCCCTGCTGTTGGGCTTGTAGCTTACTGGCTTCCATAACCCATTGGGCAAGTTCGGGCGAATTTGGATTATCAATAATCTTCTTCACCGGGCTTTCCCCAAAGGATTGCGCGCTTAACTGAGTAAAACCCACCAATAGCAATGCGCTGTAAATCGCCAGTAATCGTTTCATTTAGAGTAAGTCTTTAAGGCTTAGCTTCACTTGCTTGCGGAAAGCTAGCGGAATGTCGAAGGTGTGACCATTAATTTCTAAGGTCATTTTACCCTTGATAAAAACCTCTTGATCCAATTGCTTTGAGGCAAGGATATCCGCATTACCCATTAAGCTAAAGGTATTCACGTCAATATCAATCGGCACCATTAAGGTGTCATAAGGTTCGAATTTAAGGGTGTCACTTAATACCCATTCGGCTACGGTCGACTTCTTTTCGGATAACTTTAAGCCCAACTCCATATTGTGAATAGCAAAACTCACTCCATTATCATTAACCAATTTCGCATCGGTATGAATAATTAGGTTGGAGAAACTCGATCCATCGCCCAAGCTGAAGTTGGTAAAGGTTTCCCCTTGTGACTCTTGGGAGAACTTATCTTCCAAGAAGTTCTGCATTTGATCGTAGTAGTTAAACTCCACTTCTTGATCTAAAGAGGAGGTCATAGGAATACCATAAACCTTGTAATAGGCTCGTCCGTCTACTTCCCAAATGAGGGTGTCGGATACCATTATATTTCCCTGCTCTTCTTCTAAAAAGTTAAGGTCGATATCGGCTTCAACCGGAATCTCCACCTGATTACGCGGAGAGATCTCAAACTTTTTCTCCATCGCAAAGGAAGCCAGTTTTTTGTCTTCGTAATTAATGTCGAATTCCGATTCGCCCAGATGAATCTTTAATATCGAGGGATTGTTAATGTGGAATAACATCGACAAACGCAATTTGTCGTCCTGTATCCCCACAATCTTTAAATCTGAGACATCCTCCAGCTCTGGCTTTTGGGTACAACCCGAAATTCCAAATAAAGCGATGATTAGCGCTACCGTACCTAGGGTACTATACGCTATCTTTTTTCTTGAGAAAGACATAAATAAGTAAATAAAAGATTACGTTTAAAAACATCATGGCCCCAATATTGGCCTGGAGGGAATTCATAAAATCACCAATGAGTTCGCCTTTGTCGACTAATTCCTCATTGTAAAAATCGAGTAAAGATAATGCGCTGCGTGTGGCTACTTCCGTTTCATTAGGATCCATCATGGTCGTAATCATGGTAGTTCCATTTTCCATAGTATTGGTATCCGTAACCATGGTGGGAATATAGGCGATCACACTTTCTAAATCCTGCGGGACTTCGCTTAAATCGCCATCGTAGACCGATCCATCTTGCACACGGGCAAGACCTTCAGTACCCCAGCGACCAAAGGTTAACCAAGACAAAACTTCCATACCAGCATTGTCTATCTTAGTAATTACCCCGGCCAACATAATTTGTGGCATAAGAGCAATGGGAACTACGGTCATTACCTTTTCCGTATTATCGAAAATGGCAGATAGCATTAATCCCAATAAGGTAGAGGAAATCGCTAGGAAGGTCATAAAGCCAAAGGCCCCAATAAAGTTCTGCTGGAAGACCTCTTCAAATCCATCCACCGGAAATAAGCTAAAGCGGAAGTAAATAATCGCTTCGAATACTAGCAGCTGAATCATCGATATCAGCGATAAGACTAAAATCTTACTGAGTACATATGCATTAATCCAGAGATTAAACATTCGCTCCCGCTTGTAAATTGATTGCTCACTTACAATTTCCTTGGCTGCATTACTCACCCCAAACCAGATGGAGGCAATGGCCATCAAGAACATGGCCCCTAATTGGAACTCCTTGAAGATTACGGAGATCAATGTCCCGATAATCACCGGCTGGGCCAATAGCAAGAGTAAATTACCCTTATCGTTGAACTTTATCTGGAAATAGCGTCGGCTAAGCCATGACAGTTGATGAAAGAAGGGCTCTTTTTTAGCCTTCGTAAACTGATTCTGCCCTTGCTTAAAATTATCATCGCCTCCCACATTACTGTAGCGCTTGGCGTAGAAATCGTTAGCTACCTGCTTATTACTAAGCAAACCATACACTTCAACAATACTTTCCTTGTTGAAGTGACTCATAATCTCATCACTCTTACCGTAGAAAACGTGTACCCCACCCGATCCTAAGAAGACCACATCGTCTACATAGTTTAAGTCCTCTGGTTTGTGGGTTACCATAATTATGGTTGTTCCCCGCGCTTTTAGGTTGTTGAGCTTCGTTAGGAATTCATGAATCGACTCTGGGTCAAGTGGAGAAGTAGGCTCATCTAAGAATAAAATGGTCGGATCTGTAAGTAATTCAACCGCAATACTCAAGCGCTTACGTTCTCCTCCCGATAAGGAAGAAACCGTTTTATAATAGATAGCTTTGGTTTTATCCTCGTCGAAGAGACTTAGCAATACCTGCATGATTTTCTCCTGCAGCATTTGCTTCGGTGTTTCCTTAGGCATCCGCAGCTTAGCACAGAAGAACATAGTTTGCTCTACTGTAAGCTCACGGTGAATAATATCATCTTGGGGGACGTATCCAATCTTTTTCTTCAGTAAAGGGAAATGCTTTACTAAGTCTAGACCATGAATCTTAACCGATCCACTGGTAGCAGGGTTATCGGCATTAAGAACCTTTAATAGCGTCGATTTACCACAACCTGAAGGTCCCATCACGGCAACGAACTTCCCGTATGGTATATTTAAGCTTAAGCGCTTTAAACCCACGTAGCCATTAGGATATTTCTTTTCTATACCATCGGCTTTAATCGCTACTTCTTGGCGTAAATCGGAATAACCCTGACTCAGGGAAAAGGCATGTAAACAGATAAATATTTGGTCGTTTGGGCCAATTGGCGTTTTTCCAAAAACCCTTTTACTATTTACAAATACGCCATTGCGACTATTGAGGTCAACTACGTACCACTGACCATTCTCTAAAACAAACTGGGCGTGATTCCGACTTACAGTAAGGTCACTCGGGTCGATTTGAAAATCATTACCAGCACCACGACCCACTCGTATAGGTCGGCCTTGAGAAACCATAGAAAGGAACAATCCTGTTTGGGCACTATGCTCAAATTCGATCGAGCTGTTTCCAGCCCCTTGAGGAACCGGATTAGACCCGGTAACTGGAGCTGCAGCAGGCTGTGCCACTGGCTCTAGCATAAAGCTCACTTCAAAATCAACCGATCCCGCACTAAGGCTGTCTCCTGCTTTCATTTGATAGGCCTCAGCTGCATTTAGTCGAGCGCCATTTATGAAAACTCCATTGGTACTATTGGTATCTATTACCTGTAAATTAGGACCATCGAGTAGCATTTGCATATGCGAACGCGACATCGATCCGGTGGGGTCTTGAACTTCGAAACTAGCTCCTCCTCCACTGCGGCCCACTGAAATTTGCTGGCCCTCGGCAAAGCTGAATTCTTGTCCGGTTGCCCTTACCCTAAGTTGAATACGATTTGCCAAGCTGTTTAGGGATTTTGGATGTAATAGTTAATGCAGCTTACACGGTCTTTATGGTAAGGATGCGAGCGAGAGAATTTTTCCCATTCATCAGGATTCGCTTGCTCATATTGCATCATGCGCTTGAAGAAGTCTGCAAACTTCAAAGGATTAAAACCAGCTGCTTTGGCCATGTAAAAGGCATTGCGATCGGCTTCGTATTCATCAACCTGACCAAAGGGTAAATAGGCCTTATTGGTCATTTTGATAAGCTCATTCTCATAATCCTTCATGTTATAACTGGTACTTAGCTCCTTCATCACTAATACACGCTTAACCTTACGGGATACGTGCTCCATGTCGATATGGGTAATTTCATGCGCAATAATAAAGGCTAACTCGTCTACCGACTTAATGAATTTTAACAGTCCGGTAGTGAGGTAAATAAAACCACCATTGGTCGCAAAAGCGTTAGGTACATTGTCTTCTACAATGGTTAAGCTGTAGCGCACACCTTTGCGCTTCACGTAAGGAGCGATAATAGTGTCCACTAGCATCACACTAAGCTGGTTTTCCAACAGTGGGTTAGCAATAAATTTCATTTCTGAACGCAGGTGTTCGCGTGCTGCTTTACCTATTTCGTACTCTTGCTCGATGGTTAAACTAACCGCAGCGTCTAAAATGGCATTCTCACCCTTGCGAACTGCCGCTGCAAAACCGTCTAAGCCGCTACCACAATTATCAAAGATTTCGTAATCCTTCATGGCATCTTCATAGGTCTTCTGAATATCCTCAAAAGGATTGTCTACTTGGGCACTAAGGCCAAGGCTTAATACCAAGCCTGCAAAGGTGTAAGCTAGTTTCTTCATTGTCTTGTTTGATTGATTAACGTCCATAAATTAAATCACCTGGGGTGGTTCCTTTCAATTTCCTGTAAACCAATACCCAGATGATGAGTACCGGTAAAATCATGAAACTAAAAATATACAAAAACTCAAGTTTAAGGGAGAATAAAGTTTCATTAGGGTCTCCTAAGTTTAAACCTGGGGTAATAAGAAGATTGTTTATAGTATCACCGAGGAAAAAGGCTAAAAGGAAGCCCGTAAAGAATACCCCGGTAACAATTATTATGGCCACTCCAGAATATACGAGAGTGATGGTGTAATTGGATAAACCAAATGCCTTCAAAGTCCCTAAACTAGCCTTATTTCGATCAATATGTTCTACAATGGTTTTTGAAATTATGTAGATGATAATGGTAATCGTAAAGAGGGTAAGAATTATCGCGAGGAAATCTGATATTTTCTTGAAAACGCTAAAGTTCTTGGCCGATTCCACATCGTTCAGGTTCACCGTAAGGTCATACTTAACTTGCAAGTAGTTAGCCATACGTGGAACGGAGTCTAATTCATTAAACTCCAGCACGAAATAATCGCTAGTATTAATGCGCAACTCTCCCCGGTTTACCCGGTCGTATGCCAGATAGGGAAAGAAATCGGCTCCTTCTGCCTCTTTTAAACACTGATCTAATTTGGCTAATACCGGTCCTTTAGCCGAGGCATTAAAAAAGTCTATTTCTAATTTATAGCCTTTGGTGTATACTCCTTTGTCGTCCTCTAATTCAAACTCTTGGTCGCCCAGGCAGTTTTCGAGGGTAGAGCGTAATTCCGATTCCGATTTTGCGCTACGAATAAAAGCGGTAATGTTCTTTTCATAGGCGCTAATCTTTGGGTCGAAAGGTGAAAACTCGTAACGGTTGGTTATCGAGTAGAAAGCCTTTTCGGTAAAGAATGCCCCCATCTTATCGGGTAACTTATCTGCTATGCCGGCAATTAGTACCGGTACCACTACCGGTTCTTCATTACGGTAATAAGGCACATGGTTGAGATATAGCGGAGGATTTTCTAAATCGTAACCAAGCTTCACCAAGAGGTCTTTACTCACAACTGCCGACCACTCAGCTTCCTCCATGCGAATTAACTTTTCATTGGTAAGTAATAATTCGGCACTCTTTTCTCTAAATAGGAAGCGGTACAAATGTGTTTCGGGGTCGATAGGGCGAATGCGAGTACGAATTACCTTTCCATCATAAGACTGGAAATTAATGCGTCCGGTAGGTACAAAGTGGGTTTCCTTTATACCAAAATCGGTCAATGTACTCTCCTTGGTAAACTCGTCTCGCAGCTTAGCCTGATAATTAGGTTTGCCTTCGATAGAACCTGGTAAGTTAACTGAGAGGAACTTTATGAAAGGACTATCCATCCGGTCCTTCAGGAATAATGCGGTTCCCTCACTAAAGCCAATCGACCATAAAGACAAGAACATAATGCCGATTACCCCTATTATCATACCTACTTTGGCCAAGAAAGACCTAAGCTCAGGCACGAAAAACTGCTGGAAAAATGACTTAAAATGCATGTTTAATTCGGACTGTCTTTAATAGCGTTCTTCAATAATGCGATGATCTCTTCATCGCTATATTCAGTTCCATTCCCTTTGTTACGCCAATGGCCAGGCTGGCTTTTTTCATAAACCGACTCTTCGGTTACCAAGCCATATTTAAAATTACCTTCTTCATCATTTATCTCCTGCTTGGCAATGAGTACTACCGAATCGCCATAGGTGACCGATAATTCGATATCGTGACTCACAATTACCGAGGTACGGTTTTCTTTTTGTACGATATCAGTAAGGATCTTCATCAGCTTATGCGCATTATGATGATCGAGGTTACCAGTAGGTTCATCAGCCAATAATACATCGTAATCCGATCCTAAGGCGCGGGCAAAAGCCAAACGCTGTCTTTGTCCGCCCGACATTTCGGCCACCTTCTTACCTTTTATGATTTCCATCACGAATTCCTTTGGATAGAGTTTAGCCAAAAGCTGGCGCGCTCTAAGCTTCGCATCATCACTCTTCTCCCCTTTTAAAATGGGAGTAATACTGGCATTCTGATAAGCGGTAAGATTACCAAACAAATTGGTACTTTGAAATATGAAGCTAAGGTGTTCTTTGCGGAATTTAGCTAGCACCGACTCCTTTTGTTTCCAGAGTTTATCGAGCTCAACTTCAGTATTAGTATCGTGGTCGTGGTATTTTATAAATCCATTGGCTCGAACCTTAATGGTATTATTCATTACCCCTAAGGTTTCCAGGATAGTTGACTTACCTACTCCCGACGAACCCACGATAAAATAAGTCTTCCCTCTTTCGATATCCAATGTATCGAGTTGCAGCACCGGCCTTAAATTGCTCTTGTACTGACAAGCGATATTCTTTATCGAAAATAAGTTATTAGCCATTACCAGGGATTTTTTCGAGTGGAATCCAGTAGTAGAACTGGCTATTTAAACGGAAGCGATCTTGTTCCAAGTTCTTCTTATTAAAGCGACGCACAGACTCTTGGAACTGAAGAATAAACTTCGGTAAGGCTGGGTGATTCGAGTTAGGAATTTCGCCAATAGGAACATCACGTAGGGTTCCATACTCCCCTTTCTCATCAAAAGGCACCGCTAATAAAATACCCCAGATTTCAGCCATACTTTTTTGGCGTACGCGTTCATCAGAGGTCTCACCTAAGGCCGCCTTAGTTTGGGCTATTAAGGCATCCGATACTTGTGCTTTCGAATCGGTTAAGTTGGCATCTGGATCTACGCGCTCAAACACGGAAATCATATTATCCACTTCTTCATCCGAAAGGAAAACTACCGGCGCAAAACAGCTTAAAGGCTTATTGTAGAAACGTGTGCTGGTAAATCCAGACATGGAGAATTCTGCAAAACTCTGTAAGGCCGTTTCAATCTCATCCTCACTAAAACCTTGATTACGAAGGTGTTCCTTTAAGTTGTCTTCATTGGCTTGGTCAAACTCATCGCGCTTTTTAGTATTGGCATCGCCGCTTCGCAACTGATCACTGTAAAAACGAATTTGCTTATCCAGCTCATTCAAGTAATCTCCCATGGCCGAAGTAAGGTTTTCCTGCAAAACACTAATCGGCATATCCTGATTATCATTAGCGTAGATGAAGCGTCCAAAACCGGCCTCAACGAAATAATCGATATTGCCAGTCTCGGTATCCTTAAACTTCAACTCAAAAGTGTTCAGCTTATCGGGCACCAAGGCCATATTCGGACGTAGACTTTGCTTGCGCTCGGTTTTGTTACCTAATTCATAGAATAATTCCTGAGCATCATCATTAAAAGCTTGGTAAGCAGGCTGAATGCCATAATGTACCTGGAAGGTTACCAAACTAGCATGATATTGCACCAAGAGATCAGAAACCATGCTGCGTTTTAAACCGCGGGCATCATTAAGCACATTACCGGCATCTCCGATTAATACTACCACATTACTCTGGTCGGGATCCATGCGGCTACGCTTCATCCCTTCAATCATACCATTGAATACCGCTTCTTCACGCGCTTTACCTACCGAACCTATGCGCACTCTAGCCAAGAAGTTGTAAATCTGCTGGATGTCATCGGTAAGGGGTATGTTTTCAAAGGCTTTCTCTCCGTCGGCATAATCGCGGTAAACCGCAATAGAGAAACGCATTTCCTTTTTGTAACGCTCCTGGTTAAGGGCGATAATCCGCTCTATACCTCGCTTCACGGCAGGGAAGAAATCATCCATGGAACTAGTGGCGTCTACCACAAACACAATATTGAGGTTGTTGCGCTTAGTTCTAAGGTCTTCGATAGCCTCTTTGGCACGGGCCTTAATCTCATTACGCTCATCACCCGATTTTCCGCTTACCGAACCAAGAGTAGCCACCTTTTTCATATCGGTGCCCTCGTAGTTTTCCAAAATGGGCATACGCATCATGATGGTAGGTTTACGGGTATTCTTAATCTGGTGGGTGTAAATCTGCTCTACCGGCTTCTGAATGTTATTGTCTACAAAAGAGGTAAGCTGACTCTTTTCAATAAATACCGGAATATCCTTATCCGTATACACTTCTGCATATTCCTCGCCATAAGTAGTCTCCAAACATACACGAGTATCCCAGTCGGTAATGTTTACATTCTTCATCCAACCGTTTACATTGTATTTACGGTCCGATTCGGAGATATTATCAATACGGTCGTTTTTAGATAAAAGCTTTACCCCAGGTAACTCCTTTAATACGTAACGAATCTCTAATTCGGTTTCATTACCCTTCTTCTGTGTAGTTTGTGGATCATAAAAGAAATTGTATTTCTTAAGCTCCTGCCCTTGCTCTGCCGCTTTCACGATTTTACGGAAAGAAGCCACGTCATCTAGGTTTACCAAAACCAAGCCCTTTTTGGTTATGGACTTTTCATTAGAGATGGCATAAGAATTTAAGAGCAAATTAGAGGCGGGTAACCATCCTTTCTCTACATAAGCTAAATCACCATTAAGGTCTTCAAAGACACTCACTTTTAGCCAGTTACCTTGACGGCCGGTAATGTATACCTGCTGCATAAAGTCTAGTGACTTACGGTTCTTACGCCCATTGGGCATCATGTATAATTCGTTATTACCGCGATCACTATAGGCACGCCAATAATTGATAGCCTCATCCGAGTTACGATACTCATAGGTAAGTTTATCAAACTCTGACCCCGTTTTATCGAGATAGAGTTTCTCCATCTTGCTGGCTTTGGTATATCCCTTTAGTTCGAGCGGGATAGCAAGACAATCTTCGCATTCTTGAGCTACCAGACCAAAATTGCATAGGGCCGCTAGTAGGAATAATAAATTAAGCTTGCGCGTGATCATTAGTATACTTTTAATTGATAGACGGTAGAATATTTATCGAGGAAGTCCGAGACCTTTTCGGCCGAAGGCTTATCGCCATCGGTATTAATAAAGGCCACCGCATGCTTTTTATGCGCACCGGGTTTTTCGGCCAGACCCAGACTTAGCAGGTATTTTTCAGCGATATTATTAAGGTGCTTTTCCCCTTTAACCGCCTGTTGATAGGAGATAAAGAAATACACCTTCAAATCTTTGCTAAAGCCATCGTAGGCATAGCTCAGTTTTATTAAAGAATCTAAATCGAAATAAGGATTCGGTAAACTTGGGTCTAGGGTAGACATATTCGAGGTTTCCTTTCGGCCTAAATCACTATCCTGGAAAACCAAAGGGGTAGCGGCATTGCTAATGTAAAGTAGCTCTTCGCCTTTAACCCCGGCTAATACACTATCTACTTTAGCCATTAATTGGCTGCGATTCGACTGATCGCTTAAGTCAACGTAGACCACCGCATTTATTTGAGCTTGAGCAACCATGGAAACAAGGCAGCTCAAAACCAAGGTCAGCAGGCTATTTCGATTTAGTCTTTTCATTTCGAGCGGTAAGATATTTTAAAGTACTTGTTGTCAACGATCTGTGGTACTCCATCTAAAATAAAGGTCGTGCCATCGTTACGGAAATCGGTTTTCATGCGGTTAGTACCAGCTGAGAATCCACTAATCGTCTGACCATCAATAACAAATCGCGGTTGACTACTAAGGCTCATACTAAGCTCCTGAAGTTTAGAAGCAGAAGCCCTATCTCTGGGGTTAAGACCAAACTTAGTGGCCGCCTCAGTAATGTCGCGAATAATTTGCTCTAGGTTCACCGTAGGTTTAGATCCACCTCCACCGTCGGGAGTCGGATTAGCTTGGATACAGAGAGGCACGGTTAAAGTACCGTTCTGCTCGTAAGCAATCGGTGCTAAGTCGTCTTGCTTAACCCAAACATCAACCGTCTTTTGCGACTGTGCGCTTACATCCCACTTAAACTTAGGCTTAAAGGGACCGTCTTTACCAGTAATTGAAACAGTTAGTGACTTGAAGGGATATTTATCATTGATCTTTACCTCCATCATACACTTATCCAAAAATGCCACTTCAATTTTATCGTCTTGCAGGCGGTAAACGCAATTAGCTGCTTCAGGAGCCGGTTTACCAAAAAGGCTAAGCTCGACCATATCGCTGCTTACTTCGTCTACCTTTTTATCGGCTAGCTCTGCATTAAAGACAGTAGCACCTTCCATGTCTTCACAGAAGTAAATCTGACCAGTTTCCTCATCAAATTTGAAGTCCTGGTCGTCCGAAACGCGATATAGTCGTGTGATGTCTCCTAAGGCTAAGGTCGACTCTTGATTTCCCTCAATCACCGAACCAGACAAAAAGAAAGCATCATCGCGTTTTTCCACCTTAAGCTTCAATTCAACCTTAGTAGTAGCTACTTCTTCTTTCTTATCGTCTTTATTAGCTCCCTCTTCACCGCTTAAGAAGAAATAAGCGCCTCCGGCAGCAAGGGCTAGAATAACCACAATAATAATCCACATATTACTGCCGCTCTTCTTTTCGCTTCCACCACCTGTGGTATTGTTTCCTCCACCGCCGCTTGGAGGCTTAGACGCATCAGCTTTGGGAGTAGCCGCTGCCGGTGCTGCTTTTTTCGCCACTGGCTCTGGCTTGGGCTCAGGAGCTGGCTTGGGCGCCGGTTTAGGTGCGGGAGCTGGCTTTGGCTCCGGCGCAGGCGCCGCTTTTGGCTTTTCCTCTTTAGGTGGCTCTGGCTGTTTTGGCTGCTCTGGCTCGCTAGGAGCTTTGGGTATAACGATGGTACCGCTATCATCGGATACTGGCGGCGTTTGCGGCTTTTCTTCGGATGAAACGGTTTTATCGTCCTTTAAATCTTCTGGTTTGATACGCTGGGTTAAATCCTTTGCGATCTCAATATCCGATGAAGAACAGTTTTCACAATCAAGGGTGAACTCGTCACCTTCCCACATATGACCGCAGCTATTGCAGCGGTAATTTAAAGAGTCACTCATTAGAGGTAATATTTAATTCCAATTTGATATCCTAGTGTACTTAATGGGCTTAGAGTACCCGTTAAATGTTTTAAGCTTTGATTTGCCCCTTGGTCGTTGCTATTGTAGGAACGACTCAAAATAATTTCATCTGCTTCGGTAAATGACCAATTGTGAATTCCATAATTCACGCCAATCTCGGCCCAAAGCTGTTTGCTAATGCGGAAGGCGAAATTACTGTATAAAGCTATATTGTTGTAGGAATCTACATTAAGGTCGCCACTACCCGCAGTTTGCTCATCTACATAAGTACCGTATTCTGGATTGTCACCGTAGATGCGCACATCGGCCTGATTCCAGATAAAATAATAATCGGCTTTACCAGTGCTATTATAGCTACCGCTCATGCTTAAGCCCATATTGTAAGCACCGCCTACTTCGAGGTGTGCTAAGTGATGTAGTTTAAAACGTAGGTTTAGTCCTAATCCGGCACTTAATACGTTAATGTCTCCACCTTCTTCAATGTAGGAGGCGCGGGTGTAACGCTCTACCGAACCAAATTGGGGATCGGTGTCGGCATAAGAAGATAACATGTAATCGCTGCGACTAGCGACAATCATACTGCGCTGCTGCGCACCCAATTCTAAGCTTAGGAAAAACTTGTCCTTTACATTCATAAGGCGATAACCTAGACCTAAACCTATTGAAGAACCGCGCATCTTATGCTGTATTACCGCTGCTTCATCAGTCCCGGCCATATTAATAGTATGATCTACTACTCCCCCATTGTCTATTTGATAATTGAGGTCGAGGTAAAAACGCTTGGGGCGGAATTTCAATTTCACGAAGTCCCCGTCATAGCGGGCATCTCCTTGAAAAGATTCCTTTTTTAAAGTCTGACTAAAACCGCCTAGAAGTTCATCACTCATCGGACTTATGGTAAGCTTCTCACCATCTTTGAGGTCGCTAAGCATAATACCTTTATCCAGATTCCGCTTTACCTCTTCCCCATTCACTAATACGCCTAGTTCACTGTTGCTTAATAGACTTTCAGGGAAATCGAAGCGCATGAAATAGCCTTTCTCTTCGTTAAGTTTAACTGATCGGATTAAAACTTTAGCGGTCTCGCGATTGTAAACCAAAACGTAGCGCAAATCGAACTGATCGCGGAAGAAAATGCTTTCAAAATTGAGCATTCCAACTTCCTTCTTAGCATCAATCTGGAAAACAAACTCATTGGGATTAGCCGAAATCAATTTAAGCGCATAGGGCTCGAATTGATAAGTATTCATAGTTCCTCCTTGCTCAAAATTGGTAAGCGCATCCAAGTATCCATTCAAATCAACCGGATCGTTGATCGCATTGGAGGGTAAAATTTCATTTACAATTTGCACCTCGGAGTTCTCATAGAGTTTCTTCCAACGAAACTCCTCTATTTCATTCTTAATCCGAGCATTTTTCAATAACTCATCCAAATGACGGTAACAGGCAATAGTAGCTAAGCTCTTTTCCAAATCGAAACCAGTGTCACTCTTCATCGCTTTTTTCGCGGCGGGCTTTTCCAGCTCGCTTGGACTAGCGGTTTTTAAACTATCAGTTGCGACTCTAGCGGTACTATCTGCTTGGGCATATAAAGTAGGGCTGCTTAAGAAAGCGCCTACCATCAATGCTAAACCGGCAATTTGCGTCTTTCTTAAAATCATTGTACTAAAATTTTAAAGGTGGCTACTTGATGCTGGGTCTGCACCTTTAGGATCACGTATCCGGGCACATGCTGCCTTAAACTGACCTGCTTTTGGTCGGGGTCCCAATGCAGCGGTATGACCTTACCCATTAAGTCAAAGGCCTCGATGCGTTCCACTTCTTCACGCTCATCCATCGCTAGCTTAAAGCGACCGGAGTTCGGATTAGGATAAATGGCAATGGTTTCAAAAGCTAGCTCCTCTTGCTGACCAATAGTATTGGACTTGCTTGGATTAAGCCAGAAGTTAGCCGGGTAGTAACTGTAAGAACGGCACTTAGAGCCTCTCTCATCGGCCGCAGCCATAACATAAACATATTGGGTGGTGTCGATACTACCATAATCGAAGAAGCGAGCAGTGTCCCAAGTACTTACATATTCCCAAGCCAAACTATTTTTATTAATGCGTCCCCAACGGAAATAGGTAGCGGTGACGTCTGGGTCGGAGTCTACAATTATAGTGTTCACGGCCGCTAATTGATCATCATCTGGACTAGTCCCCGCCGCAATAGCATTAGGGTCAACAAACAATTCACGATCGCAATTTTTACCGTTGCTGCTGTAATCTATCGCTAAACCGAGAGGATTGGCAGAGTTTACATTCCAGGAAACAATTGTGCGTGCGCCTAATACACTGTTTAAGGCAGAACCCGAAGAGAATTGATAATTGTAATTGGTGTATTCTTCTTGGTTTAGTTTTAAGAGTACATTCTTCTGGCCTTCACATAAAAGTAGCGCACCGGTTGAATCATCCAAATCGGGATCTAAAGGTTGGAAGCTTAAATCAACGTAGTCGTCTATAAACCTTCCCCAATAAGGAGGTTCATTTACAAATATGGTAATAGCTTCGGTGTATACCGGATTACAATTAGCCTCAATTCGCTGTCGAACATTGTAAATTCCTGGACTTAATAATACCTCACTACTATCTAGGGTATAGCTATTGGCCTCGGCAGCACTGAGTGGGAAATCTTGATAAGCACTATTGGCTTCATGATCTAATTTATACTCTAGGAAATAACTGTAGGTACCAGGATCAGCCCCAGACGCTCCCGTGGTGCGGATAATATTGATGGGATCACCAAAACAAACCCGCATGCTATCATTCTGACTACCATTATAGCTATTGGTTAAATCTCCTGGCAAGAACTCAGGGTATACTAAAACATCAAAGCTATTGGAGATGGAGGAGTCGCCACAATCATCATATACCGTGCAACGGAAATAAGCACTACTCTGCAGGGTGTCGATGTCTGTACTGCTTAAAGTAGGACTTGTACTGATTGGGAAAGTCTGTACAATAGTATTAAAGTTGGCATCCGATGCCCGTTCCCATTTAAAGCTATTGCTACCGGTGAGGTCTCCGCCACTAAAATCTACTTCCAAATCATCGGCCAAAGCCTGACCAAAACATAAATCGGTGTTCGTTGCTGTGCCATTGGCAAAGCGACTATCCGCAGCAATTAGTTCATCCCAAACATTAACAATAAAGGTCTGGGAAGTCGCATTGTCGCCGCAATTATCACTCACTACGCAACGGATATAGGTGGTGTCGGTAAATACTCCAATATCGGTGGCACTTAGAATGGTAGTATTGGAACGAACTAAATTAGAATCTATGCTTGCAAAGTTTGGGGTACTGGAAAACTCCCAAGTGAAAGTATAACTATCATTGGTATCTCCTCCGCTGTAAGCTAATTCTAAATCGAAGGCCAAGGGATCTAAGTGACATACCGTGGCATTAGTGCTAGATCCACCTACATTGGTAATTGCTGTTGCACTTAATTGATCCCAAGTAATAATGTGGTAAACAGAGGCGGTAGTTTGCACATCCGAACAAAATACATCGGTAACCTCCCCTTGAATGTAGATATCTGCACCGCCCGTTAAATTACCGAGTGTACTTAAATTAATGCTAGCATTAGTTTCCCCGCTTATAGCCGTAGCACCAGTCATGGACGGATTATTGGCTTGCAACCAGCGGTAGCTATAATTACTAGGTTGACGACCTGCCGATGGCGTCATACTAAGACTGCCAGCAGCCAAATCGTTATAACATACTTCTTCACTACCCGTTCCAAAACTTGCACTTACCTGAAGATTCTCATGGGTAACTAGGTGATACACTTCACTGCTAAGTGCCGTTTGACTACAAGTATTATCGGTCACTTCGGCCTGTAAGTAAATATCGGCTCCTCCATTTTGCAGCCCCAAGGAGTTTAAATTTAAGCTTGTGCTTGACTGACCCGTAATGACAGTTTTACCGGTCATGGCACTGTTATTGGCTTGGTACCAAACATAGGTATGGTTTGCCGGTAAATCACCACCACTCACCGAAGCGCTTACAGTTCCACTGGGAGTGGTTCCAAAACATACGTCAACCGTTTGGGTTGGGATGCTAATTTGTAATTGATCGCGGGTAATTACATGATAGGTGGCCGAAGAAACTGCAGTTTGTGCGCAACTGTTATCAAAAACGCGAGCTTGCACATAGACATCGGCCCCACCCAACTGCTGACCCAAGGCGTTTAAGCTTAAGGTACTGGTATTCTGACCCGAAATCACCGTAGCGCCCGTCATCGCAGGGTTATCAGCTTCCAGCCAGCTGTATACATAATTGCCCGCACTAGAACCACCCCCACCAGTTGAACTGATAGTTCCTGTTGGGGTGCCTAAATAACAAACATCTTGGCTCTGGCCTGACGGGATGCTTACGGTAAGCTGATCGAAGGTTACCAAATGATACAGATTAGCAGTCGACTTAATGGTTCCACAATTTACATCGGTAACTCTGCCTTGAATATACACATCATTACCACCCAGTAAATTTCCTAAGCTACTCAGGTCGAAGGTAGCAAGGTTTGCTCCGCTAATCTGGGTTGCGTTGGTCATACTAGCATTACTAGCTTGCCACCAGCTGTAACTGTAATTGGCTGGCAATTGCCCCCCTCCTGGAGTCATGGTGATAGTGCCACTAGCGCTGGTATTATAGCATACATCTTGTGTTCCTGCCGGCATACTTACCGTAAGGTCTTCATGGGTGATAAGCTGATAGGTTTCACTCGAACTCACCGATTCTCCACAAACCGATTCGTTTACGGTTACCTGAATAAAAATATCATTACCCCCGTTCTGCTGACCAAGGGCACTAAGGTTTAAGCTCGAACCATTTTGACCGGCTATAGCGGTCTTACCGGTCATGGCACTATTATTAGCCTGAAACCAAGTATAGGTAAAGGACGGGCTAACGGCTCCACCTTGTATTGATGCGTTAACGGTACCGCTCGGTGTTGAACCAAAACACACGTCAATAGTATTGTTTGGTATACTAACCTGCAGCTGCTCATTAACAATAATGTGATACACATTTGAGGAAACTGCCGTTTGACTGCAGCTATTGTCGAATACCCTCGCTTGCACATAAATATCAGGACCACCCTGCTGAACTCCTAAATTGGATAAATCAAATGAACTGCTAGTTTGTCCCGAAATAGCGGTAGCATTTGTCATTGAGGGATTATCGGCCTCTAACCAACTGTAAACATAGTTTGCAGCGCTAGATCCACCACCTGCACTAAGAATAATAATCCCGGTTGGCGTGCCATTATAACAAACTTCCTGAGAAGGTGCGCTCGGAAGGCTTACCGTTAACTGATCGCGTGTGATTAGCTGGTAAAGGTTGGTGGTTGTTTTTACAGTACCGCAGCTTAAATCAGTAACCTGACCTTGAATATACACATCATTACCTCCTAATTGAGGACCTAAGGTGCTTAAATTTAGGCTAGCTGAATTTGCCCCAGAAATCACTGTAGCGCCAGTCATAGAGGCATTATTGGCGCTTAGCCAAGTGTAGCTGTAATTGGCCGGCTGCTGTCCGCCACCGGCGGTCATTGTAATATTGCCGGTTGCGCTTTCATTGTAACATACTTGCTGACTGCCAGCAGGCATACTCACCGTCAAGTCTTCGTGGGTGATTAATTGGTAGGTCTGACTAGATAAGGCTGTCTCGGTACAGTTACTTTCTGAAACCTCTACCTGTAAATAGATATCCGAACCACCGTTCAACTGACCTAAAGCCGTTAAATCAAGGTTTGCCGTAGTCTGGCCGGCGATGGCCGTTTTACCTGTCATCGCACTATTACTAGCCTGATACCAAGTATAAGTGTAATTCGGGCTATTGGAAGAACCCCCACTTATGCTTGCACTAACCGTACCGGTAGGTGTAGAGCCGAAACAAACATTTAAGGTTGCAGTAGGAATGCTCACCTGCAATTGATCGTCGGTAATAATCTGATATGTATTGGTAGAAACCACCACATTTCCACAATCAACATCGGTTAATTCTGCTTGAACGAAAACATCTGCCCCACCTTGTAAAACCCCTATTGAATTTAGACTTAAAGTAGAGATATTCTGCCCGGCTATTACCGAGGCTCCGGTCATTGAGGCATTAGTCGCCTGTAACCAACGATAAGTGAAGTTCCCCGATCCATTACTAGGTGTAGCTGTGAGAGTACCAGTAGGCGTTCCATTATAACAAACCGTTTGGCTCTGCCCCGCCGGAATACTAACGCTGGCATTGCTGTATGCGCTTAAAGTAAAGGCCAATGAGTCTTTGACGTTCCCCGAAGCGATTTCATAGAAAGCAATGCTGTATTGCTGACTTGATCCTGGGCTGGAAGGAACCAATAAGTTAAATGAAGTATTGGGACTTTTTATTGTAGTAAGTAAGCTACTACCCTGATAGATCCGCAATGAATCAGATTTATTCGCACCATTGGCGGTAAAGCCAACGGTAAATGTGAGATTCGTTGAAGCACATCTATTAAGAGTATTCCCATCACTAACCGCATTACCTCCCTGAGAAACAGTATTTGCCTGAAGATTAATACCCAAAAAGAAAATGGCGACAAAGCCGAGGAGCCTGAAGGAGTAGCGCATGAATGATTGGTTTTTTTGGTCATAACAATAATAAGAACTATTGCTAAAAAATGGGGGCAATTGCCGTGAAAATGTCATAACTAACCGCTTATTCAGCACCAACTACCAGGCAAATCCTGAAATTTTAACGTATGTTCGCTAAGGAAAAATTGCTATTTAATGGACCGACCAATCATTGCCTTAATCGCCGCATTGATGCTAAGTATTTCCGCCTTAGCTAAAAATGAATCCGTTAAGGAAGTCAAGGCGAAAAAATCCGAATACCTTAATACCGAGTTTAGTTTAAAGGGTATTATTCACGAACCAGATTCCAGCCTTAGTGAAGACAGTTACATTTTAGTGGATCGTTCCAACGACAGTCTTGAGCTAAGAACAGAGGATGAATTGGAAATTGGGCAGGAATACCGCCTGGAAGGAAAGCTAAAGGAAAAGAACGAGGCTTTATTCTTTCAAGTTGAGGATCCAGAATGTTTAGATTGCGATGACGACGAGGAAGAGAGTTCCACAATGATTTTCATCCTTACCGCTTTAGTGGTTGTATTAGGGGTAGTAATCGTGTTTATCATCAATAAACAGAAAACGAACAACCTCCCTCCTAGTAATCCCTTTCCTCAGAGTCCACCACAGGGTAATTTCAACCCCAATCAAGGATTCTCCCAACCGAATATGGGTCAGCAAGTGCCACCTAGCAACCCTAATCCTAATGCCGGTAATGCTGGAACGGATAATTATGCGACCATTGCTTTTAATCCTAATCAATTACCAAAGCAACCCATTACGGAATCCAAGACGGTGGTAATGAGTCAGCCTAAACCGGAAGAAGACAATAAGATTCCTGGTAAATTCACTTTCAATATTGGCGGTGAAGCGCAAAGTATTGAGCTAAAGGGCTTCCCAACCGGATTAGGCTATATCGCTACCGTGGGTAGAGAAGCGGCCCAGGCCGGTAAAGAAGAAAGTCATTTACGCTTGAACGATCAAACCGTATCTAGGAAGCAGGCAGAATTTATATTCGAAAAAGGAGCTTTATATTTACGCAACTTAAGTAGCACCAATCCTTCCCAACTAAATGGTAAGGTAATGGGCTCTGGTGGCTTGGATCAAGTTCAACCAGGCTCATCCATGAAATTCGGGGAAGTAATAGTAACCTATCAAGTTTAAGAAGCATGGCTTGGGACTTAAACTACGCATCAGTTAGTCAAGTGGGACGCCGTCAAAGCAATCAGGATGCTTGCTTTGCAGAGCAACTCACCTCAGATATTTATTTATTTGCCGTTGCCGACGGCATGGGTGGCGCCAATGGTGGCGAAACCGCTAGTGCCATGGTCATTGAAACCATGAAGGCGGTGGTAATGGAGGAAATTGGGGATCTTTACGAAGACCCAAAGCACCTGCGAAATTGCCTAGAAAAAGTGGTGAGCACTTGCCAAACTAAATTGGCCGAAGCAGGAGAAGAAAATGAAAACCTCAGAGGCATGGGTACTACCCTAGTAGCTTTGCTTATAGTAGAGGACAATTTTTGCTACTGTAATATCGGCGACAGCCGGATATACCAATACGATCAGCGCGGCCTGCGTCAGCTCACCACAGACCACAGCTTGGTTCAAGAAACCTTAAGTAAGGCGGATGGTGTTCCCGTGCCCGAAGATTTTTTACGTCGACATGATCACATTATTACCCGTGTTTTAAATGGTGGTGATGATTTGGCCGATTTAAGCGATGTAAAAAGTATTAGCGGCGAATTGAAGGAAAAGACCTCCTTCCTACTCTGTTCGGACGGACTCATTTTAGATAAAATTAACGAGCCTAGCTATATCAGCGATAGCTTAAAAAATGAGCAAGCTAGTCCGGTCGAAAAATGCAACTACCTCTCTAATTACGCCTATGATAAAGGCTCAAATGACAATATCACCCTGGTTATTGTCGACCTCAAGTCCACGGAAAAAAGTGGTGAAACCATTGAGATCTCTAGTAAAACTTCGGATGAAGTAACGGAACCTCTCGATAAAACCACGCAAATTAGATTGAATTAGTACTATGTCATTCACGGGTTTCGATAATCACATTAAAGAGGTATTAGCCGATCGCTATGAAGTATTAAATCTTCAAGGAAAGGGCGGTATGGCTAATGTATATCGGGCAATCCAAATTGGCCTCGACCGCGAGGTAGCCATTAAGGTAATTCACCCGAGTTTAGTTAATGATGAGGACACTATAAAGCGCTTTAAGCTGGAAGCGAAAAGTGCCGCAAAACTCTCGCATCCCAATATTATAACGGTATACGATGTGGGTGAAGCGGGTGAAATCGTTTACATCTGTTTAGAGTTTTTAGATGGAACCGACCTGGCCCATCTCATTCGCGAGCAGGGACGATTGAGAGTAGACCAGCTACTTACCATTATGGTCCCTATTGCCTCGGCTTTAGCAGAAATCCACGACCACTCTTTAATTCACCGTGATATAAAGAGCTCCAATATCTTTATTACCAAACGGGGCAAGCCTATTCTTCTAGATTTTGGCATTGCTACCTTTAAGGAAAGTTCATCCGGTACCACCTTACCGGGAACGGTTATTGGTACTCCCGAATACATGAGTCCGGAGCAAGCTAATGGCCGTTCAGTTGGACCAGAAAGTGATATCTATTCCTTAGGAATTGTAATGTTCCAATGTCTTAGTGGTAATGTGCCTTTCGCGGGTGACTCCCCTATTTCTACATTGGTAAAAATTTCACAGGGGATAATGCCTGAGCTCGATCAACAGAGTTTGGAAATCCCGCAATGGCTTTATGACATTGTAATGAAGTGTTTGGCTAAAGATCCGGAGAACCGCTTCCGCTCGGCCAATGATCTTCTCAATAGCCTAAAAGCCAAGAAAATTGTCGAAACGGCGATAAACCCTAAGGGTAAAACGGCCAATTATGATGCCGAGATATTAGAGTTAAACTCCAAACTCAATCATTCTATTAGTATCGATGAGCGCATTGAAGTATTGCAAGGCAGCGCCCAAACGATCCGCGAAATTTATCGCTTAGATGAGGAGATTGAATACCTCACTAAGATTAAAAAATTTCAGGCCGACCTTAACAAGAAGTACCAAGATGCAAAGCTCACCATTGAAAAAAGCATTGACTTCTTAAAAACCCGCTCCTTTGATGAAGTGATCCATCAGAGTCAAAATTTGGGTAATAATTACTCCAACATTGCTTTTTACAATCAATACAGCTCTATTTACAGCCTGGCCAACCGCCTAAAAGAAATTGAAGAGCTATTACCGAAACTGAAGTCATCCGAGAATTTTCAGAAAAGCTCTGAGAACTTTATCAAAGTACTTTTCCTTATCAGCAGCTCTATTGAGCAGATAAAGAACTTCGACTTCGTAGGTAAAGAGGATCAACAAGAAATCTTGCAAAATACCCTGCATTACAATGACCTTTTCCATGAGGCCATTATCGAGCATATCAAAAATGATAAGGTGGAGAACTCCGAGAAAAAACCTATCATTCACCTCTTGCTCGAAACGATAAAGATACAGGGGGAAGATCTCGCCCGTAATAAGGAATTGAAGGACTTATTAATCGACTTAAACAATCAATACGTTTATAAGAATAATAAACTCTTCCGAATCGCTAAGCCTAGCGACAAAGAGGAACAAATGGACTCCAAAGCTGTTGCAAAAGAGCCACTTAAACCCTTAAACTTCAATCAGGAGTTTAATGACATTATTAATGAGGAGTTCTTGAAACAGACCGCAGTAAAAGATTTTCTATCTACTCCGAATTCCGAAATTGCGGAACAGACTTTAAATCGTATCATATACCTCTTCTACTCACCTAAAGTGAAGAACAATGGCTATCAAATTCTGATGAAATTGGGAAGGGAAATGATCGACCATCACAAGAAGCGTTATGGCAAATTCGAAAAATTCCAATTAGGAGAAGAGGTCTTAGGCTTTGACGAAATCAACAAGGAGTTTGACCTCGATACCGCTGGGGCCGTCAAGAAATGGGATACCACCATCAAGGAGTATCTGCAAAAATTAAAGGGTCAGCGTGACTTAATTTCCGATGAGCAGTTAAATACGGTTCTTAATCAGACCTCCACTAAATTACTCAATCAGTTCAAGAATTATTTCGCACATACGCTTCTAAAAGAGGTGTAGTAAGGCTTTTAGCTTGTTGATTTTTCTAGCTGCTCTCAGATTTTAGTCTATGAGAAGCATTTTTTGCATCTAATAATTTACCTTAGACCAGCAATAGTCACTTGAGGTGAAAGCCATATCAGAACAGGAAATACAGAAGCTTTTTTTAGAAAGTATGGATGTCGCCCTTTGGGAGTGGGACATTATTACCGGCCTTTCTAAGTGGAGCGACGACTATTTGCATCATTTAGGTTATGAAAGAGGAGAAGTTCCTGAGGAGCATGACTTTTTTATAAATCAGTTGCTTCATCCTAATCACCGCGCCTATTACGAGCAAACTATTCAAGAATACTTCCAGAAGAAGAAGCACTTTAGCATTGAAGTTCTCCTGAAGACCAAAGTGCGCTCCTACCGCTGGTTTAAAATTAATGGCAAGGCTATCTTCGATCAAGGTTCCCCAAAATATATGGTGGGCAGTCTCGAAGACATTAATATTCGAAAAACGGTGGAAATAGACCGCCGCATGCAAGAGCTGATCTTAGAGGAAGTTGCAGAAGTTGCAGGCATTGGTGTATGGGAAGCGCAATTAGCTAGTGAAGTAGTTCATTGGTCTAAAGAGGTTTACCGTATTCACGAACTAAATGAGGAAGAATCACTAACCTTGGATAAGGCCTTTTCGTATTACTTGCCTGAATCGCAAGAACAAATACGTATCTCCTTTCTAAACACTTTGCGTAATAAGGAATCTTACGACCTTATCGTTCAAATTAAAACACAAAAGGGAAATATTCGCTGGATACGCAGTATTTGCAAGCCTCTACTCGATGACCGAGGCGAAATCATTAAGCTGCGTGGGATTATCCAGGATATCGACGAAATGATGCGCGAGCAAAAAATGCAAGAGCGCAAAAGCGAGCTTATTCAAGATCAGAATGACCGCTTAATGAATTTTGCCCACATCGTATCGCATAACCTACGAAGTCATGCCAGTAACTTAAGTGGTCTAACTCATCTTTTAGCGGATCCGCAATTTCAAGAAAACGACTTTAATGAAATCGTAAACCACCTTGGTAATGTAAGCTTAGACTTAAGCAAAACAATTGACGAGCTTAGCGAATTGGTGCAGGTACAAACCAAAGTGGTTAGCCAGCGACAGTACCAAGATTTTCAAAAGGTTTTGGACACTGTTAAGATCATTTTGAAGCATGAAATTGAGATTCATAATGTTTGCTTTAAAACCGATTTTAGAGTAGCTGGGGTAGTCTTTGTCCCCTCCTACCTCAGTAGTATATTCCTCAACTTAATTAGCAATGCGATTAAATATCGAAAAGTCGATCAAAAGGAAGTAATTATTGAGTTAAGGTCCTTCGAAGAAGACCAGCACATCGTTTTGGAAGTTGAAGACTTTGGTCGGGGAATCGATCTAAAGAAATACGGGTCCAAAGTTTTTGGACTTTATGAGACTTTCCATTACCACAGCGATTCACGCGGGGTTGGCTTATATCTAGTAAAAAACCAGCTGCGCAGCCAAAAAGCAGAAATTAGTGTAAGTAGTGATGTAGATAAGGGCACTTGTTTCCGGATCGATTTCGCTAAGGAATAAAGCATATGTTTCCCCGATAAAAAAGCGGGGAAATCCATTAAAAGCCGAGAGAAAATTATTCTAAATTCGCTCGTGCCTCAATTTCAAACCTCCATAGCCGTACTACCTTTTCAGGTTAAAGCCAAATCAGCTAAGGATTTGCTTTACTTAGGAGAAGGCCTAAGCGAGGAAATCATTCAGGCCTTAAGCCGCATTCCACAACTAAAAGTATGTTCGCGTCGCTCAAGTTTTAATCCGAAACTGGAAGAGCTATCCCTCTCGGAAATTGGAAAAACCTTAGCGGTTAAAAACCTATTAGAAGGCAGTATTGAATTACTAGGTGAAGCAATAAAAATCCGTGCTTCTCTAATTAACGTTGAAGATGATCATACTTTTTGGTCGCATTCATGGCAGCGCGCGGTGGAGCAACTTTTTGAACTTGAAGACGAAATTAGCCTGGAGATTGCAGACCAATTACGAGAGCAATTTGGCCACCTCGATATTGAAGAACACCTGGTGCAGGCACAAACAGAAAATACTGAAGCCTTTCAATACTACCTAAAAGCTAAATACCATTTTAACCGCTGGAACCCCAAGGATGTCCATCTTTCTATCAACTATTTTCAAAAGGCAATTGAAATAGACAAAGAATATACTGATGCGCATACTGGCATGGCTGATGCCTATGGATTCTTAGCCACCGCTGGTTTCGCAGACCCCATTGAATCTTGGGCAAAGGCTAAGGATGCTATGGACTTTGTACATGTTCGGAAAGCCAATGATCCGAGTTTAAATTATCAATTGGCCAATTACTACTTTTTTGTGGAGGCCTCTTATTCCTTAGCCTATAAGTATGGGAAGCGCGCTATTGCTGAACAGCTCAATTACCCAGAAGGCCAGCAGTTTATGGCTTTTTTAGAACTTTTACGCGGTCGTCATCAAGAGGCTAAAACCTATTTGCACTATGCATTGGCAATTGACCCCATTAATCCTGAAAGTCGCTTTTACGCTGCTTATTTCGAATATCGCAGCAGTAATTTTTCTCAAGCCATAAAGATATGTGAGGAGCTTTTGTCCGAAAACCCTCAAAACCTGCCGGCCCTTATTGTGCGTTATTATGCCCTCATTGCCTCCGGACAACAAGAACAGGCTAAAAAGGAGCTAAGTGAACTCCCCGAAGCTTGGATTATGCCCGATGAACGCATGGGACTTAGCATTTTATGCGATGTTCATGGCAAACAGCAAGATGAATACGAAGGCTTATCAGAGTACATCCAAATGGCTGAGACTAACCAGTCGCCTCAAAGTCATGCATACCTCTACCTCATATACGCCCGATTAGGGAGAAATGACGAAGCCTTTAGCCTTTTGGAAAAACTATTCGAACATAAGTCCTCCATCCTGCTACTTAATTTCAATGACCCTTTAGCAAAACCATTACAGTCTGATCCGCGCTTTCCAGAACTACTCCAAAGAATATATGCACTGAATGAAGATGCATCCATTAAAGCAAAAGCAAAGAAAAGTAGTCGATTGGACTTGCAGGAACAGGCCGGCTTAAATACAGAATTGGAAAAACTATTAAAAGCAGAGCAAATCTATTTAGAACCATCGCTTAGCTTAAGGTCATTGGCGGCTAAGCTGCAAGTTCATCCTAATCAACTTTCCTGGTACTTAAATGAAGGCTTAGGTTCCAATTTCAACGATTATATCAATAAACATCGCTTAGAACATTTTAAGGAATTAGCTCTAGATCCCGCGAATAGTCACATCTCCTTATTAGGGCTCGCATACGAAAGTGGCTTTAACTCTAAGTCAGTTTTTAATGCAAGCTTTAAAAAACATTACGGCTTAACCCCAAGTAAATACCTGGCTCAGCTCAAAAATTAGTCGCGGTATGAAATTCCGTACCTAGTACCTGAAATTCCGTACTCCATCGTAATCAAAGTCTCGTCTATTTGCAATGTAATATTCAAGACTATGAAAACTAAAACAATGAAAGCCGCTTGTGTAGAAGCGTATGGTGGTCCCGAACAAATTCAAATTAAAAATATAGCGATACCCAAAGCCCATCGAGGAGAAGTTTTGGTTAAAGTACATGCTTCTTCTGCTACCACGGCCGATAGTATGATTCGTACTGGTAAACCTTATTTTGGCCGTCTTATCCTGGGTTTATTAAAGCCGAAATACCCGGTATCAGGAACAGGCTTTTCAGGCGAAGTAATTGCACTAGGTGAATCGGTACATAATTTTAAGCTGGGAGATCAGGTTTTTGGGGAAACTACTTTAAACTTTGGTACCAATGCCGAATACTTAAGTATTAAGGAAGCAGGCGTAATTCTTCCCAAACCAGAAAGCCTTAGTCACGAGGAGGCAGCAGTATTCTGCGATGGCCCCCTCACCTCTTATAATTTCCTAGTTTCATTAGCCCGAATAAAGGCCGGACAAAAAGTGCTTATTAATGGTGCCGCAGGTTCCTTGGGTTCTGCAGCCGTGCAAATTGCCAACTATTATGGAGCAGAAGTCACTGCCCTGGCCAGTACCGAGAACTTCTCAAAGCTTAAGGAGCTGGGCGCGCATCACTGTGTAGATTACAAAACAACTGCCATCGAAAATCTTTCCGAACGCTTCGATATCTTTTACGACACGGTAGGAAAAAGCTCGTTTAAGCAGGCCAAGAAAGTATTAAGCAAGGAAGGGCAGTATTACAGTCCGGTTCTAAACTTAAGTACATTGGTGGACATGATCTGTACTAAGCTTTTTAAAGCCAAACAAAGAGCACACTTTGCTGCTACGGGTATGCTAAAGGACCCCGAATTAAAAGTAATGCTGGAAAAAGTACTTCAAATTCAAATTGCCGCTAAACTGAAAGTCCCAATTTTTCGCCAGTACCCACTTGAGAAGGTAGCTGAGGCGCACCGTTTACTTGCCTCTGGTACTAAAAAATTCAATCTAGTAATTAGAAATTTATAAGCATGGAGAATCTAAATCAAAAGCTCGCAAAAGGCTCTGGCCTTTCCTTACTCCTAATGGCCCTTTTAGCCGGTCTTGCTTATGGCTATATACTCATGCAGTTTGGAACAGTTGAGACGGCCCTAAGTTGGCCCGATCAACAAGCTGCTTCTAGCCTTTTCGCACTGGGAATAATCAGTTGGTTTACAATTTTAGCTTTGGATCTATTTTTAAGCTATGCCTTTTACCGCTTGTACCCAAGTAAATTAGGACGTCTTAGCGCTTTAATGCGATTAATCTATTCCTTAGTACTGGGCTGGGCTTTGATTTCCTTAGTGAAAGCTTTTTACAGTTTAGGCGATCATACGGGACTTAGCGCAGTGTCGGCACATATTGAAACCTTCAATAATATCTGGTCTCAAGGTCTAATTATCTTTGGCGTCCATCTATTTTTACTAGCCGCTTTAGTGCCCCTCAAATGGCTAAAAGTCTTATTAGGCTTGGCGGGGATAAGTTACACTATTGTTCATGCCGGTCTCAATTATTGGCCCGAAGCCAATACTATTTTCCAAAGCTTGGAAACGGCACTAGCCCTCCCCATGGCACTTGGAGAACTGAGCTTTGCCCTGGTTTTGCTCTTTAAACCAGTTTTACTTTTTCCTAAATTGAGCCGATGAAATTCCTGAAATACCTGTTGCTTACCCTATTAGGTGTGGTGCTACTGGCAGTAATAAGCGGGTTTATTCTAGCCGAATTAGAGCGACGTGACTTAGCCCATATGAGTCCTAGTAAGCAGCAGGAAAACTACCTTATTAAAGGAGCTCATATTATCCCGATGGACCAAGATACCCTGCTGGCCGATCATGATCTCCGTATTAAGAGCGGGCGTATCGTCGAAATTGGCATCGACTTGGACCCCAAAGGAGACTCCGTAATAAATGCAAAGGGAAAATACCTTTTGCCTGGTTTAATGGACCTTCACGTCCATCTTTGGGATGCTTATGAACTAGGACTTTATTTGAGTCAGGGTGTTACTACCATTCGTAATCTATGGGGACAACCCATGCACCTACGCATCAAGGAAGAGCTTAATGAAGGAGCCCTGATTGGTCCAAATTTCTTCACCTCAAGTCCAAAATTAAGCGGCCCTGCTTATAGCACTACCGATAATAAACCAGTGCATAATGGTAAGGAAGCAGAGCGCTTACTAAAGTATTACAAGGAAGCTGGCTACGATTTTGTGAAAACCTATTATGGTATAAGTGATTCGGTTTTTAAAGCAGTACTGAAGGAGGCTATCAAGCTAAACTTGGATGTAGTTTGTCATCCTAGTGCCGAATTCAACTATTTCGAACAATTTCAGCGCCCTGTGCGCAGTATTGAGCATGCCGAGGATATCGTGCAAGTTGCCCTAAACTATCAGCTCGATACCCTTCAGCTTAAAGCTTTAGCGAGAAAATTTGGTAAACATCCTCATATTGCCCTCTGCCCAACCCAAACGGTATATCACAATATCTACCGACTAATTGAGGAGATGGATGCAGCCGAGCTAGAGCAATTAAGAGCGATGAACCCGATGATTCGAAAGCTGGACAGTAAGGCACAATTTGAAAGGTGGCAGGATGCTAAGACTAGGGACCCAGAGATTGGGGCGCAAATTGAAAAGCAACATCAATTTCAGCTTAATGCGATAAAGCTTATTCACGAGGCGGGTGGCAATATCGTCTGTGGCACCGATGCAGGCATCGGTATCACGCAGCCTGCTTATAGCATCCACAAAGAGCTCGCTTTCTACCAAGAAGCGGGCTTAAGCAATTTTGAAGTTTTAGAGACTGCCACTTTAAATGCGAGTAAAAGTCATGATTTCCTCAAGGATTTAGGTAGTATAAGTCTCGGGAAGCAAGCCGATGTTCTAATTTTAGATCAAAACCCCTTAGAAGATCTCCATCATTTAAAGGAAATAAGTGGACTAGTAGTTAAGGGCAGGTTTATTGCTAAAAAGCAATTAGGGTATATGGAGCAAAAGGCCCTCGAACGAGAAAACTTCTTAATCTCGCTCTTGCGTTATGCAGAGAATTTAATTGTTGAACGCTATTGAGGAAGCTTTACAGTTCAAAGAGGTCCTCTACCTTACAATTAAAAAGCTGAGTCATCTGCAGGGCTAATTCTAAGGAAGGCGAGTACTTACCGTTTTCAATAGCATTAATGGTCTGGCGGCTTACCTTTAATTTTTGGGCTAAGTCCGATTGCGACATACTTTGAATACTGCGATATACCTTAATCTTATTCCTCATTTGCAACCGATTTATAGTGCAGATAAAGCTTGATGTCGAATAGAAGGTTAAAAAGGAGGATAATTAAAAACAGTTGAGCAAACATAAAGCTCAGGTAAATAATCCCATATACCCCCAAAAGAGTAAGTAGCAAAATCCCGTAATTGATAAAAAGACTCCAGCGTAAACTATCGTTCCGCATTTTATCTATGTATTCATCCTCGTACCTCTCTTTAGAAAAACCGCTCATTAAGCCGAATACAATTAACAATACGCTTAAAGCCTCATCGAAAAACATTGCTTCTACCCATTGTAAGCCAATAACTAGGTCTCCAAATATTTCAGAGTTTATCAATGCCGGTACCTTAAAAGTAAACAGGCTCTCGAAAGCCTGATTATCTTGAAGGAAAATAAGGTAGACCAGACCAAATAATACCAAGCTGTAAAAGGCTATGCGGCTAAACCACTTATATCGATAAGAAAGTAATAAAGTCATCTGCTTAATTTTCCTCAAATGTAAAGAATATTTTACACTATGTAAAGATATCTTTACAGTCTTATTTGATGTAATGGCCCTTGCTATTAGATCCATTTTAATAATGCATAATTATTGGCCCGCTAATATTGCCTCTAATTCGGCCTTTGCATTAGACCAATAGGCAGAATCGGCTCCTAGTGCGAGGAGTGAATTGACCTCATCTAAGGCCTCCTGATAAGATGATTTTGCCTTGAGGGCATTTACCTTGAAATAAACTAAGTACTCCTTGTCTTCCAATTTTTGAGCACTTTGCTGCAAATAGTTAGCCCATTGAAAACTAAGCTCAAACATGCTATCCTTCTGCATTTCCCCTAAAAGGGGCATTAAATCTTCAATCTCTTTATGGTAGTTTTTTCCAAGCTCAGTATTTCTGATTTCTTCGTAGAACTCCATGGCCGTTTGCAAATCTTGGCTACTCAAAGCTTTTAAGGTGTCGGTAAGCATCTGTTTTGGCTCCGATACCGAGCGCACCACATAGGGCTTATAAATCAAAGTAGCCCCCGGAGGAACATCACCACGGCCACTTTTACCGTAGGCGAGAGAATCGGGCAAAATCGCAATCACCTCATCTCCTTCTACTAAATAAGAGTTGAGCTCAGAGAAGCCTTGGATTAAGGAAGTCTTACCATGAATAAATACAAAACTAGAATCTTCGGCTTCAGCGGTAGTCCAGAATATAGAATCCGAATCATTAATATAGAGATTGGTAAAGGCTTTAACCTTAGAACCAGTGTCTATCGGAACACCCTGCCCTTCTTTCAAAAAAATGTACTTAAGGCCACTGGGGGTGCTTATGGTATCATTTAAGACGATACTGCGACCAGACTTTTCTGTGCTCGGATTGGAATTGTTATTACAGGCTGCAAGAAGCAGAAGACTGGCAAAGGCGGATAAATATCTTTTCATTAGCCTAAGATAAGCTATCCCTAGAAATCTATACCACACTCTTCAATTCTAAAGGGTCTTGAACTAATTGCCTAAATTAGAGCATGAATCTCCGCTTTCTTAGTATCATCAACTATTGCATTGTTGGCTGGATTATCTTTCTCCATCTGCGTACTCACTTCCATTGGGACCTGTCCGCCTATGGTGTAATCCATGAAATTATCGCGGTTCCTATATTATTATCCATGCCTGTTTTTGTTATCCTCGGGCTAATTGCGCATTGGCGTCATCAAAACCCACCGCTTTTCTTTACCATTAGTTTAGCTGCCTTATGCCTAGCACTTTTATACACCCTGCATAGTTTTTATGGCTAAAAAAACGCATCTTTAATTCTCAATAATCCTAAACCTACATGAAATCAAATTTCTCCTCCCTCATCTTTGCTTTGGCTATCATTATCGCCTCAATTTTTCTAGGTAAAGCCTATGTCGATCGTGCCAAATCGGAAGGAAATATTAGTGTAACTGGTTTAGGTAAAGCCAATTTCAGCTCAGACCTGGTAGTCTGGGATGGTCGCTTCAGCGCCGAAAGTACCAATCTTAAGGAGGCTTATGCCGAATTAGAAAAATCGAAAGGAATAATAAACGACTACTTATTAGAGCAAGGATTAAAAGCCGAAAACTTAGTCTTTAGCGCCCTTTCCGTACGGGAAAAAAACAAGGCACTCTACTCTAGTGATGGCGACTATATGGGTGAAAGGTTTGAGAAATATATCCTTACGCAATCGGTTAGCGTGGAGAGCAAGGATGTAGATCGGGTTGAACGTATATCGCGAGAAATTACCGAACTACTCAATAAGGGAATCAACTTTTATTCGAGTGCCCCCCGCTATTACTTTACGGGTTTAGCTAATCTAAAGATTGAAATGATTTCCAAGGCTACCGAAGATGCCCGTATTAGAGCAGAAACCATCGCCTCCAACTCTGGGGCAAAACTAGGAAAGCTGGTATCGGCACGAATGGGGGTCTTCCAGATCACTGGTCAGCATAGCACCGAAGAATACTCATGGGGCGGCACCTTTAATACTAGTGACCGGGAAAAGACCGCTTCCATTACCATGAAATTGGTTTACGAGGTTAACTAAGAAATCAATTATCGCGGCGGCGCAGAAGCTCTTCTTCATACCAGGCCTGAATCTTAGGCTGAATATCATCACGAATGTGTGTGAGTTGCCCAGCCGTATGCGTAAAGCCATGCCAACGATCTTCTCCCTTAAAATATATCCAGGGATAAGATCGATTAATTCCGTAAATAAAGAAATCCTCAAACTGGGTATCGATAATGAGATTGTCTCTGCGGAAATCATAGATGCCCCATAATCCATCCTGCTCAACCACAAAGAAGTTGTATTGATCATGCTCGGCTAAAACTATACTATCCCACTGAGCTTCTTTACGGAAAAAGGTCGCCAATCTATTTTTAGGATAAGCCAATAAAACCCCAAACTTTCCGTCTTGCTCATAGGCAAAGAGATAAGAGCCTAAAAAATAAAGGGACTCAATATCGGCCGAGTCAATCTGTAAGTCACCATAAAGGGATTGGACAATCCAGGCGCTTTGCTCATTTTTTAGGAATTTGTGAGCCTGACTCAAAAACTGCTGCTCATCATAATCTGGAATTCCAAAAATCTCTCTTCCATCTTGATGATAGTAACGCCGCTCCCCTCCTTTTTGCACAAACATAATTTGCTTACGTGGATCACCCGCATCCTTCAACCAAAGTCCTGCCGTATCATTTAGGCAAGGAATAAGCGTCTTACCTTGACTATCAAAGACACCCATGCCCTCTTGATCCTTAACTAGAAATAGTTCTCCTTCGGGATAGATGGCTTGATATTTACAAGGTATCAGCTCCGTACCGCCATAATCAATTAGCCCCCAGGCTGAATCGCGCTTTACCTTTAGTTTGAAATTGCTAACCGAGTGCATTTCTTGATAGGGATACTGCGAATAACAAATGCCGTTATAGCCATTAATCAAGGCATAGCCTCCCTCCTGTTTAAGCTTGGTTAACCAATGTCCAGAAACTGCTTCTAGCTCGCTCACCTCATTCGCCAGGGTGTCTCCAGCTGAAGAAAGCAGATAGTCCTGCCCCTCTTTAGACCGCCCCTTAATCATGCCTCGGTAAACACTTAAATCTTGCCAAGGGCCAGAGATATATTCCCCTTTAGTACCGTAAAAAGTCCAATTACCGTGAATTTGAGCCTTAAAACCAAGGAAACGTCCATCGATAGCCAGCAGCGCCTCTATATGCTGCTTTTCTTCCTTAAAGAGCGCTTGCCACTGATAATTATAGGCCTGCCACATACCATTCACTTTAACTAGAATATGATCCGGGACAAGCTTTATAGCTTGAAAATCGATTTTTAGGGGGCCTTGTACTGATCCGTCAGCAAGAATTAGAATTATTTCTTTTTTACGAAAGCATAACATGGCCTGATCTTGTCCAGCAATAAAGCGCAAAGAATCATAGGTATCTTGAAAGAGGCCGTAGTCGCGTGGTAAAGGTTTTAGAACGGAGTCAAACAGGTACCAATCTTGCCCTTTCTTAGCCCAAATAAAAACTGCGCTTGGGTCATAGCGTAAAACCGAATAGCGTGCTCGTAATGCAACCTTATGCGTTTCCGTTTCCTTTAATCCATATTTATGGGTGCTAGGCGATTGATACAGGTAATATCTTGAAGCAATGGGAATGGGCGTTCGATAGCTAGGCTGGATCATGGCTAATTCGCGCATACTAAAGCCACTCTGCTCTTGCCAGCGCTTCAAGGCGGGGTCTTTAATATCCAATAAATAATGGAAACGATAAGCTTTATTAATCGCCAATGCCAGCTCTTTCCCTGCACTTTGCGCTACTAAATAGCCGACCGCACAATAACGACCCTCATCATCAATAAAACAAGGTCGGCGCTGGCTGGGAAAATAAAAATTGCGCGGAAACTTGCCTTTATCGATGTAATCTTTTAAAAATCTGAGTAAAACTTTGCGCTTCGCTTGCAGCGGTTCGTCAACCTCTGTCTGGCTTAGTAGATCCAAAACATATTCTAGATGATTGCGAACCCGTAATTGATCGGCAATATCTGAATGGGGATAATAACCATGTGTGGCATACCAAGCTTGATCACCAATAATGGCATTAACACCTTCACTCTGTGCAGACAATGCACTAAAGCATAAAACTATAAAGAGTTTAAGGCCTATTTTGTAGGAAGAAATACCCACCAGTACTTTATTTAAAGCTTTTCCAATAATTCCAATAAAGCTTCCCGCTTGATAGGTTTCACTAAATAGCCGCTTACCTCTGGATATTCTTCGGAACGATCTAAATCACTGGGATTACTAGAGCTACTAACGATATAAACAGATATATGCTCCTTTCCAAAGGGCATTAAGCGATAGGCATCAAGAAAGCCCCAGCCATCCATAACGGGCATATTTAAATCCACCAAAATGAGTTTCACCTTTTTATGTCGGCCTTCCGCCGGATTAAAATACCGAATGGCTTCCTGCCCATCGTTTACCGTATCTAATTCAATATCAGGGCGAATGCTGGCCACTATTTTCTTGAATGAAAATCGATAAATGGGATCATCGTCAATTATTAGTAAACTCATTCCGAAATAAAACTTGAGGGTGAAAATTGCAGAATAAAGGTGGTCCCTACGTTAACCTCGCTCTCCACACGAATAGTGCCCCCCATAGCCTCCATATGGTTTTTGCACATGAAAAGGCCAACACCTTTGGCGGAACCATGATGATGAAAAGTATTGCTGAGTCCAAAAATGCGGTCGCGATGCTGCTCTAAATCTATTCCAATTCCATTATCGGTAATTTCCATCACCGGATACTCTCCATCTAAATAGCTCTTTATCACTAAAGTAGACTCCACCTCATTGCGTCTAAATTTAAGTGCATTACTTACCAGGTTTAATAAAATGCTTTCTAAATAAAGGGGGTTAAAATATAAATGCCTGAGCTTAAGGTCTGTTTCTATCTTAACCCCTGCTTCCTTTATAACATAGTTAAGGCGACTTTTCAAGTCCTCTACTTGATTTTCGAGGTTTATTTTTTGGCGTTCCACGCTCACCTCCGATTGCACCACCAATGCATCTAATAAATGGTCGAGGGTTTCATTTAATCGCTCCGTCGTTTCGCCGATTAAACTATGCAATTGCGCCAATTCGGACGGATCCTTCTCAATTAAAAGAAGCTCTTTTAACATCATTAAATTCGCCACCGGTGCTCTTAAATTATGAGAGGTAATATGGGCGAAATCATGAAGTTTTCGATTTTGTTCACTCAGGCGCTCACCCAGTTTCTTCAAGTGCTCATTACTTTCGATAAGCCTTTGCTCTTTCTCCTTTTGGGCTGTAATATCCTGAAACACCCCGGTAACCTTAACTATCTCTTTTTTAGAATTATAAACTGGCTTACCTATGGCCCGAACCCATATCTCCTTACCTTGTTTGGTAATCATAGGTAGCTCTAGGTCATAAGGCTTTCCGGTTTCTATTAATTCTCCAAACCTTGCCGTAATAGTGTCGCGCGACCAGCCTTCTTTATAAAAAGAAATTCCTTCTGAGGCCTGCAGATCGTAATCGGGCTCCAAGCCACAGATTCGCTTGGTAATTACATCATTATAGGTTTGCCCCGTTTTCACATTGTGCTGCCAACTGCCGATAATAGCGGTTTCTTGAGAATCCCTCAGTATTTGACTCAGTTCTTCCTTCTCCTCTCGCTCCTTTATTATTTCTGTGATATCCTGATTGGCTCCAGTGAATAGGCGATCTCCGGTTTTCGAACTTCTAACTAATACTCCATTAGCCTTAATGTACTTCAAGTTCCCTTTGAAGCTATGAATTCGAAAAACCACATTGTATTCGCCTTTTTCTTCTACTGCTTGGCGATAGGACTCCTTAACCATATCAAGGTCCTCTTCATGAACCAGGCTTTCTAAACTAGAAAAATCACCAGAAAAATCCTTGGGATCGATCTCATAGATTTCAAACATCTGTTCATCCCAATTAAGAGTATCCTGGTCTAAATTATAGAACCATACCCCCGTTTTTGTCAGCCTGTTAACAAGCTGATTGATTTTGTTTTGTTCCATTGAGTGGTGTTCCAGGAATGTTTCCCCTATGCCCCAAGATAAGAAAAATACAGCTGCCTAGAGAAAACCAATTCGACCTAAATCACAACAGACCAGGCATGACAAGACCAGGCGAATAAAGGAAATGAAAACCGAAAAACCCAATCCTTTAAAAATGAAAGAATTAACAGGCCTAGTTCATAAACTATCTTGAAGGGGCTACGAAGGCATTTATCTAAAAACGACCTTAGTTCTTCTTAATTTTAAAAACAGCCACAATGCCAGAAATAGCCGTTTCATCCCCCAACCTAGAAAAAGATCTGTACCGCCGAGAAGAAGTGTTAAAAGCGGCCCTAGAGTATTTTAAGGGCGATGAATTGGCGGCAACTACCTGGATGAATAAATATGCGGTTCAGGACGCACAGGGTAATTTTTTGGAGCGTAGTCCGCAGGATATGCACCGCAGAATGGCTAAAGAATTTGGTCGTGTTGAAGCGCGCTACCGGGCTGAAGGCGGTGAGCTTTTCGCAGATGCCATATCAGATTATGGTCGGTATAGAGAAGCCTTGAGCGAAGACAAGATTTTTCGCCTCTTCGATAATTTTAAATATGTAATTCCACAAGGTTCGGTAATGGCTGCCTTAGGGCATCCCTTTATGATTGCTTCCCTGTCGAATTGCGTGGTTATGCCTTCCCCATTCGACTCTTATGGTGGAATTATGCACACTGACCAGCAGCTTACTCAGTTATTTAAAAGACGTTGTGGGGTGGGTATCGACTTATCGACTCTTAGACCCTCAGGTCAGGAGGTCAACAATGCCGCCGGTACTACCAGTGGAGCAGTGTCCTTTATGGAGCGCTTTAGCAACACCACTCGCGAGGTAGCGCAAAATGGTCGCAGGGGAGCATTAATGCTTACCATGGACATTGCGCACCCCGATGTAGCCAATTTTATTACTATAAAACAGGATTTAAACAAAGTAACCGGGGCCAATATCTCGGTTCGGTTGAGTGATGAGTTTATGCAAGCGGTTGCCGATGACGAAGAGTATACGCACCGCTGGCCAATCGACGCTAAAGAACCTGAAATCACGAAAACTATTAAAGCACGTGAGCTTTGGGATACGATTATTTCTTGTGCCCATAATACTGCGGAACCCGGACTCATTTTCTGGGATCGTCAACATTATTACTCCACTTCAAGTGTATACCCTGGCTTCGAGAATCTAAGTACCAACCCTTGCTCAGAAATTGCCATGCAAGGCGGAGATAGCTGCCGACTTATTGCTTTAAATCTTTACTCCTTTGTAAAGAATCCTTTTAGTGCTGATGCAGAATTTGATTTTGATCTGTTCTACGAAACCAGCTACGAGGCCCAGCGACTAATGGACGACTTGGTGGATTTAGAACTGGAACATATCGAGCGTATCCTCGATAAGGTTAAAAACGACCCTGAGCCTGATTACATAAAAGAAACTGAATTGCGACTATGGCAATTGCTTTACGATACCGGTAAAAAAGGCCGAAGAACAGGCTTAGGCTTTACGGCCTTAGGGGATGCCATTGCAGCCTTAGGCTTAAAAATGGATAATGAGGAAGGTTTGGAAATGGTCGATCAAATTATGCGCACCAAATTGCGAGGTGAATTCGATTCGTCCATTGACATGAGCATTGAAAGGGGTTCTTTCCATGGCTTTAATCCTGAAATCGAGGCCAAATCTGAATTCGTGCAAATGCTCGAAAAGGAGTTTCCAGATCTTTACAAAAGAATGATGGAAAACGGCCGACGCAATATTTCCATCAGTACCGTTGCGCCTACCGGAACTCTCAGTATGTTAGCACAAACCACTTCCGGTATTGAGCCTCCCTTTATGCTATCTTACAAAAGACGCCGTAAGCTAAGTAGCAAAGCCGACGAATCTAAAGTGAGCTTTGTGGATGAATTAGGGGATGCTTGGGAAGAGTTTGATGTATACCATCCTAAATTAAAAACCTGGATGGAGGTAAGTGGTAAGTCCGATATTGCTGAAAGTCCCTACCAGGGTATGACTGCTAATGAAATAGACTGGATTCAAAGAGTTCAGCTGCAGGCCGTTGTTCAAAAATATACTACCCACAGCATTAGCTCTACTATTAACTTGCCCAATGATGTGGAGATAGCTAAAGTTGGGGAAATATATTTGGAGTCATGGCAACGTGGCCTCAAGGGAATCACTGTTTACCGTGATGGTTCTCGCAGCGGAGTTCTCGTTTCTTCCGAAACTAAGGAGGATAAAACCGCTGCCAATGCTCCTTTCGAGGCGCGTCCCGACACCTTAGACGCCCGGGTGATTCGTTTTAAAAATGAAAGCGGTGAAGATTGGTTAGCAGTGGTTGGAATTCTAAATGACCATCCTTATGAAATTTTCACGGGTCTAGCTGAAGATGCCTTCAACCTCCCTGCTTATGTGAGTCGTGGTTGGATCATCCGTCATAAGGATGAGGATGGCACCCGCTACGACTTCCGCTATACCGATGCCCAAGGCTTTAGAGTAACTATTGAAGGATTGTCACGCTCCTTCAATAAAGAGTATTGGAACTATGCTAAATTAATCTCCGGAGTATTACGCCATAAGATGCCGCTTCCTTATGTGGTGGACCTAGTCTCGAATCTAAACTTAGATACCGACTTCATTAATACCTGGACCAATGGCGTTGCCCGAGCTTTAAAAACCTTTATCCCCGATGGCACCGAAGCAGTGGATAAAAAATGTCCAGATTGCGGAGATCCTGAAGGCTTAATTTATGAAGAAGGCTGCTTGAAATGCACCAGTTGTGGGCATTCGAAATGCGGATAATAAGTCAAACGAAATAAAAAAGCCCGACAGCATCTAGCAGTCGGGCTTTTTTTTAGGTCTATTTGGGCATAAATCGTATTTCAGATTTACTGTCCTTTTCGGAATCGAGGTATAGTCTAAAACCCGGTTGCAGTTCAAACTCCTTGGTTTCTCCAGGCATAATTGGGGTTTGGGATAAGAACCGATCTCCATTTTGGATTCTCACATAAAAAAACGCATTGCCCTTATTTCTCACCTCAGCGATACTCACCTGATTGGCATAAGGGTTAATCGCAGCATCCTGACCAGTTCCTTTGCCGATAATTAACATACTTTGATTAGCACTAAGCTCAAACTGATTCTTTGAACTAGAGCAAGATGCGACTAATAAAAGGAGAGGAAAAAGCCAGATGCTTTTCATTGCTTAATCTTTTAGAATTATAAATCCATCCTCAAAACTTAAATCACCTAAGCGAGCTTGAATTTGATAGGCTCCTGCTGCCAAGTCACTTACATTTAAATTAGCGCGATGCTTTTTAGCATTCATAGACTCTTCATGCCTTAATACCATTCTTCCGCTCTGATCAAATACCTGAATTTTAATAGTGGCCACTCCCGGATTATCTAACTCCACTGTAATTTGATCATGCGCCGGATTAGGATACAAACTCCAATTCCAAGCCGCCTTTAGCTCCTCAATACTCACATCAGCTACCACCAAACTATCGGAGAATAAAAAACAACTTACTGTCCCCAATTGCACTTGATATTGCCCATTGCTTTGCACATTATAGGTCTGCTGATTATTCACTCCCGGTGCTGGGGAACCATTGAGAAACCACAAATAATTAAACCCTGCCTGATTACAAGTCAATACCAGGTTACTATAACTAATAGTAGGCTGCGGGATGGCATCAACATTAACAGTAATAAGCTCACTTACAGAGCAATTAGGGCTATTTGTGTAAGCATAACTCACACTTAAATTATGACTTCCAGCTCCAGCTAAGGAGGCATAAAAGACATTGTTCTGAACGCCATTACCACTCCAATTAGATAAGGATCCTGAAATCCCATGGTTATTGACATTCGCACTTAGAATTAGGCTGTCACCCGGACAAAGATTAGCGACTGGAATGCTGGTGGTATTAGTAATAATGGGCAAGGGCCTTACATTCATGCTAATGGTATTGGAACTTACCGCATTGGCACTGGCACAGGTCGCATTGGACAATACTTCAAGCCAAACCTGATCATTAGTGGCTAAATTAGAGTTCACATAAACTGCGGAATTACTGCCTACATTGGCGCCATTTAACTTCCATTGATAGCTTGGGTTAGTGCCGCCATTGGTAACAGAAGCGGTAAACGTAACTTGATCGCCTGCACAAATACTACTGGCATTGGCACTAATACTCACGCTGGGTACAACTGTAGGATTAATTATCACCGTAATACTATTGGAAGTAGCCGTAGAACTGCTCAGGCAGTTTTCATTACTGGTCATTTCTACAGTCACTAAGTCACCATTCGCTAAACTGCTGCTCGAATAGCTGGGACTATTGGTTCCAACATTAATTCCGTTCACCTTCCATTGATAAATTGGAGCGGTCCCACCATTGCTTGGTGTGACGGTAAAAATGGCATTACTTCCTGCACACCAAGAACTAGCGTTTCCACTTATAGTGACCGAAGGACTCAAATTAGCCGCAACTTGAATAAAGCCAGTTTTGGTTTCCGTATCACTGCCAAAAGCATTGCTGGCACTTAAACTAATCGTGTAATTTCCTGGCGCGCTAAATTGGATTTGTGGGTTCTGACTACTTGCGCTGGTGCCGCCTACAAAGGAATGAGTAGCCGGACTCACGGTCCAAGCCCAACTGCTTGGACTATTAGTACTGAGGTCGGTAAAGCTTACAGAAGCATTGGTACAAACAGTAGAATCATTAGCGGAAAAATCGGCACTAGGAATAGGACCTGCGCTTGTACCACTCACATTAATATTATCAATGTAAAGATTGTTTCCATAACCATTAATCCCTTCAAACTTTATCAGAACCTCACTATTACCTGCATAGGCACTGAGGTCGATATTAGGGCAATTAGTAATTAGGGTATTCCCACACCAATCATTACTAGTACTCGGACTAAAACTCGAGCTTTGATCGGCTACCGTAGCAAAATTGACCCCTGGGTCGGAACTAAATGAGGCAACCCGGTTAAAAGTAGCTCCACAATCTGTACTCACATAAACGGCCATTGAATCGCGGAAAGAAGCACTGTAACGGGCATATGCATAATCAAAGTCGAGGTCGACACTGCTATAGCCGCTAAAATCTAATGGCGGACTAATAAGCCCGTCGCGATTACCGGTAGCGCTATAATTGAAGAAGTTTATACCCATGGCCTGGTTACCCGGACTACTACCCCCTACCGTATATAAACCCCAAGTAATACCATTATCGGGGTTATCAATGCTAAAGTCATGGCTACTCTCAAAATCCTGGGTATAAGGAAGACTTAATCCGCCCGCACTAATGAAATTAGCCCGACTAAGCGTATCACTTCCATTCACATTAGCCGCAATAAGGGTAACGGAATACTGACCATTGGCATTAAGAACGATTTGCGGATTCTGACTATTGGCATTAGTCCCATTGACAAATTGAAAAGTAGTGGGACTAATCGTCCAGCTCCAACTATTCGGGAAATTAAGGGTAGAATCCACTAAGCTTAGGGTATCCCCTAAACAAGCATTCGCTGGATCTAAGCCAAAGTTAGCCACTGGTAAAGGGCTCACAGTACTAAAGCTGCTGCTGAATAAACCCCTACCATGCGTGGCGGCAATGACCACATCATCACTGCTTCGGTATTGGAGCATATCTACTCGCACCTTGGCCAAGCCACTATTGCTAGGCCCCCAAGTGGGACTCGTATTGTTAAAATTGGTACTAGACCAAATTCCAGCTTCAGTGGCAAGAATTACTTCATTGTAATCATTGGGATTGAAAAGAGCCCAGCGTACTGGCATATCCGGTAAATTACCTTCCTTAGATTGCCAAGTTGTGCCCCCATTGCTGGTATACCATACCGAGTTAACCCCATAATTGGAAAAAGTTACCAGAATTTCATTTTCATTGGCTCCTAATTCTACACAAGAAACATTACCAGCGGGAAAACTTGCAGAACCTATATTGGTAGTACTCGGACTCCCATTGGCATTGGTGACCTTATAAAGGTCGCCTCCTTCTGTTCCAATAAATAAAGTAGTACTACTGGTGGTATAAGGACTAACCCTTAAATGGGAAGCCATAGAACTCATCCCACTAATACTAATACTGCCAATGCTGGGCGTACTGCTTATACCACTTACCCGGTTTACCGTGCTACTGGTGCGTGCCGAATACAAGATATCTTGATTATCGTCGTAATCGGCAGGGTTTATAAAGCGCCCTGTATTGTAATCGGTTTGGAAACGCGAGCCCCAAGTTGCCCCTCCATTGGTACTGCGCCAATAGCTATTGTAGACATAAGAGGTGATTTGGTAATTGGCATTGGTTTGATCGATAAAGCAATAAGCTCCGTCTCCTCCGGTAGCCTGACTAGTAGAAGCAAAACCAGCTAAGGAAAACTTCTGGGTGCCATTATCTTGAGCACCTGCCAAGGCATAGTTAGAACCGGCGGTTGGATGTAATGCAGTCGCATAAAACTGCGTAACATTATACTCGTGGTTTCTTGCGGCAATCACATTGGCATTGGCTGAAGTGCTAGCTGAAGTGGTGTAAAAAATTCCCCCATCGGTACCAAAAAGAACGGTATCAGAGCTTCCCGGCTTAAAGATTATGGCATGCTGATCGGCATGCACATAGGAACAAGGCAAGGCCGCTAAATTATTGTTGTTACTCCATTTAGAAATCTGACTCCAAGAATTGGCTCCATCCGTAGAGCGGAATAAATCAATCCCACCAGCATAAACGATATCAGCATTATTGGGATCAACCCCCATAATAAGATCATACCAGGCCTGTCCGCGAGTAAAATCTGAATTTGGGATACCTAAGTCCGCATCGGCGGGTTCATTTCTTACCGTCCAAGTACTGCCCTTATTGGTAGTGCGGGCAATTTCACCTGCGGCACTGCCTATTTCTGTGAGGGCATACACATAGTTCGAATTACTTGGTGCACAGGCTATTTCCACCCTTTCACCACTACTAACGGTATGCGAAACCGTCCAGCTAGTACCATTATCACTATATAAAACTCGGCCTCCACCACGGTCACTTCCGCCGTAAGGAGATAACTGAGTTCCTACCCAAAGGCGATTGTCGGCCGCGATTTCAATGTCTGCTACCGCATATTTAAAGGATTGGCCCGGCACATTGGGCATCACATTGGTCCAACTGCTACCTCCATTAGTACTGCGTTGTAATCCTGAACTGGCAGATCCATGCCATTGTCCGCGGTAATAATTACCTCTTGTTGCGGCGTAGATAGCGCTTGTACCGCTTTCATTGCGGACCACCAAATCATTGATGTAATAAAAACTACTGGTAGAACTTAACTGATTCCAGCTTACTCCACCATCCGTAGACTTCCAGATACCGGCACCCCTTGCCGCGCCAGCACCCCATCCTTCACCTGTAGCCACATAAAAGGTATTGGTATTATTGGGGTCATAGGCGATAGCCGTAATTGATAAATTATCCCAAGTATTAGCTACCGACACCCAAGGCGAATTCACATTGCTAATATTGTTATTGTACCACAAACCTCCCGTCACTCCACCGGCCCATACCTTGGTGCCACTGCTCGAATTAGGGTCCCACATAATCGCTCGGGTTCTACCACCAACATTATCTGGCCCTCTTTCCTGCCAAGGATTACTTGCTGTTCCGGGAACTTGAGGAATGGGATTGGCCAAAACTTGATCGATATAAGCGTAAACCGCCTGCAAACGCTCGGGGGCAGGCCGGTTTAACTGTGGGTCCATCGTCATCAAATAATTTTGTTGCCAAGCCAAATCGGGTCGATCTTGCTTCGGCATCTCCTCTAATTCATCCGGCGAAACATTTTGAGCATAGGGATGATAATCCAGCATCATTTGATATAATTCTCGACTTGAATAAGCCTGAGGAATGGGATTACTAGCAAATAAGGTAAATAGGACAAGGAAGGTAAGGGAGCCTGACTTAGACATAATTTTTGAAAATCGGTTGCGAGTACAAGATACAGAAATAGCCAGCTTTTAATGGCATAGAAACCTAAAGCATTTAGTATTTTCACCCTCTAAACCAAACAGGAATGCGGTACTTAAGCCTCTTAGCTATTTTCCTTTTTAGCGTCGCTTGTAATTTAAATAGCTCAGATACTTATTATAAGGATAGTACAAATTGGCCCGGCTTTTACCAAGGTTTGCAGAAGACCGATCGGGGCACCATTTTGTATGAAATTACCCTAAACAGTAGCGGGGAAATCATTTTTGGAAGTTTTGCTAGCCCCGGCTACGATAACAAATCTTATCAAAGTGATAGTATCGCCTGGAATGAAAGTGAAAGCGGCTTTAGCTTTAAAGAGGAAACTTATCAGGTGCAATTAGCCCAGAATGCGCTAAAACTTAGCTGGGAAGAATCTGTATTAGAATTGCAGAAAGTAGAGGAATTACCTCCGCTAGAGAATATCAACTGGACTCTCATAGAAATTGGTGGGAAGAAACTGAAAAAGCAGGGGAAAATGCCAAGGATATTGCTGAATCCCAGCATCAATAAATTAAGCGGTTACGATGCTTGTAATTATCTAAACGCCGCCTACAAGGTTTACTATCCCAAGCAGGAAATTTACTTTAGTCCGGTTGCAGCCACCCGACGAGCATGCATGGATACCGATTCATTGGCCAGAGCCTTCAAGGGAGTACTAGCTAGCTTTACTAAGTATGAGCTTAATGACAGTCTGCTTAGCTTAAAAGCAGAAGAGCAAGTATTAGCCCGTTTTAAAGCTGATTAAAATGCGTTCCCTACTCATCCTCTCCTTTACGACCTTACTATTACTTAGTGCTTGTAAGCAGGAAGAATCCTTTCCATTGGCCCAGACCAATGATTGGAAACAAATCATTGATACGGCTGTAGCAATGCATGAGCCCGGTATGATACTCTATTTGCGTAAGGGAAATCAAAAGTGGGAATACCTGAGAGGCATGGCTATTTATGAAAAGGCCGAAGCACATACCAGAAAAAATCCTATTCAATTAGGTCGTCTTAGCGAACAGTTTACTGCCATGGCTCTCCTAAAACTAGTTGAAGAAGGGAAAGTTGATTTAAACCAAAAGCTAGCCCCTTACTTCCCTCACTGGCCACTGGCCAAAGAAATAAGTTTCGCCGATCTTGCTTTTCATAAGTCTAGATTAAAAGAGTATACCGAATTCGAGCGCGCAAGTGGCGAACCTTGGTTCGACCTTTACGCTTATACCCAGCTTGAAGTAATTCGGTACCTGCTGCAGTCTCAGCAAAGCACAGAAGAAAAGTATGCGGCTTCCAATTACATTCTTTTGCAAGAGTTAATAGAGCGCTTATCGGGTCAAAAGTTTCACCGCTATTTAGAACAATCTATTTATCAAGAACTAATGCTGCAGTCTTGTTTTAATCAGCATTATTTGGGACAAGCCTTGCCCAAACACGCCTTGGGCTACGCTCCCAATTCCCAAGCTTTAAGGGCTCATTATTTCCGCAATGGCTTTCAGATCGACAGCACCTTGAAATGGATTCAGCACCCCGATGAAGTGGTTTTATTAGGCAGCAGTGATGTTTATTGCTCCTTTAAGGATTTTGTCAAATTTGAGGAGCAGCTCTTTAAAAACCTAAGAGATCCAAATTCCCAATACCAAGCCTGGTTTAACCAGAACAAGCAGCCCATGTGCTTTAGCGAAAGTGAATTCAAGGGTCAAACTCTATGGGATATGAAATCGATGGGGAGCAATCATAGTCATTATGTTGCCTTATTGCCCGAAGCGGATCTAGTCTTGGTAATTTTAAGTAATCGAAGCGATGAAGCAATTGCTAAAATTGGATCCACAATAATGGAAACGGCTTTAAAATATTAAAGCTCTATATCAAGCTGACGACCTTCTGCGGCGGCTTTCTTATCCATGCCACCGCCTACCGCTAAACCGATAGCCATCCCTACTCCGATACCGACCCCCATAAAAGCCATATTGCCTAGAGAAGTGCCATAAGCCACCCCTATGGGTACGCCAAAAACCGCCATCCCCAATCCCATCCACATATTGCGGTAATAAGACTTAGGAACCACTTTCAGCTTTTTGGCTAAATCCTGAATAATGCCATTATAAGTACGCCTTAAGCTACCGTTAAAAGCACGATCATCTGAGGCCAAATCGTTTAGACTTACGATGCGGGCATCAATCGATTCAATAAGATCCGCTGGTAAATCCTTACGCTCTTCTAAGATCTTTAGCAACTGAGCCAATTTCTGGTAGCGATTTACCTGATGCTTCTTTTCTAGTTCCGAACGGTTTATAAGGCTGGTCATGATAATCTTTTACGGATCCGGGATAAATCAAGCTCTAATTTAATCAGTTTTTAAAACTAAGTCCATACCCCAGCAAGTCCTAAACTTAGTATTGGAGTCGAATTCCAAAATGCACCTGGTAAATCTTAAAAGTATAGTCCTCAGGAAAAGGATCCATATCCGTGGGCTGCATAAGATTAGTAAAGCTTAGGTGAGGTCGTAAATAAACCTGAACGCCTAAATATTCATCAGCCACAGCTAGGTCGTAAATATCATAAGATACTTCGGCAAAAAGGGAGGTCTGAGATGAAGCGAAAAAATCTGTGTCTCCAAGGTCTATTTCGCCTTCCACAGAATCAAAATCATCGCTTATACTGTATTCTTGAGTGGCACTCATAATGGCCAAATACTGCAGGCCCAGTTTAAAATCGAAGTCTTGATAAAAGTAGTTTAGCCCTAAATTAATACCCACATTACTTAAGCGATAACTATTCTCCTCATTGTAATTAAATTGTAAGGAAGTATCATTAACTGAGAAATCGTAGGCTACACTTTGACTAATAAAACTAGATTCCAAAAAAAACGAGAGTGGTCCACTTAAACGATAGGAAAAGCCCAGATTTACCGCGAGACCCAAGCCTCCGGAAGCATCTTCCATAAGATTCTCGGAAACGCCAAAAATGGGGCCGTAAACATTGTCTAAAAAATATTGACCATAACCACTATTTACATGATAATTATAAACTGGGGCCAAACCAAGCCATACATTGTATAAATCCGCTTCGCTGCTGTATTCGGGATAACCGGCAGTCTCTTCCGCATAAACCGTGCTATTAGCAAGCTGATCCTCGTTTTGCTCTGCGCCTTCCAATTCGGCATACATATTCTCGAAATAGTCCCGCAGACCTAATACTTCAAGGGCCTGTTTGTACATCACCAGACTCACCGCTGCTTCGCCTAATTCATTCTTATCATGATGCTTGCGGTAATCAGCCGCGCTAATCTTTAAAGTCGCCAAAGCTTCCAAGCGTTCTTGAACCCTACGTTTTAAGTTTTCATCGCTACTCGGGTCATCGTATAATTCGTAGAAGCTTTCGCGTAATTCATCCAACCGATCCAAGTAAATTAGAAAGCGGTCAATCTTTACTTTTTCTAAATCATCCCCTTCCTTAGCCATAGCCTCTAGTACAGCCGGGCTATAACCCAGGTACTCTTCTTGGGCTTGCGCCTGATGGGAAATCAATAAAAATGCGCCAAACAAAAGGGAAATAAACAGTCTCATTCTTAGAAGAAGATATCAAGTGAACGGTGGAAACCTACCGTAAAATAAATACTGCCATCGCTGTAATCTTCATCACTACGAATATTGTATTCTGCAACGCCTGTGAAAGGATAGTTAGGATATACATTCAGGAAGAAGTTATAGCTGTGGTCCTTTTTAAGCTCTAAGAAATAGCCCTGGATGAAACGACCATCATCTCTTTGCGGTGCATTTTCAATAAAAATGCGCTGTACCCTAGAATCGCCACTGGCACCTACCCTTTCGTAAATCACCCCGGCACTAAGATGGGTGCGCACAAAATCGCCCCAGCTAAAGCGGGCGCCGTATTTTAAATTGGACCAATTCATGTCCACCAGTCCTTCACCCGATTCTTCAACGAACATCCAATAGTAGGTGCTCATGCTGCGCTCCCCGGCTTCATAAGAGAAAAGAAACTTGGCATTGGGTAAACCGGCGTGCACCTGACCGCCGTAAAGCACAGTGGGGAAATTGAAGGAGTGCAGAAAGATACTGGTACCGACGCCCATTCCGCCGAAGGCAAATCCTCCTAAATAGTCACTCTCGAAGCCAAGCTTGGCCTTCATATCTAGGTTAATGGGCCAGTTAAAGTCGTAATTCGTATTATTCTTATAATCCACCCCATCGTATTCGCTACTATTAAAATAGACCGGCTGCAATAGGAAGGAATATCCAAATTCAGCCCCTAAATAGCCGTGAAACTTTTTGTGGTAAACCTGATCGGGGTTTATAGTACCCATACCTGAATAAATCATATCCCCAAATACAGCCAATAGACCAATAGTCCCCACCGCAGTAGCCGCCGCTACTTGGGCATTCTTCTGGTTTTGCTGATCCCGCCACTGCGCGTATTCTTGGCGCTTGCGGTTATCTTCTTCCATCTTGCGACGCTGGCGCTCCCATTCCTGTGCTTTGCGCCTGCGCTCAAGCTCTTCCTGGGAAGGACCCGATGATTGACGTTTACCGCTAGTTTGGTTTTGATTGCTGGTACTGGTTTTTCGGGTAGACTCAACATGCTTTTCATGCTGCTCACGAATCTTACGTTCTCTTTCTAATCGTGGATTAGAAGGAAAAGTGTTAGGACGCATTACATCTCTAGTAATTTGATCCAAAGGATCATTAGATGCTACGGCATTGTCATTGTCGTTACTGTTCCCATCCTCTGGGTCATCGGAAGATTTGCCCATTTTATCGAGAATAGCTCGAAACTTGGATCCAGAAATGGAGGAGATTTGAATATTTCGAACCAGCCCTCTTTCTTCCCAAACTCCAACTCCTGTTTCCTTGCGCACGCGGTTATGTCGATCCTTAATTGATTGAGGCCAATCGATAATAACATAGTCGCTTACCTTCCCCATGTTTTTAAAGGAGAAAGAGGTGCAATCGTAAGGGGGACCAGTGAAATCCATACAAGCCTCGGCCGTACCATAAATACGGCAATCGCCACATTCCAAGGGAAAAGACTGACCATTTATTCCAGATAGCCCGGTGGCCTTATTAATGGTTATGGACTGAACATCAATTGTAACCGCACCAAAATTAAATGTATTAGGACGGGTGCTCACCACCGCCACACCACTAATACCATCGATATTAAAGGGAATGGAATGGGTTTGAACTTGTGCGAAAGAATTAGAAAGAGCGAAGGCAAAGATTACAAGCAGTAAGAATCTTTTCATGGAGTTGGATTTAATGCTGAAGCTGCAATTTATCGAAAGCCCCTAGTACAAAGGTGATAAAAGGCACAAAGAGCAGATTTTTGTACTTAAACAACTCCTTCGATGAAGTCTATTAATCAATTTAGTACTGGAAACGTAGTCCAACCTGGGCTTGCGCAAGGGTGTAATCACTGAAAAAAGACTGACTAATATCCTCGAGGTAATCCAAGTCATAAAGTCCTCTTACGAATAATTGTAGATCTCCTTGTCGATGCGATACCCCTTTACGAGTTAAAGAAAGAGCCATCTCAAACATTACCGCACCGCGCACCGAAGTAAAGTTATCTTCATCATCGAGCACTATTTCTTCATAATCCATGGTCCTCACCCCGTTGTTCTGCTCCGTAACATAGAGGTAGGATTCAATTGCTTCTTGATAAACATAGGCCAATTTAAAGTCCACTCTACGCAATCTGATCTTCAAACCGGCAGCCGCCTGCATGCTTAAAAGGTTGTACTCCTGAGTAAGATTGTAGGTATCGCCTGTGCTAAAGTCCAGGTAATCCAATTGATAGCTAAATTCATTATACGCCACGCCCCCTTCTACAAACAATGAAAAGGCACCCCCGATTTTACGGGCAAAACCCATCTGGGCCGAATAGCCAATGCTTGGAGTACTGTAAGAGCTAAAATCTGCCGAAGATCCAAAAGTGGAGTTCAATGAGTCGTCAACCATCAGTAAACTGTAAGTGGCGGCCGCACCCAACCAAAAGTTCCAGTTATCGGCACCGCCATAAGCAGGCTTGGGCAGGTCTAGTGCAGGCGTTTCAATTGGTTTAGGTTCTTCTTTAGGAACTTCTACTACTACCGGTTCTTCTACTGCGGGTTCTTCGCTAATCTTTTCTTCAGGAAGTAAATACAAGTCATTTCCCATTGGCGCTAAACCATCAAAAAGACTGCGGTATTGGTCGCTCATTTTAAGCGTGCGTAGAGCTTTCAAGTATTCGAAATAAATGGAGCTAGCCCCATTGTCGTCCCCCGCCAAACGCGCGGCGCGATAGTCGGCTCCCAACTGCTCAAGCTGATTTACTGCTTCAATACGTGCATCCATTACCGCCCTAACCGAATCGGAAACACCGGATGCCATAAAAGCACGCAAACCGCGCGCCCTTAAACTTTTCAATTCGTCTTCAAAAGCAATGACTCTGCGGATTCGCTCGGCATTGTCACCTGTTTCAGTGGCCAAAGCGGCCTGTAATTTTTCGTAAGGGATACCTAAAAACTGCTCTTGCGCGCTAAGACTAGCGCTGGCCCCTAAAATGAGAAATAGGCCAAAAAGAAAATTTCGCATGCTGCTTTGCTTGATGATTGAATCGGCAAAATAGGGATTTTGGTAAATATCCTCGAGTTCTTTCTGCGAGAAGATATTAAAGCTTTATCTACAATGAATCCTATAGAGCTTTGGTAATCATCTAAAAAATCAAATGCTCCATGAGGCATTTATATTTTTGGCATGTGAATTGCGTTATTATAAAAAACATCTAAAACATGAAAAAAAACATTATCCTTTCTCTCTTTACAATACTTCCCTTTCTGGGGATGGCTCAGTCTGAAACCCTTTTAGGTGGCGAACTTCGCTTTGGTGGTTTCGGCGGACCTAATGTAGAGCTAGGCTTTATTGATGGCCAGGCTGCATTTTATTCGGGTGGTTCGGGAGCCATGATTGTCAATGGCAAGTTTATCGTGGGCGGTTTTGGTCAGGGTTTAATTAGTGAGCATATTATTGATCCCTTTGAAGGAAGCGCCATTCGACCCGCGGTTTTAAGCAATCGGGTGTCCGAGATTCAACAAGGTGGCTTTTGGTTGGGCTATATTCATAAACCCACAAAGCTGTGGCATCTCCACGGTGGTTTGCAAATGGGTGGTGGTGAAGTTGATTTCTATGACCAGTGGAACGATAGCTACTCCTTCGAAGGGGATGGATTCTTAGCCCTGCGCCCTTATATCGGAGTCGAACTAAACATTGCCAAGTTCATGAAGATATCTGCATCGGGTGGCTACCAATTTGTAACTGGGCTTAATAACTACTACTTAAACAATAGCGACCTATCACAACCATTCGTTAATCTGGGTTTCAAATTCGGATTCTTTAACGAAGGCTAAAAAAATATTCCCTTCTCTCTAAGCACAGCCTCCCTTATCTTTCCCAAGGCTGTGCTTTTTTATTTAGGCTAATAGCTAGTTCTAAGATGCCGCCATTAGGAAAATGAAAAATGGCTGCTATGGATAGACCTAAACAAAAAACCCCACCAAATGGCGGGGTTTTTAATTTTATAGAAGGCTAATCTTAACCTACCAACTCTTGTACTTTAGAAGCAGCTTCGGCTAAAGCAATAGCGGAGTGCACTTCTAAACCTGAGTTATCAATCATTTCTTTCGCCAATTCAGCATTGGTTCCTTGTAAACGTACAATAATTGGCACACTGATATTCTCGATGTTTTTGTAAGCATCAATAATACCCTGAGCCACGCGATCGCAACGCACAATACCACCGAAGATGTTCACTAAAATGGCTTTTACATTGTCGTCCTGCAGAATGATACGGAATGCTTTCTCTACCCGAGCAGCATCAGCAGTACCACCAACATCTAGGAAGTTGGCAGGGTTTCCACCAGCCATTTTAATAATATCCATGGTAGCCATTGCTAAGCCGGCTCCATTTACCATACAGCCTACGTTTCCGTCGAGGTTAACGAAGTTTAAGCCCGCTTCACCGGCTTCCACATCGATAGGATCTTCCTCTCGCTTGTCACGTAATTCAGCGTAGTCTTTATGACGGAATAATCCATTATCGTCTAAGGTGACTTTAGCATCAACGGCTAAAATCTTATCGTCCGAAGTTTTAAGTACTGGGTTAATCTCAAATAAGCTGGCGTCGATTCCGTCGTAAGCTTTGTATAAGCTGCTAACGAACTTCACCATTTCCTTAAAGGCAGTACCGCTTAAACCTAGATTAAAGGCAATTTTACGGGCTTGGAAGCCTTGTAAACCAACCTTAGGATCAATTTCCTCGGTAAAGATTAATTCTGGAGTTTTATCGGCTACCTCTTCGATATCCATCCCACCTTCGGTAGAATACATAATCATATTGCGGCCGGTGTTACGATTCAGAAGAACCGACATATAAATTTCAGAAGTTTCGCTTTCACCTGGATAGTATACATCCTCGGCAATCAAAACTTGATTTACCAATTTACCTTCCGCAGAAGTTTGAGGGGTTACGAGCATCATTCCTAAAATCTCTTCCGATAAGGAACGTACATCGTCTAAAGACTTGGCTAATTTTACACCACCGCCTTTACCACGACCACCAGCATGGATTTGCGCTTTAACCACCCACCAAGAGGTTCCGGTTTCTTCGTTTAATTTTTTGGCGGCTGCTACGGCTTCATCGGGAGTGCTTGCCACAATGCCACGTTGAACGCGTACGCCGAATGAGGCTAAAATATCTTTTCCTTGATACTCGTGTAAATTCATGAATTTGCTTTTTTGCTGATGCGCGCAAAAATACACCCCAATTTGGAAGCTCGAAAATTTTGCCCCTCTTTTATCTACCTTTGCGCGGATTTCTGGAATCTGTAAACGAAAATTTAATGCAAAGAATAGTCTGGACGACGCTTTTGAGCCTTATCATTATTTCTCTGCAAGGCCAAAAGAAGAGCATGGAACCGCTTAAAGCGGAAGCAGATGTGGTGGTCGACGGATTTTTAAACGATTCTATCTGGGCCTATGCACCTGAAGGGAAAGACTTTGTAATGCTTTCACCGGGTAATGGTGAAGCTATACCCAAAGCCTTTGAGACCCGCTTCAAGGTTTTTTACAGTGATGAAGCGATTTATGTTGGGATGAGCATGAAAGATCCGAAACCCGACTCTATCTTACGTCAGGTAACGGTGCGTGATGATTACAATCAGAATACGGATTGGGTGGCCATTGCGATAAATCCCTTTAATGACGGGCAAAATGACTTTACCTTTTTCCTAACTGCCGCTGGCACGCAGGCTGACTCCCGTACCACGAGCACCGGAGAAGACTTCTCTATCAATTCAATTTGGTATTCGGCGGTGCAAATCACCGAAGATGGCTGGTCTTGTGAATTAAAAATCCCTTACATCGCCTTGCGTTTTCCCAATCAACTTAGCAAAGACTGGGGTTTTAATATTATTCGCTCTATAAGACGCTCACGGGAAGAGTATTCTTGGAATTACATCGACCGCGGCTCGGGATATTCTTGGGAGTACCAGACAGGAATCCTTAAGAACATTAAAGAAATAAATCCGCCAGTACGTTTTTCTCTTATGCCTTATGGCTCTGCTTATGTGGACAATTTTGAAGGCAATACCAGCTACGACTTTAATGCGGGAATGGACCTCAAATACGGTATCAACGAAAGCTTTACGCTTGATGCGACCTTAATACCAGATTTCGGCCAGGTTCCTTTTGATAATCAATTCCTTAACCTCTCTCCTTTCGAGAATCGCTTTCAAGAGAATAGGCAGTTCTTTAATGAGGGCACCGACCTATTTAGCCTTAGCGACGATATGTTCTACTCGCGTCGTATTGGCGGAGCACCCAAGAATATCACCAATCAAGATTTGGCCGGCAATGATTCTGCCGATGTTACGGTTCGCACCGAGTTTACTCGATTACTTAATGCGACAAAAATATCGGGCCGTACCTCAGGCAACTTAGGAATCGGCTTTCTTAATGCCATCACCGACAATAACTACACCACCATTGACTCAGCCGGCATAAGTAGGCAAGCCCTTCTAGAACCGCTCACCAATTACAATGTGCTGGTATTGGATCAGCGTATAAATAGAGCTTCCAGTATAAGTTTCATGAACACCAATGTGTTGCGCACAGGTGAATATGTAGATGCCAATGTAGCCGGACTTTTCGCTCGAATCTTCAATAAAAGCGGACAGTATCGCCTCGATTTACAGTTAAAGCGGAGTGACCGTTTCTTCAATAATGACAGCTCTGTTTCGGGTGAGCATATTTATGTTCGTTTTGGAGATGTGGATGGCAATTGGCGCTGGGGCATTCGTCAGGATATTTACAGCGACGACTACAACCCAAATGATTTGGGATTTTTACCGCGTAATAACTTAATCCGAAACTACAGCGAGGTCGAATACGCCACCTTTAAACCTTCGGGACCCTTTAATAGGACCTCTTATACCCTCTTTTCAGTTTATTCGAATTTATACAGTACTGGTCGCTTCGAGGAGTTTTACTTAGGCTTTAACAGTTTCTTCCTCTTGCGCGATTTTACCGGTACTGGAGTGCGTTTACGCTTGCGCCCCCAAACGAGTTACGACTACTTTGAACCACGGTTAGCAGGAGCTTATTTCCAAAAGCCGCTCAATTACGCTTTAATCTATTTTATCTCGACCGATTACCGTAAGCCATTGGCCTTAGATATCGATTTCAATTACGATCGTACCCCGCAATGGCAAAGGGACCATTATATGTTCAATTTCGAGCCTCGGGTGCGCTTGGGTGATCACTTCTTTATTATCCCACAAGCTACTTTCGATTATTATTACCGCGACTACGGCTTCGCGGGCTTTGCGAGTCAGGGACCGGTATTTGGCCGTCGAAATGTGAAGAACTTAACCCTGCTTATTGATGGACGTTATGCCTTTAACCCCAATAGCTCTTTAAGCTTGCGCTTACGTCAATTCTGGTCGCGAGTGGATTTTGACGAATACTTCAATCTCCTTGCCGATGGCTCCTTAAGTGACCCTATTGATCCAGGGAGAAACCTGGATTTATACTTTAATACTCTCAACCTTGATTTACGTTTCTCATGGTGGTTTGCTCCGGCTAGTGAAATGGTACTTCTCTATCGAGTAGCATTGTCCAATGCGGGCGATGACATAAATAATGCCTACTTCACTAATTTAGACCAAGCTTTAAGTTCACCCGTACAAAACAACATTTCACTGCGTCTCACTTATTTCTTAGATTACCATCAAACTCGCAGTCGACTGAGAAAATAAGCATGATTCGAGCTAAAAACATAAAGAAGTCTTTCGGCAGCCTGGAAGTATTGAAGGGAGTTGACCTCGAGGTTAAGAAGGCGGAAATCCTTTCTATTATGGGGGCTAGTGGTGCCGGTAAAACTACCTTCTTACAAATCCTTGGCACCCTTGAGAAAGCAGATGCTGGGGAATTGTATTTTGAGGACCAAGCGATTCACAAAATGTCTAAAGCCAAGCTTTCGGCTTATCGCAATGAAAAACTGGGCTTTATCTTTCAGTTCCATCATCTACTACCGGAATTTACTGCTCAAGAAAACGTAGCTATCCCTGCCTTAATTTCGAAGACCGAGCGCAAGGCCAGTTTAAGCAGAGCGGCAGAACTACTGGACTTCATGGGCCTCAAAGATCGTCTCGATCATAAACCCTCGGCTCTTTCGGGCGGTGAACAACAAAGGGTAGCGGTAGCGCGGGCCTTAATGAATCGGCCTAGCTTGGTTTTAGCCGATGAACCAACTGGAAACTTAGATAGCGCCAACGCACAAGAAATACACCGTCTTTTCGGAGAAATTCGAAAAGAATTTGGTTCTAGCTTTGTTATTATTACCCATAATCGCGCTTTGGCCGAAACGGCGGACCGGTTAATTGAAATGAAAGACGGTAAACTATTAGTATAATATGAGTCTGACCGAAAAAATAAAACACCTTATTCAAAAGGAAATTGAAGCCATTGAAGGAATACCCGTAGATGGAGTTATTCAAAAGGCAATTGACCTCATTCACGAACAGGTCCATCAAAAAGGTGGAAAGGTCGTGGTTAGTGGTATGGGCAAAGCGGGCCAGATTGGGGTAAATATTGCGACCACCTTAAGCTCAACTGGTACTCCAGCCATTTTCCTACATCCCAGCGAGTCGCAGCACGGCGACCTTGGAATGGTGCAGAAAAATGACGTGATGTTTCTGATTTCGAACTCGGGTAAAACCCGCGAAATCATTGAACTGGAGTACTTAGTAAAGAATTTACATCCCGGCATTAAAATCATCGGCTTAACTGGCCACCCCGACGGACCCCTATCCGAATTTGCAGATGTTTTACTCTACACCGGGAATCCGACCGAAATTTGTCCGCTCGGGCTAACCCCCACCACCTCTACTACGGTAATGACGGTCGTAGGTGATTTATTGGTTACCTTGATGATGGAAAAAATTAACTTCAGTAAAGAAGAATACGCCAAACGCCACCATAGTGGTTACCTTGGTGATAAAGCACGAACTAAATGAAATTCACGCTAATTGCAGGCCCTTGTGCCATTGAAGATCGTGAGATGGCCCATCATATCGCCAAAGAGGTAAAGGCCATTTGCGATGACTTAGATATTCATTATATCTTTAAAGGTAGCTACCGCAAAGCAAATCGATCAAGGCTGGATAGCTTTACTGGCATTGGCGATACGGAAGCCTTGGAAATTTTAAAGGAAATAGGTGATACCTATGGACTAGAAACGATCACAGACATCCATGAGAGTCACGAAGCAGCTTTGGCTGCGCATTATGTAGATCATCTACAAATACCCGCTTTCCTCTGCCGTCAAACTGAATTATTAATTGCAGCTGGCAATACCGGCAAAGGAGTTAATATCAAAAAGGGGCAGTTCCTTTCACCAGAAGCGATGAAATTCCCAGTAGAGAAAGTACAAAGCACCGGGAATAAACAGGTTTGGGCTTGCGAGCGAGGAGTAAGTTTTGGCTACTCCGATCTTATTGTAGATGCCACTAGTGTTGCCCGAATGAAAGAATTAGGGGTACCCGTTATCATGGATTGTACCCACTCGGTACAAAAACCCAATCGTACCGAAGGAGTTACTGGCGGCGATCCGCGTCTCATCGAAACCATTGCCTTATCGGCTATTGCAACGGGAGCGGATGGTTTCTTTATTGAAACGCATCCAGCACCACATACTGCCGCCTCCGACCCTCACACCATGTTGGAACTGAGTAAACTTCGCGGTATCCTGGAAAAATGCATGAAGGTCCGTAAAGCCCTCAACTAATGAACATCCTGCTCGAAAATCTCCGTTACCTAAAAGCCAAAGGTCTCAATAGCAATTTATTAGACCAATTATTAGCCGCCCCCGAAATTAGCGCTACACGATTAATCGCTTTTGCGGAAGAGCAGAATCTTAGTCTAGACCAATTAGCCTTTCAATCATTGCAAGGAGAACGTTTTAAGGCTAAAATGCTGGTAATGGACTGCGATGGAGTACTTACCAAAGGGGAAATGATTGTAAGTACTGATGGAGAGCACACCAAAATATTCAATGTAAAGGATGGCATGGGAATTAAGAAGGCTCAAGCAGCCGGTTTAATAACCGCAATTTTATCGCATGGTCATTCTACTGGGGTGGTAGAAGCTAGGGCTCAGCAGCTGGCAATTCCCAAGGTATATGTGGGTAAAGAAGCCAAGCTAGAGGTTCTTCGCCGCTGGGCCGAGGATGAGCAAATCGCTCTGAGTGATATTGCCTATATCGGCGACGATATTAATGACCTTCCGGTATTGGAGGCAGTGGGCAAAGGTTTTTGTCCAGCAGACGCTGTGGATGAGGTACGTCGAAATCCCAAGGTTATGTGCCTGCGTAATAAGGGTGGCGAGGCATGTATCCGCGAATTAGTTGATGAGCACCTTCACCTAATTTAATACGGGGTCTCTAAACTGCGCTAAGAGTCCCGCTCCTAATATTAGTATTCCCCCTAAAAATGTCTGCAGCGCTGGTATTTCGGCAAAGAGAAAATAAGCAGCGATTATCCCATAAACTGGTTCCAAAGCTGCTATTAATGCCGCGGTGCGAGCTTGTACCTTTTTTAAAGCCTGAATAAATAGACCGTGCGATAGGGCGGTAAACACTGTACCCAACAGTAGCATTAAAGCCAAATCCTGGCTGCTAATAATTACAGGGTAGCTCAAAGCAAATGGCAACAATAATAGGGCTGCCCAAAAGTCTTGGTAAAAGCTGATTTGCAAGGCGTGGTATTTCTGCACCATCTCTTTATTGAGAATGGCCATAAGCGCAAAGCTAAGTCCAGAGGCCAATCCCCATAATACACCAGTAAAATTACTATCCAAAGGATCCCAGGGTACAATAAGCGCAGTGCCACTAAAGCTTACAAAGACCAAAAACCATTCTTTCCAAGTAAGGGCTAGTTTCCGCCAGATCGATTCTAGAAGCAGGGTAAAAAAAGGAAAGGAGGCAAAACTTAAAAGGGCCAAGGCCACCGTCGTTTCCTGGATTGAACGAAAAAAGGCATACCAATGAAAGGCCAATACCGCTCCCAAAAGAATAAAGCGCAAATGATCCTTAGTATCCTTGAGGCGAAAGCCTATTTTACCAAAGTAAAGTACTAGGGCTAAACTTAGAAATGCAAAAACTACCCTCCCCTCTACAATCCACAGGGGGTCAAGGTTTAGCCAACGACCGAAGAGTCCGGCTAGGCCAAATAAAGCAACGGAAATATGCAGTCCGAAATAGGCTTTCAAGGCTTAATGATTAAGGGCTGGCCAACCTTACCGGTTTTCGATTGAATTTGCAGGAGATAATAACCCGGAGCTAAATCCAAATCTAAATTCAATTTTTCAAGGAATTTGTATTTGCCCTCCCATACCTTCTGACCATTATAGCGGTAAAGACTTAAGTGGGCCTCCTCTACACCACCAGGCACCTCTATTTTAAATGAACCCTCATTAGGATTTGGATAAAGCTTAATGCTAAAACTATGTTCTGGCATATTCATATAAGGCACATTTACCACCCTTTCGAAAACACAGCCATTGGCGTCGGTAATGCGCACCCGAGTTAAGCCACCTCCGAAAAATGATATAAAACGGGTGGTATCACTAGGGCCTCCTGCAAGTGACTCCCAGTAGAATTGATAAGGAGGCTTGCCTCCTTCGGCCGAAAGCCAAGCGCCCGAAATTTGAGATAAGGCCACAAATCCGCGCATTGGTTCTATACTATCGCCCAAGTCGCGAAATCCCTTGGCCAAACTTGCTCCTGCCAAGCGATAGCGATCCACCCCTAAGGCATTGTCGCCCGAAAATCCTAAGGGTTCACTGGTAGGCTCAAAGGTAAAGGCCACGGCCCCACCACTACGGTAAAACCAATTGGCGGCCGTCTTAGAACTATTTACTCCATTGCCCTGAATATAATTTTGATAAAGGCTCGTCCCTTGATTGGAACTAGTATCCACCAATGCCACCGCTTGCACATAGTGCTCAGCTCGATTGAGAAGATTGCTATCTACCCCAGAACTACTGGTAAAACCCCACCAATAATAGGCTAAGTTACTACCCGCATTAGCATGGATATCTATCCCATAATCAAAAGCTGAATCAGTTTTAAACCAGATATCTTGCTTGATACTATCCACCTCTGGAGTGCCACCCCAAGCGAGGGAGTCGGCCCATTCTCGGTTTAAACCCTGACCCAGAGCGTTCTGCCCACTACCATTATACACTCCGTCGGGATTGCACATCGGGTAAAAAAGAAAGCGAAAACGCTTGCGTAGTTCTGTTGCCAGGGAATCATTACTGCGCAAATAATTGGCCATACCTTCGATAAAATAGCCATTAATATGCTCCACTGGATGCTGCCGAGCGGTAATTACCACCTTTTGCTTGTAGCAGTCCAAATAAGAGGTATCACTAATTTCAAAGGCATATAAATTTCGGCCTTGATAGCTGGTTCCTGCGATCCAAGGAATCACATTGCGATCGTTTACCATACTATTCATAAATGCCTGTAAGTCGCTGTAGGTATAGGGTGCCCAATAAGCAAGGTAAATAGTATCAACAGTGAAACTCTGTTGATTTTGAAAATAATAATAACTGGTCGTGCCAGCCTTATAAGCGGTATCAAAGAATTGCCACTGATTAGTTCCTTCCTCGCGGTAAACCATATGATGATAAGATCTTAATTGATAACCGAGTGAATCGAAAATGGCAAATTGAGGCTGTTGCCCTTGTAGACCTGTCACTCTCGCATGGAGATTGGTGATGGGCCATAAGCGATAATGTCCTGAATATAAATAGGCGGTATCCAAGCGGCCATTTTCGAAATTGGCGTCAAACTGAAGATTCTGAGCGAAACCTAAGACGTTCAACATCACAAGACCTATGACCAATCCGTATTTATATGCCTTCATCCTAAAATTTTGGTTTTCTGCTCATTATATCTAGAAGCTAAACTGGCACTCAGTTTTTCTATTTCGGAGCTTAAAGGACGGTCTTCACTTAAGCATGTATGGGTGCCCATGATTTCTCAATCCTTCAGAATCCGCACCACCCCAAAATTTAAATTATGAAGGGCTTCTAAATCAAGTTTTTCTAGATACTGGTAAACATCAGATTGTAAAAAAGACAGCATAAAATCTATTTGTCCCTAATTTACAATCTATTCAACAAATGAGGAATATGTTGAAGAAGTATTTTCTTGCGGTCTAGACCTTGGTTTGCACCGCATTCCAATCTTTAATTTGCCAGCGGGCGATGGCGCTTGCGACCAGTTTATCCTCTGCGTCGAATAATTTAATAGGACAATTAACGAAAACCCGGTCGTCTTGCTCTAAGGGCTCATAAACATGGTCCTGCAGCCATTCCGAATTGGCTTCAAAACGAGCGGTCACCGCAGTTTTGGCTTGATAATGATAATCTAAATCTAGCTTTTGTAAGATGATGCGGTAGCGCTTTGGATCAAGGAGAGCAATTAACAACAGGCCCGAGCTAATTTCTGCAGCCGTGGCCTGAGCACAAGCATGAATTCCTTTTAAATGATTGAGATTAGCCCTTCGATAAGGGACCTTAATTCTAAGGAAATTTGGACCTAAGGCCTCCACCTTAAACTTGTGTGAGCGATTAAAGGGTACGAAACGATTTAAACTATAGCTCAATAACCAGCGGTGACGCTTACTTTCTATAGCTTTTTCAAATAAGGACTTGAGATCCATCAGTTAAGCTTTCTCACAAATATAACAAGCTATATTGTATATCTTGCCCCCATGATCGCTGCTTTCATTCTAGCCGAAGAACCGATAACCGGGCCGCAAACTGTAGGTATTATTTTCGCGCTTATAATGGCAGTACTACTACTAGTAGTTATGCCTTTAAGCTATCTCTTTCAAGGACTTACCAAATACCGAGCCTGGCGGCTTAAACCGCGCTATAAATCCCATCTTCAAAAATTAAATTATTACCGGCAATTAAAACCGCAACATCGCAAGCGCTTTGAGATTCGCGTTCAGAAATTCATTAATCAGAAGAAGTTTATTTCAAGGTCTAAAAGCCTCATAGTGAGCGATGAAATGAAAACCAAGATTGCTGCCTCTGCGGTTGAGCTCACCTTTGGCTGGAAAGATTTTAGATTCGAGCATTTTGAACGGATTTTAATTTATCCCGACGATTATTATTCAAAGATTAGTAAACGCTATCACCGTGGAGAAGTGAATCCGGGTGGAATAATCGTTCTTTCTTGGAAAGCTTTTGAAGAGGGTTATGCGGATCCGATGGACGGTATAAACCTGGGAATCCACGAAATGGCCCATGCCCTTAAATTAGAGAACACCATTCATAATGCCGACTACCAGTTTATTAGCGATAAACAAGGCCTAAGCATTGAAATGGCCTACGATAAGCTGCGCAATGGGATGAGTCCCCTAGAGGGCTTTTTTCGAGCCTATGCCAAAAGCAATGTGCACGAGTTCTTTTCGGTTTCCTGTGAAAACTTCTTAGAACGACCAGAAGAATTTCAGTCCACTGATCCCCAATACTATGCCCTGCTTTGCGCTATCCTTCGTCAAAACCCCCTGGACTTAAGATATAATTCTACACCCCAAGTGCCCACACCTAGTACAATGACAAGTGAGGAGGCTTTTAGTAAAGGGCCGATTGAGAGGTATTAAATGCTAAAGCAATAATTGCAAACCAACCATGGTTGCACGATCTTCCTGTACTTTTAATTCGGCACCGGTAAATACCCAACCATGACTCACTTTTAAACGCACCTTCCCTAATAATATTCCCAAGTTTATTCGGGCTAACTTATCATCTTCAATTATTCTCAACCCAAATCCGGTGCTTAAAAATGTGTAGTCATAGATCCGTAAAATGGGAAAATCAAAGTCTCCCCCAATCGCAAAAAGATTTTCAGTCATTCCTATTTCCACGGTCATACCCCTTCCATCGAATTGAAAACCAAAGCCGACTGTTGGCATTTCATATTCCAACTCATATCCAACTGCAAGGACCCCTCCTAAACCTAAATCTTTTAAGCCTTGAGCCTTCAGCGAGGCCCCAGCAATTCCCAAGCTTAAGAGAAGGGTACCTAAGAATTTAATCATAAATAAAAAATTTGAACTCTTCCAAAAATAGTGAGACTATAGGATTAGCTAGCCTTCTCGCCATGCTGACTACTATCCAAGCCTCTTATTTCTTGATCTACGGTAACCCGCATGGGAATGGACTTATCCACGATATAATAAAGTAACCAAGCCCCAAAGAAAGTGAAGACACCGGTGATTACTAATGCCAATAAATGGTAAAGAAAAGTGCTAGTTTCTCCGTAAATCAATCCCACGTCACGGGCAAAAACGGCGGTTAAAAGCATACCCACTATACCACCAATTCCGTGGGAGGGAAAAACATCTAATGTATCGTCGAGCTCCTTGCGGTTTTTATAACGGATGGCAAAATTGCTGGTAAGAGCAGCTGCAAAACCAATGAAAATAGATTGCCCCATGGTTACAAAACCAGCCGCCGGGGTAATAGCCACCAATCCCACAATAGCCCCTATACAGGCGCCGAGGGCACTCATCTTTCGGTTTTGAAACCGATCGTAAAATATCCACGCCATCATACCTGCTGCCGAGGCCAGATTAGTATTTGCAAAGGCGGCTACCGCGTCGGCATTCGCCCCCAAAGAAGAGCCGGCATTAAAGCCAAACCAGCCAAACCATAGTAAGCCGGTACCTAAAATGATATAAGGAATATTAGCTGGATCGTGTGCGGTGTTTTTACGTTTGCCTAAATACAAGGCGCCGGCAAGGGCTGCAAAACCGGCCGACATATGCACTACTGTTCCCCCTGCAAAATCGAGCACGCCCCAATTTCTAAACAATCCATCGGGATGCCACGTCATGTGGGCCAAAGGCGCGTAAATAAATAAGGTGAACAACAAAATGTAAAAGATATAGGCCCTAAAACGAATACGCTCGGCAAAACTCCCGGTAATTAAAGCCGGAGTAATGATAGCAAATTTTAACTGAAAAAGAGCAAAGAGTAAAAAAGGTATATTCTCGCTGAAGTCAGGATTAGGAGCCAGTCCCACCCCATTAAAATTTAAGTAGCTAAGTGGGTTTCCAATGATTCCGCCCATACTTTCGCCAAAGCATAAGCTAAATCCTACCGTAACCCACAGAATTGAAACTACCCCTAAGGCCACAAAGCTTTGCAGCATGGTGGAGATCACATTCTTCTTGTTAACCATTCCCCCGTAAAAAAAGGCTAAGCCCGGGGTCATCAATAATACAAAGGCCGATGCCACCAACATCCAGGCCGTATCTCCCTTGTCGATCTGCTCCGCTCCCTCAAAGGAATAATCGCTTGCTCCGAAAAGAGCAAAGAGGACCAAAACACTTAAAACGATAAAGTTTAATTTTTTACCCATAATTCAGTTTTACCCTATCAAAAATAGTACTTAGTGTAGTAAATACAAATATTATTTCGAAAGACCCCCTATTTATTTAGGGGTTAAACTCAATTTTTTCGTATTCTATTGAGTCTAACCCCTATTTCCACGAAACAGAATATTAGGTTTAAAAGGATCTGATTTAGCGGAGAGAGGAATTATATTTGCGGCATGCACCTTAAGCCTCTATTTCTATGCTTGGCCTTGCTATTTACGGCTGGCCTCTTTGCTCAAAACCGCTATTATCATGAGATAAGCTTGGATAAAGAGGAGTCTACAGCTTACAGTCATATAATTCTCGATGAAGGCATAAAGGGTGATTCTGTTTATTTACACTTGGCATTAAATGCCTACAGCGACCCCCAGTCCTTTTTGCACGATCAATTGCGGGAATTTCAGGATGTTGATTTCCATTTTGCTTCTGCTTCCGAATTAGGCTTTTGCACTATTGATAGCCTATGGATCGATGAGGAACTGATTGATCTCGATCAGCCTAAGCAGGAATTCATTGCTCTGCCTGCCGGTCATAAAATCGCGATCAAATACCGCTTCCGATTGCCCTCGGCCGAATTTACAGGTAATGGTAGCTCTGAAAACCAAAGCCATATCATAGACCTTTTGCCCCGTTTGGCTTATTGGAACGGCAAGGCTTGGTCTAAAGATCCCGTAAGTTTTCATTACGATTTAAACCAAGCTTGGGATCATTTCAAGCTTAAGCTAAGGAGTAAGCAGGGTTTAAAGCCAGTGACTAATCTTGAACTCAAATCGGCCGCGCCAGTTGCCAATCCCTTTGATTGGTATTTATTTGAAGGGGAAGCACGTAGTTTACAAATCCACTGGGCTTATCAATGGTACCGCTATCCTATCCGGGAAAACCTAGCGCTTATCACTTCCTTTCAGGACGAAAAATATGCCGAGAAATTAAAAGGTCTCATTGAATCCAATGAATCCTTTTTCCGTTTGGAAATGAATGATCCTCTGCAAGGTTTTTCTAAGGTTTTAGTGCTGGAAAATAAAAAAGGAGAATACCAATCGGCACAAATGCTAACTCTTAGCGTGGAAAAGGACTGGTTCCAGACCGATATTAATCTGGTTCAGGCTCAGGCGGAGGCTTATTTCCGCTACCGACGCTATACCGATGGTTGGCGAGAAAGCTTTATAGCTCGCGGTATCCCCTACTATTTTAAGTATAAACTCATCTCAAAAAAATACAGCGCTAAACGTTGGGTCCCCTTTTCGAATCCAATTACGGATTGGCTCTTTGCGGTAGACCAATTCGACTATGGCTATCAGAATCGATTTCTGTTTCTTTTTCTGCAAAGGCAAGGTTTAGATCAATCACATAGCGAGCCAGTTGACTCCCTATCCCGCCTCAATTATGAAGCAATTGTTCAAGCCAAAAGTCACTTAGACTTTGCCCATTTACGTGCTTTTGTAGGCGAACAGGACTTTAAGCGTTCGATGCGAAGGTTCATTACTAAAGACGATAGCATTAATGGAATCGAAAGTCTGCAAGAGAGTTTTCAATTCTATGCCAACCTACACTTAGACTGGTTCTTCGACACCTTACTGCTTAGTAATGAAATCTACGACTATCAATTAAAGGATTACGATTATTGTCCCACCGTTAGCACCGCCACGGTTCAAAACACTGGTGATTTAAAGGTGCCTTATTCTTTAACGGGTTATAAGGATGGTAAAAAGGTTCTGAGTCAGTGGTACGAGGGTCACGAAGGAAAAAGAACCGTACAATTATACCACGAAGATTACGACAAAGTAGTTTTAAACGACCACCTAGTAAACCCGGAGTACCGTCTTAAAAACAATACCTATTACAATCGCTGGTTACTACCGCGGATGGAACCCCTAAGCTTTCAATTATACAATAGCTTTGAGTCCCCAGATAAGACCCAAATATTTTACGTTCCCAGTGTTTATTACAATGCCTACGATAAACTTTTACTGGGTCTCAATTTTTCCAACAAGTCAGTTCTAGTTCAAAAGCCTTTTGAGTACCTGCTTATTCCTGAATTTAGCTTTGGCACCTCTAAACTAACGGGCTCGGCTTCATTCCTATATAATTACACCACCCCTAAAAACCACTTTTTCCGACAAATTAGCTTTGGCTTCTACAGTCGTTATTATCATTACGACCAAGACCTAGCCTACTCGCGCTTCAGCCCCAGCATTACTTTTAAAATACGTAAACCCAGTCCGCGTAGTCCATATATCCAAAGTATTCGCCTGCGTGGCGTACAGGTTAACCGAGAGCTTCCGGCCAATTTTGAAGGAGCAGCCGCCAGCTTTGGACGAGCAAGCTTTTCCCTTATCAATGCCAATTACCGCCTGGAATACACTAATATTCTTAGACCTACCATACTGCGCTTTCACGTAGAAACAGCTGAGCAGTTCGGAAAAGTTTTCATTGACTTAGATCAGCGCTGGATGCTGGGCAATAAAAAATGGCTTATCTGGCGAAATTATGCCGGGCTATTTCTCTACAACAATTTGAGAGACCAAGGCTTAGAAGACAATTTTTACAGTATTGGTGTTTCGGGTACCCAAGACTATTTATTCGATTATTACCTTATTGGTCGCAGCGATACCAAAGGAATATGGAGCCGACAGTTCTTTACCAGCGACGGGGGCTTTAAAAGTGAAACTGGTGCATTTGCAGATCGCTTTTTACTAAGTTCTAACCTAAGTGTGCCCATCATCGGACCCCTAGGCCTATTTGGCGATCTGGCCCTTAGCGAAGAACAGCTGTATTGGGATTATGGTATTCGCCTGGCTTTCTTAACCGATTTTCTTGAACTCTACCTTCCCCTGCAGAACCAAGATCGAAACTTTGTGAATGAGGCCAATTATTTTTCAAATTTGCGCTTTGTAATCGACTTAGACTTAGGAAATATTATTAATCGCGCCCGCAGAGGATTCTATTAATTCGAATGAGATGAAGATTTTAAACCTAGTTTATTGCTTTTTATTCGCTTTTCAATTAAGTGCTCAAGACTCCACTTCTTCCGTACAATTAGTCGAGAAACTCCAAGTATATGTAGATAGTTTGGAAAGTGAATTTGATCAGATTGAGGAAGAGCGTAGAATTCAATTGCAAGAGATTGCTGAGCATATCGCCAAGGAAGGCAAGGCCAAGCTAACCTTCATTTGCACGCATAACAGCAGACGCAGCCAATTTGCGGAAGTGTGGGCAGCGGTAGCCGCCTATTATTATCAACTCGAAGACATTGAGACCTTTTCGGGCGGAACCGAGGCCACCGCCTTTAATCCGCGCGCGGTAAAAGCGCTAAAACGTGCCGGTTTTAACTTGAAAAGTAAAGGGGCCAAAAACCCTACCTATCGAGTTTATTTCAGTTCTGAAGTTCGACCAAAACGTTGCTTCAGCAAGGTTTACAAGGATAATTTCAATCCTCAGAAAGATTTTATTGCGATTATGGTTTGCTCCGATGCCGACAAAGCTTGTCCCCTAGTGGATGGTGCCCAGGCTCGCTTTGCCCTTCCTTATATCGACCCCAAGGTTTCGGATGGCTCTTTTCTAGAAAAGGAGACCTACGACGGCCGGTGCCGACAAATTGCCAGAGAAATGTTCTTCCTAATGTCCTACACCCACGGTATAATTCAGTCTAAAAAATCGGAGGGGTAAACCAGTAACCACTCTGCGATGCGCATTTTATTGAGATCCAGACTAGGATACAAACTCGCATCATCGAAATCCTCTTGCCATTTTAGCAAACCAACTATGGGGCGATTATCTTCATTAAATGCCTTGCCTTTAAGTTTAGGAATCAAGAGGTAATAGACAGGGTTCTCACCATTAGCATCGTAAACTTTAGTTTTAAAAGCACGGCGTTGATCTTTAAAGAATATTATTTCCTCCATCATTGCCTTAGCCACCCAATTAACATAGCCTTTCGAGCGACTCATCGGTCTTAACAAAATTTCTTCTTGAAAATGTGCTTGTAAATAAGAGGCATTGTAAGAATAGCCGCGGATCTTCAAATAAGAATAGCCGCCTTCACTCGTCGAAAAGCTTATGGGTAATTCGAAGCGAATCGGAAACCAATGTTTATGCACCAGCTGCATATGACTGAGTCGGATCGTGGATGTAATCGCTACAAAGCCCACTAAATATACCTCTGATTGAAAATTATAGAGTGCATTCATTAAATCACTTTCCACGGCCACAAATGCCAATTGAACTAAAAAGAGTATGCCGTAATAAACTAATAGGAATCCGGATACTCGGGTACTGTGAAGCGCTTTTCGGTAATCAAAAAACTGTGATTGATTAAGGGCATTGTTTAGAATTACCGCATAAATAGAAATGGTAAAAAGAAAAAACAGGACGGTAACCCAATAACCATAGGGCTTAAAGCCTGGGAAGAGTAACCAGAAATTATAAAAACTATGGGCACTCACTGATAAAATGAAGAACAAAGGCACCAACCAAAAGCGCCTTTTCTGATAACGAAATCTATAAAGGATAATCCCGTAGGCAAATAGGGCCGTGTCAAACATGTGACCTACTGTGGATAATATCCCCCGACCTACAAATAAGCCTGCGCCATGGTTTCGGAAATAAAGAAAGTTTTCGAGCGCGGAGAAACCTAAAGCCGCTAAAGAACAGTAAATCAAATAGTCTAAAGGTTCATTATAATGCTTGCGGAAAACGATAAAGCTAAGCGCAAAGGCAAGGACTTTTACCAATTCCTCAGGACCGGCAATTCGTAAAAAAATAAAGGCTAGATCCGTAAACCATTGACCATTAAAACTATACTGCCAGGTAAGGAAAACCGTCGATTCGGCTAAGAAAATAAGAAATACGGAGGCCGCTCCAAATAAGAAGCTAATCAGCATAGGCCCAAACTTCTCCCTTTCGAAGAGGTCAATCATCCTAAAATAATGGATCCAAATCCAGGCTATAAAGAGGGCTACGAGTAAGTAAATAATTGTCAAAACGCGCTAATTCATGGTTAAGGGTTCCACCATTCCTCCTGAGGTAAGTCTCTTCCTAAAACAAATCGATCGCCAATGTAAGGATGAATCATCCTACGCTTTTCTTCCTTTGCTTTGGCTTTGAAGCGCTTAATAGGGTCGGTCCATTCATGCACCGCCAACTGAAAAGCCCCCCAGTGAATCGGCATAATTAGATCCGCATTAAGGTCTATTCCAGCTTGAACACTTTCTTCGGGCATCATGTGAATATCGGCCCAAGCCTTGTTGTACTGACCACATTCCAAAAAAGCCAAATCAAAAGGGCCATACTTTTCCCCTATTTCCTTGAAATGCGATCCATAACCACCATCGCCTGAAAAATAGATTTTCTGGTGCTTGCCCACTAGCACCCAAGAGGCCCAGTGCGAACTATTGCGCTTGGTGAGGCCACGACCGGAAAAATGTCGGGCGGGCGTAGCGGCGATGTTCAGACCTTTCCAGCTTATTGACTCCCACCAATCCAATTCAGTGATCGCGCTTTCAGCGATGCCCCAATATTTTAAATGCGAACCTAAGCCTAGGGGCGTGAAATAATGTTTTACCTGACCCTTGAGCTTAAGGATGGTCGGGTAATCGAGATGATCGTAATGATCGTGGGAAAGAATTAGGAGGTCGATATCCGTCAATTCTTCGATAGGAATTGGTTGCTCGTAGGGAAAGCGCTTGGATCCGAAACTTACTGGTGCGGCATATTCACCGAGCATAGGATCGATGAGGATGCGCAGACCGTCCATCTCAATTAAGAAGGCAGAATGGCCGTACCAAGTAATGGCCGCGAAGCTGTCAATTGGAAGTTCTGGCGGACCAAAACGAGTGGGTAATACAAAATCCGGACTAGTGTTCACATTGCCAAAGAACTGGTCTCTATTGTTCCATATCGTGGAGAGCGTCCCTTCTTCAGTGGGAATTTCATTTACAAATTTCTCCCCATCGTGATGGGGCGATTGTGAAATGCGTTCCAGATCCTCCCCTTCAGGAGCCTTTCCAAATTGCGGCGCAAAACCTATGAAAAGTCCGACTCCTAATCCCATTAGACCTAAGAGACCTAAAATCACCTTTAAAACCATAAGGCTCAAGCGTCTAAGCTTCATTAAAATTGATGTACTAAGCTAAGTGAAACAAAACGGGAGTCAACATTTAAACCCGTGATGTAAACAGGATCATTTCCATTCAGGAAACTACCGGTGAAGCCCAAGCTTGGCACTACTTCAAGGTTAATGTAGAAACGTGGATGAAAATTATACTGCAGGCCTAATACATAGCCCAATTGAAAACTAAGATTTTGTCCATTAGGCCTAAAGTCCGCTAATAAAGCCGGCTCAAAACCATGGATAAAAAAGGTTTTATCCGCCAAGCTCTTACGTTTCTCATAGCCATAGGCGATACCGAAACCCAAATTAACATCGGTCCCGGTAGTTCGACTAAGGGCCGAGGCATTTACGGCCGCAATGCGAAAGCGGTGAAAATTACCGGCGGCACTTTGCTTCTTATAGATAAAGTCGAAATTGGAAAGACTGCTAAAACGGATGCCGGCTTCGTGTGATTGGGCCTTAGCACCAAGCAGTAAACCGAGAAAGAGTACAATGGTGATTTTTATCTTGGAAGAATACATACTTAATATTTGCATCTAATCTATAAATAAATGATTAGCTACCTTCCCCTCCAATTTTAATTTAACATCCCTTGAACTACCAGGAAATAAATCGCAAACTGTGGAATAATAAAGTGGAGGCTCACTTAGCATCTGACTTTTACGACCAAGCTAATTTTATGGCTGGTAAGAATAGTTTAAATTACATCGAACTCGATTTACTGGGGAATGTGGAAGGCTTAAAGATTTTGCATTTGCAGTGTCATTTTGGTCAAGATAGCCTCAGCTTAGCCCGCATGGGGGCGAAAGTTACTGGCGTAGATCTGAGTGACAAGGCTATTAAAACCGCCAAAGACTTAACTAATGAATTAGGTTTAAATGCCCAATTTATTGCCTGTGACCTCTATGATCTCCCTAATCATCTAGAAGATCAATTTGATATCGTTTTTACCTCCTACGGCACCATTGGTTGGCTGCCGGATTTAGATCGCTGGGCCGCGGTCATCAATCATTTCTTAAAACCTGGGGGCAGATTCATCTTTGCTGAATTCCACCCAGTGGTTTGGATTTTTAATGATGATTTCACCCATATTAAATACCCCTATTTCAATCGCGGGATTATATCCGAAACCGAAGAAGGGACTTATGCCGATCGGGAGGCCGATTTAAAGCAAGACTATATTTCCTGGAACCACCCTCTAGACGAAGTACTAAGCGCACTTTTGAAGCAAGGGCTGAGCTTGCAAAGCTTTCAAGAATTTGATTACAGCCCCTACAACTGTTTTAATAATACCGAGCAGGTGGGCGAAAAGCAATGGCGCATCAAAAGCCTAGGGGATAAAATTCCTATGGTTTACGCGCTTGAAGCGAGGAAGTCTTAAAAAACCCTCCTCTTCTATTCTTCTATTCTTCTATTCTTCTCTTCTTCTCATCTTCTCATCATTCCTCAGCCTGCACCGTCGCCAACAATCCTTCCCGATAAGTGGTCGGCTTCATCCCAAAGGCCTTTTCAAACTTGTCGCTATTAAAACGATAGGGCTGCTTGTATTGATAGAGCATTTCCGGGAATTCGCGCATGACTGGGATAAAAAGCCCCATAATTCGGAGTAGAAAAGCATTGGCCACCTGAATTTTAGCCTTTTTACCAGTGAGGGCCGCCAATTGTTGCACAAAGTCCTCGCCAGTTAATTCCTCCTTGCTGGTCGGTAAATGCCATTCTTCGCCCCAAGCTTTATCTGAATTACCCAAAATTGCGGTGGCTTTCGCGGCATCTTTGGTGTAAGTGAAAGAATGAGGAACCTTTTTAGAACCGAACCAATTAGCGGGCTTTCCTGCTAAAAGTGGTTTTAAAGCCCCTTCATTGAGAACGCTTACCGCCCCCGCGTTTGGCCCATAGAAATCAGCGGCTCGGGCCACCGTGGCTTGAATTTTACCATCTTCATGGGCTCGCCATAATTTAGCTAAGATGGCGGCTCTTACCTTGCCCTTCTCGGATTGGGGATCCTTGGAAGCAGCCTCTGTAATATTAGGCGTCACCAAAGGATGATACATATAGATATTGTCGAAAAAAACCAATTTGGCCTTATGTTCGGCACAGGCGACAATGATATTGTCCATAATCCGCGGCCAAGAGGCTTGCCAAACTTTGATATTATACTCCAAACCCACACAGAGGTATACCACTTCCGAGCCCTCCACCGCTTTAATAGTTGCTTCACGATTCAAGAGATCGGCCGAGACCAATTCTTCATTGCCCACAACCGCTTTAGGATTTCGAGCCACCAAACGAATGCTATTGGTGTATTGCGGTAAAACCTGAGCTAATTCCCGACCGATAATGCCGCCGGCGCCTAGTATAGTTTGCATGTCTTAGTTTTCAACGAATATCATTCAATCTATAAGATATCAAAATCAAATAGGCCTGTAAGGGAATAATAGGGTTGTGAACGGGTGTTTTAAGGGGATGAAAGGCATTGGGCCAAAGCTCATATTTCGCTCTTCTCCTCTTCCGCTCCTCATCTCATCTCCTCTGCCTCTTTTTCCTTACCTTTGCACCTCTCAAAAAAGAAAGCATTCCATGAGTGAATCCAAGGTAGATAGCGCTAAGAATAATATGTCATTTGAGGAGTTCAAAAGCAGCGTACTAAACGATTACCGCTTAGCGGTGGAAAGTCGCGAGGCCAGCTTAATTGGACGCCGAGAAGTTCTTACCGGGAAGGCCAAATTTGGCATCTTCGGAGACGGTAAGGAATTACCCCAAATTGCTTGGGCTAAGGTCTTTAAAGACGGTGATTTCCGTTCGGGTTATTACCGCGACCAGACCTTTATGATGGCCATTGGCGCTTTGAGTACCAAGGAATTCTTTGCCAGCTTATACGCAGATACCAATCATGAGCATGAACCCGCATCCGCCGGAAGGCAAATGAACGGACACTTCGCGACCCAAAGTTTGGATGCAAATGGCAACTGGAAGGAATTGACCGCGCAAAAGAATAGCTCGGCAGACATTTCCCCTACCGCCGGTCAAATGCCTCGTTTAGTTGGTTTAGCGGAAGCTTCAAAGCACTATCGTAACAATAAAGGGCTTAAAGATTGGAAGCAATTCTCTAAGAATGGGGATGAAATCGCCTGGGGAACCATTGGTAATGCCTCTACTTCGGAGGGTCCATTCTTTGAAGCCATAAATGCCGCTGGGGTTTTACAAATCCCTATGGTTATATCGGTTTGGGATGATGATTATGGAATTTCGGTTCACGCCAAGCATCAGACCACCAAAGAAAATATTTCGGAAATCTTAAAAGGTTTCCAACGTGATGGCGACAGCAATGGCTATGAGATTCTGCGGGTAAAAGCTTGGGATTATTCAGCCTTGATTGAAACCTACGAGAAAGCGGAAAAAATTGCCCGTAAGAAGCATATTCCGGTACTCGTACACGTGAGTGAAGTAACGCAACCGCAAGGGCACTCTACTTCGGGTTCACATGAACGTTATAAAAATGAGCAACGCCTAAACTGGGAACGCGAATTTGATTGCATCAAGAAGATGCGCGAGTTTATGATCACCTCGGCCATTGCTAGTGATGAAGAACTCGACGAATTAGAAAAGGGAGCCAAAAAAGCGGCTCGAGAAGCTAAAGCGGAAGCTTGGAAAGAATTTATTGGCCCTATTAAAGCGGAAATCAAAGAAGCGATAGGTCTTCTGGAAGAAGCGCAGAGTATCGCCTCTAATCCTGCCGCTATTGAAACGATGCTAAACGACCTAAAGGCCAACACCGAACCTTTACGTCGCGATGGCATTAGTGCCCTGCGCAAAGCGCAACGCTACTTAATCAATGATACTAGTGGCTTAAAAGAGCGTATCAAGTCTTGGTTATCGAATGCCGAAGCACTTAATCACGATCGCTACAGCTCGCATTTAATGAGTGAGTCTGAAGCTTCACCCATGAATATTGCTGGCGTGGCACCGACTTATAATGAGGAATCAGCGGAAGTTGACGCTCGTATTATCCTGCGCGACAATTTCGACCGTATCCTAGGCGAACGCCCCGAAGTGATGGTCTTTGGTGAAGACAGCGGTAAAATTGGCGATGTAAACCAAGGTTTGGAAGGCTTACAAGATAAGCATGGCGAGAACCGGGTTTATGATACTGGTATCCGTGAAGCAACGATTTTAGGTCAGGGTATCGGCTTAGCGATGCGCGGCTTACGGCCGATTGCGGAAATCCAATATCTAGACTACCTACTCTACGCCCTGCAGGTAATGAGCGATGATTTAGCTACGGTACACTACCGTTCTAAAGGTCGTCAAAAGGCACCGGTAATTGTACGTACGCGTGGTCACCGTCTTGAAGGTATTTGGCATTCGGGTTCTCCAATGGGTGCCATTATCAATGCAGTACGTGGTATCCACGTATTGGTTCCCCGTAACATGACGCAAGCCGCTGGTTTTTACAATACCTTATTGGACGGTGATGATCCCGGTCTAATCGTAGAATGTTTAAATGGCTACCGTCTGAAGGAAAAAATGCCGGCGAACTTAGCGGAGATGCGCACGCCCTTAGGGATTCCTGAAACCTTAAGAGAAGGTGTCGATATTACTATTGTTTCCTACGGCTCTACCCTGCGCATTGTAATGGAAGCGGCCGAGCAATTAGCCGAATTTGGTATTGAGGTAGAAGTAGTTGACCCACAATCTTTACTTCCTTTTGATATCAATCACAGTATTGTCGAAAGCGTGAAGAAAACCAATCGCCTTTTAGTGGTGGATGAAGATGTTCCTGGCGGTGCTTCGGCTTTCATCTTACAAAAGATTGTAGACGAGCAAGAGGCCTACCAGTATTTGGACAGCAAACCTCAATGCTTAAGTGCCAAGGATCACCGCCCGGCTTACGGTAGTGATGGCGATTATTTCTCCAAGCCAAGTGCCGAAGACATTTTCGAGCAGGTTTATGCGATGATGCACGAATTCAACCCTGAGCAATACCCCGCTCTTTAAGCCTTGAGTCAGGGTCCTCGCTTACACAAAAACCTAGTGGCCGCCGTTATTGAGGCCCTAGAGACTTCTTTTGGCAAAGGGTACTATGCCGATAAGGTTATTGAACGGATTTTAAAGCGCAATCCTAAATGGGGTTCGCGTGATCGCGGCTTTATTGCCGAGAATACCTACGAAATGGTGCGTTGGTGGCGTTTGCTGTGGGATCTTTATGGCAAGGAGCCCAGCTTAAAGCGCAAGGAATTATATCGCTTATTCGGCATTTGGTGGCAGTGGCAAGGCTATGAGCTTCCTCAAGACTGGCCACAATTTGACACCGTAAGAGAGCTCGATTTAAAGGCGCGTTATGCCGATCTCAAAAATCATTTGGCCATCCGCGAAAGCTGGCCCGATTGGTTAGCCGAATTGGCGGAAAGCGAATTAGGCGAGGCTTGGCCCGAAATTGCTAAAGCTTCGAATATCCCAGCCGAAGTTTTCTTACGTACCAATACTTTAAAAATTGACCGCAAGAGCCTTCTAAAGCAATTGGAACATGAAAACTGTCCGGCCCGACCTATGGAGGCCAATGAGGTAGGAATTGTCTTAGAAGAGCGTAAAAACACCTTCCGTTTCAAGACCTTCCAATCGGGATTTTTTGAAGTGCAAGATGGCGGTTCACAAATGATTGCCCCCTATTTAGAGGTAGAACCTGGCATGCGGGTAATCGATGCTTGTGCAGGAGCCGGCGGTAAATCCTTGCATTTAGCGGCCATGATGGAAAACAAAGGTTCCATTATTGCTATGGATGTAGAAGCTTGGAAGCTGAAGGAATTGCAGAAACGTGCGCGTAGAAATGGCGTTCACAATATCGAAACCCGCCCCATCGAAAATTCCAAGAGCATTAAGCGCTTGCATGATTCGGCCGATCGTTTATTACTAGATGTACCTTGTTCGGGAACTGGGGTTATTAAGCGCAATCCTGATACCAAGTGGAAATTACGTCCCGAGCATTTAGACCGAGTGCGTAAGATTCAGGCTGATATCATCAACGACTATTCTAAAATGCTGAAAAGCGGTGGTAAAATGGTTTATGCCACTTGTAGCATCCTACGTTCTGAAAATGAAGAGCAAGTAGAAAAATTCTTGGCCAATCATCCCGAATTTAGCCTTATTAGCGATCAGCGTGTAAACCCTAGTGAGTGGAGCGATGGTTTTTATATGGCCCTCCTTCAAAAGGCTTAATCCCTTTGTCCTATTTTTGAAAAGCGTATTTCAAAATTTTCAATTGTGAGCATCAGGACTACTGAATCCGACAGCCGGCACGATAATATCGACCAAATGCAAACCCTACAGATTTTGGAGGGTATAAATCAAGAAGATCATTTAGTACCGCAGGCCATAGCAAAGGTTTTACCTGCCATCGAAGCGGCGGTAGATCATATCGCAGCAAAGATGAAAAATGGTGGACGCTTATTTTATCTAGGTGCCGGTACCAGTGGGCGTTTAGGGGTCGTTGACGCTTCGGAACTCCCTCCTACTTTTGGGGCTGATCCCAATTGGGTGGTAGGCCTCATTGCCGGTGGCGATACCGCCATTCGCACCGCGGTGGAATTTGCTGAAGATGATGAAGCGGGTGCTTTTAAAGATTTGGAACCATATCAAGTCAGTGAAAAAGACGTGATTTTAGGCATTGCTGCCTCAGGCACCACCCCTTACGTGGTAGGCGGACTCAAAGAGGCACGCAGTCGTGGTATTAGCACCGCCTGCATTGTTTGCAATAATGACTCTCCCCTCGCTGCTCAGGCCAATTTTCCCATTGAAGTGATTGTTGGTCCTGAGTTCATCACCGGCTCTACCCGAATGAAAGCCGGTACCGCCCAAAAATTGGTCCTGAATATGATTTCTACCGCGGTAATGGTAAAGCTAGGACGCGTTAAAGGCAATAAAATGGTGGACATGCAGCTCAACAACAATAAACTGGTAGACCGCGGCACCCGTATGGTTATGGCGGAAACGGGCTTAGAGGCTGCCGAGGCTGAAGCGCTCTTGAAAGAACATGGCTCGGTGAGAGCAGCGGTGGAGGCTTTTAGGGCCTGAGGAGGCTCAGGGGCTCAGAAGATGAGTGGATGAGAGCTGCCGGGAGGCCGGGAAGGTGTCGTTCTTAGTCCTTTAGGCTATGTATTTAGCCTTGTAGCCCAATCCTTTACTCTTTACCCCCACTCCTTTACTATGGTCGATGGCTTCATTGACTCCGACACACCATTCCCTGAGCATGGTCGATGGCTTCATTGACTCCGACACACCATTCCCTGAGCATGGTCGGTGGCTTCATTGACTCCGACACACCACTCCCTGGGCATGGTCGGTCGCTTCCTTGGCTCCGACAGACCAATACCATGGAAGGCGCAGACCAATGAAATTATAGGGTCGACTTATAAAATTAGCAGACCGACCAATACCCTTGAAGCGAACCACCAATACTTAGGCTAAGCGAGGCCAATCATTTATTGCATGCCACCATTAATTTAGAGCAGACCACCAATCAATTTATACATCGCTCCTTGGCGAGGAAGCGATCGACCATAAGCAAGGAAGGGAACGACTTCTCAATGCCAATGCTCGTTCAATTAATTTATTGCGCCGACCAATCAAATGAAGCGATCGACTTATACCAAGGAAAGCATCGACCACTATCAAGCAAAGGAGAGACTAGCAAAATGTTAGAGGCGGCTATAGGACCTTAACACGCTGACCATAGGCCACGATAGGAACGGCATATACCTTTGCGATGGACTACCATAGCCCAGGTATAAAACGGAGGCTTTATTTAAAGCGGCAGTCCATAGCCGCTTAAAACAGGCTTTACTCCACCATTAAACGCTGTACTGCCGAGCGCTTTCCGCCTTGTTCTAGAAAGTAATAATAGATACCTGCTCCTAATTGATAGCGATAATTATAGCTATTGGCACCATAGTTTAGGTCTAGCGCTACCTGATGCACTTCTCTTCCTTGGTAATCATAAACCCTAAGATTCGCAGGTCCTGTCCAGGATTTATCACGTAACCAGAAAACCAATTCCGCCATGCCGGCGCTAGGATTGGGACGAGGAGGTAAAACTTCCAAATTACTTTCCGCCTGGGCGTTCCATTCATATAAAGAAACCTGGGCACAATTGTAATCATAGGGCATATTGTCGGTAGTTCCCGCTGGGGTGCTTACCGGTGCGGTGGCGCGTTCATCCTGACTAAAAGCACTCATCAAGCCATTGCTATCCAAAGCAGCCACGCCCACCAAATAAAGCTGATTGGCATTGAGTCCGGGTAAAAGGAAGCTACGCCCTTGGAAACGATACAATGAATCGTATTCACCGCCGGCAAAACCTTTGACTCCTACTCGGTATTCAAAGGCTAAATCGGCATCATCGATTTCCACGCGTAAGCCGGTCGCTTCATTGTGCAAGGTGAAAGTAGGAGTAGCTGGGGCTGATGCGATCATCGCCGCAGCAGTACCATTAATCATGGCATTACGGGCCAAATAATTCATATCTACGTAGAAGCTATCTATTTGCCCATCACTATTAAAGTCCTCGCCGATGATATCATTAGAAGTGTGCTGATGGTCTTGATAATTGGGCGTTCCCAAAGGATTACCATTGCCATGTTCATGGGCCGAAGTAAAGCGTACGTTCAAGAAATCGTTTTCACGGAAGGCGATATGATCTCCCCCTCTACCGGAGCGATCTTCTTGGTTTACCAATTCAATTTGCATAGGAACCTTCATATTGGGAAGGATCTTTTCCTCGTAATTAAGCTTTACACTGCGCGCATAGCCTTGATATGGGTTGCGATCAGATAAAGGATTACTGTACATCCGTACCCGCATAGAATCGATATCTCCTGCAGGCGAGCAACCAGGAGGAGAAGCGGTCTGACCACAGATAACCCCGCCTACAATATCATTATTCAATACTGCCTTAACTTCAATACCATTATTAGCACAGAAATCAGAAAAAGCCCGGGCCCCTAAAAGACCCTGCTCCTCACCCTGCGTAAGCATAAAAACCAAAGTGTGGTCGAAAGTATAGCGACTTAAAGTGCGGGCTAATTCCATCACCAATACCGTTCCGGAACCATTGTCATCGGCACCGGGAGCAATACAAGTTGAGTCACAGCGCTCCGCACAACGGGAGTCCATATGCGCCATCATAAGAATTACCGATTTATCGCTGGTATCCGCACCCGGTAAAACGCCCAGTACGTTTTTGGTACCATAGAGATCACCACAAGTATTATTGAGAATGTCAAAGGTGAAATACCCAGGTCGCAGGCGGTTCTCGTTTTCGAGCGAATACTGCGCAAAACGACTGTGAATCCAACGCCTTGCCGCTCCGATACCTACATTCTGACTCACCGTATCCGACCAAGTATGTCGCGTGCCAAAGGAGCTAAGAATTTGTAAATTTAGATGCAGGGTATCAGGGTCAACCAGGTTTAATAGTTCACAAGCAATTTGATCGCTGGCGCTAATAGGCTGACTAGCGGCGTAATTAGCCGGATTATAATTGCCTTGTAAGACATTAAGGAGCTCGTTACTGGAAAGGCTTTGCGCCTGAAAGGAAAGACTAAAAATTAATAAGAATCCTAGGTAAATCTGCTTCATATCCCTGGTGTTTAGGGTAAATATAAGTCAGACTGAGGAATATTTGTTCGCGATTATCGACTTGGACGACAGCTCAATAAGCTCTTTAGCAAAAGCAGGAAAGGACATCTCCTCCTCTTCTCTTCTTCTGAGCTTCTCAGCCCCTGAGCTCCTGAGCTTCCTAAAAGCTAGTCGTCATTCGTCTCCCGAATGCGCACCACTTCAATTTTATTACCACTTACTTCCTCTACTTTAATGAGGTAACCATCGATGCGTAATTCCTCGCCCTTTTCAGGAATCGATTCTAAGTGACTAATAATGAGTCCGCCTAGTGAATTAAAATTATCGTCTTCCGGTAATTTGAGATTGTATTTCTCGTTGAGATAATCTATTTCCTGACGGGCCGAAAACAGGTATTCTCCCTCCTTCACTTCTTGTTCCAAAAGTTCTTCAACATCGTGCTCGTCATCAATCTCGCCAAAGATTTCCTCCACTACGTCTTCAACCGTCACTAATCCCGAGGTACCACCAAACTCATCCAAAACCACCGCAATACTGCGACGTTCGCGCATAAGCAAGTTTAAGGTTTCATGCGCTGGCATTGACTCAGGTATAAAACTTACGGGTCTTAGAATAGCTCTAATCTCTTTGGGCCTTTTAAACAACTCAAAGGAATGAACATAGCCAATAATATTATCTACCGAACCAGTATAGATTAAGATTTTGGAAAGATTGCTCTCAATAAACTCTTCCTTAAGCTTTTCAATATCTTCTTCTACATCCATGGCCACCACCTCGGTACGAGGCACCATGAATTCCCGGGTTTTTACTTCACTAAAGTCCAGGGCATTACGGAAAATCTGAATTTCATGATCTACCTCCTCTTCATCGGGCGAAGCCTCGGTGCGTTCCCGGATATAATTATCGAGATCCACTTTGTTGAACACCTTCTGATCTTCATCGATATCGGTGCGCATTATGTATTTCATTACAAAATTGCTCACCCCAATCATTAACCACACAATAGGCGCAAAAAGGAAGTAAAAAATCCCGGCCGGCAGGGCAAAGAATTCGAGCAAGGGCGTAGCATTGGCATTAAAAATCGCCTTAGGTAAAAACTCCGCAAAAATGAGAATGAGTATGGTTGAAGCGATGGTTTGAACCAATAATAGCAGGTAGGGACTTTCTATAGGAATATAGGGCTCTAAAACTATAGGCATAAAAAGGCCATAGATTACCAGGGCGATATTATTACCCACTAGCATGGCCGCAATAAACTTGGAGGGATACTGCACCAAATAGGCAATGATGCGGTAAATAAAATTCCCCTTCTTGCTTTCTAACTCAATGTGAAAGCGATTCGAAGAGATAAAAGCAATCTCAATCCCGGAAAAAAATGCCGAGGCCAGGATCGACAGGCTAATGATTAAAAACAGTTCCAATTAAGCGTCTCCTTTTTGCTCTTTCTCCCGCTGTATTTGCTCGTAGCGCAAGCGCGTGCGTTTGCGGAAGAAGTACATAAAGATAGACACAATCACGCCACCACCAAATATGTATTTCATATTCCCTTCCACCGAAAGGTGATTGATGAACTCATATGCACAGATTACTCCCATGATAATCCATACAAATTCAACAATTTTAAGCATTCTAAGCATCGTCTTCTTCTTCAATATTTATTATCCCCGAAACCTTATTAATCTCGTACTTGCTAAAGTTTTGGTCGGCCTGAAAGCCTTCTCCCATAATAATTTCCGTTGGAGTAGTAATTTTCACGAATTCATCGCTGTAAATGATTTCCTTGCGCGAATCCCAAAATAATTTCTCGGTATTTAGCTGCTCTCCTTTCTTATTTATCACCACAACATCGCCGCGCGCTTCCCATAAGTCCTTCTCAATAAGCTGTAAGGCATACTGCGCCCTTAAGCGACTGTTTTCAATACCCAACTCGTCTAAAAACCGCACTTTAATGCCCTCACGGAACTCCCGCTGTGGAATATCCAATTGAGGATAACTCTCAGCCAGGGGAGCTTCTAAAGACATACGCACATAAGTCGAATCGGAATAGGTAAGTACGAAGTCGCGCTGGATTTCCATAGGAATTCGCTCATCTGCGCCCAGCTTCTGTACTTGCTTTACCTCATTTTCGCAGGCAGCAAAAGAAAAGAGCATCGTTCCCAAAAGAACGATGCTCCGAATATGCTTTAACCTCCGCTTCATTAGAAGCTTACGGTAACCGTTTCATTAATCCAACAACCGATGGTGTATTTCTCGCCACTAGTATGACCTAGCTGGAAGCTTACCCCTTTGTCTGGAAGCTGTTGTTTGTAGATATTAATCAATTTATTGGCTTTGCCGCTCACGCTGGCATCAATAGATTTTGCGTATTGCAATTTGTCGATTGCCGCCCAATAAACTGCCTTCTTTTCAAATACGTTAGAACCACATTTACCATCCGCCGCAGCGTAAATAGTACCTAAAAGGATATAAGGGTCTCCCGATGATTTATTCAAATTAGCGGCTTGAATAGCAGCACCTTTGGCAGAAGACAATAAACCACGCTTCAAGTAAACCGAAGATAATTTAATGTAGTCGTTTGAACGTTTTATTGGGTCTACCTCAAAACCGATTGCTTCTTTGATGTATTTAGTCGCTACATCGTAATCGCCATTACGGTAAGCCATTACAAACATACCACGAGCTGAAGGTGCAGAAGGCTGCAATTTGTAAAGGGCATCCGAAATCTTAAAGAAGATAGGCGCATCAGTACAATCTTCATAGTCACCCTCGTCATTTTTACGTTCTTTCTGCAACATTTTTGCAGCACGCTTTAACCAAAGCGTATCACCAGAATTAGCAGCAAAAGACTCCTCATTATAAATAAGGTTTAGCTTATCGCAAGTAGCAATAGGTCCTAAGATCTTTTCGATATTAGACTCAACCTTTACATAGCGATCCAACTCCCGGTCGGCTTTTGCCAATTCGCGCTCCTCTTTTTGATCTAAGGCTACCCCGTTCGAGTCGCGCTTCTCCACTAAATCAGCGATAGTAATGTTAAGTGCATTGGTATTAACCTCGATGCCCTCCATTACCACGTTGTAAGAGTTAAATACGTCTTCAACGGTAAAGATCTTATCGTTAAACAAGCGAGCCGCAGTAACGAAATAATAGTTGTAGAAAGCGGCGCTTTGCTCGGGACCATCTAATTCTAAAGCCAGTTTGAATAGATCATAGGTAGCTTTGGTACTATCTGGGAAGTTGCGCAGCATATCTAGAGCCTTACGTGCCGCAACATAGCCTTCTTTACCAGGGAAGTATTGGTTGCGCTTGTCGTAAACCTCCATTAACATGTTCTTGTACTTCTTCTCAGCCGCAGCGTCTTTGGCTTTTTCCGCCTCATCGATTTTGGCATTTACGATGTAAGGGCCGTAGATAAAGTTATTCTTGCTAGAAGCCGGACAATTATTGTACACATACTCCCATCCAGGATAGGCCTCTAACCATTGTTTCTTCTTTGCTAATTCGTAATAGATGTAAAGGTTCTCTCTACACTTTACGCTATCCTCGCCATAGTCCTGCGCTTTAAGCACACCGCCTAAGCCAAGGATAAGTGCTAATGCGTATAGGGTCGTTTTCATTTTGGGTGTATTTATCGGTATTTGTATTCTATAAACCATTTATCGTTGAAGGTTACAGCTAAGTAGAAACTTAAATACTCCTCACGGATTAAATTGTTCTCAAAAGTTCCTCGTCTACCTGCAATTACTCCAATATTTAAAGTGCTCACTTTGTACTCGCCGGGCGCTAAGTTCCGCTGCCGAATCGGTAATCCTAGTCCAAAAGTGATGCCATAATTGTATAAATCTGTGCCAGAGATATTTATAGGGGTCTTTTCATAGAACGCGCCAAAGCGATATTCCGTATTATTAAAGAAGCCTGTTCCCCGTTCTAAGTTTTTAAAAGTATAACGCGGCGTAAAGAAGCCACCTAGCTCCGCTTTGTAGCCGTCGACCAAAGGACTGTAAGTCAGCGGTGAGCTAAACTCAGAGCCGCTATAGCTTTCATAATCGAGGTTGATAGCCCAAGCGGCTTGCAGTGCACTCTCGGTTTGTTTTCCATAGCTTAAGCCAAAGCCAAATTCGGAGGGTAAATTAAAGTCCCCTTCCGAGGTGGCACCACCGATCAAGGTGTCGAGCGCCCGCGTTCCATCTAAAGTATATTGGAAACTGCTATTGGTGGAACTTAAGCCTGTACCGTTTTGGAAATAAGCCCCTAAGGCAATAAACTGATCATTGCTCATGGTATACTTATAAGACATACCATAATTTAAAAACCAGCCCTTGATTAAGCTTTCTTGATCGGAACGAGTATCTAAAAATGTAAAGTCGCTAAAGTTTACGGTGGTACTCTCCCGCAATGAACCAAAAAGGTAATTGAAATTAAGCCCTAAGCTCAATCCTTTTGCTACCGCGAAGCTATTACCCCATATAATGGAATTAAGTCCACCTTCCCCTTTAAAAATATCGGTAATGGTCTTGCTAGGGTCATTCGCCATGCTGCGCTCGCTGCTAATTTCATAACCCTTAAAACTGTATGGTTTTAAGGCTAAAGCAGAACCCCACCAATCGTAAAGGGGTACTCCTACCGATAGGTTGCGCATGCCCGAACGATTGTTAATAAGGCTAATAGCCGGATTCTCTTGTTCCTGTCGAATAAAACTTCCTTCGAAGCCCACATTAAAAGTGGTAAGCTCCAGATTATGATAGGAAGCAGGATTGGCGAAGTTTATATTCAATCCATCGGGTAAAGCGATGGAAGCTCCGCCCATACCGAGATAACGGGCATTAGAAACCGGATAAGGGTCGCCAAAACCAAATCTTGAATAAGGTGAAACAGAGTTCGTTTGCGCCTCAGCACTGAAGCCAATAGCAAGCAAGGCACCTAGTACTAGGCTTTTAGTTTTGGTGGAGATGGTACTCAAGGATGTAATCAAGACCGTTCAGCAAAAAATTTGAAGGTGCAAATATGTCATTTTTCAGCCAGCGTAGCAACAAAGATGTGTCTCCACCGGTAATTACCGTCTTAATAGCGCCAAATTCGGCCTCATATTGTGCAATCCAGGAGGAAATTTCGGCCGCATAACCCCTTACCACTCCGCTTAGGATGCTATTTTCGGTACTATCGCCAATAAGATTTGGAAAATTTAAACCCGACCAATCTACTAAAGGCAAAGAAGCGGTGAAACGATTTAAGGCTTTGAAACGCATTTTCAAACCAGGTGAAATAGCTCCCCCGTGGTAATTCCCGTGCGAATCCACAAAGTCGGCGGTTAAGGCCGTACCTAAATCTAAGACCAAAACATTCTCGCCAGGAAAAGATTTAAAGGCGGCAGCGGCTAAGGCCCTTCGGTCGTTGCCAAGGGTATCTGGACTCGCATATAATATAGGCATGGGCATCGCTAAGGCCGGACTAAGCTCAAAATAGGTTTTAAAATGGGCTTTGGGGACCTCCATAGACCATGATCCAACGCAAGAACTGATGCAAGGTAGGTCGCTGAAAAATTTTTTTATAAAATTTTCGAAGGCTTCTTGCTCCTCAAAACTGTCGACTTGCACACAGCTTTGATTCTGAAATTGAGCCACTTTGATTCGGGTATTCCCCGCGTCTATAATTATATGCACTTAGTTTGTCTTAAATTCTAAAGATAGAATGTAATTTTTTGTTTTGCACGAATGTAAAAAGTTTTACATTTGCCCCCCGTTACGACAGAGTAACACACCAATGGTGCTATAGCTCAGTTGGTAGAGCAAAGGACTGAAAATCCTTGTGTCCCCGGTTCGATTCCTGGTAGCACCACCTCAAAATCCCGATCTTCTTCAAGGTCGGGATTTTTTGTTTCTGATCTTTTCATTTTAAATCGCTACCTTCTTCTCATGAAAAGAATTCTTAGTCTCTTAGTGCTTTTAGCCCTATTAGCCTGCAATCCTGGCAGCATAAAAGAAGGGGGCGACTGTGATCCTGCCGAATTTGAGATTATTGAAACTATGGGTCATGCTTCTATCAGTGACCTTGACTCCATTTTAAATCAAGTTGACTTTCAATTTTATGAAGCACAAGGCGATACCTTCATTTATGTGGAGGACTTTGCGCAATTAAAATGGCCCCCTAACATTCCTTTTCCACGTGCAATTAAGGATTCCTTTTCCCTTAGCATAAAACAATACGGCCGCTGGCATGGCTCCTGTGGCTTTAAGGTAGATAGTAGCCAAATTCATAGTGTAAGTGAAAAGCTTAATTGGATTGATTCCATTGATGGCTAAATGCTAATACCATTTCAAGTTCTTGAATTCGAGATAATTACTATCTTAGGAATTCATTAAACCAAACAAACATGAAAGTTCTACTCAAAGGGATTGGGGTTCTCTTAGTCCTTATCGTGGCCCTGGGCCTTTTTATTCAATTAAGCTATCAACAAGACTTTAGCGAAGAATATCCGGTAAATGAAGACTTAAAAGTCGAAACTACGGCCGCACGCATTGCGCTTGGTGAATACTTAGCCTATGGTCCGGCCCATTGCGCCACGTGCCACGTGCCAGTTGATAAAATAGCGGCGGTAGAAGCAGGTGAAAAGGTGGCGATGATTGGCGGTGGGGAACTCACCCTACCACCAGGAATCCTTCGCGCACCCAATTTAACACCTGACCCAGAAACGGGTATCGGTAATTTAAGCGATGAGGAACTATACCGCATGCTTCGATATAATATTATGCACGATGGCACCACTACCATCGAACTGATGCCGTTTTCCACCATGAGCGATGAAGATATCTATTCGATTATCGCCTATTTAAGGAGTCAGGAGCCCGTAAATCATGAAGTAGCCGCTTCCGATTGGACTTTTTTAGGTAAAGCCTTGAAGCGCTTTGTAATTAAGCCCATCGATGACGGTAAAAGCGAGCATCCCCCCATTGAAAAAGGGGCAAGCATTGCCTATGGAAAGTATCTGGCCGAAAGTGTAGCGAATTGCCGTGGATGCCATACCGAGCGTGATTTAAAGTCAGGCGCCTTTACCGGTCCCGAATATGCAGGTGGCTTGCACTTTGACCCAAGTCCGGAGACCCAAGGTTGGGCCTTTAACACCCCTAATCTTACGCCTTGTGAAAAAACTGGAATTATGAAGGGATGGTCGAAGGAAGCTTTTGTGCAACGTATTCGTAATGGCCGCACTCAGGCTGGTTCGCCCATGCCCTGGGGTACCTTTAGCCGTATGGATAGCACCGACCTAGAAGCGCTTTGGCTCTTCCTGTCTTCCTTAGAACCTATAGAGAATTCTATTGAGCAAATAGCCTTCGCGCCAGAATCTTAGTTAAAAAAGGGGATTATTGTGGAAGTCGTATTCTAACGGTAGTTCCCTTTTCCAATTCAGATTCGATCTCAAGACTACCACCAGTAGCCGCTAAGAATTCACGAGAAAGGGCAATTCCCATTCCCGTGCCTTTTTCGGCCGAGGTTCCTTCCGAGCTTATACTTTCATTGCTGCGGAGTTTTGCTAAGCGCTCCGGACTAATACCATAGCCTTGATCAATCACTTCCAAAAGGTGTTCCGAATTATTCTCGCTGCAAATAACCTCTATCTTAGAACCTTCAGGAGAAAATTTTAGGGCATTGCTTAAGACATTTCTAAAGGCAAAGGCGAGTATGTTTTCGTCGGCTTTAATTCGGTGATTAATACCAGCATCAGGAACCTCCATCTCAATTCGCTTCAAGGCAATTTGAGCCTCCAAGCCTTTCAAAGTTTTATGAACCAATTCATTAAGATTAACCTCCTCAATATGAGGTTCAATCTTACCGCTTTGGCTGCGCACCCAGTTTAAAAGGTTTTCCAGCAATAAATCGACATTAGCCACCGAACCCTCGAGTCCGTCCATCCACTCTTTTAAATCACCAGACTCTACCAAGCCTTGATTGTAAAGTTGCAGCATTCCCTTAATGGAAGCCATAGGATTACGAATATCATGAGCTACTATACTGATAAGCTTATTTTTAAACTCAAGGCTTTCCTGCATTTCGGCGTTTAAGGCCTCTTGTTCACGATGCCTTGATTTATAACTTTGCCGACTTAAATAAACTACCACTCCCACTAATAAGGTAGCAATGAGGAAAAAGGCCAATACTAATATTTGCAGCTGATCGCGGCTACGGTCTGCTTCTAAAACCGAATTCTTCAAACGCTCTGCTTCCAGTTCATTGGAAATTTTAAAGGCATCTACCCGGGAGTCTACGATGCGCTCCATATCCCCCAAACGTTGCTGATGCGCTGAGTCGAGATAATTATAGGCCCTTTCAAATTTTTCTAAAGCCCTCGCGCAACGCGCGGCTAAATGCCAAACCTCTCCTTTCGTTTTCTCTAAACCTGGAACTTCAAAGCCGTTTATATAGTCCAAACAAACCTCGATGCATTCCTGATACTCTTCTTCACGATGCAAGGTTAGCGCCAAATTGTACAGTGCCGATTGATACTCTGCGCTATCGAGATTCTCTTTAGCATATTTTGCCGTTTTCCGCAGCACCGCTTTTGCTCTCTCAAAATCTCCTTGGTCACGATAAATTGCTCCCTCTATGTTCCAATTGGAATATTTAGTCCAGCTAAGATTAGCTAGCGAGTCTATTTCCTGCGATCGCTTTACCGCCTCGAGCGCATGGTCCTTTTCCTTGGCTTCAAAAAGAATTGCTGCCAGACGATTGTAATACATGGATTTTACCGTACCCAACTCTAGGGCCTCTGCTTTATCTCGGTGGTCCTCGATTAATCTTTGCGCCTCAGGAATACTATTAATACTGCGTAGTATCTCGGCTCGGTGTACTAATGAACGTAGAAACTCCTTTTCATTTCCCGACGCTTGATAATGATTCATCAAGTCTAAACTGAGGTGAAGAGCCGAATCGATATCATTATTGATAAGATGCTTGGTTAAATGCTCTTGAAGTTTTTGACTAATAGAATCAATAGCATTCCTCGCCTGTGCTCCAAGCAGAACTGGGATACAGGTAAGGATGATTAGCAGGGATAAATAAGGTATTCGCTTCATAAAGCGGGTTTGGCTGAGCAAATATGCAGAAATATCGTTTTACTACAAAATATTTACTACCACCACAAATAACTGTATTACAGCATAATGAGGGCTGTAAACTTTCAAAAGTTTTATAAAGTCAATTTTGGAACTCCAATTCTTTCTTTCATTCTAACCTAAATCAAGAGTAATGGATATTGATCGCCACAGGAATAAGCTTCAAATTATTCTCAAAATTTGCACCTTTGTAGTTCCAAAAGCACCCTGTGAATCCCGAAGCGACTCCTAGTTTTAAATTGCCTTGGTTTATTAAAGTACCGGCTAAAGTTTTAAGTGCCTTAAGTGCCGAACTCGCCACCAAGTTTGCCTTATCATTATTCTTCAAACCGCTTAAATTTAAAATTCCGAGTCGAGAATTAACGATGCGGGAATCGGCAGAGGTCTACGAACTCCTTACCGAGAAAGCTTCCGACTTTAAGGTTTTCGAACATAAAGGTCCTGGCCCCAAAGTGCTAATGATCCACGGCTGGAGTGGTCGTGCCAGTCAGTTTTTTAAAATTTGGGAGAGGCTTGCAGCTGAAGGTTTTCACTTGGTTGCAATTGAAGCACCGGGTCACGGTGACCATTTAGGCGGAAAAACCCATATGCTGGAATTTGTGGATGCTATTGATGATACCGTAAAACGATTTGGGAAATTTGATTATGCCATTGGTCACTCTTTGGGCGGTATGGCCTTATTCAACGCTTTGAAAAGGGACATCTGGTTTTCTAAATTGGTAATAATAGGATCTCCGGCCAATATCTCTAATGTGGTCCAGGATTTTGTTGGCAATATCCAAATGCCTTCTAAAATTGGAGCTAAAATAGTTTCCTACATCGAACAACGTTATCAGCTTAAAGCTTCCGAAGCTTCTTCCGATTACCTCTGTCAGATTTACCGTCCAGAAGGATTAATTATTCACGACCGGTTCGACCAAGATGTACCGGTGGAGAATGCCCGCAATATGCACGCCAAGTGGAAAGACTCTCAATATCTGGAGACAGTGGGTTTAGGACACCGCAAGGTTCTAATGGACAGCAAGGTGATTGATAGAATTTATGACTTCTTTAAGAACTAAAGCTGCACTTTGCTCGTATATATTGTAAAGAAACACCATGAAGAAAGTTGTAAGCTTGATTATGCTAAGCGTATTTAGTTTAGCCTGTACCGCACAGGAAAAAACAGAGGATAAAAAGAAAGACATGAGCGTAAAAGTGCAGAAATCAGATGAGCAGTGGAAAGAGGAATTAAGTCCGGAACAGTACTTCATATTAAGGCAAGCAGGGACAGAAAGACCACATACCGGTAAATACAATTTGCATTTTGAAGATGGAGACTACAAATGTGCTGCCTGCGATGCGGTTCTATTTGATAGCGAATCGAAATTTGAATCCCATTGTGGTTGGCCTAGTTTCGATAAGGTAGCCGACAATGATGCGATAATTGAGCGAGTTGACCGTAGCCATGGAATGGTCCGCACCGAAGTTTTATGTGCCAATTGCGGTGGTCACCTTGGTCACGTTTTTGAGGATGGTCCGACCGAAACCGGTTTACGCTATTGCATTAACTCAGGGGCTCTAGACTTCCAGGATGAAGGGACCAAGGCAGCTGAGTCAAAAGATGATTAGACCTAGCAAATAAGGTTCTACCTTTGCCCCATGCGCATAGATATTATAAGTGCCCAACCTCGCTTAATGGATAGCCCTTTTGAGCACTCCATTTTAAAAAGAGCCCAGGAAAAAGGTTTGGTCTCGGTACATCTTCATGACCTAAAAGAATATGGGATAGGAAAGCACAATCAAATTGATGATTATCAATTTGGAGGTGGTGCTGGTATGGTAATGATGGTGGAACCAATTCTAAATCTCATCCAAGATTTAAGCAAAGAGCGTAATTACGATGAGATCATTTACATGACCCCAGACGGAGCGCTTTTTGATCAGAAAACCGCTAATAATCTAAGCCTCAAAGAAAATATCATCATACTTTGTGGCCATTACAAAGGCGTAGATCAAAGGTTAAGGGACCATGTTATCACTAAAGAAATTTCGATTGGGAGCTATGTGCTGAGTGGCGGAGAGTTGGCCGCTGCCGTAGTAAGTGATGCCATTATAAGACTCATTCCCGGGGTTCTTAACGACGAGTCTTCGGCGCTTTACGACTCCTTCCAAGATAATCTATTGGCCCCACCGGTTTACACGCGTCCGGCCGAAATAAATGGTTGGAAAGTACCGGAAATCCTTACTAGTGGAAACTTCCCTAAAATTGAAGCATGGCGTGAGGCTAAAGCTTTGGAAATCACCAAAGAAAGAAGACCCGATCTTTTAGAAGGAGATTCTTTGTAAGAAATAAATATTGTCGTAATATTGCCGCCCCAAACAGGGCTTGTGATAGCCAACCTCTGGCAAGAGTTGTGAATGTTGTCTGTCCGTAATCAAATGAATTCAAAAGATGGATTTAGTTAAGTACATTCAGGAGCAATACACCGAAACCAAAGAATTTCCTGAATTTTCAGCTGGTGACACCATCACCGTTTATTACAAAATTAAGGAAGGTAACAAAGAACGTACGCAGTTCTTCCGTGGTGTAGTATTACAACGTCGTGGATCGGGTACTACCGAAACCTTCACCATCCGTAAAATGTCTGGTAACGTAGGTGTAGAGCGTATTTTCCCTGTAAACATGCCAGCGCTTGAGAAAGTAGAAATTAACAAACGTGGTAAAGTACGTCGTGCACGTATCTTCTATCAACGTGAGCGTACCGGTAAAGCTGCACGAATTAAAGAAAGAAGAATGTAAGCTTTACGCTCAGATAATATTAAAGCCGCTATTTCGTAGCGGCTTTTTTTATGCCTTATACCTATGAAAAGACCTGCATTAGGCATTAGTATTATCGAGCGCCGTCGCAAGGGAAACAAATCCTTTAGCCTCTTGGCTCGCAATGGATCAGAATACTTGATTCTAGTGAATTACCGAATTTTAGGCCTCTGTCTTCGCTCAAAACTTTTTCAGTTTAACGACCAGTCGCAAGCCCAAATGGTTTACCGAAAAATTACCGCCAAAGAGAAGTTTTGGTTTAGCGGGAGGTTAGCACAAAAACAGTTCGACGGTTTTTAGCTCTCCCCTCCTCTTCGTCATTGGAGGCAATAGGCTTAGTTTCTCCATAGCCATGCCAGCTCAAGCTCGAGGCTGAAATACCTTGGGCTAGCGCATAGTCATAGACCGCCTTGGCGCGTGCTTTCGATAATTGCAAATTGCTGGCACTATTACCGACATTATCGGTATGCCCTTGAATATCGGCTTTAAGCCCGGGGTTGTCCTTCATAAAAAGAACAAACTCTTCGATAATATTGCGAGAAGCTAAATCCAATTCGGATGAATTAGACGCAAAATTGATATCATTCAATTTATATTCCCTCCCTACTTCCATAGGCGCTAGCTCTAGATCTGCGGCCACTACCGGCTTAAGGTCTAAAGACTGAGAGCTTATATAGCTCGAACTAAAGGCTGCTCCTTTTTTATCCACTTTTACGATATAATCACTGCCTTCTTCCTTACGTATTACCCGGGCAAAATTTCCGGTCTGCTGGTCGACCTTTATTTTGGTAACCTCCTTGGTTTTTAGGTTTTTGATTTCAATCGCAGCAGCAGATAGATCTTCTCCATCATTACTTTCTAAAGTTCCACTCAGCAGAAATACTTCATCGGGGCGAGCCGACTCAGGCATTTCAAATTGATATAAGTCCCAGCCGGTGTTTGCTCGTAAAGTGTTGGAGGCGAAATAACCCGTTTTACCGTCTAAACTCACAAAGAGCCCTAGATCATCTTCCTCACTATTAATGGGGTAGCCAATATTTAAGGGTTTTTCCCAAGTAGAATCATTGCTAGCTTTAGCAAAGAAAATATCAAAGCTTCCTAAACCAGGGTGACCATTGGAGGTGAAGTATAGGGTACGGGAATCACTATGAATAAAAGGGGATTTTTCGTCTCTCCGCGTGTTTATTTCTGCACTAAGAATTTCTGGAGCCGACCATGTGCCATCCTCCAAACGTTTGCAACGGTAAATATCTAAGCCCCCTACTCCGCCTGGTCGGTCGGAGCTAAAGTATAAGTAATCGCCATTAGCAGTTACTGAAGCTTGCGACTCCCAGGTATCGCGGCGGTTGATATGATCACCGACCGAACGGGGCGTGCTCCAATAACCTAAATCATCAATTTCCGTAAAGTAGATATCGCAATTCTTATAGCCATCGAGGTCTTCGCATACTGTAAAATACAATTCGGTATTGTCGCCAGTAATACTCGGACCACCCTCATTATAACTAGAGTTAAATGGGCTGGGCAAAGGGGCGCCAGGCTCAAAGTCGCCGTCCTCTCTCCGGTCAGATCGGCAAAACTCCTCTACCATTCGGGCCTTAGCTGCTGGTCCATCTTTACGATTAATTTTTCGGGAACGACGGGTAAAGAACATAATTTGTTGATTGGGAGAAATACTCGCCAAGTACTCATCAGCTGGAGTTGATAGTCGGCTTACCGGCTTGGGATCAAAGGGGATGGCATTGGCAAAAAGCGACTTCTTTAGACGTGCCTCCTTCAAGGCTTCTTTAGCCTCTCTATCGAATCCAAAATCGCGTTCTTGATTGGCTAAAAAGGCCTCTAAAAGCGGAATCGCCTTATCCATCTTATTGCCTTCCACATACATCACCCCTAGGTAAAAACTTATTTCTGGTTTGTAAGTCGGACAAACCTCAAGCAGCTTCTCCCATAAGAATTGGGCTTTGCGAAGGTCACCCTTACGCATATTTAGTTCCCCTAAGAGGTAAAGGGCATGGCCGTATTCGGAATCCATCCGTACTGCCTTTTCCAGATAACGTTCTACCTCGCGGTAATTCTTGGCATTCCAGGCCCTTATTGCTTTGGGCAATTGCTTCTCGGCAATCTCTTCTACCCTTTGTTCACAGGAACCTAATTCCGGTGCTTGGGCATGAATGGTATTAACACTAAATAAAACTAGACTTAAAGCCGCTAGCTTAGAGCTGAGCTTTTGCTTTAGCATCCTCAATGAGTTTTTGCTTTTGATTACGCGCTGCTTCAACCAGCTTATCTGCTTCCTTCTTGGCCTTATCTTCTAGGGCCTGTGCTTTTTCATTGGCCTCATTACGGGCCTTATCTGCCAAAGGTTTGGCCGCCATTTTCTTGAGCGGATTAGAGCCTGCTTCATCCATGATTTTCTTGGCCGCTTCTTCCCCTCCTTGGCGAATCTTATCGGCTTGCTTTTTGGCCTCAGCTTTAATTTTATCTGCCTGAGCCTGGGCCTGGGCAATTAAAGCATCACCCTTAGCTTCGGCCTCGGCCACGAGGGCTTCGAGCTTTTTATTAACGTCTTCCTTGGCCTTCTGAACCGTTTCCTCCACTTTGGCCTTTACTTGTTGCTTGGCCTCATTAACTAAAGAGCCAGTAATATCTCCTAAATTGGGCTTAATACTGGGCTTGGTAGCCGTACCACCAATCGCTACTTTAAGAGGAACTACGCCACTTGAGAATGCCGAAAAACGACTTTGCAAATTGCTTGCCTTCAGTGCACTGAGTGGAACATCCGTGCTTAAATCAAAGTCCAAGCTTTGATCCAAGCCCATATTACCGCCCAAGGTCGATTTTTGACCGGCGAGCTTAAAGTCAAATGGTTCTACACTCACCTGCCCGTCAACAATTTTGAAATTCATATTTACCCCACTGACCTTTATCTTTTCATAAGTAGGATTATTGAGGAAAGAGGCCAGCTGTTTCATAGTCGCGGTGCTACTTATCAATTCAGTGGTCCTCAAATTTCCAGCCCCTGCCAATGTCTTTAAAACCGGATCTAAATTCTGATCTAGGCTTGTGGAAAAATTAAACTGGCAGAAATAATTCCCCACTAAGTTTTCCATGATTGGCGCAATGGACTTAACCATATCTAAATTGCGGTAGGTTTCCGCGAAAGAACAGTTCTGAAGGTCTAGTTTAAAGTTAGCGTTCGGATCTTGGGGTTTAGAGTCGTAGGATCCATTTAAGGCTACTTTTCCACCTAACATATTCATGCTTAGTTCTTGGTAGAGTTTCGCCTCTTTAAGTAAGACCATACCCTTAAGCTTTTTAATGAGCATCCCATCATAAATTAACTCATCAATAAGGGCATTAAACTTTAGATCAACATTTTCAGGAAGACGAATTACTGCAAGCGCACTACTGTCTGTAGAGCTGGTCTCCTCAGCACTGTTCTCGGCCGGCATAAAGTCGGCCATATCCATTTTTGGCGAATAGAGATTTAAGCTTGCTCGGAGCGGATCATCGCTCATTAGATAAGCCAGCATGTTGTTCAGCTCACCGTCAATACTTAAATCCGTCGAAGCGACATGCAAGTCAGTTTTAGATAAAACGGCTTTTTGTGGGCTAAGGCTTAGCTCACCTTTACCGATGCGCACGGGCATTGGCACACTATCGCCATCCATTGCCAGTTCATTAACCTTGATAAAGCCTGAGGCCTTAATTCGATCGTATTGTTCTTTTTCGACAGAGGATAGCTTGCTAGCCATAGCAAAATCACCTTCAATAGTGCCACTTGCATTATAGCCAGGCATTGGGAATACCTCCAGCAAATTAGCCATATCAAGCCGGCCCATAAAACTCATCAACATACTAGGATCTCCTAAAGGATCGCTGAGTTGAAAGTTTCCTTTTATCGGACTACCTGCGATTACTGCTTCGAGACGAGATAGGTTAATCTTAGTACCCTCAAGCTTATTCGAATTATTGCTTATTGCTAAGTCCATATTTAGGCTCTGAATAGAGCTCGGTAAATCTGGATATTGAATTAAGCCATTGCGCACTCTTAAATCATAGGCAAAAGCTGGATAAACCTCATTTTCCGAATTAAAAGTACCTTTCATAGCGCCAACCAGGTTAAAGTCACCGCTAGCCTTCAAATCCTCAAAGTCCTGATAATAGTAAGCTGGAATAAGGGATATTAAGTTTTTAAAGGCATTCTTTGGTGCATCGAACTTCAAATCCATATCAATATCCTCACCAGGCATGGCCAGGCTACCGCTAAAGTTCAATACCAATTCATTAAGTCGAACTTGGTTTTCTCCAAAATTGAAACTGAAACTTTCTTGATCAAAGTCTAGATCAAAGTCAGAGCCCAGCTGCACTTTCTTCAAATAAGCGATATCATCCATAAAGAAGGATAAAGCAGCTATCGATGTTTCGGTTTTTAAGGCTACTAAGCTTTGACTGAAGTCACCTTTCCCCGTATGGTTAAGCTCTTTAATTTGCAGTTCCATATTTCCTTCTAAGTCTTCGTAATGAAGATTGAAGTTTTCTAAACTATAACTGCGTAATGCGAGTTGGAAGGGACTCGGACTTTCATCTGCAACGCTGACTGTATCTGCGCTCGGCTCGGTTTTAACAATATCGAAATTAGTTGAACCATCCTCATTAATTATGAGGTGTAAGTTCACATCACTTAATTCAATCTTTTCAATTTGGTAAGTCTCTCCCGAGACTACACTCATCAGATCTATCTTTAGGCCAAAATCACCCACCTCAACCAATCGCTTACCAGCAAAGGCGCCTTTTCCGTCGATACTCAAGCCTTCTAGACTAAAACCAAAATAAGGGAAGGTGGAAATTAGCGATAGGTCCACCGACTCAAAATTTAACTCGGCATCCAAATTAGCATTTGCCTCAGCTTTTACCCTTTCAACGATGGCATCCTTAAATACCAGTGGAAATAGCCAAGCACCTAAAAAAAGCAATAGGAGAATAAAGAATAGAAAGCGGAAAATTCTTTTCATAGCAGAGTTTATCAATTAACGTCTGGTTCGAAGGTATCGTCTGTTTCTCGGTCCTTATCGAAGTGAATTAATTTTTCACCGGCGGCGATAACTGAAGATACAGTTGCGTCGCCGGTAACATTAACCACCGTTCGACACATATCCAAGATACGATCAACTGGTAGAATAATACCAATCCAAGCGGGATTTAAACCAACCGCTTGCAAAACAATAATTAACATAACTAGACCGGCACTGGGCACTGCAGCCGAGCCAATCGAAGCCAAAGTTGCAGTGAGCACTATGGTTAATTGCAGCCCTAGACTTAAATCAATGAGGTGCATTTGAGCCAGGAATACCACTGCTACCGCTTGATACAAGCTGGTACCGTCCATATTTACCGTTGCTCCAATGGGTAGCACGAAACTGGTAATCTTTTTATCGACCCCTAAGTTGTCCTCTACACATTCCATCGTTACCGGTAAGGTGGCAGCCGATGAGCTGGTGGAAAAGGCTAAAGTTTGAGCCGGACTTATCGCTTTGAAAAATCCGGTATACGAAACGGATTTCACCAAAAACTTCATTACTAAAGGATATACGACGGCAACCATTAAGGCTAAGCCTACAAACACGGTTAATGAATACCAAGAGAGGCCTTTAAAGATTTCCAATACTTTGGAAACATCATCTCCGGCCATTTTACTGACTGTACCCGCCAATAGGGCGAAAACAAAAAATGGCGCCGCTTGCATGATAAGATCAACCATCTTTAGGAAGACTTCCATGATACTATCAACTAGTTTAACAACCGGCTCCCCCCGGTCTTTCGGTATAAATAGCAGGGCTATGCCAAAAAATAGAGCGAAGAAAATCACCTTTAGCATACTGCCATTATCGGATAGGGAATTAAAAATATTGTTAGGTACTAAGTCTATTAAAAATTGTAAAGGGCCAGAATTTTTAGTTGCTTCGGCAATTTCCATTTTCGATGCGACCTCCGCGTTAGCGGCTTCCTTCACCAAGGCTTGATCTAAGCTTGCAACTTGACTGGCATAATTAGGATCATTTAAAAAATTCTCAGCATCGGCGGTTGGGAGGCCTTGCTCAGCTGCCCACAACTCATAATTTAAGCGATTATCGATTCTTGCCTCCTCATCAATAAGCTTGCCCGGCGCTACCAGGTTTACCAAAATAAGCCCCAGAGAAATGGCAAAAACTGTAGTTAAGAAATACATCCCCAGGGTTTTAAGCCCTAATCGACCGAGACTGGATGGGTCGCCCAATCCTGCAACACCAGAGATTATACTAAAAAGCACCAGCGGCACCGCTATTAATTTTAGCAGGCTTATGAAAATGGTGCCAAAGGGAGCAATCCAGTCCATTGTAAAGGAACTCCAACCCAAAGAGCTACTTACAAGGGCCCAGAGTACACCTAAGAATAAACCAATAAGTATTTTCCAGTGTAAAGCTAATTTCATGCTTAATATTTCGAAGTTCTTGCTAATAGTAAGTGGTCGGCCAAAACCAAGGCGGCCATTGCTTCTACGATGGGTACTGCACGTGGCACCACACAGGGGTCATGCCTACCCTTACCCTTTATTTCCGTCGGCTCCCCTTGATCGTCCAAACCCCATTGGCCTTTCATAATGGTTGCTACCGGCTTAAAGGCCACTCGGAAATAGATTTCCTCACCATTGGAAATACCGCCCTCTATACCGCCAGCATTATTAGATAAGCGCCGCCCATTAGAGTCGAAAGCATCATTATGTATCGATCCACGCATCCGGCTACCGGCAAAACCACTGCCAATTTCAAATCCTTTTACTGCATTTATACTAAGCATTGCTTTAGCAAGCTCAGCGTGCAGTTTATCGAAAACTGGTTCACCCAGTCCGGCTGGTACCTGAGTAATCCGACATGTGATGATACCACCCAAGCTATCCCCATCCTTACGCGCCTTATTAATTTGGTCTTCAAAACGGGACGCCGTTTCGGAGTCGGGACAACGAACGATATTGGAATCAATTTTACTTAAGTCAAGGTTTAATGCAGGATCTAAATCCAGTTCCCCCACCGATGACACATAAGCCTTAATTGAAATAGGAGCGATTAATTGCTGAGCCAAGGCTCCGGCAGCAACGCGGACTGCAGTTTCACGCGCCGACGATCTTCCGCCACCGCGATAATCCCTTAGCCCATATTTTTCTTGGTAAACCTTGTCGGCATGAGAAGGTCGAAAACTATGTTTTAAATGCTCGTAGTCTTTAGACTTGGCATCACTATTCGGAATAATAAAGGCAATGGGCATCCCGGTACTTTTACCTTCAAAAATCCCCGATAACCATTCTACTTGATCCGTTTCTTTACGTTGGGTAGTAATTTTTGATTGGCCAGGCCGGCGTCGAGCCAATTGCGCCTGCACTGCTTCCAGGTCTAAGCTCAAACCTGCTGGAAACCCGTCAAGGACTCCTCCGATAGCAGGACCATGAGACTCACCGAAAGAGCTTAAACGCAATAATTTGCCAATACTATTTCCCGCCATACCAGCAAAGAAAACAAATCCCTAGCTGAAAAGGAATAGGCTAGGGCCGGATTAGGCATATTATTTTTCTTCCTCTTGCTTGTTTTGGTATTTGCGGTAAGCAATAAGAGCCCCTCCAGCGGCTAGATAGATTAATCCCGGTATAGGTGCAGGATTATGTGATGGAGGCGGTGCGGGCTGTGCCATAACATTGATTGAGAAAAGAAACATGGCGAGGTAAATCAGATTTTTCATGATTATTAATTAAGGTTTGATTAATACTTTTTGCTTGAACAAGGTCTGCGAGCTCTCCAGGTAAATACTTAGAATAGCGGGTTTAGGATAATGTCTAAGGTCAACTCTGCCTTGCCTTTGGCTCTGAATTGTGCGTTCGAGGAGTATTTTACCCTCACTACTCACAAGGCCAAGTCTTTGTATTTCTAAAGAGCATTCCCAGTAGAGGTATCCTTGGCTCTGATAGACGGTGAAGGAATCCGGACTACCCTGAGTTTTGGTTTGTAGAGGAAGGCCTGAGCTATTGAAAATCAAAGCGAAACGTCGAGCTGAAGATTTTTCAGCCTGAACAAAAGGATAGTCTTGCAGAGATAAAGGATGGACTATATCCAATTCTGAATCGTATAATTCCAGTACTAGACCTGAGTCTTGTTTCAGTTGAATCTGGTGCAAACCAGTATCTAATCTGGTGTAGAGCCAAATGGTATCGCCAATTGTGGGGTCAATGGTTTTTATGGCATAATTCACACTATCGAGCTGCGGTAAAATTGCCAAAGCACCACCACTGTTAAGCCATAGGGCATCTTCCGAAGCTAGAAATCCAGGGTTGATATGCTCCTTGAAGACAAGCTTAGAATGAGCTGATTCCTTACCGGACTTAAGGCTTAATAGTACTTCCCTCTTAGGAGGGCCTTGCTTAAAAAACTTAGGCCTTTGCAATACCTGCATACTGGGGGAATAAAAAATACTGTCTGCTGCTTGTAATGCCCTAACAAAAAAAGCTTGGCATGAGGCTAAACTAGAATCGGGGGTTCTCGCTAGTGGGCTCGCGGCTAAACGGTGATTATTATTCCATATGGCATAGGCCTGACTATTATAGCTGAGGCTATTATCCCAGAGATAAACGTTTCCATCTAAACTGGGATTAGCGGCCATAAAAAGTTCCTGGTCTAATGGCGCTGCATAAGGATTACCCAATAAAAGGTAGTCGCCCGCTTGATGTGGTTCATAAATTGAAATAGATCCGGAATGTGGATTAGACTTAAAATATCGGCTTTCAGCAACCGATTGGAAGGGATTAGATTGTGGACTTGGACTGCAGATATAACCCCTCCCCGCTTTTAAAATAGTGCTATCGTTACCAGGAAGCCAGGCCTGTTGCGAAACGGACCAAGCGTACCAGTCTTGGGGATTAGTAGGCAAATTAGAAGCCTGTCCAAATATGTCCCCAAAAGTGATATTACTAACTGGAGAAGACCAAAAGCTAAAGCGACGATGATCGGGTACCTCTATCTTAGCCTCGATGCAAAAATCCCCTGTACCTAAATACTCACAAGAATCCCGCAGCTTTAAGGAGGATGCATGTTCAAGAAAAAGCTCCCCATCATTTTTAAATTGATAAAAAACCTCCCATTTAACTCCTTCCATTAATTCTAACTTGGCCAAAGGACTTAGATTAAAAGAGCCAATACTTAAATCCTGATCCATTCTTGATATCCCGGCCTGCATTAAGGCCGAGTAATTCTTTAGCGCTCCTAGTGGGGCGTAAGGATACCAATTAAGGCCATCAAAAATGAAATCGGCTCCCTTCGGGTGGGCCTGATAAGTTTTAAAAGGAAAAGGCTGGCTTAGCAAGCTGTTCTTCGCCGCTCCCGAAAATTTGTTTGACTCAGCGTAGTACCATGATTGAGATTGAAAGTTAGTATCAGTATTACCTGCCTTTCGATAGGCCCAGGCATCGCTATAGTCCCATTCAATTGATAGTAATAATGGATCCCCGAAAAGGTCCACTAATCGTTCCTGGCCATTGAAAGCTCTGGTGCTATCGTGAAAAAGCTCCACGGCATCGTCACCGTTTAGATTCATCGTCCCTGAACTCTGATTAGGACTGAATTCAAAAAAATCGACAAAAGCTAGCGAATCAGAACAGAGGAAATAATAATCCCCAGCCGTAATGCTAAGCGGCCTTAATTGTATCTCGGGACCATCGCTCCCCCCTCCATTATTGGCAACTCCCACAGAATAAATGGAAAGGTCAGGGATATCTTGAAATGCAAATAGCTCAATTCCCTTAGGTTGGCCCCAGGCCAGGGGTCCGTCGTAAACGCCAGTAATTATTAAAGGTGACGAAAACTTAGGCGAGGCTAGATAAAAAGAATCTTGAATAGAGCCAAGATCACCATGACCATAAAATTGGTAGTATCCAGACTGGGCATTTAAACTTCTCAAGGAACAAATGGCTTTACCATTGATGAAGTTAAGGGAGTCGGCTTGATTAAGACTTAAACTAGTCCAGTAGCTCCACTTGCCTTCATAATCCTTATCGATATTCCCAAAGCTATCGAGAGCCAATATTTTGAGATTATTATATGGTAATAGAGAAAATAAAGTATCGGGAAGGTTTAAGATATGTGCCATGCTTGCTTGTACGTCTAGCCAAGCCTTACCGGAGTCTAATAAGTCATAAGAGCTAGCTTCAAACTGAGAAAAGCCTGGATCCGCCTTTAAATTGGTCACTTTTAAACTAAGCTTGCTACCATCTAATTGCGCTTCTTTAAAGCAAAGCCTAATATCAAGAACCAAAGAATCATCATCTGGAATCCTTAATTGGAGATTGGAAAAACTTAAGCTTGTACTAGGGTTGTTATGCTCTGCCAATTTATGGCCAGATGCATGCAGACTAATTCGACTTATAGAATGTGCGGGTTCTAAGAGAAATTGCAGCTCATTTAAGTAACAATCAAGGCTATCGGAGTCGAACGGTTTCCCATCTTTGATTACAAATGTATTTAGCAAGACACCTGCCTGCGTAGTATCGCTAAAGTTTTTGAAATCTATGGAGCCGGTGGCCCGATATCTGGAAATAATATGGACATCTGCAGAACTAAGGGAAACCGGGCTTTGCAGACCTTGATTTATGTTAAAACTGGCTGGAGATGCACTATCGAGGGTCCAATTAAAATTAGCTACACCCAAGCCTTGTAATTGTAGGCTTTGCCCTAGTGCGGTAGAAGAATTTTCGCTGATTCCGATATCCACTGCATTTTGACCATTTGCGGGTCCGTCACCAGCTTGCAATGGCCCCTCATAGCAAAGGAATTGCAATACACTGTCGCCTGAGCTTTGTTGCAGGTATAAACAAAGACCATCACTCGGACCATTTTGTAAACCCGGCCAAGGAAGCCATGCCATGATGTAAGAGCCTATTGAATTTACGCTATCGGCTTGATCAACTTTTAGGGCTGTTCCATAGCTAAGCCCATTATTGCCGTTATAGGCTTGTACATAAAGTTGATGCCAGTTAAGGGCGTTAGTATCTACAAGTATTTCAAGCCCTTCGTTTTGATCGGTCCCCACATTATCGTAATGAATTTCATTAATCCATGCCGATTGAGCAGGGCTATTAAAGAAAAGTAGCAGTAAGAGGAAAAGGAAATGGGCCTTCATATTCTTTGATTTAAGAACACAAAAGTGGTTTCTCTTTACTGCTTAAGCTTATTGCAAATGATTGCTTTCGTTTGGGAAACGCCTAGAAAATGAAAGCCCGTCTTGCGAGACGGGCTTTCGGGATAACCAATAAATCAAAGCTTGCGATATCCCGCAAGATTTTAAATAAGGCCTATTGCGATAAATACTTAGGGAGGTAACGTAATCTCCACATTATGCGTTGGCCTTCGAATCGATTTTTTTTCAATTTTTTGCATTTTTCTTGCGCCACTGCATCGGACTAAGTCCTACCTCCCTTTTAAAAGCCTTTGAAAAGGTGGCCAAATCGTTATACGCCAATAGAGTAGCTATTTCAAGTATTTGCAAATTTCCTGCCATTATTAATTCCTTAGCCTTTTTAATACGCTGCTGCACTAAGAAGCGGTTCGGACTTTCGCCGGTAGCCTTTTTATACTGACGTTGAAAATGAAAAGCCGACATGCCTACCTGCTTAGAAATATCTTCCAACTGAATAGGTTGCGCGATCATATCAATCATGTAGGCATTGGCTCGATTGATCTTGTTTATTAAGGATTGTCTGGTTGCTGGAGCTAGATCTACTAATCGAGCGGCGTAATTTACATGCTCGGGTTTTATACTTTTAAGCGCTTCTAGCCAGGTTAAATGCAAGCTTTGTTTATCTATCGATTGAACTTGATTTTGGTAACTTTTATAAAAGCAAGCCAGAGCGGTACAGAGCTCAGATTCCTTTGAAAATTTATACTCAGGTAGTTTTCTTAATGAAGGATAAGCAATTGCACCAACGCTAAACAGACTGGTGCAAAGCCTTTGCATTTCCAGTTCGCTGTAATAAACACATAAACCCTGACTTAATCGGTCAGCTTGAAAACGGTTGGAAAAGGAAAATTGATGATTTATCAATAGAGCTTCACCCGGGGCCAAATGAAGTTTTTTTCCATTTAGCCAATAGGTTTCATGACCATTGCAGGCATACTTAATGCTAAATCCTTCCTCACGTTTAAAGCAGGGATCATGACTTGACTCGGAAACAGGGGCAGAATGCAAAGAACTTAGTAGCACTAATTCTTGACTTCCTTGCCTTAAACTTAAGCTCGCCATATTGCAGATATTGGTGAGCAGCAGTCATAGGTAAACGGTTAGTTCCGCTAAGTTTAGAATTAAAGCCAGTCCTAAATGTTAAAGCTTTTTACTTTAACAGAAATTAAGTGGACTTTTAACTTTTAATGCCCTACTATTTGTCAAGTCTTGCGCAAAAAAAAGCCCTGACGCGACATTGTCGGTCAGGGCTCCTTGAAAATTTGGTCAATTAAAGGTGAATCACCTCATCATAAGCAGCAGCGGCTGCTTCCATTACCGCTTCACTCATCGTGGGGTGAGGGTGAACCGATTTAATGATTTCCATACCAGTAGTTTCTAATTTACGCGCTACAACCGCCTCGGCAATCATCTCGGTAACATTAGCCCCGATCATATGACAACCTAGGAATTCGCCGTATTTAGCATCAAAGATCACTTTCACGAAGCCATCTTTATGTCCGGCTGCGCTGGCTTTCCCGCTGGCGCTGAATGGGAACTTGCCTACTTTAATCTCATAACCAGCTTCTTTGGCGGCCTTTTCGGTCATACCCACTGAAGCAATCTCGGGAGAGCAATAAGTACAGCCTGGGATATTTCCGTAGTCCAGAGGCTGAGGATGGTGCCCCGCAATTTTCTCTACGCAGATAATCCCTTCAGCAGAAGCTACGTGAGCCAATGCCTGACCAGGAACACAGTCGCCAATGGCATAATAACCCTCGACATTCGTTTTGTAGTAATCGTCTACAACAATTTTGCCTTTCTCGGTCTTGATCCCCACTTCTTCTAGGCCAATGTTCTCGATATTGGCCTGTACACCAACAGCCGATAAAACTACGTCCGCATCAAGCACTTGCTCGCCCTTCTTATTTTTTACGGTAACCTTACAGCCCGAGCCAGAAGTATCAACATTGGTTACTTCACTGTCGGTCATAATTTTAATACCGGCCTTTTTAAAGCTTCGTTCCAATTGTTTTGAAACTTCTTCGTCTTCGACCGGAACGATATTGGGTAAGTATTCAACCACCGTAACCTCGGTTCCCATGGCATTATAGAAGTAAGCAAACTCAACGCCGATGGCGCCAGATCCTACTACTACCATTTTCTTAGGCTGCTCTGGTAAAACCATAGCCTGACGGTAACCAATAATTTTCTTGCCATCCTGCTTAAGGTTCGGAAGCTCACGACTGCGCGCTCCAGTGGCAATAATAATATTCTTTGCGCTGTATTCTTTTACCTCGCCCTTGTCATTAGTTACTTGAAGCTTTTTTCCAGGAAGGACCTTTCCCTCCCCCATGATAACTTCAATCTTATTTTTCTTCATGAGGAATTTAACCCCATTACTCATTCCTTCGGCTACGCCACGTGAACGTTTCACAACAGCATTAAAATCCTTTTCTGCGCCTTCTACCTTAATGCCATAGTCTTCAGCATGGTTGATGTATTCAAATACATTGGCACTTTTTAAAAGGGCTTTGGTTGGGATACAGCCCCAATTAAGGCAGATACCTCCTAAGCTTTCACGCTCAACTACCGCTGTTTTTAAACCGAGTTGAGAAGCACGGATGGCAGTTACATAACCACCAGGGCCACTACCTAAAACGATTAAATCAAATTCCATGGAATATATATTTAAGGATTGTAGAATTTGGAAGCCACAAATTTAGTAGAAAAGGCAGAAGCCTAGGCCAAATTCTAAGAATTTCAAAGACGATAAGCTATACAAGAGATTTCTATATTGGCACCCTTGGGTAGTTCGGAGACCTGGACCGTTTCTCTGGCTGGGGCGGGATCTGACTTAAAATAGCTGGCATAGACCTCATTAATACGGCTAAAAAGGCCCATATCCTTAATGAAGATACTGCACTTTAAAACTTGCTTTAAATTAGAACCTCCGGCCTCTACAAGCGCCTTAAGATTATCAAGAACCAAGGCCGTTTCTGCCTCAATTTCACCTTCAAACAATTGTCCACTTAAGGGATCTATCGCAATCTGGCCCGAGGTGAATATTAAGTTTTGAAATGATATTGCCTGGGAATAGGGCCCAATTGGAGTAGGTGCTTGCTCGCTTTGTATTTCCTTTTGCATTTTTTTCGTCAATTTGCCTGTAATTTATGAAGCTTTTACTGATCGACAACTACGATTCCTTTACCTACAATCTAGAGCATTATTTTAAGGCTCTAGACCAAGAGGTTACGGTACTGCGAAATGACGAGTTTGAGCTAGATGAGCTGGAAAGCTTTGATCTATTTGTCATTTCACCCGGGCCAGGTTTACCAAAAGATGCGGGTAAAACCATGGCCCTTATTGAGCGCTACGCCGATTACAAAGCAATTTTAGGGGTTTGTCTGGGCGCTCAAGCTCTTGCCGAATATTATGGCGGTGAATTGTACAATCAAAAAGAGGTTGCCCATGGCATTAGTAGAACCGCAGTACGGAAGGGTGAGTCTTGGTTATTAAACGGCTTAGAGCCTAGCTTCGAAGTAGGACTCTATCATAGCTGGGCCATTGAAACTAGAGCTGATTTTAAAGAGCATTTTAATCTCGTTGCTTTTCGCGAAAACGGAGTCTTAATGGCCTTTGAACACCCCACAAAGGCCATAGCTGGTTTGCAGTTTCATCCTGAAAGCATAATGAGTGCAGACGGCAGGAAAATCCTGGAGAATTGGATTAGAAAGGCAGAAGCTCGCTTGCTAAATCAATAATTATCACCATCTTGAGTAGCCTGAATGATAAAAGGCCAGATATGATTTTTATTGGAGGAGTAAATAGTAAAGTGCGCGAGATTGGTCCGGGTGAACTAGAGACTTGCTCCCATTGTTCGAAAGAAAGCTATCAAATTATAAAAGAGAGCTACGACAGTTTTAGCCTTTTCTTTATTCCCCTGCTCCCCTTTAATCGCAAGATTTTCTCCTCTTGCAGTAATTGCGGTACGCAAAAAGCTATAAGCAGCGAGCAGCGAACTTATTATCGAGATTTAGCTCAGCTTAACCTTTTATATCTAAACAATTTGATTGAGGAAAAAGAATACTTCCTTCGCAAGCAAACATTAAAAAAGCCCCAATAAATGGGGCTTTCTGTTATACGTCAATCTTCGCGTATTTAGCATTCTTTTCGATGAACTCCCGACGCGGTGGAACGTCGTCTCCCATTAGCATGGAGAAGATTCGATCTGCCTCCGCTGCAGAGTCGATGGTTACTCTACGCATGGTACGGTTTTCTGGGTCCATGGTAGTTTCCCACAATTGCTCGGCATTCATCTCACCAAGACCTTTATAGCGTTGTACCCCAACTGAGGATTTATTTTCTCCGCCGAAGTCTAGAATCAAGCGATCGCGTTGATCATCATTCCAGGCGTACTCTTCCTTCTTACCTTTCTTAACCAAGTATAATGGTGGCGCAGCAATATAGATATTACCCGCCTCAATAAGCTCCTTCATATAACGGAAGAAGAAGGTTAGGATTAGCGTAGCAATGTGCGATCCATCGACATCCGCATCACACATGATAATAATCTTATGATAGCGTAATTTTTCAGTATTCAAGGCCTTTGAATCCTCTTCGGTACCAATGCTTACCCCCAGTGCGGTGAAAATGTTTTTAATCTCTTCATTTTCAAAAACCTTGTGCTGCATGGCTTTTTCCACATTAAGAATCTTACCCCTTAATGGTAAAATAGCCTGGAAGTTACGGTCACGCCCCTGTTTGGCGGTTCCACCTGCCGAATCACCCTCCACTAGGAAAATCTCGCAGATTTCTGGATCCGTTTCTGAGCAATCTGAAAGCTTTCCGGGCAAACCGCTGCCGCTCATTACGGTTTTGCGCTGCACCATTTCTCGGGCCTTCTTTGCGGCCACCCTAGCTTTAGCGGCTAAAATCACCTTCTGAACGATCATCTTGGCTTCGTTAGGATTTTCTTCCAAGTAATTGGTGAGCATCTCCCCTACCAATTGATCTACCGCTCCAGAAACCTCAGAGTTACCTAATTTGGTTTTAGTCTGACCCTCGAACTGAGGTTCCATAACCTTAACCGAAATCACCGCCGTAAGACCTTCACGAAAGTCGTCTCCACTTACCTCTACCTTTTCCTTGGTAAGCATACCACTTTCGTCGGCATATTTCTTTAGAGTTCGGGTGAGAGCACGACGGAAGCCAGCTAAGTGCGTACCCCCCTCGTGGGTGTTGATATTGTTTACATAAGAATGAATATTCTCGGCATAGGAAGTGTTGTAGTGCATGGCCACTTCTACCGGAATCTCATTACGTTCGCCTTCCATGCTAATCACGGTTGGCATTAACTTTTCACGGTTCTGATCGATAAAGGCTACAAATTCACCTAGGCCACCTTCAGAATAGAATTTATCCGCTTTATACTCACCCTCCTCGTCTTTCTGACGCTTATCGGTGAGACTAATACTAATTCCCTTGTTAAGGAAGGAAAGCTCTCTTAAACGTGCTTCTAAAATTTCATATTGGTACTCCAAAACATGGAATATCTCCGGATCGGGCTGAAAGGTTACAATAGTACCGCGATAATCGGTGCTTCCTTCTTCCTTTAATGGATAATCAGGAACACCGCGTTGATAGGTTTGATGGTAGTAAGCACCCTTGCGATGAACCTCTACTTTTAAATTGGTCGACAGAGCATTCACACAAGAAACCCCTACTCCGTGCAAACCGCCCGAAACCTTGTACGAATCCTTGTCAAATTTACCCCCGGCGTGGAGAACGGTCATTACTACCTCCACCGCAGAGCGACCTTCCTTCTCGTGCATATCGGTAGGAATACCCCTACCATTATCTTTAACCGTAATGGAATTGTTTTCATTAATGGTTACCTCAATGGTGTCGCAGTAACCGGCGAGGGCTTCATCGATGGAGTTATCCACCACCTCATAAACCAAATGATGCAGACCTTTTACCCCTACATCACCAATATACATGGAAGGACGCTTACGCACCGCTTCCAATCCTTCCAGTACCTGAATGCTACTGGCACCGTAATCTTTTTGTACTTCACTCATAATCTTGCAGTTACGCTAAATGTGATATCTTTCAAAGATACTTTTTTCCCCGCAGGAGAAAAGACCTACACCCCTAGTATTTTCAGGCTTTTTCCACATGTTTTTAACATTATTACTTTAAATGGAAAAACCATAAAAAAACCCTGACACGACGAGGTCGGTCAGGGTCTCATATGCTAATTGATTATTTTCTAGCTATCGCTGGAGAATGACTCTACTATTTCTTGACTAACGCCAGTATTGCTAAAGCCGCCATCGTGGAAGAGGTTTTGCATGGTTACCCGCTTGGTTAGATCACTAAATAAGCTGATACAGTATTCCGCGCAATCCTCTGCGGTAGCATTACCTAAGGGACTCATTTTTTCGGCGTAATTAATAAAGCCATCAAAGCCTTTTACTCCGCTACCAGCGGTTGTTGGAGTTGGAGACTGACTAATGGTATTTACCCGCACCTTTTTAGCCTTACCGAAGTGGTATCCAAAGCTACGAGCAATGCTTTCCAAATAGGCTTTATTGTCGGCCATGTCGTTATAGTCTGGAAAGGTACGTTGCGCGGCAATGTAGGTTAGGGCTAAAATGCTACCCCATTCGTTCATTGCATCCCTCTTCCAAGCTACCTGCATTACCCTATGGAAGGAAACGGCGCTTACATCCCAACCTTTTTCGAGCCAGTCGTAATTTAATTCGGTGTAATGCTTTCCTTTTCGCACATTAACGCTCATGCCAATACTGTGGAGGATAAAATCCAATTTACCGCCTAAGATTTCCTCGGCCTTGGTAAAAAGGTTTTCTAAATCTTCCATATTGGTAGCATCGGCTGGTATTACTTCTGAACCAGTCTTTGAAGCAAGTTCATTGATTTCACCCATACGCATCGCAATTGGCGCATTGGTAAGCACAAATTTGGCCCCCTGCTCATGAGCCTTTTCGGCTACTTTCCAGGCGATCGAATCTTGATTAAGGGCTCCGAAAATAATACCCCTCTTTCCAGCTAGTAAATTGTTGGACATAGTTATTGCTTTGGTGCGGCTAAATTAAAGCTTTTCATTCAGTCGCAAATTAAAAATTGCCTTCTAAGAAATCCCTTTCCGCTTTGCTTAATGATGATTCCCCTTGTTCTTTAACCTTTGCTAATATTCTATTAAGCTCATCTTCTTTGCCTTTACGCTCCTCACGGTAGCGATCTTCGACCCCATAATTATCGCTCGGCTTGGCTAAAACTTGCTTCAATAATTGCGGTCGGTAGAAAAGGATTACTAAAAAAACAAAAGTGGGTACCACCAAATACAGGATGGTTAGTGGATGCTGCTCAATAAGGCTTGGATACAATATCAGCGTAAGCATTAAGCCAAGCACGGCCCCGCCTAAATGAGCCTCATGCCCAATATTATCATTTTGCTTTCCAATACCATACATGGAATAGAGCAAGAATAATAGGCCATAGATCCAGGCAGGGAAAAAGAAGGGTAAAAAGAGTAATGCCAATTGCATATCGGGAAATAGAACAATAGCCGAAAAAATTAATCCGCTAATAGCGCCCGAAGCACCTACAGCCCTGTATTCCGGTTCTTGTCGATGGTAAAACCAGGCTAAGAGATTTCCTCCCACTAAACTCACCAAGTACAGAGCCACAAATAAAATGGGGCCCAAGGCTCGTTCCAAAGCGCCACCAAAAATGAATAAGGAAAACATATTGAAGAAGAAATGGGTCCAGTCGACATGAATAAAGCCAGAACTAAATAATCGGTACCATTGTCCCTGATTTAGATCTCCCACCCTAAGCTGCCACTTCGAGAAATTTCCATCCCTTTGAAAAGCTAGATAAGTTAAAAGCAAATTGAGTAAAAGCAGTCCTATTCCTGCGTATTCGAGTCGGTCCATATTATGATTTACTTTCCTGGCGTCGAGCGAGATAAGATTGTAAGAATCCGTTCAGCAAGCTTAGAAGTAATCCGACTGGGAAAATCTCGGTTACTGTTAAACTAAAACGCACTAAAAGGCTTTCTTGATAGGACTCCATTACTTGACGTTGACTAGCCAAACGACTCTCAATAACCTCTGGATCTAGAGTGGAAGGTTTTAGCTTCTCTTCTATACTAGTTAAGTAATTCTGCACAAAATCGGCTCCCGAGCTTTGAAAGTATAATTCCCACATTAATGTGTATACCACACTTGCTATTAACACGATGTAAATACTGGCCACAAAAGCTTGTGAAAACTGAATATGGCCATGGTATTTTTCCGAATTAATACGCTTTACTCCGAAGAACAAGGCTAAGCCTAAAAAGAGAAACATACTGGAAAAACCCAACCACTCCAATGAGTCGTAGTTCTCACCGCTTAAGGCGGGAGAAATGAAGAAATTTGAACCAATTAATAATCCGGAAGAAAGTCCGGATACCCACACAATTTTACGCATCGCCGCTTTTTACAAATTTGAGAATTTAAAGGAGAAATTTATAAAGCAATTAAACCTTTATATAATTTCCCCTTCAAAGCATGGAAATAGCTCCTATGAAAAAATCCATTTTGACTATCCTTATAGGTTTAAGCCTAATTGCTTGTACTAAAGAAAATACTACCGTGCAGGAACAGCCGAGCACTATTAGCGAACCTGTTTTACCGGCAATGGTGGCAAATTATAGTCAGCCTAACCTCCCTCCCTTTTATCAAAATGGACCCGTAGCAGGAGCCGATAATACCCCTTTAAATAATCCAGTCACGGATGCAGGAGCTACTTTGGGGCGGGTTTTATTTTATGATAAGCAACTCAGCGCCAATGGAACGGTATCTTGTGGTTCTTGCCATCAGGCTATCAATGGCTTTAGTGATCCAGCAACCTTATCCTTAGGTTTTGAAAACGGTTTAACCGGACATCATTCGATGTCCTTGGCTAATAGTCGCTATTATGCCAATGGCTCCTTTTTCTGGGATGAAAGAGCCAGTAGTTTAGAGGCGCAAGTCTTAATGCCTATCCAAGATGAAGTTGAAATGGGGCTTAGCCTGAGTGAGCTAGTGGATAAGCTGGAAAACCTCGACTACTACCCATCACTTTTTCAAGCCGCTTTCGGTAGCAGTGAAATCAACAGCGACCGCATTAGTAGGGCTTTAGCGCAGTTTGTACGATCGATGGTAAGCGTAAATAGTAAATATGACCTTGGTCGAAACCAAGTAAATGCGCCTACTGATAATTTCCCAAACTTCAGCACCGAGGAAAATCGAGGAAAGCAATTGTTTTTTGACCCCGCTATTGGCTGTGCGGCTTGCCACGGAACCGATGCCTTTATTGCCCCCGGAGCGCGAAATAATGGTCTCGATGCCGATAACAGTAGTGACCTTGGAAGAGGCGGTATTACAGGTGTTACGGCTCAGGAAGGCGTTTTTAAGGTGGGCTCATTAAAAAACATCGAGTATACTGCTCCTTATATGCATGACGGTCGTTTTAGCAGCCTAGAAGAAGTTATTGAGCATTACAATTCTGGGGTTCAAAATAATCCAAACTTGAGTCCGCCTTTACGTTTACCTGGTGGTGGGGTGCGTCGACTAAACCTCAGTGTGGCAGATAAAAATGCTTTAGTGGCTTTTCTAAAAACTCTTAGTGATGATGTGCTAATAAACGACGAAAAGTTTAGTGACCCCTTTCCCGAGTCTTAACGCTTTTTGCGGGAAAAGCGCTTGAGCTTTTTCTCAGACCTATAAAGCTCCCATCCGAAGGCGGCGAACATAAGGATTAGAAATAAAATCATTCCATTTTTCTCACCGTAACCCGGACTCAAATACCAAATTACCGCCACTAGGACAAAATAGAGGGCAATACGCAGAAACATTCCAGGTAGAAGCGATTGAGCATAATCCCAATTTTTCCTGCTACGCATAGCGCGATCGGTACGATAACCGTACAGGTGATTAGGCTTTTTAGCTGGGAAGTACCTCGTAATTCCTGCTAAAAGCAGCATTAGCCCTGCAAAGCCTAAAAAAATGAAGAAAATCACATCCACCCTGGTAAATTGAAGATGAGGTAAAGCTAAAAAAAGCATCGAAGCAGAATATTAATGGCCCCTTAAATTTTCCATTAGGTATTGAATATTGCTTTACTTTTAATTCTCCAAAAGAATGCCATGTTTAAGTCAGTATCTGTTTTTTTGCTTCTCCTCTTAAGTCCCAGTTTTCTTGTCGCTCAGCCTAGCTACGATGATCTTATAAAGGTTTTAAAAGATCATGATCAAGTGAAAGGAGCGGTATGTATTCGGAAAGGTGACTCCATCCTTTATCAAAATTACTTTGATACCAAGTCCAGTAATCAAGTGTACCGGTATCGAATTGGCTCTATATCCAAAACTTTTACTAGCACTTTGGTTTTCATGGCTGTAGAGGAAGGAAAGTTATCGCTCGATGATTCATTAAACCAATGGTATCCCTTTTCAAGTTTCAAGGGAATTCAGATAAAGCACTTGTTAGAACACCGCAGTGGCTTGCATAATTTCACCAATGACCCTAACTATAGCCAGATAATGGAAAAGGCGCAGACCGAGGCGGATATGCTTAAGCGCTTCGCCCAAATGGAAAGGGATTTTAAAGCCGATGAAAAGCAAGAATACTCTAATACCAATTTCGTCTTACTTTCCTATATACTAGAGAAGGTTTATCAGCAAGCCTACTCACAAATTTTAGCCACTAAAATTGTAGGTCCTTTAAAGCTAGAAAACACCTACTACCCCGAAGAAAACCCAAGGGACAGCTTAGAGTTAAGTTCATTTACCTACCTAGGTAGCTGGACCAAAGCCAGCAATACCCACCCTAGCATTCCCCTTGGTGCAGGGGGCATTGTTAGTAATCCGGCCGACCTCTGCATATTCTTTCAAGCCCTACTGGAAGGTAAACTTGTATCTAAGGCCAGTCTTAAGGAAATGAAAGTGGAGAGTGGCCTGGGAAAAGGTTTAATGACTTTTCCTTTTTACGAGAAGCGTGCATACGGACACAATGGAGGAATAGACGGTTTTATGGCCCATGCGAGTTATTTCCCCGCCGAAAAAATGAGTATTTCGGTTTGCTTGAATGGTAGTCAATACCCTTTAAACGATTTATTAATCGATCTACTCTCAATAAGCTTTGATAAGGAAGGCTACCAATTACCTGAATTCAAAAGCATTCAGCTTGGGGAAGCCGAACTAAATCAATATGTTGGCAACTACAAAAGCGCTAATTTCCCCTTAGACATCAAGGTTTTCGTGGAAGGTGAGCAATTAAAGGCGCAAGCAACTAATCAAGCAGCATTTCCCTTGAACGCCGTCGGCAAGCATCAATTTGAGTTTAAGGCCGCTGGAATTAAAATGACCTTCGACCCAGAAGCCAATACCATGGCTTTTGAGCAATATAATCTAAAAGTACCCTTTAAGCGTTAAGCATGAAAATTTGTTTTCTAATGTATCCCTGGGAGAAAGTAGATCCAGGGCAGGATTCGACCATTCGCATGATTCATGAAGCGGTAAAGCGCGGCCATGAAGTAGCAATTACCCACCCCTCAAATCTTACCATAAGGGATAGCGTAACGCTTAGTTTATGCAAGCAAGTGGTAAACAAGCAAAAGCCCAGCAATAGCATTAAAGCCTTTTACAGGGAGGTTGAGTTTCATACCGACATGATGGCTATGAATGGATTCGACGTGATTTTTATGCGCGACAATCCTCCCATGGATGGCTTGGTACTTAATTTCTTGGACTCTATTAAAGATGATGTTTTCATCATCAATAATATCAATGGCTTGCGTGAAGCCAATAACAAGATTTACACTGCCGCTTACCATGATCCGAATCGCGAATTAATTCCTGCCACCCACGTTTCCAAGAACATCGACTATCTATTGCGTATCATTAATGAGTCGGATCAAGATAAAATGATCATGAAACCACTGGATGGCTATGGCGGTTCTGGAGTGATCGTAATTGAAAAGTCGGCGATGCACAATATCCGCTCTCTGCTCGACTTTTACATTCACCGCGAGAAAGGCAAGTCTAATTATGTGATTCTACAAGATTATATAGAAGGAGCCGAAGAAGGTGATGTGCGCGTGCTGATGCTTAATGGTCAGCCTATCGGTGCCTTACGCAGACGTCCTGCGAGCGGCGATGTGCGATCCAATATTTCCGCCGGTGGTTCGGTTGAGAAATACAAGCTTACTAAGCAAGATAAATACCTCTGTGCGCAAATTGGCGAGAAGCTGGTTAAAGACGGTATTTATTATGCCGGGCTGGACATTATCAATGGAAAATTAGTGGAGGTTAATGTAATGAGTCCGGGCACCTTAAAAGACATTAATAGGTTAAATAAAGTACGATTACAAGAAAAGATAATCGACTACCTAGAAACGGTAGTCGAAACGCGGCGCTCAATGAAAGATGACTTCCGTCCAGAGATACTGCTAGACAATGCTTAAACTTAGCCTAAACGAGGTTCTTCGTCGCATCAAGGATGGACAAACCTTTGAAGCCACCTTAGAGGATAATTCTTTAAGTATTAAAATTAACCGTTATCTCCCCTACTGCTGCACCGCCATTCATGCTGGTTCTAACTTTAGAAAAGATTTAAAAGAGAAAATTGCCTTAGATGAGTATGAACGTTGGTATGAGGAAGACCCATATACCGACGCCTTTATTAGCTCCATGCCAATTACCATTGTAGGCCATGACTCTCGTTACGAATACGATTTAAATCGCCGCCCTGAAGAAGCCATCTATGAAATTGCCTGGGGAAAAAATGTATGGTCTAGTAAGCTAAGTCAGCGTGAAAAACAAAACAGTTTAAGCAAGCATAAAAACTATTACCGCATTATTGCTGCCCTGGTAGCCAAGCTGGAAGAAAAATTTGGCGCTTGCATAGTTTATGACCTGCATTCCTATAACTGGCAGCGTTGGAATCGCGAGGTCCCTTTGTTCAATATCGGTTGCGAGCGCATAGATATGAACCGTTTTGGGAAGTACATTGATTTATGGCAAAAAGAATTAGTGGGGATAGAAATTCCAGGAGTCGAAAATGAATGTGCCATAAATGATGTGTTTTATGGACGTGGTTACAATCTAGAATTCCTCACCGAAAAATTTCAAAATACACTGGTACTAGCTACGGAGGTTAAAAAAGTGTATTGCAATGAATTAAGTGGTGAGGACTATCCCGACGTAATTAAAGGCTTACAACGGGGCATTAAAGAGGCCATTTTAAATTCAGCCCAAGCTTTTGCCAGCGCAGAAACCAATTATAAGCATCAAAAGCCAGGCTCGATGATGGATCGAAGTGAAGATCCTGCTTTGCTGAAAGTTGATGCCGCTCTGTATAAGCTATTACGCCAATTTGAATTATTGGCCTATGTAAACCCTATGAATACCGCGCGTGAACAGAAGCGCTTCATTAACAACAAATTTAGCGAGCCTCCTCGATTTAAATATAGCCCCATAAAGATTAACTCCTACGAACTTAAACAGGCCTTGGGCAGCTTACGCACCCAGGATATCAGTGACGTTTCGATCCGTCATCTATATGAGTCCGTTATCAATAGCTATTTCGATAAAATTGATCTCCTCTCAAGTTTAAACACGGAGAAATTTCTCTACAATTCCTTACGCTACTTCGGTCGCCCTGATCGTAAGGATTTAAAAAATGCCCAATACCTATTGCATTTACCGGCTATTCCCAGTGAACCTAAGCGGATGCCGCGTATTTCGGTAGAAAGAGCCATGGAGCTTTTCGAGGTAGCTATGAAGCAGTATGGCTTTAAGGGTAAAATTGAAATGAGTAAAAAGGTAATATCGCAAGTAATGGTCCTTAATTCCAAGAAGACCATTCTCTTTAGACCCGATGCCCGTTTTACTGAAAAGGAGGTAAAAGCGCTAATCGAACATGAAATTGGCGTACATATGGTTACCACCCAAAACTCTGCCTTACAAGATCTGAAGGTATTTAATTTGGGATTACCCGTTAACACGAAAACTCAAGAAGGCTTGGCCATTCTTGCCGAATACTTAAGTGGAAACATTAGTCTTAAAAGACTAAAGAAATTAGCCCAAAGGGTCGTTGTAGTAGATATGATGTGTAATGGCGCCGATTTCATCGAATGTTTTAACTATTTGCATTACGACCAAGGGCTTATTAGCGCTGAGGCCTTTACCATAACCACCCGCATTTTCCGAGGTGGCGGGTTCACCAAGGACTTTTTATACCTCGCGGGCTTCGTAGAAATCTTAAAAGCCTATGATCAGGGCAAAGACCTAAAGCCACTGTTGGTGGGGAAAACCTCAATGGATTTTTACACGACCTTAAGTGAAATGATTGAACGAGAACTTATATACGGTCCTAAGTATGAAACCAAGAGCTTTATCAAACCCAGCAATCAGCAGCAAGATCCTATTTACAATTACATTATAAGCGGACTAAAATAAATTATGGCCAGTCTTAACATTCCTGATAGCAATTTAGAACGAGTAGTAATCATTGGCTGTGGTTTTGGCGGATTAAACCTCGCTAAAAAACTTGACCATAATCGTTATCAGGTGGTTATGATTGATAAGCATAATTACCACACCTTTCAACCATTGCTGTATCAGGTAGCTACTGCCGGCTTGGAACCCGATTCCATTGCCTATCCAATTCGTAACATTTTTCGAAAGGTGCCCAACTTTTATTTCCGCTTAGCTGAAGCTCAGGAAATTGATAGTGATCGAAAAGTACTGAAATGTAATATTGGTGAACTGGAATTCGACCATTTGGTAATCGCTACCGGTAGCAATACCAATTACTTTGGGATGGAAAATGTGGAAAAGCTCGCCATGCCAATGAAAACTGTGCCGGAGGCTTTAAACTTACGAAGCCTTATCCTCCAAAATTTTGAAGCCGCCTCCTTGAGTCAGGATTTAAAAGAAAGAGAGGCCTTAATGAACTTTGTAATTGTTGGCGCGGGTCCGACGGGAACTGAATTGGCAGGAGCCTTGGCGGAGCTAAAAAGTCATGTTTTACCGAATGATTACCCCGATTTAGATTTTCGGCGCATGAGTATTCACTTGGTAGAAATGGCCGATAAGGTATTACCTCCTATGTCGGAGTTTTCATCTACTAAAGCCCTGCAATATCTCGAGAGCTTAGGCGTCCAAGTATGGCTTAATACTGCAGTAAAAGAATACAATGGCAAGGTGGTTAAAACCAATAAAAAAGACCTCCCCGCCTCTACCCTTATCTGGGCAGCCGGAGTAAGTGGCAATATTATAAAGGGCTTAAAGCCTGATGAAGATTTTAAAGGTGGTCGCTACTTAGTGAATGAGTATAATCAAATCGGTGAACACCAATCTATTTACGCCTTAGGCGATGTCGCAGCGATGTGCAGTGAAGCCAAGCCTAAAGGCCACCCTATGCTCGCCCAGCTTGCCATCCAACAAGGTCAGAATTTAGCTAAAAACCTTAATCGTTCTAAACAAGACAAAGACTGGCGGAAGTTTCAGTATAAAGACATGGGAACCATGGCTACTGTAGGTCGAAATAAAGCGGTTGCCGAGCTTTACAATAAAATCATGCTAAAGGGTTTCCCTGGCTGGGCGGTATGGATGCTGGTGCATTTAATCTCTCTAGTTGGCTTTAGAAATAAGCTCGTAACGCTTATGAACTGGGTAATTAATTACTTTAGTTACGATCGTAAAATCAGACTTATTATTAGGCCTTGGAAGTCGAAGCTCTAAATGTGCAGCCTAAGCTACATACCAAAAAAGGGGGCATACATTTTAAGCCATAACCGCGATGAATTGCCACGTCGGGAAAGCTCCTCCAAGCTAGTTAGGAAAGAATTGGAGGGTCGAGAACTGGTCTATCCAAAAGACTTAAGCGCTGGTGGCACTTGGATAGGTGCAGATAGTAATGGATTAAGTGCCTGTATTCTAAACGGAGGCTCACTAAGCTATTTACGAAACACTCCCTATCGCGCTAGTCGAGGGACGGTGATCCCTGCTCTTTTAGAATTAGGTAGTATCGAAAAATTTAAAGGTCAGTGGAGCAGCGAAGGTATCGAGCCCTTTACCTTAATCATCTGCGAAGGTCTAGAACTCTGGCAGCTTATTCATAATCCCAAAGAGGATATATGGCAAGCTCTTGATGCCCAGAAAGCCCATTTTTGGTCAAGCACCAAGCTTTACCATCCACAAATTCGAGCCAACCGCGCGACGCGGTTTAATCATTGGCTTGAGCAAAATAAGAACCCGAGTGCTCAGGAGCTCCGCAACTTCCACCTTAGCACCCAGATAAATGAGCTCGAAGGCGGATTAGTTCTACCCCAAGGATTCCCACTGAAGACAATGAACTTTTGCCAGATTGAGAAATCTGTCGATAAGTATCAAATCAATTATCATTATCTAGATAAGGGGCTCCGCGATAGACATATTTGGTGAAAATTCACCGACATTTTCCCTCCATTCAACTACGCTTCTTAGTCCTTTTTACCAGATTTTAAAATATCATGTAATTTTAAGTTACTGATAAACAGTTACTTTAATTTTAATATGGTACTTTGTTTTGCATAGTACCTAAATATTGACATATCTTTGTAAAACAAAACAACATAAAAATGAAAAAGCTTCTCTCTTTAAGTCTTCTATTAGTCCTCGGACTAGGAGCCTCTGCCCAGGGGGATGAACTCATTGAATCCATTTACCGCGAGTACAGCGGTAATAAATTAAGTCTCAATATAAATTTGGGAGAGGATTTTCTCGACGACATCGACCTGGACATTGACACAGACGAGCTTCGCCAAAATATAAGTGGCGAGGTACGTAAATTACGCTTTATCAAATTCGATGATTTTGCTCCGGCCCTGCGGAATGAAAAAGAAATCATCGAAAGACTATTCGCGGGTGGATATGAATATGTGCCCGTAGAAAAAGACTGGGATATTGATGAAGACACTCAGATTCTCATCTTTAAAAAGGCGGGGACTAATCGTACCCCACATTTAATCCTTATGATCAATGATCGAGATGATCGCGAAGCCTTGATGCTCATTTTTTCGGGGCAACTAGAATTTAAAACTGATGCCCTATGAATTTGGAAAACACCAAAGCGCAAATGCGCAAGGGCGTCTTAGAGCTCTGTATTTTAAACATGCTAAGTGAGAAAGATGCCTATGCCAATGAAATCATTGAAGAGCTAAAAAAGGCTGAACTCATTGTAGTGGAAGGCACTTTATATCCCTTGCTTACACGTTTAAAAAACGGAGGCCTGTTGAGCTATCGCTGGGAAGAATCCACTAGTGGACCCCCGCGAAAGTACTATGCCTTAACCGAACTAGGTAAGGCAGCCCTAAACGAATTAAGGCAGACTTGGGAAACCTTGCAAGATGCCGTGAATCAGAGTATCAATAATTAGACGAAACCTAAAACAAGATGAAAAAGACATTTAATATAAACCTGGGAGGCATGATCTTTCATATCGATGACGATGCCTTTAATAAACTCGAGGCCTATTTAAGCGCCTTACGCCAGCAATTCTCGTCCACTAGTGGAGGAGATGAAATTTTGGCGGATGTTGAAACACGTATTGCCGAATTATTTAAGGAGCGTACTTCTAACGCAAAAGAAGTTATTAATCTTAAGGATGTAGATGAAGCCATTGCCATTATTGGTGAGCCTCAAGACTTCTGGCACGAGGAGGATGGTGAATCTCAAGCTTACTCCAGCAATATGTCCTACGAAAAACGCGTAATGCGCGATGTAGATAATCGTGTATTGGGTGGTGTTGCTAGTGGACTAGCCGCATATTTCAATATCGACGTAATCTGGGTACGATTACTATTTGTTGCCCTTATGTTCGCCGGATTTGGAGTTCTACTTTATATTATTCTTTGGCTAGTTGTACCAGCCGCTAGAACCACAACCGAGAAATTGCAGATGCGGGGAAAGCCCGTAACTCTTAGCAATATTGAAAGTTTTGTTAAGGATGAGGCTCATGCTGTAGGAGCCAATATGTCTAAGCTAGGAGGAAAAGTGAAAAACTATGGCCAGCGTTCACCTAATATTATCGCACAGTTTTTTACCGCAATTTTCGATATCATAAAGATGATACTGCGCTTCTTCTTCAAGATAATTGGCTTCTTCTTCTTGGGTATTGGCTTTATTGTCTTACTCAGTATCCTAACTGCGGTGTTTATTGGTATAGATATTAATGAGTACCATTACAGTTTATACGAGGCCAGCGATTTATTGCAATTATTATCGATTGATAGCGGTATTTACAATGGTTTAGTATTTGGTACCGTCTTGCTTATCATTGGGCCGCTTTTCCTCATTATTTACTTTGGTCTTCGTCTTCTCTTTAGCGTTGAGCCTATAAATAAGGGAGTTCGTAATGGTTTATTACTGAGCACACTATTGGGTATTGTGATCCTTTCAATTTCGGGAGGTCGAATGGCACGTCAATTTGACGACTCCAATACCATTAGTAGCGAGGAGCTTATTGACGCACCTAATGGGATGATCGTTCTAGAGGTTTTAAAGGACTCGATCTATGACCTAACTGATCATAGACACCGCGATGACTTCTGGACCTTTGTAGATGGCAAGTCCTTCTTTACTGATGTCGAATTCGACATTCGTAAATCGGATAAAGATTATTCCTACCTGCTTATAAACACAACGGCCCGCGGAGTAAATCGTCATGAAGCGCGACGCAATGCCAGTGCCGTGAATCACTACCTGAAACTAGATTCCAATCGTATCAAAGCGGCGAACTATTTTACTATTAAGGATGGCGCTTATTACCGAGCTCATTCGATTAAGATGAAACTTTATCTGGCCGAAGGTGACACCGTTTTCCTAAGTAAGGGTACCGACCGATTAATTTATGATGTGCATAATCTTCAGAATTATTGGGATGTGGATATGGCTGATCACTTCTGGACCATGACCGATAGAGGGCTGTTCTGTACCGACTGTAAAGATTCGGATGCCATCAAAAGAAAATGGGAAAAAGAAGAGATTGAGTCCGAAGACCAAAACCAAAAATCGGGCGAACAAGAAGTAATTATTGAGGACGATCGCATAATTATAAGGGAAGCCTACTTTGAAAAAGACGAAGCCAAAGATCTAAAGCTTGCCTTGTTTCACCGGCAAGAGGCTTTGGCCACAATAATTTAATAATTGCCACCTTCGGGTGGCTTTTTTTTGCGGTCTATTTGGAATTATTTCAAATTGAAAATGATCTTTTTCAAGCTTTTAGTTGACTAACTTTAATAAAAATTTGATCCATGCAAAAAACCAACCGACGTGCCTTCTTAAGTAAAGCAGGTTTATTAGGAATTGGTGCTTTATCCGGTGCCGCTTTATTGCAAGCCTGTGGTGGCGGAGAGGCAAAAATTGAGGAAAACTCTAGTCCGGCCCCAAGTCCGATGGCGGCAAGTGAAGAAGCAGAAGCAGTGGCTGCCGATTGTGCCCGTCACAATGCCAAATTAAGCGAATCCGACCTCGAAGTACGCAAAAGCATCGGCTACCTGGAGCAAAGCGAAATGGCCGATCAAAATTGTCAAAACTGCCGCTTCTACCTGGCCGATAAGTTTGATGGGGACTGTGGTGGTTGTCAGCTCTTTGTTAATGGCTCTGTGAATCCAGATGCCTGGTGCAAATCCTGGGCTGCGAAATAAAATAAAAGTCTTAGAACTGTCTCAGACGTTCGAGGCTTGTTGCTTTTCCCCCCTCGAGATCGATTAATTTTAATCGGTTGAAAGAAGACTCTTCGATTTTATAAAATTGGAGGGTCTTTTTTTGATTCCAGGGAATTAAGGCTAATTCGGGCTTATGAGGGTGATTTCGCCAAACACCATACTCTTTGCTGCCATCGGGAAGATATTTAACATAGGCGCGATCCCAGCGTAAGAAGAGACGGTACTCGTTTCCTGCCTGCCAGAGTCCGCGTAGGAAATCGCTCTGAGCCATGGGTAGCTCATTTATTCGTTTAAGCGACACTTTAATAGACTGACCGTCTTCCTTCCTTTCCCAAGTCATGGTCTTATTGTTTAGCATAACCTTAAAAGCACCAAATTCATCCCTTAAAGAAAGACTATCATTTAAAAGTAAGTCTTCCTCTTTGAATTCATAGGTCCCAGCACTATTCTGCAAAAAGCCATTGCCTCCTATAAACGAGCCATCGGCGGCCAATTGAATCCACTTGGCGTCAGGGGTATTCTCTTCAGCTCCCATCGATACCTTATCGATAAGCCATAAGCCCTCTAAAGACTGACCAAATAAGCCTTGTAGGCTAATACTAAGGATTAGAACGAGCGTATATTTCATATAAAATTGCTTTGCTTAAATCAAAAACTTGACGGCCATTGCCAGAGTTGGATAAAATTACCAGCAGGGTTTCACCTTGGTTTACCGATACGGCAACGGACTGGTATCCTTCAGTGCTACCACCATGAATAAAATAAGGGACATCGATTTCGAGGTCTCCCATTGTATAATGTTCGTAGGCTTGGTAAGGGACCCATCCATAGCCGTAAGAAATAGTACTATCTAAATCCGCCACCTGGTTTTGAAAAACCTCTCTGGCTAGTGAATCGCTTAGCAGTTGGCTTCCTCCTTCTGCTTCCAACCACAATTGAATATCTCGCGCTGAAGCAAAAATCCGACGACCTAAGCTTAGGTCTATATAGTCATTTTGGTACCATTGTCCCCCTTTAAGCTCATAGGCAAGGGCCACATTAGCTCCCATATTTTGCCTATTATTTGGGGAGAAAATGCCTTCTAGCTTTAAGGGAAGGGCTATTTTTTCTTGGAGCAAACTATTAAAGTCCGTTTGGTATAGTTCTTCAAGCAAGATGGCTAATAGGTGGTAAGCAAAATTTGAGTAATGAAAGGCCTGATTAGGCTCATCCGAAGGCAGCTTGCTGATAAACTCTAGATACTCAGAATTAGCAAAATGCATCCGCTTAAATATGCGATAGTTATTTTCCTTTAGGTTTGATGGTAAAATATTGTAATCTGCTAATCCAGAACGATGACTAAGCAAGTCCTTTAACCTAATCCCAGGTTTAAACAGCGAGTCGATATTTAAATCCTTTAAGATCTCATTCAATTCTTGGTCTAAATGCCAATAGCCTTCATCAACCGCCTGTAAAACTAGGTTAGCAATGAAAGACTTATTGAGTGAGGCAATATCCATCCGTGCAGAATCACTCATCGCCACATTCCAATTTCGATCGGCCTTGCCTCTTTCAAGCTGCCAAGCTGTATCCAGTAAATTGGACTTGAGAATTATCTGACCCGAGAAATTTGGCACGAGACTATCTTGGAGTTTACTAAAGTGATTTTGGCCATTTAAGGCAACACTAAACAAGACTAATGCCCAACATTTAATCATGCCACAAAAAGAGCAGGCTTTTTCAATAAATGCAAGTCCCTGCCTAAGTTTGGGAGGAATCCCCACTATTTGGGAGCAAAGTTTTGCCATGCCCTATTAAAATTTTCAAGGTAAGCCTGACCGACCGGAACCTTAAGCCCACCTTCTAAAATTAGACTAAGCTTTTGCCCTTTACGATCTAGGCTCTCGACCTTTTTTAAATTGACCAGGAACTGCTTATGAACGCGCAATAAATACCCTTTATCCTCAAAATCTTCGGCTTGAGCTTTTAATGATTTACGCAATAGTTTAGACTTCAAAGAATCACCAGAAATAGTCTCTAAAACCAAATAATTCCCATCGCTCTTAGCAAACAAAAATTGGCTGCTCTTTATCTCCAATCGATCCTTGCCGTTCTCCGCAATGAATTGCAGATACTCTTCCTTTTCTAAACTCCCCTTATCCTCACCTACTCTTCTAAATATAGCGCGATACAATAGAATTAAAAGAGCCGCTAATAAGGAACCTTGCCAGAACATCTCAAAAAACACTTCCAAACTCCAGTCATGTCCACCCCAGAAATAATTAAGGCTAAACAATAAGAACAGGTAAAGGCTGATAAACTGAAACAATCGCTTGAGCCAAAGTCGGTCAAGAATTTGCTCCCATGCAAAGAAGGCCCAAAAGGCCCAAAAGCCATAAATTAAGCTTCGCTCTACCAGTGTATGTCCGCTGTGTGATGTTCCCAGTTCTATCTGGAAGGGTTTAAGAAGAAAGAGGAATAGGAAAAAGCCTAGACCAATAAACAATGAAAGTCCGCCGGCAGAATTGTTTAATCCTTTTAAAATATTGATTTTCAAAATATTATTATCGAGTGTAACTTATAACACGAGTCAGTTCTAACGGCCTACTTAACTTTGCCTCAAGAAAATTAAGCTATGCCAACAGTTAAATTAAGCACCGAGCAATTTAAGAAGGATGTATTTGATTACACCCAACATAAGGAATGGAAATACCAAGGCGCTAAGCCAGCAATCATAGATTTCTATGCCGATTGGTGTGGTCCTTGTAAAATGGTTGCCCCCATTTTTGAAGAATTAAGCGATGAATATGCAGATGAACTCATCATCTACAAGGTAGATACCGAGGTAGAGCAAGAGTTATCAGCCGCTTTTGGAATTCAGAGCATTCCTTCCATTCTTTTCATTCCCATGGAAGGAACACCGATGATGGCTAAGGGCGCGATGCCAAAGCATAACCTTAAAAATGTTATCGAAGAAGAACTTCTGGTAACCAAAGAATAAGATTGGTTAATTATTTAGGTTTAATCCCCGTGGGCTAGAGGTTCACGGGGATTTTTTAAAAAAATGCTCGGCTTATCCTGAGTCAAAAAGGACTAGAGTTATTTTAAGCCAGTGCTGCCCGCATATCGCTAATAAAGGTATCAACTACTTTGCCAAGGGTATGCTGCATTACTACGATCTTCCACCAACGCGGCTCCCCTTCAAAATCATTACTTACCAAACGATACTTTTCCGGTATTCCAGCGGGCACCTGCTTGGCATTCATGCTCACAATGTTTAAGTGCGGATTGCGGAAATATTCAATACCCAATTGGTCCAATGCCTCACAAAGTTTATCGGTTTCCTGAATCAGCTTTAACATGGTATTGGCCCAACCTTGTGGTCCATGAGTCATAAGAATCATCCAAATTGAAATGGCCTGGGCTCCACTCCTGCTTCCCACCATGGTATAATCCAAACCCTGTACGTATTTAGCTTCGGTGGTTGCAGCATAGTGCATCCAACCCTTTCGAATCAAAAAGACTCCGGTTCCATACGGCGCCATTAGCATTTTATGGGCATCGACAGTAATACTATTGATCCGAGGATTGGCAAAATGCAATTTAGAATCGGGATTCGTAAAGGGGTATATAAAGCCTCCAAAAGCTCCATCTACATGGATTTTATAAGGAAGGTTATACTCCTCAAAAGCGTCAGCAAGGAAATCCACATCATCAACCGAACCAAACATGGTAGTGCTCATGTTAGCGATACCAATTAGGTATTTAATGCCCTTAGCCTTGGCCTCTGCCAACTTTGTTTTTAAATCATCTTCACTAATGCTACGTTTATGCTCATCTACTGAAACCGAAATCGCATTAATCGATAATAAATTGGCGCCCTTATAGAAACTATAGTGGCTATCCTCCGAGAATAGAACCGCTATTTCATTGAGTTTTGCTCCATATTCGGCCTTAAAGTAATTGCGATATATCCATAGTGCCTGAATGTTAGCCTCTGTTCCCCCTGGAGCCACGTATCCGTCTACACTTTTTGCTTCGGCTTTAAAAATCTCTTCAGAAATAAGGCGAATTAGCTCCACCTCAATTTTTTGGGTTCCCCGAAACATATCCTCCCCTTCATCCCCGGTAAGGGTATGGCAACCAATGTGATTTGGGTTGTTTATAAAAGTGCGAAGGAAGGGCGCGTCTTCAAGAAAGTGGGCGTCGCGGTGAAATTGTGCAGTATCTAAATAGGTACCTGGAATTCCTAAAATATAGTCGCTATCGTAATTTCGATTGGCGTCTAGAGCGTTAAAAATGCGCTCTTTTATTTCTCCTTTTGTCTGTTTCTTCCAAATCATGCGGCAAAGGTACATGGCCCCTTTTTCTTGAATATGATTTTTACCCATGAATTGACCCTTTTCAAGCATTTTCTAATCCTTACCTTCGCGGAAATTTCCTTCATGAGTCTGAAAATTCTCGTAATCAGTAATTACCGAACGACCATTACCGTTAGGCCCGAGGCAGAAATTTTTATCGGCCTACAAAAAGCTGGTCATTCCGTTACCATTATGACCTACGGCGACAGTTGGTACCGGGAGAAATTTGAAGAAGCGGGAATTCGAGTAATTGATTTCCACCCAGAGAAAAAGTTTGACAAAAAGGAAATTGCCTTTATCCGCAATGAAATTTTAGAAGGTGCTTACGATGTGATGCATCTCTTTAATGGAAAGGCCATGATAAACGGAATACAGGCTGCCAAAGGGACGCCAGTAAAGGTGGTCCTTTACCGCGGATTCGAAGGCCACATTCACTGGTATGATCCCGCTGCTTATTGGAAATTCCTGCATCCAAGAGTAGATGCCATACTATGTAATTCGGAAGGCGTGGCGGAGCATATTGCTAAAGCCAGTCTCTTTGTGAAACCGAAATTGGTAACGGTTAACAAAGGACATCGTCTTGAATGGTATGCCGAGGTAGAAGCAATGGTGCATGAAGAACTTGGCTTAGACCCTAAAGCCTTTTACGCTGTTTGTGCTGCTAATAATCGAAAGATGAAAGGGGTACCCTACCTTCTTAAAGCCTTTCAGCATATCAACCCAGAGTTTAATATCCATCTTCTTTTACTGGGTAAGGACATGGATACGCCTGAGAATTTAAAAATAGTTGAGGCCTGTCCTCATCCCGAACGCATACATTTTATGGGCTGGCGAGGCGATAGCTTGCGCATCGTTAAAATGGCTCAAACCTTTATCCTATCTTCCCTTTATGGGGAGTCCATAACCAAGTCGGTGCTTGAAGGCATGTCCCTTGGTACTCCGGCCATTATTACCAATATTCCTGGTAATCGCGAAATGATTGTGGATGGAGAAAGTGGTTATGTGGTGCCTAAAAAAGATCCGAAAGCCTTGGCCTTAGCTTTAGAAAAAATGTACCGCGACCCCGAAGCACCACAACGCATGGGAGCGGCGGCAAAAGAAAGGATACGCAATCGTTTCAGCTCCGAAAACTCCATTAAAGGTTACGAGGCCTTTTATCAAGATTTGGTGGCTTCTGATTAAGGTCCGAAATCGGGATATAAAAGATACTTCCGACGTCTTAATTGAAACTCGCTTAGACCCTCTTGCCAAGACTCGCGAATTTCTTGGGGACTCTCCCCTGCTTCAATCTGCTTTTGCAAATCTTTTGTACCCGCTAAAAGGGTGAAGAAATTGGAAAAGAATTTATCCTTTTCCGGCGCCATTTTATAGGACTCTATTAACCAGTAGAGGTAAAGTTCTCCCAAACCATCTACATAGGCATTGGAGAAATCTTGCAATAGAAACCCTTTGCATTGCTCACCTTCATAGGGCGGGTTTTTGGCCCCTTCATTGGCTTTGGGTATGAAGTCGATATTGCCATCAGTAAACCAAGGCGCACCAATTAGTTGAAAAGGATAGTCGGTACCCCTACCAACACTCACGGTAGTGCCTTCAAAAAAGCAAAGTGAAGGATAGAGCGTAATGGCGGTATCGTTAGGTAAATTAGGCGAGGGCTTAATCGGTAAAGAATAGCGAGTATTGTGATCGTAAGCATAGCAGGGAATCACTTCTAAATCACATATGAAACCGCCTCTTAACCAGCGTTCACCATTTAGCATTTGCGCGTATTCCCCCACCGTCATTCCGTGCACAACTGGTACCGTGTGCAAACCCACAAAAGACCGATGCTTAGGATCTAATATGGGTCCGTCTATATAATAGCCATGAGGATTAGGGCGATCGAGAATTATTATCTTCTTGCCTGTCTCAGCGATGGTCTCCATCATATAGGTCATGGTGCTTATATAAGTATAAAAGCGCACGCCCACATCTTGAATATCGAAAAGCACTAGGTCTAAATCAGCTACTTGCTCCTTCGTAGGTCGGCGATTATTGCCATATAGGGAAATAATGGGAAGGCCGGTTTTGGGATCTTTGCCATCTTTAACATGTTCTCCGGCCGAAGCTTTGCCTCGAAAACCATGTTCTGGGCTAAAGATTTTAACCACTTCTATGTCATTGGCTAACAAAAAATCGACCAAGTGCTGCCCATTCTGAAGCACAGAGGTTTGATTGACCAATAAACCCACTTTTTTTCCGTAAAGGCTTGGTAAATAGACTCCTGGTCGATCGGCAGCCACTAATAATTCGGGAGATTCTTTTAATGGGGCCTGGCCGCAAAGCAGGCCTGCGTAAAGCATGAGCATTAATGTATATTTGGCAGGCCGAAACAGTTTAGTATAGCTCTTCATTGAAGTTTGAATTTTTCATAGCCCGTAGAATCTTAAAAAACCCTTCTGCCGCTCGTAAGGTGGCTAAACCGGTTTTAAATATCTCGGTATGGGCCATTGCCCTAGGTCTCTTAATTATGATTCTTGCGGTTTCTACGGGTAATGGATTACGTAAAGCGATCCAAAACAAAGTAACCGGATTCGGTGGAGATATTCAAATCCTTAATTATCGACCTAATCCAACTTATGAACAAGTCCCTCTGGCCCTTTCAGATAGCTTGTTGCAGGCTCTAAATGCAGATCCTCGCATTAATTATATCCAAGCCTTCGGTCAAAGAGCCGGAATTTTAAAGAAAGACGATTTATTTGAAGGCGTGGTCTTAAAGGGCCTTTCGGCTGATTATAAATTAGACTTCTTTCAAGAGTTCTTAATTGAAGGCAAAATTCCCTCTTTTAGTCGAGAGGGCTACCAGGATAGCGTGCTCATAAGCGACAAGCTGGCCCGCAAGTTAAAGTTAGAGCTCAACCAAAAGGTAGAGATGTTCTTTGTGCGCAACAACCAGGCCCCCTTGCGTCGGCGTTTTATCATTGCAGGATTGTTTCGCACCGATTTTGAAGAACTCGATGAAACTTTCATTCTAGGCGACTTAAAGCACGTGCGACGCTTGGCTAAATGGGAAGATTTTGAAGTTGGTGCCTATGAAGTGCACCTCAAGGAAAATGAAGATCCCGAAAATGTTGCCTCAGATATTCGCTATCTCTTGCCTTTCGAATACGACGCCCTTAGCGCACGTCGCCTAAATCTGCAGCTCTTTCAATGGCTCGATTTATTTGACCTCAATATCCTGATTATCATTGTCATAATTATCCTGGTGGCTACCATTAATATGTCCATTGCCTTATTAATTCTAATAATGGAAAGAACTAGCATGATAGGCCTATTAAAAGCTTTAGGGGCAAAGGACTTTAGTATTCAGAAAATATTCCTGTTAAATGCCACCTATCTAATTGGTAAAGGACTTTTATGGGGGAATTTACTAGGTTTTGGACTCACCTTCCTTCAAAAGCAATTTGGCTTTATTAAGCTCGATCCAGAAACTTATTATGTGAGTGTGGTTAGCATCGACTTAAGTCCACTTCCTATCCTCGGATTAAATATCATCACCTTATTTATCGCCTTAGTCTGCCTACTCATTCCTTCTTATCTGGTAAGTCGGGTAAGTCCCAATAAAGCCATACGTTTTGATTAGCTTTGCCGGCAAATTGAAATGATATTATGCGTCCGGTAAAAAAGGTTTACGACAATATACTAGAGACTATTGGCAATACCCCCATGATCCGATTAAACAAGATTGTGGAAGATTTCCCTTGTGAAGTATTGGCCAAGGTAGAGTACTTCAATCCTGGTAATTCGGTAAAAGACCGTATGGCCCTAAAAATGATTGAAGATGCCGAAAAAGCAGGTAAGCTTAAACCGGGCGGAACTATTATAGAATGTACTTCTGGAAATACGGGCATGGGATTAGCTCTTGCCGCAATTGTAAAAGGTTACAAACTTATCTGTACCCTAAGCGATAAGCAGAGTAAGGAAAAAATGGACGTCTTACGCGCCATGGGTGCAGAGCTGTATGTTTGTCCGACCAATGTACCGCCAGAACATCCAGAAAGTTATTACTCGGTAGCCGACCGTCTGCACAAAGAAATTCCCAATTCCTATTATCCCTATCAATACGATAACCCGGGAAATGCCCTGGCACATTACGAAAGTACCGGCCCCGAAATTTGGGAACAGACCGAAGGAAGAATCACTCACTTTGTAGTGGGAGTTGGCACCGGCGGTACAATCTCTGGGGTTGGTAAATATCTAAAAGAGAAAAATCCCAATATTAAAATTTGGGGTATCGACTCCTATGGCTCAGTATTTAAAAAATACCATGAAACGGGCGAGTTCGACGAAAAGGAAATCTACAGCTATATAACCGAAGGAATCGGTGAAGATATTCTTCCCAAGAATGTTGACTTCGGAGTAATTGACCATTTTGAAAAGGTGAGTGATAAAGATGGGGCTTTAGCCACGCGAGATTTAGCAAAAATGGAAGGTTTGTTCCTAGGCTACTCCTGCGGTTCTGCTATTCAAGGCTTACGTCAATTAAAAAATGAGCTCAAGCCTGATGATGTGGTAGTTGTTCTTTTCCACGACCATGGTAGTCGCTATGTTGGGAAAATCTTTAATGATGACTGGATGCGGGATCGCGGCTTCTTAACCAATGAGAATAGCAGTGCCGGTGATCTAGTAAAAGCCCATGAGAATTTACCTTTAGTTTCGGTAGCCCCCGATGAGGTTATTGCTTCGGCAATTCACAAAATGAAGCAGTTTTCCATCTCCCAAATTCCGGTACTAAAGGATGGGGAAATGGTAGGTTCCCTGGACGACAGCCGTCTTTTTGCCGCGATTGTGGAAGACCCTAGTCGCAGCGAAAAGTTTGTGGAAGAAATCATGGATAAGCCCTTCCCGGTGGTTGCCCATAATGAGCCGGTTAAATCGGTAGCCTCTTTAATCAATAAAGATAATGCGGCCGTGATGGTAGAATTGTCGAGTGGCAATTTCCACATTATCACCAAACAAGATTTGATCAATGCTCTAAGCTGATGCCTAGCTTTAAGGATCAGATTGGACGTGAATTAGATTTAAAGGGCCAGCCCAAGCGAGTTGTTTCCCTAGTCCCTTCTCTTAGTGAATTGGTGGTGGACTTAGTTGGGTCTGAGTCCCTTGTTGGCTGCACGGCTTGGTGCGTACACCCTAAAAGTTTACGCGAGAATAGTACCGTAATTGGCGGCACTAAGGATGTAAATATTGATTTGGTAAAAAGCCTTCAGCCCGATTTGATTTTGGCAAATAAGGAGGAAAACCAGGCCGAACAAGTAGAATCCCTGGCCCAAAACTTCCCGGTTTATGTGAGCGATGTGCGCAGCGTGGATCATTGCTTAAAGTTACTATCGGATTTAGGCAAAATTTTAGCTTGCGAAAACCAAGCGATGGAGCTTATCCATCAGGCGAAAGCCTTAAGATCGAACTTGCCTAAAAAAGAGGCCACCTTCCTTTACTTTATCTGGAAAGACCCCTATATGGTCGCCAGCAAAGACAGCTATATTTCTGCCCTATTAGAGGAAAGAGGCTTTACTAATTTGGCCCCCGAGACTAATCGATATCCTAGTCTAAGTTGGTCCGAAATTGAAGCTCTAAAACCGGACCTGATATTACTCGGTTCCGAACCCTATGCCTTTAATGCTGGAGATAGCCTTGATTTTTTCAAAAGCGGATTCAAGACTAAAATTATCGATGGCGAATTAGTCAGTTGGTATGGTAGTCGCCTCATCAAAGGCTTAAAATATCTCAATAAACTCTAAACATCCTTTAATTAAAAGTTCAGGTTTAGTAATTTAGGAGGGAAAGCTAATGGTATGAATGCATCTCCCTACAAATTACTAATCTATAGTGCGAGTGAAACACAGCTTAAGGACTTGTGTAAGCTTACCAGTCAGCTTGACTATAAATGTCAAAATCTCCGTGAGCTTAAATTACTTCCAAAGGTTGAAAGCCTTGATTACTATGACCTTTTATTATTTTGCTTAGATAAGAGCAATACGGCAGCAGAAATTGCCACAATTAAAAAAATTAAGGAGCAGTTTCCAGGACTTGTTTTACCTATTATTCTCTTTGGAGATGGCGACGGCTTAAAGAGCATTGGCAAATTAAATGGTCAATACATCCAAGATTATATTTCCCTGCCTATCACGAAAGAATTCCTAGACTTTCGACTAAGACTGCATTTGGAAGTAAAACAGAGTTTTCTAGATATTAAGGAGCGCGAGGCTCAGCTATCCGAGGAAGTGATTTCCAAGACCCAAGCCTATAAAACCGCCCAGCTCAAAGCCGAGGAGAGTGAACGCTTAAAAACAGCATTCTTAAATAATCTTTCGCATGAAATGCGTACGCCCATGAATGGGATTCTTGGATTTATCGATTATTTGGAGGATCCAGATTTGGAAGGTGAAACCCGTGCACGCTTTGTTCAGAACATTAAAACTAGTAGCGAGAGACTATTAAATACCCTAAGAGACCTCATTGAAATCTCCGAAATTGAGGCTGGGAGTATTAAAGCGGAAATTGGTCCTTGTGATTTAAAGGAAATCAACGGAAACCTTTTTGAACGTTACCGATCACGCTGCGCGGAAAAAGGCTTACGCCTGATTCAGGAGTTTCAATTAGGGCCCGCTGAGAGTGTCGTTTTAAGTGATATCAATAAAATTAAAAGTGTTTTATACCACTTTCTTAATAATGCGATAAAGTTTAGCGAAAAAGGAAGTATTCGATATGGTTTTAGACGCGAAGGAAAGGATCTGGTAGCCTATGTAAGCGATGAGGGTCCGGGTATTGCTAAAAAGGATCAAGAAAAACTAGTAGAATCTTTTACCCAAATCGAGGATCACCTTACGCGGAAGCACGACGGATTAGGAATTGGCTTAAGTATCTCGAAGGCTTTTATCGAAAGCCTAAAAGGTAGGCTTGAGATTGAGTCGAATCTAGGTAAAGGCAGTACCTTTTCTTTCCGAATGCCTTATCAAGCCTATCAAGAACAAAAAATAGATTCATCCATAAAGGCTGGAAAACTACTGGCTGAAAAAGAGAACTTAGAGGTTATCATTGTGGATGACGACCCGATTAACATCGCCTTAATGCGCAAGATTCTGGAGCAAAGAGCGGCTAAGATTCACGAAGCTTATAATGGCGTAGAGGCGCTTAAGGCCTATAAAGATTATCCTCAATCGGATTTAATCCTCATGGATTTGAAAATGCCAGTGATGGATGGCTACGAAGCGGTAGCTGAACTAAGGTCTGCAGGAGCCAAAATCCCCATCATTGCCCAAACCGCCTACGCCATGGCCCCTGATAAACAACGAGCACTTGAGGCGGGCTGCAACGATTACATTTCTAAGCCGCTAAATAAAAGTCTGCTTTTAGATAAAATCAATCAATTAGCGCAATAGACTTTTTACTAAGCCCGGGCCTTGATAAATAAAGCCCGTATAGACTTGAACTAGGCTAGCGCCAGCCGCTAATTTAGCTTGGTAGTCCGCTTTGGTACTTACGCCCCCTACTGCTACTATTGGGAATTTACCAGCCGACTTTTGATGTAAATAGGCTATAACCTCAGTAGAACGCTCTCTTACTGGCTTGCCACTTAGTCCGCCTGCACCAATAGCCTCCACTTTTGCCGCTTCGGTTCTTAATCCGCTACGGTCAATGGTAGTATTAGTGGCAATAATACCCGCGATTCCTGTTTCTTCTACAATCTCAATTATATCATCTAACTGGGTATTAGTTAAATCAGGTGCAATCTTGAGCAAGATAGGCTTAGGATTAACTTCGGCGGCATTATCGTCCATTAAGGCTTTTAAAATTCGCTTTAATGGTTCTTTTTCCTGTAAATCACGCAGATTGGGGGTGTTGGGAGAACTTACATTAACCACAAAATAATCTACCCATTGGTGCAAAGCCTTGCGGCAGATACGATAATCGTCTAGGGCCTTTTCATTGGGAGTCACTTTGTTTTTACCAATGTTACCACCGATTATTAAGTGCTTGTTCTTGCGCTTTTTCAAGCGTTCCACTAGGGCCTCTACCCCTTCATTATTAAAACCCATCCGGTTTATAAGCGCTTCATCCTCAGGAAGGCGAAAGAGTCGCGGTTGAGGATTACCCGCTTGGGCCTTGGGGGTAACGGTACCGACTTCAATAAAACCAAAGCCATAATTTGATAGTTCTTCAAAGAGCTTTCCATCCTTATCAAAGCCTGCCGCTAAACCAATGGGATTGGGAAACTTTAATCCGAAAACTTCCACTGCCTGCGCCTGCTTAGGGTAAAAGAGGGCCCGACTAAGGCTAGCAAAGCCCGGAATATGATGTAAGCTCTTTATCAATTTGAAAGTAAAGTGATGAGCTTGCTCCGCTTGAAGCTTAAAAAGAAGTGGTTTAATTAGCAGCTGGTACATGCAAAATTTTCGGCAAAGATAATTCGCTTATTTTCTATTTAGCCAGCAATGAGCTTTGATTATCTTCGCGCTGCTATGGCAGACCAAAAAATCAATATTAAGAACCGTAAAGCAAAGTTCAATTATGAGCTTCTCGATTTATATGAGGCGGGGATTAAACTTTTAGGGACTGAGATAAAGTCCCTAAGAGCTGGTCAGGCTAGCCTGCAAGAAGCCTACTGTTATTTTGAAGGAGAAAATAAGCTCTGGATTAAGAATATGCATATTGCCGAATACAGCCACGGTAATATTAATAACCACGAACCACTGCGTGAAAGGCTCTTGCTGCTGCATAAACGCGAACTAAAAAAGCTTGGCGCCGAAATTGAGAAAGGTAACCGTACCATTATACCGGTAAACCTTTACATCAATGAGCGCGGATTAGCTAAAGTAAAAATCGCCCTTGCTCAGGGTAAAAAGACCTACGACAAGCGAGAAAGCATCAAAGAAAGGGATGTGAAGCGCGAGATGGACCGCGCCATGAAGCGTTAAGTTAAATCATAGGTGTCGAGATGCATATTATCGACTAAAATCCCCATTTCCATAGCCGTTTCAACCTTCGTACAGCAGGATTTCAGTTTTGCTTGTAAGGCTAAGGCAACTGGCGGCAAGCGCTGATCAGAAGATTTAAAAGCCTGAGCATCTGGCCACAAAGTATATACACAGAACTTCTGGTCATTTACCTTATGTAGCCGAGATCCATAGGAACCCGCATAGCGATAGTAGAGATCTGCTACAGCCTTCCAGGCGGTAATAAAGGCACTTTCTTGGCCTTCTTTTAAATAATAACAACGAATGGTAGCGTAATGATTCAAGTCAGATTTTTAAGCAAGATACGTAATTAATGCTATAAAATCTTATTTAATACGCTGATTTATAAACAGTTAACTCTGTTTAAAATGTGGTAAACAGTTTTTATGCGCCTGTGAAATGATAAGTTGCTGTCCTTTAACCTTTTTAAGTACAAATTAAAATATCACTCCAAAGGCATTGACCGAAAAGTGCAAAGAAAAAATGCCAATTCTGTCGAAAAACCCGGACTTACATTTTATGCCTAACGGCAAGTAAGGTGTTCTTGAGAAGGCTCACTCGAGTCATGGGGCCAACCCCTCCTGGAACAGGAGTGATATAGGAAGCCTTAGCTGCCACGCTATCAAATTCTACATCACCTACTAGACGGTGACCCGATTTTTTGCTTTTATCTACCACACGGGTGGTACCCACATCGATAATCACTACCCCTTCTTTTACCATATCTCCGGTAATAAAGTTTGGCTTGCCAAGGGCCGCGATAATTATATCAGCGGATTTTAAAAGCTCTTTTAAGTTAGTCGTGCGACTGTGAGTTAAAGTCACAGTTGCATTACCAGGATAGTGATTCCGTCCCATTAGAATACTGGCCGGTAGACCCACAATGTGAGAGCGTCCTACTACCACGCAATGTTTCCCGCCCGTTTCTATATTATAGCGGTCCAAAAGATCCATGATACCCATGGGCGTTGCCGGAACGTAAGAAGGTAAGTTAAGCGCCATTTTACCCAGGTTAGCGGGATGAAAGCCATCCACATCTTTTTCGGGGTCGATTGCCATTAAGACCTTTTGCTCATTGATATGCTTGGGGAGTGGAAGTTGAACGATGAAGCCATCTACATCTTCATCCTGATTTAATTTTTCTACCTCTGCTAAAAGTTCTTTCTCGGTAATGGTTTCCGAAAGCTTAATTAAAGATGACTTATAGCCTACTTCCTCGCAGTCTTTAATTTTAGCGTTCACATAAGTTACACTAGCACCATTGTTACCAACTAATACAGCCGCTAAATGAGGGGTCTTCCCTCCTTTCTCCTTTATAGCCTTTACTTCTTCGGCTATTTCATTACGAATTTCTTGGGAGGTCTTCTTACCGTCAATGATAATCATGATGCGAGCTGTTTAGGCTACAAAGGTAAGAAGCAGGGATGGAGCTTAGAAATTTTTACCTCTTCTTCTTAAAGAAGCACCGGTTCCCCATAGAATAGCGGGAATAACTAAGTGTAATATCCACATTAAAAGTTTATCCATGTCGTCTTTCATCATAAACTCATCGGGATCCTTTTTGTAGTTCTCATACATAATAGGCGCTTCCTCATAAATCTCTGGAGAGAGATACAATAGGTGTAAAAGGATACCAATAGAAATGATAATGATTAAGGTACCGATGAATCTTTTCATCTAATCTTAGGGTTTGGTTCTTAGACGCTAAGATAGAATAATTGCGGAATAGTCGCGATAACTAGAAAGGGCCCCTTCCGCCCATGCCTTTCATCATATTAGCCATCTTTTTAGCGCCCCCACCTTGCATCATTTTCATCATTTTGCTCATTTCCGAAAACTGCTTCATCAGCTGGTTCACCTCCTGGATACTAGTACCAGAGCCACTAGCAATGCGCTGGCGACGACTACCATTAATTAATTTAGGATTAGCCCTTTCCTCTTTAGTCATCGATTGAATAATAGCCTCTACTCCTTTAAAGGCATCATCATCGATATCTACATTTTTCATCATTTTACCCATTCCAGGGATCATACCCATTAGGTCCTTCACATTACCCATTTTCTTAATCTGGGAAATCTGACCTAGGAAATCATCAAAATCGAACTGATTCTTGGCTATTTTCTTTTGAACGCGACGGGCTTCATCTTCATCGAACTGTTCTTGGGCGCGCTCTACTAAAGAGACCACATCACCCATGCCCAAAATTCGATCGGCCATACGACTTGGATGGAAAACATCAAGGGCATCCATTTTCTCGCCGGTACCGATAAATTTAATTGGCTTGTTTACTACTGTACGGATGGTTAATGCTGCACCACCACGAGTATCACCATCTAATTTGGTAAGGATAACCCCTTCATAATCCAGTACATCATTAAAGGCCTTGGCGGTGTTTACGGCATCCTGACCCGTCATGGAGTCAACCACAAATAAGGTTTCCTGCGGTTTCACCGCTTCATGGATATTCCGAATTTCGGTCATCATCTCCTGATCAATTGCCAAACGACCAGCGGTATCCACGATCACTACATTATGACCATTCTGCTTTGCGTGAGCAATAGCCTTTTCGGCAATATCAACCGGATTCTTATTCTCCTTATCGGAAAATACTTCTACTCCAATTTGCTCGCCTACGACGTGCAACTGATCAATCGCTGCCGGACGGTAAACATCACAAGCTACCAGAAGTACTTTTTTAGTGCGCTTTCTTTTAAGGTGATTGGCTAGTTTACCCGAATGAGTTGTTTTACCCGAACCCTGCAAGCCCGCCATTAAGATTACGCTCGGTTTGCCTTCTAAGTTTAGGTCAACCGCATCACCGCCCATCAATCGAGCCATTTCGTCGTGTACCACCTTGGTTAGCACCTGACCTGGCTTAAGACTAGTTAAAACCTTTTCACCGAGGGCTTTTTCCTTAACGGTGTTGGTAAATTCCTTGGCAATTTTAAAACTCACATCGGCATCCACCAAGGCGCGACGAATCTCTTTTAAAGTATCGGCAACATTAACTTCGGTAATTTGTCCGTGGCCTTTTAATACGTGAAAGGCCTTATCGAGTTTATCCTGTAAATTGTCAAACATAACTAGCTATTCCTCTAATGGGCGCAAATTTAATAAAGATGAAGCTCTTAAAAGATTTCAGGAGCAGGGATTCGGGCTTATTACATACGATCCGGCACGCCAATACCCAATAGACGCATAGCGTTCTTGATAACAGTTGCCGTTTTCTTGGAAAGATCCACTCTAAAAGCAACGGCCGCCCGATCCTCATCATTAAGGATAGAAAGCTGCTGATACATAGAGTTATAAGATTTAACCAAATCGTAGGTGTAATTAGCAATTACTGAAGGAGCCTTATCAGACGCAGCTTCTTGAACCACTTCTGGAAACTTCAGGATAGACTGGATAAGGGTTCTTTCGTGCTCATGCAGCTGATTGTAAGTACCTGAGTGATCAAGTCCCATTTCTTCCGCTTTACGCAGAAGTGACTGGATACGAGCATGAGTATATTGAATGAAGGGTCCTGTATTCCCTTGGAAATCTATCGACTCCTCAGGATTGAAAAGCATACGCTTCCGTGGATCTACTTTTAGAATAAAGTATTTTAAGGCACCCATACCAATCATATGGTAAAGCCCTTGTTTATCCTCTTCAGCAATACCATCTGTTTTGCCTAATTCCTCCGATATTTCTCGGGCAGTAGCCTCCATCTGATCTATTAAATCATCGGCATCAACCACGGTTCCTTCCCGAGATTTCATCTTACCGCTGGGTAAATCGACCATACCATAACTAAGATGGTACAATTGTTCGGCCCAAGTGTAGCCTAATTTATTGAGAATAGCGAAGAGTACCTTAAAATGATGATCCTGCTCATTTCCAACGGTATAAATCATTCCATCTAAACCAAAGTCCTCATAACGCTGAATAGCAGTTCCAATATCCTGCGTCATGTAAACCGAAGTACCATCTTTACGCAAAAGTAGCTTTTCACCGAGCTTCTCCTCTTCTAGATCACACCATACCGATCCGTCTTCCTTTCTAAAGAAAACTCCTTTGGCCAAGCCTTCTTCTACCACTTCTTTACCTAATAGATAGGTATTACTCTCGTAGTAGTTTTTATCAAAATCAACTCCCAATCGCTGGTAAGTAGTTTCAAAACCATCATAAACCCATTGGTTCATTTTTTCCCATAAAGCCACGGTATCGGCATCGCCTTGCTCCCATAAAAAAAGCATTAGCTGAGCCTCGGACAATAATTGAGTTGAGTTTTTAAATACAGCTTTTAATGCATCTTCAATATTTAGGTCTGCATCTCCTTTATCTGCATGAATTTTAAATAAATTATGGTAATCAGCAGTTGATTGATATAATAGACTTTGGTCAATAGTTAATCCATCAATTAAATCCTTTAATATTTCTCTGGATGGGAAACTTCCACTATATATATCTGTCCAATTAACTGAACCTGCCCCTTCTGTTAAAAGAAGCTCGTATTGTTTTACAAGACCAGCATTTCGAGCTAACTTGATTGAGCCCGAATTGTAGTCTTCATTTGGGTCAAATGGAAATAATGCTTTATAAATCTCAAGTAAGAAATTAACCTCTTTATTATTTCTTGTTTCAAACTCAACATAGTACTTGCCTACCAGATGATCCCCCTTCAAATTTGCGCTATCGGGTGTTTCTCCTCCGGCAAATTTTTGCCAAGCTACCATGGACTTACAAATATGGATACCGCGATCATTTATGATCTGAACCTTCTTAATATCCTTTCCGGCAGCCTTTAAGATTTCGGCCACTGAGTAGCCCAATAAATTATTGCGGATATGACCTAGATGCAAAGGCTTGTTGGTATTGGGTGAACTGTATTCAACCAAGACGGTCTCCTTGCCTTGCGGCTGATAACCGTAGTCTTCTAAATCCTGAATACCATGCAAACAAGCCGCCCAATAAGTATCAGCGATACTGATATTTAGGAAGCCTTTGATAACATTAAATGACTGAACCTCAGCCAAGCGCTCCTGAATTGCAATACCGATTTCCTCAGCGGTGGCCTCGGGCTTCTTTTTACTCGCACGGAGGTATGGAAATACCACTAGGGTTAAATCTCCATCAAACTCTTTTCGGGTAGGCTGCCAATCGATAGGTGCTTGCTCCAGATTATAGAGATCCTTTAAAATCTCCGCCGCCGCTTGGTTTAATTGCTCCAGGATATTATGCTGCATTTCTAGCTATTCTTTGCTTCAATTTTTTCGTGGACCGGCTTCATAATTCGGAAGGCGGCTTCGGCCATACTATTGCCCTTCTTATCTAATAGAGGGTTAATCTCCACCATTTCAAAACATACCAATCGAGGGTCTTCGATTAGGGCCAATAAAATCTCCTTGGCTTCTTCTTCATCAAAGCCTCCGGGAACAGGCGTACCGGTACCTTCACTAACGCTTGGGTCCATACTGTCGACATCGAATGAAACGTATAAGATATCGCAATCTTTAAGGTGCGCCAAACTTTTAGCTACCACCTCAGCAACACCAATTTCACGAACCTCTGGCACTCTAAAAACCGGGATATTATAGCGCTCAATAATCGCATCCTCGGGTTCCTCGGTGCTGCGCAAACCGATAAATACCAAATCCTCAGGTTTCACCCTTGCGTTAGGGCCTTTCATCACATTCCAGTGCCATTTAGTCTCATTTTCCGGCTCGTTGTTCTGGCACTCTAAGTTATCTTCATGGATTGCCGTTGCTAATGGCATACCATGTACATTGCCACTCGGACTAGTGTAAGGACTGTGTAAATCGGCGTGAGCGTCGACCCAGATCACCCCTAAACGCTTATTCGGATATGCCTTTTTAATACCGGCAATGGTTCCTCCTGCACTGCTGTGGTCACCAGCAATAACAAAAGGGAAATTCCCCTTTTCCAAAGTTTTACTCACCTTGGTTTCGATGCGCCCATACATTTCAGCAATGCCATCCAAACGCTTGGCATAAGGCATTTCGACCTTTTTGAAGAGTAGGTTATTAACCGTTTTTAAGCTTTTAATCTTATTGCGTAGAAAAAAACTACGGTCGTATTTTAAGGAAGCCACCTGGAGGGCATCTAAGCCTAGGGATGAACCGCGTGTTCCAGCGCCCAATTCTGAGGTGTTTCCGAGTATTTCAATCTTGTGAGCCATATACTTTTTTGAGAGTGCGCAAAATTAGGGAAAGGCGCTCAGTGGCGAAATTATTTGAAGGATTTTATAAGCTCAGTAAATATCTGTCTTCAAAGTGCATACCTAAAATAAAAATTAACGTTTCCTAAGTATTCGGCTTCCAACCCTAAAGCTATTTTCGCCGTCTAATGCTAAAACACCAATACCTTCCCAACCCTACTTTGGCCTATGCGCTTTACCTTTCTCACCCTTGTTCTCCTGCTTAGTTCTAATCTTTGCTTTGCCCAGTCTACCTTTACCGTTAGCGGCTATGTAGAAGATGCCGATTCCCGAGAACGAATCATCGGTGTAAACCTTTATTTAGAAGGTAGTACAACCGGTACCATTAGCAATACTTTTGGTTTTTACTCCTTGTCCTTAAAGCCCGGTGACTACACTATTGTGGCCTCCTTTATTGGCTACAAGACAATTAAAAAACAAATTAGCATAGACTCAAAAAACCTTAAGCTGGATATAAGTTTACAGGAATTAGTAGAAGAGTTGGATGAGGTGGTGGTAACTGCCGAGGAGCAACAAGTAGAACGGGTGCAGATGAGTCAGATCCAACTTAGTACCGCCGAAATAAAAAAGATTCCTGCCTTTCTTGGAGAAGTAGATATTATCCGCGCCATCCAACTATTGCCAGGCGTACAATCGGGAAATGAGGGCACCACCGGCTTTTATGTACGCGGAGGGAGCCCCGATCAAAACCTTATTCTACTCGACGGGGTTCCGGTTTATAATGCCTCGCACCTCTTTGGTTTCTTCTCTGTATTTAATGCCGATGCCATTAAAAACGTGAATCTCACTAAGGGTGGCTTTCCTGCACGCTTTGGAGGCCGACTCTCCTCGGTCTTAGAAATAGATATGAAAGAAGGCAATTTACGTGAGTTTCAAGGCGAAGGGTCTTTGGGGTTAATTTCCAGTAAATTCACCTTTGAAGGACCGATTTGGAAAGATCGAACCTCCTTTATTGTAAGTGGCCGAAGAACCTATTACGACATTCTAGCGAAGCCTTTTATTCCTGAAGGTCAGGATTTTGGCTATTACTTTGCGGATCTCAACCTGAAATTGAATCACATTATAAGTCGCAAAGACCGCTTATATGCCAGCTATTACAATGGTATCGATGACTTTTCTTTTCGTGAAGAATACCAAAACGACCCCTTCTTTGGGGGCGGTGGCGAAGGTTATGATGAATCAGGTTTAAACTGGGGAAATCATACTGCTGCCTTGCGCTGGAATCACCTCTTTAACGACAAGCTCTTTAGTAATCTAACCGCGACCTTTTCCCAATACAAGTTCTCAATCGGTTTTGAGTCCTATTATAATGATGGCATCGAAGAAAGCAATAGCGGCTTCGAATACTTCTCTATGATTAGAGATTATGGCTTACGTTACGACCTTGAATACAGTCTAAATAATGCCCACAAATTAAAGTATGGGGCCTCTTACACGCATCACACCTTCCGACCAGGAGTAGCGCAAATTGAAGAAAGTTTTAATGGCGAGAAAATCGACTCTATTTTGGATCTATCGGTTCCGGTGCAAGCACATGATGCTTTTATTTACCTAGAAGATGATTGGCGCATTAGCGATCGCTGGCGCTTGAATGCAGGTTTACATTATTCAATGTACCTCACCGATGACAATGCCTTTTACCACAGCCTGCAGCCACGTATTTCTACCCGCTATTTATTTAGAGATGATTGGTCCTTTAAAGCCTCTTATGCAATAATGAATCAATACGTGCACCTACTCTCCAATTCCGGAATCGGCTTACCGACCGATTTATGGGTAAGCTCTACCGCAAGAGTAAAACCGCAATGGTCGCAGCAAGTGGCGATTGGCTCCAGCAAAAGCTTATTCAACAATAAGTTTGAACTGAGTACGGAGGCCTATTATAAAACCATGCACAACCTAATTGAATACAAAGAGGGAGCTTCCTTCATTGCAACCACCGATTGGCAGAACACCGTTGAAACTGATGGTCAGGGTGAAGCGTATGGCTTTGAACTACTATTCCGTAAAAAGAAGGGTAAAACTACGGGGTGGATTGGTTACACTTTAGCTTGGTCTAACCGACAATTCTCCAATCTTAATAATGGAGAGTGGTTCCCTTACCGCTACGATCGTCGCCACGATATATCGGTAGTCCTAAACCATCAATTTAGCGAGAGCTTTGATATCGGACTCACCTGGGTTTATGGTACCGGTAATACCTTTACGGCTCCCGTCGCTCGAATTCTTTTGCCTGGACAAGGGAATTTCGGACAAGTTTTCGAGCGGTTTAGCGATCGTAATGGCTTGAGAATGCCCGCCTATCACCGCATGGACCTTGGTTTTAACTGGCACAAAAAGACTTCTTGGGGTGAGCGTACCTGGAATATTTCCATCTATAATGTCTATTCCAGAAATAACCCATTCTTCCTTTACATCTCCGAAAATTTCCAAGGCGACAAACGGGTTAACCAAGTAAGCCTCTTCCCTATTATCCCGTCTATTTCTTATCAATTCAAGTTTTAAGATGAAAAAAGCTCTAGTCTTACTAGCAACCCTAGTTGCTCTCTCCTGTGAAAAGGAGATTGAATACGAAATCCCTAATCCGGGGGATAAAATTGTTATTGGTGGAAATCTAGAGGAAGGAAAGCCGGTGGCAATCTATTTAAGTAAATCGGTTTATTCGATGTCCAATGATTATCCGGTTACCAATAATACTTTTACTGCGAAATTATATACCGATGACCCCGCTAGTCCTTTTACTCTGCAGGCGGTACAGGTGAATACTTACGAACCTAAATACGAGTATCAAAGTAATCATGTAATTGAATCCGGTAAGGCGTATCGACTGGAGGTAAGTGCTGCAGATTTACCCACTGCCCAAGTAAATACCTCGGTACCAAAAAATGCCGTAGTGCAGAATTTGGTCTACAATAGCACCACCAAGGACATTGAGTTCGAGATCAAGGATGAAGGAAAGGAAGAAAACTTCTACATGATTACCTTAAGCGACGACGCCAATAATAGCGTCTACCTTTCCTCCTTAGATCTGGAATTGGAATTTCTAGAATTTGACATTTTTATTGGTGACGACGATTATGATGGTCGACGCTATGGTGATCGAGCCTACATAGCCGATCAAAAATGGGATGGCAATAGCCGGAAGTTTAACATCCGTATCGAAATAGAACCCATGTTTAATCGCTTTTATCTGAATGTGTATAGCATATCTAAAAGCTACTATCGCCATGAAATTACTAAAGCCGCATACTATAATAGCGATGGTTTCTTTAGTGAACCAGTTCAATTGCATTCTAATGTAGAAGGCGGATACGGAATTTTAGGTGCCGCGGCAAAAAACTCGACCCTTATTCAGTATTAGCAAATCTGTTGATTACAATTTGTAAAGGCCTTAGTGCACGCAATAATGTTCTTATTTTTGCATTAGCATAGGCCATGGCGAAAAAGAAAAACACCAAACCAAAAAAGAAAGTTGTTCTCGAAAGAGCGACTAATTTTAAAAACTTCCTTGAACGTCCTAATACCAAGCTGGTCTTAGGACTATTTGCTTTATTCTTAGCCATTTATCTGGCAGCTTCCTTTATCTCCTATCTGCGATCTTGGGCCTATGATCAATCCTTTATGGCACAGTCCTTTTCGGAGGTTTTGGCTCGTCCAGAATTGCAGGCTAAAAATGCCTTAGGTAAACTGGGGGCAGGTATTGCGCATCAATTTATCCATCGTTGGTTTGGTCTTGCGGCTTTCATTATACCATGGCTTTTAATCCTATTAGGCTTACGCCTGAGTTTAAACTTTAAACGCCTTCCGCTAAACCGATCACTGGCAACAAGTTTATTCTTCCTCATTTGGCTACCTACGGCCTTTGCCACCTTAATTCCCTTCCAAAAGCACTGGGCCGGAGCACTCGGCTACTTTTTCAATCAGTGGCTTCAAAGCTTAGCGGGGGGCTTGGGAAGTATTATGGTGCTCGCTATTAGTCTACTTCTTTTCCTAAGCATACGTTTCAAGTGGACCAGTGAAACCTTGATAAACTTTTTCCAAAAGTTTAAGAAGGAAGCGAAGACAGAAAACGATAATGTCGTTGATGAAAAAGAAGCCATTATTACAGATCATGCTGAGGATATTGTTCCGCAGAAAGAGCAAGCGGCCCCTAGCTTTGACTTAGTAGATGACTTTCAAGAAGAAAATGAAGATCCAGAAGAGGAGGATAATGAGCTTCCGGAGCCAATTCTAAAGGAAGAACCAACTAGTCTTGAATTAGAAACTGAGAGCACAGCAGAAGAAGCAGAGTCTGAGGAGGACAATACCGATTTCGAAATTGAGCAAAAAGAGGAAGAAGAAGCTTTAAGTGCCAAGGAATTAAACCGAAAAGTAAAGGAGTTTGGCGAATACGATCCAACTTTGGACTTATCCCGTTTTAAGCTTCCTACCCTAGACCTGCTTAAGGATTTTGGCTCTACCAATATCACCATCAACGAGGAAGAGCTTTCAGAAAACAAGAATAAGATTGTTAATACCCTTAACAATTATAAGATTGAAATCGCCAAGATTAAGGCCACTATTGGTCCCACCGTTACGCTCTACGAAATCGTTCCAGCACCGGGAGTGCGGATTTCAAAAATTAAAAACCTCGAAGACGACATCGCGCTAAGTCTCTCGGCCTTAGGAATACGAATTATTGCCCCTATTCCGGGTAGAGGTACCATTGGTATTGAAGTACCGAATACCAATCCGCAAATGGTACCAATGCGCAACCTCATCGCTGGGGAAAAATTCCAAGACAGCAAAATGGAACTGCCCATTGCTTTTGGTAAAACCATTAGCAATGAGACTTATGTGGCCGATTTGGCGAAAATGCCTCACTTATTAATGGCGGGTGCTACGGGTCAGGGTAAGTCGGTCGGACTAAATGTAATTCTAACTTCCCTACTTTATAAGAAGCACCCATCGCAGGTAAAGTTCGTATTGGTTGACCCTAAAAAGGTGGAGCTTACCCTGTTTAATAAAATTGAACGTCATTATTTGGCCAAGCTTCCAGATACTGAAGAGGCCATAATTACTGATACTACTAAGGTTATCAATACCTTAAACTCGCTTTGTATTGAAATGGATGACCGTTATGAATTGCTGAAAAATGCGATGGTGCGGAATATCAAAGAATACAATGCTAAATTCATTCAGCGCAAGCTTAACCCTGAAGAGGGTCATCGTTACCTGCCCTATATTGTTTTGGTAATTGATGAGTTTGCCGACCTAATTATGACCGCCGGAAAAGAGGTGGAAACACCCATTGCTCGATTAGCACAGTTAGCCCGTGCGATTGGCATTCACCTTATTGTTGCTACTCAGAGACCTTCGGTAAACGTAATTACCGGTATTATCAAAGCTAACTTCCCGGCGCGATGTGCCTTTAGGGTGACCTCGAAAATTGATTCACGCACTATCCTCGATGCGGGGGGCGCAGAGCAATTGATAGGTAAGGGTGACATGTTGTTGTCTCAGGGCTCTGACCTTATCCGTTTGCAATGTGCCTTTGTGGACACCCCTGAAGTTGAAAACATCACTGATTATATTGGTTCCCAGCAAGCCTACCCAGAAGCTTATAAACTACCTGAGTACAAAGGTGCCGATGAGGATGGCAATGTAGGTGTGGACCTGCTTGATCCGAGCGAAAGAGATGCACTATTTCAGGATGCCGCTCGTTTAGTAGTGCAGAGTCAGCAAGGCAGCACTTCCATGCTTCAGCGTAAGCTTAAATTGGGTTATAACCGAGCCGGAAGAATTGTCGATCAGCTAGAAGCAGCAGGTATTATAGGTCCATTCGAAGGCTCAAAAGCAAGAGAAGTACTAATCCCTGACGAATATGCTTTGGAACAATTATTGAATAATGAAGCGAATAAAGAATAGTATGTCCTTCCGTCTTTTATTCATCCTTGGAATTTTGAGTTTGCCCTTACACAGTCAGACTCACGTTGAAGCTAAAAACCTATTGCAAGAAGCTTCTAAAACCATGAAGTCGTTTCCAGCTTTAGAAATAGACTTTGAATATAATTTTGAAAACACCCGTGTAGATCCTCCAATCGTGCAAAAACAGAGCGGTACCATTGCCATAAAGGGTGATGACTATCGCCTCAAAGTGGGTGGTTTAGAACAATTAAGAGTGGGTAACAAACTTTACAATATTCTTCATGATGATGAAGAGGTTCAAGTAAGTACTTACGATGAAGAAGAGGAAGATCAAGGCCTTACCCCTTCTAAACTGCTCAATTTATTTGAAAAAGGCTACAGCTATAAGTTGGGCGGAAAGGAAAGCATTGATTCAAAAGTGATTCAATACATCATCCTCAAACCAATTGCTTCGGAAGAAATTGATAAGATTCAAATCGGAATCCTAAAGGGATCGAATGAGGTTTACTCCATGAAACAATGGGGCACCAACGGTACCGTTACCACCTTAAAAGTGAAGGCCCTGCGCAAAGCGGCTAAATGGCCGGCGAATTACTTTAGCTTTAATCGCAGCCAATACGCCGATTACTACATCTCGGAATAAATGAAAACCCTCGACCGCTTTGTATTAAAGTCATACCTCCGCCCCTTTATCATCACTTTTTTAGTGATGATTTTGTTTCTGCTTATGCAGTTTGTGTGGAAGTACATCGACGATTTAGCCGGTCGCGGAGTGGAGTGGTATTACATTGCCGAACTTTTGTTTTACACCAGTGCTACCTTGGTTCCAATGGCCCTGCCCCTAGCGGTATTGTTAAGCTCGGTTATGGTCTTAGGTACCTTGGGAGAAAACAATGAGTTAGCGGCGATGAAGTCTTCAGGCATAAGCCTTATGCGGGTTATGCGCCCCTTGCTGGTTTTTGTTTCTATTTTGGCGGTTTCCGCATTTCTCTTCGCCAATTATGTGATTCCAGTAGCAAACCTTAAAAGTGCCACCCTTCGTCGGAATATCACCAATAAGAAACCAGCCCTTAGTATTCGTGAAGGGGTTTTCTATTCGGGTATTGATGGTTATTCGATAAAGATTGGAAAAAAGATGGGACCGAATCAAAACCTCTTAAAGGAGGTGTTGATCTACGACCATACTCAGAAGAATGGTAATACCAAGGTTATCGTTGCCGATAGCGGTAAAATGCAGGTAACAAGCGACGAGCAATTCCTAGAAATTACCCTTTACGATGGTCACAGTTATGAGGACCTTATCCCTAAGAAAAGTAAGGATCGTGACAATCGGCCCTTTGTACGCTCCAATTTTGAGGAAAGTCTAATCCGTTTTAACCTTAGTGTCTTTCAGGCAGGCGACTTACGTAAATCGGGTCGCAAGGAGTTCGACATGCTTAATGTGAAGCAATTAGAGGTAGCCGTAGATAGCCTGAATAAAAGTCTAGCCGAGGTACGGGATGAGTTCTCGGAGCAAATGGTAAAAAGGTTGGCTTACGATGACCTTAAAGACATCCCAAAGGAAGATACCGTCTTTGTTTCCCAAAAAGAATGGAACAATAACCTTCTGCTCAACTTCGAAGAACGTATGCGCTCACGGATTCTTCAAAATTCTTTACGTATCGCTAATTCCTATCGTGCCTATTACAGTAATGCCAATGCGATGCAAAGCTGGCGCAAAACAATCATTACCCGGCATGTCTTAGAATGGCAGAAGAAATTCTCCGTTTCCTTTGCCGTAATCGTATTGTTTTTTGTGGGCGCACCTTTGGGAGCAATCATCCGTAAGGGCGGTATGGGCATGCCAGTGGTGGTGAGTGTCTTTATCTTTATCGTGTATCACGTCACCAGCTTTTCCTTTGAGAAATTAGGTCGCTTTATGTATTGGTCGCCTTTTCAAGCGATGTGGACCGCTAACTTTATTCTCTTACCGATCGGACTCTGGCTTACTTATAAATCGGCAACCGATTCAGTCATCTTTAATGCAGAAGTTTATTTGAAGCCTTTTCAAAAAATGGGAGATTTTTTCAAAAAGCTATTTAATAAATCCTAGGCGTGAAAGTGCTCCTACTTTGCAATAAGGTTCCCTACCCGGCCAAGGATGGCTCTAGCATAGCTATAAAGTCAATGACCGAGGGCTTATTAGTCAATGATGCTAAGGTGCATTTATTAAGCCTTAACACCCGTAAGCATTACCGCAGCGAGAAGGATTACTTGGAGCATTTACCCGATGGACTAGTATTTGAAAAAGTAGATGTTAATACCGACATCCACCCCTGGGGAGCTTTCTTAAATATAATAAGCGGAAAAGCCTATCATGTAAGTCGTTTTCTACAAAAGGACTACAGCCTAAGACTGAAGGAAACTTTAAGGAATAATCACTTCGATATTATTCAGTTAGAAGGCCTAAGCATGGCGGTTTACATACCTCTAATTCGAAAGTATTCTACCGCTAGCATAGTTTTACGGGCACATAATATTGAATTCAAGATTTGGGAACGCCATACCAAACACGAGCCTTCCTTTTGGAAAAGGCAATATTTAAACCTACAGACTAAGAGGCTTAAAAAATTTGAAAAACAAAGCTTTAAAGCGGTGGAAGCGGCCTTGTTTATCACTAAGCGAGACCAAAAGCTTTACCGCGAATGGGGTGGTCAGACCATTTCCTTAGTGGCACCTTGCGGCTTGGATTTAAAAGCCTATCGACCGATTAAAAATGAGGATGAGCCAAGCTTTGATGTAGTTCACTTGGCCAGCCTAGACTGGTTGCCAAATGAACAAGGCGCGCTGTGGTTCCTGGAAGAGGTTTGGCCTTTAATTTTAGAAGCAAGACCCAATACTCGCCTAGCCTTTGGCGGACGCCACATGTCCAAGGCCATTATTGAAAAGGCCAGTGACTTGGTTTGGCTCTATCCAGAAGTAAAAGATGCCAAAGAATTTATAAGTCGGGCTAAAATCGCCATTGTTCCTCTGCTCGCTGGCAGTGGCATGCGCATTAAGCTTTTGGAATATTTAGCCTGGGGAAAAGCAGTAGTGAGCACTCCTTTAGGCGCAGAAGGAATAGAGGTTAAGAATGGTAAAGAAATGCTTTTAGCCGATGATGCCGAAAGCTTTGCCGCTGGGGTGGTATATTTGCTCGATGATCAGGAGAGTCGCGAGGCCATGCAAAGAGCGGCCCGTCGCTTTTTTGAGACACACTTTAATAATCAAAAATTGGGGCAGGAAATTCTCCAGTTTTATGCCACTCTCTTATGACCTTATTCTGGCAAATTCTCTTTTGGATTAGTTTAGGCGGCCTAAGTATTGCTTATGTCTTCTACCCTGCCCTAGTAATAGTATTGAGTCGTTTTAAGAGTCAAAGAGCTACGACTGAAATACTTCCAGAAAACTGGCCCGAAGTGGATATTGTCTTCGCGGCTTTTAATGAAGAGGCAGTTTTACAAGATAAAATCGAGACGCTACTGGCTCTTAACTATCCGCCCGAAAAACTGAACTTCAGGATTGGATCAGATAATAGCACCGATGCCACCAATACCATCCTAAAACAATGGGCGAAAAAAGATGATCGTTTCAAGATTAAGCTTTTTAAAAGTCGCCAAGGGAAAAGTAATATTATAAATCAATTAGTGCCCGAAAGCACAGCCGACTTTCTCTTCCTAACCGATGCTAACATTCTATTTCACCCCGACTCACTGCGCAAGTTGGTTTTAAAATTAGTATCCAATCGAAAAACTGGAGCGGTAGGTGCGGAGATCTTTTATACTAGTCCCAGTAAGCAAGGCATAAGCAAGCAGGAAAACACCTATCTACAAATTGAAAACAAGGTAAAACTTGGTGAAAGTAATTTGTGGAAAGCGGCCATGGGTCTCGAAGGCGGGGCCTACCTGATTCGTCGCGAACTTTTTCCAGAAATCCCTCCCCTCTTTTTTATGGAGGACTTCTTTGTGAGTATGCACCTGTTTAAACATCGCTATCAAGTACTCTGGGAGCCACAAGCCCAGGTCTTTGAAGATGTAAGTGTTTCTCCCCAAGAAGAATACCGCCGCAAAGTGCGAATCTCCATCGGCAACTTCCAAAACCTCGCCTATTACAAAGGGCTCATTTTAAAAAGGTTTTGGCCAATTGGCCTTAGCTTTATTGGTCATAAAGTCCTGCGTTGGTTTAGTCCCTTCTTCTTATTATTACTATTAATAAGTGCCCCCCAGTTGGCTTTAGACCATTGGTTCTACAGCTTAACTGCAGGATTTTATATGTTATTTATAGGCTTAGGACTTTTTGGAATCCTATTTTCGCAAAAAAATAAAGCTGGAGTATTAAAATACCCTGGTCACTTCATTTACATGAACCTTGCTCTCTTAGACGGGTTCTTAACCTATATCAAAGGAATAAAGACAAATGCCTGGCAGCCCACAGCAAGAAAACAAGTTTGAGCTCAATACCATTGAAGAGGCTATTGCCGATATCAAAGCAGGTAAAGTAGTTATTGTAGTAGACGATGAAGATCGTGAGAATGAAGGCGATTTTGTGGCTGCTGCCGAGATGGTGAGCCCAGAGATGATCAACTTTATGACCAAGGAAGGCCGCGGTCTAATCTGTGCCCCTCTAATTGATGAGCGCTGCAAGGACTTGGAATTGGAACCCATGGTGACAAAAAATACCGATCCCATGCATACGCAGTTTACCGTTTCGGTTGATCTGATGGGGAACGGCGTTACCACCGGTATTTCGGCTGCCGATAGAGCAAAGACCATTCAAGCTTTAGTAGACCCCAATACCAAACCCGAGGATTTAAACCGACCTGGACATATATTCCCGCTGATTGCTAAACCAGGTGGGGTGCTCCGAAGAACTGGTCACACAGAAGCGGCTATCGATTTGGCTCGCTTGGCAGGGAAAAAGCCAGCAGGAGTTATTGTTGAGATCATGAATGAGGATGGCAGCATGGCGCGCCTTCCCCAATTGCTTGAAATAGCTAAAAAGCACGACCTTAAGCTCATTAGCATCGAAGATTTGGTTGCCTACCGTATGCAAGCCGAATCACTAATTCACTTGGAAGAACAATTTGAATTAGAAACGGAATACGGCCACTTTTGCCTGCGCGCTTTCCGTCAGACCACCAATGATCAGATTCATATCGCACTTAGCATGGGGGAATGGACTAAAGATGAGGATGTTTTAGTGCGCATGCACTCCGCTTCGGTAGCGAACGATATCTTCGAGATTTTAACCGCCGACACCTCCCATCAATTAGGCAAGGCTTTGGCCAAGGTGGCAGAAGAAGGAAAAGGTGCCGTAGTTTACATGAATCAAGAGATGAATCGCGGTAAACTTTTAGAAAGAATTCGCGACTATCGCATAAACCTCGAAAGCAAGGATCAAACTAAAAAAGTGAGTTTCAATAAAGACGCTCGTGACTTTGGTATTGGCGCTCAGATATTGCATCAATTGGGGATTAGCAGAGTTAAACTCCTTACCAATAATCCCATTAAACGAGTAGGCATCACTGGTTATGGGCTCACCATTACCGAAAACGTTAGGATGTAATTAATCCTCACAACTAGCTGACTGATATTCGAACTGTAAGGTATGATGGCTTAGATTAAAGCCTTCCAAAGCCTGTATTAATTCCTTTCGCAAAGCATCGAGTTCCTTCACGCCCACGGTTTCACTTATCTGAATGTGCGCGGTTAAAACATGCTGATGTCCATCAAGCGACCATAGATGCACATGGTGCAATCCTTTTACTTTCTGATGGGCCAATAAGCGTGATTCTATTTCCGCTAAAGACAAGCCTGCGGGTACCTTTTGCAAAAGTAAATCTACCGTCTCTTTAAGGCGATGATATACTCCCTTTAAGATGTAAAGGCTTATTACTACCGACAAGAGAGGATCGATAAAATACCAATCGGTAAACTGCAAAAGAATGCTGCCAATTAGTACCGCCAGCCAACCAAGTATATCTTCCAAAAGGTGCATGCGCACCATCTTCTGGTTTAAGGACCCACCTTCTAAGCGATAAAAAGCAATGCCATTAAAGAAAAGACCCACTAGGGCCATAATTAGCATTAAATCAGCTTGAGGTTCTATTTGATGCTCGAAACGACTAATGGCCTCTATTAAAATGAAAACCGAACCTAAGACCAGAATTAGCGAGTTTAATAAAGCCCCCATCAAGCGTAAGCGGGCAAAACCGTAGGAATAATCTTTCGTGGGCTTCAGACCTTCTGCCTTTCGTTCTAAAAACCAAGCTAAAGCTAGGGCTAGACTATCTCCCAAATCGTGTAAGGCATCCGAAAGTATCGCAACACTATTACTGAATAGACCACCAATAAACTCCAAAATCGCAAAGAAGAAGTTTAATAGAAAGGCCTCCTTTATTCTTTTGCTATTATGTGTGTGCTGGTGTGGCAATTAGAGTAAGTCTCGGTACTTATCCAGATTATTATACATCACATTTTTAGCAAAGGGACAGACTGGTAGGATCTTGTATTCGTGTTTACGCGCGTAATCGAAGACATATTTTAATAAGGCCTTACCTATGCCCTGCCCTTCTAATGCAGGATCAACTTCCGTATGGCGAATTACAATTTTACCCGCCTCGGTTTTTAAAAGATCAATATAGGCTTGCACCGGAGCATCCTCCTCTTTACGGTATTCAATATTGGCCTCGCTATTAGATCGCCAGTTTTCAGATATCATCGTATGTCCTTTATTTTATCAATTAACACCCGCGCCAATTCTAGCTTACTTTCGACCGACCAACCAGCTACATGCGGACTAAACAAGACTTTATTGCTGCTTAGGATAAACTTAAAATCGTCTGGCAGATTGGAATCGTACAAGTTTTCAAAACTGCTCTTTTCGTATTCTAAAACGTCTAAGCAGGCCCCGATAATTTTTCCCGATTTAAGACCATCTACCAAAGCCTTAGTTTCAACATTTTTCCCTCTAGCAGTATTGATAAGATAAAAGGGCTTGGTGCATACATCAATAAAGGCCTGATTGATGTAGTACTTTGTTTCTTCATTTTCGGGAAGGTGTAGACTAATAACATCCGCTTGGGCCTGCAATTGCGCTAGTTCCACTTCCTCTACATAGCTAGGACTATAATTGCTTTTATACTTATCGTAGGCCAAAATTCGACAGGACATTCCTTGCAATTTTTCGGCAAAAGCGCTGCCCATGTGTCCAAAGCCAATGATTCCGACCGTTTTTCCACGTAACTCATGACCGCGGTTTTCTTCTCTCAGCCACAAACCGGAGCGCACTTCTTTATCGGCTAAAATGAGTCGGTTAAAGAGAGCTAAAAGCATCCCTAGAGCATGTTCACCCAAGGCATGCCTATTCCCTTCAGGAGCGGCTAAGACCCTAATACCCTTCGATTTGGCAAATTCCACATCGATATTTTCTAGACCAGCCCCTACCCGAGCAATAAAGCGCAAATTAGTCGCCTGCTCTAAAATTGCCTGGTCAATGGGCATTCGGCTACGCAAGATTAGGCCACGATACTCTTCCCAATTAATCGCATCTGCAGAAGCTTTATACTCCTCCACTAATTGATAGCCCAATTCTGGAAGTTCCTTGAAGAAGAGTTCATGAACGGTGTCGAGTACTAATACCTTCATCGTATACGCCAAGTGAATCCGGTATTAATGAAATAGGTATTGTATAATCCCACAGCCGGCCCCACACCTAGTTGATTACCGGCAAACAACTCCAACTGAAAGGTTGGACTAAGCATGTAAGCGAAACCACCATCAAAGGCTAGGTAATCGCTATTCGCACTATTTAAACTTAGGCCGTAAACCTCAACAAAGGAAGACCATTTATCCTGACTATAAGCCAAGTTTAAAGTCCATTGCACCGTAAATGAAGTAGCTCTATCGCTGTAAATTCCAAGGTTTCCTGATAGTGACCAAGCGCCTAAAGCCAAGGAAGCCATTCCTCTTAAATCGTAGGCATCGAAATTACTTCTACCCAAAAAGCCCCATTGCAAAGGGTCCTCTGCCTTACTAAAGCTATAACGCAACATAATCCATGGCTGCCCTGAGTTAAAGCTGAAGTCATCGTTAAGCTGGGGCTGATTAAAATAATCGAAACCATAAGCTGCCCCTGCTTCTAAACCTCCACCCAAGCCGTATCGAAATTCGGTAAAAGAGGATAAATAACGCTGTGAAATAAAATCCCCTTCACGGAAGTCCTGCCATTGAAAGCCTTGCTGAACCTGCATTTCATGCAAATCTAAGCTCAGGGCGGAATAGGATTGCCCCGGACGATCGGAGCTAAAAGGGCTCTGAGCAAAAACAGGTGAAGCACAAAATGCGATGCAAACAAGAACAACTAGCTTCCTCATATTATAGACCTAGGATTAACTGACCGATTTGAAAGTAAAGAAAAAGGCCAATGATATCATTAAGGGTTGTGATAAAGGGGCCGGTTGCCAAGGCCGGATCTATCTTATAATTATTTAAAACGAGCGGTACAAAAGTTCCTATTAAAGCGGCTACAATAACCACCGATACCAGAGAAACGGAAACGGTCAAAGCCAATTCGGTTCCATATCCCAAGAAGAGGCTAGCGCCAACTATAATTATCCCTAATATTAAGGCATTAACCACCGCTACCCCAAGCTCCTTAGTAAGGCGAGCCATAGTGCTGCCGTCTATTGAATTGCTGGCTAAACCCTGAACAATAATTGCCGATGATTGCACCCCCACATTACCGCCCATCGCGGCGATTAGCGGAATAAAAAAGGCCAAAGCTGGTATGGAGGCTAGGTCACCTTCATAGCGTCTAATTACTGAAGCCGCTAGCAATCCACCGAAAAGTCCAATTAAAAGCCAAGGCAAACGTGCTTTGGTAATAGACCAAATCGTATCGTCGGCTTCTACTTCATCGGTAAGACCAGAGGCAAGGTTGTAATCCTCTTTGGCTTCATCCCTTATAATATCAACCACATCATCAATGGTAATACGCCCCACTAAGTGCCCTAGTGGATCCACCACCGGGATAACCACCAAGTCGTATTTCTGCATCAAATTGGCCACTTCCTCGGCCTCGGTGGTTACCTCTACCGACTGTACCTTCTGAGAATAAACCTCCGAGATAGGGGTTTTGGTAGACGTAGTAAGCAGCTTTTTCAAACTGAGGGTTCCCAGCAAGACATTGTCATCACTAACCACATAAACCGCATGCACATGCTCTACATCTTCCGCTTGTTTGCGCATTTCTTTTACGCATTGCAAAACCCGCCAACTATCCTTAACCTTAATTAACTCGGTTCCCATTAAAGAACCGGCGGTTCCCTCTGGATAAACCAATAATCGGGCTATATCTCGGGCTTGCTCTTGATCTTCAATACCACTTAAAACCTCCTTTCGTTGTTCTAGAGGCAATTCATTAATTAAATCCGCGGCATCATCAGAATCCAAGTTCTCAATGAGTTCCTTAGCAATTTCCTCACCCGTATAATCCTCCAAAAACTTAGCTCGTAGGTCATCATCAAGCTCCATGAGCACCTCTGCTGCCGTTTCGTCAGGGATTTGCTCAAAAAGTAATTTCGCTTCTGCGAGGTCCAGCTTACTAATGATTTCCGCTAAATCGGCCGGGTGCCCTTCATTATAAAGCTCCTCATGATTTTGCAAGCGACCCTCGCGAAGGTCTAATTCCAAGTCTTCGATATAGTCTTTGGTAATTTCCTGACTCATGCTTGTTCCAAGCTTTGGGTTAGATCAATAAATTCTTGATAGGACAGCTGCTCTGCCCTCTTCTGTAAAAGGCTATCAGACAGACCGTCGAGGGGTAAATTTAGACTTTTCAAGGCATTACGAAGGGTTTTACGCCTTTGATTAAAAGCCGCTTTCACTATTCGCTTTAATAAGGCCTCATTAAAATTAGCCCGGTAGTTCGCCTTTCGGCGGAAGCGAATTACGCCGGACCTCACCTTGGGAGGCGGACTAAACTCCTCTTTCTCTACCGTAAATAAATACTCCCTTTCGTAGTAAACGGCGCTTAGTACGCTTAAAATCCCGTAGGTCTTTGACCCTGGTTCTGCGCATAAACGATCGGCTACTTCCTTTTGGAACATGCCCGCCATTTCGGGAATTAGATCCACGTAGTCGAGCATTTTGAAAATAATCTGACTACTGATATTGTAGGGATAGTTTCCAATAAGGGCAAAGGGCTCCTGCATTAATTCTGATAAATCCAATTGCAAGAAATCAGCTGGAACAATATGACCTTGAAGTTTAGGAAAGTTTTGTTCTAAATAATGTACCGATTCGGTATCGATTTCAACTACATATAGTTCGGTATCCCGAGCCAAAAGGTGTTGCGTAAGCACGCCCATACCCGGACCAATTTCTAAAACTTTCTTATAGCCTTGAAAACTTAAGGCATCGCCTATGCGAGCTGCGGTTTCACTGCTCTTTAGAAAATGTTGTCCTAGGTGTTTTTTTGCTCTAACCATTAATCCTTAATTAATCCCGCCCTGCGTAATAAAGCCTTAGGGTCAGGATCTTGTCCGCGGAATTTACGATATACTTTGGCAGGATGATCTGTCCCCCCTGCAGCTAATAAAGCTCTGAATTTCTCGGCAGTTTCTGAATCAAAAATGCCTTTTTCTTGAAAGAGCTCAAAGGCATCAGCATCTAAAACCTCAGCCCACTTGTAGCTATAATAACCGGCCGAATAACCACCTTGGAAAATGTGACTAAAACTACAAGACATATTCGTTTCCGGGCTAGCTGGGAATAAGGCGGTCTCTTTAAATACTGCATCTTCAAAACTGGCCACATCCTCTTGGCCCCTTGCCTTATGATGCCAAGCCATGTCTAGTTTAGCAAAACTCAATTGTCGTACCGTGGCATATCCTTCCATAAAACTTGCCGAATCCTTGAGCTTCTGAACATATTCGGCGGGAATCTTAGTTCCGTCCTTATAGTGCACTGCGAAAAGATCTAAACATTCTTTCTCATAGCACCAGTTTTCAAGAATCTGCGAGGGTAATTCGACGAAGTCCCAATATACATTGGTACCGCTAAGGCTTGAGTATTTACTTTTTGCCAAGATTCCGTGCAGGCTGTGACCAAATTCATGGAATAAGGTTAGGACCTCATTAAAGGTTAGTAAAGATGGGCTATCCTTGCCCGGCTTAGTAAAGTTGCACACGATACTAACGTGTGGTCTTTGGTCTTCACCATTAATCATCTTTTGGGGTCGGTATGAGGTCATCCAGGCTCCATTACGCTTTCCGGCACGAGGGAAAAAATCGGCATAGAAGACCGCTAAATGAGAGCCGTCTTTGTCGATCACCTCATAGCTAATCACCTCGGGGTGATACTTCTGGATATCCTTACGCTCCTTAAAGCTAATGCCGTAAAGTTTTTTGGCCACTTGAAATGCTCCGTCAATTACCCTTTCCAGCTCGAAATAAGGTTTTAGCATATTGTCGTCAATGGCGTATCGCTTTTGCTTTAGCTTTTCTTTATAATACATTAGGTCCCAAGCCCTAAAATCTTCTAAGCTGTCTAATTCCTTAGCAAAGGCCCTAAGCTCTTCCAGCTCTCGACGGGCCGCTGGCATCGCTACTTCTTCTAATTCTGCTAGGAAAGACCATACCTTATCAGGGCTTTCGGCCATTCGCTCAGCTAGGGTGAAGTCGGCATGACTATCATAGGTCAGTAACTGTGCTCTTTCTCTACGAAGCTTAACGAGCTTCTGAATATTAGTCTTATTATCAAATTCCCCATCCTTGAAAGCCTTGCTTCCAAAGGCAAGAAAAAGCTCTTCTCTCCGCTTCCGATTACTGCAATAGGTCATAAAGGGGATAAAGCTTGGCGCTTGAAGACCAAAATAATATTTACCGCCCTGCCCTTTTTCTTCCGCCTCCGAAGCAGCGGCTTCGAGAGCGTATTCGGGCAAACCATCTAATTCGGATTTATCTAAGAAAAGAGCATAGTTATTGGTTTCGGCAAGTACATTCTCCCCAAAACTTAGACAAAGCTGCGCCAATTCCTGGTCGATTTGCCTTAAACGATCTCTTTCCTCCCCTTTCAACTTTGCCCCATTACGAGCAAAGGATCGGTAGGTTTTTTCCAATAGCATTTGGTCCTCTGGATCCAGGTTTAGAGCCTCCTTTTCCTGGTAAACGGCCTCAACCCTTTTAAATAAATCCGCATTGAGAATAACATCATTTCGATAGTCACTGAGCAAAGGAGAAAACTCTCGAGCTAACTTTTGAATCTCCTCATTGGTCTCAGCCGAATTTAGGTTAAAGAATACCTCAGCTACCCGACTTACCCCTTCACCTGCATTCTCCAGGGCTACTATTGTATTATCAAAATTGGGCTTATCTGGATTTTCACAAATCGCTTTAACCTCTTCCAATCCGATATCAATGGACTGCTTTAAAGCCGGTAAAAAATGTTGGTTTTCTATCTCTTCAAAAGGAACAGTTTGGAAAGGTCCTTTAAAATCCTCCAGTAAGGGGTTGTTCATTGCTGTAATCTTTCTCGCAAAGGTAAAGGATAGGTCAAGGAAATACGATCTACAGCGAAGGATCTCTGATAAGCTTTAGTGATTTACTTTTGCAGAATGGAAGATCTAAAAAACTTGAAGGAATCTCTTTTAGGTGAATGGCAAGAATTGAGGGACACCATTGACCAGGTGTTTTACTATTTAGAAGAAGAGGATTACCAAAGAAAAGGTAGTCAAGAAAATTCTTGGACCCTAGCAGAGGTACTTTTTCATATTAACCTATTAAATCGTCATTTCTTAAGTCAGATCAGCGATCTCAAGCCAGAAATGAAGGAAGTTAAAAAGCTTCCTAAAAGCTTTTATGCCAAAATGCTTCTGCCTACTATGCCCGCTGCGACTAAGGGTAAATCGAAAAAGAACTACAAAACTCCGCGCAGCACCGATCCCAAACATTGGGTCGCTAAGGGCCATGCAATTGTCCCTAAGGTTGTCTTCGCCGACTTACTTGCAGATCTCGATGAGTTGAAAGCCTATATTAACAAAATCGAAGAAGGAAATTTTGCCCGCTTAAAGCTGAAGGGCATAATCAAGGTCTTTAAACTTTATGTGCATGAAGCCCTATTAATTATGATAAGGCATAGTAGGAGACATATTTTGCAAGCTGAAAACATCCTTGCTGGAAAATAAAAAAGGGCCGCAAATCGCGGCCCTTTTTTATTGTATGGAGATAGATCTACTTTACAATTTTGATCCATAAATCGCCTTGGTATGCACCGTTTAATCCGCTCGACTTAGCTTGATCAGCTTCTTGGTAACTATTGAATTTCAATAAGTACACATAGTAGAAGTTATTGCTATTGTCTTGGAATACGCGGGCGTCTAAGCCTTGGCTATTCAATTTATTCATTAGACGGGTGGCGTTCGCCTGATTACCAAATACACCAGCGGTAACGTAGTACCCGGCAGAGCCTGGAGTTACGTTAGAGGCACGATTCGACTCAGGGTAAGAAGTTTGTCCACCACCAGTATTCTGATCGGCAGTATTATTCTGCTGATTGTTATCGAATGGCCTTGGAGGCAATTGACGACCATTATTAGCATTCTGCTGATTGCTATTGTTCTGGTTATTGGTGTTCTGGTTGCCACCATTCTGAGCCGCTTGCTGACGAAGATCTTCCAGTTCTTTCTGCATTTTCTTCTTCTCTTCTTCAAGCGCTTTCTTCATTTCGCCTTTGTAGCTATCCTTGAATTCCTTCAATTTCTCATCTACCGTTTCTTCAACTTCGTCTTTCTGACGACGTTGCATAAGTTTCAAGCGCTTGATTTCATTCTTCATACGCTCATTCTCCTTATTGCTACCAAAGCGATAGGTAAGCATGAACTCATGACTAGTACCAAAGCTAGAGCCATAAGTATTAGTAGAGAAGTCATAGGCATAACCCAAGGTTAACTCCTCAGTAAGGTTAACCCCAACATTGGCAGTAACCCCATAATCAGAACGATACATGGCACCGATATAACCGTACTCAGTCATACGATACAATAATCCAGCATCAATCTGGAAGGGAACCGACTCGGCTGCGCGTACCATAATAATGGGACTTAAAACTTGCTTGTCGCCAGCAAATTTGAAGTCATATTGCAAAGTGGCCACGTAGTGACGAATCAAATTGTAATTGATATCGCTTGGATTACGAGCAAAGTTTACATTCTGACTTAATAGCTGTGGCGCCGCAAACCCTAAGGTAAACTCCTGGACTTTTAAGCTCAATCCTAGGTTTATATCAAAGGTTCCCCGGTTCGGGGCCACTACCGAATAGATATCACCTAAGTCACGGGCACGCACGGCATTTTGATCAATGCTTTGATTCACGTAACCCGCGCCAATACCACCTGAAAAGCTGATATCGTCGCTGAGACGCACGTAATAGGCATAGTTACCGTAGGCCCCTAATCGGCTAAGGATATCGGTTTTATCGCTAAAACCATAAATACTCCAACCTACTTTCTGGTCATTTAATGAGCCATTTACCCCAATTGCGGAGGTTTCAGGTGAGCCCTGAATACCGCTCCACTGACGGCGATGCAACATGGTTGCTTCGGTTACTCCAGCACTTCCCGATAAAGCCGGATTATAAATATATGGAGTAAAGAAGTAATTACTATAGAGTGGAATTTGCTGGGCTTTTGCCACAGTTACCATTAGTCCAACTCCAATCAAAAAGGCTAATTTCTTCATCTTGTTCATCTTATTGTTGGTTACGGATTATGGTGACTGCATTTCGCATGCGTATTTCTCCACCACAGTCTAATACATAGTAATAAGTTCCGTCCGGAAGTTCATTACCACCATTATCTACCCCGGTCCATAGGCCGTTGAAATTATCATCGCTGTAGACCACCGATCCCCAACGGTTCATGATTTCAATGGAACAAGCGTCGCCATCCAGCAATTCTCGAATATCCCAAACATCATTTAAGCCATCATTATTAGGCGTAAAGATGTTATAGGCCTTATTAATCAAATTGATCTGATCGGGGAAGGTCTTATTAATTATCAGCTGAAGTGAATCAATACCCACACAACCACGAGAGTTTGTTACTTCCACATAAATCCATACTGTATCCGAAAGCACACCGTCTTCTAAGACCTTACTCACTTGGATACTCTGACTTAAGAAGTCGCTAAACTCAATTGGCTTACTTGCCCACCAACGGTAATTGGTACCTCCAAAAGCGGTAAGGGTTGCGGTTTCTCCAGACTCAATTACTTGATCTGGACCGGCAGCAGCATTAACCACTAAAGGATAAACAATTACGGTATCTCTGGTAATACAACCATTAACACCGGTTGCCTCCACTGGATAACTACCCGGAATATTGATGTAACGAGTAGCACCATTTACTTGACCACCTTGCCAAGTAACCTGGTTAAAGTTTCCTTGCGCAACGAATAGGATGCTGTCACCCGGACATAAACCTACTGAATCGCCAGGGAAGAAGTTTAAGCTCGGTGGTTCATAGAATACAACCATCACACTATCGGCACGGAAGTCACATAATTGGTTTCCAAAACGATTCACGTAGCTGGTACGTAATTGGAAATACAGGGTATCAAATCCGCTAATCGAATAGGTGGTATCCAAAACCAAACTCGGATTAGTATCGGTTTGAAGGATGGCCCAGTTATTTCCATTAGGGTTCCACTGATACCATTGATAGTCCCAAGGAAGCAGTCCTAACATGGTATCGGTGGCCGTAACCAAAGCACTGTCGTATAGACAGAGATTTAAGCCAGTTAAACCACTATTAGTACCAGGGAATTGGACCTCAATTACTTGGGTTTCTGGCACCGTATCTACAAAACTGCGGAACACTCTCGATGTATCCGAACAGATTCCATCATCAATAGATACAAACCAACGGCCCGATTCTTTGATAACTAAAGTTTGATTGGTTTCACCCACCAAGGGGTATTTTACTCTTAATCCACTAATAGGATCAATAGAGTCGGTTAACCATTGGTAACTGTAATTATAGCCGAAATTACTTAAGGTAGTAGGCGTACTTGGCGCCGATAAAATCGCTGAATCAGTTTCACAGAAGTTAACCGAGTCGAGGCCTAAGATGAAGGCATTGGGAGAGTTCACCACTGTTACGTCAAATTCTGGGAACCAACGTACCGCCACACTATCGGAGAAGAACACACAAGTTTCTATACCGGTAAAGGTGGTCCGGCGAGCAATTCGTACCCTAAAATAACGCAATGCAGGTTTAGGGTTTTGGAAGTAAGGTTGTCCTGCGTCCGATAAACTGGTATCTACCACTAAGGTAGGCAGGGTATCAAAACTTAGGTTATTTAGCGGCTGACCAGAAACTGATTTCCAAGGATTTGCTCCCGCAGGAACGGTTGGATCATACCACTGCCAGCGGTAAGAAACGTCCTGTGGCCAACTCTGAGAAGGAATGGTAGTTAGTAATACCGAATCCTTCATACATATTTCGTTAAATACTGTGGGTCCGGCTAAACCGGGGAAAGGCACCCCAGCAATTACCGCATTCGGAACCGAGTCGATATTCACCCAAAACTTATTCACTTCGGGAGTAGTATCGGTACAATAGCCATCGTTAACTACTAGGCGATAATGGTTCCAACCTCTAACTGAAGAGTTCTGGTTAATTTGTAAGATACGCTGGGTCGCGGTGGCAGTAGTTAAGGCGTACCAATCGCGCAGACCTGTAACCGGATTAAAGGAATCGGTTAGCCACTGATAGGTAAATGTTAGATTAGGCGGAGGAAGAGGCCCGTTTAATAAGGCTATATCCGACTCACATAATTCAATCGAATCACGCGGTGAATTATTACCGGCCACAGGATTATCTACCCGGTAGGCATTAGCATTAGCCGCATTTGCGGCGTCAAATGTTATTGTTGTAGGGGTGTTTATCGGCGTAACCAGCACGGTATCCGAGTAAATTGGACAATTACCATTATTGGTTAATCGAGCATAATAAGCACCCTGTCCGTAGCCTACTTTCAAAGAGTCTTTGGTTTCGCCTTGCAGCTGAAAAGCACCATTAAACCACTGAATAGCAGTACCATCAGTAGTAACTCGTATGTAGATCGAATCTCCAAAACAAACCCCTAAATCTACCGAGGTTGAATAGGGGTTATCTACAGTGTCAATTTTAACGCCATTACGGATAGTAGCAACCGAATCAATAAAACCAACCGTAGGAATACGGTTTATCTGACGGAAAGTGGTATCACTAAATCCGTCGATCGGAGTAATTGTTCCATTGCTATTGCGGTTGATTATGCGGAAGCCATAAATGCCAATAGGCGTATTACATGGCATTACTAAAGAAGCCCATTTTTTACCACTACTAAAGGTATCCGAAGGTAAGGTTACCGCTACCGGTGGATCATTCTTCTCCAACTTAGTTAGCTCCAGCAAAGTAGCAGAGCCCCAATTGAGAGCTGGACTAGTCGCTAATTGATATTCAAAACTGGAGTTAGAAGGAAAGTTGGCATTCGGCTTAATCTCGTATTCAATCACAATGGTATCACACTGACAAGTAGCGTCCGCGAAATTGACATTGGTGGTACCATTTAGAATGTCAATTTTACCGGCCGAAACAATGTTTTGAGCCCAGAGTGAGGAAGAAAAGCTTATGCCTAAAAGGAAGACAAAATACTTTAACAGGTTCTTCTTCATAATAGTTGTTGTTTGCAAAATGTTGGCAATTTAACTTAATCGCTCCTACAAATGTAGGTCAATTAGTAGCAAATCCCTGTAAATTAGTAACCGCTTTATCCACGATATACAAGGAATTGACAGTATTACGAATAAAATATTATAAAGGTGGGGTTTCTAAAACAAAGGCTTAGAGCATTTTACTTTGCAATAGAGGGAATAAAAACCTTCTTCCGGGAGAGTCCGCACGCTAAAATTCATGGACTAGCCGCCCTTCTCGTCATCGCCTTAGGAGCTTACTTGGAGTGCACAATTCATGAGTGGCTTGCCCTTATTGTCTCTATAGCTTTGGTTCTTGGGATGGAAGCCCTGAATTCGGCTATCGAATATACGGTTGACCTAATTAGTCCGGAACAACATCCTTTAGCTAAAAAAGCCAAAGACGTTGCCGCGGCAGCCGTGCTTATTTGTGCGTTATTTGCCTTGGTAATTGGAATTATAATCTTTGTCCCAAAAATTATTCATGCATTCTGAGGTTTTAAACTCCATCAAACAAAGTCTCCAGCAGGAGCTTAGTGTTAAAGAAGCTTTGTATCGCATTTGCAGTATCATAGAGATACAGCTCGACAAATACAATTGGGTAGGCTTTTACTTTATGAATCATCAAAGTAGAAAGCTGCATCTAGGTCCTTATATAGGTGCACCCACCGACCACACTATTATTGATTTCGGAAAAGGTATTTGCGGACAAGTAGCAGAAAGTGGTGAAAGCTTTTTAGTAGATGATGTAAATGCCCAAAGCAATTACATCGCCTGTAGCATCGATGTGAAATCTGAGATTGTAGTTCCCATGTATTATAAAGATCAGTTAATTGGTCAGATTGATATTGACAGTAATACCATTGCCGCATTCGATCACCGTGATGATGCCTTTCTTAAGGAGGTAAACCGATTAATTGTTGACCGTTACCAAGAGGAACTAATTGAATACCTCGAGGAACTCATTTAATTATTGACCGGTACGAATTGCGTCTACCGGATTGAGTCGGGAGGCGCTAAGAGCTGGGATAAAGCCTGATACCAAGCCAATTACCACTGAAATCCCCATTCCTTGGATTAGATTCTTACTGCTTAGTTGAATTTGGAAACTCATGTCTTCCATAAAGAAGGGTAAGGCAAGCTGACCCAAGTAAACCATAAATATCCCGAGTCCGCCCCCGATTACACAAAGGATAACCGATTCCAGCAAGAACTGCATCAAGATAAAAATGCGCTTGGCGCCTAAACTCATTTGTATTCCAATTTGGTTGGTGCGCTCCTTTACGCTCACGAACATAATATTAGCGATTCCAAAACCACCGACCAGTACCGAAAAGCCACCGATAACCAATCCCGCTAGACCAATCACTGAAAAAAGTTGATCGAGATTATTGGAAATCATCGATATTTCATTGAGGGCAAAGTCATTGTCTGCCTTAGGCTTTAAGCGCCGAATCGAGCGCATGGTACCTATTATTTCATCGCGTAATTCCGACATCTCCACTCCTTCTTTAGCAGAAATCATAATGGTAGACCCATTCTGATTTTTAAGACTCATCAGGTTACCTACATATTGGATAGGAACAAAAATGCTCCCATCAAAATCATTTCCAATAAGGCTTTTACCCTGTTTGGCCACCACGCCAATAACCTTGAGCTTTCGGCCCAAAACACTAAAGGTGCGACCCACTGGATTGACCCCAGGAAAAAGCCCCTGGGCAACATCATAACCTAAAATGGCAATTGGAGAACCTTTGCGTGATTCTAATTCCGAGAAATAACGACCCTCTTCAATTTCAAAATTCCAGATATAGTTATAGGCGTGGGAAACGCACATCACATTTACCCCTTCTACGCTGTTAAGCCCATATTTTAAAGTTTGTTGAACCCCAAAGAGATAAGCGACATGCTCCGCATTATTCATGCGGCTGGCCAGTTTCTCCATTTCATAATAATTAGGCTCTGGCCTTTGAAAATAGTGCCACCATTTGTATTCACCGCCGCCTCCACCCCAAGGCCACTTCTGAATGTATACCACATTGGAACCAAGGTTCTGAACGCTAGAACGTATCGAACGTTCCAAAGAGTCTACCATCGTGAAAACGGCTACAATGGTTAAAATGCCAATGGTTACTCCCAACAAAGAAAGGAAGGTGCGTAAACGATTTACCCTAAGCGCGTGTAGAGCAAAATTGAGACTTTCTTTTAAGATCCGAAGGTATAGCATATGCGGTTGCTCAAATGTACGAGATAATTGAATTCTGGATTCAAAAGCACCTAAAAAAGCCCTAATTTTGCCCCTCTAAAAAATCATAGGATGTCCCATAATTCAGAAGCGCCTAGAGCCTTAATTTCAGTATTTTACAAAGATCACTTAAACGAGCTAGCTAAGGCACTGGTTGCCAAAGGTTACCAATTACTTTCTACCGGCGGTACTCGCCAATTTTTGGAGGATCATGGTCACCAAGTAGAGGCTGTCGAAGACCTTACTGGTTATCCTTCTATTTTAGGTGGTAGAGTAAAAACTTTACACCCCAAGGTTTTTGGTGGAATTTTAGGACGTCGTTCATTGAGCTCTGATCAGACTGAAATGCAAGAATTTGGTCTACCAAATATTGACGTTGTAGTCGTAGATCTATATCCTTTTGAGGAAACCCTAGCTTCTGGTGCCGAGCACCAAGACATCATTGAAAAGATTGATATCGGCGGTATATCTTTGATTCGTGCGGCAGCTAAAAATTACCAGGATTGCTGGATTATCCCCAGTCGTGACTTATACCAAGATGCCATAGAAGTTTTAGAGAAGGGAGAGCAGAATATCGAAACGCGTAAGCGCTATGCTGCCGAGGCTTTCCGGATTTCTTCGCAATACGATACCCATATCCAAGCTTACCTAAGTGGTGATTACCAAAACCTTATTCTAGGCAAGGCCAATGGCCTACGCTACGGAGAAAACCCACATCAAAAAGGTACCTTCTACGGTAAGATGGAAGAGGTTTTTGAGCAATTGCATGGAAAAGCTCTTTCCTACAATAATTTGCTTGACGCTGATGCGGCAGTAAACTTATTGGATGAGTTTGAAGACTGTACCGTAGCGGTATTAAAACACAATAATGCCTGTGGTATTGCTAGTCGCCCATCAGTATTAGAAGCTTGGCAAGATGCATTAGCTGGCGATCCTGTTTCGGCCTTCGGAGGAGTATTGATCTCTAATCGCGAAATTGATGCAGCAACCGCTGAGGAAATGCATAAAATCTTCTTCGAGATTGTAATCGCCCCCTCTTACAGCGCAGAAGCCCTTGAAATACTAAAGCAGAAGAAAAACCGCATCATTTTGATTTTGAAGGATTTCGACCGCCCAAAAATGCAATACCGCACCCTTCTTAACGGAATCTTAGCGCAAGAAAAAGACCATCACACCGATAGTAGAGCAGATTTAAAGAACGTTACCAAGGCCCAAGCATCTGAGCAAGAAATTGAAGATTTACTTTTTGCTTCCAAAATTTGTAAGCATACCAAATCAAATACTATTATCTTAGCGAAGAACAAGCAATTGATCGCGGGGGGTACCGGTCAGACTTCTAGAGTAGACGCCTTAAGACAAGCAATTGTTAAAGCTAAAGCCTTTAAATTTGACCTCCAAGGAGCCGTAATGGCCTCCGACGCTTTCTTCCCATTCCCTGACTGTGTTGAAATTGCCAATGAAGAAGGAATTAAAGCTGTGATCCAGCCTGGTGGCTCTATCAAGGATCAATTGTCGATTGACTTTTGTGATGAGCACCAAATGAAAATGGTATTCACAGGAGTAAGACATTTTAAACATTAAGACAAATTGGGACTTTTTGATTTTTTACGGGAGGACATTGCAATTGACCTAGGAACGGCTAACACCCTAATCATTCACAATGATAAAGTGGTAGTAGATGCGCCTTCAATTGTAGCAAAAGACCGTGCCAGCGGAAAGATTATTGCCGTGGGGCAAACCGCTCGCCAAATGCATGGTAAAACGCATGAAAACATTAAAACCATTCGTCCTTTAAAGGACGGAGTTATAGCCGACTTCGAGGCCTCTGAAGCCATGATTCGCGAAATGATAAAAAGCATTCCGGCCTTGCAGAAACGCTTGGTCCCTCCTGCTCTACGGATGGTTATTTGTATTCCCTCTGGAATTACTGAAGTAGAAAAAAGAGCGGTTAAAGATTCTGCTCAGCATGCAGGCGCACGCGAGGTGTACCTTATCCACGAACCCATGGCCGCTGCTATTGGTACGGGAGTAGATGTGCAAGAGCCCAAAGGAAATATGATTATTGATATCGGTGGAGGTACTACCGAGATTGCAGTTTTAGCTTTAGGGGGTATTGTCGCCGACAAAAGCATAAAAGTTGCTGGTGATGTATTCACCAATGATATTGCCTATTACATGCGAACCCAACACAATCTTTTTGTGGGTGAGCGCACTGCCGAGGAAATCAAAATTCAAATTGGATCTGCTTTAGATGATTTGGAGAATCCACCTGAAGAGATGCCCGTACAGGGTCGTGACCTATTAACCGGAAAGCCAAAGCAATTAATAATTACCTACAAGGAGATCGCTAAGGCCCTCGATAAGTCCATTATACGTATTGAGGACGCTATCATGGAAGCACTTTCCATGACGCCACCAGAATTAGCCGCGGATATATACAATAGTGGTATTTACCTTGCTGGTGGTGGTTCGATGTTAAGAGGATTAGATAAACGGATTAGCATGAAAACTGATTTACCAGTTTACGTAGCCGAAGATCCTTTAAGAGCCGTAGTACGTGGTACTGGTATTGCGCTCAAAAACATTGGTAAGTATAACTTCCTGATGACCTAATTTAATATGCGCTACTTCCTACTGCTGCTCAATCGGAGCCGAGTACTGATCCTTTTTTTGGTTCTGGAAGTAATCGCATTGACTTGGATTAGTTCTAGTCGTTCCTACCCTCGCGCTGCGGTTAAAAGTAAAACGGCGGAAATAAGTGGCCGCTTTAACACTTGGGGTCAAGAATGGCGTAACTTCCTAAATCTTCGTATTGAAAACGAGCATTTAGCCAAAGAAAACGCCCAGCTTAGAGCATTGATTGATGCATCTATACTAGCGCAAAACTATGGTGCGGATACCATTCGCGACAGTGTTATTGGTCAGCATTATACCTATATCCCCGCTCAAGTAGTTAATAGCAGCTTTTTAAAAGTCAATAATTACATCCTCATTGATAAAGGAGCACGTAGTGGTTTGCGCAGCAATATGGGGGTCATAAATAATAAAGGTATCGTTGGAGTAATAACCAGTGTTAGTGAAAACTTTGCGAGAGTATTACCCCTAATTCATCCCAATATTAGCTTAAGTGCCGCGCTAAAAAATAATGGCTTTTATGGTCCATTAAAATGGGATGGTAAAAGCTATCGACAAGCCCAACTCTACGATATCCCTCGTTATGCGGAGGTTAGCCAGGGTGATACAATAATCACCGATGGACGCTCCAATATTTTCCCACCCAATATTCAAATTGGAACAGTTATAAGCGGCAGCCTCCAGGCAGACCAAAACTTTTATCGATTGGAAGTGGAGCTAAGCACGGACTTTGCCAAAATTGATAATGTATACGTGGTAAAAAACCTTCTATCTGAAGAAGCTGACTCCCTAATGCAAGAGCAAGAATGAAATTTCTAAAAGACTTCATATTGTTCTTAGTGATTATCCTGTTGCAGGTTAGCATCTTCAATAACTTTTTGTTTTTCGGCTACATGAACCCCTATCTGTATGTTTATTGGCTCTTAAGCAGAAATAATGAAGATCAAAGGGCACTTTACTTGATTCTAGCCTTTGTTTTGGGGGCAAGCATCGACATCTTCGAAGGAAGCGGGGGGATGCATGCTTTGGCCACCACTTTTATTGCCTTTATACAGCCTTATTTATGGCGCCTGGTGCATAAGCATGGAGAAGAAGACGAGGAGGCTCCTTGGCTTCAGCAATTAAGCTTAGACCGTAGACTGGTTTTTTTAATCCTTGCTCTTTTCCTTCACCACCTAGTGCTCTTTACGGCCGAAAACTTCGGTTTTAACAATGTGGGTATCTTATTAAAGCGAAGCCTTTACAGCTCTATCTTCTCCTTTATATTTGTAGGTATCTATCAATTTTGGAAGGCTCGCCGTTAAATGCAACGTAAGCACCTACTTTTCTTCTTCTTTCTTAGTGTGGCCTTGGTTTTTATTGGTCGGCTTTTTTACATCCAAATTTTAAAGGACGATTACAAACTATCGGCTTTAAACAATGTGATTCGCAAGGAAAAAATTTACCCAGGTCGTGGACTTATCTATGATCGAAATGGGGTGCTATTGGTAGGGAATCAGAGTGCCTATGATCTCATGGTAATTCCAAGCCAAATCAAAAAATTGGATACCATTGCCTTTTGTGACTTATTGGACATAGACAAAGACCGCCTCATCCAAAATCTTAAAAAAGCTAAGGCATATAGCTACCTAAAACCATCCATCTTCATGAAGCAGATTTCCAAGGAGAAGTTTGCTTTCATTCAGGAAAAGCTGCACGAATTTCAAGGCTTTTACCCCCAGAAAAGGATTCTCAGATCCTATAACTTTAACTCGGCCTCAAATGTAGTAGGGTTTATCGGCGAAGCCTCGGTGGGTTTCATAAAAGAAAATCCAAGTTATAGCCAGGGTGACCTTATCGGTAAAACCGGAATTGAAAAGGCCTATGAGAAAGAATTAAGGGGTAAAGCCGGAGCAGAGTACCATTTGGTGGACGTACACAATCGCAGTAAAGGATCTTATCAGAATGGTATCTACGATACCTTACCCGTGCCAGGTTCCGACTTACACAGCACCATTGATATTTACCTTCAGGCTTATGGGGAACAATTAATGCAAAACAAGAGAGGGTCGGTCGTAGCCATTGAACCAGAAAGTGGTGAGATTCTAGCATTAGTTACCAGCCCTAATTACGACCCTAGTCTAATGATTGGACGTGATCGCACCCGAAACTACAGCGAACTATATTTAGACAGCATTAATAAGCCCCTCTTTGATCGTGGTTTATTGGCAGAATATCCGCCGGGCTCTCCCTTTAAGGTTATTAATGCCCTGATTGGTTTACAAGAAGGGACCCTAACTCCACGCAGCACCTATACCTGTCATCATGGATTCCATTGGGGAAGTTTACACGTAGCTTGTCACTGCGACACCTACTCACCTATTGCTCTACGTACTGCTATTAGTAAAAGTTGCAATAATTACTTCTGTCGGGTATTTAAGGGGGTTATAGAGAAATATCCTAGTGCTCAGGAAGGAATGAACGCGTGGAGTAATCACGTAAAGAGCTTTAATCTTGGGCGGTATTTAAACAACGACCTACCCACCGGCCGTAAAGGTCTAGTGCCTAATGCCGATTATTACGATCGCGCCTTCGGATATACCGGTTGGAAAGCGGTGAGCACCATCTCATTAGGTATTGGTCAGGGTGAATTACTTCTAACGCCCATTCAAATGGCGAATATGACTGCTGCCATTGCTAACCGAGGTTATTACTACACCCCGCACATCGTCAAAAGAATCGGTGATAAACCTAGCCAGGATACTAACTTCACCAAAGCTAAATACACCACCATTGATAGTGTTCATTTTTCGACGGTCATTGAGGGGATGTTTGACGTTTTTGAAAGTGGTACTGCCCGAGGTTCTCGCATGGAAAACATTGAAATGTGTGGCAAAACGGGTACGGCAGAAAACCCGCATGGCCAAGATCACTCCATCTTTGTGGCTTTTGCCCCTAAAGACAATCCTAAAATCGCTATTTCCATCATAGTTGAAAACGGATATTGGGGTAGCCGCTGGGCAGCTCCTATTGCTAGTCTTATGATTGAGCGGTATTTAACCGATACCATTAGTAGGCCAAATCTCGAAAAGAGAATGTTGCAAGGTGATTTGAGCGATGAATACGAATCCCAATTAGTGAAGATCTACGGAGAAGAAGTAGTTGATAAACTGAAAGTGCCGGATGAGACAGAATGATCGACTTTTTTATAATGTAGATTGGATTAGCATCCTATTGTTCTTCCTGCTGGCATTTTTAGGTTGGGCCAATATTTATGCCGCAGTATACGACGAAAATCACGCAAGTATCTTTGACCTAAGCCAACGCTACGGTAAACAATTGCTTTGGATTGGTACCTCGGTCCTAATAATCATATTCCTTTTCATTTTAGACGGTAACCTCTTTCAAACTCTGGCTTATCCTATTTATATCCTCAGTATGCTTAGTCTCTTAGGGGTACTCCTATTTGGAAAGGAAATTGCAGGCGCTCGTTCCTGGTTTGTCTTTGGCGGCTTTAGCTTACAGCCCTCGGAGTTTGCAAAATTTGCCACAGCCCTGGCTTTAGGGGCATTCTTAAATAAACAAGGGAGGGACCTTAGTAGGTGGAAGGATAAGATAATGGCCTTTATCATTATAGGTCTGCCGGCAATTTTAATTATCCCTCAACCTGATCCAGGATCGGCCTTGGTTTACTTTAGCCTGATTTTGGTACTGTACCGAGAGGGCTTGTCTGGCTCCTATATTTTCCTAGGGATAAGTGTAGCCGTCTTATTTATTCTTAGTTTACTAATACCCACCCTCTATTTACAAATTGGATTAGCCCTTATCGCTTTATTAATCGCCTACCTCGGTCGAAGAAGCAAAGGCTTCTGGATTAGAGTTTTGGCGATTCTTAGCATGGCTTTACTTTTGGTAAACTCAGTTGATTACGCCTTTAATAATATTCTTGAAGATCGACATCGAAATCGTATCAATATACTTCTAGGAAAGGCCCACGACCCCAAAGGAATTGGTTATAATACTACTCAGTCTATGATTGCGATTGGTTCGGGAGGATTTAGTGGCAAAGGCTATTTGAATGGTACCCAAACTAAATTTGACTTTGTGCCCGAACAGAGTACCGATTTTATTTTCTGTACCGTAGGCGAGGAATGGGGGTTTCTAGGCAGCAGCCTATTAATTCTGCTTTTTGTTCTACTGTTTTTTAGGATTGTCCAGCTTGCTGAAAGGCAGAAAAACCGCTTCGCTCGTGCTTATGGCTATGCCGTGGTGAGCATATTGTTCTTCCATTTTACCATTAATATTGCCATGACCATTGGCCTGGCCCCGGTAATTGGCATTCCCCTACCCTTTTTCAGTTATGGTGGTTCCTCACTCTGGGGCTTTACCTTCTTGCTATTTATATTGATAAAGCTAGACAGTTTCCGCTGGCAAACCCTGTAAAGCTAAGACGAAATCTTAGGTCAAGTAAAAAAAAAGTCCCCTCGAAGGGGGACTTGTTAGTTCTGGATCATTTCAAAGCTAAGACCGTTATCCAATTCTTGGCGGTGGTAGGACCGCGAAAAGTTTAGGATATTTTGAATGGTCTGCGGATTTGGTTTAGCGTTAATCTGATACTCATGTTTAAGAATAGTAGTGTTATCCATGCACCTTGTATTAGTTAGACAAGTATCTAACGAAAGGGGCAGAATATTATTTTAGGAACTAGTCAAAGAAACATGATTTTTCTCCATCAGCTTACGCAGATTAATAAGGGCATAACGCATCCGGCCTAGAGCCGTATTGATCGAAACCCCAGTTTGATCCGCAATTTCTTTAAAGCTTAATCCGCTAAAATGGCGCAATTTCAATACCTCTAATTGCTCTTCTGGTAACTCTAAAATAAGGCGGTGTAAATCCTTCTCAATCTGCTCACGAATCATTTCTGACTCCGCATCCGGTGAACCGTCTTTGATAATCTTGAAAATATCGTACTCATCATTAGGAGCCACCGTAGGCATACGTTTTTGCTTACGGAAGTGATCGATCACCAAATTGTGGGCAATACGCAGAGACCAGTTCAAAAACTTGCCTTCCTCGTTATACTTGCCACGGCGCAGAGTTTTGATGATTTTAACAAATGTGTCTTGAAATACATCATTCGCTAAATCGCGATCTTGAATTTTACTCAGGATATAAGAGAAAATTCTTTGTTCGTGCTTGGAAATTAAAAAGGCTAAACCTTGCTCTTCACCTTCCAAATACAGCCTGATTAGCTGTGCGTCAGTCATTGCTTTGTAGTCCATAGTCAACCTTGATTGGGTTAGTAATTCAATCTATAAATTCAATCAAGTAACTATGCTTCTATAGGCAAAGAGTCTTTAAATGTGATTTGCAAAACGGCCAATTATTGTGCCGTGCTTAAAACAAATATATAATTTTCTTTGTCAATCCTGCAAACGGAAGCAAATTGATACTTTTGAACGAGCTATTTCTCCCCTATTAAATGAGTACGAAAAAGGCAAGCAGCAAGGACTGGATTGACATCCAAGGCGCAAGAGTGCACAACCTAAAAAATATTGATCTCAAGATCCCTCATCAAAAATTAACCGTTATTACGGGATTGTCGGGTTCGGGTAAGTCATCATTAGCATTCGACACCCTCTATGCCGAAGGGCAACGTCGTTATGTGGAAAGCTTATCTTCCTATGCCCGTCAATTTTTGGGGCGCTTAGATAAACCGGAGGTAGACAGCATAAAAGGTATATCGCCAGCGGTAGCGATTGAACAGAAGGTAATTTCGCGTAATCCTCGGTCAACGGTAGGAACCAGCACAGAGATTTATGACTACTTAAAAGTCTTATACGCTCGTATTGGCAAGACTTATTCTCCTATTAGCGGGGAAGAAGTAAAAAAGCATCAAATTGAAGATGCTATCACTTTTGTGAAGTCATTAGAGCCCCAAACCCGGGTTTTACTCAAAAGCCCTTTCCTACTTCACGATCGTTCATTAAAGGGTCAATTAGCGATATTAGAACAACAGGGCTTCTCTCGGTTAAGCTATAAGGGGGAAACCTTGCTCATTTCGGAACTTGAGCTTAAAGAAGTAAAGAATCCTGAGGAAGATTTAGAAATTGTGGTTGACCGCCTAACGGCGGAGATGGATACTGATGATCAAGTCAACCGCTGGACTGATTCCTTACAGACTGCTTTCTTCGAAGGCCGAGGTATTTGTCGAATTGAAATTTACCCGAGTGGCGAAAGCACCGAGTTTAGCAATAAGTTTGAGGCAGATGGAATCGAATTTGAAGAGCCCAGTCCTCACCTCTTCAGTTTCAACAATCCTTATGGTGCCTGTCCTAAATGCGAAGGATTTGGTAATATCATGGGGATTGATGAAGACTTAGTTATTCCGGATACAAGCCTTTCAGTTTATGAAGATGCGATTTTTCCCTGGCGAGGAGAAAAGATGCAGGAATGGAAGGAACAGCTCTTAAGAGGAGCAGAAAAGGCAAATTTCCCTATTCATAGACCCATATTTGAATTGAGTCAGGCTGAATACGATCTACTTTGGGACGGATGCAGCCACTTCAAAGGCTTACACCAATTTTTCAATTACTTAGAGTCAAAATCCTACAAGATTCAGTTTCGCGTTATGCTTTCCCGATACCGTGGCAAAACGCGTTGCACTAGCTGCAAAGGCAGTCGCTTACGCAAAGAAGCTTCCTACGTGAAAGTCGCAGGAAAAGCGATAAGCGAATTGGTGAATTGGCCTATAGATAAGCTGAGAGATCATTTCGAACAGCTCGAATTATCCGAATCAGACCAGAAGATTGCCAAACGACTCTTGGTGGAAATTCGTAGTCGCCTCAATTATCTATGCGAGGTTGGATTACCTTACCTCAACTTAAACCGAGTTTCGAATAGTTTATCTGGAGGTGAGTCGCAACGAATAAATCTAGCAACCAGCTTAGGAAGTGCCTTAGTGGGCTCTACCTACATTTTAGATGAGCCCAGCATTGGACTGCATCCACGCGATACCGAGAAGCTTATTAAAGTGGTGAAGAGTCTGCGTGATTTGGGTAATACCGTGGTTGTAGTTGAGCACGATGAGGAACTTATGGAAGCTGCCGACTACTTAGTGGATATTGGGCCAGATGCAGGCATTCATGGCGGTGAAGTGATTTACGCTGGCGAAGCGCAAGGGGTTAAGGAGCAAACTGAGTCCTATACGGCACGCTACCTTAACGGACTGGAAAAAATTGAGATTCCCACGAAAAAAACTCCGCGAAAATTTATCAGCCTTAAAGGCGCGCGCGAAAACAATTTAAAAAACATCGATATTGATATACCCTTACACTGCTTTAGCGTAGTGACCGGTGTAAGCGGTTCGGGTAAATCGAGTTTAATTCGAAAAATACTTTATCCTGCCCTTAAAAAGCGCTTAGGAGCTTATGCGGATAAGACCGGTAAGTTTGCCGCCTTGGAAGGTTCCATCGAAAGTTTAAGCGATGTAGAATTTGTGGATCAAAATCCGATTGGGAAAAGCTCGCGCAGTAACCCCGTTACCTATCTTAAGGCCTATGACGATATCAGAGCATTATTTGCCGCACAACCCTTAGCCAAGACTCGAAAATATAAACCGGGCTTTTTCTCCTTTAATATTGATGGTGGTCGCTGCGAGAAATGTCAGGGCGAAGGTGAAATCACCATTGAAATGCAGTTTATGGCTGATGTGCATTTACGTTGTGATGAATGTGAAGGAAAGCGGTTTAAAAAAGAAATTCTTGACGTTCAATTCGAAGGGAAGTCGATATTCGATATCCTTGAAATGACAGTAGATGAGGCGATGGACTTCTTCCGAAATTCGGATCAACATAAGATTGCCGATAAAATAAAACCCTTGCAAGACGTAGGTTTGGGTTATGTGAGCCTGGGGCAAAGCTCCTCCACCCTTTCTGGTGGGGAAGCCCAAAGGGTAAAATTAGCCACCTTCCTCGGCAAAGGAAGCGCTCAGAACCCGGTGCTCTTCATTTTTGATGAGCCCACTACTGGACTGCATTTCCACGATATCAAAAAGCTACTTCAAAGCTTTTATGCTTTAATAAAAAATGGGCATTCGGTTTTGGTTATCGAACATCATCCAGATGTCATGAAATGTGCGGATTGGATAATTGACCTTGGACCCGAAGGCGGTGAAATGGGGGGGCAATTAGTTTTTCAAGGGAAACCGGAAGACTTAGTGAAATCAGAAAACTCCTATACTGCCAAATACCTTCGAGAAAAACTAAAATAGATTTTTGGGGTTAAGCAATTATGGAAAACCCCGAACGTCGATTCAGATTAAGGCAAGACGACAAAATTGTAGGCTATATGCGAAAGCTTAGTCAATCCATGGTCTTGTATTCTAGTGATGGATTCTGGTGGCGTGGTCATAAGCCCAGTTATAACTTAGTAGACGAGTACACCGGACTGCGCGATCGCAATAATCGCTATATCTACGAATGGGATATTCTTTACTTCAAAATCGATCCGGATGGGGAATATTCCAAAGGCGTTATACTTTGGGAAGGACGCCAAGAAATATTCGGAATTAAAGCGATAGATGAAGGTAGTTTTATTCCCCTCTTTGTGGAAGGAATCGCCATGTTCAATTCCTATCAGTTGGAAGTATTCTCACACTTATGGTTAAACCCAAAGTTAAAAGAGTACTTAGGCGTTAAAGATTAATTAAATCCTTTCGTCGGCATTTTCTCTTCGCTAGGCTTAAACAGTTTTGTTTCAAAAGCTAAGGTATCGAGTTGAAGCCTTACCCTCAGCCAATCCGAAATTTTAGCACTTTCTGCATGTAAACCTTGGGTATCTGGGGTAGCCCATTTTAACTTGGCAATCATTAAAGTGTCCATTTCCCCACGATGGTATTCAACCATTCTTGCCATGGAAAGGGAGTATAATCGAGGGTGCATTACCTTTAACTCGCGACTTAGTTGTTCCAGGGGCAAGTGCAGAGAACGTTCTTTAGACAATGCATTCTGCAAATTAGCGATTGCAACATTTTTATCTTGGAGCTCAAGCTGACTCTTGGAGAAAACATCTACCAATTTATTAACCTCATCCGAGTTCATCTGTTCCAAATTCTGAGGTTGTACTACCTTAATTCTAGCTCCCTCAAGGCTGTACAAACCCAGTTTAGAGCGCCATGAGTCAATAACACTATTGGGAATCGGTTCTCCGAAAAAGACGAGGTTTATTTCTACCTCCTTCCCTTCGGCTCTTCTAATTTCTTTCTTTACCAGCTCAGCCCCTTCGAAATAGACATTCTCGGCAATAAATGAGTCTACCCGCCGATTGAAGTAAGATTCGGTCACCACATTGTAAAAGGTGTAGGCACTCGGAATCATTATTATAAACAAAACCATTACCAGATATCGACGTGCACGTTTCGCTCTAGCAGGGTCAACGAAATCTTTAATTGGAAACTTTAAAAAGCGGACAATCACGAAAGTGGCCAGGCTAATAAAGATGGAATTGATTAGGAATAAGTAAAAAGCACCTAAGAAGAAAGACCATTCGCCATTGGCTATGCCGTAACCAGCAGTACATAGCGGAGGCATCAAAGCTGTGGCGATGGCTACTCCAGGTACCACATTGGATTTAATCTTTCGGTTGGCCGCTAAAATCCCTGCTAAACCACCTATGAAGGCAACGAAAACATCCAGTAAGGTTGGTCGAACTCTTGCTAATAGTTCAGACTGAGCATCTTCCAAGGGGGTTAATACAAAATATAAGGTACTGGTAATAATACTCACCGTAAACATGATGGCGAAGTTTCGGAGTGAGCGTTTCATAGTTGCCCAATCATTAATTCCCAAACTAAGCCCTACCCCTAAAATTGGACCCATTAATGGAGAAATAAGCATAGCGCCAATAACCACCGCTCCGGAGTTCACGTTTAATCCGATAGAGGCAATTAGGATACTAAAGATCAGAATCCAAACATTATAGCCCTGGAAATCAATATCATTCTTAATAGACTCAATGGTCTCCTGCGGCTTAGCATTACCCTGAATCTGCAGAGTTTTAGTGAGAAAAATCCGCATAGACCTTAAAGAAATGGCTAAGTAATTCTCATGATTACTCTGCCCCTGGTTTTGCTCTTTACCAGACTTTGAACCCGATTGATTCGCTTTACTTTCCATACTGAAATGTAGCTAATAAATGACTAAAGGCCTTTGAGGTAAGTTATCAAAGCCTCGCTATTGGCCTTGGAATTACCAATGAAAATACGATCGCCAATAAGGACAATCGGGCGAGCTAAGAAGCTATAATGCTCCAGTAAAAGAGATTTGAAGTCTGCTTCCTTAAGATCTTTAGCCTTTAAGCCTCGTTCCCTTAGGAGTCGTGCACGCTTATTAAAAAGTGATTCATAGGATCTAGTTCGGACATAAAGCTCCTGTAGGTCATTAGCATTTATTGGATCCTTTTTTAGGTCGATTTTCTGAAAGGAGTCATCTAGTTTCCAGTCTTTTAACAAACGTTTACAGGTGTCACAAGTACTTAAGTAATAAAGCTTTCTCATTTTGATTTACTTAACCAGTCTTCTTCAATTTTTCGTTTTATCGGCCCAGCAGAATCACCGAGCCGTTTCATTACCCAATCCAATTCCAATTCTATTCGTTCTTCTTCGCTTAGCTGATAGGGGAAATCTGAAGCACGCATGACGGCGTTAATCCGGTTCAAAATTAAGGCAGCTGCTACCGAAACATTAAAACTCTGGGTAAAACCATATTGGGGAATTCGTATCCGATGTTTTGCTGCGGCTTTCGCTTGCGGAGAAACCCCTTCCCATTCCGAGCCCATGAGCAATGCAATAGGTTCGCCTTGGTAGCTAAAATCTTCTAGCGCAGTTTCGCCTTCGGGATCAGCTACCATCAATTGATAACCTTGGGTATTGAGGCTTTCTAAGCAGTGATCTAAATTATTCTCATCTCTTTCCTGATAACGGAAGAGACTAACCCATTTTGTAGATCCTTTGGCAATGGCCTTTGCCAAACGCGCCTCATACTTCTGGCTCACCAAATGAACATCTTGAATTCCCAAAATATCAGCGGTTCGAAGAAGAGCCCCAATATTATGTTCCTGACGAATATCCTCTAAAACCAAACAGAGTTTGCGACTGCGTTGTGAGGCTACTTCCTCGATACGCTGTACACGTTCGACGGTAAGATGTTTTTTTAATTCCTTTAAAAGCTCCTTTGAGGGTATCAAACTAGAATAAACCGCTTATGTTTCCGTCCGAGTCAATGTCAATTCTAAGGGCGGCCGGACTTTTAGGAAGTCCTGGCATGCGCATAATGTTTCCGGAAAGAGGCACTACAAACCCTGCCCCTGCCGCAATCTCAATTCCTCTCACATTAAACTCGAAGCCCTCTGGCTTACCCAATAATTTAGGGTTATCACTTAAGGAACTTTGCGTCTTGGCAATACAAATTGGTGCTTGGTCCATTCCAATAGCACTAATACGCTTTAAATCCCTTTCCGCCGTAGCGGTATAAGAAACCGATTTAGCACCGTACACCTCCCTGGCTAAGGTTTCGATTTTCTCCTTTATACTCATATCCAAACTATATAAGAATCGGAAATCATTTTCCTCCTCTTCGATAGTTTCCAATAATGCTTTAGCTAGATCTACTGCTCCGGCACCGCCGTCTGACCAAGCGGTAGAGGCCACCGCTTTAATTCCTAAATCTGCGCAAGCGTCAATAATGGCCTGCACTTCTTCATCGCTATCGCTTTCGAAACGGTTGACCGCAACGACTGCTGGTAAGCCAAATTTTTGGGCGTTCTCCAGATGCTTTTTAAGGTTCTCTGCCCCCTTAGCAACTGCATCGGCATTGGTTTCCCCTAAATCCGCTAAGGCCACACCACCATGGTATTTTAATGCTCTAACCGTAGCTACTAATACCACCGCTTCAGGAACTAATTGTGCCGCACGGCATTTAAGATCTAAAAACTTCTCTCCCCCCAAATCAAAGCCAAAGCCTGCCTCGGTAACCGCATAGTCGGCTAGGCGCAAGCCCATTTTTGTGGCAATAATGGTGTTAGTTCCCTGGGCTATATTCGCAAAAGGCCCACCATGCAAAAGCACCGGGTTTCCTTCTAAAGTCTGAACCAAATTAGGTTTAATCGCGTCCTTCTGAAGAGCGGTCATGGCCCCTTCTGCACCAATGTCTCGTGCATAAACTGCCTTATTATCAAAACTAAAGCCTACCAGAATATTACCTAATCGCTTCTTTAAGTCGTTTAAATCCAAAGACATACACAATATCGCCATAATCTCTGAAGCAGCGGTAATATCAAATCCGCTTTCCCTTGGCATGCCGTGGGTCTTACCTCCTAAACCGACATTCACAAAGCGGAGCGCACGGTCATTTAAATCTACCACCCGTTTCCAAAGGATAGAACGTGGATCAAGACGAGGTTCTAATTGAAAATGGATATGGTTATCAATGAGTGCCGAAAGGAGATTATGGGCTTTTTCAATAGCCGCGAAATCACCGGTAAAGTGAAGGTTTATGTCCTCCATCGGCACTACCTGCGAATGCCCACCACCAGTGGCTCCCCCTTTTATTCCGAAAACCGGACCCAAGGAAGGTTCTCTTAAAACGGCAATAGACTGCTTTTTCAACTTGCATAGCGCATCGTGTAAACCAATACTTACTGTTGTCTTTCCTTCTCCGGCCGGAGTAGGTGAAATGGCGGAGACTAGAATTAATTTCCCTTGGGCTTTATCATGGCCCGTGTTTAAAGGCAGTTTAGCTTTATAATTACCATAAAGCTCTAAATCTTCTGTCTTCAAATTCAACTTTTGAGCGATGACGCTAATAGGTTTAGCTTGGTACTTTTTGGCGATATCAAGGTCGGTCATGGAGATATATTTTTTAGATACCTTTAAGGCTAATTGTGTAGCCAAGTTAAGCCTCAAAAGGAAGATTATCTAAAACTGCTTATGTTTTTTTCAAACAAGTTCCTAAATAGAATTATCCTAAGTTTTGCTCTTTTAGTAAGCCTAAGTTTCAGCTCAAAGCAAAATAGCAATAGCTACGATAGAGCGACTTTTATCGCTGATTTTAAGGAGGCCAGTCTGCTTGTACGACTCCAAGATAAATCCCTCAGCATAAAGACCTTAGAGGAGAGGGGTCTACTGAAAGAAGCGGAGCAAATGCGACAAGTTCAGTACCAAGAAAATCGTGAGATTTTGCTTTCCTTCAAGCAAACCTTTGACTTTTGTCCGGTCTTGTTTTTTTACAGCTCTTCCAGTGATTCAATTCGCAAAGGACACTATGAAGGTCTATTATTTAATTCGGAGCAAGAAAGAGTCAGTCTCCAAACATCCAAGGTTTTCATTGCCGAATTTTCAGAAACTGAGGAATTGGGTATCGACGGATTAATTGTGAAAGATCATCAAATGCTGCCTTTACCAGAGCACTTGCCTTATTTTGAACGGCGCTATGTACTATTGGGATTAATTGAACGCTCTAAAGCGCGAATGGTCGAAGCCTATAATCACAAGCTTCAAGAATATTGGCGCATGCAAAGTAAAAACTAAAGCTCGGTTTCCGGCTTATACTCCTCTTTTGTCTTTCCGAAAGTCCAAGCGACGGCCTCCCAAACATTCCTTATTTGAGGCGGAACGCTCAAGAAATATTTACGACCGGTACTGGGACAAGTAACTTCAGCGAAGTGGAGGTGTTCTTTGGCAATATTGTCCAGCTCTTTGGAGCGATATAAAAATTGCATATTCCCCTGCAGGTCCAAGTCCTCGTCTATTTTCTCTAAATCAAATAATTGCGAAAACCTTTCAGAGCCAAGCTTTTCTTGAAAGCACCGTCTCACTTCTGCATTTCTAACTGAGATAAAATCATTCCTAGAAATATGATTGGGAGCTTCAATTAACTTTCTTGGAACTTCGGTCCCATTCCAATGGAAAAGCTGAAAATGCTCATTCCATGCAAGGCTTGGCTCATCCTCTCCGTGCAATTCTAAATTCTCAGGGTTAAAATTAACCGTGCGTGGTAAGGGACACCAAAGAACCAGGTTTTCAAAATTATAGCAGTACATTAAACCTGCGTCGATAACTTCAAAAAGTGCCTTCGCATGAGGAATATCGGCTAAACGTCCTTGGTAGTGAAGCAACCATTTTAAATCAAAATAGTGTGGATGATGAGCAAACAACTCCACCTTCTCACCTATCTCCCCCAAGTGCTTAGACAACTTAGATTGAACGGCACCTTCAAGCTTGGCAAATACAGGCTTTAATCGATTATGCAAGGCCATTAAGCCTTCCTCCTTAGCAAAAGCAAGCTTAAGGGCCCTAGCCGCATTATCACTAATCTCATTCCAAATTTGACGATTTAAACGGGGCCCAGCCGTTTCCTCTTTTAAAAAGGTGTTAAGAGCTTCAAAAGATTCATTTTTAATCTTTAGAGTTTGGGGCTTACGCAGAACCTGTTTTACGGCTAATTGCAGTTGTAAGGGAGTTTCGAAACATATTACTTTTGGTTCCGACAACTTTAATTGACGATAAAAGAAGAGCATCCCTTGTTCAACCTTTACACGATGAGGGAAACCGAAATTGGCATCACGCTCCAGCAAGGTTTTATATTCAAGGGCTAAACTCATCAGTCTCTTATTATCTCAATAATTTTCGCATAAGGGTTGTATTCCCTTTGCCGCGTTACTCTGTACTTGCCCGGTGGGAGCCTTAAATCGGCATGTTCACCGGTTGCTTGATTTGTTATAATATGCAGGTGCTTCAAAACGGCTTCCTGCTTAATATTTAAAAAGTGACTAGTCAGGTTTTCTGGACCAAAATCCTCGTTTGTATAAACCTGAGCTTCTCCAACAATAAAATGTCCGTGATATCTCCCCTCTCCTTTTACTAGCAGTCGATTCTTCGTTTCATTGAGAGAAGTTTGTTTGAAATCATCGACCCTTTCAATCAATACGTCTCCTTGCCTCCACATGCTATCTAAACTTGCTTTTTCTCAAAAGGTTCGTTACCGAAAAAATAAAATAGAAAACTACCTAAGATATAAGCTAAAACATCCCAAGGGTCCGCATAATGTCGGGCATCAAAAAAGGGAAAAACTAGTTCAAATAACAAGCTGTACCAAAATACAAAAATGAGCAGGTGAATGGGCCGATGTTGATAAGTTTGATCGGCGGGAAAAATAAATTGGAAAAAATATAGGGATAAGCCCAAAACTATGATAGGCGCCAGGAGGTCATCCAGATAGGCATGAACTAGCGGAATGCTGTACCACTTCTCAATAATCTGATGCAGCGTAAACAAAACGCTAGCCAACCAAAAAATCAAGCTAAAGCGACGCATACTTAATGAACAGTGCTACTGGCCATAGCCGCAATCATGCTAATAATGCTAAAGAAAATGAGCTGTAAAAACCTTAAGACCCTCAAGAAACCTTTCTTTATAAAAGGCGTATCCGGATCAATCTTTAACAAAGGCATTCCCCTTAACTCTATCTGTTCGCGCTCTTCGATCTCGGTGAGATGTCGATCATTTAAACGCTTTCCGCAGTAGTTACAGTCGACCAAATTACCATTGGTCCAAAAACCACAATGTTCGCATTTAATTTCTTTCACTTTAAATATCTTTTAAGAGCTCAGACACAACAAAGAAAAGAAACTATGGTTAGGAAAGAGGCTCGTATATTTGAAAATTAATTTAAGCGGCATGACCCAACCCATAAAAGGTTTTTCTAAACTTAGCAAAGAAGCCAAAATTGAATGGCTTACTGATCAATATTTCGACAATAGCGAAGCAGCCATTGAGCTTCTTAAAAGTTATTGGCATCAAGACCCTAAAACTCAAAAGCTTCACGATGAGTTTATAGAAAACACCTTAAGCAATTACTATATGCCTTTTGGCGTGGCTCCTAACTTTCTGATTGACGGTCACCTATATAGTATCCCAATGGCCATAGAAGAAAGCTCGGTGGTAGCCGCCGCGGCCAAGAGTGCGAGCTACTGGATGGAAAGAGGCGGTTTTAAAACCTCTATTATTTCCACCAAAAAGGTTGGGCACGTACATTTCATTTACAAAGGAAGTGCTGAAAAGCTGGAAAGCTTCTTCAAAAAAGTAGAACCAAAACTTTATGCCGATACGGAGTCTATCACCGCCAATATGAGGGCAAGAGGTGGTGGAATTCAGTCTATAAAGTTGATCAATAAAACAAAAGACCTCGAGGATTACTGGCAAATTGAAGCGCTTTTCGATACTCGCGATTCGATGGGCGCGAATTTTATCAATTCGTGCTTAGAACAGTTTTCCCAAAGCCTACAAAGGGAAATAAAGTTAGAGGACAGCTTTAGCGAGGAAGAGAGGAACATTCAAGTGGTAATGTGTATTTTATCCAACTACACTCCCGAATGTATTGTAAGGGCCGAGGTTTCTTGTCCTATTAGCGAGCTCAATGGAGATCAAGGTATTAGCCCCGAAGAATTCGCCTTTAAATTTGAACGGGCGGTAAAAATTGCACAGATTGAGCCCTACCGTGCTACCACCCACAATAAAGGCATCATGAATGGGGTTGATGCGGTAATTATTGCTACCGGAAACGATTTTAGGGCAGTAGAGGCGGCCTGTCACACCTATGCTTCCAGAGATGGTCAATACCGGTCTTTAACCCATTGTGAAGTAAAAGACGGACAATTTCGTTTTTGGATTGAAATACCTTTGGCCTTAGGAACAGTTGGCGGTTTAACCCGTCTTCACCCCATGGTTAAATTCTCTTTAGAATTACTTCAGAACCCCAATGCCGAAGAATTAATGAGCATCGTCGCTAGTAGTGGACTGGCCCAAAATTTTGCCGCTTTAAGAGCCCTCACCACTACAGGGATTCAGAAGGGGCATATGAAGATGCATCTACTCAATATCCTCAATCAATTAGAAGCGACCGAAGAAGAGAAAGAAGAGATTGTATCCTTCTTTAAGGATAAAGTGGTTTCCCATAGTGCTGCGGTAAACAAATTCTGTGAATTAAGGGGAATTGAAAACCCCGAGAAGGTGAAGAAAGACCAATAATGACCCAAAAGTTCTTCGCCCATGGCAAGCTGCTTCTATCAGCCGAATACAGCGTTTTAAACGGTGCTAAGGCCATTGCCGTTCCCACCATAGCTGGTCAGAGCTTAGAAGTAGGCCCTGGTAAGACTAGCAGCCATTGGCAGGCTAAGGACCACGAAGGCAAGGTCTGGCTTGACTTTAATATTGAGGAAGCATATAATGCAGATGAGAAAGCAGTACGTGACATTTTATATGACCTTGCCGGTGATAAGCTCTTAAATAATTTCCAGTTTAAAACTGAATTAGAATTTCCTCGCGAATGGGGGCTAGGTAGCAGTAGCACCTTTATTAGCTTAATTGCCCGTTGGGCAGGAATCGACGTATGGCCCGCTTTTTTCCAGCACTTAAAAGGAAGCGGATATGATGTGGCCGTAGCCGAAACCGGTGAAAACCTTCAATATCAATTAAACGAAAAAAGGGAGCCTTCGTGGGAGTTTGTGTCATTACCGAGTTTTTTCCAAGACACCTTGCTTATCTATCTCGGTCAGAAGCAAAATAGCGCTAAAGAGGTAGTTCGCTTCAATCAATTAAATATACATCCCCAGCAAATTGAACGGATTAGCAATCTAAGTGAAGACCTTTTGTATTTAGACGATAAGCGAAGTTTACAAGATTGGATGAATATGCACGAAGCCCTAACTTCTGAACTCATTCATAAGAGTCCGCTTAAAATTTTAAGGTTTCCTACTCTGGAAGGAAGCATTAAGTCTTTAGGGGCCTGGGGCGGAGATTTTGCCTGGTATTGCGGTCCTCTTGAGGCCAAGTTCTTTCATGAACTTGGCTATAGTCAGGTATTTAAGTTTTATGATTTGGTAAAAAGAATCGAAGCGAACAATTAAACCTTTACAGCATTTTTTTATCTTGCTTACAGGTGAATTAAATGCTGAGGAATCTTATTGTCATATTATGCCTTCTGGGCTTTGCAAATGCTGAAGCGGCTCATTTGGTAGGAGGGGAAATTTCCTACCGCTGCTTGGGTTCAAATACCTATGAAGTGCAGTTGGTTATTTACCGCGATTGCCAATCAAACGGCGCACCTTTCGACGATCCAGCTATTGTTACCATATATGATGGCAACAATAATTTTATTCAGAATAGATTCCTGCCACTCGAGAGTTCACGCGTGTTACCAATTACTGCGCCTAATACCTGTACGAGTTTACCCAGTTTTGTTTGCACCGCCGAAGGAGTTTACCTCGATACCTTAATACTACCGAATAACAGCAGCGGCTACACCTTAAGTCACCAACGTTGCTGTCGTAATGCCAGTATAGACAATATCCCAAACCCAGGCTTATGGGGGAACACTTATACCATAGAAATACCGGCAGGAATAAGCTGTAATAGTAGTCCCAAGTTTAGCACTCCGCCACCCGTAGCGCTATGTTTAAATATCCCAAGTAATATTGATATGAGCGTTTCGGAAAGTGATGGAGACTCCCTCTCCTACTCCCTTTGCTATCCGCTTCATGGTGGTGGAAATCAGACCACTGCTACTGGACCAAATTCACCTCGTCCAGATACTGCTACCCCACCTCCTTACACCCTTGTGCCTTTTAGCGCAGGCTATAGCTCAAACTTCCCCTTACCGGGAAATCCGGCTTTTAGTTTAGACCCGCAAACGGGTATACTTACTGGCACCCCAACCCAGGTTGGACAATACGTTTTTGCCATTTGTGTTCAGGAATGGCGCAATGGTCAGTTATTAAGCACACTTAGAAGAGATTTTCAATTTAATGTAACCAATGCATGCAGGGGTACCGCCTCCAATTTTCAACAACAAAATACCGATCCATACCAATTGTGTTCGGGGCGAACCGTACAGTTTAATGAGCTTTGCTTTAATGCCACAAGCTTTTATTGGGATTTTGGGGTTAACACCCTTAGTAATGATACTAGCACTTTAGCTAACCCAAGCTATACCTACCCAGATACGGGTGTATATCTTGTAACCCTGGTCGCTAACCCGGGTAGTGCTTGTGCAGATACATCTCAACAGATTTACCGCATTTACGATCGATTATCGGTCGACTTTGATATCGGTGGCCAAGCTTGTTTTGATGCGCATGCATTCAATTTCACTCCCAAAGGAAATTATAGTGATTCGGCTAAATTCTATTGGAACTTTGGGGCGCTCACTAATAGAGGCTCAAATACTAGCACCGAAAAAACACCCCGTAACGTTGTTTACAATCTACCGGGTACCTATCAGGTAAGCTTGGAGGTTGAAGATGGTGCCTGTCGTGAAATTCATCTAGATACAGTTGAATTATTTAGCCGACCGGTCTTAAAGCACGATTTAAGCAGTCCGAGTGGCTGTGTTCCATTAATAGCTGAGTTTAGGGATAGTAGCGAGTATTCTGGCGGTAGACTCCTACATTTCTGGGATTTTGGTGATGGTTCAAGCTCTAGCCAAGCAAACCCCAGTCACCTTTATGAAAAGCCAGGCACTTACTTTGTATCTCATCGTATTATAAGTGAATCAGGATGTATCGATACCTTATTTGAGCGAAGCGACATCCCTATTGTGGTGCATCCCAAACCGGAAAGTAGTTTTAGGGTATCCCCGGCTAAAACAGATATTTACAATCCTAACTTCCAGATTGCCCTCGATCCCCAAGGGTCTAATGTGCAAACTTGGCTCTTACTCCCAGACGGTCGCCGACTCGACCCACGCCAAACGGAATTTATTTATACGGCCCAAGATACCGGCCGGCAACAGTTTTTTCAATTTACGCAGAATGAGCATGGATGCCTAGACACCATGCTTATAGAAACCTATGTTTCTTATCCCTTCCGAGTATATATTCCGAATGCCTTTAGCCCTAATAATGATGGAAAGAATGATTTCTTCAGCTACAGCATTTTAGGTACAAATGAATTTGAAATCATCATCTTTAACCGCTGGGGTGAACGGGTTTTCCAAAGTCAGGACCTGACTAATTTTTGGAATGGCAGAATACAGAATAGTCAGGAGAATGCGCCCACCGGGGTTTATTCCTACCAAATTAGACTACGAATCAAAGAAAGCGGAGAAAGCTACTTTAAGCGAGGATATGTGAGTCTTTTGCGCTAAACTCCTTTTAGGCGAGAAGCCAAAATCATTATTAAAATCCCTAGTCCCACACTCAAGATTAGATTTAAGGCCAAGAGGGTCCAAGCCTTTTGGCTAATTAGATACCAGTTTTCATAACTAAAGGTCGAGAAGGTGGAAAAGCCGCCGCAAAAGCCAATCATCCAAAACAAACGCTGACTCTCCTCTAATCGGTCCATCCAATGGAAAGTCAAAAGGGCTAATAAAGCGGTTGCCAATAAATTAGAGCTTAGAGTGGCGTAAGGAAAGATACTACTTCCCTTCAAAGGAATAATTAATTTGCTAATGGCATAGCGCAAGATCGAGCCTAAACCTCCTCCTAAAAAAACCCAAAGCCAAGTCATCTCTGCTCTTTATAATTTGGTTCTAGCCAACGATCCATGACCAAAAAAAGTAAGGTACCACAGAGAGTGCCGTACAAGGCTCCAAATAAAATATCACCCGGATAATGCACCCCTAAATATACTCGGCTGTAGGCTACTAAACTTGCCCATACTATAAGGCCGTAGTACAACCAAGACCACTTGCGTCGGAAAAGTAAGCCCAGAAAAAAGGCTAAACCAAAGGTATTTGAGGCATGTGAGCTTACAAAACCATATTTACCACCACAGCTTCCCTTCACCAATCGTATTTGATCTTGCAATTCTGTCTCATGACAGGGTCTTAAGCGCTCAAATTGATTTTTAAACAAGCGTACCGAACCTTGATCGGTAGCAACCACATTCAGTGCAATAAAGAGAGTAACGATAAGCGCCTGTTTCCAGTGAAACAAGTAGTACACCAATCCTAGAAGAACAAGGTACAGTGGAATCCAGATGGTTATTTCCGACATCCTTAACCAAAAAGGATCCCAAAAGTCAGTACCCAAATTATTTAGGTAAAGAAAAAGCTCGGTATCCCAATGGATTAAGGTATCAAGCATCGGCGTTCATTTTCATCCAAAGCTGGTCCTTTAAATCCTGAACCTTATAACCACTTACGGAAGAGAAGAATAAAAACTCCAAGCCCTCCGGCAAACGAACTTCCAAATCCTTAGACATTTCGGCCATCAATTCCTCGTCCAACATATCGGCCTTACTTATGGCCAATAAACGGTCTTTGTCGAGTAATTCGGGATTAAAACGCTCCAATTCCTGTAAAAGAATATTGTATTGGTCTACCAAATCATCTGCGTCTGCGGGGACAAGGAAGAGCAACATGGCATTGCGCTCAATGTGCTTTAAAAAACGATGACCAAGCCCCTTACCTTCACTGGCCCCTTCAATAATTCCTGGGATATCGGCCATCACAAAAGAGCGGTAGTCGCGATAATTTACGATCCCAAGCTTTGGCGTAAGGGTTGTAAAAGGATAGTCTGCAATTTCTGGTTTAGCAGCGGATAAGACCGAAAGTAAAGTTGATTTACCCGCATTGGGGAATCCTACCAAACCTACATCTGCCAAAACCTTTAGCTCAAGGATGCACCAGCCTTCTTGACCAGGTTCACCTGGCTGAGCAAAGCGAGGAGTTTGAAAGGTGGCACTTTTAAAATGCACGTTTCCTAATCCGCCTCTACCACCTTGCTTAAGCACCCTTTCCTCGCCACTTTCAGTGATTTCGAAAAGAATTTCTCCCGTCTCAGCATCCTTCGCTACGGTACCCAAGGGTACGTCTAAAATTTCATCCTGACCCTTAGCACCACTCCTTTGGTTTTGGCCCCCATTCTCACCGGCTCCAGCCTTGATATGCTTACGGTATTTAAGGTGTAAAAGGGTCCACATCTGCTCGTTTCCACGCAAAATAACGCTTCCACCTTCACCGCCGTCACCGCCATCCGGACCTCCTTTGGAGGTCATGCGGTTTCGATGTAAATGCGCCGAACCGGCACCACCTTTACCCGATTTACAGTGGATTTTTACGTAGTCAACGAAGTTTTCCTGCATGCTTAGTGCTGATCGATGGCATTATATAAACGCTCACTAATTTCTTCGATACTACCAGTACCAACAATTTCGTGTAGCTTATTCTGCTCCTGATAAAAAGATTTCACCGGGGCTGTTTCTTTATTGTAAGTAGCAATGCGATTGGCTATAATAGCCGGATCGGCATCGTCACTCCTTCCGCTAGTCTCTGCCCTTTTTAACAAACGCTCTTTTAATTCCGCTTCAGGAACTTCGAGAGCCAACATAAGACTGATGCTAGTATCCATACTGCTTAGAAGACTATCTAAAGCCTGGGCCTGAGCAATGGTGCGGGGAAATCCATCAAAGATAAATCCTTTCGCCTGGGGATTATTATCTAGCTCACTTTTAAGCATGTTGATAGTAACCTCATCGGGCACCAAAGCTCCTTTATCGATATAACTCTTGGCAAGCTTTCCCAACTCTGTTTCTCCCTTGATGTTAGCGCGAAAAATATCGCCAGTAGAGAGATGTTTTAATTGGTATTTATCAATTAAGTTTTGTGACTGAGTTCCTTTTCCCGCTCCGGGAGGGCCGAAGAGTACAATATTTAACATGATGTGTTCTAAATTTGAAAGCAGCAAAATTAGCAATTTAATAAAGGCAAGCGGGTTTAGGATTGGCCTTCTTAAATTGTAAATTTGAAGCCCTTAAAAATTAACTATGGCCGCAACCTATTGTGTAATCATGGCCGGTGGTATCGGAAGTCGCTTCTGGCCTATGAGTACCGCCGAAAACCCAAAACAATTTCATGACATCCTTGGTACAGGAGAGTCACTTTTACAACAAACCTTTAGACGCCTTTGTCTTATCACCGATCCTGAAAAGGTGTTGGTGGTAACCCATAAAAATTATGCCGATCAGGTAGCCGAACAACTACCTGCGATGCCGAAAGAAAATATCATCCTGGAGCCAGCTCGTCGTAATACTGCACCTTGTATTACCTATGCGGCTTATCGCATTCAAAACATGGACCCTGAAGCGAATATGCTTATTGCCCCTTCGGACCATTTAATTACCAATGAACAGGAATTTGTACGAATTGCAAATCTAGCTTTAGATACAGCTTCATCCAGTGATTTTCTATTCACTTTAGGGATAAAACCTCATAGACCTGACACCGGTTACGGCTACATCCAATTTGAAGATCAATCGGTTGTAAATCAAGAGGTAAAAAAAGTAAAGACCTTTACCGAAAAACCCAATGCAGAGATTGCTCAGCAATTTATGGACAGTGGAGACTTTCTCTGGAATGCGGGTATTTTTATTTGGTCTCTAAAAACCTTTAAAAAGGAATTAGAGGAACATCAGAATGATTTATACAGCAATTTCGAGGCTGGCGCTAGTCTATTTGGCACCGACCAAGAAGCGGGCTTTGTAAATAAAACCTACCCCGCCTGCGAAAATGAGTCTATTGATTACGGATTAATGGAAAAGTCTAGTAATGTTTATGTTATACCATCTGACTTTGGCTGGAGTGATTTAGGTACCTGGGGTAGCCTATATGAACATAAAGAGCTTGATAAGAGTAAGAATGCTCTAATTGGTAAGAAGATATTAACCTACGATAGTGCGCATAATATCGTACGTATGCCTAAGGATAAAATTGCGGTAATTGAAGGACTAAAGGATTATATCGTAGTAGATACCGACGAAGCTTTGCTCATCTGTAAAATGGAAAACGAACAGCTTATAAAAACATTCGTTGGTGATGTGAAATTAAGCTTCGGTGACGATACTGGGATCTAAAGCCCATTAGATAATTAAGATTACTTTAAAGCCTGCTTGTAGCGCTCTAGGGCTCGCTCGCGGGCTTTTTTATGCTCCACAATTGGGCCCGGGTATGCATCCGTACCATATTCGGGCACCCACTTTTTAAGATATTTCAATTGAGGATCGAACTTCTTAAGTTGCGTTTCGGGATTGAAAATCCGAAAATAAGGCGCAGCATCTACCCCACTTCCTGCTGCCCACTGCCAACCACCTACATTACTGGCCGCATCGTAATCTAGAAGCTTTTTAGCAAAGTAAGCCTCGCCCCAACGCCAATCGATAAGTAAATGCTTAGTGAGAAAACTAGCTACTAACATCCGTACCCGGTTATGCATGAAACCAGTTTCATTTAGCTCACGCATACCTGCATCCACTAAGGGATAGCCTGTTTTACCTTTACACCAAGCCTCAAAGTGGTCCTTATTATTCTCCCAGGCGATTGCGTCGTAATCCTTACGGAAACTAGCATTGAACGAATGTGGAAAATGATACAAAACCTGCTGGTAAAAGTCTCGCCAGATTAGCTCATTAAAGAACTTCTCATTAGTGGCCTGTGCCAATTTTGCCAAACGCCGAATACTTATTGTTCCAAAGCGTAAGTGTAGACTTAGCCTACTCGTTCCTCTTAAGGAGGGAATATCCCGAGTATTGTGATAATCTTCAATTAACGACTTATCAAAATTTCGGGCTGGATAGTCAAAATCGAAGGGTTCAAAACCTAATTCATTAAGACTAGGCAAGTTTAGTGCTTCTGTTTCTAGGTAATTATCTAAATCGGCCGAAGGAAAGGCTTTTAGATGCTCTTCTTTTAACTGCTGCTTATACCGCTTCATATACGGCGTGTAAACTACATAAGGATCGCCATCATCTTTTACTACTTCCCCCTTTTCAAAGATTACCTGGTCCTTATACCCCTTAAAAGAAATGCCTTGCTCTTTCAAGTAGTGATAGATTTCCTTGTCGCGCTCTTGCGCATAGGGTTCATAATCTCGATTGGTATAAACTGCCTTTACGGGATATTCCTTTAGAAGCTTTTCCCAGGCTTCTTGAGGGCTAGCATGATAAACAAGGAGCGACGACCCCTTCCCTTCAAGCTTACGCTTGATTTGCTCTAATTCCTGATGAATAAATTGCACCCGAGCATCGCGGGGCTCTAATTCCTCGAGAATATTACGATCAAAAATAAAGAAAGCTAAAACCGGGTATTCTCCCGCCAGTGCTTCGGCAAGACCATGGTTATCTTCCAGCCGTAAATCGCGGCGAAACCAAAATATGCTTATTCCTTCTCCCATGGTAAGTGCTCTAAATCTTTATGCGGTCTTGCATAAGCATAACGTTTAAATGGCTCCGTTTTGTAGTAGGAGTCGAGCCCATTTACCGCCAAATTTCCAGCCTTGCTATGCTCAATTAGTCCGTCCTCTAGAATTAGTGATTCATCCAGATGTACCTCCTCGATGGCAGCAACCACAAAAATGGTTCCGTTGACTTTTACCTGATGCTCCTCTACATAGGAAATACCAATTTTAACCGGGCTCTCCTTTAAATAGGGCACTGGAAAGTTTAAATGACTGGTCTCCATTTTCAATATATCAACTTCAGACTCATCTGCAGCAAAATTGGCAGAGCAAGCATGAGCTTGCGGTAAAAGGACAGGGTTTACCGAATTAAGACTCGCAAAGCCATTGGCCTTGAAATTTTCTAAACTATGCCTGGGTACTGTATGCGGTCGAAATAAGAGGCCCAAATAAGGTGGGTTTGCTCCTACATGAATTACCGAAAAGAATAAGCCTGCATTTAGCAGCCCTTGCTCAGATTGGCTTAACATCACGTTTAAGCTTTTATAGCCACCCAGGCTATTAAAGAAGGAAGCTCGGTAGAATCGTTCCCACTGAGCAAAATCCGATTTGCTAAAGCTTTTCTGCCCCATTACATGCCTTTTATAGACGACATGCCTCCATCTACTTTTAAAACTTGACCACTTATCCAGGATCCCTGCTCACTAAGTAAGAATGTGGTCATCGAGGCAATATCTTCTGGAGTACCCACTCGTTTAAGGGGATGGCGCTCAGCGTTAGCCTCACGCTTTTTATCATTAGAAAGTAAATTCTCCGCTAAGGGAGTATCGGTCAGCGAAGGAGCAATAGCATTAAAGCGAATCTTAGGAGCAAATTCGGCCGCTAAGCTTCGCGTTAAGCCTTCTAAGGCCCCTTTGGCCGCTGCAATGGAAGCGTGAAAGGGTAAACCCGACTGTACAGCTACCGTGGAAAAATAGACCACGGAAGCATTTTCAGCTTTCTTTAATAAGGGTAAAACAGCCTGAGTCACCTTTACCGCACCCATAAAATTCAAATCCATTTCCGCTTGAAAATCTTCAGGCTTAATGCGATTAAAAGGTTTGAGGTTTATACTACCCGGGCAATAAAGTAAGCCATCCAAATGCTCTGGTAAGCGACTAGTATCTAGTTCCTCCGAAATATCAAAGGTGATCGACTCAACACCACTGGCTAAATTGGCACCAGTAATAGACCGACTTGCAGCGTATACCTTATGACCAGCCTTACTTAATTGTTGAACTACTGACTTCCCAATTCCACTTCCTCCGCCAATAATCAAATAGTTCTTCATGATTATGAAATGATTTTTAAAAATTCGTTTCGATAAGATTCTTCCTCAAATTTACCCGAGTAATGAACGGTGACGGTACTGCTGCTGCAGTCTTCCACCCCACGGGTAGCCACACACATATGTTCGGCATCGATATAAACCGCAACATCCTCGGTTTGAAGCGCCGACTTTAATTCCGCCGCAATTTGCTCGGTTAAACGCTCCTGTACTTGAGGACGCTTCGAAAAGTAACGGACAATGCGATTTATTTTGCTCAGTCCAATAACCTTTCCGCCAGAAATATATGCTACGTGCGCCCTTCCCAAAATTGGAACCAGATGATGCTCGCAATAAGAGTGAACGGTAATATCCTTTTCAACCAACATCTGACCGTAGCGGTACTTATTGTCAAAAAGTTTAGCATCCGGCTTATTTTCAGGAATTAAGCCTTGGAAAATCTCGTTCACATACATCTTCGCCACACGACGCGGAGTTCCCTTTAGACTATCGTCTTTTAAGTCCATCCCTAGGATGTGTAAAATATCGGCAAACTTTTCTTCAATTAAGTTCACCTTTTCCTCCGGGCTTAAGTCAAAGGCACCCGGCCTTAAAGGGGTATCTAGGTTGGTCATACCATGGTCATCGCCCAGGCTTTCGATTTCGCGCCAAAGCTCTTGAGTATCTTTTTCTAGTTCCCTAGGAACCTGACCATTAGCCTTCAAATTCAACGAAGTTTCTCGGAGTTTCATAGAGGGTAATCTTTAAATCAAACTTATCATCAATCTCAGGTCTCAACAGTTTAAAGATCACTATAGCAATGTTTTCTGCCGTCGGATTTAGTTCTTTAAACTCCTCGGTTTGGGTATTCAAATTCTTGTGATCGAAGCGGTCTTCGATCTTATTCTTAATTAAATCTTTTAACCATTTCGTATCCACCACATAGCCGGTATTAGGATCCACCTCCCCTTTTACACCTACTATCAGTTCATAATTATGGCCGTGGTATTCGGGATTATTACATTTCCCAAACATCTGGTCGTTCTTTGCCTCATCCCAATTAGGGTTGTGCAGGCGATGTGCCGCATTAAAATGGGCCTTTCGATTTACGGTAACCTTCACAACTTCGACTTTGCGTATTCTTCAAATTGCTGCCAAATGATTTTAAACCATTCGGTGTAGTGCTTAGGATTGACCTTAATATCTGCAGACAGATCATCTATAGACATCCACTTCCAATCCATAACCTCTTCAGGGTTAAGTTTTGGCTCACCCGAATAATGACCCACGAATAAATGATCGTATTCGTGCTCGATCATTCCTTTGTCTAATTCTGCCCGATAGGTAAATTCTAATACTTTTTCAACCTCACAGTCGAATCCCATTTCCTCCATGAGTCGACGATGGGCGGCCTCCTCGGCTGTTTCTCCTTTGCGGGGATGGGAACAACAGGTATTGGTCCATAGGGTACCAGAATGGTATTTTGAAGCAGCCCTTTGTTGTAACATTAAGTCCCCATTGTCGTTTAAAACGAAAACGGAAAATGCGCGGTGTAAAAGGCCTTTGCGGTGGGCTTCCATTTTCTCCATCAGTCCGAGCTCATTGTCCTGAGCGTCGACTAGGATAACTTCTTCTGCCATATTTTTTATAAGATATTGAAACTGTGTCGGAGGTATGAACTAAGCAAAAGTCGATACTTATTATGGTTCGGCAAACGAACCCGTTGATTAAGTATCATATTGCTTGGCATCCCCTTTATTTTTCGGAATAAGTTGTAGTAGTATACGTAGGCGACATACACCCCAAATCTGGCTTTTTTCGGTAACTGAATAATTCCTTCATAGCCTGCCTGGAAGTCTTTTTCGATGTCAGCTTCTATTTCGGCTTTCACCTCGTCGTTAAAGACGGTAATATCTACCCCAGGGAAATAAGTTCTACCCAATTGATGATAGTCGGCATTTAGATCGCGTAGGAAATTGATCTTTTGAAAAGCAGAACCTAATTTCATTGCATTCCAACGCAAATGCTCATACTTTTCTTGGTCACCATAACAAAAGACCTTCAAACACATTAGGCCTACTACCTCTGCTGATCCTAAAATGTATTCTTCATATTCGTTAGTGGAGTAGATTTTGGAGAGATCCAAATCCATTTCCATTGACTTTAAAAAGGTTTCAATTAGGTCGAGGTCAATTTTAAACTCATTAACCGTATGCTGAAAGGAGTTTAAAATAGGGTTTAGGCTGATGCCATCTTCAATTGCCTTATAGGTTTGCTTTTTAAAATCTTCTAAAAGTTCTGCTTTATTGTAATCATGGAAGGTATCCACAATTTCATCAGCAAAACGTACAAAGCCATAAATAGCATAAATATGTTTGTGTAAAGCGCGGTCCAAGAAAAGAATGCCTAATGAAAAAGAGGTACTGTACTTCTTTGTCACCATAGCACTGGCCCGGTAGGATAATTTGTCAAAAAGTGCTTTCATACCTATTTTTTGGTGTCTTTTTCAATTTCGGCCGCTACTACCATTCCTGAGATTAGAGATGGTGGTACCCCTGGACCTGGAGTAGTTAACTGCCCAGTGTAATAAAGGTTCGCTAGCTTCTTACTTTTTAGGGCTGGTTTTAAGATTGCAGTTTGCCTAAGGGTGTTTGCTAAACCATAAGCATTACCCTTGTATGCGTGATAATCATTAATAAAATCACTGTGCGCATAAGAGCGTTTATAAGATACTTCTGCTCGAACCGAAGCCCCAGTAAGACGCTCCAATCTCTCCATCATAATCTCGTAGTATTTCTCGCGCTCTGCTTCTCTATCCTTTAAATTGGGAGCGGCCGGCATTAAAAGAAAGAGATTCTCCTTTCCTTCCGGTGCTGCCTTTGGATCTGTTTTACTGGTCGCCGAAGCGTAGAACAATGGTTTAGATGGCCATTGCGGCTGAGTGTAAATCTCTTTTGCATGCTGATCAAAATCCTCATCGAAAAAGAGCGTATGGTGTAAAATACCTTCTACCGGTTTATCTACACCTAGGTAAAACAATAGGCTTGAAGGAGCCATTTCTCGCTTATCCCAGTAATTCTCATCATACTGGCGATACTGCTCTGGCAAAAGATGTTGCTCGAAATGATGGTAATCGGCTCCTACTACCACATAGTCGGCTTTAAAGTCGCCTTTAGCAGTAACAATATTGGCAATGTTCTTATTATCTACCTCAACCGATCGTACCTCATGATCTAATTTGATCTCTACTCCTTTCTCTTCCGCAAGGGAAACCATAGCCTTAACAATTTCGTGCATTCCTCCACGCGGGAACCATGTACCACCTTCGATGTCGGCATAATTCATTAAAGAGTAAAGTGCTGGAGTATTACTGGGTGTAGCCCCTAAGAATAGAATTGGAAACTCCATTAGTTGCTGGAGTCGTGGATTTTTAAAATGCCCATGCACATACTTGCGCATGCTTTTTAAAAGGTCGAGCTGAATAAGACCTTTGGCAATTCGTAAATCTGCAAACTCTAGCAGAGACCTTCCTGGCTTATAAACCAAATCATTAATCCCTACCTGATACTTATAAGCGGAATCATCGATAAACTTTCGCAGCTTTTTACCACTACCGGGTTCTATCCGTTCGAAAAGGGAAATACAAGCATCAGTACCTGCAGGCAAATCTACGTAATCCGACTCCCCAAAATATACACGGTAGCTAGGATCAAGTCGATCCAAGGTGTAGTAGTCACTAACCGACTTGCCAAATTTGTTGAAATAAGTCTCAAAGACGTCGGGCATCCAGTACCAACTGGGACCCATGTCGAAGTTAAAACCATTTTCACTGAAAGTACGCGCCCGACCTCCAGCTTGGTTATTTTTTTCTAAGATGGTTACCTCAAAACCTCGATCAGCGAGGGAGGTAGCAGCAGAGAGTCCGGCGAAGCCAGCTCCTACTACAATTGCCTTTTTGGCCATGCACTACACTATTAACGGTAGTCCTTAAGTTTATCCATCATCTTGCGTCGCGCTAGGAAAATGCGACTCTTAACCGTCCCCAAAGGAATACCAAGAATTTCAGAAATCTCTTCGTATTTATAACCATTATAATACATCATGAAGGTCTCAAGGTAGGTTTTATCTACCGAATTAATCTGCTGCATGATGTATTTATGATCTACAATGCTATCGGTAGAAACCGACTTTTCACTTTCGCGCATGTTGAGAAAATATTTATTCTCAGTTTCGTCCACGAAAGTATTTTGATTTTTACGCTTGCGATACGCATTAATGAAGGTATTCTTCATTATAGTATACAACCAGCCCTTGATATTAGTACCTTCTTGAAACTTGTCTCGATTCTTGAGTGCTTTGAATAAGGTCTCCTGAATAAGGTCATCACTATCATCGTGACTCTTAGTCAACTTTAATGCAAGTTGACGTAGAAAATCTTGATGAGTGAGAATCATTGAACTGAATTCTGATTTAGACATGCTTCCGAGTGTTTAACTAATTTCACTTCAAACTTAAACAAAGTGACTCGAATAGCCAAGGGTTTTGTTTAATGTTTTATCTATTAGATATAAACAAAAACTTTTGAATTAAGTTAAATCAACGTTGAAACACTGATTATCAATGAATTTTAATTGATAGAAAAAGTTTCCTTAAGCGCCTCTATACTAGGACTTATCTCCACAACATCCGGAGCCTTATCCGCTTTGTAATCGCTAAATTGTATACCCGTTAAGAAAAAACGGTAATTATCGCTGTTAAACATTTCCCCTATTTTTTCGAAATAAAGGTCTATTTCCTCGAAATGTGGAGTGGTAGTAAAAATACTGATGAACTGATCGACTTTAGTACGATCGGAAACTTCCTTTAAGTATTCTATTGGCACCGACTGCCCGAGATAAATAACGCGATGACCGCTTTTTTTCAAGTAGTAATAGAGATAAAGTAGTCCTAACTCATGAAGCTCATCAGCAGGTAAGTACAAAACATAGGACTTGGATTCTGCTGATGGTCTGGGTAGCATGGTCTGATCAATAATGGAAAACAGCTTCTGCTTAACCAGACTACTAATAAAGTGCTCATTACTTACAGTAATTGCACCTGCTTGCCAAAGCAAACCAATCTCCTGAATAAACCTTCCTAGAATCTTGGTTAAGGTTTCATCCGTACCAAACTGAATCAGGCATTTATTAAAGATATTCTCAAACAAATACTCATCATAGTCTAGCATTGCCAATTTAAAGGCATTGATTTGACTTTCATAGTTCCCACGATAACGCCCCGCATCAATAACAGCCGCCTTAAGCTCCTCATCATTCAATTCGGATACTTTGCTAATTCGCATGCCACTTTTTACCAGCACAGCGATATTCAAAATCTTCTTGAGATGCGAATCAACATAGTAACGAATGTTGGTTTCGGTACGATGCGGTTCAATTAACTGGTAGCGTTGCTCCCAGGCTCTCAAGGTATGGGCCTTAATCCCAGAAAGCTTTTCTAGGTCTTTAATGGAATATTTAGACTGCATTAGATTTATCTGTGATGAACTTTATAATGCCACAGATTATAATTTGTTCACGGTTTAAGGCATAAAAGTTCCACAAGTATATAGAAAATATTAAAAATGATAATAGCTACTTTTGCCAGCCAATTATGAGTACAGCAGAAAAAGAGATTCAAAGACGCCGAACTTTCGGCATTATATCCCATCCCGATGCCGGTAAAACAACCCTAACTGAAAAATTACTTCTTTTTGGAGGAGCCATTCAGGAAGCCGGTGCGGTAAAGAGTAATAAGATTAAAAAAACCGCCACCTCCGATTTTATGGAAATCGAGAGGCAAAGGGGAATATCGGTTGCGACATCGGTTATGGGCTTCGAATACCAAGGCAAGAAGATTAATATCTTGGATACTCCAGGTCACCAGGACTTTGCGGAAGACACCTATCGTACCCTTACGGCGGTAGATAGCGTTATTGTTGTTATTGATGTCGCTAAAGGCGTTGAGGCTCAGACCGAAAAACTGGTGGAGGTTTGTCGTATGCGCAATACCCCTATCATTGTATTTATCAATAAACTAGATCGAGAAGGACAAGATGCATTTGATCTACTTGACGAAATTGAGCAGAAGTTAGGACTCACTATTTGTCCACTAAGCTGGCCTATCGGCATGGGACAAAGATTTAAAGGAGTATACAATCTCTGGGAAAAGAAAATGCAATTGTACACAGAGGTACAAAAGCAAAAGATTGCTGAGAGCATTGCCATAGAAGATGTAGAAGATCCTCAAGTTGCCGAATTAGTTGGTGAGGAAGCCGCTGAAACCCTGGTGGAAGAACTATCGCTTTTACAGGGAGTATACGATGATTTCAACCATCAATCTTACTTAGAAGGAAATCAATCGCCGGTATTTTTTGGCTCAGCATTAAATAATTTTGGGGTACAAGAACTTCTTAACTGCTTTGTAGATATTGCCCCCACTCCCCAGAACAAAGACGCTAATGGCCTTTTAGTAAAGCCCGAAGATCCCTATTTCAGCGGCTTTATCTTTAAAATCCATGCTAATATGGATCCTAAGCACCGTGATCGCTTAGCTTTTGTGAAGATTGTCTCGGGTGTATTCAAGCGAAATACCAATTACAAACATTGCCGTTTGGGGAAAAACATGAAGTTTAGCAGTCCTACGGCATTTATGGCATCAAAGAAATCGGTGGTAGAAGAGGCCTATCCAGGCGATATTGTAGGCCTGCATGACACTGGAAACTTCAGGATTGGTGATAGCCTAAGTGAAGGTCCAGAATTAGAATTTAAAGGAATTCCAAGTTTTAGTCCGGAGCATTTCCGCTTCATTAATAATGCCGACCCCCTAAAGGCAAAGCAATTAAATAAAGGTATTGATCAATTAATGGACGAAGGTGTTGCCCAGCTCTTTACCCTTGAGCAGAACAATCGAAAGATTATTGGAACCGTTGGTGCCCTTCAATATGAAGTAATTCAATATCGCTTGGAGCACGAGTATGGTGCCAAGTGCAGCTATGAGAATTACCCCGCATATAAAGCTTGTTGGATTGAAACTGAAGATCAGGAACAATTGAAAGAGTTTAGTCGCTTAAAGGCACGCTATCTTGCGCGTGACAAATTTGACCGCCTCGTTTTCTTAGCCGACTCTTCGTTTAGCCTTAATATGGCTAAAGAAAAATTCGACAATATTAAGTTTCACTTTAAGTCAGAGTTCTAAGCTAGATAACCGATAAGTATTTCCGGAATTAAAGGCTTGCGGAGAAGTCTTATAATATGGGTGTTTTCTCTCGCGCGTTTTAGGTCACGATCATCTTCTGTAGAGGACACCATAAAAAGCTTAGGGGCTTTTTCGGTTTTTGAAACCCACAGATTATAATGGCGTAAGAATTCGAAACCATCCATTTCTGGCATCATCAGGTCGAGGAGAATTAAATCGGGCATCGGATGTGTGCCTAACAGGCAATCTTGCAAATAATCCAAGGCTTCCTTGCCTCCGCCAATTTCAGTAATATTCTGCGCTACTCTATGATGAGCCAGCAATCGCTGATTCACAAAACGATCGACAGGATTATCGTCGATCAATAAACAATTTGCGAAAATAAAGTCACTCATCTTCGGCCGGACTTAGGTTAGGAAGTTCAATTGAAAATTCCGCACCTTTATTTGGAGATGACTCCACATCAATCTTGCCGCCCATCTTTGCCAAAGCTTCTTTTACGATGTATAATCCTAAGCCAGATCCTGCTAGATCTTCTTTACCGCGGAAAAACATCTTAAAAATTTGTTCGATGTGATCTTGAAGAATTCCTATCCCGTGATCCTGAACAGTGATGGAGGCCTTTTCTTCGTCTATGCTAAAGCTAAGTTCAATAACCGCCATTTCCTGGTCCGGCTTTTTAAATTTAATCGCATTGGCTACCAAATGGCTTAAGACCACTCTTAAACGGAAATAATCGCCGTAAAAACTCGCCTTTTGATCAACTTTGCTATTTAAACGGAAAGCATTTTCTGTTTCACCTGAATGCAGATGGTTCTTGACATCTTCTACCAGATGATTGAAATCAATTTTGCTTATGTCCTCCCCTGCCTTACTGTTCTTGTAATAATCGATAATATTATTGACCAGCATGTCTAACTTGTGAACCGAGTCATCCACTTTCTCAAAAAGCTCTTGTGCAACCTGGTCTTTCACTTCGAGTTTAGATACTTTCACCAAGCCTAAAACACTTGCAATTGGCGAGCGCAGATCATGAGACACACTGTATACAAAACGGTTTAGCTCATTATTCGTCTTCTCTAAATCGGCTACCTTTTCTTTTAATTGTAAACGCGTATGGTAAAGATCAAAGGCATTCTCAATAGCCACTTTTATCTCCGCCTCACTCCACGGTTTGGTGATGTATCGATAAACATGACCTTTGTTAATAGCGTCTATGATATCATTAACATCAGTAAATCCAGTAATTAAGATCCTAACTGGATCCGGAAAAACTTGTCGCACCGCATTAAAGAACTCAACTCCCGTTGTCACTGGCATTCTCTGGTCAGAGAAAATAACATGCGGTTTGTGCGCTTTGATAATACTAAAAGCGTCCTCGGTATTTCCTGCGGTAAAGACTTGATAATCTCTTCGGAAAGCCGCCTTAAAAGAGCGAAGGTTGTTCTTCTCGTCATCGAGATATAGAACCTTTATATTTTTTGGAGCGTTTCTTGGCGTCATGCGAATTCACTTGGTTGGCGCATGGGTAAAAATAAAATAAATTCTGTCCCTTTTCCAGCTTCAGAATTAAGTTCTATTCGCCCACCGTGTTTCTCAATAATTTTAAATACGATACTCATACCGAGCCCCGTGCCTTCACCCACCTCCTTTGTAGTGAAGAAAGGTTCATATAACTTTTTCTTAGTTTCCTCATCCATACCAATACCATTATCAATGAGATGGACTGCCACAAACTCTTCATCCACTAACCTTGTTTTTAAGGTTAAAGTCGGTTTTTCCCCCTCTTCATAATGCTTGGCATTAACGGCATAAATACTATTATTTAGAATGTTCATAAATGCCTGATTTAATTTCCCAGGGAAACATTCTATATCGCGTAAATTAGGATCGAACTCTTTCTTAATCTCGATTAAGTCTTTGGTTTTATTACGAAGGAGTATCATAGTACTTTCCAAACCTTCGTTTAAGTTGGCCAGCTTCACTACATCCTCATCTAAGCGAGAGAAGTTCCGCAGACCTAACACGATCTCGGAAGTACGAATCGCACCATCGGAAATCCCTGAAACTAAAGACTCTATCTCTTCCTTTAGGAAGTCATAATCAAATTCTTCCAAGGCTGCTTTGGCTTGCTTAATATCATCAGCACTAGCTTCTTCTGGTAAATTCTCCAGGCGTTCAATAATTTCATAAACCTCTGATAGATCAAGTTTCAAGGGCTTAATATTAGAAGTGATGAAATTAATGGGGTTATTTATTTCATGGGCAATACCTGCAGTTAGCTGACCCAAAGAAGCCATTTTCTCGGCATCTACCAGTTGGGTTTGGGTTTCTTTAAGGTTGTCCAGTGTAACCTGTAATTCCTCATTAGCCTCCTGCAACTCCATGGTCCGGGCCTCTACCCTTTTCTCCAGTTCAACGTTTTGCTCCTTTATGATACGCTCATTTTCACGAGCCATCTCCAGCGCTCGGGCTTGGGAATATTCCTTTTCTCTCCTCAATTGATTGATACGGTCGGCAAGTGCGACAGATAGGAGAACGACCTCAATACTCGATCCGAACAGCATAGAACGACGGAACAGTGGGTTATAAGGAATAATATCGAAATCCTTGAGAGCAAAAATTACCACGCTTACTAAGAATACCGACCATGCTATTAAGAAGAAATTAGCCGGTTTATAGCCACCCTGGGCTAGTTTGACTGCTGCAATGATAGCAATGATAGAACCTGAAAGTGCTACCATATTAACCATTTTGTAGGCGAATGCCTCATAGCCCGAAAACAAGATAGTAATACCTATAATATCGAGAACCACAATACCATAAAGCAAAGTCCGAAATAAAGGTGCCTTAGTTCTTAACCTTAAAAAATTGCTGATGAAGAAAATCGATGCAATCCCCACTAAGGCTCCAGAGAGTACCGTAAATACTTTATTAAAATAGGGCCATGATCGGAACAAAAAGCGATCGGTGTAGCCGAAAAGTGCCGCCTGCGCTAAACCAAGGGTTAGCAGATAAAGGATATAAAATAAATAGCTTCGGTCTCTGGTGAGGAAGTAAATTACCAAGTTATAGAGGAACATCACGATGATGATACCCAAATACAAGCCAAAGAAAAAGTCGTTATTACTTAGGGTTCCGTTGAGTTTATCCTTCTCCAAAACCTGAAAAGGCAGCACCACTGGTTTATTGCTGGATATTTCAAAATAATACTCCCTAACATCTGGGTCAAGCTGGAAAACAAAGTCACTAGCCTCATACTTCCGCTTATCAAACTCAAAAGCCTGACCAGTTTCTTGTTGCAGACTAATCCCATTACCATTATCGTAATACAGGCGGATGGTATCTAATAAGGCATAGGAGAGAAAAAGAACTTTATCATCTACGCTTGAATACTCCGATAGATCTATTCTAAGGAAAACTCTAGAGCCATTATCAAAGTTAGCTACGCCACTAGGAACTGTTTCATACGGTAGATAAGCGATCTTATCGGTAGTGATGTTTTCTGGGCCTATTTCATGAGTTGCTAATTGCATTTGAGCAAAAGCGAACTGGGCGGCAAGCAGAAAAAGGAATAGGAAAATCCTTTTCATCTAATTAAATCAAATTTCAAGTTTGTATTGAACCGGTACCTGTCTATTTCTTAGGATTTCTTCAAAAAATTGATTTGGATCCTTACGCAGGGATCCTACACGGTCCATTTCAAGTTCTGATGCACCCTCTAGACTATCAGTATCTCCCAACAGCATTGCGGTAGCGAGAAGGTCTAATTTTGGATAATAAAAAGTACCCTCATTACCTACCTCTTTTAAAGTCTTATAACCAAAACTTTCGGCCGTAGCTACTGTGTAAGGTGCACATAGGGCGAAAAGTGACTTCACTTCTATTTGGGTAGTAATCGCTACTGCAGCCCGCGTTAAAAAAAGCGAACCGAATCCCATTCCAGCTACCTTCCGAGAATTCCAAAGACCACATATCTCTCCTGTTCCATGCTCCGCTTCCCGGGCAATAAAATCGTGAATTTTCTCATCCATGTAACCGGTTGCGTCTGCAATGGGCAGCTTGGTATTTCCATAACTGGTATCTACCCTTGCACCTCCCAGTACCTCCTTGGTATCGGGGTCTTCTACTACCAGCACATAGGTGCCGGGGTTTTCCATCCAGGTTGCTTTACTAGAAGTTACTTTATTCACCCCAATGCTGCTCAGAATGGCACCGTGACCCTGCAAGGTCACAAAGCTTTAAAAACAGGCACTGACATTCGCCTAGGGATTGATTTAACTCACTGTAAATCAGTTCAAAATGTCAAAGCTAAAAATCGGGCGTGTAGTAATAGACGTCCCACAAACGTCCCACACATTTCTAATGAGTGGGTCTGAAATCACCGCAAAGGTGAAAATCAAGAAGGATTACCGTCAAAAAAGCGGTGATTGTCTAGTGTACATTGCTTGTTTCGTTAAAAAGAAACGAGTCCGTATACCCACTGGGGTTTATATCAACCCAAGGTATTTCAATGAATCTTCCGGAAGAATTCGCAAATCCCATTCTAAACATGTGGATTACAATCTTCTAATTGATCAGCTCTTAAATCGTATACATGAGCTGCGTGTAAAACAGCGCCTCGGCGATATAGACTTAAATCCTGAGACTTTTAGAGAGCTAGTACTATCTGAGGCCCTAAGCTCAGATTTCCTCGCTTACATGATCTATAAAGTGGAAGGGAGAAAAAGGGAGATTGCCTATAACAGTTTCAGGCATCATAAAGCCACACATGGATTAATGGTCAAATGCTTTGGACAGCTTCCATTTGCGATGATAAACGACGACTCCATAACCAAGTTTCGAAGGTTCATGGAAGCCCGCGGAGCCAAAGAGGTTACCGTATCTGATAAAATCAAACAAATCAAAATCTATTTAAATATGGCTAGAAAAGATGGTCTTCGGTTTAACATGCCTGGAAACAAAGCCTTAAAAGTCACTCAACCAAAAAGCCTTGTTGAGGCGCTTACTCAGGAACAGCTTAAAAGAGCAATAAATCTATATCGTAAACAATATCTGGATGATAGTAAACATCAAGTACTCCGATTATTCCTTTTCAGCTGTTTCACCGGTATTCGATATGGGGATCTTCCTAAGCTTACTAGAGAAAACTTTATTGATCGATACGTAATTCTGACTCCTGAAAAGACCAAAAGAACTGGTAAGATTCTAAAAATTCCAATTCCGGCAGTAGCGAAAATGTTGATTGATCTCGAGAATGATCTACCACTAGGAAAGGTTATTTCAAACCAAAAGATGAACGCTAACCTTAAAAAAATTCAACCGTATATTAAAATGGAACGAGGTAGAAAACTTCACTTTCATATGAGTCGCCATACATTCGCAACTCAGTTTTTAGAATTAGGTGGGAATATTGAAGTGCTGCAGAGCCTATTGGGTCATAGCTCATTAAAACAAACTATGATCTATGCTCATGTTGTAGATAAAAGAAGGGAAGATCAGGTAGATAATTTTAACCGGCTACTTTAGGAAGCTTTAGTATAAAATTCAGGCTCTAATTTTTTGACTATTGAAGGGACACCTTTTTTCAATATGGGGCTCAGCGCCAATACAGCGGTCTTCGCTATTGCTTTATCCTCAGCTTTCTTAGGTTTAATTTCACGAGCCTCCAATAAATCAAAAGTACTTATCCAGTTGTCACCATTTAGAATTTCAATTAAGATTGATAAATGCCAAAAATTACATCGAGTAGGAGAATGCTTTACCTTAAATCTGGCTTTTCTTTGAACCCAATTCTTATCTTTTAGAAATTTATATGAGAAATCTAAACCATTAATCTTTTCGATTTCAGCATACCATGAACCAACATCCTGCAAAATAAAGTAATCCTCATTTTCCTTTTTAGGAGGCTCTACATTCTGACCTACTTCCCATGGTTCATTGAACGCACTAGCGGCCCGTAATTCTAAATGCTCCTGCAGAAATACTCCTAAAAGGTTAACCGAAAGATCTGGATCATGCTGATTCGAAGATCGAAAGATAGCTTTGGAGTATACCCGGCCATTATCATCTTTGAAAACCGGTACCTGGTTCAGATTATACCGACGAACCAAACAACAGCCATCAAACCCCTCGCTAATTATTTGGTAATTAGTCTTAGGCAGCAAACAATCAGGATAACCCTCTAGCATAGAACTCCTTTCGAATAAGAAGAATTGTAAATTAATATTCGCTAACCAGCTTATTTATTACATCATCGAAACTACCTCCATACCCGACCACAGAACCATCACTTTGCTTCATTGATAAATTAAAATCAAAGGAGTCATCCTCATCTAAATCAAAAAATTGATCTAGATAAAAAACCCTTTTATTCAATCTGAATGATACGGTTATCTCATCACTAGCTATTTCAACCAGCTCTAATTCAACCAAACCATCAACTTTATGAAATAACTGGAGTGTTAAACGACTTAAAGCCTCCGAATAAAAGTCAATCCCCTTTAAGTCATCTTCAAATGCAGCTGTCAGTTTATGCATTTTGGCCAAATCTGACAGTAGCTTTTTGAATATAAATGATTGACTAGGCCATGGTCTCGCAACTAATCTCCTAGAGTACATCTTAGAATTATACATATAGACAAGCTGGAAATCTTCCTTATTCCTGCTATCCTCATCTAATTTGGATAACAATCCCCAGGAATCGTTATTACCATAATTTTCATCTGACTCTTGAATATAGGAATCCGAATTTAGCTTAGGCCTTGATAATCGTGTGAAATCATCACGAATCAGCTCACTATGCAAAAGACCTGCATTTGATGGGGAGTTTTCAAAATTCCCGCGAGATGAATTATAATTTCTCATAACAGAACTAATATTCGGGGTTTAAACTTTCTAGGAAATCCTTTTTTAAGTTTTTAAAAAAGATTTCCTTTTGAACTTGATGACCATGTTCTATCACAGCTAGAAGCTTCTCTTGCTCGACAATCTCAAAACCATCTTGAATTGCGTCCACATCAATTTGCGAAACCCTTTGGCTCTCCCACTGACCCTTCTCCGTCATTCGATCCATTGTAATGCGGTTCAAAATCGACAGCAACACTGAAACTTCTTTATAATTAAATTCCGTCCTGAAAATGAAACTATCAGACTTTACCTCCGGAATTCCATAATCAAGATGAAACTTGACAAGATTAAGCAAATCCAAATCTTCGTATTGACTAATATAGCGTACTCCTACCCTATTAAAATATTCAATCTGCTCAATTTCAAGTATTAGTGATAAAGCATTCCGAACCTGAGAGAAGTACTCATCCCAACCTGGATAATCAGAAAGGATGTTAAATATTATAGAATTATCCTTAAATGAAATCTTAATGACATCATTATAAAAAATAGGCTTGAGATTAAGCCCTTTAAGTTGTTCTTCAGGACCTTTCGCCACCTGCGGCTTCTCGACCTGAAAGTGATCCGCGAGCTTATTGTAAAATACCCCTAGCAAAATATCCAAATTAAACTTAGAGTAATAACGAACTTCTACCACCGAATCCTTTAACCGATTTGGCGTAATTTTTTTAGGTAATTTGTCCATGCGTGAGGCTGCGAAACTTTTTGTAGATAACGATAGGTTATACACAATTGTTGGTACAAATTAAAATATAAAACCCTTACAAGCACTTCCCTTAAGGATAATTTAACCATTTTAGAGTAATTGTCTGCTTAATATATTTTAAATCGAATAAACCTTGTTTTTTACGCATGTAATTCACAAAACATCAGATTTACATCAGCCTAAATAAAAAAAAGGAGTTCTGACTACAATCTAAAAAGCCCCGAGGATTAATACTCGGGGCTTTAACCTAAACCTAATTACATATAGTAAAGGATAAATTTAGCTAATCAAATTCAACTTCCTTTTAATTTAAACGTTTAACCTAAAGCTTCAAGGCAACAATCTCCGCCACAGCTTCATGCTCACCACTCTTAACGGTGTATTTACCCTCTTCTAATAAATAAACCCTGTTGTCTATAAATTGCCGCTTTAATAAACTCTCCCTATCAAAACTCGCCTGATTCATAATGATATATAGTTTAACCACTTTAGCTAATGACAATGGGTCTAGGTATGGTTTCCACCACTTTTGATACAAACCACCAGCTCCCTTCCAAAGGGTGGTGTATTGAAAACTGGATCCAGGTATGTTAAAATTAAAGTCACTGGAAACCTGAGGTAGCTCAGGATCATTTCCCCAGGTACCTCCTGTGTAAATATGTAAACCCCGCCAAAATAAGAACTGCTTAGGCACATCATCATTCAAGTTTAAGGGACTGGCCGGCCTCCACATGTAGCCTGGATATTTATCACTCAAAGGTGGATCTCCGGCGTATTGAACCCAGGAGGGGTTCACTTCCCTAAAACCATAGACCATAGGCAAACTACCAAAGGAACTACTTATATCTTCCGATCCCTCTTCACCATCTACCCCTTCCAAGGAACCATTCCAACCAAGCACTAAGGTTTTAAAATCCTCTGGGTTATATTCAGAAGATAAATTATAAGTCCGTTTTTCCTTGTGTTGGACCTCTATCCTAATCAATCGATTTTCTAGTGCACTCGAAATGGAATTCGTAAAAACCTCTGTCCGATGCACCATAGTTAGGGAATTATCATTAACTGAGAAATCTAGCCTTTGATTAAACCAGGTGGCCAATTCACGCACCAGGTCCTTTACGGTGACATCTGGAATATGATTAGCATAAATAATTTGGGTATTTGCAGCAACGGTTATAAGGCCTTCATCATCCTCATCGTTTAGGGTGGTAACGTTAAAGAAGAGTAGCTTTCGGATTTCCCCGTTACTAAAAATCTCACCTTTTAAATTTATTCCCAGCTGATCGAAAACCGTTTCCAAGATGTTAAGCACATAAAAGAAAGGTACAACCGGGACATACCAAATATTATTCTGCAGAATAATAAATTCCCATTTTCCTGGTGTGCTAACAGGACCCTCATTTGGCTCTACGAATCGCGTTGCTGAATAAAAATTCCCATTGAAGCTTACATTGTCACCAGGATAATAATAAAGCGTTGAGTCATAAGGTTCAGCATCAAAAACGGTGAAGGTATCTGCATATCGATCAAAATCACCATTTTGGTCCACCAAAACAGAATTTAACTGAGCAGGATGCCAAACTTTAGCGCCAATCGAGGGTAATTCTACCGGTGCAAAAACATAATCGTAATTCCCCGGAGCGTTTAAAATAGTGGCCGCGTGGTCGTACATATCCGAAATTACAGGATCTGAATAACTAAAGTCCCTGATATTCTTTCCCTCAATTTGTTTGACAAAAGCCCCTAATCGCCCGGCAAAGCTCACCCGGTACTCTTCTGGATTTTCATCAATAAACCACAAAGGGCCTCTACTCCATTCCCTCCCAAATAATTCTATACTAACATCAATAGACACATCCTTTAATCTGGGAGAATCCAGTAAAATGAAATCTCTAAGGACTGCTAAATTTCTTGCATGCTTAGGTAAACTAAAAGTCCAGCTTTTAAGATCACTATTGCTGGTAAGTACATGAAATAGCTCTTTCCAATCTAAAGACTGCTGCTCTGAAGGGAAAAGCTCGCCTTTAGATGATACGATTCTCAACATCGCTAAAGTTTTCTTCGGTGATAAAACTAAACTCTACTTCATGGCCATAGGTGGCATACTGCTTCGAACGATATTGCTCCAAATTTGAAGTACCGCTAATTGCCACTGGTATGTAATCAGTGCCTACTACCAGGTAAAAGCGATCACTCAAAAGGAAATCCTTGAACATTAACGCCTCATCCTTATTCATAAAACCCGTTCTAAGAATAAGACTATCCTTAGCCTTAATAGCGGTAATTAAACTTCTCCTTGAAAGAAAGGGCTCATTAAAGGCATAGGCAGGATCAGAAACAGTTCGACTAGTAGTAGATCGGTATTCGGCCACACCTTTAAATCTGAAAAAGTCTATTGTGCCAAAGCTATTTCTGAAGGCCACGGTAAAATCCTCATAAGCCCCCTGCCAATCAAGGTTTCTAGTTATTTTCTGACCAATTACCTGGGTGGTTCCCGAGCGCTGAATTTGAATTTCAAAATAACTAGGAGTTCTACCCTGAAGGTCTACTCCGTTAATGGCAAATCCATAGCTTGTCGGAACCAATTTAAGATCGTTGGCGTTGGCGGTAAAGCTTAAAGCATTTCGCTCGTCTATAAGCCCCTCAGCATCATAAAGCTTAACAACAAGCCAAAAGCTAGTGTAAATGGTAGTATTTAAAAAGGCTAGATAACCAGGAGTGCTGGCAGAAATCGTCCGTAAAAAACCCCATGTCATTAATTTAGGTAGCCAGTCATCGTAAAAACTATTTACTTCACGATCCCGATGGTTAAAACCACCAAGGATGGAAAACAACTCACTCTGAGAAATTAGTTTCTGGACTTGACTTGGACTCCCAAAATTTTCGGCGTAATCCACCTTGTATTCTACCATTTGAGAATTAGCAGAGACCAATGCATTTGGAGTACTCAAGTCTGGTAGCACCAACTCATCGTAACTCCTTAAATATTCGTCTAGGTAAAAATAAACCTTGGATTCGTAAGGGGCTTTTTCAAACTCAACCTCATTCCAGCTGGCGGCCCCTCGATATCTGCTAAACATTTTGAGAAGAACCCTAAAGCCAGGTCGTTCAACTGGACTAACTCCCGCCTGAGTTTTTAAAAAAGAAAAGGCGCCGACCCCAGAACTAAAAGATATATCGTAGTCAGCTGAAGCGGCTCTTGCTGTAAACACTATAGAATCTCCGCTTACTGATAAGTCAAAGTCTCTTTTAATGTAATAATTAAGCTCTAAAAAGGGAACTAGAGTGTTGTTTAGGTAAGCATTTACCGTTCCAGACCCTAAGGGCAGCTGCAGGCCTGTGTCATCTGGACTTCCTGTAAAGGTAAAACCCAAACTTACGGCACCAGAAAACCAAGATAGCGTAGCTTGATTCCCATCGACCGGTAAAGAAGAGAACTCCCAAGAATGGGTTGCCAAAACACCCGAGGTACTATATTGATTATTCGTTTGCAGGCCATATACCAAAGGGTTTTTAGACAAGCCAACCTGATCTGGGCTATTCAATAAAGTTAAACTCATGAGATTTCCGATTTAGATTCGATGTATTGGTCTTCATTTTCTAAGGTTCCTAGGTCTTCTCTAAACCTTCTATCTGCTACAGCTTTAATACCGTTTTTCTTTAAATCCATGATCACTTCAGATAACTGACCTACCACATCACTCAGAGCAGCAACTTCAATGTTTTGGGTTGTGGTATTATTAATTACTTTACTGGAACCCACCGGCCCACCATCATTAAAACCTTTCAGCCTTTTTTGCCGAACATTTTCTATAACCTTTACCAGCTGATTTACATCCGGATTCCTTAGTTCTTCGCTGGCCACAACATATTCATCATCATGAACATAGCCTTTAATCGTTCTTCCCGGGACCCTTGGATCTGGAATCCCTACTCCTACTCCAGTGTAACCACCTGTATTAAAACGGGGGACAATTTGACTAAATAGAGCACCAACAGTGCCACCTGCAATTGTCGCTGTTATCGCTCCTAAAAGACCCTTGGTCGCAAACTCTGTAGCAATCGCACCGGCTACTGCTTTGGCTAAATACCCTTGAATCTGATCACGGATAGAGTTAAGAACGGCACTTCGGGCCTCCTCCGCATTACGAGCACTGGCAGCCGCATTAAAAGCAGATAAGGCCATATCGCGACGCATCATCTCCTCCTTAAAAGCGGTAGTTTTTTCGTATTCTTTTCGTTTCTGCTCTTCTCTATCTAAGGCTTTTTGATGGTACTTATCCTCCAAAACCTCCTTGGCTTTTTCGTACTCCTCCTCAGAGATAAGCTTATAATCTAAATACTCTTTCAGCTTTGAAAGCTCGGCATCCTTCAAGGCTTGATTATCCTCAGGAGTCAGACCATACTTCTCGATCAAATCCTTACGGCGCTTTTCAAAATCCTCACGGATTCGCAGCTCAGCATCGTATTGCGCAATCAACTCCTTGAGCAACTCATCAGCAGTTCCCTCTGGTTTGGCAACCGTCATTGGAGATGGCTCCTCCGGGGAAGTACCTTCCGTGTTACCACCAACATCGATTAGACCATCACTGATCCAAGTAGTCTGCAGCTCCTTTAAGGCTGCAATTTTTCGTTCAATGGTATCAATGCTTTCTTCTTGTGATTCTTTAAAGTCTTCTGTAGATTGCTTTGCTCTTAAGAAGGCATTACCTCCGGACTTCACCCAACCCCACATAGATTGATACCAGGACTGATTCTCTCGGTAATCTGCAACCGTTTTGCTAGACTCTTTCGCCAACTCTCTTTGGAGCTCCACTAGCTCCTCCTGCAGGGCTTTTGCCCTGGCTTGCCGCATAAGGCTTTCTGTGTACTGGTCTACCGCATTTTTTAGCTGCTCGGTTTTAGATTTCTCAAGGTCAAGGTTTCCAAAGTAATCGGGAGCGATGCTTTTAAGTTCTTTTAAGGCTTTCAACTTATTCTCACGACTGATTGACTCTTCCTTAAGTATCGCTACCAGAGATTCTACCTTCACCTTTTCATCAAAGATCGAGAGAGCCGCTTCTTTATTAAGGTTCTTGGCCTTTTCAGCAACAGTCAAACCTCGCTCCTGCTCGTTTCTAAACAGTAAGTAAGCGGATGTTAAACTTGCTATTAACCCTACGACCAAGGCAATTGGGTTGGCTCTCATTGTAATATTCCAAACTCTTTGAGCTGCTGTAGCCAGTTTAATTTTCCCGGTTAAGGCCTGTGTTGCTGTAATGTAAAGTGCCTGAACTACTGTGAGCGCACGAGTCCAAAACAAGGAACCCTTTTTCACTGCAGCATGATAAGCCTCTGCAGCAGCTGCTTTCTTACTCCATAGTTCTGCCAACTTCAATGCAGCCTTATAGCTCAGCACCGCTGTAGTTCCTATAATAATAAGCTTGGTTAAAAACACAATACGCTCGCCCCATCGTTTAGCGGCTCCATCTTGATCTTCTATAATTCCCAGCATCTGGGCTAAAAAGGTGATGGTCTTTGTGAGACCTTTCACCAAGCTAGAATCCAAGAATGTCGCCCGTAGCCATTTCCTAACTTTTGACATCGTAGCCGCAAAGTTGGTGTTGCGCTTTAAAAACTCTTGAAGTAACGAATCTCCAGTTGCGATCTCCTCAGAGGCAAGTTTTTGACGATCACGAACCTTTTCTAGGTTCTGACTTAAAGCTAAAAACACCTGAGAGCCACGATCGCCCGTAACTCCTACCGCCTCTAACTTCCGTAAGAAATCTGCACTATCCCTGCTACCATCTTTTAGACGCTGCAGAAATGCTAAAAACCCTTCATTAGCACCTTGGTTACCAATAAGCTTAGACAGCTCACCATTTGCAAAGCCAGCGACTTTCCCAAACTTCTCTGAGTTTTTGGTGAAATCAATAAAAAAGCCATTCAGGGCGGTAGAGCTCATCTCCACCTTTAAGCCCAATTCATCCAAGGTTGCCCCATAACCAAGAATCTCTGCAGCTTGAATTTTTACAGCTTTAGCCGTACCACCCATCCGAGCCATCCATTCCACTAAATAAGGGGCACTTGCTTTTGAACTATCAGCCACTTTATTCACAGCTGTTCCAATACGAAGCATGCCGGTCTCATATACATCGGCAATTTTGCCTATCTGAAGCACCGCGCCATCTCCAAGATCATCGAGAGCAACGTTTATTTGATCTGCCTCCGATACAAATTTCTCTAGGTCGGCCACCCCTCGCACTCCTAATTTACCAGCTTGCGCAGCTAGGCCTAAAAGCTCCTCCCTAGAGGTTCGGGTGTTCAAAGCATCTAATCTCCCCTGGAGAACGTCCATTTCTGCATCTGTAAGCTCGGTCGTTTTTTGAACATCAGCCCTAAAATCAGAAAGCTCTTCTTGGTAATTAACCGCCTCCCTTAAGCCTAAAAAAGAACTAGCTGCTGCTGCTGCCATACCAATCATCCCTTTAAAACCTCGAGACATTTCAGACTTCATGTCCTTAGAAGCACGTTCGATACCGTACATCTCATCTCGGACTTTTCTCGCCTCAGCTCGTACCAAGTTAAAGTCGGCTGCTACTTTCTTAAACTCCTTGGAATCTGTGGGCAACTTTCGTAAATGATTACGCACCTTACGCACGTAGTTTTCCATTTTACGCAACGAACCAGAAGCTTCTTTATCATTTAAAAATATCCGGGCTCTAACATGTTTTACGCTTTCACTCATGGCCTTAGATCTCTAAGTACTTTAAATTAACTTCCACCTTATCTTCTAAATCATTAGCAAGGATCTCCAGCAATTTTGGAATTTGATTTCTAACTACTGGGTTAAACCAAGGCTTAGGGCGCAGCTTTCCCTCAACTCTTGCCCGTTCAATGGTAAGACCTCCAAAAACACCCATTTCAGCAAACACCCCCCAGCGTGGAAACCTAAATCCCAAAGCCGTAATCACATCCCCATCCTTGGTATTGGAAACCTTGGTATTTCGATATAGATGTACATTTCCGGGGCTCCCAGACCGCGGCGTTGCAGCCCTTAACTTTGCAGCTGTTTCTCTAGCCCATGCAGCAACCTCACTATTGCGTCTTGTATAATCTTCAATCTCATTCATTAGGGCGTATATAACGTTTCATTATCCCATCGACTGGCGTCAAAGCGCTTCAAGGGCTCATTAAACCTGAAACCTATTAACACCCCACATAAGGAGGTATAACTTTCTGGAATTAGTTCGGTCGTAAACCCATTAAAGTCCAAGCCTGGTAATGCAAACCCTTGCTCGCCTTCATCAAAGCTTTTCCTATCATTAATGAACTTGGAAATAAAGTCTTCTGCAATTTCCATTAGAGCGGACTCCTTGTCGGTTCGCTCTATAGCATCCCCTTTATCTGTGATCTTATCCAGTATAATTAGATTACCCTGATACTGCTTTCGCATGTTCGAACTAATAGCTCCGCTGACTGAATAAATAGGGTTCATTGCAGCTACTGCTGGGTAATTTGCCACGCTTCTTTTAGCGTTCTCCAGCTCGTTAATATCCACACGGAAATAATGCTTATTATCATCCGTATGCCCAATAGAATTATGATTTACAGCAAAAGACTTTAAATAGTCAAAATAGGCAGTGAGATCCATCCTTAGTTCGCTTTACTTTTTATGCGGTCGGCTTCCTCAATTGACTCGTTTAACTCAAAGAGCAAAAGGTTTAGCTTCAATTTTCCAATTTCGGTTGTCTTTAAGGGGTCCTTGGCCATAGACCTAAACACAGGTAACCATCCATATCTATTTGCGGCTCCTTTTTTCTTTCTAAAAATCCGAGGATGACTTTTCTGCAGCTGGAGGTTCATTTGACCAAACCACCATACAATAAGTTTTAGATCCTGCTCTTTCAAGAATCTAAAGTGCCGGGACCTGTGCTCCCAAGAACTTCTATTAAAGGTTTCTCTTTGATCCCCACAATACTTTATGTGTTCAGGTTTAAACTTCGGACCACTCCCTTTGGGGCGAAATAACACATAAGCCAACTCCTCACTTAAACGCCTTAAAGCCTGAGGGGATGTTTCTTTATCTTCATTGGCTTCGGCCAGCTCTTTAAGTTTTAAGGTTGCAAAATGATACTCCTCTGCAGTAATAGAAGCGAGGCGATCTCCCGGCCCAATTAATTCACTGGTTCTTAACTTAAGTCTCTTAAAAGGCTCCACAGTTCTTTCGGGATCTTTCAAAAGGAAATCCGTACACTTGAGCACTTCAGCAAGTTCATCTGGATAAATGGACCAAACCAATCTTTGTCTTTTAAAGGACCACCAGGGTAAGTCCAATAAAACCCAAAATGCTTTGAGTCGAAGTTCTTGAAGCCTTCTATCTAGCTGCCTAATAAAAGGATCCCCAAGCTGGCAACCCTTTAATTGATTGGCAAGCTTGGCCATCGGGGATAAAATAGGAATGAGTCTATGAAGTTGAGATGTAGAGAGCTCATCCCAATTCTCCGGGAATAAAATGACATCACGCTTACCGCCTAGCTCAAATCTCAGATGATTCATACTGGCAATATGGAGTATGATGCCTACTAATTATAGGACAGCAAATCAAGCCCTCAATCCTCCGACCATCCGCAAGATCCACAAGAATAAATTACTGGCCCTCCAATCCTACAATCACCCTCACACTCTTTAGGAGGGTCTCCACCCCATCGCTCTAGGCTATCCATCTTTACTTAAAAGCTCCTTTAAGCTTTGAATCTCAGCCTTTATGTCTGCCTTGAATTCATCCAGGTATTTTTCAAAAGCTCGCCCATCCCTTGTGTTAAGGGCCGTATTAACCTCTAATTTTTGAACAGCACCTTCTAGTTTGCGAATGCGGCCATTTTGATAGGCTACATAGCCTAAAATAATTGGCATCACAATAGCAATTATTACCGTTAAAATCTGTAGGAAACTCATAGTGAGGTAAATTTTAAGCTAGACCGATTCGGCGCAGTTCAATGAAATACTTTTTACGCGCACGCTCCTTAATCATCTTATCATTCCAATGTGGCTTGCGTGCTTTTAAAATTTTTTCTTCTATTGCGATATCCTTCATAATAGCAACCTTAAATCTAAATTGAAGGTACCGTCTCAAAGGCTTGGTAATCCACCAAACTAACCTTTTTAAAAGGGACATTTTCTTTTTTCTTCTCACTTACAATCCGTTGTATAGGTTGGAGTTTTCGTCTTGAGCACGAAGAGATGCGTAATCTTCCTCAGACTCAAATTGATCACTATTAAAGAATTCGGCATACTTATCAGCTGATGCATTAGCGTTCAAGAAACTCAATAATAAACTGAGCCATTCCTCACCCTTCTTTTTGTGCTTGACAGAAAAAGAATTTAAATCAAAGGCTTGAGGCCGTGCGGATTCCTTGATATTCCCCACATTGGTTCGGAGGCTATGCACAAAGGCCCCGTTTCCTGAAATTTCAAAATTCAAATCTTCAATACTATCAGCAATGGTTAGATGGCAAACTGCAGGCTTAATAAATTGAAGTAGCGCTAAATTGTCTGGAGATGGATCAACCAGATCCCCTTTAAGAGAAGTAAAAAGCCCCTCGCCTAAAACAGGCTTAATAAACCGTGTTTCCACCTGGCTCATAACCGATAGCATGGCCCCATAAGTTCGGTAACTACTTTTTATGGCCACGTATTTATCGAACTCCCTAGGACTATTAACCAATAAGCCATCCTGAATATTATGGTAAAGCGTGTCCTGCCAGCTGCTGAACTTTTCCTTATTAGTGATCAAGTAGGATATTAATCGATCTAGGGATTGATAAGCTGACTCCAAGTAGTGCTTTTCGGCCTTATTTTGCTGCCATTGAAAAGCTGTCTTATCACGATCAACAATAATCCCCTGATCCTCTATACTTACCCCTCCCTCTTGCATGTAACTGTAAACAGCTAAGCTTGCCAAAGGCTTTTGAACATACGGTAAAAGGGCTTTTTGGTCTCCGTTTTCTGGATTATCGATGGTACCATCATTATACTTAACCAAAAGCTCTCGATACAAAGTATCCCCCGTTATTTTAATGATTTCATCCTCAGCAAAGCTGTAGGATAAATGAGGAGTTAGTGTTTCGATTGAAAGGGAAACGCTTACTCCCGTAAAAGCCTTAAATTCTTGCTCTGTCTTAATTAGTATCATGAAGTAACCTTATTAGAATTCGAAGACTCCTGAACTTCGCTACCAGAGTCCAGTCTTGCGATTTGGTAATTCTTCATCCAGAAAACAAGTTTTTCACCTTCCTTTGGAGCCAATCTCTGATCCCAACCATTCCACCTAGCGATCAATTGAAGGGGAGCTAAAATTTTATCCTGGTGGGGTTTGGTCATCATTATGTAGTTGTTCCAAGCTACTCTTTTATCGCTGCCACTACCAGCGCCACTGCGATCTTTCCCGGATCCGTTCCCGAAAAGAGTTGGGTCCACCCCAAGGTTCTTGAAAATATGGGCGTCGGCCTCTTGGCTGTCTTCAATGTACATACCGGTTTTAACCTTATCGTCAATAACCGTTACCTCCCACTCACTGTACTTTTTTGCTGGGTTGCTGTCCTTCTGGGTGTACATCAAAGAGTTCCCTTGACGCTCACCCTTAAAGAATTTTTCGAATTCTTCTTTCTCCTTCTTAAAGATCTCGAGACGCTGTTTCTCCGTCTTTCGTTCCCAATCTTTATACTTATGAGACCACCACCACTCAGGAACCTTAATGATATATTTTATGGTAAGCTGATTTTTCAGCAAGGCCTTTTTAAACTCTGGGATCGCCCGAGCTATCGGAATCCAAGTAGTAAGTATAACATGCCAAGGAGCCTTCTGGTAATACGCTCTACCTGGAGTTGGAGAACTTATGGTAAAAGCAAATTGATGATTTGGTATTTTCTTCCAAGCCTCTAGGTCACTAAAAATAGGATTGTACAAATCAAACTTTTCGACCTCCTTCGACTTGTCGTTGTACTTTTCCCAATCTGGAGAGTAGTACAGTTTTTTGATATAACTAGGCTTCGTGGCCTTCTTTTGGTAGCGTGCAGCTGGAGTATCCAAAGGGGTTAGATAAACAATTTTATTTCCTCCTTTGCCCTGGGTTAGTTGAGCGAAAGCTTGCCAAAACGTATAAAAATTAATGGTGGTTCGCTCAATGTAATGATGGATATCGGTACTCTCCAGCCATTGCTCAATTTCAGAATCAATGATTCTTCTAAATTGCTCTTCCCCATTTTCATCTACGGTAAGAACCCCGTATGCAAGGCCGCCGCTATAGAGAGCTCTAGCCTTCCAATCCAGAATTGGCTCCACTAAGGTTACATCCTTAATTTGCTCTAGAACCCACTGGGGATAATTATTGTCATCACCCCAGTTACTAATTTCGCTGGTCTTAGATGCATCTGGATCCTTTAATGTTCTTGGCTTAGGATCTAATGCCTTTCCAACTAGCATCAAAGATTGGTCACCCAGTAGGGCATACTCATTTTCTCGCACCTGTAAATAATCCGTCATGGTACTACCGGCATTCCATTAAGTTCTACAATTAGTCGAATAGGTACGGAGTAGATATGAGCACCTAATTTAAGGGGGCGCACACCTACAAGGTCTTTAGAACCCCGATGAGCTTTTGGTAATCCACACCGAACACCACTAGGTACCGTAATACGCTTGAAGTCTTTAAAGCTTTTGGATTTTGGATAAAACGCAATGGAAAATGGGACCCCTCTCCCATCATTACCCTTTTCATCCATAACGCGAAGGGCTTCCTTTAGCTTTATTGCCTTTGGTTGATCCATGGAAGCAAGATGGAAAACCAGCTTCTCAAATTATAGGACAGCCCTAAAGTTTGTATCCAATTATAAATAACCCAGCAAGCATAGTGCAGCGCAAAAGTGATTTGTATTTTTACAGTCCAATGTAGCACGCACTACTTGGTTGGTTTAGAGAGCTCCTTGATGGCAGTCGAGGAGCTTTTTTTATTACAAACTGTATATTTCTCTACTTATGTGATTTTTAAGAGAAATAAGCCCCATTTTTACGCATATAACTCGCAAGATTCTCTAGGGGTTTTTAATTCCTTGATATACATTAGCGAAGTTCAACGAGTTCGCGAAAACTCTTCGAAAATTTCGCACTTAAAATAAAGCCAGGGTGGGATAGGAATATCCAATACTATCCGCGTATTTTCGGTTCGCCGGACTCGTTGAACACACCCTGGTCATTTTAATTTTTTAATTTCTCAATTATGTTCAACGAGGAAAAAAAGTCTGATCAGACTCAAAATGATCAATCCCTGGAGAGCGCTTTCTCCGAAATCATCAACATGGCCCATGCGCAATTCCCAGAGCTCGAAAAAGAAGCCCTGGAGAACTTCGCACGGTTTTACCAATCCAAAGGGCTTAGCCAGCTGGAGAAAATTGAAACCCTCGAACTACTCTCAGAGCTAAGCACTACGCCGGCCACTCTTCGAGAGTTTCTAAACTTAAGTCTTCAAGAAGATTTCTGTCATTTTGAGATCCTCGAGACGATTGCCCGTAAGGCCGTGTCCAAAAAGGATCCCTTAATCGATGGTGTCGAAGATGCGGTCGTAAACTTGCTACTGCTTAGCGCAAGGCTGGCCGCCGACGCGCAGAGGCGATCTGCTTAAAACCAAAAAAGCCCCGGTAAATCTGGGGCTTTTTATTTATGATTTTAAATATTGAATAATTATAGCAGCAAGGGAAGAACCGGATAACAACGCCCCTGGCCAAGGATTTCCTAAATAGACTATCACACCCCCTAAAACTAAGGCTAAGAAAAATATAGCAAAGCCAAACCACTGGCCTCGTTTCCTCAAAACAAAGCTTTGATCAAGATCCTTTCTGTCTAAATCATGTTGATGCACCTGTTCCGCCTTTGTCATCTCCTTAATTTGAGACACGAGATCCTCATCGATATCCAGGTAGTGCTCATAGTCTTCCGGCGCAGGGTAAGGCCCTGTTCGAATTGAAACTTGTTGTTGAACTAAACGAACAATCTTACGAGCCTTATTTCCTGAAATATCTGGAACCTCTTCTCGTATTAGCTTAGCGAGATTTTCGTTTTTAGACTTATCGGCCATTAGAAAGTCTGAAGGTCCTTCTCAGAATACCTGGACACGACATCATCTTGATTCTTAGACATTGCCTCTAAGCCTCGACGTAAAAAAACCCCAACATTGTAAAAACTTACCTGCACATTAGGCGCTTTTCTACTTTTAGCCTTGTGACTACTACCAGAAATATCAATCATTCCCATGCCATCCGTAAAAGACTTTCTACGGCTAACAGTAGCCCTGTAGCTGTGTCTGTGTTTACTTTTTTCTTGCATAAAGTGGTGATTCGATAGTGCAAATATAATACTAAAGCCGACAATGAATTCAACGATAATTTACAATCACTTATTATTAATAATTCAATTTTTCATTTTTAATGGGTTTTTATGATTTTAATTATTTGTTTGTTAGTTAATTAAGGACAGAGCCAACTTTCCTCAGCTATCATTTTCACTCGCTGCACCCCGCCTACGCCCTATCGCTCTTTGACAATTGTTAAAATGAAAATTGCGGATATATGAAAAAACCCCACCATAGGCGGGGCTCAATATCATTTCAGGTAGTTGATAAATCTACATGCTTGAAGGCAAGAAGGGGATCTTGGTTAAAACCTCATGGAACTTACCAAAGATCAAGGTGTCCCCAGCATCACTAAGGTGAGTAGCCTCCTCTGGGGGGACCTTCTCATCCTGCTCCGGCCGCTTGTCTTTTTCGAACCCTCCCTTTGAGCCAAACCGCAGCTTCGCATTAAGGGCTGATACCTCCCAGGTTTTACAATTTGTCCTCGAATACCTGAGTTTTGGCAATCGCAACTCTGTCTCCCTTAGAATCAAGTTAATAAACTCGTACTTGGTATCATGGCTCGGCGCCCGGCCAATGTAGAAATCATTGACCACCCAGCCTCTGCGTTTGAAAGACTCACGAACTCGGATGTAATAATTGAATTCTGTAACTCCAGTGCTCGGCAGCGCCGTATGGTCAAAGTAATAGTTCACCACCTTAGTTGGATAGGTCTCGTAATAATCACAGAAACGATCCACAACGGCATCAATAAGCTTTGGATGGAGCACATAGAATGAATTCAAGAATCGATACTCATCTTCCACTTCTTGGCCAACTACCATACAATTTATATCTCCACCATAGTCAAAGCCAACATCTAAAGGCCGACTAGAATCAAAGCCATTATCATGTCTGCAGTCCTGAACCTCCAGCTGTTTACTTGATAGGTTATTAATAAATGCATCCAGGTAATGGTAATTAAACCAATCTGTGCCATGGTGATGCTCATCCAAATTACCATAGAAACCACCTTCAACCGACAATAGCTTTTTGTTAAGAATCGACGTATCGTACTTGGCCTTGGATAAAATTCGGCGCATATCCGAAAGGTACTCTGGGCCTAATACATCAATGTTATCCAATGCACTGGCCTCAGAATAATAAACGCTGTACTTGTATTGACCATTCACCTTACGGGGCAATCTAAGTTTTAATAGCTCCTTCTCGAAGTTGGCAATTTTACCATTGATGGCTCTAGCCTTTTGACCTGTTGATACCAGGAGTTCCTTTCGCCAAAGATTTACCTGGAGCTGCAGCTGCAGTATTAATTCAATCTGAACGGGATCCATCTGATCTACCATATCCAAAATCCACTTTGCGGCCGGAGTTGTGGGCATGTCGGTAGTATAGCATTCACTACGGTAACAAGGGAGGTGCCCGAAGTAACTCCTATCTCCCCTAAGCGCCGGGATAGTCTCATCGTCCAGGCGGTCCTTATTTAAAAGCTTAGCCTCATCCCCTCCCAATGAGGCCAGCGACAAACCATTAGAGGATCCAACCCTATCTTGTGAGATTAGAATATTAACTGCACCGTTAAACCAATAGATGGCATACTTACTATCCAGAGGCTTTGTCCTGGGACCCTGCCACTTAAACATACGCTTGAACTTCTCGCTTGGCTCACGACCTACAACAAAGTGCTGACCTTCATAGTACCCCATCCGGTTCCACATTTGAATTATCGGAGGCAAGGTTCGGACTAACAACTGTTGGAATGTTGACCCAATAATACCATGTTGCCCTCGGGGCATTTGCCTGGCATTTTCGATATACCAGGGCGCTAGAATACCGGATGTTTTGCCAGTTCCACGGCCCCAAACATTATAACTTTTAGTAGCTCGTACTAAACCATGCGTAATCTGAGGAATATTAAAGTGTAGCGGTTTAGCTTTCATCTTCTACTTCTACATCTTCAGCTTGTGAGTCAAACCATTGCGAGAGCCTCTGCAGAATTTCCTCCTCATCAGGTGGATTCTGCCCCACTTGTTCCGGAAGCACGGCCATAATGATCGGCTGGAAGTCAAAGTTGGACAAATCCGGAAGTTCAGGATCATCTTGATCCAACTGGTTAAGTATAATGTAATTCTTAATTAAAGCAGCCTGTGCCTTTTTATCCTTTGCCTCAATAGCTTGTTTCCAGGACTCCTCAATCATTCGTTCAGCCACTGCCCTTTTAAGATCCTTGTGAACCTTCATGAATGGACCAAAAATGCGGCTCATAAGATTGATATCTCGATAGGCGGTTACCTGGGAATAGCCGTACTGCCCCACTAATAGGTCCACCACTTTGGAGGTGAACTTATGCTCAAGCATCCACGCCCGGGCCTGGGTGATACGATCAAGCTTTTCCCTGGTCTTTACAGGTAATTTCTCAAAGCCAACCTCGCCCTGCAGGTGAGCTAAAATACGATCAGCATCGTTCATTGTCTTACCTACTTTAGTCTCCATAACCACATCAATTAATTAAGGCCTCAAGTTTTACAAGTTCTGCCCTCCAAGCTTCCACCTTTACCGCTTTCCTTGGATTGTCCTTATGTCTCGAAATGTAACTACGTAGGTTGTTTCGCCGTTTAATTAGACTCTTTGGGTCTAAATCAAGATTATTTTCTCCACCTAAGTATTTGTTAGGTAAAATCTGGCCATGTTCTTGGTAATAGTGAATGATACGGTATAAGCCTTCGATTTCATTCCAGGCGTCTTGCAACGCCAACTTAATCTCAAAACTCCTTTTGCGGTCCAAGTTATACGTAGCATCTAATAAGGGATGAAAATGATTAACAATGGAGTACTGCTCTTTCAATATCTTGTAGTAAGGAGCCAAAGCCAGGGGTTCGTGCTTGGTTTCATTAGCTGGAGAACCAGGCTCAATTGATTTAACCGCATTTCTATCGAGGCTTTTAGCTAATGAAGAGGATGCCTTTTTTGAATTGGAGGGTTTCTTGGTTAAGCTATTGCTTAATTCTTTAGCTAAGCGCGTCCTATTGTAGAACGAAGGGCCTTTTGAAAGAATGCCGTATAGCGCATTACTAACACCGGCTTTTTTAAGTAACTCCAGACCTTCACCATAGTCGCGCTCTGAGTTTAACCACTGTGCAATTGTCATTTTACGAAAGTGGGAATTGACAATTGTCTATAATAGGACAGCCAGAATTAGAGTTTTATTCCAAACACCGTAGATAGCACTGTAAGACGACTTCAAGTCTCATTAATTGTCAACCAAATAATTCATTTCATTGACATTATCCCTTGTTTGTCAATGTTTTTAGACTTTCTGTTGACATATGTTTCAATTGCAGATAATAACAGAATTGTTACGACAGTAGAGTATATACATTCAGCTTGAGCTTTAAAGAATAAACTACCGGATATTCTGAAAGAAAAAGCCCCGGAAACTCCAGGGCTAAAAAATTATTTCTTGACTTGCTAGCGGGGACGGCTTTATTTAAAATAAGCTTCAACCAAATCTCCTATCCCTAAAGCATAGAAGTGATCTTTACATACTTCGTCAGGTATTTCTTCATCTGTAACATCAATAGAAACAGCATTCCCCCTAGTTCCCTCAAAAACCATTACCCTAACATTTCCAGGATAAACATGCTCCCGAAGAAGCTTTATTCCAGATATATCTTGTAATGTTTCAATAAAGAGAAGGGTGTCCTGGGATTTCACGTATGCCATCAGTGAGAAGTCAGGTTAACCAGCGACACTCAATCGCTCGCTTTGGTGAATAATTCTTGTATGATCAAACCCTTCTGGTATGTGTGGGTCAAGTTGAAAATTAGCTTTTTTACTAAGCTCTTTATTCAACATTTGCTTTACAATCAAAGTATCATTTGACTCTGCACGGAATCCTAGTTTCCGTATGTGCAATACAGATTTTTTCAATCCTGTCTTTGGATCCTCAAAGAATGCATCGTAAACAGACCTTATAAGTGCTTTTGCTTTTAAATCGATCATATCCTCAGAAGTGGCCGCAAAGGAAATATTAAATCCTGGAATATAACAAATGTGTCCGCCTTCGACGTCCTTAACCATCGTCGTCCATCCCCATTCAACCTCAATTCTATTAGCTCTTAGATCTGGGGTAAATCTTACAAAAGGGTTTGACATTTCACTCATAGTTGTATACTGATTTCACCGTGCAAAATAACAGAATATCTAAATGTAAAGCACTTTTAATCACATTATTAACAATGATAGCACATTTCTCTACTTATGTGATTTTTAAGAGAAATAAGCCCCATTTTTACGCATATAACTCGCAAGATTCTCTAGGGGTTTTTAATTCCTTGATATACATTAGCAGTGTCTCATAGAGTCAGCGAGAACTCTTCGAATATTTCGCATTTAAAATAAAGCCAGGGTGGGATAGAAATACCCAATACTATCCGCGCAATATCGGTTCGCCGACTCTGTGAGACACACCCTGGCCCATTTTAACTTAATTCTCTAACTATGTCTCACAGAGAAAAAAAGTCTGATCAGACTCAAAATGATCAATCCCTGGAGAGCGCTTTCTCCGAAATCATCAACATGGCCCATGCGCAATTCCCAGAGCTCGAAAAAGAAGCCCTGGAGAACTTCGCACGGTTTTACCAATCCAAAGGGCTTAGCCAGCTGGAGAAAATTGAAATGCTTGAGCTCCTAGGTGAGCTAAGGATCTCTCCAGAGACGCTTCGTTTATTTATGGACTTAAGCGATCAGGAAAGCTTTTGCCATTTAGAGATCCTCGAGGCCGTTGCTCGTAAAGCGGTATCTAAATCAGATCCCGTCATTGAGGGAGCAGAAGACTCCATTGTTACGCTGCTCATGCTAAGCGCTAGACTAGCCATCGATGCGCACAAACAAAGTGCCTAAACCACAAAAAAAGCCCCGGTAAATCCGGGGCTTTCGCTAATTGACTACTAAAGCATTAGGCGACCTTCCTAATTTTTTGTACTTGCCTTCGACTTCTCCTTAATGTAAGGGCAATTGGCCTTTACTAATTGCGCGGCTTGTGTTAGTCCTATTGTCCGAAAATCCACAGTCTTGCCTTGGATAATCATCTTACCTGGTAGTACACCTACCATTTCATATTTCTCAGCGACTTTCTTGGGAAGTTCACTCTTTACCGAACTACTCATACTCTTAGATGGCTGGAGTTAACGAAATAGCACCCGTGTAAATTTTCTTAAAGTGATAAGCGGTGATGGTAACTGGAGTACCGCGCTCACCACCTTCTTGCTGACCGGTCGCAAAGTTCGATTGAATCATTGCACCGTTATCCTCCTCACCAAGCTGAATAACTTGACCATCTGCAAGTGGAACTAACACCATTTGCTGCTCAGAGCGGGCTTTACGTAAAAGCCCTTCAATGGAAGCATCGAGGTTGGGCACGAAACCGGTAAAAACAAGCTTATCAGCATTACCCCGAACTGCGCCTTGGTACTCTGCATTCAACTCATTCTTATTTACCTCTAGCTCAAGCGGCCAAAAACGACCGCCGGTTTTAAAGGTATGATCCGTCGCAATAGTGGCCACTTCTGCCAGGCTTGCCGCATCCAAGCCACCTTCTTTTTGAATAGTGTCAAAAGTGCTTAAGGGAGCGAAAAAGATTTTTAATCGGGTACCTGAAGGATTGTCTTTACCAGGTACTGGAGTATCTGCATAATCTGCCATGGCTACTTAGTTTAGAGGTTTTAAAATGCCCTGACCCTCAATAGCAAGAATGGACTTCACTAAATCCTCATTGCTTTTTAAGTCAGCAAATGAATACTGCTTTTGATTAAGCTTAAACGCGGGGGTAAGCACCTGAAAACGATCCTTACCATACTTAACCACTTTAAGACCGCTCGCTTGGTCTTCCTTTTGCTCATTGAGGTCTTCCAAAACCTTGTTCATATCCTTGAGAGTAGAGTTCAGCTCCTTGTTCTCTTCCGTGAGCTCCTTGTTCTCTTCAGTGAGCTTCTGGTTCTCTTCGCGAAGTTGAGCAATCTCTTCTAGGGCTGTTCCCTGGGAATCCGTAAGGGTCTCATTGGTTGCCAACAAGTCCAAAGCGGCATTTAAGAGCAGCTCTTTATTGAGTTTTTTTAATTCTTCTGGAGTCATATCCTAAAATGATAAAGAGAAGGCCGTTTCCGGCCCTCTCAATTAATATTATGCTTGATCATTTACGTAGAGACACTCCAAATCACAGATCTGGAAGCCTAACAACATTTTAGCCACAGCTTTGTAGCCATGTAGGGTTTGAACCACCTTTCCAATGCTAGGTGGGCGATCCCCCACTAAATTGGTGCCGGCCCGTAAATTACGGCCCTCAACATCTAAGATAACCCGGTTAGACCCGGACATCCAGGACTGTGGTAAAATGATCCACTTCTTACCAGATCCTTCAATATACTTCGCTCCATCGGCGGTAGCACTAGTTGCAGTATTACCAAATACATCACGCTCATGCTTCACATAGTTCCGGTAGTTATCCCAACTAAGGCGAACAATCCCACCTTTATTTCGATGTGCTTCGGTCATATCTTTGTACATGATCTCAATCTTGTCCATAGCATTCGCCGAGGTTAAAGCACCGGTTGTACTGGCCACAATATTGGCAGCAGTAATTTCATCGGCAATAATTTTCCCTGGACCATCAAACCCTACTAGACCATTTACCTCTTGCCACTTGGCAGCGGCGGTAGTTGGTGATTCTCCAGCTACAGTATTGGTCACACATTTGTAGAAATTATCATCGGTAAACTTGATATAATCACCCGCATTGTAGGTAGCTGCAGCTGAGAAATCAGGTGCATCCGCATGGTACTCACTATTGTAGAAATTATCGTTGATCTCTGAAGCTAGCTTTTCCATTTCCGCATTCCAGAACCACTGGGCGAATGGAATGTCCTTGGCCCCTGGAGCAATCATATCGCTCATAAAAGATTCGATTAACTCTTCCGGGATAATCTTAAAGAGTTTCATCATGTCGTAAACGTAAAGCTTACGTCCGCCAATGGTTCGCTCCTTACGACCGTTCTCTTCAACATGTACGTCCAAAGGTCGTAAACCGGCTTCCGCAGTGAATTTAGGAAGCAACTTACCGTGTCGACTCACATTTCTATCGACCACCAAATCCTTAAATACATCTAAGCCATTAAGCATTTGAGCGATCATTTTACGATCATACTTTCCTGCCCATTTTGCAATAGCTTCTACATCGGTAACTGGCACCGCTGCCATAGCATAGTAAACCCCATCACTAGGAGGAGTGACGCCAATGAGCTCAGAAAGCAGATTTTGATCTACGGCTCCTGCAACCGCGAAAAGGGCAACCATTAGCCCCATTAGGTATTTGAATGGATTTTTCATGATTAATCTTCCGTTTTAGTTTCGTATCCCATTTCTTCACGCATGGCTTTCAGCTTAGCATCGGCTGGGCTTAAAAAGCTCTCACCTTCGCCGCCGTCACCAGTAACATCACCTTCTGCCCCTGCCTTCGGGTTAGCCCCCGATTGACCTTCAAGCTTTGTTACTTGAGCTTTAAGAGTTTGAATCTCCTTGTCCTTATCATCAAGCGCTTGCTGATGATTGGTGGCGTTATCCTCTAAAGTGGAAATCTTTTCTAACTTAGAGTTTAGAGCCTCGAGCTGCTCATTTGTAGGAGTATGATCCTGCTCTTGAGCATCTTCTAATGGCTTTAAGCCAAATACCGCTAAAAGGGCGGTAAGGTTATTTCCAATTTTCATCGGTTCGTCTTCTTTATTATTTGCGGTACTTAATTGCCCTTTTGGTTCCTGACCAGGCTTAGTCTGATTAGAAATAAAAGCTGTAAGTCGAGTAAAGAAATTCTCTTCCCCTTTATTACTCTTACTATGAATAGTAGCAAACTTGGCCACTGCTTCCTGGTAACTTAAACCTTGAAACTCATCAGCTTCCTCACTACGATCCTCTAAAACTTCATCTATCAACTTGTCATCCAATGCCTCTTGAGCGGTGTAGAAGTGATCCTCATAGTTCATGATTTCCTGCTGAACTACTTTAAGATCCTTACCGGTCTTGGCGGCAATAGAATTCGCTAGGCCTTCATCAACTTTTTTCATGTAGGCCGCCTGTGACTCAAGGTCCTTTACGTTACCCCATGCAAAACCACTGCAAGTATGAAGCATGGTTGTTGTATTTGAAAAAGCCTGAACATTACGACCAGCCATTAAGCAGATAGCACCCATACTGTACGCAATACCGTCGTTTCGGGTATCTATAGGCTTGGCATCAGGGTCGTTGTTCTGATTTCGGATATGATTGTAAATAGCAATACCCTCTGAAATGGATCCACCTGGAGAGTTAATGCAAACTAAAATGCTGTCTACATCTTTATCAGCATTGGCACTATCTAGTTGACGTAAAAAATCCTTGGCGGTAATTCCTTCGTCATCCCACCAGGACCTTCCAAACTGACCATAAAGTAAAATCTTCTGTTGCATTCGCGCTGGGTAAGTAATTCCCTACGCAATAATTGCACAGAATCTTAAGGGATTATAGGACTAGGAATATACTACTCTGCCTTTAGAATCGAGGCTATAACGAGCTTCCTTAGTACCGGTAACAACCAACTCGCCATTGGCGTCCAATATGAAGGTCTCTTCCAAGCCACCTTGGTAAACCAGCTCACCTTCGGCATTAATACTAAACTGTGGTAAATCCGGCAAAGTAAGGAAGGCCGCGGGAAAGGTATGCTTACCCATAAAGTGTATAGGGTACCCATAGGTCCCGCCCAACTGCTCTACTTTAAAACCAATCTTTATTCGCAGCGGCTCATTTGGAGTGCCTAAAATCATATGGTTACCACTTCGGTCCTTATACTTTACTATAAGATCTACATAAGTTAGGCGATTAAGTGAATCTCGATTGGCTTTTTGATCATGCGGGATAAAGCAGGAAACTTTTTTTAGGTAAAGTACCCCTTGGAGAGTTTCTTCCTCTTCCTCTGAATACACTCCAGAATTATCCAGCAAGGGAATGTCAATCCAAGCATATCCAGGGTTAAGCTCGACATGCATTTCACTTAATCCCTGGCTTACGATGTCCGGAAAGTTTAAGACTCCAGCTACAGGAAGAAACTGTATACTGTTTACCCCGCTAACCATAGATTTTTGGGTTTCCTGTAAAGAATAATTATCGGACATTTTTTAACAAATTTATTTAAGCGCTTTACCGGTGCGTCTTTCGCGTTCTTTGCAATACCTTAGATAGCTCCTTCGAATGGCATCGATGGATAAAACCACCTTATCATCACTATATTTTGCTATAAACTTCTCAATTTCTTGAGTCATTTTCCCTCCCCTACGTTGCGCCTCATTCCTTGCCTTAATAATATTCAGCCGACCATACAACTCCTGGTACATCAACTTTTGAATCATGGCATGCAAGCGCTTTAAGTTAACCTCACTTATCACCAACCATTTGGTCCTACCATCATATCTCTTACCGGTAGGATCCTGGGAGGGTATTTCAATCTCGATATACTCCATCTCCTGAGGGAGAACCATAGGAGAGTTTGACTCTTCAACTAAGTTCAAAATGTAGGCCCCGAGAATTCCGTTGGATCTAACTTGAATTCGATGATCTTCAAACTGGAGCTCTTCATAAATGTAATTAATCAGGTGGCTTGGAAAGGGTACTTTTAAGATAGTTCGTTCCTTCATGGTTTTATTTATTAGCGATTTAGATTAGCTAATTACAACGTCAAAATAATCAATCTCATTATTAATTGACTAAGAGTCAAAACCCTAGTTGCTCACAATCCAAATAACTTTTTCACAGCAAAACCAGTAGGATCCCAAGTAAAAAGCCGGCACCACCAAAATACCATCGCTGTATTTTTAACGATTCTTTATCTCCAGTCAAGGCAGTATTCTCTTGGACTAACTCTAAGTTTAAACTGTCAGCTGCTTTATTCATGTTAGCATATGCATTGGCTTCCATCTCCAGCGCCTGGATTAAATCTTCATACAATAGGATCTCTTCGCGAGAGTACTCCAATTCTTTAAATAATCTCGCAATTTCCCTAACCCCAGTGGAGTCGGTGCAGTACAATCCACTACCGTTGGGCTGCAGGGAAATTTGCGATGTAGAGCAATAGGCTGTCAATATGAATACTATCAACACTGCGTATCTCATCGATCTTAATTTTCTGCAGCGTATCCAGCTGCTGGGTTAATACTTCTTTTTCATATCGGGCTATAGCTAAGCTATCTCGGTAGGCATTACGTTCTCGCTGAAGGATCTGTATCTTACTATCGGTCCTTGACGGAACAAAAAAGAGGGCCACTAGAACAATTAAGACGCCTATGCAAATACCTATTACCCAATCTTTCATAGCAATTCAAAGTGAGGTAAGTCATCAAAGTTCTGATCGTCCAGGATAAACCCATCGCGGTCCCAATTCCCGCCCCATCTTATTTGATGATGTATTCTTCCTTCAGCAAACAATCGCTTTGCGGTAGTCATTATTACACCACCTAAGTAAACCAAGTATCGCTCGCTCCAGAGTGCTTTGCCTCCAACAAATGCATATATGTCTCCAGCTCGGCTAGGTAAGAAGTTGTGCTTGCCTTTAACCTTAACCCCGTCGATTCTTGTCACAACCATTCCTGGTTCTGTTCTTCCTTGCGCATACAATTTCTGCTGGCGTTCAACCGATCGATGACCTTCAGCTATGCCAAAGTCAACTTCTGAGCACGCGAGGGCCTTCCGGAAGACCAGTTGCAAATCTGGATGAATGGTCGAAAGGCGTTCTTCTGATTTGGATCCAAATACAAAGGCCATGGTTAGGGTTTTAAATTTGATTGAAAAGGAAGATTGAGCTTTGGCAGGTCTGCTAAACCCTGGACACCAACATAAACCATAGCTACATAGGTCCAGTCATTAGCTGGTAGTTTATCCAAAAAGAAGGCAACAGTGCAAATGATAAACACTAAGAACTTTCGCGAGATAAACTTTCGCACAAATCCATCTACTAACGCTTGGCCTAACTCTTTACCGCTCATGACACTTGTGGGAATACAGTTTCTTTAACAAAGCCTAAAAAGGCAAATCCTATTAAAGGCAGAAAAAACAATGTTGATTCCTGAATAATGCTGTAGGGTATTAAACAGACAGAGAGCGTGCTAAAAAGCTGGAATAGGTGTTCACCATCGGTGAATGGGACGAGGAAGGTTGAGCTATAAGCAAACCTTTCTTCATATTCGGGTTTGAAAAGGCCAAAATAATACCAGGGCTTTTTTATACACGGAATGGGTTTATCGATATGATCGGTCTTCCATTTGTTTTTCCAGGAGCGACCACGTAGGGGATTGTGACCGGTGTTTAAATAGTTAAACGTGAGTTTATAGCCCCAGAAGGAAGCTTGAAACTTATCATCACGGGCGTGTTCCATCAGTTCACGAAATCCTGCAGCTAAAAAGCCGAGGATTAGGATGGGCCAATATTGAAGTAGGTCAATGTATAATTGGCCTAGGTATTCGATGATAAGGGATTTCCAAGTGTTCATTTGAGTAGTTTTTGGGCGGCTTTGCGGATAATTTCAATAAAAATCTCAGGGGTCAATACGGCACCAGCGGATAGAATAAAGCCTCCTAGATCAAACCACCAGGGATGGTCAATAGGATAGTGGTAATAGGCAGCTGGAGCGCCTAAAAGGAATAGAATGATTCCCATTATTCGAACGATGATTTTGCTGTATTTGAGGCTTTTATCGGTCATTATGCTTTTCGGTATTGCTTGATTTGGGGAGTTACCAAAAAGGCTGGGTTGATGGATAATTCTTGGTTGGAGAATAATTCAACATGGTATCCTGGATAAAGCACGTAGCTTAATGGTTGGCCATTGGAATCCACTTGATCTACTTCATATTCATAGTCAACTATATTACCATTTTCATCTGTTGATGTTGGTACAATTTTTTTTGGTTGTGAAGGATGCCAGTCAAGGTTGTATATGTGAGAGCGTTCGACGACTACATCTTCAATGGTTTCAACACTTTGTAGTATTTGGAATAAATGCCCCTTGGCATTAATTGTAACGTTTTCAAGATCAAAACCTATGCTTAAAAGTATGGCCTCAAATTCAGTTTGAAACTGATTAAAGTCGTTGAATTTTAATTGATAGTGTTTGGTATTCATCTTAATCTATGTTAGATATTTGATTGAGTTGATTGTTATCTAAACCGTAATCATACCAACCGGTGTTTTCCGTATCGGCATACATAGGTGCGCTGTTAGCACCTACTGCGAATTGTAGGTAGTTTAGGAATGATGCAGTAAAAGCAGGATTTGAGTTACTGGTATAAATAATTGAGCCATTAACTGAAACAGCAAGGTTGTTTTCTTCACATCTTACTGCGATGCCTATAAGCGAATTGAAATTGCTTGTGATATCCCTGCGATCATATTCTGAAACCGCAGATTTGATTATGCTAACGACTATGTTGTTATTTGAAAGCATACCAATTGTGACTCTGTTGTCGGCTGTTCCATCTGAAAGAGATATTCTACCGCCAAGGCCATTATAGTCACGCATAATACCTCGCCAAAATAGAGTGACTGAGGTATTATTGGTTTTAGGACTAATATGCGCTTGTGATGGGATATTTCCCGCTCTGCTTTGGGCGGCTCCTTCAAGTTCAGAATCTACAATAAAGAAACCGCTGCTCCAGGAAAGGTTTTCAAGAACGATATTGTAAACATAGACTCCACTGGTTCCATTACCTGTGTAATTATCATTTTGAACATCTAATAATCTTAGTTCAGGCTTGAATAAGGTTTGTGAACCATCGGTGGTGATGGTGCATTGGCATAGATACATTCCAATTTCCGGAATGTATTTTATACTTGCGTGTTTTACACTAGGGCCGGTATTTGCTATATCGCCATTTTCGCTTAGAATGAATTGTACTCTGGAATTAATACCAAGTACGGTTCGATCTCGGAACTCGATATTACGGCCGTTAGGTTCAGCTAGGAAGGTGGCCGTGTAGTCGCTGGAGGATGTAATAGATAGGTTATTGAGGATATTTGCGAAATGGTTACCTGTTCCGGTGCCTTCTTTGAGATAAAATTTATCTCGGTATTGAATATTGTTGGCGTTTACTGCAGGTGCTAGAAAACCATCAATTTCGTAGACTTCAAATTGTGTTATGGTTACATCAGCTGCTACGGTGGTATTGAAATACCAGTCGTCGGTGTTACTGAAAAAGTCTATGGTAGCAGAAAAATTGCCGGTTAATTCGTGGTTTCGATTTAATTGGTTGCTGGTTCCGCTAGTACCGGCGTTGTAGATATTAAGTTTTCCTGCAGAAATAGAGCCAGCGATTTTAAGGCGTAATCTTTTATTTGCGGGTACGATTCCAGTGTTCCATTTACCACCATTACCAGATGTGCTGAAAGAATTCAGGGATTGCGCGGTTATATCATCGTTGGCCCAAGTTGTTAAATTCCATCCAGCTACTAAGTCAGTAGCACCCTCTGTTGTATCATCTGCACAAATTTGAAGATCGGTTGTATTCCAATCCGCTCTGTTAATAAGTGTTATTGGTCTGGTAATGAGGTTTACTGATGTTGGTTTGGATAGCAGTAATCCTTTATCCGAATTTAGGAAGTCGATAGCTGGAATATTATCATTTACGGCTTGAAGCATTTTGCTTCGATTAAAAATGATGTCTCGACTGTTTCTATAGGAATTTAGGATATCTGATAGAAAACCATTTTCAGAATTTTGTTTGGTAATTTCCTGGCCACCAAGAATCATTCCTTCACGGATTGCCCATCCGTTTTCTTGGCCGTAGCATACTGTTGGTTTGGGACTAATCATTTTAAACTATGGTAAAGTTTTGGGCGTTAGCTGCTTCTTGGAAATCGGCATAAGCGCCTAATTCTTGCATGAAAATATCGGATTCTAAAGCGTCATAGTATTCTATCTTATGGTAGTACTGCAAAGAGTTGGGGCTAAATGAAACCTCGTTGTAGTTGAAGGCTGATAATCTTCCAAGGCTATATAAGCGATATCCATTAAGCCATAATTCACATTTGGTAGTGGAATACACGATGGAGAGTAAACCACCAATGCTGCCAACTAATTGCGTTAGCTGCTGGTTGAATTGTGATACTCCGGCATCATTACCAAAGAATCTAGCAATACCGCCAGAGAAGTAGATATTGAATCTGTTATTGTTGTCTTGGCGTGCTTGAAATAATACACCAGCATTACCATCAAAGTCATGACCTGCTCCTAGGTCAATGTGAAAGATTCCTGCATTTGGATTTATGAATTTATCTTGATCGGTAGATACAAAAGATTCAAGTCCTCTGGTGTTTATGCTGCTTTGATTAATTATATCTGTTGTACCGAAAGATGATTCTACGATTGATGCTTGATAAATTATTATATCAACGGATTTGTCGGTTGTAGAACCTTGTAATTCTAATCCATAGAATGTATTTAATGTAGAGCCAGCAGCGGTGTAACTATATTTAATCCATTCTCCTTCATTTACTTCGAAGGTTTCTACAGGGTTACCGGTAAAGTGCCATGATAATTTTTGGGTTCCTGCACCAGGTGTAGATTTTATCCAGAATTCGAGTGTATGAGGGTTTGTATTTCTGGTTAATATTTGGCGTAGTAAAGAACGGTCCCCAGAAGTATTTCCGCTGACAGACATTTGCACTCTAGTGGCGTTCTGTTCTCCGGTGGGGCTTATTGCGTAATTCGGTGTTATTACTGGAATTGTAGCGTTACCTGTACTGGCTTTTGACCATTCAGTTTGGGTGAAATCATTAGTATGAACAAATAAATTTTGTTGACTGATTTCCGAAACAAAATACGGACGGCCATTGCGCCAGCTTACCCTTGGAAAGTTATCACGAGGTTCAAATTTGAGATTACCTTGGGCATCAATATAAGCTCCAGCTCCAGTTCGGGTGAAATCAAATTTTGAGGGTCGGACATGAATATTGTCATTATGTAAAAAAGATTCCAGAGCTTGAGCTGCTCCTTGTCGAGCAGCCATAAAACCTGTACCTCCTAATCGATATTTTAAGCTCATTATCCTAGAATTTCATAGTTAAGATCCGCGGCCATTTGTTCTTTGTTTTTCCATGCTCCTGCGAATGCTAAATCGGAATAGAAATTTTGGGAATAGGCTAATGCACGGACTCCAAAATATCTTTGTAGTGCTTGAATAACTTGGAATTGATTACCTGATATATCAAGGCTTTCAGCAACATCAGCAACATCATGGCCGTTGATATTTATTATAATACGACCGGGTTCCCAGGAAATAATACAGCGGCTGGCATCTTCGAGTAATTGAATTGCGGTGGTGCCGGTTGCGGTTTGCACGTATATATCACCGGATTCAGGGGTTGTATTGGAGTTGTAAAAGAATATTCGGTTTCCTGTAGTTCCAATTTGTATAGCAACTGAAGAATCAATTCGTTTAACCACTGGTGTGATTATATCGAATAGTACAGTTCCTTGTGTATTGGTGACGAATGAATTAGCGACAATGTTAAAGCTAGGGGCTCGATCATATTCTCTAGTAAGGTCAATGGTGTCGGTAGGTATACGATTAAATCCTGAAAGGTCTTTAGTTAAGGTAGCTGCCCTCCAGCGTATGTAACTACCATTTACGGCCTCAAATGCCCAAGGTTTAATGTAAAGGGAAATGGAATTTGCACCTTGGCTTACCATGCGAAAACCAATACGTACAAATTCAGATTGGATATTGGTTATTTGTAAATCCCAGCCGTTTAGGCTTAAAGAGCAGGAGCCTTCGAGTAGGAAGTATTCAATAGATGCACCACCGCTACCAGCTCCACCTTCAAAAACGCTTACTCGGACTCCATCGCTGGTAAGGTCGGAATGGATATCGAAAGCCCCTTCATGGGTTTCTCCTGGTCCTGAAGCGGCTCCTATATTAAGGTAGGTATTTGGGTTTGAGTTTACTTCGTTTTGGGTTGTTTTTACCCATCCATCAGCTTCGTTAGTATTGGTAACGGCGTTTTGCACCCAAGATGATTCGCCATCATCTGAGCGTTGTATATAATTGGTGGCGGTTGTTAGAAACTCGAAGTAGGCTCTACGATAGGGATTAATTCGGCCTTGGTAGTCAAAGGTTAATCTTGGAAGATTGGCGGTGATTATTTCTTTCAGGTTGCCATTGGCGTCAAAGTAGGTAGAGGCTGCTACTGAGGTATCCTCAGCAGCATTAGCTCTAGTGAAAGGCATTTCTATAATGGAGAAGTCATTTTCGTCTACTGGATTTATTTGCACAAAAGCAATAGCTCCTGCTTTATAACCCGGCACCATGAAGGTGTTGAAGGTTGGGTAAAGATCGTTGGTGCTATCGTTGAAGTCTTTGATTTCCCCTACGGCATCCACAAAATCGGGCAGTGATAAAGTACTAAAACCGTTTTGTAAAAGTGCGGCATGAATACGATGGACCAGACCGCTACCATAGGAGGTTCGGCCAAGTCCAGCGCCTATTTTACGTCCTACGATAATTCCCATTAGTTGTAACCTACAGTTATAGAAGCTACAGAAACAGTCGTTCCCGCTTCGATAATTTTAAGAATTCGATCTGGTAGCCATTCGTTAATCCCACTTAATGGAATGGTCCGATGGGTTCCCTCCGGATCATTTAAATACTGAACCTGAATATTTCCAGCCTCTGAGCAACGGAAAAGCATACCGTGTTCCGCTGGAGCTACAAATTCTCCTCCAGAAAAAGCGACAAGTGAAGTTTTGGTAATCTGTGTGATATCTCTATGCATAGCTATAAAGTATTTCCTTCAATGATATATTTTCCCACAGCATAACACCGAACCGAAACGGAGGTAAACTGCTCTTGAATTGATAGGGTATGATTGTCGATTCCATTAATTTCTGAACCAACGGGAACAGTAATTAGTACCGCTCCAGTCCCTATTCGTTCAACTAAGAATATGGTACCAACTGGAATTGTGTTTTCCAGGGTAATGGTATAGTTAATCGCCGATTGATTGGACACAACATTACCTGAAAAAGAATCATCCGTTATGGAAATGTTGGCGGTAAGAAGTTTAGTAGGAATATTTAGCAGGTTAAGCCAATTGGCCGAAACCGTGTCGTAATAATTTAAACTAAAAGTATTGCCATTTGGCTTCAACCAAAGCTTAGAGAGATCAGCTGAGGCAGCAGGTCCAATATGAAGTCCATTATGTGCCTGCCAGTCCGTACCATCGTGGTAGTAAAACCCAATAATATCCCAGGTACCAGGATCATTAGTGGTAGTCTTGGCCCAGATCACGTTGGTGTTTCCTGGTGCAGCAGTACCATAAAGCACAGCTGCAACTTGTCCTAGGTTTACGCTCATATTGCTAAAATGAAAGCTTAACCCCAAGTATTATAGGACAGAAAAAACCAGGACTATTCAAACGAAAAAACCCCAGGGTTTGCCTGGGGTTTATATTAATTAGCTTGAATCAATACTAAACTATGGTATCCATTTTTTGATTTGAAAGTTGCAAACTACCTTGAACATACAATCTAATCGCAGCCATTGTCATCACGCCAATTGCACCTATGGCGAGTATAGTTTCTACGTTCAATAGAATAATAAAAGTAGCACATAAAATCAAAGTAGAAAATATAGACAAGTTTAAGCTTCTGAACCCTATTTTTCGTTTGAATAAAACAGGTACCAGTCGACCTAATGCTATTAGTGAGAATAGAAAAGCAAGATTCCTATATTCATTAGCTTCAGCTATCACCCCTGCATACATCACAAGGAAAATGGGCAGGAGGTAGAATATAAGGTTTGGCTTACTTGCTTCCACTAAGGCCCGTTCATTGTGATTATCAAAGCTACCAAATTCACCTTCTGAGACTGCTGAAACAGTAAGGTAGGTATTAAAACTCAATGAGGTTAACAAGTGACTCGCGCTTGAGGTACCTTTAAATGTGACATTCACGAATTTCACGGAGTCGGTTACCTCTAATGTTGCCCTGTAAGGCCACATTCGCAATTCTAGCTCATCAGATTCAGTTTCTAACTCTACTGTAGACCCATTGGACAATACTGATAGTACTTCACCAGTATCATCAATAACTTTTATAGTTCTAGCTGCATTAAAGTTATATGGGAAATGAGCAGCAAATTTGATTTTATTTGTTTTCATAGGCAATGGAGTTTGCAGTAAAATATACAAAAAAATTATGGTACCATAGAAGCAACTGCGGAAACACCTACAAAGGCTACTACAGCACCCCATGGACCAAATAAGGCACCATATTCAACAGCCCCAGAACTAATTGCTAAGCCAGCGCCAAGAATATCCTTCTCATACCATGGCACTCCATACACTTCTACATAAGTAGGCTGATACCCCACAGAAGCTTTACTAGATGCCATTGCATGCAATAGTGCTCTTTTTTCATTACTGGTAAGGCTATTATCATTACCAATTACCGATTCTAAATTAACTAACATTTCCTCAAGCTGAGTTACTGAAGTATGTGTATCCAGTGAGTCAAAAAGGGCCGACACATATCCATGTACTGCTTCAGACATTAAATTGTTGTTTAACATACTATCTGCTTCAGTTTGAGCATCAGATATTGAGAATGTTGAATCCTGAAGTAGCCCTTGGGTATGTTCTGACTGAGGCACTTCAGCATAGAGATCATCTAAATTATAAGGTGAGCCCGCATTATCTAAATAATCATTTGCAATAGTGATTTTTGTCGACAACGCCACTTGAGGACCAGTTAATGAATAAGTAGCATAAAAATCATCTAACATAGCATTATGGTCATCCCCAACAGTATCATGTGGATTTGTGTACGTCTTGTGATAGACATTATCACTAATGATGTCCTGGGATTCATTTTTTTCGCATGAAACAATTGTCAATGCGATTAGCGCAACAAGCGCAAAAGAAAATTTGATAATTTTCATTTTCAAAGTAGATTTTAAGATTAATGCTCCCAAATCTAAATGCCGAATACCCCATTTCCTAATTAAAAATTGCAATCGATTTTGTTTCTAATCTGCAATTATTGCCACTCCTATACCTTTTTCCAAGAGCAATTATTATTTTTTACTACAAACATGATTTTCTCGCTATTTGATTTGCAAATTTCGCGGCTAAAACGAAAAATAAACAACACAAAAAATATCTAACTATTTTGATATCATATACTTATACTCGTTAATTTTAATTTTAGGCAAATTATCGTTTGAATCTAAATAATAGCGTTAAATAATTCTGGTTGATTCACCAGCTCTTTATCGATTGAATTCAACCTGGCTGAAATTGTCTTGCGTTGAGTTTCCAGATCCCTTAGACGTTGATACCCTTCAACATGTTCCTTTAAAGATTCCTTCACCTGGTGAATTTGAGCGTCAAGCTCGTTGCGTTCCAGTAATAGCTCTTTACGATTGGTAATGGTACCGTGAAAGTGATTGTACAAAAGCTCGTAGCAGGTCCTCTTGTAGTTTATGAGACCCTCATGATCCGTGTTCAATGAACATATCCAACCATAGATATATTTCTCTGGTAAACAGGTCATTTTTCTAGCTTGTTTTTGACCATTTTCACCTACCTGAATACTCATAGTGAGTAAACAGCCCCCAAAAAAAGCATCCCTACGGGTCTTTTGAAGCCACCTGCGTTCGTTTAATTCTAGGGCTTTCAAAATAGGCTTCAGGGGAATCCAATAAACCCCTTCACTACTTAAGAAAAGTATGGTCTCGCCATTGAATTCTAAAAATTTCTGATGTGTATTCTTCATATCATTCGGGTGTCACAAAGCCGCCCAAGGCATTATTGATTAGTTATATATCCACAATTCTCTTCGGCTTCGAACTCACTGTGATCTTTGGCCCATATGAGTCCTTGGTCCAGAAGGTTGCGCATGGGTAATGGAGGTCTTTTGGAAAAATGATCCGGACTCAAAGCGTAGGGACCATCAAATACTTTAGGATCCGATGTACGGCGCACAAAGAATATGGAGCCATAGATGGGGTACTTACCGTTGAAGAAGTATCCAGCGTTCACTTGCTTGAGCTTAAAATCGAATTTGACCTTCATTTTTTTTTGTTTTTTCAAGTAAAGTCTCAAAAACCCTCTTTTTTTTTCTGACATTTCTGACATCACGCACTTTCACTGATAATCAGATACTTAACCTCTTATAAAGGAGCGTTTTAGCTCGATTTCTGGTAGAAGGTGTCAGAATCCATTTTTTGCTTTCTGACACATTATGACATATTCTGACAGGTTTTCTGACATCTTTTTTAATCCAACTATCTATATATCAAATACTTAACTTTTTGCAAAAGGTGTCAGAAGAAAAATTGAGGGTTTCAAATCTTTTCACCTTATATGCTAAAAAATTTTAGGGGTGGCAGGGGATTAATATTTTAACTCTTCCTGACTGCCATCCTCCGAATCATATGAGGGAGAAATTCCCCCTGGAGAAGGCTTTACCTGGCGATCTAGATGGTTTCTTTCCTGCCATTCGACCGCCTCAAAAATCTCATCGAGCACTCCAGTTTCCTTCAGATTCACGCTCCAGGCACTGGTACGAGCACCAGTAGTAGTACCATCAAACCTGTAGGCACTGTGCTTCTGAAGATCCAACCGGTCGTTCTCTTGAATCATGTCACGGATCTTACCCTTAGAAGGTGCCATCTCGTAGTATTGTCGGTACCACTGTGGCGCTACCTTATTGTACGTGTTTGTGAAATTGAAATAGATCCGGTTATCGTAAATGGTGAAGTCAACTCCAGCACGTAAGGGCTCTTTTTCCGTTCGTATAACCACCAAGAAGCAATCCCACCATTTGTTGTGAATACTCGCGGTATTGAGTTTACGAACTTGTCTTTCTATTATCTCCTTAAAGTGCTTTAGAATGTCATTCCACCCGAAGGGAAACCTGACTTGATCTTTTAGGGTATAATAGGTTGCACCGAGAATAGCTAGGTTGGATATAATTCGGCTATGCGTTGCTGCCATGGCTAACTCGGACTTAAACTCCTTACTTACCCAGCTGTAGTTGGACTTAAAAGTCTCTTCAAATAGTTTGCGATTTCCTAGAAGTTCCACTGTCAAGTGGCTTACACCCGATTTGTACATATCCTTCAATTCCTCGTAGGATTTCATTTCATCTAGAGAGAATTCTGTTTTACTCATCTCTTCCCAAACTAGCCTGGTAATTAAGGCGTCTTGGTCTGGATAGTCATTCCCGGTTAAGAAAACGGAAGAGAGTACTGGAATGGAATCTGTGGTAACACGCCCATCGATATTCCCTTTCTTATAGCCTCGGCGATCCCACATTCCTTTCAGCATGCCGTCAAGCTTATTGTCCCCGCGCTTGTACTCCGATAAATGCGACATGAGATTCGCGAATTGTGCCAATTCTCTAAGCTTGGCCACATTGGTACTTACACCGCCCTCGAGGTTAATGGCCACCTGAGGATTCCCGAAAAAACTTTGGCAACATTCAATGAGCTGATCCTTACCGGTAGAAGGCGGACCATAAAGAAAGACCAGTGGGAAATTCCCAAGCTGAGACACCACAATATCCTGAAACATACTAGCCAGGGTGAATAAAATGCCGGTAATAGCATGCTCACGATGCACCTCCATCATTTTGGAAGTGTATTGCGCAAAACTCAGGCTAGCATTACCCTGAACGCGCACCTTCTTCTGGGACTCAAATTTGTAAGGAGCATTAGCGTAAATCCGATTGGCTGAAGGAACGTAATAGGATTTTTCACGGTCCTCTTCCTTGATTCTAAAAACACCATTCTCATCTATATCCTGAGTACTCCCGTCAGGAAAGACTACTCGATTATTAAAGAGGAAAAAACCGGCTGGGTTCCAACCTAATACTTCAATCTTCTCACCACTGCCCATGCGATCCATTAACTGCTGGAGCAGCTGAAGATGCTCGCTTCTTCCACCTTTCCACAAGAAATTACCTTGGCCGGCCAAAAGCTGCATAAAGCTTTGGGGGCTCATGATGTCATTACTTAGGCAATCAAATATCTTCTCTACCCCATAAACATTCTGGATTCTCAACAATTTCATTGGAAACTTTTCGTCATTCATATGCTGAATGATCTCAATCGAGAAATTGCTGACTGCAGTAAAGTTATATGGAGCCTCAGAGCCACGCTTTACCCATATCTTGTTAGCGGCCTGGAAAAGGCCGTACTTTTCGATGTCCGGTTTTAAATCGGTTAAGGACACTTTTCTATTTAGCTCCTCCGGAAGGTTATAGGTCCAACTTTCATTGGCTGCAGCTTGTTTCTTCTCTGCATCACGCTCAGCAAATTCCTTTACTGTTCTCTTAACCACACCGATCTTAACCTGACCTTCTTTGGCCAACCATTCCATGTAAAGATCTTGCATCATCTGATCCTCCTTCACCTTAGCAATTAGCTCGCAAAGTGTTTTTATTCCAGACAATCGGTTTTCTACACTCAGGCCCTTCTTAGTTACATGATGTTCAATTAATAATTGAAAACAGTTTCTTCGATAAGCCTTGGTTTTTAGGTATTCGGCTAGGTCTTTTACTCCAGAATTTTCTCCCTGGAATAATTCCCTGCGCTCCCTGGTAAAATCATCAGGATCCAGTCCGTCTGGAAGTCTTATCGTAGAAGCACTAGTTACCCCGTTCTCCACCAACTTTGGAAAAAGCTTAATTACAGCCTGATATCCAGCCTTATCACCGTCTAGAATGAAGGTGAAAGATCCTTTATACTTTAAAAGCTGTTTTATTTGATCCTCCGATATCGATGTTCCAGAAGCGGCAACAGTGTTAGTTACTCCATGGAGGTGCATGGATATAACATCATTATAACCTTCCACGATATACACCTCTCCATTTTTGGCTATAGATCGTGCCGCCTTATGAAGGCCATAGATTACCTTGCTTTTTTGATAGAGTTTATTATTGCGAGAGTTTTGCCATTTCACAGAATTATCCTTGCCGCTTAAATCTCTACCCCCAAAACCTACAATGAGCCCATTTCTATCATGGATAGGGTACATTAGACGATTCCAAAACTGATCGGTCGAGTCGCCAATTAACCCTACATCTCGGCCTTCTTTCACAGCCCCAGCCTGCTTCAATAGATTATAGATCACACCCTTTCCTGGAGCATATCCTATCCCCCACTCCACTACCACTTCCTTGCTGTAGCCGCGACGTTCTAGTTCTTTGTAGGCATGGTGGGATTGATCGACAGAGGTTAACTCTTCTTGATACTTGCGATGAGCTGCTTTTAGGTACTTTCTAAGATCTTCCTTTTCAGTGCGCCTCTCAAGCTCCTTCTTAGCCCAATCGGCATCTTCATATTCCACCTGCAAATTGAAAAAGTCAGCGATCCAAATAATTGCTTCGGGATAACTTTTCTGATAATATTCCATCACAAAAGTCACCACGTTTCCACTTTTACCAGAAGAAAAATCCTTGAAGAATTCCTGCCCTGCCGGGAGCATACAGGAAGGAGATTTTTCCGGGTTGAATGGCGAATGACAGCGCCAACCGGATCCTACCTTTTTAAATTCGGCACCCGTGCTCTCCATAACCTTTTTAAGATCCGCCTCCTCCTTTATCCGCTCTATAAAAGACTCTTTGATTAATCCACTCATAAGACTGGGTAATAGTTGATGGTTACAGAATCGGCCAATTTTAGACTATTAGCATCAGAAGGGTACTCTAAGGGGGCAAAACCAATCCTACTTAACATGATATTAGTGACCTCATGGCCTTCTTTGAGTAATGAATATTTCTTGGTTTTAATTATTCCCTTGCGTTGATCAATTGATAGATCTGGCCCCAACGCAAACTGCAGTTGGTGGCAAATTTTATCCGTTCTGCTCATCTCCTGGATCAGTATTAATGGGTTCTTTATTTAATGAGGACAGTATAGTCTGGTGGATTTCAGCAAATTCAGCTTGCTCATCAATCCGTAACTGTTTAGAATTCATCTCATTTAAGATTATAGCCCAGCCGTACCTGGGCTAATTAATAAAATGGGAAACCTGCACGGAGGTAGAGCTTTAAAAACTGGCAGCTGATATACTGTCCAGGGAATCGAGAAAAGACTGTCCCTCCTCGAACATTACTAGGAATAGAAGAGTAATCAATATTCCTGCGAGTACTCCAGAAACTGCAATAAGCTGCAGATCATACTTCTGAAGGATTTTGTATACAATCGATTTACTAGCCATTTGAAACCTCTTTATTAGTTTGAGTCGGATTTAAAATGGAATGACTAATACTCCGTCTTTCCTCTAAAAATTGACGGATGGCTACCTTATTCTCTTCTGGCCACTCCATGTAGTCCAACCTTTTTAGCTGGAGGTCAATTTGCATGTAATCAATCGTGCATAGATTTTTCACATGTCTCACTTGCTTATCATCTAACACCATAATAGTTTGACTTAAGTTCATTATTTGCCCAAGCCATTAAATCATGGAGAAACTGGCTTTGACTTCTGTAAAATCGGCTTCTTGGGTTGGGAGCTATGTTGATTAAATCCTTAGACCAATTGCGAATAATTCGAGGTAGGTCCTCAAGATTCCATTTAGCAGTTGGACCTAAAAAAGCATACTCCAGGTTACGCAGACTTTTATCGATGCTTGCGTTTCGGTGACCACCGTACTCAAAAATTATCTTTCTACGGTGATTTAGGTACTTGCGAATAGCGCTAATAATTAGTCTTTTGGCTACAGATTTGGCGGCAACTGGTTTTAAGCCCCCAATTTTACGGTGCTCATTACCCATGTTAAGATCCATGGTTACTTTCCCGGACGGACTAAGTGTAAATTCCAACCAGGGATTCATCACACCAACATTTTAGATGCCCAAACCGCCAACGCCTGAATAGAGTCCACCCCAATCTTATGGTAAATATTGGCCTTATGTTTATTGAGGGTGGAGGAGGAAATACCTAAATCAGAAGCAACTGCATCACCAATGTGATATTCATTAGTGGTGAGTGCTCTAATTACCTCGATTTCTCTTGCGGTTAATTTTCCGTTCTCCACCTGGAGGGCTCCTCTTAGCAGTGGCTTTAAGATGCATTTTCCTGCACAGCCACAATCCCAACATTCAGGCTTGGTTACGCCCTCAAAGGCATCTGGCTCCCAGGAAAAGCCTCCATACTTACATTTACAATAAATGTAAAGGCGGTCCTCCATAAGCTTTGGGCCGAATTTGTCAAACAAATACAGCGCCTCTTGATCATTTATAAGTTCATCTAAGAATTGGTTTAAAACAACCTTAGGAGTTTCTGAAAAGAGATACCGTCTTCCATTGTGAAAAACAAGTAGGTCCTTATTAATTGAATCCCATACAATTTCCGTTTCGTTGGCAGACAAACCGGGAGGAATTCTTTTTGTGATTACCGACATAGCACGCGTTTTTAGATTTAAATACTTTCGACTTGGTCCAAAAGATTTTCTTCAATCTCATGGGTCTCCTTTAAGAGTTCCAACCCAGCCTCATGAATCTTGGGATTTAGTGATTGATCCGCAAACCACTTTCTTACTCGGTCAACACTGTAATCCGACCGATCTGCAATTTTTCTCACCGCAGTTCTACCTAATTTAGATTTGAGCTTTTCTAATAGCTTCACCTTGTAATCCGGTGGAGATATCTTCAATTGTGTCATTGCCTAATACTTTAGATTTTGCGAGGTGTAATTCTATTATTATTCGCAATTCGACCACCTCAATTCTCAAATTACTCGCCTAAATTATAGTTATACGCACATTTATACAATTGTTTTTGTCGGTTTTTTCGCATTTAAATCGTAAGCAATTGAGAATGAATTCGATAATTTTATACCTAGACTACTAGCACACGACTACTATGAACTCCCTACATCAAACCCTAAAATCTCTTCGACTGAATAGAGACCTAAAGCAAAAGCATATCGCCGAACTACTTGATATACATGTAAGTACTTATGGTAAAATAGAAAGCGGTGAAATTGGACTGGATGTCGAAAAAGCCAAAAGGCTTGCACAATTTTACGGCGTAACCTTAGACGAACTTTTAGGTGATTATGAGGAAAACGCTAATAATATGATTCTTGAGCCTCCAGCAAATTATGGGCAAAAGAAGAACTCTATTCGATTATACATCGAAATAGATAATAATGTAGATGATGAAAAGCTACCTAGGTTTTTCCAGAAGTTACAGGCATTAATACAAGAAGAGAACGAAAATTAAGGGGCGACAAACGTCCCACAGAATAAAAACGAACTACACAATTGACTGATTCCGTGCAGACTATGGATAACTTCCAAG